>Ga0079997_136157_pt1 | contig 519910 bp, 431 predicted proteins | sample PerSpoCPS_CMetaG_FD_69200 | JGI IMG/M metagenome (GOLD analysis project Ga0079997, IMG submission 69200) | Archaeal communities from Yellowstone National Park, Wyoming, USA - Perpetual Spouter C (PS_C) MetaG (SPADES assembly) (version 2) | ecosystem: Environmental > Aquatic > Thermal springs >... | reverse complement strand
GGGGTATATGCGGTGACGGAGGGGACACTGCCTGCGGGGTGGGACTTTATGGGTGTGGCGTGTGTGGATCCGGATGGGGGGACGACGACAAGTGGGGCGACGGCGAACATAGACGTGGACGCTGGGGAGACGGTGACGTGCACATACACGAATCGGAAGCGGGGGCGGATCGCGGTCAGGAAGATCACCGATCCGAATCCGGATCCGACGGATACACGGTTTGCGTTCACGGGGGCGGCGACGGGAAGCATTCGGAATGGCGAAGCCCTCAGCGTGGATAACCTTGTACCGGGTACCTATAGGGTGACGGAAGTGGTGCCGGATCAGTTTGAGCTAATCTCGATCTCTTGTGATGATGGTGCCAGTCCTCAACCGAGCTTTGGCGACGTATCGGCGGCGACGGCGACGTTCCGGTTGGATCCAGGAGAGGTGGTCACGTGCACATTCGTCAATCGGCTCAAGCGAGCGAATCTCACCGCGGTGGCGTTCGTGCTTCGGTTGGAGACGGGTGGTGAGGTAGCTCGCCAATCGGTTCGCACTCTCGCTGAGGGGACAAGAGGGGTGATCGTTGTAGACGCGATCCAGGATCGGGTGCGGGTGTTCCTGAATTCCAGGGATGGGACGTTGCGGCCCGGTCAGGTCGTCTCGGTTGGACGGGAGCCTGTAGCGGCGGTTGCCGGCGATCTCGATGGAGATGGAATGACGGACGTCATCACGGCGGATTTCCAGTCGCGAACATTGACGATTTTGAGAGGGGCGGGAGATGGGACGTTCCAACGGAGGCGCACTCTTTCGCTCCCGGCGAAGCCGGCGGCGTTGACTGCGGGTGACTTCGATCGGGATGGGCGTTTGGATGTGGTGGTGGCTTATGTGGAGGAGGACGAGATACAGGTGTTTCGCGGGGAGGGAGACTTCAGGTTTACTCCCGGACGGCGCATCAGCGTAGGGAAGCGGCCTGTTGCTCTGGCGGCGGCTGATTTCAATGATGATCGGATATTAGATGTGGCTGTGGTTGCTTCCGCTTCGGATACGGTGAGCATATGGCTCGGGCGTGGAGATGGGACCTTCGTCCTCGGGGGGGATGTGGTTGTCGGTCGAGAGCCGGTGGCTATCGCTGTAGGCGATTTTGATGGAGACGGGAAAGTGGATTTGGTCACCGCTGATTTCCGCGCGTCCACGCTCTCGGTTGTGAGCAACGAAGGGACGACCGAAGGTGGGAGAAGGCTGCGGCTTCGTGTTACGGCGACGGTGCCGACTGCTGAGGGACCGATGGCGGTGGTCAGTGGACGGTTCTTCGATGAGCGCATGGGCATTGCGAGTGCCGGATCTGTAGCGGGGCAAGTCTGGGTGCATACGAGGGAGAGTACGGGACGGTGGAGCACATGGCAGCGGATGAACGTTCAAGTCGCAGCGATCGCCATGGTCGCGGAGGACGTGGACGGCGACGAGCGATTGGATCTGATCGTTCTCGATGCCACGGGCAGTGTGATTCAGGTTTGGCTCAACAGTGAAGGTGAGGTCTTTCGACGCCGTCAGTGAGAGGGTGGTGAGTGTCGCGAACGGGGCATTCGCAGAGACGCTGACACCAGGCGGTGGGTGGAATCCCAGGGAGAGGCGGTGCGGCTCAGGAGCACTGCGCGCTGTGGGGCTTTCGGAGCCGAGCATCACCTCTGACAGCGTTCTCTGATCTCGTTCCCAACGAGCGTGGGACTCCAAGAGCTGCATTCGGGCGCACGTTCAAGGAGCTCCTTTTTGCATCCCGCGTGCGTGAGAGGTTGAGGGAGCTTCTGCACTGGGCGGAGGGCCGGGGTACTCTTCTCGCAGGCTCACGCTGTAGGAGGAACGAAGACATCTCTCGCAGTGAGGGGAGGTTTATCTTGTGGGGCGTTTCTGCATCGGTGCCCCTTCTGCCGAGTGGTGGAGGCTTCAAGGATTTCCCGATCGGCCCCCCTTGCTGCTGAAGAACACGTGGTGGTAGGATAAATGCTTCGCCCATTGGGTTCGTTGAGCCAGAGAGGATAAGGAGTGAGGGTGCATGAGCAACAGAGAAGGTGAGGTCACATTCAAAGTAACGGATCGTCGGCTCTTCAATCCCGATGGGACGCTGCGGGCGGAGATCGTGGAGCAGGAGCAGGCGAGCGCGCCGCCGACCCCGCCAAAAGCGGAGGAGCCGACGCCTTCGCCTCCTTCGAATGAGACGTCGCCACTCTTTGTAGAGCTTCTTGTGAACCTCATTTCTTCGGCGGAAGTTAACCTTGGGATGATCGAGCATCCGGCCGTGGGGAAGCGGGTCGTAGATCTCTCCGCGGCCAAGCAGATGATTGATTGGCTGGGAGCGTTGCGCGAGAAGACGCGTGGCAATCTCTCGCGCGAGGAGGAAGAGGTCTTCGATGGAGCGCTCATGCAACTCCGCATGCGCTTCGTTCAATTGGCGAACCGGCCGCCGAGAGAGCGAGAGGCCGGGGCTTAGCCTCGAGCGCCCGCGCGCCAGGGAAGAGACGGCGATCTCAGTCTTCTGGTCGAGAGGGCCTATCCGTGGGAGGTAGTGCCGGAATCCGATGAGGGTCATTCACCATCTCTGGCAGGAGGCTATTGCGCGTCCCACGGTGGTGACGTTTGGCGTCTTCGATGGAGTTCATCTCGGGCATCAGCATATCCTGCGCACGGTCATCGCACGAGCGCGCGAGCTGAGGGCGACGCCGACGGTCATCACTTTTGATCCGCATCCCCGACAGGTTTTGCGTCCGGAGACGGCACCTCCGCTTCTTCAAACGCTCGAGCAGAGGTTAGAAGCGTTTGCGGAACTTGGCGTGGAGCAAGTCATCCTCCTCCGTTTCACCCGCGAGTTGGCAGCCGTCTCGGCCGAAGATTTCCTGCTCACTTACGTGTTCGGACAATTGGACGCACTCGAACTCTATGTGGGGAAGGGGGCGGCTTTCGGGCGGGATCGGCAGGGGCGGATTGAGTTGGCCAGGGAGATCGCGGCGCGGCTCGGGCGACGGGCTGTGGAGATTGAGGAGGTCACTGTGCGGGGCCATCGTGTTCGTGCGACGACGATTCGGCGTCTCCTCCGGGCGGGGCGCGTGAGCCTCGCGCGGCGTCTCCTCGGACGTCCGTATGAGATTCGCGGGCGCATCGTCTCGGGGTCAGGCCGGGGGCGCGAGCTACTCGTCCCGACAGCGAATCTGAACGCGGAGAATCCGGTCGTCCCGGCGGTAGGGGTCTATGTGACGCTCATGCGCATCGGAGGGCGATGGTGGCCGGGAGTGACGAACATTGGCCATCGTCCGACCTTTGGTGAGGAAGGTGTCGTGAGCATTGAGACGCACGTGTTGGACTGGCGCGAGAACGTGCTCGATGGGAACGTGGCGTTGCGATTCCTGCGCCGGCTGCGAGCCGAGCAACGGTTCGCGAGCGTAGATGCCTTGCGGGCTCAGATCGAACGCGATATCGCGCGCGCGCGCCACTATTTCGCTCATCCGCGCGTTCGCGCCGTGTTGGGTGTTGACGTCCTCTCAGGGGAGCGCTACTTTTAAAAACTTCTTCGCGAGGGGGATATGGCGATTCGTCGGATCGTGCTGGCGAAGCCACGCGGATTCTGCGCCGGGGTCGTGCGCGCCCTTGACATCGTCGAGCGCGCGCTCGCCCTCTTCCCTCCGCCCATCTATGTCTTCCACGAGATTGTGCACAACCGACATATCGTCGAGGAGTTCCGCCGCCGCGGTGTCATCTTTGTGGATCGGATCGCGGATGTTCCTGAAGGGGCAACGTGCATTTTCAGCGCGCACGGCGTCTCCCCTCATGTTCGCGCGGAGGCGGTGCAGCGTCGGCTTCGAGTCATTGATGCGACGTGCCCGCTTGTGACGAAGGTGCATGTGGAGGCCGTGCGATTTGCGCGCGCGGGGTATTCGATCGTCCTCATCGGGCACCCGGAGCATGAAGAGGTTGAAGGCACGATGGGCGAGGCGCCCATGCAGTTGGTGAGTTCCGTTGCGGATGTGGAGCGACTGCATGTGGAGAACCCCGATCGGGTTGTGTATCTCACGCAGACGACGCTCAGTGTGGATGATACAGCGCACATTGTGGAAGCCCTGCGCCGTCGGTTCCCTCGATTGGAAGCGCCGCCGAAGGACGATATCTGCTATGCGACGCAGAACCGGCAGAATGCCGTGAAGGCTTTGGCGCGCGAGGCGGATCTCATCCTCGTCATCGGTTCGCACAACAGCTCCAATTCGCAACGACTGCGGGAGGTCGCTCAGGCGGCAGGTGTTCCCGCGTATGTCGTTAACGATGAGACGGAGATCGAGCCGGCGTGGTTCGAGGGCGCGACGACCGTCGGCGTGACGGCGGGGGCATCGGCCCCTGAGGAATTGGTCGCGCGGGTCGTCGCGTATCTGCGAGCTCTCGGAGCGGAGCGTGTGGAGGAGATGCCTGCTGAGGAGGAGAACATGCATTTCGCTCTCCCGCCAGAGGTGGAGCGTCCGGTGGAGCTTTCGCCCTCTCTCGCCCCACGCGAAACAGCGTAAGGAACATGACTCGAAAAGCGGTCGTCCTGTTGAGCGGAGGAATTGATTCGACGACGACGCTGGCGATCGCTCGATCTGAGGGCTATGAGGTGTATGCCCTCTCCTTCCGTTACGGTCAGCGCCACGAGGTGGAACTGGAGCGCGCTCGGAGGATCGCCGAGACGTTCGGCGCTGCTCAGCATCTCATCATCACCGTGAATATGCGCGAGATCGGCGGATCGGCGCTCACTGATGACCGCATCTCCGTGCCGAAAGATCGAACGTCGGAGGAGATCGGGACGGGAATCCCGGTCACCTATGTCCCGGGTCGGAACACGATCTTCCTGGCGTTTGCCCTGGCGTGGGCTGAGGTGCTCGGGGCGGAGGATATCTTCTTCGGAGCGAATGTCCTCGACTACAGCGGCTATCCGGACTGTCGGCCTGAATATCTGCGGGCGTTTGAACAGATGGCCAATCTGGCGACACGGGCGGGAGTCTCCGGCGAAGCTCGGTTTCGCATTCACGCGCCGCTTTTGTACATGACCAAGGCCGAGATCATTCGCCGCGGATTGGAGCTCGGCGTGGACTACAGCCTCACCTGGAGTTGTTACGATCCCGTCGAGCGCGACGGTGAGGTCCTCGCCTGCGGGCGATGCGACAGTTGTCAGCTTCGGCGTCGTGGTTTCGCTGAAGCGGGGGTCGTGGATCCGATTCCTTATGCGGAGTGAAGCACGAAGCTGTGAGGAGATGGGGGGGGCTGAAGCGGTGGTTATTTCGCTCCGCGGAAGGAGCGAGAATTTTCACAGGGGGAGGATCATATGCGAGCGTTTGTTTCCCGACTTCTCTTCCTCTTGATCTTCTGCGCCGGAGCGGATGCGTGGGCGCAGTCCGAGAGTAAGATCACGCTGCCTCCGTTGGGGCGTACGGAGTGGATGATCCTCTGGGGGGTGCTCGCCTCCGCTGTGCTCGCCCTCGTTTATGGAGCGTCTCTGGTTCGTCGAGTGATCCGGCGGGATCCGGGCCCGGAGGAGATGGTTCGGGTCGCGCGCGCTATTGAAGAGGGAGCGATGGCGTATCTCGGGCGGCAGTTCCGCACGATGATCTGGTTTGTGTTGGCCATCACCGTCTTGCTCTTCTTCGTCTACCAAGGAGTCTATCCGGATTGGCGATTTCCCGTGGGGATTGCGGTGGCCTTCCTGATGGGGGTGATGGCCTCTTATGGCGCGGGCTATGTGGGGATGTGGCTGGCCGTCAAAGGGAATGTACGCACGGCGAATTTGGCGCGCTCGAGCTTTCCCACGGCCTTCGAGCTGGCGTTTCGTGCCGGCGCGGTCTCGGGCATGTTCACCGTGGGCTTCGGGCTGCTCGGTGCGACGATCATCTTCCTGCTCTTTCAGGAAGATGCGATGAAGGTGCTTGTGGGGTTCGGCTTCGGCGGGAGTCTGGCCGCTCTCTTCATGCGCATTGGCGGGGGGATTTATACCAAAGCGGCGGATGTTGGCGCGGATCTCATTGGGAAGGTGGAGAAGGGGATTCCTGAGGACGACCCGCGAAATGCGGCCGTTATCGCGGATAATGTCGGTGATAACGTGGGGGACTGCGCGGGGATGGCCGCGGATGTGTTCGAGAGTTATGAGGTGACGCTTGTCGCCGCGATTATCCTGGCGGCAGCCACGTTGCTGGATCCGGCGTTCACGCAGCGGTATGGAGAGCAGGCGTCGGCCTTCGCCTTGAAGTTGGTGTTGTTCCCGCTGCTGGTGCGTGCGGTCGGCGTCTTTTCGTCCATGCTGGGCATCTGGAGTGTGCGCATGCGTGGTGAGCACGTGAAAGATCCCATGCGTCCGATCACGGTGGGGTATTGGGTCTCGGGGGTGAGTTCCGTCGTCGGATTCGCGCTTCTGAATGCTGTCTATGTAGTGGATCCGGTGACGGGACGGCCGGATTTCCGGTTCTTCCTCGCCACGAGCATGGGGATCGTGCTGGCGCTTGTGACGCTCTGGATCACCAATCGGTTCACGCATCCGGATAAACCCGCGGCGACGGAGACGGCGATCTCCACGCGGACGGGGGCGGCGACGATGCTTTTGACGGGAATGGGAGCGGGGTTGGAGAGCACGGTGTGGGCAATTCTGGCCATTGTGGGCACGATTGTGGCCTCGTTGGTGATCTTCGCCGGCAGTCCGGCGCTCGCCGCTTATGGAATCGCGCTGGCAGGACTTGGACTCTTGACGACGACAGGATTCGTCCTCGCCATGGATACCTATGGGCCGATCACCGATAATGCGCAGGGCATCTTCGAGATGTCCGGCATCAAGGCGGCTCCCGAGGTCGGACGAAACCTCGCGTGGCTGGACGCCATCGGGAACACAACGAAAGCACTCACCAAGGGCTTGGCCATTGCGACGGCCGTGATTGCGGCAGTCTCCCTCTTCCGCTCGTTCATTGACGAAGCGCGCCTTTTCGAGAGGGGGATTCAGGTGAATCTGCCTGAAGTCTTTGCGGGTCTTTTGATCGGCGGGGCGGTGCCGTTCCTCTTCTCGGCATTTGCCCTGAAAGCTGTCGGGCGGGCGGCGCATCAGGTCGTCGAGGAGGTGCGCCGCCAATTCCGCGAGAAGCCAGGGATCCTGGAGTGGAAGGAGGAGCCCGACTATGGGCGCTGTGTGGAGATTGTGACAGCGACGGCGCAAAAGGAGCTGATCGGGCCGGGCATTCTCGGCATCTTCGCTCCCATCCTCGTCGCTTTTGCCTTGGGACCGGGAGCGCTCGGGGGATTCCTGGCGGGGGCGATTCTGACCGGGCAACTGCTCGCCGTCTTCATGGCGAATACGGGAGCGACGTGGGACAATGCGAAGAAGAAGATCGAAGATGGATTCCTCGGAGGGAAGGGGAGCGAGGAGCACAAGGCAGCGGTGATCGGTGATACGGTTGGCGATCCGTTCAAAGATACGGCCGGACCATCGCTCAATCCCTTGATCAAGGTGATGAACTTGGTGAGTATTCTTGCCGCTCCGTTTGCCATACGTCCGCTCCCGTGGACTGTGCGTGGGGGGATCGTCCTCGCGTGTGCTGTGATGCTCGGCGTGGCCGTGCTTTTCAGCAAGCGCGGGTCGCTTGCGGAGGCGCTCCGACAAGAAGCTCCCGCTGCTTCCTCGGGCGAGGGGCGAGCGTGAGGAAGGCTGGGGAGAGTCGCTGAGGCTGCGCTACCGGGCTCCCCACGCGATCTCATGATCGCGTGGGGAGTGCCCCATCTCCGCGCTCCTTCTTCCGCCGCCGCTTCATCGCAGCTTTGAGCAGCTCCAGCGAATCCCATTCCTCAGCTTCTTCCAAGAGGTGGATGTGCTCACGATTCCCATCGCGCAGCAGACTCCTTGGCGCTGTGCTGGCGACTCGGTTCTTCTTGAATCGGGATCTTTCCCAAAGGAGCTGGTTCGGATCGCATCTGTCGGGGATCCATCCGTCGCGCTCTGGTGAGGGGTAGGAGAGTGCGGTATACTTAGTCAGCTCGGCGATGGGGTCCGCCGTGAACCGCCTCGAAGAGGTTCGAGGCTGATGACTCCTACTTGGCAGGTTCCAAGTGGGAGTTTTTCTTTTGGCTCGATTGAGAGCGGGGGGAGGGGACGATGACGTTCTTCTGCCCGGTCTGCTGGCAAGAGGTGGGCGCGCGCCAGCGTTATTGTTCGAGCTGTGGGGCGGACATTGAGCGCTATTCGCAGGAGGCGCACTATGTGGAGAAACTCATCTCGGCGTTGCGGCATCCGGAGCCTCAAACGGTGAGACGTGCCGCCTGGGTACTCGGTCGATTGAAAGCTCGCGAGGCTGTTCCCGCGCTCCTCTCTACCGGGGAGCGAACGCGAGACCCTTATGTGATGGAGTCGCTTGTGGAGGCGCTGGGAGAGATTGGCGATGAGCGCGCGCGACCGTTTTTGATTCGTTGTGCGAGGCAGGGGGCGCTCCGCGTGCGACGGGCCGCGGAGCGAGCGCTCGCGCAACTGTCTCGGGAGGAGTGAAGCAGGTATGGCGCTCAATGAGCATCAGCGACGACGCCTGGAGGTGAGCCTCGGGCTTCTCGACCGCGCGCTCGTGGACATGGAGCGGAACTATCTCGCGACCGACTTGCCTCAAGGGGAGATGTTCGAGCTGAGAAGTGATCTCACGCCCGAGGAGAAGGCGGAGATCCTGAGAACGATCGCGCAGATTCGGCATCGGCTGCGTCGCCTTCGTGAGGCGTTTCACTTGGAGCCTCATCGAAGAGACGTGCGCGGACTCTTGCGCGGGTACTTAGCGCATTTCTGGGCCGTGCTCTCGGAGTGTCGCGCGAGTAAGTTGCGAGGATACGGGGAGGTCGCTCCCCAAGTGTCGCCCCTCTTGGATCCGGAGATCGAGGCGCTCCTGTCGCTCGTCGAACGCTTGGAGCGGACGATCGAGCGGCGCGCGTGAGCTGACAGATTCCTCGGCGATGCCCACGATCGCCTTCGGGGGCCTCACGCGATCCGAAGATCGCGGAGGATGTCCGGCTGAGATGCGTGACCGCTCACGGTTACCCCACGCGATCGTAGGATCGCGTGGGGGCACGCTCATCCGATCGCGCGAGCCAGGAAAAAGGCGGCTGCTGCGGCCAGTCCCCCGATGAGAACTGTCTGAAGCGCGCTGCGCCACGGGCGGATTCCCGTCATGCGTCCCTTGATGTAACCGAACAGAAAGAGCGTCGCCGGTGTGATGAGGGCCGAAGCGGTGAGGGCTGTGCGGATGTGTTCCAGGAGCATGTATGGGAGCAAGGGGATGAGCCCGCCGACGACGTACGCGAGCCCAATAGTGAAGGCGCTCTTTCGCGCGCGCACGGGATCCGGTGGCTCAAGCCCCAATTCGAAGCGCATCATGAAGTCCACCCAGCGATCGGGATCGGAGCGGATCGCCGCCACCAGCGGGACGATCTGTTCTTCAGTGAGTCCATAATGACGAAAGACTTGTGCAACCTCCCTCTCTTCCTCTTCGGGAATCCTCTCGGTCTCCCGCCGCTCGCGCATTCGCTCGGCGAGGTAGTGCTCCAGATCCGTCTTCGCCGCGAGATATCCCCCGAGCCCCATGGCGATGGCTCCGGCGGCGATCTCGGCCAGTCCCGCAGTCACGACGATGCTGGTGGAGGCGCCGACGCTCGACAGTCCGGCCGCGAGTGCGAAGGGAACAGTCAATCCGTCGGACATGCCGATCACGATGTCACGAACGGTGTGCGTCGCTCGAAAGTGTCGCTCCACATGGGGGATGGTGGGCATCGTTTGCCTCCTTGATGAGTTTCGGAGTATCACGGTGTGGCGTCGGCTCTCTGCTCTCCTCCCGGAAGCGGAGAATGAGGTAATCGGAGTAGAGATAGGGCAAGCGAACGCACGCGCGCGAAAGCGACGAACGGAGCAGGAGACGCTCGGCCACGTTCAGCAGAAGCTGGAGGCGCTTGGTCTTTGGGTACGCATTGAAGCCGGGAAGAAAGGCACAAGGGATGAGGTGGTGAGCCTCTGCCCATGCTTCGATCGTCGCCCAAGAACGACCCGCCAGCGCGCGCGAACATCCTGTGAAGAGGTATGAGGTTGGCGCCTTGCGGAGGCAGGCGTAAGCTGCCGAGAGGAACACCAACATCTCCGGCACCGCGTAGATCGGATCGGTGACCACGAGGTCGTAAGAATCTTTCAGATCATCCGGGAGAGGACGTCGAAGGTCTACCTGACGGCAGCGGATGCGGAGCTGCCGCTTCACGGCCGTCGCCTCGATCAGGCTCAAAATCTCGGGATCGAGGTCGAGGACAGTGATCTCATTAGGGAGAATCCAGGCCAATGCGATGCTCACGAAATCGTCGTCGCCGAGGCAGAGGATGCGACTCTCTGCTGTCGCGTACTGTCGGATCACGTCGGCGCGCCTCACGCTCGTCGCCGGCGTGCAGGGGAGTTGATGGAGCACGTGTGACTTGACGCGCAAGCGCTTCTGGAGCGCCGCGATCACCTGAAGAGGTTCCGAGGTCAGTGAGGTCTCCTCGTGCTCGCGTTCCAAGAACGTCCGCGCCTGGGTGAAAAGGGCCTCTAGAAGCGCTTCGTTCTCGGTCTCCACGAACATCTTGACCTCATGGAAGATGTGGTGAAGACCGAATCCTCGCGCGAGACGCTTCGCCCGTTTGAGCGAGACATCCGCGCGAGCGCGCCAGGGCTGGTGGGCGAGGAGAAGGAACTGGGACAGAAGCATCGTCGCCGGAGAAGGGGACGATGGTGCCGACTCCTGGGCCCCCCGTCGTGAGAGTGAGAAGGCGTCTCTCAGCTTAGCCATTGCTCTCACATGCGCTTCATATACGCCCCCCATGAGCTATGTGACGAACACGGAATGGCGGAAGCGCGTGACCCCGAACGGTCCTGCGAAGGATGGCGAACCACGGACCGGCGCCCAGCACAGAGCAGGATCGTTTTGTCAGAAAGGCAGGGGAGCAGCACGTTCTCCCGGAGCGCGAACGCCGCGCCCAGCCGGAAAACGGCACATATCGGGTTCACCACGTGACGTGAGGATAGCGCGCGCGACGCACAACGGGGAACCCCGTATCCTCTCACAAGCACGCGGGCGACACCCTCACGGACAAAGAGGGGGAGAGGCTTCGAAAAGATGGTCGAGAGAGCTGCATGAGCGTAGCTGCTGTCAAGCCGCACTACAGTCAGTGCCACCATCCGACTCTCGCGCTCTCGCTCATAGGCCGTCGTCGCGAGGACATATGTGACAGAGCCAATCGGCATCGAGGCGGTAACCCCAACGCCCGCTCCGAGGGATGTCCATGCGACGAGCTCGCTGCTCATAACGGCGATCGTAATCATAGCGCGTGCTTGCGCGAAGGCTCAAGGGAACCTCACTGTGAGCGGTGGGTTCCCATGCCGAATGTCCACGGGCTGCGCGAGTTGATAAAGAGTGAGGCGGTTTTGCACCTCTTCGCCAAAGTGCCTCAGCGAGAATGACCGCCGTGGGAATCAGGTGCCGGGCGCCACTCTCGCGTAGTGCTTCGCGCATGGAGAGGATGACAGCTCGTCGGGAACGCTGACTTCTGGGCCGACCGTGTGGCACACGAATTGCTATGGTCCTCAACTGGGAAGGTGGGGAGAGCACGGGTGGCGGAGGAAGATCGGGAGGGGAGAAATGAGACGCCCCCGCTCCCCTCGCGATTCCGGTCCTCCGCCGCCCGTTGCATGAGGGACGAAGGGTCGGGTGGATGAACACTCCGGAGAGTCGTCATACGGCTCTCCTCTTTTTGGGAGGTACCGGGATGCCGTCCTTTCAGTTCTCTTCCATTGGGTTTCCGGAATTGCTCATCATTCTCATGATCGCGCTTCTGCTCTTTGGGACGAAGAGGCTGCCGGAACTGGGCAGTTCCCTCGGCCGCGCCATCAGCGAATTCAAGCGGGGACTCTCTGGGGAGGCGCCTCGGGGAGTGCTCTCTGAGAACGCACGGGTATCTGCTGTCGAATCGAGTCAGAAGTCCCAGAGTGGATCGGATGTCTGAGAGGTCCATGCTGTGGCGAGATGGACGCTCCGGATCATACTCGCCACATCCTGATCGGGCGGGGGAGGAGATCCGTATGCGAATAATCATGTGGGCATCTGGAGGTTACGCTCCGGCGCACTTCTGCAGATCGTGGCACGCTGTTTGCTTTTTTAAGGAGTGGCCCGAACAGGGTCGAAGTTAATGACAAGGAGGAGGGAAGGGATATGTCGAGGTTGTGGACAGTCCTGGCGATTGCCGTGCTTCTGACATTTGGGGCATCAGGAGCCTTCGCCCAGGCCACATCGCCGAAGGCTACAAAGCCGGCTGCGAAGACGACGACCACTCAAACGGGTGCTGCTCCAACGACGCCGACTCAAGCGCCGACTCAGGCTCCAGAGGCAAAAGAGACCAAGGCGAAGGCCAAGAAGGCGAAGGCTAAGAAGGCCAAGAAGACCACGTCGGAGTCTCCGGAAACCAAGCGGCCTCAGTAAGAGGCGCGCGCTTTTGTTCGGAGCGGGAGAACCTGGAGGTTCTTCCGCTCTTTTTTTCGGAGGCGTGGAGAGAACGTCATGCGCGATTGGCTCGTGCCTCTGGCCATAGGAAGTGGAATTTCCCTTCTGGCGAGTATCCTCCTTGTGGAACACTGGCGAGGAGCGACTCCGCCCGATACGACGTCCTCGCCGGCGGCGGTTTCCGGCACGCCAGCGGATGCGGGAGCGGCCGCGCTCGATCTTCGGCGAGCGCTTGAGCAGTTGGATCTGTTGCTTCAAGCCGTGGACGAGGAGGATTGGGCACGCGCTCGCGTGCATTTCCAGGAGTTCGAGCAGGTCATTCCGGTGCTTCCCTCGCCGGGATTGAAATATCCCGATGTCTCGTTCGCGCTCCTGGACTTTTTCAATCTCTATCGTGTGCAGCTTGAGCGCGCACTCTCCACGGAGGATGCTGCCGGAGCGATCTTCGCTTGCAATCAACTGGGCGATATCCTCTGGGACCTCCGTGTCCAGTTAGGGCGAGCGCCTCTGCCGGAGCTTGGACGGCTCCGGTACCTGGGGCGCGATCTCCGATATTGGAGCGAGGTAGGCGATGAGCAGATGATTCGCGTGCGAGTTCGCGGGTTGGAGCGGGCGTGGGACGCTTTGCGTCCGGTCATCTCCGGCGGCAGGAAGCGGGAGCTCGTCGAGCGCTTCGAAGAGCTCCTGGAGCAATTGCGCACGGCTCATGCCGTTGACCAGTATCGGGAGATCACGCCCGAGGTCGAGGACGCGATCCGACAGGTTGAGGCATATTTCTCCGAGCGAGGTACGCGGTGAGGGAGCGGTTTGTTCTGAGAGAGATGGGATGGCTTCTGGCGTGGGGACTTGTGGGGCTGATGAGCATTCTTTCTGTGTCTTCGCCGGAAGCCGATGCGCCGCCTCTGAGTTTGGTGACTTCTGTCCTGGCCGACTTCGATGGAGATGCCCGCCCGGATATCGCCCTCGGTCGGTATGAGTGGCCCCGATATCGGATCGAGGTGCATTTCAGTCGGCGACCGAGCGCGGTTTCGTTCGGCGTGCCCGCGCGCGAATGGGGAATCGTTCTGCTGGCCCTCGATGTCAATGGGGATGCGCGTGTGGACCTGGCCGCAGTGAGCGCACATCACGCGCATCCGGTGGCGGTCTGGTTCGGAGATGGTCATGGTGGCTTTCGGCGGGGGAAGACGCGAGGATGGACGCTCTGGCGCGCGCAGGCGGACGGATACACGAAAGCGCCGACGCGAGGCGGCGAAATCTCCTTGGCTTCCGAAGACCGATGGCCTTATGATCGCCCGCTTTTGAGGTCTCTCGGGAACGCTCCGGAGTGTTCCGCTCTTCTGGATGTGGAGTCGGACAGCTCCGGCCCCATGGTGTTCCTCGCTGCGACTCCCGGTCGCAGTCCTCCTGAAGGGCCTGTACATTCCTGAACGCTCATCGAGGGTGCCGCGCTGGTGAGACCCTGAATGGTGTAAGCGCGGCCGCACCGGAATTCCGATCGGCCTATCCCCGTCAAGGGGTCGGACCCACTGAGGAACTTCAGGAGGAACGATATGCGGATCATTCTCGCCGATATCAAAGGACGTGATGGGTTCGTCGCGAAGGACACAATTGCCGGCGGATATGGATCGCGATTTCGAGGAACGTCCTGGACGACGCGCTTCATGGAGCGAATGCTCCGGGTGTACAACAATCTGCCGAGCATTCAGCTCGGCTATCTGGCGGCGATTTTCGCCGACGCCGGGCACGAGGTCGTCATCTCGCGGGGCGAGGTGATTCCCGGAGATGTTGCGCTCGTGCTGACGTCGCTTGTAGACTTCCGCAACGAAATTCGCTGGGCGCAGGCAGCCCGACGGCAGTATGGCATGCCGGTGGGCTTTTTCGGCACGTTCGCCACGTATATGACCGAGATGCTCACCGCACAGGGGGATTTCGTCATCCGGGGCGAGCCCGAGCATGCGGCGATGCGACTGGCGTGTGGCGAGAACCTTCGTGGGGTTGTCGTGAGCCCGCCGGTTCACGATTTGGATCGTCTCCCTTTCCCTCGCTGGGATCTGTTCCCCAAAGAACACTTCGGGCATGCTGTCGAACGTCCGTTCTGGTTCACGCGCGCGGCCTTCCCTGTTCTCTCGAGCCGGAGCTGTCCGGAATTCTGCACCTATTGTCCCCACCGCATCGTCGCGTCCTATCGAGCGCGGAGCCCGGAGAATGTCATCGGGGAGATCGCCGAGCTCTGTCGGCGGTACGGTCGTGTGTATCTCGTCTTCCGCGATCCGATCTTCACCTATGATCGGGAGCGAGCTCTGCGGATCGCCGAGGGGATCATCCGACGGGGTCTGCCGGTTCGCTTCGAGTGCGAGACGCGGCTCGATGATCTGGACGAGGAACTGCTCTCCTGGCTCCATCGCGCCGGCTTGCGCTCGGTTCGATTCGGCGTTGAATCAGTGGATGCGTTCACGCTCCGGCGCGTCGGGCGCCGTCCGATCCCGCCGGAACATCAGCAGCGGATCGTTTCCCTCTGTCGGCAGAAGGGGATCATGACCGTCGCCTTCTATGTGCTCGGCTTTGTGACGGACACGGTGGAAACGATTCGGGCGACGATCGAGTATGCTATTGCGCTCAATACGACGCTGGCGCTCTTCAAGATCCTGACGCCCTATCCCGGCACACCGCTCTACGCGCACATGGCGCCGCTCATCACCGAGACCGATCTGGAGAAGTTCGATGGCTATACACCCACGTTTCGACATCCGACGCTGACGCACGAGCAGTTGAGCTTTCTCCTAGAGACGGCCTATTCGCGGTTCTATATTCGCCCGTCTTGGCTCTGGACCTATCTGCGGTTGCCGATGTCGGGATTCTTCGAGCGATTCGTGATGCGGGCGGATGCGTATGCCGAGCGTCGGCATCTGGAGGTCGAAGCGGCGCTCTTTCCGGGATGAGGCGGGTGGAGGAGATGGTGTTTCGGACGATTGCGCGATATGGAGCCCGACGCGTGCCGGGCGCGCTCCGTCTGGCGGCGCGAGCGTTCATCTCGGGACAGGGCGTTCGCGGTCCGGCCATCAGGGAGTTCGAAGAGCGCTTTGCGGCCCTTCATGGCGTGCGGCATGCAACGGCTGCCTCTTACGGGCGGATGGCCTTCTACTATATCCTGCGGGCCTTGGAGCTGCCCGAAGGATCGGAGATTCTCATTCCGGCACTGACATTTTGGGTCGTTCCGGAGATGGCGCGCGTGGCTGGATTGCGCCCGGTCTTTGTAGATGTGGACCCTCGGACGTACACGCTCGACCCGCGTGCGCTCCCGGCCGCGCTCACCGAACGCACGCGTGCGCTGGTCCCCACGCATCTCTACGGGCAGCCGTGCGACATGGAGCCGATCCTTCGTTTCGCCGAGCGTCATGGCCTTTTCGTCATCGAGGATTGTGCTCACGCGCTCGGCGCGACTTATCGGGGACGCTTGGTCGGGACCTTCGGCCACGCTGCGTTCTTCAGCTTCCAGCTCCTCAAGGGACTGAATACCTACGGCGGGGGAATGGCGCTGACCGACGACGATGCGCTCGCTCGGCGCATTCGCGCGCTGGCGGAATCCGAGCCTTGGCCCTCGCTCCTCAGCGTCGTGAAGAAGCTCCTTTTGGGATGGGTGCAGGAGACATGCATCGGCCCGCGCGGATTCACTGTCACGCTGTTTCCCGTGTTGTGGATCGCCTCTTTCTTTGGTGATCGAGATGTCACCGTCTTCCTGTGGGAGAAGATTCGGCGGTTGGATCCTCTGCCTGCGGCCTACCGTCGTCGGTATAGCAACGTGCAAGCCATGATCGGGCTGAAGGCCTTGGAACACCTTGCGGAGTGGAACGCTCGCAGTCGCCAGTATGCACGTCGCATGAGCGAGGGGTTGGCGGGGATCCCTTCGCTTGCGCTTCCAGTCCCCTTGCCGGAGACCGACCCCGTCTATTATCAATACTGCCTCCGCGTATCCGATCCCGCCGCCCTGACGCGTCGAGCCATCCGTCGGGGAATTGATATTGAGATGATGCATGTTGATATCTGCTCGAAGCTTCCGCTTTTCGCTGCCCAAGCGCGTTCGTGCCCGGGGGCCGAGACTGCCGTCCAAACGCGGCAGTTGCCCGTCTATGCGAGCCTGCGTCCGAGCGATGTGGAGCGAATCATTCGGGTGATCCGGGAGATCAGCCGGGATTTACCGCCACTGCGTGTCGAGGCAAAGGAGTCCGTCGCTCATGAGTGCTCCCCTTGAATCGTACATTCGCGGCTACGGCTACTTCGGAGTCTTTCTCTGGGCCGCTCTCGGTGGGGAGGAGGGTATTGTGGTCGCCGTGTGGATGGTGAAGAAAGGACTGCTGAATCTTCCTGGCGTCATCGTGGCGTCAGCTCTCGGGGGAGCCGTGGGGGATCACGTGTATTTCTACCTGGCGCGGCACTACGGATGGATGCGGCTCCGTCGCTCGGCGCGATTCCAGCGGGCCTTGGAACGCGCGCATGCGCTTGTAGCGCGCTATGGGTCGAGTGCGGTTGTGGCGTCTCGGTTTCTCATCGGACTTCGGATTACAATCCCCGTCGTGTGTGGAGCTGCGGGGATGTCCCCTCTCACCTATAGCGCGCTGAACCTCGTGAGCGCCTTCTTCTGGGCGTGGTTCTACGGGCTCGCCCTGACGTCTGTGTGGTCGGCCTCTTCGTCATCACGCCTGTGGATCGGGGGAGCCATCGTCACCGCTTTCGTGCTCGCCCTCGTGCTTCCGAGATTCCTGCGGGTATATGCCTCTGAGGGAAAGAACAGCCGAAGGGATGAATGTTCGCTTCCGGAGCAAGAAGTGGGGGCACAGCGCGCGTGAAGAGTGGCCGAAGGGGGGACATTCGCAGCGCATGCCGGGCGTTGCCTCCAGGGTCTGTCGGAGGCGCGCAAGCGTCACAGGGGGATGCCGAAGCGTTCCGCCATGCGGTAGAGCGTGCGCCGGTCAATGCCCAGGATCTCAGCCGCGCGGCTTCGATTGCCTTTGACGGCCTCGAGGACGTAGAGCACATAGCGCCGCTCTAATTCTTCGAGCGAAGGGAGATCCTGGAAGAGCTGCGCCTCCCATGCCGTCGCCGTGCGCGCTCGCCGGAGATGGGGCACAGCGGATCGAATGCGCTCGGGCAAATCCTCGGGCATGATCAATCCCCCTCGGGCATGGATGACCGCATATTCGATGCTGTTCTCCAGTTCGCGCACGTTGCCCGGCCACGAATACGCCATGAGCAGTTCGAGGGCAGCGGGGGAGAAAGCAAGTGTGCGCGCGGTTCTCTGGAGAGCGCGTCGGAGGAAGGAGGCCGCCAGCAGAGGGATGTCCTCGCGGCGTTCTCGCAAAGGGGGGACGCGAAGCGTCACAACGCTCAGGCGATAGTAGAGGTCCTCGCGAAAGCGTCCGGCCCTGACTTCCTCTTCCAAATCCCGGTTCGTCGCCGCGATCACGCGGACATCCACATGGCGAGGGCGCGTCTCACCCACGCGCTTGATCTCGCCTTCTTGCAGAGCGCGCAGCAATTTCACCTGCAGGGCGGGTGTCGTCTCGCTGATCTCATCCAGGAAGAGCGTCCCGCCATGGGCTTCTTCGAAGAGTCCCTTCTTATCGGCGATGGCACCTGTGAAGCTCCCTCGCGCGTGTCCGAAGAGTTCGGCTTCAAGGAGCGTCTCCGTCAGCGCCCCACAGTTGATGGCGACAAAGGGAGAGCCCGCACGAGGACTGTGCGCATGAATGGCGCGGGCGATCAACTCCTTCCCTGTTCCCGATTCCCCGACGATCAGTACGGTTGAGGACGTTGGTGCTACGCGCGCGATCTCTTTGTAGAGTTCGATCATCTGCGGCGTGCGACCGATGAGACCCGAGGCCTCATAGGGTTTGAGCATGCGCTCCAGCATGCCCTCGTCTCGCATCGGTTCGCGCGGCTGAAGGGCACGGCGCACGGTCGCGAGCACCTCCTCGATATGGAAAGGCTTGGAGAGGACGTCAAAGGCGCCCTCGCGCAACGCTTCGACAGCCACATCCAACGTCCCAAAGCCGGTGATCAGAATGACCTCCGTGTGCGGGGATCGGCGCTTGAAGGCTTTGAGCACATCCAAGCCCGTTCGGTGCTCATTCAGGTTGAGGTCGGCGATAACGCAATCGAACCTCTCACGATCCAACAGCTCCACTGCGCCGTCAGCGGATTGGGCCGTCTCCACCGCCCATCCCTCGGCGGAGAGAATCTCCTTCAGGAACTCACATGTTTCCCGATCATCGTCCAGGATGAGGATCCTTCTCATGGTTCGTCCTCCAGAACCGGGCGGGGAATGTGAGGCGGACGCTTGTGCCGCGACCGGGCTCGCTGCGCACGGTGATCTCTCCGTCGTGTTCTCGGACGATCTGCCGCACGATAGAGAGGCCGAGTCCGCTCCCCGCCCCATCCGGTTTTGTGGTGAAAAAGGGATCGAAGATGCGCGCCAGAACTTCCGGGCTCATCCCGAGGCCCGTGTCTTCGCATTCGATCGAGACCGTTCCCTGCTCAGCGAACGCGCGAAGGGTCAGGCGCCCACCTTCCGGCATCGCGTCGAGGCTGTTGTCAATCACGTTGATGAGGACTTGTTGGAGCTGTTCGGTCGAGCCGAAGATCTCAGGGAGATCGGGGGCGAGCTCCATTCGGAGTTCGATCCCGCGACTCTCCAGAGTCGGAGCGACGATCTCGGCCACGTGCCGCAGCAAGGAGTCGACGCGCAGCGGGACACGTTCGGGGCGCGGCCGCCGCGTGGAATCCAGCAGGCGACGTACGATCCGCTCAATGCGTTCGATCTGTCCCAGGATGAGCGTGAGTCGGCGCATCCCCTCCTCATCCTGTATTCGAGTGCGGAGGAGTTGGATATGCCCGGAAATGAGGTTGAGCGGCGTTCCGATCTCATGGGCGAACTGCGCGGCCAACTGGCCCGCGGCGGCCAGCCGTTCCATGTGCAGGAGTTGGCGCTGAAGGGCGAAGAGCTGAAGGTTTGCTTCCTGGAGCTGCCGATTCCTCTCGCTCAGCTCCTCCGTCGCCTCACGCACGCGCACGTGCAACCGCTCTTGCTCCGCTTCCAGTGCCTGTGTCATCTCCCGAATGCGCGAGAGGAGGGCGTTTAACCCAAGGCCGAGCGTTCCCATCTCGTCCTGGGAATGGACAGGGACGTGGGCGTGGAGGTCGCCCGCTTCCGCGCGGTGCATTGCGTCGAGGATCGCATGGATGGGACGATAGATCAGACGCCGAAAGAGCACATGCACAGCCGCGGTGACCCCTCCGACGGCTGCCAAAAAGGCCAGCCACGTGAGGCGACTCATGCGCTTGAGCAACGGTGTGTATTCTCCAATCTCAGCGCGCACAAGGACGAATCCGACGAGTCGCCCCTCGCTCTCGATGGGGGCCCCAGCGACGATCCGATAATTCCCCTGCGTCTCCCCTTCAATGCGGGAGACAATGCGCCCGCGCTGCGCTTCGCCCAAGAGGTCCAGGGGAACCGTGCCATCAGGGGCGCCCACCGGGAGTACGATGACTTCCCGCACGCCTGAGCGCGTCAGTCCGTAGATGCGGATCTCGGCGATCTCACTATGAGCCCGTTGGTAGTAGAAGGCTTCGTTGCGGAGCGTCGGCAGATCGGCCGTGGATTCCGAGGAGAGATGCTGCGCCAATTGTGCCGCCAACAGCTCCGCTCGCCGCCGATTCTCCTCGACGATCACCGTCCGAACAGTCGAGAGGTAAATCGAGAGAAGTGCTCCGAAGATCACCAGAATAAGCGCGAGGATCAAGAGGGCGATCTTCGCGTGAAGACGGAGACGACGGAAGCGTTCCCCGAATGCTTCACCCATACCATCGGTCAATTTTAGCAGAAGCGGGCCGCATCGTGTATAATTGGAATTTCAGCCACGGAGCAAGGGGGTGTCACTATGTCGAAAGATTGGCGTCGGATTCTCATTAAGCTCGATGACTATCGGTACATGATCCCGCGCACGTACAAGCCGGGCATGCGGACGGATGTCGTCATTTACGTGGACGAATCGCTTTTGGAGACGGTGACGAAGGATCTGTCCCTAGAGCAAGCAGCGAACCTGGCGTTTCTGCCCGGCATTGTGGGGCGACCGATTGTCATGCCGGATGTGCACCAAGGCTACGGGTTCCCCATTGGAGGCGTCGCCGCGACGGATGCCGAGGAGGGCGTCGTCTCGCCCGCCGGCATCGGATTCGACATCAACTGCGGTGTGCGGTTGCTCCGATCCGAGCTGACGTTGGAACAGGTCCGTCCGAAGCTGGAGGCGATCGTGGAGGATCTCTTTCATGCCGTGCCGGCGGGAACCGGGCGCGAAGGGCAGATCAGCGTGAATCGGGCGGAGATGGATCATGTCTTGCGCTTGGGCGCGCAGTGGGCGGTGGAGCGAGGCTACGGACGGCAGGAGGACTTGGAGCATATTGAATCGCGGGGCTGTATCCCGGGCGCGAACCCGCGCGCCGTCAGCGAGCATGCCCGTCAGCGCGGGGCCGACCAATTGGGCACGCTCGGATCGGGCAATCACTTCTTGGAGATCCAGTATGTCGAGGAGGTCTTCGACCGGGAGGCCGCGCACGCGTTTGGGTTGCAGCCGGGACAGGTGACGGTGCTCATTCACACGGGCTCGCGCGGATTCGGACATCAGGTCTGCACCGATTATCTGAAAGTCTTGCGCTCGGCTATGCAGAAGTACAACATTCATCTGCCCGATAAGGAGATGGCGGCCACCTACATCAGGTCCCCGGAGGGGCAGGACTATCTGGGGGCGATGAATGCCGCGGCCAATTTCGCCTTCGCCAATCGGCAGATGATCACCCATTGGGTGCGCGATGTGTTCCGGAAGCACTTCGGCGCCGAGGGAGATCTGCACATCGTGTATGACGTCGCGCATAACATCGCCAAGTTTGAGACCCATGCGATCGAGGGGGAACGACGGCGCGTCCTCGTGCACCGGAAAGGAGCGACGCGGGCACTGCCGGCCGGTCACTCCGAACTGCCCGAGACATATCGTCCCATCGGGCAACCCGTGATCATCCCCGGCGACATGGGGCGTGCCTCCTATGTGCTCATCGGCACGGCGGCCGAGGAGACGTTCGCCTCCAGTTGTCACGGCGCCGGGCGCGTCATGTCCCGCACAGCGGCCAAGAAAGGGCGCGACATCGCTCAGGTGCGGAAGCAACTCGCCGAGCGCGGTGTCCTCATCAAAGCGGCGAGCCGGGACGGTGTCCTCGAAGAGGTGCCCGAAGCTTATAAGGATGTGAACGATGTGGCTCGTGTGGTCGAAGCCGCTGGTATCGCTCGACGCGTGGCGCGACTGCGCCCGATCGGCGTGGTGAAAGGGTGACGTCGGCCGTCGCTCGGCGCGTGCCGAGAAGCCGCACCCTGTGAGATCTTCGCCGCAAGGGGGGAGGCTATGCTCGCTGTTGGTGACCGAGCTCCGGATGTCGAATTGGTTCGCAGCGATGGTCACCGCGTCCGTCTCTCCACGTTCTGGGCCCGTGGGCCGGTCATCTTTGTCTTCTTGCGCCACTTCGGCTGACCCTTCTGCCGAGAGCACGTCGCCGGGTTGCGACGCGACTACCACCGGTTCACAACACGAGGAGCTGAAGTCGTGCTCATCGGTCAGGGGAATGTGGAGCAGACGCGCGCTTTCTGTCGTGAGCAGGACGTGCCTTTCCCTTGTCTCGCCGATCCCGAGCGCACGGCGTATGTGGCCTACGGCCTGGAGACCGGTACGATCCTTCAGATTCTCGGTCCTCGAGTGTGGTGGCGGGGGATTCGGGCCTGGAGGGCGGGATATTCGGCGGGCAAACCCATTGGAGATGTCCGACAAATGCCCGGCGTTTTCCTTGTGGATCGCTCCGGGATCATCCGTTTCATCCACCGATACCGCGATATTTCGGACAATCCGCCGAATGAGCTGTTGCTTGAATGGCTCGCGCGAGAATAAGGGAACGGGCCAGGACATCCGAGATGTCCTGGCCCGAGGATGGAGCCCACTCCTGAGACTCGCTATCGCTTGAGGGCGAAGGTCCCGTTCTCCCGGCCGAGAAGCGTTGCTATGTTCCCCACGGGGAGGCCGGCAACAGCGATGTCCAAGAGTCCATCGTCGTTGAAGTCGCCAAGACCAAGCGAGACCGGTTCCGCAATCGCTCGCATACGCCGGACCACGTGCGGTCGCCCTTCTCGAAAGCCGATGAAGGTGATCGAATCGCTCGTGAAGTTCGGAGCCGCGACGCCAGGAATCCCCGTGAAAAATTCGCCGCTGATGAGGGACATCGGTTGCTCGACGGGCATGTCCATGCGCGCGAAGTCCAGATTTCGATTCCGGCCTCGGGAGAGGAGGAACGTGACCGATTCCGAAAGCAGATTCGCCACGGCGACGTCCATCTCCCCATCCTGGTTGAAATCGCCGACCGTGCTGGCTACGGGATGATCCCCGACCTCTCTCCGCCCCATTTCGGCAAAGCGGCCTCGTCCGTCTCCGCGGAAGAAGATGACTTCGTTCGTGCCGATTGCCGTCACGATCAGGTCCGACGATCCGTCTCCGTCCACATCGGCGATGGAGATGGAGGTGGGGTTTCCGAGGTACAGAGGCACGATCAGGGGCGAACGGAACGTCCCATCTCCTCGGCCAAGGAGTATAGCCAGATCGGCGGATCCATTCTGCGCCACCGCCAGATCCAAGAGGCTGTCCTTATCGAAGTCCGCTATGGCTACGGCGACAGGCCTCACGCCGGGGAGCTTCACCTCTCGCCCCTTCCGGAATGTCCCGTCACCGTTGCCGAGGTAGATTGTGAGGCTGTCCGAGAGCGAATTCACCACAACAGCATCGGTCTTACCATCCCGATCGAAATCGCCCGCCTTCACATCTACCGGCCTCTCTCCTGTCCCATAGGTTTTGAACCGACGGAAGGTCCCGTCGCCTTTGGAGAGGTAGACGCGGAGTTGGTTCGATTCGGAATCCACAAGCAGAACGCCCTTGGGGACTTTGGGCGGCGCCGTCGTCGAACCCGCTGTCCGAATGGCACTCGCGGCGATGAAAGCCGTCCCTACGGTGCTCGGACGTCCTCGGCTCGATACGATGCTGCTGTCTTCAACAGGAGAAGACGAAGACGGCGAAGAGGAGCATTCCGAACACTTCTTGCACTCCTCAATGTCTGGGCACCCGTTCCTTTTATAGCACACACACTTTGCGCACGCTTCTTGACACTCTTCACTGCCTGATCCGCCTGGCCCGTCGGGACCACTCACTTGGACGGTATTCCGCAGATGGCCATGTCCGGTCACAAGGAAGGTGAGGGTGATCGTAACGCTCGATCTGGGACCGACACTTCCCCGGATGATGAGCTGGCCGTTCTGCAGGCTCACCCAATCCGCGGGAGAGGCCGAGATGAGCTCCATTCCGCTTGGTGCCTGCTCGACAGCTTGGAACGACTGCGGCGTATCCGAAGAGTTGGTCACGGTGATCGTGCATGTCACGGGCGAGCCGATGGTCACCACTGGAGGCGTGCAGGTCTTCTTCACCGAGAGCGGATTCTCCTGTGAGCACTGTTTTTTACACTCTGCTTCGCATTCTTTTTGATCTTTCTTTCTGCATAACGCCAGGCAGTTCTTCATGCACTCGTCCTGTCCCCCACCACCGCTTCCGCCCTTGCACTCGTTGATGTAGGTGCACGTCGCTCCGAGGAATTGAAAGCAGTCGGCTGGAATATTAATCCCGGTTGGGTCAATGCTCCATCCCCGTATCCCGCTGGAACAGGTGGTAGCAGGAGCCGGGATGTTCCTCTCCTCCGTTTTGCCACAAAGGAAGCGCAATGAGCACTCACTTTGGACGAAGGCACAAGACCCTCCCCCCACCCTCCTAGGCTGCTCATACTCATCCTTCTCATAAAGGCAGATCCCTTTTTCTGGGATCGTCACCGTAGCGCTTCCCTGTCCGCCAACTGTGATAACGGTAATCGGGGATATTCCGTCTCCCTTGACGATGAACTTTCCGTCTCCACCCATTGCCTTCTTATAGACAGTGAGCGTCGGTCCGTTTCCACCACCTCCAGATCTTGCCGGATCGTTCACAAAGGTACAGATGACATGGCTTCCGGGGGGAATGGAGATGGAGCACGTTGGACCTCCGCAATCGATGGCTTTGCATGCGTGGCATAGGACGTTTAGTGGAAAGCCATCGATGCCCACGCAGCCGAAGCTCACGAACTGCCATCCGTCGGGGAGGCGTTCCCCAAAGCTGTATGTCCCACCAGAGATGTATAAGAGTTTCTCGGCCACCAACGCGCATTCTCCGCCTTTCGGGCGAAAGAAGTCTCCTTGCCCGAAGGAGACGTTCCCGTAGAGATTACCCTTGTCGTCGTAGATCAAGAGGTCAACTCTGTCCGGAGGCGATCCCGAACGAAGGCATTTTTGGAGCAGGAGCAGTGCTTCGTTGGGCTGTTGGGCCACGTTGCCAGAGTGGGATGACCCCCATACGAGTAGGCTCAGGGCGCCGAGGATGAATAAAGAACGCCCTCCTCTTCGCAGTCTTATCTCAGGTAGGTGCACCATAGCCCCCTCTCTCCTTCCTCGTCGGTATCCGGCCGACATTTTCGCAGGAGTGGTGGTGACATCTCAATCGGCCAAAGGGAGTATTTTTCATCCGGCGAAGGGAGTATTTTGAGCCGGAGATAGGATTCCCGATGTGGGTTTTGAACGAGCGCTGTGGGCAGTATGAGGCATCTTGCGAGGGACGGGGGACGACTCGACGTTCGCCTCGGGCGAGCGGGAGCAAGCCCTCACGGGTAAACCCAAACCCCATTCCGCCAATCGAGCCCCCGAAGGGGGCGGCTCGACGGTAGTCAAGGGCGAGCAGAGCGAGCCTTAGGAATCGAGTCCGAAAAAATTCCCCCAAGCCCGCGCGTGTGGGCGGCCCCGCGGGTGTGTGCGAATCCCCTTAGCGCCACGAAGGGATATCCGATCACGTGGAGGCCCCAAATGGGCGACGGAAGAACAGTCGAGACAGGGTGAGGTTCTGATCTCTGCTTGCTCTGATACTGAACTCGCTCGGGTTCAGCTTCTCATCTGCCTCGAATGAGATTCTGACCTCTGCTTGCTCTGACACCCTGAGATTCATTAGACTTCGAGGGGTGAGCTTCGCAGAGATGAGGCCGGTATGTCGGATGGAACATCCAGCGCTCTCGAAGCGCGAATTCGGGCGCGCCAAGCACGGGTCGCCGTTTTAGGCTTAGGCTATGTGGGGCTTCCGTTGGCGATCGAATTCGCGCGAGCTGGGTTTCCTGTCACTGGAATAGAAGCGGATCCGCAGCGTGTCGCCTGTCTCCGAGCGGGGGAGAGTTACGTGACCGATGTGGCGGCGTCCGAGATTGCGGCTGTGGTGCGAAGCGAAGCTTTGCGGGTGACGGGAGATCCTGCTGTGCTTGCCGATGCCGAGCTTGTCTTTATCTGCGTGCCCACGCCGATGAGCAAGTCTCGAGAGCCGGACCTGTCCTATGTGCTGCTGGCCGTTGAGACCGTTCGGCGTTACCTTCATCCGGGAATGCTCATCGTTTTGGAGAGCACGACCTATCCGGGGACGACCGAGGAGGTCTTATTGCCGCAGTTGCAGGCCTCGGGTTTGAAGCTGGATCGGGATTTTTATTTGGCCTTCTCTCCGGAGCGGATTGATCCGGGCAATCGGCAGTATCGGCTTCGGGATATCCCGAAGCTGGTGGGAGGAGCGAGCCCGCACAGTGCGCATTTGGCAGCCCTCGCCTACCGGCAGATCATCACGGTGGTTCATGTGGTCTCCTCGGCGCGGGTGGCCGAAATGGCGAAGCTCTTGGAGAACACGTTTCGAGCGGTCAACATTGCTCTGGCCAATGAATTCGCGCTCATCTGCCGGGCGCTGGGTGTGGATGTCTGGGAAGTGATTGAGGCAGCAGCGACCAAGCCCTTTGGTTTCATGCCGTTCTCTCCGGGACCGGGGATTGGCGGGGCGTGTCTCCCGGTGAATCCGGGATACCTCGCATGGAAAGCTCGGGTGCATGGCTTTGAGCCTCGACTCATTGGTGTTGCGGAGGAGATCAATCGGTTCATGCCCCATTATGCGGTGGACTTGATTGTGGAGGCGCTCAATGCTCGGGCGAAGCCGGTGAAGGGGGCACGGCTCCTCATCCTGGGGGTCGCCTACAAGCGCGATGTGGGGGATGTGCGGGAGTCGCCCGCTGTCACGATCCTCGAGGAGCTTTTGCGACGGGGCGCTGACGTGGCGTATTCGGATCCGTACGTCGAGCGTGTGGAGATCGGAGGACGCGTCTTTCGGAGCGTCACGGTGACGGCCGAAGTGCTCGCCGCGTGCGAGGGGGCGGTGATCGTGACGGATCATACGGCCTTCGATTATCGGCTGATCGTTGAGCATGCGCCGTTGGTCGTAGACCTCCGGAACGCGACGCGGGCATTCGGTCCTCGGGCCAATATCGTGCGATTATGAAGAAGGCCATTGGTGCTGGGGTCCTGGTCGGAGCATTCCTGCTGGTATTGGGAGCGACGCTTCAGGTCGCCCAATGGGGGAAACCGCTTCGGCCGCGCCTTTCCCTCCTTCAGGCGGAAGATCGCGATGCCGATGGGGCGACGGACCGGTGGGTGTATGAGGTCGAGGGCGGGGAAGGGGAGCAATGGATCGTGCAGGATGAGGATGGAGACGGGCGCGCGGATCGGTTCCTCCTCTACAAGGCGGGGAGGCTGGAGCGCGAAGTCGTCCGTTCGGAGGTGGTCGGCAAGCCGGTGCGACATCTTGTGTTGTGCCTCGATGGTGTTCCCTTTGAGATCATGGCGGCGCTCTGGAGCGAAGGGCATTTCCGGGAGTTCTTTCCCCCGCAGCGGGTCATCAGCACATTCCCGTCCGATTCGGACGTTGCACTGGCGGCACTCGTGCACGCGCCTCCCTCGCCGGGATATGAGAACCGATATTTCGACCGACGGGTGAATCGCGTGAGCGGAGGCATTCGTGTCACCTTCGCGCAGGAGCTGCCGTATCATCGGAGGCTCGACTATAAGCTGCCGGGCGTTTTGCGGGGGCCGGCGTATCTCTTTCCGGAGAAGGCCTTCTTCGATGATCTGGCGCGCGTGCGGGCACGATTTCGCACCTCCTCCGCCCCTCTCTTCATCGCGCATCTTTCGACGACCGATGTACTCTTTCACGTCCGATCGCCGGAGCAGGTTCGGCGCCACCTGCTCGCTCTTGAGTCGGTGGTGCGCGAGTTGCTCTATGAGCATCAAGGTGTGCTTGCGGTCACCTTGGTCTCGGATCATGGGAACACGCTCTTCGTCCATCCCGATGGGCGCATTGCGCTGGAAGATGCCCTGCGCGCTGCGGGATATCGGGTGGAGGAACGCCTGCGCGATGCGCGAAGCGTTGTAATCCCCGGCTACGGACTGATCGGCGCCGTCGCGCTGTATGCGCATCCGGAGGCGTGGGCGGATGTGTGTCGGGTTGCTCAGGCGGTTCCCGGCGTGGATTTCTGTGTCTTTCGCGAACGCCAATCCGAGTCTTCGCCCTCGGCGTCGGTCGTCATCATCGAGGGGCGGCGCGGGCGCGCGCGTCTTCTCTTCGATTCCACCCGCCACGCTTTCCGATACGATGTCGTGCGCGGGGATCCCCTCCGGCTCCTCCCCATCGTGGAGAGGATCCGACGGGAGGGAAAGGCCTATCCCGATGGCTTCATCTCGCAGGCGGTCCTGTTTGAAGTGACGGCCGAGCACTTCTATCCAGACGCCTTGCGCCGCATCTTCGAGGCGATGGGGGACGGGCAGGTGGAGAATCCTGCGGATCTCCTGCTGAGTTTAGAGGACGGGTACTACTTCGGCAGTCGGCATTTCGATTGGTTCGTGCGCTTGCACAGCACGCATGGCAACCTCGCGTCTCGTTCTTCAGTGGGATTCATCATGTCCACAGACATTCGTTTCCCTCGTCCGCTTTCGGTTCGGGAAGCGCTTTCTCGGGGGATCGGTCATGAGAGCCAGTGAAGGGAGCGCGCGCACGTCCTTTCGAGTGGGCGTCGGGAGAGGGCATCCCATGCGATCGCGCGGGGACCTCGGTAGCATGATATAATAAGCCTTCAGATGCGGAGGATGTTCGAAGCCGGGTATCGGAGAATCATCGAGCGCGCGCGGTGTCAGGCCGAGCACATGGTGTGGGGATTTTATGCGCTCTCCGGGCGAGAGGGTGAACGCATTCGCTACGAGGTGAAGACGCTTCGAGACCTGCGGCCTGAGGAAGTGGCGGATGGAGCGCTCGCGCATTTGGTATGCTACGACTTCGTGCGGCGCGTCGGTTCTCACATCGTGCAACAGTACGAGCTGTACCGCATCTGCCTGCAAGACCATCGGCTGCTTGAAGTCGCGCGGGAGCTCCCCCCTCCGCTCAATCTCGGGACCTTGCTTCTCTATGTCCTCACGCATGAGTTGGTCCACATTGTTCGTTTCGTCCAAAAGCTTCAGCGAATTGATCTCCCCCCAGGGGAGCGGGCGGCTGAAGAGGCCATTGTTGAACGGACGACGTGGAGGATTCTCACGAACCTGCATCCGCGTATGATGAGAGTGTTGCGCGAGTTCCTCTCATTCGTTGCCGTTCCCGCATCCACAGATGCGGTATCCCATGGAGAACGGGTTCCGAATCACGCTCCGAGGAGTGCGCGCGTTATAGCCCTCTCATGACGGCCGTTCCCGATCCCCCGCACGCCGCCCCTCCTTCTGACTGAGAGACTCTCGCCGTCGGCTCCGGAGAGCGGGAGGCTGCATCCTTCCGGCAGCCTCCCGGAGAAGACACACGGAGGCGTGATCAGTGCTGTGGCTCAATCGGCCCGCTTCCTGAGGAAGGTCGGCACATCCAAGTCCTGATGCGAGCGCGTCCCAAGGCCAACTTCAAGAGGTGGAGGCGGGGCTGCGGAACGCGCGGACATGCCTTTGGGCTCGACGACCTGTGCGCTCTCAGCTTCGTGATCGAACCCTGTGGCGATGACCGTGATCTTCATCTCGTTGCGCATGTTTTCATCAATCACGGCGCCGAAGAGGATATTGGCGTCTTCGTGAGCGATCTCACGAATGAGCGAGACCGATTGATTGATCTCATGCAGAGTGATGTCCGGTCCTCCGGTCACATTGATGAGCACGCCGCGAGCGCCCTGGATGGAGGTCTCCTCAAGCAGCGGGCTGGAGATGGCGCGCTTGGCCGCATCAAGCGCTTTGTTCTCCCCGGTCCCATGTCCCGTGCCCATCAGCGCTTTCCCCATGCCGCTCATCACTGTCTTCACGTCGGCGAAGTCGAGGTTGATGAGTCCGGGAATGGTGATCAGATCGGAGATGCCTTGCACGGCTTGCCGGAGTACGTCATCCGCGAGTTTGAAGGCTTCTCGGAAGGGCACCGTGCGATCCACGATGCTCAGGAGCCGTTCGTTGGGGATCGCAATGAGCGTGTCCACGCATTCGCGCAATTCGCGCAGTCCTTGTTCCGCCACCAGCATCCGCTTGCGCCCTTCGAAGTGGAAGGGCTTGGTGACGACGGCCACCGTCAGCGCCCCCACTTCAACGGCCAGACTCGCGATGATCGGCGCGGCTCCTGTCCCTGTTCCGCCGCCCAGTCCCGTAGTGATGAAGACCATGTCGGAGCCTTCAACGATCTCGAGGATCTTCTCCGTGTCCTCCAGAGCCGCCTGTCGTCCCACCTCGGGATTGGCTCCAGCCCCGAGCCCTTTGGTCAGCTTGGCGCCGAGTTGGATCTTGATCGGTGCCTTGGACATCTTCAGGGCTTGGAGATCGGTGTTCGCGGCGATGAACTGCACGCCCTCGATGCCCGCCTCGATCATGTGATTGATGGCATTCCCTCCGCCTCCTCCGACGCCGATGACTTTGATCACGGCCCCGTTGGCCGCCTCCTCGGCGAAATCAATCCTCAAGCTGCTCATGAAGTCTCTCGCCTCCGTTAGCATCGTCTTCTCCTCCTCCATGGATTTTTTTCTCTCCGGCAAACGAGGGGCGCCACATGGAGTGCCCCATCAGAAGAGATTGGCCAGCCAGCTCCGGACGCGCGCGGCGGTGCGCGAGATCGCTCCGGGCGAGGACGCGGCGCGATAGGAGCGGCCCAGGCGTCCGCGATGAGCGATCATCACCAAGCCGATCGCTGTCGTGTAGAGCGGGCTGTTGGTCTCTTCCGAGAGTCCGGTCACGCCCAGGGGATATCCCAAGCGTGTGGGGTGGTCGAAGATCTGTTCCGCCAGATCGCTCAACCCCTGCAGCAAGGCTCCGCCCCCGGTCAGGATGATCCCGCTGGAGAGCTCGCGTTCGAACCCCGCGCGTTTGATCTCCTCGTTGACATGACCGAGGATCTCCTCGGCGCGGGGCTGAAGGATCTCGCACAGCAACTGTCGCGACAGCGCACGAGGAGGACGTCGCCCAACGCTGGGGACTTCGATCACCTCATCCCGATCGGCCACGAGCGCCGGCAGAACGCACCCATAGGTGCGCTTGATGCGCTCGGCTTCAGGGATAGGGGTGCGCAGGCCAAACGCGATATCATTGGTGAAGTGGGATCCCCCGAAGGGGAAGATCGCCGTATGTTGCACGGCGCCGCGTTGATAAATGGCGAGACTTGTCGTCTCCCCACCGATGTTGATGACCGCCGATCCATATTCCCGCTCGTCATCGGTGAGCGTGGCTTCGGCAGCCGCGACCGGTTCCAGGACGATGTCCGCCACGAGCAGTCCAGCGCGATTCACAGCACTGACGATGTTCTGTCGGACTGTGATCGGGCCGGTGATGATATGCACCGCCACCTCCAAGCGCGTCCCCAACATATCAAGCGGATCGCTGATGCCGTCCTGTCCGTCAATGATGTACTCCTGCGGCTGGACGTCAATGATCTCGTGTCCGCCGGGGAGCGTGACAACGCACGCCGTCTCGATGACGCGCTTGATATCGGCGCGGGTGATCCGCCGATCCGCGCTCGTGATGGCAATGATCCCGCGGTTATTGAGCCCGCGCAGGAGCGTCCCCGACATGCTCACGTGCACCGATTCGGCGATGAGCCCGGACATGCGCTCGGCCTCTTCCACGGCGCGCCGGATGGGTTCGGCCGCCGCATCCGGGTTCACGATGACGCCCTTGCGTAAGCCCCGGGATTCGGCTGTTCCCACGCCCATGATCTCCAACTGACCGTCATCGGTGACTTCCGCGATGACGGCGGTCGTCCGCGTCGTTCCGATATCGAGCCCGACAATGTGCGTCTCCTGTCTGGCCATAGGTCACCTCGCTCGTGTCGGATGGGAATTCGCTCGCTTTCGCGCTCGAGCATCACCTGCCGCGACGGGGGTTCCCCCGCGATCCGGAGATCGCGGGAGGGTCCCCACTGGCGCTGCGCGCGAGAGCGTGGGAGCGCGTCGCGGTTCGGGAAGGCGAATCACGACGCGCGAGGGTTGTGAGACATCCACGTAGCTGATCGTCACATCCTCTTGCAGAAGCTCTGCCGTGAGTGCGACACCCAGGCGTCGCAACTCGGCCGCATCCTGCTTCTTCACCGCGCTCAGGATGTGCAAACCCAGCTCGAAGCGTTGCCGAAAATCCCGATCCCCGAGATGAATCCACGTCATGGGGCTTTCGGTGAGATTCACCGTCACATTCGTCAGATCGCGGATGTTCACCTGGTCCACGCGATCCCAGTAGCTCGGCTCAGGGGTGCTCAATGCCTTCTGGAGCTCGAGATAGAGCGCCACACGGCGCCGATTCTCGGTTCGCGCCCACTCCGAGTCCTCCTCATTCCAGCCCATCAAAAGGGGGAGCGTTTGCGACCCGAGGATATGGAAGTCGCCGAGGATCGTCCCCTCTTCATCCACGCAGACGAGCGCGCCCTTGTGTTGGACGAGTGCTGCGGGAGTGCGTTCGACGATGCGCACGCGCAGCTCATCCGGCAGGACGCGCGTGATCTCCACGTCCTTGATGAGCGGATGGTGTCGGAGTTCGGCGCGGAGCGTGCGAAGATCTGTGTGGAGAGCTCCCGCTTTCGCCGCACGCCGAATGATCGCTTCGATCTCTTCCGCGGAGACGCGCGTCTGACCCGAGATGCGAATCGTCTTCAGGTGAAAGGCGGAGGCGCTCGTCAGCGCGTGTACGGCTAAGCCGAGCGCGCCCAGCCCCAACAGCGGGAGAACGATGCGCGCGGCGGTCCGCATCCTCTCCCGAAGAGGGAAGCCGCTCGATCGGACGAGGCGCTCCGGCTCGCGTCCTCCGCCTTCTCGCACGCGCGGGCGCCGCGTGCGCGTCCGGCGCGCTCGCGGCATGACGACTTGAGTGACGCGGGTGTGCATGTTATCTCTCCGGATTCGAGATCGAGGTCTCTTGGACTGAGGCCCCGAGCATCGCCAAGAGCTGATCGGCCGCCTGCGTGACGCTGCCGGCGCCGAGCGTCACCAGCAGATCTCCAGGGCGCAGGACGGCGCGCGCAGCCAGAGTGGCGGCCTCCAGATCGCCCACATATTGCGCATTCCGGTGACCGAACTCCCGAAGCCGCTCGACGAGCCGTTCCGCTGTGACGCCTTCTATCGGATCCTCGCTCGCGGCGTAGATGTCCGTGACGAGCACGACATCGGCATCGTAGAAGGCACGTGCGAAGTCATCCCAGAGCAGATGCGTCCGCGTATACCGGTGCGGTTGAAAGAGGACGACCACGCGCCGCCCGCAGAGTCGCGCCGTTGCCAATGTCGCTTTGATCTCCGTCGGATGATGGCCGTAGTCGTCCACAATGAGCACGCCAGCGGCCTCTCCCTTGACCTGAAAGCGGCGATCTACGCCTCGGAAGTCTTCGAGTGCTGCGGCGATCGTGGCGAACGGCAGATCCAGATCGAGGCCCACGGCGCAGGCGGCCAATGCGTTGTAGACGTTGTGGTACCCTGGGACGCTCAGCCGGACGCGCCCGAGCGTTTCTCCTTTCCACCGCACCGTGAACGCTACATGGAAACAATCGGGCACCTCGATCTCGACCGCCGAGATCTCGGATTGCGAGGAGAGACCATAGGTGATCACTCTCCGGGTGAGGCGGGGCAGAATCGCTTGCACGTTCTCATCATCCAGGCAGACGGTGACGGAGCCGTAAAACGGCACGCGGTTCGCAAATTCGATGAACGCGTCGCGCAGCTCCGCGAGGTCGGCATAATGATCCAGATGCTCGCGGTCGATGTTGGTGATGACGGCGAACGTGGGGGAGAGTTTGAGGAACGAGCGATCGCTCTCATCCGCCTCGACGACCATGAACTCGCCGTGGCCGAGCTTGGCGTGGCTATCAATGGCCCGCAGTCGCCCGCCGACAACGATCGTCGGATCCCATCCCGCGTGAGCGAGCACGGTGGCGATCATCGAAGTCGTCGTCGTCTTCCCGTGCGATCCCGCCACGACGATGCTGTACTTCAGACGCATGAGTTCGGCGAGCATCTCCGCGCGGGGGATGACAGGAATCTGCCGCTCGCGAGCGGCAACGAGTTCAGGGTTCTCCGGGCGCACGGCCGTCGAGAAGACGACGATATCCGCCTCGCCAATATTCTCGGCTCGATGGCCGATGGTGATGCGCGCGCCCAAGCGCTGCAATCGTTCCAGAATGGGCGACATACGCAGATCCGAACCGGAGACGCGATAGCCGAGATTCAGCAGCAGCTCCGCAATGCCGCTCATACCGGCGCCTCCGATCCCCACCAGGTGGATAGTGCGAATGCGCTTTAGCATCCTCGCTTCTCCGCAGGCGAGACGGCCGCAGGCGCATCACCGCTGGAGCCCTCTGCGCCGGTCGCGATCGAGCAGGAGCATGCCGGGGTCCCCACGCCATCGCGAGATCGCGCGGGATGCCCCATCACCTCGCGCGCCAAGGCGACAATGGCTTGAGCCGCTTCCGGACGCGCGCGCCGACGGCTGCATTCGGCCATGGCCTCAAGCTGCGCGGCATCTTCGAGCAGGGTTCGGATCAGCTCCGCCAGCCGATCCGGCGTCGCTTCGTCTTGGGGCACGCAGCGCGCCGCACCCGCTCGCTCCACCGCTTGGGCGTTCTTGCGCTGATGGTCATCGGCAGCCGTGGGCAGAGGGATGAGAATCGCTGGCTTTCCGGCTGCTGCCAGCTCGGCAAGGGTCGTCGCTCCGGCCCGGCAGATGACCAAATCGGCGCGCGCCATCTCTTCGGCCATGCGCTCGATGAAGGGAACAACGGTGACGCGTTCCTGCAGGCCTGCTCGCTCATAGGCCGCGCGAACCCACGCCGCATCTTGCTCCCCCGTCTGATGGGTCGCTGTGACTTCGAGCGCGGATCCGCGTTCGTGCAGAGCGGCCCACAGTTTAGGCAACGCTTCGATCATTCGCTCGTTGAGGGCGCGCGATCCCTGGCTGCCTCCAAAGATGAGGAGATGCCGTTCCCGAGTGCGCGCGCGGCGCTCGCGGGCCTGATCGGGTGTCGTGAAGAACTCCGGTCGAACCGGATTCCCCGTGACGCGCGCTTTCGCGCCGAAGACGGCCGCGGCTTCAGGGAACGCGACCGCTGCTGCGCGCACCAGTGGTGCGAGCACACGGTTGGTGAATCCCGGATGCGCGTTCGGCTCGAGGATGAGCGTGGGGATTCCCATGAGCGCCGCCATGAGGACGACGGGGCCGGACGTATATCCCCCGATGCCGATGACGATGTCCGGACGACGCCGACGGAGCAGGCGCCAGGACTGCAGCAGGCTCGTGGGCACGCGCCAGAGCAGCGTCACCACCGCCTGCCGCCACCCGACGCGCTTCAAGCCGGCGATCTCGATACGCTCCAGCTCGAATCCCGCGCGCGGCACGACTGTGGCTTCCAACCCGCGGGCCGTTCCCACAAACGTCACCTCCGCGGCCAGATCGCTCCGCCGAAAGGCTTCGGCAATGGCGAGTCCCGGGAAGAGATGCCCGCCTGTTCCACTCACCGCGATGAGAACTCTACACATCCTCCGGCCTCGTCTGTTGCGCGATATTGAGCAGCACGCCGATCTCCGCCATCGTGATCACCAGTGAAGAGCCGCCATAGCTGATGAGCGGAAGCGGCGTCCCCTTCACGGGGAGGAGTCCTACGGCGACGCTCATGTGAAACAGAGCTTGCATGAGGAGAGCCGCCACGATCCCTCCGCCGAGCAGCATCCCGAACGTATCGGGCGCGTGTCGGGCGATGCGCATCCCTCGCCAGAGCAGAACGCCGAATGCCAGCAGCACGAGGCTTGTGCCCACCCACCCCACTTCCTCGCCGATGTGGGCGAAGATGAAGTCCGTATGCGGCTCCGGCAGGAAGAAGAGCTTCTGTTTCCCTTGCGCGAAGCCGACGCCCGTGATTCCTCCGCTGCCGAGCGCAATGAGGGATTGAATGGCTTGAAAACCACTGCCGCGCGGATCCTGCCACGGATCGAGGTAAGCGAGGATGCGCTCCCATCGCCACTCCACGTGGAGGATGAGCCACGCGAGGGCAGGAAGGACACCCACGCCCAGTGCCGCCTGATGTCGGACGGGCACATTCGCCAGCGAGAGCATCACGACGAGAAGGAGCCCGAGCGAGGCCGCCATGCCCAGATCCGGCTCCAGCGCCACGAGCGCCATCATGGCGCCGGCCACCAAGGCGCAGGGGAGAAATGTCAGCTCGAAGCGTTTGATGCCCGCCGGAATCCGCCGGTCCAAGTGCGCGGCCAGGAAGAGAAGGAGCGTGAATCGCGCCAACTCCGAGGGCTGGATCGAGAACGATCTCCACCGAATCCACCGATGCGCGCCGTTGACAGCCGGGAAGAAGAAGATGGCGACAAGCAGCGCGAGCGTCCCGATCACGGCCAGAGTCAGCAGTCGCGAATGCTGGTAGAGATGGTAGTCCACGCGCATTGCGCCGAGCAGGACCAGGAGCCCAAGTATCGCCCACACCGTCTGTCGCGCGAGGAAGTAGTACTGCGTCCCATAGCGTTCGGCCGCCAGGACGGCGGAAGCGCTGTAGACCATCACGATGCCGAAGAGGACAAGCGCGACGGCGAGAGTGAAGAGCACCTTGTCTCCGATCCCCCTCTTCGGATCACGGAGGGATCCCGCTCGCAGCGCGCCGTACTGGGGTCCGGTGCTCCCGTGAGTCGTCCTCATTTTTCTCCCTCATACGAAGCTTCCGGTGACGTGCGCGCCATCTCGCGCACGATGTCTTTGAAGACTCGCCCCCGATGTTCGAAGTTCTCGAACATGTCGAAGCTCGCACAGGCCGGCGAGAGCAGCACGACACGGGGGTCCCCCCCCGATCGCGAGATCGCGGGGCGTGTCCCGCTCCCCGGTCGCGCCAGGCGCCGAGCCATGCGCACAGCTTCCTCCAACGTCGCGCAGGACTCCACCGGGACCACAGCTTCCAGCGCCGCTCGAATCTTCTCGGCGGCTTCGCCAATGACGAGGACGTGCGCGACGCGTTCGGCCACCAGAGGCCGTAGCCGCGTGAAGTCATCGCCTTTGTCGCGTCCGCCCAGGATGAGGATGATCGGCCCCTCCAGCGCCTGAAGCGCCGTGAGCGTCGAAGCGACATTGGTGGCCTTGGAGTCGTTGTAGTAGTCCACACCGTCAATCCGCGCGACCCATTCCAAACGGTGTTCGACTCCGGGAAATGCGCGCAGGGCCTCGCGCAGGGGAAGGGAGCGAGCGAGCGACAGAAGTACCTCGCGCGACTGGAGCCCCCACGGTGGGGTACCCTGGGGGATCGCGGGGGAGTCCAAGGGCAGCCCTCTCGGCTCGTGCGGCGCGCGGGACAGGGTCGCGGCGGCGAGCGTCGCCGCGAGCGCTGCCAGAGCGTTCTCCACATTGTGCAGACCGCGCAACGGAATGTCCGACCGATGCGCGAGCACATGCTCGTGGCCGGGGTCCGCCCCCTCCCTCCATCGGAGAACGAGATCCTCTCCGCGAAGGAAGATCCCCCTGTCGAAATCCGCCTCCGCTCGCCGACTGAAAAAGAGTACGCGCGCGGGCGTCGCCTCGGCCATCGCGCGCACGATGGGGTCGTCCGCGTTCAACACAGCCCAATCCTCTTCGGTCTGATTTCGGAAGATGCGGCGCTTGGCCGCGATGTACGCTTCCATACTCCCATGTCGGTCCAAATGATCCGGGGCGATATTCGTCACCACAGCGACGTGCGGACGCAGCGTCTCGCTCGTCTCCAATTGGAAGCTGCTCAATTCGGCGACGAGAAAGCACCGCGCGTCGTGCACCTCCTCGAGGACGCGCACGAGGGCGCGCCCGATGTTGCCGCCGACATGCGCGCAGTAACCGCAGCGCGTGAGGAGATCTCCGATCCATGCCGTTACGGTCGTCTTCCCGTTGGTCCCGGTGACGCCAATGAGAGGCACGGCCCGAGTAGACAAGAAGCGGGCCGCCACTTCCACCTCGCCGAAGATCGGCACACCCAAGCGGCGCGCTTCCGCGAGCACGTCCAGCGTCGGAGGCACGCCGGGGCTCAGGACGATGAGATCAGCCGTGCGCAGAAGCTCCGGCGGATGTCCGCCGAGCACGACTTCGACGCCCAAGGCCCGTAGCTGCGACAGCTCTCGCGCCCGAGTGAGCACGGGGGCACCCCCCGCGATCCCGCGATCGCGAGAGGACCCCAGTTCCGCCTCCGTCTTCGCATCGGTGGCGATGACGCGTGCGCCGCGCCGCGCGAGGAATTCGCTCACGGCCACGCCGCTCTCACCGAGGCCCATGACCACAATGGTCTTCCCCCGAACGTCCATGGTCATCGCAACTTCAACGTCGAGAGACTCAAGAGCGCGAAGAGGATCGCGAGGATCAGGAAGCGAAAGACGATCTTCGGCTCCCTCCATCCGAGGAGCTCGAAGTGATGATGCAACGGCGCCATCTTCAACAGCCGGCGCCCCCGTCCGGTCAGCCGCCGCGTGAGCTTGAAGTAGAAGACCTGCGCCATCACCGAGAGCGCCTCCAGCACGAAGATCCCTCCGATGAGCACCAGCAGCAGTTCCTGTTTGACCATCACGGCCACGGTTCCAATCGAGCCGCCGAGCGAGAGGCTTCCGACATCGCCCATGAAGACTTCGGCAGGTGGGGCATTGAACCAGAGAAATCCCAAGCAGGCGCCAGAGAGCGCGCCGCAGAAGACGGTGAGTTCTCCCACCTCCGGCATATACTCGATGTTCAAATACCGGGCGAATTCGGCGTGTCCGGTCACGTAGGTGAAACCCGTCAGCGCCGCCGCCGTAATGAAAGCAATGCTGATGGCCAGCCCATCCAATCCATCGGTCAGGTTCACCGCGTTGGAGGAGCCGACGATCACCAGTGCCATGAAAGTCAGATAGAGCGCGACCGGCAGCTCGGGTCGGAAGCGTTTGAAGAAGGGGACGCTGAGGACCAACGAATAATCGAGTCCGTAGATGAGGGTCACGCCGATCAGCAGACTGAGCGCGCTCTGCGCCAAGAGTTTCTGTCGCCCTGTCAGCCCGAGCGAGCGGTGCCGCGTGATCTTCAGGTAATCGTCCAGCAGCCCGATCAGTCCGAAGAGCACGAGCGCCGCCATCGCCAGCCACACGTAGCCATTTCGCAGATTTCCCCACAGGAACGTCCCCAGCGCGACCGAGATGATGATGAGCAGCCCGCCCATGGTCGGCGTCCCGCGTTTGGCTTGATGCAGTGCCGGCCCCTCCTCGCGAATCGGTTGCCCAATCTGGTGCTCGCTGAGCTTGCGAATGAACCATCCGCCGAGCAGCAGACTGATGAGCAGCGCCGTGATGGTCGCATAAGCCGTGCGAAAGGTGATGTACCGAAAGACATTCAGCGGATCGAGCCACGGGTGAAAGTGCTCGTGATATCGCGCGTATAAGACCTCGTACAAAAGGTAGCGCAGCATGTCGCGTCACTCTGCTTCCCCACCGCCTGAGATGTCCCTCTCGCCTCGCGCGAGCACTTCCATCGCCCGCTCCATGCCGACGGCGCGCGAGCCCTTGATGAGGATCACGTCACCCGGTCGGGCATTCTCCGCGAGCCAGCGCCCCGCCTCCTCCGGAGTCTCCAGAAAGAAGGCCGTCGCCGCGTCCATACCCGCTTCGCGAGCGCCCTCAATCAAGTCGCAGGCCCGGCCGCGGACACCAATGACGATATCCATGTCGAGACGGGCGATCTCGCGCCCGCACTCCCGGTGCCACGCGGCCGCGCTCTCGCCCAACTCCAACATCTCTCCGGCCACGACGATGCGGCGGCGAGCGGTCTCGATCTCTCGCAGCGTCCGCACCATCTCCAGCAGCGATCGCGGGTTGGAGTTGTACGAATCGTCAATCACGGCGAAACCCTGCGGGAAGCGCACAATCTTTCCGCGTTGCGGGTAGGGCGCGACCGTTGCGAGCGCCTCGGCGATAACCGAGAGCGGAACGCCACAGACCTCGGCCACCGCCGTTGCCGCCAGAATGTTCAGGACCTGATGGCGGCCAAGAAGCGGCGTCCTCACGCGCACTTCTCCCGAGGGAGGGCACTCCACGCGATCGCGCGATCGCGTAGGGACCCCAGTGGTGAGGAGCGTGAACTCCGTGCCCTCCAGCCCGAGCACGCGAATGTCGCGAGCGCGCACATCCGCTTCGCTTTCGATCCCGAACGTGCGCACCGCGATCGTGCGCCGCCTTTGCATCCGGGCGACAAGGGGATTATCTGCATTCAGCACGGCGAGACCATCTTCGGGAAGAGCATCCACAAGCTCCGCCTTCGCTTCGGCAATGGCCTCTACCGAAGGGAAGAACTCCAGGTGGACGGCGCTCACCGTCGTCACCACGCCGATGTTCGGGCGAGCGATCTGGCTGAGGTGCGCGATCTCGCCGCGCGCGCTCATGCCCATCTCCAATACAGCGTACTGGATGGGATCGGGCGACTCGGCGATCAGACCCAGCAGCGAGAGAGGCAGGCCGTAGATGTTATTGTAGTTGCCGATGGTCTTGATCACCCGATATCCTCCCGCCTCCAACAAGCGCGCCACCAGCTCCTTGGTCATCGTCTTGCCCGAGCTGCCCGTGATGCCGATGACCGTCCCTCCCCATCGCAGACGCACAATGCGCGCCAGCTCTCCCAGGGCCCACACTGTGTCCCGGACGCGGATCACCTGTTCCGCTTTCACATCGGCCGGAATGTCCGAGACGACGGCCGCGCATGCTCCTCGCTCGAGCGCTTCCCGCACAAACGCATGGCCGTCGCGCACTCGCCCTCGAATGGCGAAGAACAGCTCGCCGGGCCGAATGGTGCGCGAATCGATCGAAAAGCCACGCGGCTCTCGCCCGGCGATCTCCGGAGCCGGAGGGGGTGCTCCCCATATCTCTGCCATCTCTCGGAGTGTCATGCGGAGTGTCATGGCTGCTCTCCACACGCCTCCCACGCGCTCACTCGTCGGGAGCCCCCACGGGGGGACCTGGGTAACGCTCCCGCAGCGCCGCGCGCGCGACCTCGCGATCGTCGAAAGGGATCACGCGGTCCTTGAGCACTTGAGACGTCTCATGCCCCTTGCCCGCGATCACCACGATGTCTCCGGGCTCGGCCAACGCGATCGCCATCCGAATGGCTTCGCCCCGATCCACAATTTTCAGATACGGTGTGCGCGTGCGCTGCAATCCGACTTCGATCTCGGCAATGATCGCCTCCGGATCCTCCGAGCGCGGATTGTCCGAGGTCACGATCACCAGATGTGAGAGTGTGCCAGCCGTCTCTCCCATCGATGCGCGCTTGCTCCGGTCGCGATCTCCGCCGCATCCGAAGACAGTGAGAATGCGTCCCGTGGCCGAGATCGCCTCTGGGGCCCCCACGCGATCCGGAGATCGCGTGAGATCCCCCTGCAGATCCCGCACCGTTTGCAAGAGAGTGCGCAACGCATCCTCCGTGTGCGCGTAATCCACGATGACCAGAAACGGACACTCGTGCCCGGAGACGATTTCCATGCGCCCCGGCACCGGAGGACACGCCGCAATTCCTCGCGCAATGGTCTCCGGTGGAAAACCGAGTGCCAGTCCCGTGGCCACAGCCGCCAGGATGTTCCTGACGTTAGGACGCCCAAGGAGCTGAGAATGGAGCTCCAGGTCTCCAAGAGGTGTTCCCACTATAAGGCGCATCCCCGTGAGGGAGACCGTAACAGCTCGTGCGAAGACATCGACACCGGATGTCCCAGGGGTCTCACCGTAGGTGAGGACGCGTCCGCGTGAAACGGCACGGAGCTCCGCCGAGTGCGGATCCTCGCCGTTGAGGATGGCGATCTCCGGAGCTGTTCCCAGCGTGCCATCGAAGAGCTTGCGCTTGGCTGTGAAATACGCCTCCATCGTGCCATGGAAGTCCAAATGCTCGGGCGTGAGATTCGTGAAGACGGCCGCCGTGAACGCGCACCCCCGCACACGCTGCAGCTCGAGCGCATGCGAAGAGACCTCCAGGACGGCATATCGGCATCCGGCTTCCACAGCGCGCCTGAGGAAGCTCTGGATCTCCGGAGCTTCTGGTGTCGTGCGCTCGGCCGGGATTTCATCCTCCCCGATCCTATAGGTGATCGTCCCCAGACGCGCCGATCGCTCGCCCGCTGCTCGGATCACCGCGTCAATCAAATAGGTCGTCGTCGTCTTGCCATTGGTCCCCGTGACGCCAATGAGCGTGAGCGCGTGTGACGGATGGCCATAGAACTCCGCCGCGAGCTCGGCCAACGCCCGACGCGCATCTTCGACCTGCAGCCATGTTCGCGGGAAGTCCGGGGGACACGGATTCTCGGAGACGATGGCCACAGCTCCGCGCGCGAGCGCTTCCGGGACGAAGGCATTTCCATCCTGCCGGAAGCCGCGGATGGCGACAAAGAGGCTTCCCGGTACGACGCGGCGCGAATCGTAGGCGATGGCCGTCGCCGGCTCATCGAGCCGCCCGAAGACTGTGGCTCGCGTCACCTCAGCAGCCCGTTTGAGCGTGAGGCCCATCCCCTTCACTGAAACTCCACCTGACATGTCGTTCCTCGAACGACGAGCGTTCCCGCTGCGGGCTTTTGCCGCACGGCCCGACCCGATCCGGAGATGACCAGGCGCAGACCGATGCGCGCGCATTGTTCCGTCACGGCGCGGACCCCCTGGCCGCGAAAATCAGGGACGCGGACAAGTGCGGATTCAGGGCGATCCCCCTCCACTCCAGGGCCTCCCTGCGATGTGCGGTCTTGAGCGATTATGCCCCTGGTGCGCAGGGGCACCCCGCGCCCCTGGAACGGCGCGGGAAGAGAAGAGAAGTGGAGCTCGCTTTTGCGGTTCCCGCCCGATCCGGAGATCGCGTTGGGTACCCGGTCCGTCTCCGGAGGGGAGATCCCAAAGCCCCATTCGCCCTCCGTTCCCTCCGAGGCGAAGTTCGCGCGCAGAGTCAGCACGGGTCGCTCGGGGTACCCCTGTTGCGGCCGATCGGGAGCGACATTGAGGGCGTGAAGCGCTGCCTCGGCGATCCGCTTGAAAACAGGCGCGGCGACCTCACCGCCGAAATATCGCGTGCGCGGATGATCGAGCGCGACGAGCACGACAATGCGCGGATCGGTCACGGGCGCGAACCCCGCAAACGACGCGACATATCGCGTCTTCGAGTATCGGCGCGTGCGCGGATCGAACTGTTGGGCCGTTCCGGTCTTGCCCGCCGCCGAATACCCGCTGAGCTGCGCCAGTTGTCCCGTTCCCCGCTCGACGACGCCTTCGAGCAGGCGGGCGAGTGCGCGCGCCGTCTCTGCGCGAAGGACGCGGCGCCGTTCCGGGTCCGCGCGTTTCACCACCGTGCCCTCGCGCGAGCGAATGGCGCGCACCAGGTGCGGCTGAACCCATACACCGTCGTTGGCGATCACGGCCATCGCCGCCGCCATCTGGAGCGCCGTCACGCCAATTTCCTGACCGATGGCGATGGAACCGACCGATACCGGCGTCCATCGCCGTACCGGTCGAACGATCCCGCGCGCCTCCCCCGGAAGCTCGATCCCCGTGCGCCGACCGAAACCGAAGCGTTCCATGTAATGGGCCAATCGTTCGGCGCCGACGCGCAGTGCAATCTGAATCGTCCCGACGTTGCTCGAGTATTCGAGCACCTCCCGCGCTGTGAGCCGGAAGAAGGGGCGATGATCGCGAATGGTATGTCCGGCGAGGACAATGCGCCCCCCCAGACACTCGATGATCTCATTCGGGCGCACGACGCCTTCCTCCAAAGCAGCGGCAAAGGTCACGATCTTGAAGACCGATCCGGGTTCGTAGAGATCGCGGACCGCTCGGTTGCGCCGCGCCTCCTCGGGAGCGCTCGCGAAAGCATTGGGGTTGAACGCGGGCACATTGGCGAGGGCGAGAATCTCGCCGGTCTTCGGATCGAGCACAATGGCGACGCCGCTTTGCGCTCTCGTGCGACGGACGGCCTCGCTCAGCTCTCGTTCCGTGTGGAACTGTATCGTGGCATCGAGCGTGAGGACGAGATCATGACCGTAAGCGACCGGACGCTGCTTTCTCTCATACGTGCGCCCGCGCGCATCCCGGAAGACGAAGACCGTGCTCTCTTCCCCACGAATCTCGCGGTCATAGGTGAACTCAATACCCTCCAGTCCGACTTCATCTACACCCGCGTAACCGAGCACGTGGGCCGCGAGCTCCTCGTTCGGATACGTGCGCTTGTTCTCGGTCACGAAGTGAATGCCCGGCAAGGCGAGCGCCTTGAGGGTCGTCGCTTCCTCGGGGGTGACCTTTCGCTTCACCCACACGAAGTCGCGCCGCTCCGAGAGTCGCTCGCGCAGCGCTCCCGGATCCATCCGCAGCACGCGCGCCAGCTCCCGCACGGTGCGTTCCAGATCCTCGATCTCCGCCGGGGCCGCGAAGATGGAAGGCACCTCGACACTCTTTGCGAGTTCGCGCCCTGCACGATCGTAGATCGTCCCGCGCACCGGAGCGATGCGAATCGCCCGCCGCTGTTGGCGATCCGCTTGCGCCCGCCAGTACTCATGCTGCGCAATTTGCACGAAGATGAGGCGACCGCCCACCAGAACCATCCACACGCTGAGCAGCCCCATCAGTTGTTTGAGACGCCGCCGAATTGTCTTCCTGTACAACTCGCGTTTGATCACGGCTCGCCTTGCTTGGATGGTCTTCTCCGCTTCGGCAGAGGATCGGCCGACGGAGGAGCCATCTCGCCCGATCCCTCTTGAGAAGAGACCCCATCGCTGGGCTTCGCTCCTTTCATCGGGAGCGCCTCCGGGTTCTCCGATGCGGTCGCTGATCCTGCATGCGGCTCTGGCACTCCTCCCCTCGGGCTCTCGCTCTCCGAGCGTATCGGGGTCGCGCGGAGACGCCGGCGAATGGCGCGCGAGCCTTCAGATCGCGCCGCAGCGGAAGCCGGTATCTGACGCGCTTCGATCTCAGAGTGAGATGCCCTCGGCATCCTCGCCTCTTCCGGAGGCTCCGTCCGATGCGCATCTCCTTCCGAAGAAGCGGCTCCCCTTCCGACGACGATCACTTGTGAGGGGTCGGGGCGAATCAACCCCAGCCGCCGGGCCAGCGGCTCAATCACTTGCGGCGACCGATGGTAGGCGCGCTCCAATTCCAGTTGGCGTTTCAACGCCTCCAATCGTTCGCGCTCGCGCACGAGCTGGTTCAACCGATATCCATACCGCAATGCCTCGACATGTTGCCACGTCGCTATGAGGAACGAGAGGGCCATGACGCCCACGATTCCCAACGCCAAGAGCACGCGATGACCCGCTCGGGAATCCGCTCGATGAGGAACCTGTGCATTCGAGACGTACATGGATATATGCCGTATCATCTCACCCTCACCTCGCCCAGTACCCCATGCGCTCTACAGAAGGCATGGAAGCCTCCGGGATTGTCCTGAATCTTCCATCCAATACTCTGCGCCTTTCAATCGAACGTGTGGCCGGATCGCACGCCGGCGCGTAACCTCGCACTGCGCGCGCGCGGATTCTCGCGCACTTCGGCCTCCGTGGGTCGAATCGCCCGGCGCGTGAGCAAGACAAGGCGCCGCGCCGCCCCACACCGCAGGCACGCTTCTCCTTCCTCCGACCGTACCGATGAGGTGCCCCATGCGAGAGGCTCCGGTCGCCGAGCCGCGCACTCGCAATACCCGGCGTGGAAGCGCAGCCGGTGCTTGATCACTCGATCTTCGAGCGAATGAAACGCGATGATCACCAATCGCCCCCCCGGGGCGAGTCGCGCGACAGCCGTATCCACAAATTCTTCCAGGCCCGAGAGCTCCTCATTGACCGCAATCCGTAAGGCCTGAAACGTCCGCGTCGCCGGGTGCCGACGTCGCTTTCCTCGGGCGCCTACAGCCCGCGCGACAAGTGCCGCCAGCTCGGTCGTCGTCCGAATCGGCCCCTCTTCCCGGGCTCGAATGATCGCCCGCGCAATCCGACGCGCCGCCGGTTCCTCCCCATATCGAAAGAGAAGATCGGCCAGCTCCCGCTCGCTCAGCGTGTTCACCAGATCGGCAGCCGTCACCGTTCGCCGCCGATCCATGCGCATGTCAAGTGGCCCTTCGTGCCAGAAGCTGAATCCGCGCTCAGGCGTCTCCAGTTGAAGCGACGAGGCGCCGAGATCCGCGAGAATACCCTCGACCCTTGACAGTCCCTGTCGGGCCAAAATCTCGTCCAAGCGTTTGAAGTCCTCATGTACGGGCACAAACCGCTCCCCATACGGCCGCAACCGTTCTCGCGCCAGCGCCAACGCCTCTTCGTCCCAATCCACCCCAATGATGCGCACGCGCTCAGAAGCCAGAAGAAGCGCTTCCGCATGTCCGCCTGTCCCCACTGTACAGTCCACGATCACGCCGTCCAAACACGGACGCAGCAGCTCGACCACCTCGCGCACGAGCACCGGACGATGACTCACAGGCCCTGCGCCGACGCTAGATGCCCAGCTTCGCAATGGCCGCCGCATCTTCCTTCGTGAAGGCGCCCAGTTGCGCCTCGAACTTCTCCAAGTTCCATACTTGGAGATAGGTGATATAGCCCAAGACGGCAACCTCGCCGTTTAATTCCGCTTTCGCCCGAAGCGGCGGGTGGATGAGAATCCTCCCCTGTCCATCCATCGCCGCTTGCCGACCGTAGAAGTTCGTCACCCGGAGAAACTTCTCCTTCACCGGGTCCATCTCCGGCAATTGAGCGAGCCGTTGCTCGATCTTCTCCCACTCCGGCAAAGGATAAAGCCGGACATGGTCTCCATCCAGGCTCGTGACGAAGAATTCCGATCCATACTTCTGGAGGATGATGTCGCGGAAGGCGGCTGGGATTTTGATCCGTCCCTTCTCATCAATGCGCGTCGTGTAGTTTCCTCGTAACATCCTTTTCTCCCAGCCACTTCCCGTGATCTCTTCATGTTCCGCTTGAACTCTCCGCCGGAGCCTTCGACCGGCGAACCACTTTAGTCCACTTTAGTCCACCTGGCGTATGCTACGGAAAATGGGCCGCACTGTCAAGGAGAAAGTGTGAGGCGGTTGGAGAAGAGGGCCTCTTGGCGGGTCATCCAAGTGACAGGCTTTTAAGCAACGTACTCTCTCGAATCGAGCATCGGTCCGGGGAGAGGCACAAGGCTCTCCCTCCATGCTGGCAAGGCCGAGCCTGTGGCTTTGACATAAAAGGCCATGGTGCTCTTCCCTCATGAGTTCGGTGGGGACAAGAGGGGGTGTGTCCCAAATTTGTCGAGGGGGGTAAGATAGGGGTGGGGGGTGACCTCTGGGGAAGGCGGAGGAAGAGACACTCGGGGCCGATCGGAAGTGGGACGGTGGAGAGCGCCTGTACGGGGAGAGGGTGGCGCTGTAAGGGGCGGGGACAGCGCTGCAAAGCCAAAGGAGGGGTGGCCCTCTCAGCCCTGCGGCGTGCCGGAAGGGGAGGGCAAAGAGAATGGAACCAGGCCTGGAGGCAGATGGGCCAGGCCGCTTAAATCCTCCCACGATTTTGGGACACACCCAGCGGAAGGCGTCGTTTGCCGTTTCGCGCGACTTCGGGCATAATTAGTGGTCATGTGACACATCATGCCGAGGAGATGCTTATGGTGCCACCATTTCGGAACGAACCCTTCACCGACTTCAGCCAAGATGCGAATCGTCAGGCGATGTTCGACGCCCTCACCACAGTCGAATCGGAATTCGGGCGAGAGTATCCGCTCATCATCGGGGGAAGGCCTCAGACGACAGGGGATCTCCTGAAATCTGTGAACCCCTCTCAACCGGATCAGGTCGTCGGATGGGCGCATCGCGGCCGTCCGGAACATGTGGATCAGGCTCTGGACGCCGCGTGGAAGGCCTTCGCCTCCTGGAGCCGCCGCCCGGCCGAGGAGCGCGCCCGGTACCTCTTCCACGTCGCGCACGTCATGCGGCGTCGGAAGTTCGAGCTCGCGGCATGGATCGTCCTCGAAGTCGGCAAGAGCTGGACCGAAGCCGATGCCGATGTCGCCGAGGCAATTGACATGTGCGAGTTCTACGGACGCCAGGCGATGGAGTACGAGGGGCCGCGTCCGGTTACCCCCTCTCCCCTGCCTTCGGAATACAACGAATGGTTCTACATCCCGCTCGGAGCGGGCGCGATCATCCCCCCCTGGAATTTCCCGCTGGCCATCCTCGTCGGCATGACCATGGGTGCCGTCGCGGCCGGCAATACCGTCGTCGTGAAGCCGTCAAGCGAAAGCCCCATCATCGCGGCGAAGTTCATGGAAGTGCTCGCAGAAGCCTCCTTCCCCGAAGGCGTCGTGAACTACGTGCCCGGAGCGGGAGCGACGGTCGGCGATTACTTGGTCACGCATCCGCGTACGCGTTTCATCGCCTTCACCGGATCCATGGAGGTCGGACTTCGGATCACGGAACTGGCGGCTCGAACGGCCCCTGGTCAGGTGTGGATCAAACGCGTCATTGCAGAAATGGGTGGGAAAAATGCCATCATCGTGGACAGCTCAGCCGATCTCGATGCGGCGGCCGAGGGAATCGTCGTCTCCGCCTATGGCTACTCGGGACAGAAATGCTCCGCCTGCTCGCGCGCGATCTTCCTCGAGGATGTCTATGGCGCGGGCGTCGAGAAAGTGATCGAACGTGCGCAGAAGATCACGGTCGGACCGACTAAGGACCCGGCCAACTGGATGGGTCCGGTCGTCAGCCAATCGGCGTACCGCTCCATCCTCGAATACATCGAGGTCGGAAAGAATGAAGGGAAGCTCCTGCTCGGCGGACACGCGCTCGAAGAGGTCGGCACCGGGTGGTTCATCGCTCCGACGATCTTCGGCGATGTCGCCCCTTCGGCGCGGATCGCGCAGGAGGAGATCTTCGGGCCTGTCCTTGCCTGCATGCGCGCCCGAGACTTCGACCACGCTTTGGAGATCGCTAACGGGACCGTCTACGGACTGACCGGCGGCGTCTACAGCCGGACGCGCGCCCACATCGAGCGCGCGCGGCGGGAGTTTCACGTCGGCAACCTCTATATCAACCGCAAGATCACCGGCGCGCTCGTGGATGTTCACCCCTTCGGCGGTTTCAATATGTCCGGCACGGATTCGAAAGCTGGAGGCCGAGATTACTTGCTCCTGTTCCTACAGGCGAAATCCGTCGCCGAGAAGTTCTAGAAGAGCGGGGGTGAGGACTGCTCACGAGGCTAGTGACAAAAAGGGCTGAATCGGTTATTCCCTGAGTGCCGGCGGGAACCAAGCCGGATGGTGTTTGAATCGTGTGTGAAAGATGGAGTGACCCACCGTATGGGCTCTACCGGTCGGGCACCCCACGCGATCTCGGGATCGCGTGGGGACCCCGGGAGTTCCCTGGGAAGTGACGCCTGTCGGGCACCCCACGTGGGGATCCCGTGGAGACTCCTCTGGCGGCGGAACGGTCCACCGAGGCCGGTCTCCGAGTCATGGGTCGAGGAAGCAGGAAGCAACCGGACAGATGTCGTGGCACATTTGTCCATGAGTTGCAGAACGGGGGCGAGACCTCGGCCTTCTCGCCCCAGGTATTTCGCGCGGGCTAAAAATCGCGGGGGAATTCCAGACACCTGCTCCCACGCTCTTCTTCTCCCTCCCGGTTATGCCATAATTACACACACAGGGGAGGAATTGAGATGGCACGCCAAAAGCCGATCACCGTCCTCACTCTGGAAGAGGTCCTGAAGAGGTTCGCCGTCCCCGGGGAACTGTACGACCGCCTCCCCGGAGGAAAGGTCCGGTGCTTCGCGTGCGGGCATCGCTGCGTGATCCTTCCCGGACTGGAAGGCATCTGCAAGGTGCGTTACAACGCGGATGGAACGCTCTACGTTCCCGCCAACTATGTCGCTGCCCTTCAGTGCGACCCCATTGAGAAGAAGCCGTTCTTCCACGTCCTGCCGGGTTCGCGCGCGCTGACCTTCGGCATGCTCGGATGCGATCTTCACTGCTCCTACTGCCAGAACTGGCTGACGAGCCAAGCCCTTCGCGATCCCATCGCCGGAGCTCCGCCGCAGGCCATCACCGCCCCAGAGATCATCGCCCTGGCGCGCCGCTCCCGCGCCGATTCGGTTATCAGCAGCTATAACGAGCCGCTCATTACAAGCGAATGGGCCGTCCGGGTCTTCACAGAAGCCAAGCGCGTCGGCCTTCTGACCGGCTACGTCTCCAACGGGAACGCGACGCCTGAAGTCCTCGACTATATTCGCCCGTGGACCGATCTCTACAAGATCGATCTCAAGACGTTCCGGGACCGAAACTATCGCCAGCTCGGCGGCACGCTGAAGAGCGTCCTGGAAACCTGTCGTCTCGTCTTCGAGCGCGGATTCTGGATGGAAATTGTCACGCTCATCGTTCCCGGCTTCAACGATTCCGATGAAGAGCTGCGCGACATCGCTCACTTCATCGCTTCGATCTCACCGGATATCCCCTGGCATGTGACGGCCTTTCACAAGGACTACAAGATGACCGATCCGGACAACACTCCCCCGCAGACGCTGATCCGCGCGGCTGAGATCGGATACCGCGAGGGCCTCCACTATGTGTATGCGGGGAACTTGCCGGGCATGGTCGGCCCTTTCGAGAACACATACTGCCCGCAGTGTCGCACGCTTCTCATCGAACGCTACGGATTCCGCGTTCTTCAGGTGAACCTGGAGGAGGGTGCGTGTCCGCGCTGCCACGCCCCGATCCCCGGTGTGTGGTCCCTCCCCGCAGCCACGACAGCCTCGTGATGCTCTGCTTCGGGACCTCGGGAGGGAACTCCCTCGAGCGTGAGCCCCGTGACGGGCCGCGCGCGTCGAAGCCTTGGGCGCGCGTCACCGAAACAACCGCTTCAAAGATTGCTTCAACACCCACTCGGTCGAGTGGTCACTCTCGCTCGCCAGGACGGCCGTCACCGTCCTCTCCGCCAGCGGTCGTGGATAACCGAGATGAACGAGCGCGGAGACGACATCGCGCTTGACAGCTTCATCGGCGACTTCCGCTTCCATCGCCGGATAGGCCGATTCTCCCTCCGGAACCGCGAGCGCAGCCAACTTGTCCCGCAACTCGACGATCAACCGCTCGGCCGTCTTTCGCCCCACCCCAGGGATCGCTGTCAAGCGCGCCAGATCATTCCGGCGAATAGCAGGGATGAGCTGATCCGCGCTCAATCCCGAGAGGATCGTAATCGCGAGCTTCGGTCCGACGCCCGCGACGGAGATCAGTCGCAAGAACAACTCCTTCTCCATCGGCGTGCGGAAGCCGTAGAGTTGAAGCGCGTCTTCGCGAACATAGGTGTAGATGAGAAGCGAGACCGTGGACCCGACGTCCCCCAGCTCGTAGTACGTGGAGAGGGGAATGGTCACCTCATATCCGACGCCCTGGACATCAATGACGACCGAAGTTGGTTGCTTCTGAACCAACGTACCTCGCAAATGCGCGATCATCGCCGTCCCGACTCCGCATCCTCGCTTTCGGTGGAGATTACTATACCGATGCGTTATCGAAGTCGTCAAACGGTGCGCGCTCTTCCCACTCTTCCGGCGCGCCGGAGCATCCCCCCTTGACGATCTGAACCAACTGGCCGTATTTTGCTCCTGTCATGGAAGAGCGAGACCTTCGCGAGGAGATCGTCGAGATCGGGCGCCGCCTCTACGAGCGTGGCTACATCGTCGCGAGCGATGGCAACATCAGCGCGCGCATGCCCGAGAGCGGTCGCATCGTGATGACTCCAACGGGTGTGTGCAAGGGATTTCTGACACCGGAGATGCTCGTCATCGTAGATGCGGAGGGTCGAAAGCTCGAAGGAACGCTCGCTCCATCCTCCGAACTGGCCATGCACCTGGAGATCTATCGGCAGCGTCCCGATGTCCATGCTGTCGTCCACGCCCATCCGCCGTGCGGGACCGGATTCGCCGCCGCGGGGCTGAGTTTGGATAAGCCGCTCGTCTCGGAAATCGTCCTCACGCTCGGATGCATCCCCTTGGCCGGATACGGAACGCCGTCTACCCAGGAGCTGGTAGCCGCCATCGCTCCCTACGTCCCGCACTATAACGCCCTTCTTCTGGCCAATCACGGTGCCCTCACCTACGGTCCCGATCTGGAGACAGCCTACTTCCGCATGGAGACGTTGGAACATTTCGCCCGCATTACGCTGGTCGCCAAGCTTTTGGGGCAGGAGCGGCTGCTTCCGGCTGAAGCCGTGCAAAAACTCTTTCACATCCGAGAACAGGCGGGCATGGGCATCCCCACAGCAGCTCCCTGCGGCACGTCGGGCCCGGCGCCTTCCCCGAACGAGGTGCTCACGCTCACGCGTCAGCAACTTGTCCAGCTCATCGCCGAAACGGTCGAAGCCGTCCTCCGCTTTCTGAAGCTCGCCCGATGAGGCCACGCCCCCTGCCCGCGCATCGCCGTGACTGGCCTTTGTTCAGGGGATCCCTGCTCGTCGCTCAGCGAACACGCACGGAGAAAGAGGATCACATGCGGTCTTCTGCTCACTCAGAAAGGCGCTCACCAAGATGGTACCCGACAAGGAATCACGAGCGGAGAAATGACAAGGACCTCCACCCCGTTTGCGCACGATGGCGCACACCTGCTGGCCGCTCCTCGCTGCCTCACACGGCTCGCACAGTGTGCGCACGCTCACCGCACGCGCTCACTTGCGGCTGAAGCGCGCACCTAGGAACACACCGACAGCGAAGCCCGATCCCAATGCCAACCCCAGCACGCGGTACGGGTGCCGCCGAATGTAGAGCGCGGCCTCATCAGCCCAATCCTCGACCTTCCACATTCCCCGCTGCAGGCCTCGCTTGACCCACCGCATGTTCCCAGTCCAGAAGTCTTCAGCCACACCGGTGAGCGCTCCGAGACGCTTTCCCATAGCGGTCAGACGCCCGTGAGCATGCGGCGATGGTTCCACGACTTTCTCCGTCATAGCCACCCTCCCCGCTATGATCTCGCGCGGAAATAATTGTACCCGATCGCCCACGATTCGCTGAAGACGAACGAGCGCGGGCACCGTCCCCAGAGTCGCCAGCGGCTCACTCCATACGGCGCTCAGCCGGAACGAAAAACCGATACACCCCGTAGCCCAAGAGCGCGATGAGCCCCACGAAGATCGCGAGCTTCACCACACTGAGGATCACGCCAATCAAGGCGAAGAGAAACGCCACCACCTTCACGGCAAGCCAAAACGCAATGACAATCGCGAGGACGCCACCGATGAATCGAATCACGCTCATACCCTCCCTCTCTACCAGGACCTCATGTTCTCGGCTCCCTGGCCGGAGGCTTCGGTTCATCACCTGGTTTCGCCTCGACCAGAGATCCGGTCACGGGTTCCGTCTTCCAGAAAAGCGGCGGAGGTACACGATGCGAATCAAAGCGCTGCACCTCACGGAGTGGGGACCGCCCGCGACGATAAAGCAGATATACGCCCACGGCCACGAGCAGAAGAGGCCACAAGCGCCTCACCGCGAGGGAGACGCGCACCGTCTCCGCAAGGTTCGAGAGGAGAACGATCCCTCCGATGAAGATGAGCCCTGCAGCCACCCACCCCATGTGCTCGCGCACCATCTGCCGCACGCGCTCATCCTCCCGCACGGGATCCATGCCCTGGACGACTGCCTCCGCCGTGCGATACGCATCGAGGATCGAGAAGAAATAGAAGACGGCTCCTCCGACCCCGAAGATCATCAGATCGGTCAGCTCCGCCAACTCGAATAAGCCGATGATCAGGAGGAAGTGGAGGAGAGCCTTGACGTTCTGCCGGTTGTACACCGCGCCCAGCCCCGGCACGACAGCGCACAGCGCCGCCAGACGCGGCGAAGGGGGACGGCGCTCAGTTGCCGATGACGATCGGGAAGTCGAGCGCCGCAGAAGCTCAACGCCCTGCACAATGCAATCCTGGCAATAAGGGAACCCCTTAATGCGATGGTCGCATGCGGGACAGAGCGGCCGGTGACAAGACGAGCATCGAACCAACGCCCGATGAGTCGGATGATAGGCGCACACAATCAGCGGCGCTCTCATGATGTCCCTTCTCCTTCAAGAGCTCTCCTATGGCGCCGACTTCTTCGCCGGAGCGGGCGACGGCGGGGATTCCGGCTCCGACGCGTCTCCCGAACGCCCGCGACCCGGTGTCGCCGATCGGCGCCCGGTGCGAAGGAGCTGCAGAATATCGCTCACCTGCGCCCGCCACTGCTCCAAGCGCTCGAGCACTCGCCCCCCTTCCGCCTGTACCCCCGCTGCGCGATCGGAGAGACGAGCGATCAGGGACCCCTTCCGATCCGCGGAGAGATTCAGGAGCGTGACTCCGAGCATCGCCAGGCACAGGATCGCCGCCATCGCCCACCGAGGGAGCAAAAGCGGTGGCCTCACGACGCTCCATCCCAAGCGCCATGCCCTCCACCGTCGGCGCCATCGCCATCCCCACGTCCGAGTGAGCTCCTCATGAGCTGAGCGCATCGCCTGCAAGAGGCGTTCATTCATCCCTTCGGGAACAGCAACAGGTTCGATCCCTTCGAGAAGCCGCGTGACGGCGGCCACGTCCTCCACCATCTGATGACACGTGGAACAGACGCGAGCGTGCGCTTCGAAGAGGTGATATTCGGTGGCCGTGAGCACGCCATCGAAATAGTTCGAGATCAACTCACCGAAAGCCGCGCAGCTCATCGCCGCGCCTTGTAGGACGAGCTGAAGGCGCTCCGGGAGATCCGACGGGGGCTCGACCTCCCCGACACCGCGGCAGAGTTCGAGCGCTGCCCGCACGTCCTCCAGCAGACCCCGGCACCTCTCACACGAAGAGAGATGCGCCATGAAAGCGCTCGCCTGATCTCCAGGGAGCGTCCCCTCCAGATATTCGCTGATGAAGTGTTCAAACGTTCGGCATTCCATCGCTCATATGACCTTCATGCGCCGCAAGACGCGAGCCAGCTCCAGACGCCCGCGATTGATGCGCGACTTCACCGTCCCCTCCGGGATCTGCAGCGCTTCGGCGATCTCCTGATAGGAGAGCCCCTCCAGATCGCGCAGGATGACGCATGCGCGCAACTCGGGCGAGAGCTTCGCCAACGCCGCGTGGATCTGCTCGCTCAATTCTCTCCGTTCGACGAGCGCGTGCGGATCCTCGCGCTCATCAGCGCGCAGGTGATACTCATGCTCCGCCAGGTCCTCGCCGTTTTGCGCCGGCGTGCGCGCGCGCCGACGATAATCGTCAATGATCAGATTGCGCGCCACTCGCATGAGCCAGCTCGAGAGATCCCCCTCGCGCGGGTCGTACTGCTCGAGCGTACGGTACAGGCGGAGGAAGACCTCCTGCGTCAGATCCTCAGCCGCCGCGCGATTTCCCGTGAAGCGATACGCCAGGTTGTAAATGCGGCGGGAATACTGCCTCACCATCTCCTCCCACGCCGCTTCCTCTCCGGCCAGGCACCGACGAACCAGTTGCACATCGTGGTTCACCAAGGCCGCCTTCGCTCCCACGTCGCTCTCCCTCAATTATCTCTCCGTCAGCGCTCATCCGGCAAAACGAAAAGAGCGGGAGAGAAGTTCCGTTCGCGTTCCCCCCAAGACCCCACGGGATACCGAGCCCAACGTCAGCGCAGGGCCTGAACGATCGTCCGCAGGCTCAGCACGAGAACCAGGGCACCGACCAGCCCCATCACGACACGCGCCGGGAGCCGGCGACAGGCATAGGCGGCCAAAGGGGCCGCCAATATTCCTCCTCCGAGCAGCCCGAGTGCCACCGGCCACTGCACTTCTCCAAGCAGAGCCCAAAAGGTCGCTGCTTGCGCCACCGTGATGAAGAACTCGGTGAGATTGACCGAGCCGATTGCGGATCGCGGGGCTTGCCCCTGCACCAATAGCGTGGAGGTGACAATCGGCCCCCATCCGCCGCCCCCCACAGAATCCAGGAATCCCCCTACAAACCCGAGAGGCGCCAGTCGCACCAGCCTAAGCCTCGGTGCGCGCTGCGCGAGCGCCCGGCGGAGGATCACAGCCCCGATCACGAGCAGATACAGAGCCACGACCGGACGAATTCTCTCTCCCGGTATCTCGGTGAGGACATAAGCTCCCAAAACTCCCCCGATGACGCCAGGAACCACCAACCGCATCACGAGCCGGCGCTCGACATTCCCATTGCCGAGATGCGCAATCCCCGAGGCACCCGTGACGAAGACTTCAGCCGTATGCACACTGGCACTCGCCATGGCCGGGGGCACTCCGAAGCTCAGCAGGAAACTCGTGGAAATGACCCCATAGCCCATACCCAAGGCCCCATCCACCACCTGCGCGAGGAAACCCACGAGGACGAAAGTCAGAATACTCGATTCCACCGGCATATCATCATCTCCACGCCCCTGCGCGCGCCCACGATGAAGCTCCCTCTTTCGGCGTCGCGACGTTCGATCGCGCCCCGGATCTCCACTCACTCCCCCACAATGACGAGAGCCCGCAGCCCTTCGCAGGGCTGCGGGCTCCTCCCTTTCCACCTCGTCCTCTCGACGACTCCTAACGAGTCCCCATCCTCCTTGCGCGCTCACACGGATCGAGGTGCGCACTGATCGTTCGGCTCCTCGATCTCTTGAGCGGCTCCTGCATCTCAAGCGCTGAGAGTATCTCAAGAATGGCCGATTTTGTCAAGAGAAATCTCACTGAGCGTGCGCGGAGCACTCCGAGAGGGAATCTTCACCGCGGCTGCCATGCGAGCACGGGTGTGTCCCAAATTTGTCGGGGGGGGTAAAATAGGGGTGGGGGGTGACCTCTGGGGGAGGCAGAGGAAGAGACACTCGGGGCCGAGAGGGGACGTGTGGAGGCCCGCCACAGTGGGTATTGGGCGGACTCTGGGGATGTGGAGGTGTTTCGGCGGAGGATGTGGGGGTATGCCTCTCATCGGGGGCGGGGCAACCTGGAGTGAGGGGTTTGCCCAGATGTAGTGTCCGGAGCGGGTGGTGGACGGGTATCCTGCGGTGGAGCATCTGTGGGCCTTGGGGAGGGAGGCGTTCGGGGAAGAGGCGGACTGCTGGGTTGAGAACGTGAAACAGAAGTTGTGGGAGGGAAGAAGAGAGCAGGTCATCCGGGATTGCGAAGAGGTTCTGGGGAGGAATCGAGGTGGAGTGGGGAGGTGGCCCGAACGGCCGAATATTTTCGGGAGAGGCGCGTGCAGATGGAGTCTCCGGCCTTTCGGAAGGCGGGGTATCCCATCGGATTAAATCCTCCGACGATTTTGGGACACACCCACAAGAGGGGCTTGACAGACAGACAGACAGACAGTATAATCTCGGGCCATCAGGAGAGATTTTGATAGGGGAGGAGATAAATGGCCAAGGTGAAAGTGATCATGTTCCTGAGCGCTTTCCTGATGGTCTTATGGCCAGGGTCGTTGCCTCAGAGTGTCCCCCGCTCTGCTCCCGTGCAAGTGTGTGGGATGCTGTTACTGCTGCGTCCAGGTTTATGATCAGTTCGGAAACTGTATGGACTTCAGTTTCCATGCAATTTGCGGTCCCTTTTTCGCGTGCCATCAAGAATATGGATGTGGGGGAACAGTATGTTTTTGGCCCATGGGCATCTCTCTGGAGATGATCTGTGCCGTGGCGTTCATTGGGTGTTAGATCTTTGGGCGAACGGTAATGTGCCAAGGAGGGAGCCGATGAAGGGACGATCTTTTTTTGTGGTCGTGCTTTTGTGGGGATGGATTGGCGTCCTTTCCGTGTGGGCTTCGCAAGAGGGGCGAGAAGAGATCCTTCGCTTCTCGGGGTTCTATCCCCTGCTGAATAAGCGCGTGGCGTTCGATGCACGAACGCGTCCAAGCGAGATCATCGTGCGCGTCGAGGGGCTCAGGCCCCGTGATCTGTTCATCGTGCGGAGCCAGGGGGAGGAACTGAGCATCGTCGCGGGATATTCATCAGGGCGTTTGGGGGATCTGTTCCATCGCGGGTTCGACGTCCATCCTGTGCCGGAATCATGCGTGCGCGTTGAGGGGACGACAGTGAGCGTGCGGCGTCCTCAGGGGATCGAAGGGATTGTCTTCTTCGACGTTCACGTTCCGAAGGAGGTGCGTGTGCATCTCATTCAGGACGGGTACGTTCGGCTTCGAGCGCGATTGCGCGAGCCCCTCGCCCTCCGCGAAGGCGCCGTGGAGTTGGGTACCCGGAATCGCGCCGAGACACTGCTGCGGGCCGTCTTCGGGGGGCATTTGTCCGACGTGCTTCGACCGACCTCTCCTGATCAGCCATATATCGTGTCCTTTCAGCGGCTGACGATCCGCAAGCGCGTGCCGGTGAACATCTCATGGGGGGAGAAGCTCTACGTGCTCCTGATCATTGAGGCCGATGGGAGGGTCTCGCATATTGTCCCTCTGGAGCCGGAAGCGATTCCATTGGAAGTCGAGCACGCTCTGCGACAGTGGGAGTTCGAACCGTTCCTCTTCGATGGACAGGCCGTCCGGGTGAAGACGCTCGCCCGAATTCGATGAGAGGGGGATGGGCTGCTCCGGAGCATTTTTTCGCACCGGTTCGTCAAGCGAAGCCTCGGCACTGTGGCGCACGTTTCGGGGGGGGCAGAGAGCAGCACAAGTTAGGAGATCGCGAGGACGCTTCCCAGTGTTGCGTATCATATGATCGGTCTCGCTCGAAGCGACGTGTTACGACTTCAGGATCGGTCTCCAGCTCTTCGGTCGGAGAAGCGCTCATTACTTCCGGAGCGAGGGCGGCCCGATGTGAATGTGCGCGCCGGTGGCAGAGTAAGGGATCTCCTCGCGGAAGGCGATGTAGGGGAGGCCATGCCGTGTGAGATATTCGATCACCCAGCGTCCCTGTTCGCTCTCCGGATGCAGGGCGACGTCCACGCGTCCTCGGTGGTCCAGACCCAAGCGATCATGGGTTGGGGTTTGTCCGAAGGCGCTGATCGGAAGCGGGGTTCCAAAGCGCCTCTGATAGGCGCGCATGAGGGCAGCGAGATCGCCGAAAGCGAAACGACCTGATCCGGAGAAGCGGGCGATGCGCACGACCGTCTGCGAGAATCGTCGCGACAAGCGTTCCCTGTGAGCCGCTCGTTCCGCGTATTCCCGAGCGTGCGCGAGCGCCTGTTCCGCCCAGTGTTCGACTTCCTGTTGGGCGGCCAACCGAGCCTGTGCTGTTTGAGCTTCCAGCTCGGCCCATTCGACCTCGCGGCGGGCGACGAGTCCTCGGGCGTAGAGCGCACGGAGGCGCTCCACTCTCTCCTGAGCCCGCCGTGCGTCTTCCTCAGCCGCGCGACGGGCAGCGCGCGCGTTCTCCAGGTTTGCTTCGGCGCGACGCAGCTCTGGCACAGAGGGCATCGGTTCTTCGGCGGTGTGCGCTCGGGCAGATCCCCAGGGAAGGAGCAGGAGGAGTCCGAGAAACGCGCATCGGCCTTTGGGCATTCGGCGGTGTGACGTCGTTCGCCTCATCCTCGTGTGCTGTCACAGTATCTTAACGCCGCGCTCCAACGCGGGGCAACCCGATTATGCTATCGCCCGATCGGGTCGCACGGTGTTTTTCAACCGGCTCCAGAAGCTCAAGCGGTATTGCAGCAGGACCTTGTGCACCTGACGTGGCGTAATGCCGCCGACCGTTTCACTGATCAGATAGTGCAAGCCCTTGTCGGGAGGCTCTTCGCGGTTCAGGTACTCTTGATACAGGGCGAGGATCGCTGCGCGTTGGGCCTCGCCCACATCCGGTTCGGCGTCCAGCGCCTTGCGCCACTCGTGCAGTTTCTCCAGCCACCACCAGACGCGCCCCGGCTCGAGATGCAGCTCGGCGGCCGCGCGCTCGGCGATCACTTGGGCATCATCTTCTCCGGCGCGGATCTCGCGCCAGTAGATCTTCTCGATCTCGAAATTGGTGCGCCGCAGGCGTTCGCGGTGGAGGTAGTTCTTCACGACCTCGGAGACGAGCGCATAAGGCACCCCCATCTCTCGCGCGATCGTCTTGCGCCGTCCTTCAGGTGGCCGCTCTCCGGACGCGACCATCCTGCGGTAGCGTTCTTCGATGCATCGGCGCTCTTCAAGAGTGAGCTTTCGCGGGGTCGGTGGAGCGGCTCTGGGACGAGGGCGTTTTCGCGTCGCCGCGCGCCGTGGGATTTTTTGCTCGCTCCTCCGAAACAGTGGACGCGCCGTCGTCTGACCGCCCGAGGGGAAGAGGGGGCGATCCGGCAGCACTCCCCACTGATCAGCTCCTGAGACCGGCGAGCGTCGAAGCGGGCGCTCCGTCCCTTGCGGTGAGCGCGGGGTGCGAGGCTCAGCTGGTGTCTTTTTCTGCTCACGCGGAAGTCGTTCCGGCGAGGAGGCTCTCTCAGCGGGGGACCGAGCGCGGTCTTCAGGGCGTCTATCGGAGGCGCTCTTTTTGATCAATCGGGCGCGGGACGGTCGCTCCGGCGGCTTGCTCATTTTTATGCCTCCACACACTTCCTCGCTTGTGATGACCAGGCCTATGATACCACCCCGGGTGGAGGGAGACAAAGTCAGCAGCACGGATTGAGCGCGCGGAGGTGTTCGTCTGTCTTCTCCCTTGCCAGGGGTTCCGAAGATCGGGCACAATGTACGATTGATCATCGAGGACATCATCATGCGGGTTCGGGACGATCACGACGTGATTCTCGAGACGCAGCCGGTGGGTCCGTTTTGGATGAACACCTATGTCGTCGGATGTCCCCGGACGCGCGAGGCGATCGTCATTGATCCGGGGGCGGAGCCCGAGGTCATCCTGGAGCTTCTCGCCCGGCATCAGCTCGTGCCGAAGTACATCCTCTGTACGCACGGGCACGTGGATCATGTCGGCGCCGTCGCGGAGGTGAAGGCCGCGACGGGAGCGCCCGTGTGCCTGCATCCGAATGATCTCTTCCTGTACGAACGCATGGTCGAGTGGGGGGCGCTGTTCGGCATGCGCGTGACGCCGGGCCCTCTTCCGGATCATTGGCTCTCGGATGGGGAGGAATTGCATATCGGCGAATATCGCCTCGTGGCCCTGCACACGCCCGGGCATACGCCCGGGGGGATGTCCTTTCTCCTTGGCGATCTCCTTTTTGTCGGGGACACGCTTTTTGCGGGATCGGTCGGGCGGACTGATCTGCCCGGAGGATCCTGGTCCGAACTCATGCGCTCCATCACGGAGAAACTCTTGCCCCTTGGCGATCATCTTCGCGTTTACGCCGGGCATGGTCCGGCGACGACCTTGGGGAAGGAGCGTCGCACGAATCCTTTCTTGCAGGGAGGGCGACCATGATTGATTTTCGGTTGACGGAGGAGCATCTGGCGGTCGAGAAGATGGTGCGCGAATTCGCCGCCCGCGAGATCGCGCCGCGCATCAGGGAGTTGGATGAGAAAGGGGAGACTGATCCGGGCATCTTGAGGAAGATGGGCGAATTGGGCATCTTGGGCATCTGCATTCCTGAGGCGTATGGCGGAGCGGGATTCGACTATATCGCCCTTGGTCTCGCTTGCGAGGAGTTGGAATATGTGGATACGGCCTTTCGTGTCCCGATGTCCGTGCATGTCGCGCTGAATTCGCTGACGCTGCTCACGTGGGGGACCGAGGAGCAGAAGCGGCGGTATCTCGTCCCGCAGGCGAAGGGGGAGAAGTTGGCGACCTATGCGCTCACCGAACCCAATGCCGGCTCCGATGTCGTCGGGATGCAGGCGACGGCCATCCGAGATGGGGATGCGTACATCCTCAATGGGGAGAAGGTGTGGATCAGTCTGGCCGATATCGCCGATCATTTTCTCGTCTTTGCGTGGACCGACCTGGAGAAGAAGAAGGCTCGCGATCACTCGGGAATCTCGGCCTTCATCCTGGAGCGCGGGATGCCCGGGCTGACGACGGGGACGATTCATGGCAAGCTCGGGATTCGCGCGGGCAACACCGGATGGATCTCCATGCAAGACGTGCGCGTGCCGAAGGAGAATCTCCTGGGAGAAGAGGGGGAGGGCTTCAAGATCGCGATGTTCGCCTTGGATCAGGGGCGGTATACGGTCGCGGCGGGAGCGACCGGGCTCATTCGCGCGTGTCGGGATGCCTCGGTGCGCTATGCCCTGGAGCGACGCACGTTCGGCAAGCTCATTGCCGAGCACCAACTGGTCAAGGAGATGCTCGCCGAGATGGAGGCCGATTACCAGATTTGTCGGTTGCTCTGGTTGCGCGCCGGATGGATGAAGAATGTGGGGTTACGCAACACCCGCGAGACGTCGCTCGCCAAGTGGATTGCGACCGTCGCCAGCGAGCGCGCGGCTTCTCATGCTGTGCAGATCTACGGGGCCTACGGGTACTCGAACGAGTATCCTGTCGAGCGGTTTTATCGCAACTGCAAGGGAGCTGTCATTTACGAAGGGACGCGCGAGATCCACAAGCTCATTCAGGCCGATTATCTCCTGGGATTTCGCACCGATAAGCCCTTGCGGTGCACGCTCCCGCCGTGGGAGCCTCACCGAGAGAGCGTCGGGTGATTGCGCTCGTCGAAGCGGTGAGGGGAGGGGATGACGTTCGATTGCGCAGCGCTTCGGGAGAAAGTTCGGACGACGATCGCGCGGTACCGCATGCTGGAGGATGGGGATCGGGTCGTCGTCGCCGTCTCCGGGGGAGCGGATTCGGTCGCGCTGCTCTATCTTTTGGACGAACTTCGGGCGGCGGTCTATCCCCATCTGCAGCTCCATGTCGCGCATTTCAACCATCAACTGCGAGGCGAGGAAGCGGATGCGGATGAGGAGTTCGTGCGAGAGCTCGCCGAGCGTCTGCGGCTGCCGTTCACAAGCGAGCGACAGAATGTGCGCGCTCTCGCTCGCCACGAGAAGCGGAATCTGGAGGAGGTCGCGCGCGAGGTGCGGTATCAGTTCCTGCGTCGCGTCGCGGCGGAGGTGGGGGCGCGTCGGATCGCGACCGGTCATACGCTCACGGATCAGGCCGAGACGTTCCTCATGCGATTGCTGCGCGGCGCTGGGGGAGAAGGGTTGAGCGGCATTCATCCTGTCGTGGACGATCTCATCATTCGTCCGCTTCTGAGCGTGCGGCGCGAGGAGACGCATGCCTATTGCCACGCGCGGGGGATTGCCTATCGCGTGGACCGCTCGAATCTGGAACCGGGGCTGTGGCGCACCCGCGTGCGGCTGGAGATCCTGCCGCGACTCTCCGCGTTGAATCCGCGAGCGCTGGAGGCCATTGGGCGCGCCGCTGAGCGATTGCGCGTGGATGAGGCGTACTTTGATGAGGTCATCGGCAACCTGTGGCCGGAACTCATCATCTCACGCCATGACGAGGCAATGCGACTCTCGGTGGAGAAATTGCGCGCGTGCCATCCGGCGCTGCGGTCGCGAGCATTGCGCGAAGCCATTCGGCAGATGTGCGGCCACACGCGGCGCGTGACGAGTCAGCATGTTGAAGCGCTCGAGCGCTTGCTCGAGCCGGGCAAGAGCGGACGGCGTCTGCGACTGCCCGTCCCCGTGGTGGCGTGGCGGGAGTTTGAGACGCTCACACTGGCGCGCCCTCACGGCGCGCGGGAGTCGTACTGGGTAGAGCTTCGCCCGGGAGATCCGGTGAGTGTCGGGGGATTCACGCTCTGGCTCCAGCGAGGCGTGGAGCAGATGCCGACGGACACCCCCCGCGATCTGAGGATCGCGGGGGAATCCCCGACGTCCGCGGAGCTCGTACTCTTGGATGACGGCTGCTTGCCCGAACGCTTGGCCGTACGCTCGCGCCGACCCGGTGACCGATATACCCCGGTGGGACGGCGGCGGCCGCTCAAACTTAAGACGCTCATGTGGGCCCATCGTATCCCCGTTTCAGAGCGCGACTACTGGCCGCTTGTGGTCACCGCCGATGAAGATCGCATCGTGTGTGCGCCAGGACTCCCCGTGGCAGCGGATTTCGCTGTTCGTGCGGAGACGCGCCGCGTGGCGATGATTCGTTTCGAGCGTGGCCGGGGATGAGGGCCTTGTGATAAACTTACACGGGAGCTCGAACGGCCCCGATGTCGTGACGCGGGCGGTCGAGAAGGGAGGAACAGACGTTGGACTCGAGAGCGCGACAGTTGGTCTTTTGGATCATGATGGTGGGCGGCGCCCTGCTGCTCTATAACTTCTTCCAGACGTCTGCCACTCGGGCGGTGACCGACTTACCGTTTTCGGAGCTCGTCCTCGCGATTCGGCAGCATCAGGTCGTCGAAGCCGTCATCGAGGATGACCGCGTGACGGGGACGCTGCGCAATGGTCAGCGATTTCGGACGGACTTGGCGAATCAAGAGGTCGCCGCGCGGGTGGCCGAGATGCTCACCGACGTGGGACCGGAGGCGGAGGTTCGTCCCCGCGTCCTCTTCCGCGGGGGCAGCAATGCCTATTGGATGATGTTCCTCACTTGGGTTCTCCCCGTCTTGCTCATTGGTGCCTTCTGGGTTTTCATGCTCCGACAGATGCAGGCCAGCGGCAATAAGGCCCTCAGCTTCGGCAAAAGCCGCGCGCGCTTGTTCTCGGGTCAGCAGAAGCGCGTGACCTTCAAGGACGTGGCGGGTGTGGATGAGGCGAAGGAGGAGTTGAGGGAGATCATTGATTTCCTCAAGGATCCGCAGAAGTTTCAGAAGCTCGGGGGGCGCATTCCGAAAGGGGTTCTTCTGATGGGGCCACCGGGAACGGGCAAGACGCTTCTGGCGCGTGCTGTGGCGGGCGAGGCGGGTGTACCTTTCTTCTCCATCTCGGGGTCGGAGTTTGTCGAGATGTTCGTCGGCGTGGGCGCCAGCCGCGTGCGCGATCTCTTCGAGCAGGCGAAGAAGCATGCGCCGTGCGTCGTCTTCATTGACGAAATTGACGCCGTCGGGCGGCATCGTGGGGCGGGGCTTGGAGGCGGACACGATGAGCGGGAGCAGACGCTCAATCAACTGTTGGTGGAGATGGATGGCTTCGAGTCGAATGAAGGGATCATCCTCATGGCGGCGACGAATCGTCCTGATGTGCTCGATCCGGCGCTGCTGCGGCCCGGGCGCTTCGATCGGCGCATTGTGGTGAATCGTCCCGATGTGCGCGGGCGCGAGGAGATCCTGCGCGTACATACGCGAAAGGTGCAGCTTGGTGAGGACGTGGATCTCTCGGTGATCGCGCGGGGTACGCCCGGCTTCACCGGAGCCGACCTGGCGAATCTCGTCAACGAGGCAGCCCTGATCGCCGCGCGGAATAATCGCAAGGCCGTCACTATGCAGGACTTCGAAGCGGCGAAGGATAAGGTCCTCATGGGCTCCGAACGCCGCTCGATTGTCATCAGTGAGGAGGAGAAACGCAACACGGCGTACCATGAGGCCGGACACACGATCGTCGCGCTGAAAGTCCCGCATGCGGATCCGATTCACAAGGTGACGATCATCCCGCGCGGGATGGCGCTCGGCGTGACCCAACAGTTGCCGGAATCGGATCGGTACATGCACACGCGCGAATATTTGGAGAGCCAGATCGCCATCATGATGGGCGGGCGCGTCGCCGAGGAGATCTTCCTGGGAAGCATGACGACGGGCGCCAGTAACGACCTGGAGCGGGCGACCGAGATCGCGCGCAAGATGGTGTGCGAGTTCGGCATGTCCCGCTTGGGACCACTCACCTTCGGGCGGAGCGACGAGGCGATCTTCCTGGGGAAGGAGTTGGTGCGCCACCAGAACTACAGCGAGGACACGGCCATCAAGATCGATCAGGAGGTCAACCGCATCGTCCTGGAGCAATACGAACGCGCCCGGCAGATCATCCTGGAGCATCGTGAGGCCGTCGAGCGTCTCGTGCAGGCCCTCTTGGAGAAGGAGACGCTCGAAGCGCAGGAGATCCGGCGGATTGTCGAAGGACAGGCCGAGACGGCGGCGGAGTCTCCTTCTTCGCCTTCACCCGAGCCGGAGCGGGGGAAAGAACCGCGCGTTTTGAAGCCCCTGCTCGACACCCCGGCTACGGCATGATCCTCAGGCGAGTGGGGAAACGCTCGGAGCGGCTCATTCACCCGCGGAAGCGAACCGGTTGAGCAGCAGCGCTTCGATCTGCGCCGCCCATTCTTCAGCATCCTCCAGGAGCGTGAGCACGCGGTTGTGGTATTCGTTATTGAAGGCCTGGTCGGTGATGGCGTTGAGATTGGTCAGGACGTTGTAATACGCGCCTTTGATCGCCGCCAGTGCGAGCTGCGCGCCAACGGCGACATCCGAGAGAGCATGGGGATGTCCGATCTCCGCGAGTTCCACAAGCGCGCGCAATACGGCGTGAGCGGCCTCGGCCGTGCGCGTTGGGACGATCACAGCGTCTTTGAGCGCTTCCTGAATCTCCCGCTCACGCTGGCGTCGTTGTTCCTCCGTCTCCTTAGGGAGCCGATAGGCCGCGAGGACCCGGCGGAAGCTCTCGGCATCGGCTTCGATCGCTGCGGAGAGTGCGCGGCGTCGCTCCTCCAGATGCGCGAGCGTCGCATGGAGGCGCTCCTGAACGTCAGCCGGCGGCTTCCGTCCTAAGGTCACACGGCTCATCATCTCTCCCAAAGCAGCGGCGAGCGCACCGGAGAGGGCGGCGACGCTTCCTCCGCCGGGCGCGGGCGTGGCTGCGGCGACGGCCTCCAGGAAAACGCGCACACCGGATTCGGGAGCGGAAGGCCTGTCCTGTCGGGCCAGCGCGGCGGCGAGGCGATTCTCCAGGATCTGATCCCGACTGAAGTTCTCCAGTTGCAGATACCATTCCGCACACGCATCGAGAGCGGCCTGCGGGACCAGCCCCACGATCTCGCTGCCCCGCACGCTGACGCCATAGCGTTCGGCTTCCCGCTTCACCATCTCAAAGGCACGAAAGATCGGCGTCTGCTCATAGTCCACGAGATTCATCGAGACCTGAACGATCCCACGCTCCTTCAGCTCGAACCCCAGAGCCTTCACATAGCGCAACCCGCCATCGCGTCCGCGAACAGCGCGCGCGATCCTGCGAGCGATCTCCAGGTCGTTCGTGTTGAGATTCACGTTGTACGCGATGAGAGGCGGACGCGCTCCGACGGCTGTGGCTCCGGCCGTCGGATGGAGGCGGGGTTCGCCGAAATCCGGAGCGCGATCGGGATCGCGGGTGATCGCCTCGCGCAAACCTTCGAATTCCCCCTTGCGAATATTCGCCAGATCCACGCGATCCGGACGCGTGGCCGCGCGCTCGTAGAGATAGACGGGAATCTTCAGCTCCTCAGCGATTCGACGTCCTGCCTCTCGCGCCAGGGCGACGCATTCCTCCATGGTGACGTTCCGAATGGGAACGAAGGGGATGACGTCGGTCGCCCCGATGCGCGGATGTTCTCCCCTGTGCTCATTGAGATCAATGAGTTCGGCCGCACGGCGCGTGGCGCGCACGGCCGCTTCGACAGCCGCTTCCGGCTCCGCGACGAAGGTGATCACCGAGCGGTTATGATCCCGGTCCATCTCGCGATCCAGGACGAGGACGCCGGGAACGGATTCGATGGCCTTCACGATCTCTTCCACGACGTCAGGACGCCGCCCCTCGCTGAAATTCGGTACGCATTCGACGATCTTCTTCATCGGTCACGGTCTCTCTGACGTGGAATCCCACGGGCCTTCGCTCTTATAGCACATTCTCGGGGAGGGGGACAAGCGCGAGGTGCTCGCCGGGTGTGTCCCAAAATCGTCGGGGGATTTAAGCAGCCTGGCCCATCTGCTTCCAGGCCTGGTTCCATTCTCTTTGCCCCCCCTTCCGGCACGCCGCAGGGCTCAGATGGCCCCCCATCCTTTGGCTTTGCAGCGCTGTCCTCGCCCCTTACAGCGCCACCCTCTCCCCGTACAGGCGCTCTCCACCGTCCCACTTCCGATCGGCCCCGAGTGTCTCTTCCTCTGCCTCCCCCAGAGGTCACCCCCCACCCCTATCTTACCCCCCCGACAAATTTGGGACACACCCCTTCCGCCGATCGAGGTCGAACGGTTTCTATTGCCTTTGCCCCTCCACGGGAATATAATCACGCCAAACGTGAGAATCGGAGGGAGCACATCGGCGCTATGGCGAAGATCAGAGTTCTCTTGGCGGATGATCATACGATCCTGCGACAGGGGTTGCGGAAGATTCTGGAGGCCGATCCTTCCTTTGAGGTCGTCGGGGAGGCGGGCGATGGCCGCGAAGCCGTCAAGAAGGCTGAGGCGTTGAAGCCGGACGTCGTCGTCATGGATATCTCCATGCCCATCATGAATGGAATCGAGGCGACGCACCAGATCGCCAAGTCCCTTCCGAAGACGAAGATCCTCGTCCTGACGGTTCACGAGAACGACCAACTGGCGATGGAGATCTTGAACGCCGGGGCCACCGGCTACCTCCTCAAGGATGCCGCGGGCGAGGAGCTGATCGCGGCCATTCGAGCCGTCCATCGAGGGGATTCGTATTTGAGTCCTTCGATCGCCAAGCGGGTGATCGCTCAGTATCTCGATTTCGCGCGGGGGAAGGCCTCACCTGAAGAGAAGTTCTCCGATCTGACGGCGCGCGAGCGAGAGATCCTTCAGCTCATCGCTGAGGGCTACTCCAACAAAGAGATCGCCCAGATGCTCTATATCAGCGAGAAGACGGTGAAGACGCATCGGGAGAACATCATGCGGAAGCTCGATCTGCATAGCGTGGCCGAGCTGGTGCGTTACGCGATCCGTCGGGGGATCATTCAAGGGTAAGGTCTCCGCGTCTTCCTCGACCTCCTTCTTCGGAATACTCCCCTTGGGGGGCGAAAAATCCGTTCGGCGCCGAATTGCCGAAGGCCCTCCCGTCTCGGATCATCAGTGCGTGGGCGTGCTCTCTGACGTCAGGGGCACATGCGGATGTCGGGGGATCACTGTGTGGGCCGGGATCGCGGTCACCACAGGGGGAGGAGAACGTGGGCACGAGGAGGCGGACGGTTATTGCCGATGCGCATCAGCTCTGGCGACACGTGTTGAGGCGGCTCATCGAGGGATTCGGTTCCTATCGCGTTGTGGGCGAGGCTCCGGATGGACGAACGCTGCTCGAGCATATTGAGACGATGAAGCCTGAGATCCTCGTCACGGAGGTCGCCTTGCCGGTGCTTGATGGAATTCGTGCCCTCCGCCGCTTGGCGAGCACAAGCGGAGAACTGCGCGTGCTCGTTCTCTCGGAGGTTGAAGAGCCGGAGGTCGTGTGCGAAGCATTCGCGGCCGGCGCCATGGGGTATGTGTCCAAGGGCGAGAGCATCGTCGTCTTGCGACGAGGGCTTAGGGCGATCTCGCGGGGATTCTCCTTTCTCAGCCCGCGGATCGCGCGCATGATCCTGAGGCAGACGGGCCAAGGGGGTAAGCCCGTGCCACTGATCGAGCTGGAACTTCTGCGGCTCTTGGCGAAGGGGTGTTCGGACCGGACGATCGCTTCGGCGCTTGGAGTGGGGCGTGAGGCCGTCAACTACTACCGCCTCGATCTGCTGCGATATCTTTCTCGGGCGCCGCGTGCCTCAGATCCCTTCGCGTGAGCTTGTGGCGCGGAGAGACGTTGGGCGGGAGGAATCCCGTTGCCGACGCCGAGAGGAGTCGGGTATGATCTCCGCGATTTGTGAGAGCGATCGAGGGGGGGCAGGCCAATGAGGCGAAGGTTATGGGGGATCATGGTCATCCTCGGCGTGGGCGCACTCGTTCTGATGGTGATCCGCTTATGGGGCGTACCGTCGGCTCCCACCGTGGGGGAGACGACGCCCACTGTTGCGTCCCAGCAGCCGAGGGATATTTTCGAGCTCGAGCGGGAGCGAGCCCGTAAGACGAACCTCGCCGAACGATTCGGGGAGGATGATGGATTTGTCGCAGCTATCTTCTTCGGTGGCGACATCATGGGGAACCTGGAGGTCTGCGGGTGCCCGAAGAACCCCTTGGGCGGCGTAGCGCGCCGCCAAGGGTACGTCCGATTATTCGCCGAGCGGTATCCCGATGTGCCTATTCTGCAAGTGGACACGGGTTTCTTCTTCAGCGATCGCACCCATCCGAGGACGGGAGATCTGACCGAAGATGCCGTCGTGGGAAACGAGTGGGTGATCCGCGCCTACGAGCACATGGCGTTCGATGCGGTGAATATCTCTCATCGCGATCTTCGGCAATTGGCGCGGTGTTTCCGGCCTGAGGACTTTCGCCGCCACGTGCGGGAGACGCCGGTCGTCACGCGATTTCTCTCGGCGAATGTCCGCGGTCGGGCGGGGCAGGTCGTGGATCCGCCGCCGTATGTGATTCGCGAGGTGAGGGGGGGACGACTCCGAGGGCGAGCGCTGCGCATCGGATTCATCGGGGTGACAGCGGTGGGAGATGCGCGCGAGAGCGCGTTCGTCGTGCGAGACCCGCTGACGGTTGTGCCGCGTCTTCTCCCGCGCGTGCGGGCGCGTGCGGACGTGATCGTGGTGCTCGCCTATCTCCCGCGGGAGATGGTCGAACGGCTCGCCCGCGAAAATCCCGATGTGGATGTGATTCTGGCCAGCGTGGGAGAGCCGCTGTGGCTTTCTCCGACGACCATCGGTCGAACGTACATCGCCTACAGCGCCTATCAGACGAAGCTTCTCGGCGAGTTGCGCCTCTATTGGGACGAGCGCGGCGCAGGCGTGCGCGTGCGCGCGCGATATGTGGAGTTGGACGGCCTCGTCCCGGATGACCCCTCGACGGAGGCGCTCCGTGCGGAGGCGCGACGCGAGCTGGCCGCCGTGCAGCGACGGTTGGCTGAGCGCGCCACAGCGGAGACGATACGGAGCAGGCCCGTCGGCGATGGAGCGCTGTTTGTCGGATCCGGAGCGTGTCAGTCCTGTCACGCTGCGGCCTACGCTGTGTGGATGGGATCCGGGCATGCCCATGCCTTCGCGACGCTTCAAAAAGTGAAGCGGGAGAATGATCCTCAGTGTCTCGGCTGTCACGTGACGGGATACGGCAAGCCCGGCGGATTTCTCACCATCTTCTCCACGCCTCGCTTGAAGGACGTCCAGTGCGAGGCGTGTCACGGACCGGCCTCCCGACACCTCGACGATCCCACGCGCCCGTATGGCGCGGTCGGAGTGCCCGGAGGATGCCTGCCGTGTCATACCCGAGAGAACAGCCCGGACTTCGAGCCTTTGAGCTATTGGGCGAAGGTCAAACATTAAGGGGATCGCGAGCGCGGCGTTCGCGCGCTTCGAGGGGGGGACGATATGGAGGAGGTGATTCGCATCCTTCCGCGTCTGCTCCGCGCTGTGGGGTATGAGGAGAGCATATGCGAGCGCGTGCTTCACGCCGTATGGGCGCGCATTGTGGGAGACGCCGTCGCCGCGCACGCTCGTCCCGTTCGCTTGCGCGAGAAGCACTTGCTCATCTTGGCGAGCGACCGGACGTGGAAGGCGCAGCTGGAGCGGCTCTCGCCGGATATCCGCGCCCGGATCAATCGCGTGTTCGGTGAAGAGCTCGTCCACGCCATCGAATATCGCGTGGAGCGCAGAAGAGGCGCTGCCGACGCGTCGCCTTCAGGCGAGGGTGCGCCCTCCCCGGAGGTCCGGACTCCTCACCGCGAACGCCTTCTTCGCGAGCTGGCCCCGTGGGCGGAAAAGATCGCCGATCCCGATCTGCGCGACGCCTTTCTCCGAGCGGCGAGCCGATGCCTGGAGCGAAGAGAGAGCGCCTGAAGCGGGCATCGCGTTCTCGCTCCCAGAGTGAGCGCGACGCTCCTTCGCCCGGAGACGTGCTCACATTTCGACGTCGATGCCGACATGGCGCAGCGCCGTGCAGAGATCGCGCGCTGCGTCCTCCAATCGAGCGTTCACGATCGCCGGATCCCGGCCCGAGAGCGAAAGGGTGATGCGGAAGCGGAGATCAGCGCCAAACTCTCGCGCTCGGGACTTGATGTAGACGTCGGGATGGCGGTGCGAGACATCGCGGAGAATGGGAGCGAGCACGGTCTCGTCTCGGCAGAGGGCGATGACCTCGCGCTCACTGAAAACGCCAGCACCGAAGATCTCCTGAAGGACGGGTTGGAGCGGACCGGTGACGATGGCCTTCAATTCCGCGGGGACGCCCGGCAAGCTGACCAGCGTCGTCCGATCCACGCGGAGGAGAACGCCCGGTGCGGCTCCGACCGGATTCTCCAAGGGTTCCGCTCCGTCAGGGAGCCGTGCCATTTTCACGCGGCTTTCGGTGAGGCGCGCATCGGCGACGTAACCGGCGGCCGCCAATCGCTCATATGTCTGCTGCACGAGCGCAAGCGCCCGCGCGTTCACGAGGAGCGGACGTCCCAGTGCTTCCGCGATAGCTTCCAGTGTCAGGTCATCCTCGGTCGGTCCGAGCCCGCCGGAGGTGATCAAGAGCGACACGTGCCGCTCCAGTGCTCCGCGAACCTCTCGAACGATCGCCGGACGCTCATCGCGCACGAGCACAGCGCGCTCGACTCGGCCGCCTAAGCCGGTGATTGTGCGGCACAGCCACGACGTGTTCGTATCGAGGGTGTCTCCTAAGAGCAATTCATTGCCGATAGCAATGATCTCAACCGTGCCCATAGGCGCTCATCGAGTGAGAGGTCTCGAATCCGGCGGCGGACATCCTCCGGTGAGAGAAGACCGCTCTCGGAGCAGATGCCCGCGAAGGCCTCAAGGGGCGTCGTCTCGAAGTATTCGTTCCAGATCGTGAGTCCGGCCGGAGGCATCTCCCACACCTCGGTGGGAGAGTGCGCCCGCGCAGTCCTCAAGGGAACGGGGAAGAATTTGCTGCTCTCGGCCAGCGCGTACACAGGGATGCCGTGCTCGCGGGCGGCGAGCGCGAGCAGCCGCGTGCCGATCTTATTGGTCACGCCTTCGGGAGAGACGCAATCGGCGCCCACGAGCGCGAGCGTGCATCGGCCCGCCCATTCCCCGATCGCGGCATCGACAATGAGCGTCACCGGGAGGCCGAGCGCCAGTGCATGTTCGGCGGTCCTGCGACCTTCGAAGAGGGGGCGGGATTCGGTGCAGACGATCGAGACGGAGCGTCCGCGAGCACGTGCCGCATCCAGAGCCGAGAGGACGGTGGAGCTGAAGGAGTGGATGAGGACGCGGGCTCCATCCGGGATGAGGTCGCTGACCCGTTCCTGAAGGGCTCGGACGTGCTCCTGCTGCTCGCGCCGGAACCTCTCGAGTGCGCGTCGGACGGCGAGGCGCGCATCTTCCGGCGTCGCTGCTTCTGCGACCGCGCGCACGGCCGCGTTCACCAGGTGCACAAGAGGCGCCATGTTCGGGTGCGCGCCTATCACCTGCGCGCCGATGTCGAGCACCTCTGCGCGAACGGCCTCGACAGTCGCCGCGCGGGAGCAGGCAACGGCATCGTCGAGGACCTGCGCTGTGCGTTCCGTCAGTGCTGAAGCGCCCGAGAGATGATCCTCGACAATCGCCCGAAGACGCTCCCGAAGCGTCCAGTCCGTCTCCCACATGCGCCGTCAATAGACCTGGAAGAAGTGTTCGTAAAACTCGAGCGCTTCATCCCGCTCCCGCTTATCGAGACTGAGCAGATCCCCCAGCGAGACAGTTCCCAGGACCTTCCCCTCCGGCGTCACGACGACCAGATGCTGGAAGTCATTGGCGAGCATCGTCACCAGACACTCGGCGTACGTGGCATCCGGTGTGGCCGTCATCGGATCCGGCGTCATGACCTCCTCGACCCGCACCGCATCGGGATCGCGTCCTTCAGCGACGACCTTCGTCATGATGTCCCATTCTGAGAGGATACCGACCAGCCGGTCTCCCTCCATGACCGAGATGGCGCGCACATTTCGCCGGGTCATCTCCTGGGCGGCTCTCCGCACGGAATCCGTCTTCTGGACCGTATAGACTTCCGTGCGGGAACCGACAATGTCGCGAATGCGTTTCATAACGGCCTCCTTGCCGTCGGATGTCAAAAAGCGCGCCCACGCCGCGAGGTAGTATACGTCCGGAGGGGGGCGCAAGCAAAACGATCCCTCGCGGCTTGGGGAGAGGACACCGAAGGCGTGAGGAGGCCGGCGTCGCTCGCGCGGCCCAGATATGACGCGGTTCGGTCGGACTGAGGAGCGGACTCATGATCCTGGCTTCGCCACTCCTTATTTCTCTCCGAATGGAGGAGCGGGCGCCTTGACAGAGCGCTCTCGCGTCCTTTTAAATTGAAATCTTTTCAGCGAGAGTGCGAGAGGAGACTGAAAGTGTCTCGAACGACAATCGCGCACAACCCGAAGGAGGCGAGGTGGCGCGAGTGAAGTTTGCGATCCCGAAGGGATCGCTCGAGAAAGCGACATTCGATCTTCTGGAGCGAGCGTGGTACAAGATCTATGGTCGGGAGCGCACGTACCGGCCGAAGATCAGCGATCCGCAGATCGAGCTGAAGATTCTCCGCCCGCAGGAGATTCCGATCTTCGTGGCCGAAGGGCTGCATGATGTCGGCATCACGGGGATGGACTGGATTCGGGAGGGGCGGGCGGACGTCGAGACGCTCCTCGATCTGGAGTATGGCCGGGTGAAGTTGGTCGTGGCGGTGCCGAAGGATCTGGAGGTCGCCTCGCTGACGGATCTCTTCCGGCAATTCTGGAGCCGGGGACGGAAGGTGCGCATCTCGGCCGAGTATTTGAACATCACGGCCGAGTACGTGAAGGCCAACCCCCTCTATCGGAAGAGGTTCGGCAGGAAAGAGCCGCTCGTCATTACCCCCTGGTGGCGGCGCGGAACCAACGATCGCGTGAGCATCTATCTCTCGTTCGGGGCGACGGAGGCGAAGCCTCCTGAGGATACGGACGTCATCATTGACGTCATCGAGACGGGAACGACGCTGGAGCGGAACAACCTGAAGCCCATTGAGACGATCTTGGAATCCACGGCCGTTTTGATCGCCAATCGGCAGGCGCTTCGCGATCGGCAGAAGCGGGAGAAGATTTATGACATCATGACCCTGCTCAAGGGGGTGATCGATAGCGAGAAGAAGCTCCACATCTTCGTCAATGTGCGGCAGGAGAATTTGGAGAAACTGTTGCGCGCCCTGCCTGCTTTGAAGAGGCCGACGATCAGCCCTCTGTCGGCTCCCGGATGGTATTCGGTGAACACGATCGTTGAGAAGCAGCATTTCCTCACGTTGCTTCCCGCCTTGCGCCGACTGGCTCAAGGATTGGTCGTTCATGAACCGCAGCAGATTCTGCCCTTGGAGGAGATCGCGCGCAACGAAGCGTATGAGTGAAGGAGCGAGCATTCCGATTCGGGCCTTGACCCCGCGCACCTTTGAAAAGCAGTTGCGGGAGATCCGCATCCGCGGCGGTATTTCGGAGGACGTGTGGAGGAGCGTGCAGCGCATCCTTCAGGAGGTTCGGGAGCGGGGAGATGAAGCGGTGCGGGATCTCGTGGAGCGATGGGATGGCGTCGCCCTCTCGGGGGGGCGTCTGCGGGTGGAGGCCGAAGCCGTTCGAGCCGCGTACGGCCGCGTTTCGCGCGAGGCGATTGCGGCGCTCCGAATGCTCCGACGTCGTCTGGAGCGAGCGGAGCGGCGGTGGCTGGAGGGGCGGCGGAGCGTGCGCGTTCTCTCTGAGGGCGTGAGGATTCGCAGCGAGTATCATCCGATTCGGAGTGTCGGATGCTACATTCCGGGGGGACGGGCAGCGTATCCGAGCACGGTGCTCATGAACGTCGTGCCCGCGCGCTTAGCGGGAGTCGAGCGGATCGCGCTCTGCTCGCCGCCGTCGCCGGAGACGGGAGAGATCCATCCGCTGGTGCTCGTCGCCGCCGATCTGTGTGGAGTCACGGAGATCTATCGCGTGGGGGGAGCGGCCGCAATTGCCGCGCTCGCTTATGGGACGGCGACGATCCCGCCCGTGGAGAAGATCGTCGGGCCGGGAGGACCCTATGTGGTCGCCGCGAAGTTATTAGTCTCCGCGCATGTGGGGATTGACCTGCCGGCCGGGCCGAGCGAAGTGGTCATCCTGGCGGATGAGACGGCGTCGCCGCGGATGATTGCCGCGGACCTTGTGGCACAAGCCGAGCATGGGGAGGAGAGCCTGTGCGGCCTTCTGACGACCTCCCGACGTCTGGCCGAGGAGACGGCGCGCGAACTCGCTGCGCGGATCTCCACGGCGGAGCGGCGTGAGATCGTTCGCCGAGCGCTCGCTCGGCGCGGATTCCTCCTCTACGCGGAGGGAGATCTGGAACTGCTTGTGCGCTTCGCGAATGCGCTGGCGCCGGAGCACGTGCAGATCATGACGCGGCATCCGCGACGCGTCGCGCGGCGTATTGTCTCGGCGGGGCTTGTGCTCATCGGCCCGCATGCGCCGGCGAGCGCGAGCGATTACGTCCTCGGTACGAATCATGTCTTACCGACAGGGGGGACAGCAGCGGCGACCTCCGGTCTCTCGGTTCTCGATTTCCTGAAGCGGGTGACCTTTGTCGAGTGCACGCGCCGCAGTCTCCTCCGATTCCGGGAGCCGATACGCGTTCTGGCCTTCGCTGAAGGCTTGCCGAATCATTATCGCGCCGTGGAGGAGCGGGTGCGCCGCGAGTCCCCTTCTGTGAAACGATGAGCCGGTGGTGGGAACGACGACTTGATGAGCTGGAGTCGCGGGAGGGGTATCCGGTCCCTGAGGGCGAAGAGTGCTCCGAGGGGAAGCTCGATGCGAACGAGAACAGTGTGCTCCCGAAGGCCGTGCTCCTGGCACTGGCGCATCGTGCTGTGGAGACGCTCGATCCGCGCTTCTATTCCGTCGGGGAGGCACGGGCTCTCGTGCACGATCTCGGTCGTCATCTCGGGATCGGCGCCGAGCACATCGTCTTGGGGAGCGGAGGGGATCAGCTCATTGATCTCGTGGTGCGCGCGTTCTTAGATGAAGGAGCGGCTGCGGTCACGATCGCACCGACGTACTCCTTTTACCGGATCCGCAGTGGGCTTGTGGGGGCGCGCGTGATCGAAGTGCCGTTGCGCGAAGACTTCTCTTTGGATCTCGAGGCCGTGCTCCGAGCTGCGCATGGCGCGCGCGTCCTCTTCCTCTGTTCGCCGAACAATCCGACGGGGAACCAATTTCCTCTGGCCGAGATCGAGATGGTGGCGCGCGAATTCTCCGGCATTCTCGTCGTGGACGAGGCCTATGTCGAATTCGCGGAGGCGACGGCGCTGCCCCTGCTCGCGCGCGTGGCCAATGTGGTTCTTCTCCGGACGTTTTCGAAAGCGTTCGGGCTGGCGGGCATGCGGCTCGGATATCTTCTGGCGCATCCGCGCTTCAGCCGTGTCTTCGCCGAGAAGGTGCAGTACCCCTATCCGGTGAACGTCTTCGCTGTGAGACTGGCGCGCTTGCTCCTGGACGCGTATGAGGAGGTGCGGACGGCCATCGAGATCATCAAGCGGGAGCGGGAGTGGTTGCGGGCGGAACTGCAGGCCTCCGGTGTGCGCGCCTTCCCCTCGCACACGAATTTCGTCCTCTTCGAAGTGGGCGCGCGCGCTGCGACCGTATGGCAGCACTTGGCGGAACACGGCCTTCGCGTGAAATATGTCGGCGATGTCCCCGGTCATGGTGCGTGTTTGCGGGCGACGGTAGGTCCGCCCGAGACGAATCGCGCACTGGTAGCGCGAATCCGGGAGGTCGTCTGATGAGCTATCGCGAGTGGCGAACCGTAGGGGGAACGATCTACGTTCGGGACGATTGGGCCTCGAACGCATCGCGCGTGGACGTTGTCCTCTTCGATTGCGATGGCGTGTTGATTGACGTGCGCTCCTCCTATGATGCGGCCATTGGCGCGACGGTCGCGTATATCGTGAGCAAGCTCGTGGGGCGTCCGGTCACCCGCCCGGTTTCGCGACGGCTCATCTCTCGGTTTCGGCAAAGCGGGGGATTCAATAACGATTGGGACACTGTGTGCGCCATTCTGTGGGGGATCGTGGCCCAGCTCCCGGACCGATGGGCGGAAGAGTTCCTCCGGGCGGATGAAGAGCTCGCCCGTCGGGAATTTCGGGATGCTGCGGAGCGATTCCGAGCGTACGTCGGGAGCTTGCGCCGTCCGAAGACGCTCGAAGAGATCCTGGAGCTCCGCCGCCCCTTCCCTTCGACCTCCATGCGCCGTCGGCTTCTGGAGCTGGCCGAGCGCGCCGAGAGTTCCGGCCTTCGCTCGGTCGAGCGTGTGATCGTGGAGCAGTGGGGAGGATCGGACCTGCGCCGGAAAGCCTTTCGCGCATTTCAACGATTCTTGCGCTATCCGGGGGAGCCCAAGCAGAGCCTCGTCATTCGCGTGTTCAACGAGCTGTTCTACGGTGCGGCATATTGCCGCGAGCGATTCGGGTGGGAGCCGGCCTTCCATGTGGGAGCGGGGCTCGTGGAGGCGGAGCGCCCGATCATCACCGCGGCGACGCTTCAGTGGTTGGAGCAGCGGTTTGGGCGAGCGCGGTTAGGGATCGTCTCTGGTCGGTCGTATGAATCGGCGCGTCGGACGTTGGGGGAGGGGCTCGATGTGTTCCATCCCGCGGCGCTCGTCTTCCTGGAGGATGAGTGGGAGAAGGCTCCCGAGGGCGTGGAGATCGGGAAGCCATCGGCCTACGGTTTGTGGCGCGCTGTCGGCGCGATCGGAGAATTCCGGAATGCCGTCTACGTGGGGGATTCTGCGGAGGACGCTCTTATGGTGGAACGCGCGCGCGACGCCCGATGGGCGTTCATCGGCGTTTACGGTACAGGGTACGGAGCGCGAGAGAAGGCCGCGTGGTTCCGTTCTCGCGGAGCCGCCGCGCTGCTTCCCACGGTGAACGAGCTGCCGGAGCTCTTCGAGGGACTTCGCGCGTGAAGGAGCGTGAGATTATGGAGAGACGCGCTCGCGTGCAGCGCACAACGCGTGAGACGAACATTCTCGTCGAGGTGCACCTCGATGGAGAGGGGCGCAGTCAGGTGGAGACGCGGTTGGCGTTTCTCGCCCATCTGCTCGAGCTGCTGAGTCATCACAGCCTGATGGATGTGACGGTTCGGGCGGAAGGGGACTTGATCCACCATCTCGTCGAAGATACCGCGCTCGCGCTCGGCGCGGCTGTGAATCAGGCGCTCGGCGAGCGGACGGGAATCCGGCGCTTCGGTTGGGCGCTCGTCCCTTTGGATGAGGCCTTAGCGCTGGCGAGCGTGGATCTGGCGCGTCGTCCCTTCAGTAGGGCGGATCTCAAGCTCGAGCGGGAGATGCTCGAGGATATGCCGCGCGAAGACATCGCGCATTTCCTCCGCTCCCTGACGACGGCGATGGAGGCGGGTGTGCACATCGTCGTGCTCTCTGGGGAGAACGATCATCATAAGATCGAGGCCGGGGTGAAGGCGTTGGCGCTGGCGCTTCGCATGGCGATGGATGCGGATCCGCGTCGCTCGGGCGTGCCCAGCTCCAAAGGGGTGATCTGACGATGCGCGTTCTTGTTCTCGATTACGGCGTCGGGAATCTGTTCAGTCTGAAAGCCGCTTTGGAGCAGGAGGGGGTGGAGCCTGTGGTCTCGGATACTCTGTTGGAGGCGGAGGACATCGCGGCGCTTATTCTCCCCGGAGTCGGACACTTCACCCCGGTGGCTGAGCGGCTCGGTGGCTTTCGAGATCGTCTGCAGCGTCTGGTGGAGAGGGGGGTACCCGTGCTGGGCATCTGTCTCGGCCTACAGGTTCTGTTTGAAGAGAGCGAGGAGGGTGCGGGGAGGGGCCTCGGCTTCTTCACAGGGCGTGTTGTGCGCTTACCGGATTCGGTGAAGGTGCCCCATATTGGGTGGAACTCCCTGCGCGTGCGGCAGCGCCATCGCTTGCTCGACGGCATTGCGGATGGGGCATGGGTCTACTTCGTGCACTCGTATCATCCGCAGCCGGCGGATGCGTCGCTCGTACTGGCGGAAGTGGACTATGGTCGGACGTTTCCGGTCATCGTCGCGCGCGGGATGCTCTGTGGGACGCAGTTTCATCCGGAGAAGTCGGGGCCGGTCGGGCGACGCCTGTTGCGCAACTTCTTGGCTCTGGCGAGGGAGCAATGGAGATCATCGCAGCGTTAGATCTCTTCACGGGAAAAGTCGTGCGGCTGACGCGCGGCCACATCGCGACGGCGAAGGTCTATAGCACTGATCCGGTAGCCATCGCGCGACGGTGGCAGGAGCACGGCGCTGACGCGCTTCATCTCGTGGACTTGGACGCGGCTCTCGGCGTGGGTTCCAATTTCTCCATGATTCATCGTCTCCTGAAGGAGGCCACGATTCCCGTTCAACTCGGAGGCGGAATTCGCAGTGAGCGCGCGGCGCGGGATTGGCTCGAGCGAGGGGTGGCCCGCATCGTCCTCGGGACGTTGGCCGTGAGGGATCCGGCGTGCGTAGGGCGGCTCGTCGACGTCTTCGGACCGGAGCGGATCGTCGTCGCTCTCGACTTGTCGCAGAAGACCGTCGTGACGGAAGGATGGACGCGGCCGACGTCGGTCACCGTCGAAGAAGCGCTCGTGCGCTTTCGGGATCTCGGCGTCCGGCACTTCCTGGTGACGGCGGTGGAACGGGATGGAACGTTGAGCGGCCCGGATCTTCGCCTCTACGCGCACCTCGGCTCTGTCTCCGGAGTCGGCATCTTCGCCAGCGGCGGCATTCGCGCGGTCGCCGACGTCCTCGAACTGAAGCGGGTGGGAGTCAAGGGAGTGGTGATCGGGAAGGCGCTCTACGAGGGATGGGTAACACTGGCCGAGATTCGGCGAGCACTCGTCGAAGAGAGCGAAGCAGACGCCTCGGCATCCGCGGGATCTCCGGACGATCGTCCGGGCCACGGTGAGGGGCCCACGGATGTCGTGCCCCTTCGCGCGGACGAGGGACGGTGATGGGGTTGACCAAACGCATCATTCCCTGCCTGGATGTGGATCAGGGGCGGGTCCGAAAGGGGACGCATTTCGTCGGTCTGCGCGATGCGGGGGATCCGGTGGAATTAGCCGCCCGTTATCGAGACGAGGGCGCGGATGAATTGGTCTTTCTCGACATCACCGCCTCGGTCGAAGGACGACAGACGGTGCGCCACTGGGTAGAGCGTGTGGCGCGCACGCTCGATATCCCTTTCACGGTGGGAGGAGGGATTCGCACAGTGGAGCAGGCGCGCATCATCCTGTGCAGCGGCGCGGATAAAATCTCCGTGAATACAGCGGCGCTGGAGCGTCCCTCCCTTATTCGGGAACTGAGCGAGATGTTCGGGCGGCAGTGCGTCGTCGTCGCCATTGACGCACGGCGGCGCGTGGAAGGCGAGCGCTCCTGGTTCGAGGTCTACTCCCATGGCGGTCGTGTTCCGACAGGGCGCGATGCCCTCGCCTGGGCGCAGCACGCTGAGGCGCTCGGCGCGGGTGAAATCCTTCTGACCTCAATCGATCGTGATGGGACGGAAGCCGGATATGATCTCGAGTTGACGCGTGCGGTCGCCGAGCGGGTACGCATTCCGGTGATCGCGAGCGGAGGGTGTGGGCGTCCCGAACACATCCTCGATGTTCTGACCCTCGGTGGCGCCGATGCGGCGCTGGCCGCTTCGATCTTCCACTATGGCAAATACTCTATCCCGTGCGTGAAGCAGTTCCTTCGCGAACGGGGAATCGAGGTGAGACTATGACGGCGGTCACGCTCGAGGACGTGGACTTCGAGAAATTGGGCGGGCTCGTTCCGGTCGTTGTGCAAGACGCCGCGACGCGCGATGTGCTCATGGTCGCTTTCGCCAATCGTGAAGCGCTCGCCGAGACGGTGCGCACCGGATACGCCCATTACTTCAGCCGTTCGCGACAGCGGCTGTGGAAAAAGGGAGAGACCTCCGGTCACGTCCAGCGCGTCCGAGAGATCCTCCTGGATTGCGATCGAGATACTGTGCTGTACATTGTGGAGCAGACGGGCGTGGCGTGTCACCGCGGGACGCGCTCCTGTTTCACCGACCCGCTCCTCGATCCCGGTGCGGCCCTTCCTTGACACGCTCCTTCAGGGCGAGCAAAATCCTATCCCGAAAGGGCCCTTAGCTCAACCGGCAGAGCAGCGGACTCATAATCCGTTGGTTCCAGGTTCGAGTCCTGGAGGGCCCACACCTCTTGAGGACCTCGCCTTCGATCCGGCTCCCTACGGCCTCTCTCCAGAGGAACGGTACGGGGGGTAGAGGATGATCTCGGCCGTGCGGCGTGCGTCATCCAGCCAGGCGATCATCTCCGACGTCACCTTCTCGTCGCGCAGGATTCGTTCGATGAGAGATCGAACCTGATCGAGCGGAGGGGGCGTTATGCCGCGGCGCTGGGCGTCCGAGACCACGCGGTGCTCGTAGTACCATTGGATCTCCTGTTCACTCACGAAGACGAAGGAGCGGAATCGGAAGTCAATGAAGCGCAGGATCTCCACTCGATGACGCGCGATGGTGCGCAGCGTCTCTTCATCCAGTCCGGCGGCGGCCAGGCGTCGGTGAAAAGCGAGTTCAGAGGGGAAGCGCGCGCGCAGTTCGGCGAGATAGCGTTCGACCTCCTGTTCGGTGATGGTGAGCGTCGGGAGCTTTTCCGCCTCTTGGCGAAGGAGCGTCTGATCGATGAGTTGGTGAAGGGCTCGGGATTTCATGGATTCGGAGAGATCGCCCTCGGGCGCTTCCGGGTCCAGGGCGAGATACCAGCGGATGTCGCTTTCGGTGATCACCTGACCGTTGACGACGGCGGCGATGCGATCCAGAAGGAGAGCTTGCGCGAAGCCGGATGCCCCGAGAGCGAGCGCGCCGGCGAGGATCCCTACTCGGGCGAGGACTCGCACGGGCATCGGACGAGCGCTCGGAGAGCGTGCGGGCTCTGAAGCTCCGGGGGCGACCTTGTGCCGTCTGAGGTTCTGTGTCGCTGAGCCGCGGGGTACCATCCTGGATCGCCTCAGAAAGGATTTCCGAACGTGATATGAAACTGCGCGCGCGGAACGCCGGCGATGCGGGTGACCAGCGTGCCGACGTCGAGCCGAAGCGGGCCGAGCGGCGTCTTGATCCGGAGCCCGAAGCCGAGCGTATGCGTGAAATCGCGAAGGCTCACCTCAGAGATGCGCGCGAAGATATTCCCACCGTCGTAGAAGATCGCGCCTCCGAGACGCAGGGCGCGCCACAGGGGAAAGCGAAGCTCGGCATTCGTAATGAGGAGGGCATTTCCCCCGAGAGGGCGCGTTCGCCCCGGACGATGAGGGTCGGGGGCGCGCGGCCCCGCTTGCTCGAATCCGAAGCCCCGCAGCGTCGTCGAGCCGCCCGCGAAGAAGCGCTCGCTGATCGGGATCGTCCTCGAGCGTCCGTAAGGGTGGGCGAGTCCGAGACGCACATTCGAGGCGAGGACGATGTCCGCACGAGGAGAGAGCCGGTACATCCGTTGGTGCTCGCCGAAGAAACGGAGGAAATTCTCGCTCCCACCGAGCAGGCGCGAGGTGACCGACAGATCCAGCGTCGTGAACGCACCGCGCGTCGGATCGAAGGGGTTATCGCGGGAATCCTGCACAAAGGATGTCGAGACACGACCGAGCTGGATCGTGGTATCCTCCCGGCGCAGCTCTTCCGGCTCGGTCACATTGGAGATGATCACGTTGCTGAACGTATAGCGGAAGAGGAAGGAACGTCGCGGGCCGATGGGTTTCTCCACTTGCGCGAGCACGGTGAGGCGGCTCGCATCGAAGGCGACTTCCTCCTGGCGTTGGAAGAGGGCGGACAGAAGTGAGGAGAGCTCTGTGCCAAAGAGCTTCGGGTCGGTGAGCGAGAGCTGCCCGATCTGTTCGCGCCGGCTGGCGCGAAGGCGAAAAGAGGCCGTGCGCAGACTCCCCAGGAGGTTCGTGTTGGACAGTTCGAAGAGCCCGCGCGGGCCGTCATCGGTGCGAAAGCCGAAGCCGTAGGTCATTTGATACCGTGGGGCTTCGTCCACTTCGATGCGAACATTTCGGACTGCCTCCGATTCGGAATTCGCCGCGGTCGGCTCGACGGCGATGGAGACGCGACGGAAAGCGCCAGTGCCGTACAGACGCTCCTCGCTGCGCGCGAGTTCCGCCGGGCGAAAGAGATCCCCTTCGCAGAAGCTCAGATAGCGCGTGATCGCGCGCTCGCGTGTGAGCTGATTCCCGCGGATGAGGATGGCGCCGATCCGAAGCGGTTTCCCCTCGCGGATGCGAAAGGTCACCGTGACGCGGTGGTCGTCGTCCTCGTGGAGGAGAGGGGTAATGGTGGCCTCGGCGTATCCCCGATCGGCGTACAGCTCCGTGAGTCGAGCGACCGCTTCGCGCACGCGCGCCTCGGCAAAAGGAGTGTCCGGCCGCAATCCGCTCGCGCGCACGAGCTCTTCCGGAGCGAAGGCGCGCGCGCCTTCGACGGTCACGCGCGCGAGCGTCAGGCGCGGACCTTCCTCGACGACGTAGATGATGATGAGGTCGTCTTTCTTCAGACCCACGGCCAAGCGCGTCGCGACCACGCGGGCGCGCGCATATCCGTGCTCGCGCAAGGCCTCGAGGATGGCGTGCTGATCGCGCTGCATGAGCTGGCGGCTGGTGAGCCCCCGTCCCCAAACCCCTCCGAGGATCGAGCCCAGGCGCGGTCGAAGCTCCTCGAGCGTGAGGGCCGATGTCCCCTCGAGGCGAAGGGCTCGAAGCGTGTAGCGTCGGCCGCGCTCGATCACATAGCGCAGACGGATGCGATCACCCTCCTCAGTGCGCATCACGCGCACGTCGGCGAAGAAGTAGCCCTGCCGTTGCACGTAATCGAGGAGGTTCACGCGCCCTTCCTCCAGAGTCGCGTCATCGAGCCCGCCCTGGTGGAGAATCGGCAAAAGGCGTCGCATCTCTTCGGCGGAGAGCGAGAGGCCTTCGACCTCCACATCCACCAGAGGACCGGATTCGACCGCGATCTCCACGATCACCGCATTCTCACCCTCGACGCGCTCCAAGCGAGGGGGAGCGATGCGAGGCGCTCGATACCCGCGCCGCAGGTGCAGTTCGCGAATGCGGTGCAGATCGGTGTGCAGGCGCAGGGCATCGAAGGGAGCTCCCGGTTTACTCTCCAAGCGGGCGAGGATTTCCTCTCGGGGGATTTTCAGATCACCCGTGAGGCGCACGTCCGCCACGCGCGCGAGAGGACCCGGTGTGATGCGGAACAGCAGGTGAGCCGTCCGCCCCTCGTCGGCGAGCGTCACCTGCGGCGTGACTTCACACTCGAAGAATCCGAGGCTGTGGTAGAACTCCACGATCTCATCGGTCGCGCGGGAGAGGAGCCCCTCGGTGAAACGCGCGCCGGGGGCCAGTTCGCCGAGTCGCAGCAGAAGGCGGGAGTGCACATCAGGATCCCCCCCTTGGAAACTCACGCGCCCGATCCGCGGCTGCGGCGTCAGGCGGAACCGCACGCGGACGCCCGACGCCGTCTCTTCCGCTTCGACGAGGACATCGGAGGCCACCGCCGCTTCATAGAGTGCGAGGATCGCACGCCGCACGTCGGCGAGGCGAAGCGAGTCCCCGACCCGCAACGGGATCGCCCGCACGATCTCATCCGGGGGATCGGAGAGGAGCTTCTCGTTCACGAGAATCTCGATGCGCGCAATGGGCTTCCCGTGGAGCGACGCGAGCTTCCCCTGTTCACCCTGCGCGCGCACACCGCTCGGCAGAAGAAGGGGCAGCGCAAGGCCGAAGAGCAAGAGGCACACGCCCCGAAACCGAAGGAGCGGATTCGCGCATGGCCATCGTCCGGGTGAGGCTGCCTTCGGGGATACGGGCACCCCACGCGATCTCACGATCGCGTGGGGACCCCGAGAGGACCACATGCGCGGGCGCTCCATCCCCTCCCTCCTCGTTCAGAAGCGCTTTCGGATCCTCAGGTCGAAGCTGAAGTTCCCATCCTGATCGCGCGTTCCCACAAGCGAGAAACGGTCGCTCAGACGATATTCGACGATGATGACCTGTTCCTGCGGACCGGAAAGATTCGTCGCGTAGAGGATGGAGAGATTACGGGTGATCTGTCGTCCGACGGTGAGGCGGGCTGTCGGATCCGAACCCCGGCCGACAATCAGGGGATCAATCTGGAACCGATTGATTCCGAAGATCTTCCCCGTGAACTCTTCCGCGCGGTGTGTCAGCTCTCCAATGAGCAGATTGGCCGCCGTCCCGAGCCCCGTCTGCGGTGTCGTCGCCAGCGTCGCGCGGTGCGAGATATCGCCGGTCGCGATCAACGAGAGGATCTGTTCCGGCGGCAATGCCGGTTCGGAGCGCAACGTCGTTTGGAATCGGTCGAGCGTTCCGAAGAATCCGACGATGACGCGATAGCCGGCGATGTCGCTCTCCGCTTCGAGGTGAAACCGAGGTGTGCTCGAGGTCGTCCCGTCGCGAGGGACGTCCACACGCCCGCGCGTGATCTGATATTCCCGATTCCGGAATCGAATGACGCCGCGCGTGACGATGAGGTTCCCGGAGAGGCGAGGAGCCGAGAGCGTCCCTCCGATGTGGAGGGACGCGCTGGCCACAGCATCGGCGAGATTATTCCGGACAAAGACCGTGTCGAGGGCGTACACGCGGATGTCGAGCGCGAGCGGTGGACGGATCGGCACGTCGGGAAGCATCGGACGCCACCGCTCGTTCGCCTGAGCGAGGAGAAGCTGCGCCAGGTCCACGTCTTGCGTGTATTCGGAGCGGCGCACGGTCATCGTGCCCGAGAGAACCTGCAGTTGGCGATTCCCTTGTAGCGTCAACCTCCCATCCACAAGGGAGCGAAGCCCGCGCGGGTACGTGAGGACGACCGCTTCGCTCCGGATCCCGATCCGCCATTGATCGGCGCGGAGGTTCCGCAACAGAAGGCCACCGCTTACGGTCACCTCGCCTTCGTTAACCTGAGCGCGCATGTTCTCGATCAGGGCTTGCGAGGCCGTGAAGCGAATGCGTCCGTACCCGTGCGCGAGCGAAACAGGCCAATCGAGCACGCGCAGCGCCAGGTCTTCGATCTCCATGAGGCCGCTCAGGCGAGGTTCCTCGACGTATCCGCGCAGGGAGGCGCGGATCGTCGCTCGTCCTGAGGCGAAGAGACCGGGATAGAGACCGCGCAACAGGCGGAGGTCCGCCGTTCCGTTCACCTCCACGTCGTGACCGCCTTCGGAGCGGCGGCCGAAAAATTCGCCGAGATCTATGGTACCCCGCAGCTCGAGACTCGTGTTCTCGCCCACGAGCGTGACAGGTTCGAGCGTGAGCCGACGATCGCGCACGCGCACTGTGAAAGGATGGCGCGCCTGGAGAGCATATCCGTTGAGCACAAGATGTAGACTCGTGATGGCGAGCGTCGCGCGTCCGTCCGCCCCTGGGTGTGCGCGATTCGCGCGTGAGCCGAGCGCCCAGTCCCCCTCCATCTCTCCGCTCAGTGTGCCGCCCCATTCGGCGAGTCTCCGAGCAAGTCGGAAATAGGGCGTCAACGAGAAATCCTGAAGGCGCGCGCGCACGCGCAGGGTCAGCGCGGGATCCGCCAGATCGAGCGTGCCCAGAAGTCTGTGCGTTTGTCCGAAGAGCGTCGCCGTGATAGGGATCACCAGACGTCCCTCGCTCGTCCTCAGTTCGGCGGCGATCTCTCCTGCCGGATGACCCGCGATCGAGAGGCGCTCTACGCGCGCGTTTCCGGAGAGGCGAGGCTCCGAGAGTGTACCGTGGCCGGAGAGAGTGAGGGTGAGGCGTCCCTCAATCGGCACCGGCCGCCCCATCGTCGCGCGCAGCAGAGGGGCCAGGTCCATGCCCTCGGCGCGCAGTCGGAGCGCGTATGCGCCGTCATCGGTTCGCAGAGATCCGGAGAGCGCGATCGCCCCATACGGCAGGTCGAGTCGGACGTCCTGAAACTCATAGAGAGGCGGAGCCACATGGAACGCCCCTGCAAGGCGGTGGAATCGCAGGGGCCGATCCAGAAGGGACACCTCTCCATCCTCGAGCGCAATCCGCGCCGTTCCTGTGGGAGCGCCGGGCAGACCCGAGAGCGCGATCTCTCCCGAGAGCGCTCCGGAGAGCGGTAGTTCGAGATTCATGGCCTTCAGCCAGTGATCGAGGCTCACCCGATGCAGTCGGCCGCGCAGTGTCAGACCGTTCTCCAAGTCCGGCGTTGCTGTCAGCGCGAGCTCGGCGCGCGCGCCCGTTTCCCAGAGCAGGCGAGCCTCTTCGATCTCCCAGCGTCCGTGCGCGTAGGTGAAGCGAGCGCGCAGTGAGCGAACGCGCTCTCCGGCTATCGAGATCCCTTTCAGTTCTCCATCTCCGGAAGCCACGTACGCACCTTTGCGGGCGGCGAGACGCAGCCGATAGTCGGCCGTTCCGGAGAGGTGCGAGATGAAACCGTAGGTCAGCGTTCGCACAGGATAGCCGGCAGCGTCAAGCACTCGCTGCTGTTCGAACATGTCGTCCGAATGCACATCGAAAGCGAGATCGAGGTCTCCGTTCCAGTTCACGAGGCCCGAGAGCGTCATCCTCGACCGCCCGAGTTCAAGCGTCGAGGCTCTCAGTGCGAGCCCCCGAGGGGAGAGGGTCGCATCCAGCGCGCCTCGCACGGGGAGCGCGCCCGACGTGGACGCGGTGGGGGGAACAATCCTCGCTGCGAGCGTCCCTGACGCTCGGGAGAAGCTGACTCCCGGCCATCGCGCGACCAGCGTGCCCTGAGCCGTTCCGTCCAGGGGGAGCGGACGGGGCACGAACACCGCCGCGAGATCGCGGACGCTCACATTCTCGAAGCGTATGTGAGCCTCCGAAAGCGACGCCGGACGACGTTTCTGCGTCGAGTCCTCGGTGAAGCCGATGCGAGCATATCCGCGAGCGCGCCCGCCGAGCACGCGCATGTCGAGGTCTTCAATGAGAGCGTGCTCCGATTCCAAACGCACGCGGGCGCGCACCGCTTCAAGAGGAAGAGGGCCAGCGAACGCCGATCGTCCGCTCAGCATCCCGATCAGGGGGAGACGGAACGATTCCGACAACGTCCCCGTCGCCCTGATCCCCTGCGCGCGGAGGAAGGCGGCTGCGATCTCTCTGACCTTCAAGCCGAAGGAGACCTGTGGACGAGCGCGTTCATCGGTCACCGTCTCTGCCGCGCGCACGGTCCCTTCCCCGTGCGTCACCCGAATTCTCCAAAGGATGGCGCGCTTTGTCGTGAGCGTCGCGTCGAGATGATGAGCGCGTCCCTGACCCTGCACGCGTCCGCGAACGATGAGATCGCCCGAGAGGACGATCGGGGTCGGCCAATTCTCGGCCAGCCGATCCAGGCGGATGAGGGCATTCAGCGAGAGGTCGTACTGCGGATTCTCCCATCCGCGAACTGTTCCGGCCACAAGCACGTCGCCCCCATCGGCCGCCACCCGCATCCGCTCCAGTCGCAGACGATCGCCGAGGATCTCCGCGCGCCACTCAAGCTGCGCTCGCGCGATCACGTTCTCATCCAGGGCGATGTCCATCTGCCGGACCATTCCTTCCGCGCGCGAGGCTGAGGTCGTCGGGGCGAGTGAGAACCGAATCCCTTCGGCGGTGAGATGCACGCGGTGCCTCTGATCGTACACCATGAGGCGCCCATCGGCGACCGTCACGCGCCCCAGGCGGAGCGTGTACGGCCGCGGAGCCCTCGGGCGGCGAAGAGCCGAGAGATCGATGTCGGCGAAGTTGGGGCGTCCCTTCGCGTCTCTCGTGATGAGAATCTGTGGGCGATCAAGGCGAAGATCCGCTACGGAGAACTCTCGGGCCAAGAAGTCTTCGATACTGAAGCGCACGCGGAGAGAGGGGACATACAGCAGCGGCTCGGAATGCTGACCAGGAAAAAGGCGCACCCCGTACAGCTCTATGACTCGTCGCCAGAGGGAAACATCGGCATCCTCCAACTCGACCCGAAGGCGAAACGGACGCAGGCGCTCATTCAGCGCTCGCTCGAGAAACCGATCGCTGCGATCGCCCAGCATCCAGAGAGCGAGACCAAGGACGATCGCAAGCGCCGCCCCGAGGCATGCCACAAGGGCACAGCTCACGCGCTTTATGCGCCACATTCTCGCCACGTCCTTGGGGTCCCCCCCTGGGGTGCCGACACTGTGTTCAGAATCTGCATTCGGGATCCGGCGGTGCTCGCATCTTGTGTCGGCGTCCCCTTCATCCTCGCGCCTTCGTGCGAGAGTGACAAGAGGGTTTGGAGAATTCCAGGGGGGATCGCTCATGCGCCCGCTCGTCCCTTCTTTCGGAAGTATCGGAACTCGATTCGGAGAGAGGGATCGTCTCGACGATCTCCAAGCCGAAGCCCGAAAGGGCAGCGAGTCTCTTCGGGTGGTTCGTGAGCAATCGCATGCGCCGGACTCCGAGGTCGTAGAGGATTTGCGCTCCGATGCCATAGTCGCGCATATCCCAAGAGAGGCGAGCGATCCCTCGGGTCGTCTCCGCCGCCGACTCTGACGTAGGGAGAGTCGTTTCAGGGGTCCGCGGCGCGTCATCTCTGTGGTGGCGCCGCAGCGATGCCAGGAGCTGGGCGCCGACATCCTCTCGCCGGATGAGATACAGGAGGACGCCGCGTCCTTCTCGGGCGATCCGTTCACACGCGCGGTGCAGCTCCGCTCCCGCCTCGTCCTCCCGGCATCGGAAGATATCGCCGAGAACGGAGAGCGTATGGACGCGAACGAGGATCGGCTCGTCCGGAGAGATCGTCCCTTTCACCAGAGCGAGATGGATCTCTCCGGTGATGGGGTTTTCATACGCGGAGACCCGAAATTCGCCGTAGGGGGTCGTGAGAACAGCCTCGGCGTGCTTCCGCACCACGCGCTCGTGCTGCAACCGATACCGGATGAGGTCGGCCACGGTAACGATCTTCAGGTCAAAGCGGCGGGCCAGCCGAACAAGCTGCGGCAGCCGCGCCATCGTTCCATCCCCGTTCATGATCTCGCAAATGACTCCGGCGGGTGTCAAGCCCGCCAAGCGAGCGAGGTCTACGGAGGCCTCCGTGTGACCGGCGCGCACAAGCACCCCTCCCTCGCGAGCCCGCAGAGGAAAGATATGTCCCGGTCGCACCAGATCCGAGGGCCGGGTGCGCGGATCAATGGCCACGAGAATCGTGCGCGCGCGATCCGCCGCCGAAATGCCTGTCGTGATCCCCTCCCGCGCATCAATCGAGATGCAAAAGGCCGTCTCAAAGCGCGAGGTGTTCTCGGGCGCCTGAAGCGGGAGATTCAACTGCTCGCATCGCTCGGGCGTCAGTGAGAGGCAGATGAGCCCGCGCCCATACATGGCCATGAAGTTGATGATCTCCGGCGTCACCTTCTCCGCGGCGCAGCAGAGATCGCCTTCGTTCTCTCGATCCTCGTCGTCCACGAGAATGATCAGGCGCCCGTGCCGGATCTCCTCGATGGCCTCCGGAATGGAGGCGAAGGGCGATGGGACGTGTCGTCGGTGCGTCTTCATTCCAGATATCCCTGAGCTTCGAGCCGTTCGCGCGTTATGCCCGACGCATTGGACCGCACGGAGGCCAGCAAGGCGTCCGTCAGCCGTTCGACATACTTGGCCAGGATGTCCGCTTCGAGATTGACGCCATCGCCGGGAGCGAGTTCCCGAAGATTCGTCATCCGAAACGTATGGGGGATGATGGCGACCTCGAACCACGCTTCGTGTAATCCGGCGATCGTCAGACTGATTCCGTCCACAGCGACCGACCCTTTGGGGACGAGATACCGACCGAGATCCGATGGGAAGGCGAAGCGGAAGATCCAGGACTCTCCCTCCGGGCGGCGTTCGAGGAAGCGCCCGATACCGTCCACGTGCCCCTGCACAATGTGTCCGCCCAACCGATCGCCGAGTCGGAGCGCGCGTTCGAGGTTCACAAGCCGTCCCGGGCGTAGCTGGCCGAACGTCGTGCGGCGAAGCGTCTCAGCCGAGAGCTGCGCGCGGAAACCATCGCGTTCGACCTCCGTGACCGTCAGGCATACCCCATTGACCGCAATGCTCGCCCCCACTCGCAAATCCTTGAGGACCGCGCGCGCCTCCACCCACAGCTCTCCTCCAGCTCCCGTAACGGCGAGGCGGCGAATCCGTCCCACTTCCTCGATCAAACCCGTGAACATACCGCGAAGATGAAGCATACAGGATCGCTTCGAAGCAGAGCAAGGCACTGGTCGAGGAAGAAACGTCGCGACACACGCGCGCAGCCGGGAGAGCGTGCGCGAGTTCCTTGACAGAAAGGGAGCGAAACTGGTATAAGCGTATCGTGCGTGACGTTCTTGAGCCTTCAGGGAGGGAGAGAATCGAGTGGCTTTGATCATCGTCAACGAGGGAGAATCTATCGAGAGCGCACTTCGGCGCTTCAAGCGCAAGGTGCAGCAAGAGGACATCATCAAGGAGATCAAGAAGCACTCCTTCTACCTCAAGCCGGGCGAGAAGCGACGGTTGAAGGAGGCCTTGGCGCGGAAGCGGCTCCGACGCCGGATGAAGCGCGAGATGGGGGAGTGAGGAGCGCTCCGGTCGAGAGCGAGCCGCGGCTTCCGCGGAATGCCCACGGTCCCCGCGCCTGCCAACTCCCGCGAAAGGTCCCGGGAGAATTTCAGTGGTCCCGCCGAGGGTGTCTTCAGGGGATTTTGACCTCCTTTCAGTGGGAGCGAACGACTCGGGCATCTTCCCCTGCGCCCTGAAAGGGAGCGAGACATCGGGCAACACGCGATTCGCTAAGGCGTCGAGCGCGTCGAGGACGGGACGAGCCGAATCAGAACGATTTCAGCAGGGGCGTGGAAGCGAAGCGGCGCAGCCGTAAATCCCAGCCCATTGGTCACGTTCACCCAGAGCGATCCCACGTCGTAGGCACCAGAGACATACGGCGTTTCCAGGCGGGCGAGTGCCAGGCGAAGACCGAAAAGAGGAAGCGCAATTTGCCCGCCGTGCGTATGCCCCGCTAGGAACAGGTCATATTCTCGATCTTTCGCCCACTGCACGAGGGTCGGCGACGGTTGATGGGCGATGAGGATCGAGAGACGCCCGTCGGGTTTTTCCGCCGCCAAGCGCGCGAGGGTCTCCGGCGAGGGCCGCCGCCTGTAGATGTTCGTCACGCCCGTGAGATGAAGCGAGAGGGTCCCGACCGAAATCGAGCGCGATTCATCCTCGAGCAGGACGACGCCATGACGCCTCAAACTCTCCGACACCTGATGCGGGTCGGCCCAATAATCGTGATCGCCGAGGCACGCGTATACTCCGTATCGGGCCCGCACGGTTCCCAGCCAGGCGGCTGCCGGTTCGATGTACTCCGTGCCGGAGGTCACCAGATCCCCCGTGAAGAAGACGAGATCCGGTCGCAGAGCATTCACCTGCTCGATGAAACGTCTCACACGAGCGGCATCCGTTCGCGCGTCCATCTGGAGATCAGAGATATGCACGATGCGGAGTTCCGGCGCATCGGCCGGAAGCTTCTCGGAGATGATCGCCTGTTCCCGAAGACGAATCTGTCGCGTGTCCACATAGGAGCGAATGGGCGTGTACATGAGGACGATGAGAGCGAAGCCGAGCATCCCCCGTGCGATCCAGCCGGTGGGGATCTTCGCTCCGAGGCGAGCCACGAGGCGGACCATATCCAGCAGCAGGAAGATCACGCAGAGTTGGAGCGTCACAAGTAGTCCGATCCAGAAAGGGTAGGTGAGCAGCAGATCCGCAACCGGATGCCCTCCGCGAAGAGCCGTTCTCCAGAATGCAGAATCGAGGGCGTACCCTCCGATGGCCACCGCGGGGTAGAGGTTCAGGACGCCGGCCACAAGCCAGAGGCGCCGTCGCCATTTCTGAGCCGGTTGCCCGCTCCAGAACGAAAGCGCCCACGCGAGTCGCCGGATCGCGTATCCGTAGAAGATGAGAAGGCTCGTGCCGAGCAGAAGCAGCATTCTCACGATCCATGGCATCGGCAACCCCTCCTGTAAGAGAGGAAGATACCACAGGTCTCGCTCTCAGCGCATGTTCGCCGTACAGCGGGTGTCCACAGTTCCGCTTCGGAGAAGGCCGATATCCGGGCATGGTCGGAGGTACACACGCGTGTGACGGGTTCTCCGATTCGGATGCTTCCTTCGGGCGACTGTGGTCGGCGGCTCACTGGGAGCGTGCACGATATCCGAATTGGCGAGCATAGAAAATCCGCCGTGCGCGAGGGGGGATCTACTCCCTTCATCCGATTGATCCTGTTCGAAGAGGTGTTAAGATGGAGGCGCGAGATATCGCGAAGATCTTTCGGAAAGGAGGGGAGAGTATGATCGAGCTACTCAATCATGTGAGGAACGAGAAGGGGCAAGGCATGGCCGAATACGCCCTGATCCTGGTGCTTGTCAGCATCGCGGCGATCGCTGCGCTGACGGCACTCGGCCAGAGCATCACCGGCGTGTTCAACCAGATCGTCGCCACGCTCTGAACGTGGCTTTCGACGGGCGGTTGGGGTGCGATATCCGACCGACGCGATCGGGCGCGAAAGGGGGGAAGAGACACATGAGAAGAGTTCGCGACGATCCCCGTCCTCCTGTGAGTTCTCTCTGAGGATGCCTGTGGCCTCTTCCTCCTTCTACCGCGCCTGGTTGAGGCGACGAAGCCCCCGCGCGATCCTTCGGGATCGCGCGGGGTATCCCTCCGCGTGAGGTCGCCGACACCGGATCGCCTCATGCCATGCGGCATGATCCTCGAAGGCCGGAGGGAAGAGATGAGCCGTGGAGCTCGCGCGCGGGGACAGGTGCTTGTGGAGCTGGCGCTGCTGACGCCGCTTCTCCTCCTTGTCGTCGTTGGGCTCATCCACTTGGGATGGGCACTCAGCACTCATCAGATCCTCACCAACGCCGCGCGCGAGGGAGCTCGCGCCGGAACGCGAGCCGGAGCGACAGAGGCGTCCATGCGAGCGGTCGTTCTGGATGTCTGCCATACCGCGGGATTGGATACGGCGGAGGTCACGGTCGAGGCCACGCCCGGAGCGCCGAATGTGCCGAGTAGCGTCACCGTGAGCTACGCCTTTCATTCGCCGCTGGATGCCCTCTTCGCTCGTCTCTTTGGCGGAGCGGGGGTCATCGTGCGGGCGCAATGCGTGATGAAGTACTGAGGGGTCGGTGGGGGAGCGTGAGTGAGCGGAACATCGGGAGGTGGATACAGGGTGAGCGCGGACAGGGCCTTGTCGAGCTCGCTCTCGTCTTCCCGGTGGTCGTGTTGCTTGTCCTCGGGGCTGTGGAATTCGGCCGGTTCCTCATGGTGCGGCAGGTTGTCATCACGGCGGCGCGCGAGGGGGCACGCCTGGCCATTCTCCCGACGACGCGATTTCAATCGGAGGTGGAAGCCGTCGTGCGGGAGTGGTTGCGAAACGGGAGCCTGGATCCGAATCGCGCGCAAATCTCCGTCAGCGGGCTTCGCTCCACTACGGGCACGCCCACGACGGTGGACGTGCGGTATCCCTTCGACTCCGTGCTCTTTCGGGTGATCGGGTGGAGCGGCACCGTCACCGTGCGCGGTGTCTCGAGGATGTTGCACGAATAGGAGGCAGGCATGAACAGAAAAGCTCTCGTGGTCTTAGGCCTCGCCGCGATCTTCGGTCTGCTGACGGCTGTGCTCGTGCACCGCACTCTGAGGGAAGGGTCATCGGTCCGGGCGAGCCAGAAGACGAAGAAGGTCGTCGTCGCGGCCGTGAAGCTCGGCCTGGGCACACAGATCAAGGCCGAGCAGGTGAGTCTCGCGGAATGGCCGGAATCTCTGCTCCCCCGGGGTGCCTTCCACGAGGTTGAGAAGCTCGTCGGACGAGTCACCATTGCGGAGATTTTCCCCGGAGAACCCATTCTTGAAGCCCGCTTAGCCCCTGAAGGCTCCGCAGCAGGGCTTCCGGCCATCATTCCCCCGGGCATGCGCGCGATGACGGTGAAGGTCGATGAGGTCATCGGTGTGGCTGGGTTCGTCGCCCCAGGCACCTATGTGGATGTCGTCGCGACGGTCGTTGAGGGGACCGGGCAAAATGCCGTCTCGCGCGTGATTCTTCAGAATGTGAAGGTTCTGGCCAGCGGTCAGCGCATGGAGACGCAGAAGGATGGTCAGCCGGTTGAGGTGAAGACAGTCACGCTTCAGGTGACGCCGGAGGAAGCGGAGATCCTCGCGCTGGCGAGCAACGCCGGGAAGCTTCAACTCGTCATGCGCAATACGGTGGATCGGGAGACGGTGACGACAAAAGGAGTCAGTGAGGCGGTGCTCTTTCAAGGCGGGCTCGCGCGCCGGGGGGTGGAGACGAAGGCCTTGGAGAGCGAGAATCACCCGAGTGCCGCTCGATCGGTTCGGAAGAAGATGGAGACGGCGCCGAGTGCGGAGACGCTCAGCAAGCGTATACTCGTCGAGTTGATTCGTGGAAGCGAGCGCACAGTGATCACGTTCCACTGAGAGGAAGGCGTCCTCCATCGGGCAAATGGTTCCGTCCGTGAGAGGCACGCGTGGACATCAGGACTCCATAGGGAGGGAGACGATGAAGGAGACAGCACCTCTCTGTCGGCCATGTGGCGGGAAGCGCCGTCGCACGGTCCTGTGGCTCGGAACTCTCTTGATGCTCGCCGTTGGGAACGGCGGTCGAGAGTCGGCCTTGGCGCAGGCGCCCGGAATGCGCGTGCGCTTCGCCGACATTCGGCAGCAGGCCGCCGAACTGCTCCTGCATGTGAATCGCTCCCTGCTCCTGCAGTTCGATGAGACGCTTCAACGGGTGGCCGTCTCCGAGCCGAAGATCGCGGAGGCGGTGATTGTGACGCCGACGCAAGTGCTCCTGAATGCCAAGAGCATCGGCCGATGTACGCTCGTCGTCTGGAGCAGCGTTGATCCCGATCGGCCCGGTTTCTTCCAAGTGGCCGTCGGAGCAGATCTGGACTCGTTGATTCACCGTGTGCGCGCCCTCTTTCCCTCAGAGAAGATCATCATTGAGGTGGTGGAGGATCGCATCGTCCTTTCCGGCACAGTCTCGTCGGAGAAGATCGCCGAGCGCGTGGTGCAGTTCTTCGAGGGGACGGGTCTGAAGATCGTGAACTTGCTGACGCCGGCTCCGGCCTCTACGAAGCAGGTGCTTCTGCAGGTGCGCGTCGCCGAGGTGAATCGGCGAGCGCTTCAGGAATTGGGGGCCAACTATACGATCGCGCAGCAGGCGGTCCCCGCCTTCATCGGGACGAACATGTTTCATACGCCCCTCGGCAATCTGGTCGGCGGGGTGGCCAACATGACCTTCAGCGATATGGTCAACCTCGCGCTCTTTCAACGAAGCAGTGGCGCGGGAGCCTTCATCCGAGCGTTGCAATCTCGCAATGCCATTCGGACCCTGGCGGAGCCGAACATCATCGCCCTGAATGGGCAGAAGGCGAGTTTCCTCGCCGGCGGAGAGTTCCCCTATCCGGTGGTCCAGGGAACGGGCAGCAACATCGCCATCACCATCCAATTTCGCGAATTCGGTGTGCGCTTGAATTTCACGCCGACGATTGTCGAGGGAGATCGGATTCGCCTGGAGTTGGAGCCGGAGGTGAGCGCCTTGGATTTCACCACTGGCGTCACGATCGCCGGAACGCGCATCCCAGGCCTGGTGAATCGCAAGGCGAAGACCACGCTCGAGCTGGAGGATGGACAGAGCTTCGCTCTGGCCGGGCTCCTTTCCAACGAGGTCACGCGGATGGCGACGCCGATTCCCGGACTCTCCTTCCTCCCCATTCTCGGCTACCTGTTTCGCAGCCAACGATACGTGAACAACGAGACGGAGCTCGTCTTCATCTGCACGGCGCACGTCGTCAAGCCTGTGAGTCCGGAGCAGTTGCCGCCGCTCCCCGGACACCAGGGCCTGGAGCTGCAGGGGCTGGAAGGCTTTTTCGGGCATCGTGCTCCAGCCGTGCGCACGGAGGAGAAGAAGGAGAAAAAGTAGGAGGGGAGCAGGATGCTCGGTCCGATGTCGGTGATCCTGGTCGGGAAAGATGCGCATCTGCGGGCTGAGACGCGGACGCATGTGGCGACGACAGGGCGCGTGCACGTCATCGCAGAGAGTTCGGATTATCAACGGGCGAGCGAGCTGATCGGACAGTTACGTCCACAGGGCGTCATCATCCTCATAGATGGAGACGAAGACGCCGCGCTCGATCTTGTGCGAGAGATCGGTCGTGAGCATCCGCGCACGGCGATCATCTGTACGGGAAAGCACTGCACGAGCGAGACCATCGTGCGGGCGTATCGCGCCGGCGCTCACGAGTTCCTCCTGCAGCCTCCCGATCCCCACGAGATGAAAGAGGTGCTGGAACGGCTGGAGGCCTTTCTCGGAGAAGATGAGACGAAGCGGGTCGGACGCGTCATTGCCGTTTACAGCAGTCGCGGGGGGAGCGGGACGACGACGATCGCCGTCAACGTGGCGGTCACATTGGCTCGACGCACGCGCCAGGAGACGGTCATCGTGGATCTCAACTTCCAGTACGGATGCCTGCCCGTCTTCTTCGGCATCGAACCGACGTATTCGATGACCGACGTCGTTCATAACGAGTCGCGGCTGGACATTCAGCTCCTGCGGAGCTTTCTGACGAAAGTCACTCCGGAGCTCTCTTATCTGGCCGCCCCTCTCAATCCGGAAGAAGCCGACGACATCTTCCCAGCGCATCTGGAGATGACGCTCGGACTGTTGCGCACGCAATTCGCGCACGTGATTCTCGATACGCCGCACGTCTTGGATCCGAATACGCTCGCGGCATTGGATCACGCGGATGTGATCCTGCTTGTGACCACAACCGATCTGGCCTCGCTCTACACGACCAAGCGCGCTGTGGAGACCTTTCGGCGCTTGGGGTACGGGGCTGAGAAGATTCGACTCGTTGTGAATCGCTATGCGAAGAACAAGGAGGTGCCGTTGGAGAAGATCGAGGACATCCTCGGGCAGCGCAGTGTCCTGGCGCTCGTCGAAGATATGCGGGGGGTGTTAGAGGCGATCAACATGGGGAAGCCCCTTGCGCTCTCGGAATCGAAATCCCCGCTGGTGCGGCAGTTCGCGGAGTTGGCGACGCTCGTCGCGCCCGTGGAGGCGGCTTCGGGCTCTGACGGGACGTCGAAGCGGGGGGTATTGCATCGGCTCTTCGGAGGAGGACGGCGATGAGTGTGTTGAAGAGCCGCTTGAGACGATTCTCTCCTGCGCCGGAACTCGAGGGAAACGGCAGCGGGGGGCGCACGCCCGCTACCGGCCCGTCTTCGGAGTCCACGCGGATGGTGACTGTCGAGCGGCCGGGGGAATCCGTTGTCGGTGCGCGCGTGCCCTCGGCGGGCGAGGATTTCCGATCCGCTCCGACGGAGAGACAACGCGCGACGCCCGCGCGCCAGGAGGAATACCAGGCGCTGAAGACAAAGATCCATCGAGACCTGATCAACAAGTTGGATTTGACGCGGTTGGAGAAAGTCGAGCCGAGCCTGCTGCAGGCGCAGATCGCGCAGATTGTCGAGCGGATGTTGGAAGCTGAGGCCACGCCGCTCAGCATGGCCGAGCGCGAGCGGCTGATCGCGGAGATCCGAGACGAACTGTTCGGACTCGGACCGCTGGAGCCGCTCTTGAACGATCCGACGATCTCAGACATCCTGGTCAACACCTATCGGCAGGTCTATGTGGAGCGCTTCGGCAAGCTCTCTCTGACCGATGTGCAGTTCAAGGATAACGACCATCTCATGCAGATCATTGATCGCATCGTCTCGCGCGTGGGGCGGCGTATTGACGAAGCCTCTCCCATGGTGGACGCGCGGCTTCCGGACGGCTCGCGCGTGAACGCCATCATCCCGCCTCTGGCGATCGATGGACCGATCCTCTCGATCCGCCGTTTCGGGACGATTCGCCCGACCATTGACGAGCTGATCCGGCGGGGGACGTTGACGCCCGAGATCGCCTATCTGCTGGAGGGCTGCGTGAAGTGTCGCTTGAACATCGTCATCTCCGGCGGCACGGGAGCGGGCAAGACGACGCTCCTCAACGTCCTCTCCTCGTTCATCCCGAACGATGAGCGGATCATCACGATCGAGGATTCGGCCGAGCTGCAGTTGCAACAGGAGCACGTCGTGCGATTGGAGACGCGACCGCCGAACATCGAGGGCAAAGGCGAAGTGACGCAACGCGATCTGGTGCGCAACAGCTTGCGCATGCGACCGGATCGCATCGTCGTCGGCGAAGTGCGCGGGGCCGAGGCCATTGACATGCTCCAAGCGATGAACACCGGGCACGATGGGAGTTTGACGACGATTCACGCCAACTCCCCGCGCGATGCACTCTCGCGCCTGGAGACGATGGTCTTGATGGCCGGATTGAACCTTCCAAGTCGCGCCATTCGGCAGCAGATCGCGTCGGCGATCCATCTCATCATCCAGGTGGCGCGCCTGAGCGACGGCTCGCGCAAGATCATCTCCATCTGCGAGATCACGGGGATGGACGAGGATGTGGTCGCCATGCAGGAGATCTTTTTCTTCGAGCGATTGGGCGTGGCCGAAGACGGGCGCGTGATCGGTCGGTTCCGCGCCACGGGCGTCCGCCCGAAGTTCGCCGATAAGCTTGAACGCTCGGGGTTCCGACTCCCCAGCTCTCTCTTCGACGATACGGTCGAGTTGGGGACAGGCGAATCCCTCCGGTTCGAGCTCCATAAGGTATCGTGAGTGCCGAGGGACGCTTATGCTGGTCCTTCTTATCCTTGTGACGTTCGGCCTCTTCGCCGTCGGGCTCTATCTGCTCCTGGTTCGGGGACAGGACGAGTATCACCGCGCGGTGTACAAGCGGTTGGAGAGCTTGCTGCGCTCGAAGACGATGGAAACGGCGACCGATGAGGCGATCCAGATCTTGCGGGAAGAGATCGAGAGTCGGTTGCCGTGGGTGCAGCGGCTCGCCGTGCGCTTTCGCATGGGGAACGAGCTGTTTCGCTTGATCGAGCAGGCGGATGTCCCCATCCGTCCCCATCACCTGCTGCTGCTCATCGTCGGCCTGGCCATCGGGGCGGGCGCTTTCACGTGGTGGATTCGAGGGTCGCTCCTGGCCGCTGCGATCATCGGGGCGCTCGCCGGAGCCGCTCCGATCTTCTATCTCGCGCGCATGCGGCGGCGCCGCTTGAATCAATTCTTGGAGCAATTGCCCGATGCTCTCGACCTCATGACGCGGGCCTTGCGCGCCGGCCATGCCTTCAGCAGTGCGCTCAACATAGTGGCCGCCGAGATGCCGGATCCGATCGCCAAGGAGTTCCGCCGCACATTCGAGGAGCAGAATCTGGGGATGAGCTTAAAGGTCGCTCTGGATCATTTGGTCGAGCGCGTGCCGCTTCTCGACCTCCAGCTGTGTGTGACGGCGATCCTCATCCAAAGGGAGACGGGAGGGAATCTGGCCGAAATCTTGGAGAATATCGCCATGGTTATTCGCGATCGGTTTCGAATCCTCGGCCAGGTTCGCGTCTACACCGCGCAAGGGCGGATGACGGGGTGGATCATCGGCGTGATCCCCTTCGCGCTGGCCTTTTACATCTATCTCGTCAATCCGGACTACATCGGAGTGCTCTTCACGCATCCGGTGGGGAAGGCCATGGCTTTGATGGCTTTGGTGTTCGAGGGGTTGGGCATTCTCATGATTCGCCGGATCGTCAGGAATATTTCCGTGTGAGGGGGCGCAATGGTAACGGCGATTGCGCTTTTGGCATTTCTGACGGTCATGTTGCTGGCTCTCTCGGTCTATTACGCTCTCGCGCCGCAGGCGCCACCGGTCGTAGAGCGGCTCGAGCAGTTGAGGGAGCGACGGGTGGTGCGCGTGATCCCGAGCGTGGAGGAGCCAAAGGAGCCGTTTCGGGAGCAGGTGCGTCGTTACCTTCGCGCGATCGGTCGGCGCTTCGGTTCGGCGGGGCGGACCAATGAAGCGCTGCGAAGGCGGCTCCTGCGGGCCGGATTCTATGGCGAGACGGCCGTCGCCGATTATCAGGGGATTCGCCTGGCGTTAGCCGTCGGCTTGCCGCTGGGGTTCACTGTTGTCCTGACGCTCTGGCGTGTTCCGATCGCTGGAGTGATGTTCGCCTTGCCCATACTGGCGCTCGCCGGATTGATCGTTCCTTCTCTCGTCCTCGATTCGATGATCGCGCGACGACGAGAGCGCATTCAGCGCAGTCTCGCCGATGCCGTGGATTTGATGGTCGTGTGTGTCGAAGCCGGATTGAGCATCAACGCGGCGATCCTACGGGTCGCCCAGGAGTTGAGGAGGGCTCATCCGGAGATCGCGCAGGAGTTGCATCTCTGCGCATTGGAGATCCGCGCCGGGAAACCGCGCGATGAGGCGTTTCGCGCCTTGGGTGAGCGTACAGGCGTCCGGGATATGAAGGCTTTGATCGCCATGCTCATCCAAGCCGAGAGGTTCGGCACAAGCATCGCGCGGGCCTTGCGCGTGTTCGCCGATTCGCTGCGGACAAAGCGGCGTCAGCGCGCCGAAGAGGCGGCAGCGAAGACGACGGTCAAGCTGATTTTCCCCTTGGTCTTCTTCATCTTTCCTGCTATTCTAGTCGTGCTGTTAGGTCCCGGCTTGATCCGGATCATGGAGACGATCGGGACGTTGACCGCGGGAAAGTGAGGGGTCCTGACCGGGATGGATCAAACTGAGGAGGGGAGCGATGCTCAACATGGCGATCTGGTTGCAGGAGGAAGCAGAACGTGGGGTTCCGACGACCAATCTGATCGTCCTCGCTGTATTGATCGTCATCGCGGCGATCCTTCTGGTGGTGGTCGTGAGGAAGCGGAGGGCACGGGAATAGGTGGCGGAGCCGCCGGGCGCTCTCGCGGTTCGCATCCGGTTTCCGGATCGGGGGCGCACGAGGGAAGATCCAAGGGGTACGGGTCTGGCCTGAGGAGAGATGAAGGTTTGGAACGCGATGCGAGAGGTCTGGCTGGCTTCGCATGTCGAAGTGGCCGATCGGTTCCTCCGGCGGCTCGTAGGACTGCTGGGGCGAACCTCTCTGCCCTCGGGGCATGGGCTTTTGATTACCCGGTGTGACTCGATTCACACCATCGGGATGCGTTTCGCCATTGATGCCCTCTTCGTGGATCGAGGTGGGCAGGTCGTCAAAGTCGTCGAGTCGCTCAGACCTTTTCGCATAGTCTTGCCGACCCGGCGGGCTGTCGCCGTCTTGGAGCTTCCGGCCGGGACGATTCAGCAAACGGGCACGCAGGTCGGAGATCGCTTGCATTTTCTCGAGTGAAGGGAGCGCGCTCGAAAGGAGGATGCAGGATGGCGAGAATGTGGGATCGCCGAAGGATTCTCGGTCTGGTGCTTCTGCTGGTCCTTCTCGGATCGGGGTGCACAAGCTTGCGCGGGGGCATACGGAAGCTCCTGGTCATCGAGGTGGCGCCGAAAAGAGGGACGATGCGCGACTCCGCGTGGGAGAGGATCCGTCCTCATATCGAGGTGAGAAGCGGAACGCCCTCCGGGTCCGAGAGAGACGATGAGCTCTCGGTCTATCAAGAGCTGGCTCTGCTCCGGCCTGAGGATCCTCTTGTGCGCTTCCACTTGGGCAGGGTTTATTTGGAGCGCGGACTGCTCGACCAGGCGATCTTCGAGCTGGACATGGCGACATCTCTGGACCCGAAGCGCGTCGAGGGGTTGTTGTTGCTCGCTCGGGCGCTCCGGTTGAAAGGACACTACGACCTGGCGATTGCGAAGTTGCGGGCGGCGACGCTGCTCGATCCGACATACGTGGAGGCGTTCATCGAGATGGGAATTTGTTGGGATCAGCGAGGATTTTACGAGCGAGCGCGTCACGCCTATCACCGCGCGCTCCGCTTGCGCCCGAAGGATCCGGACATCTACAACAACATCGGCGTCTCCTATCTCTATGAGGGCGATGAGGAAGCCGCCCTGAAGTATCTCAAGAGAGCGTGGGAGCTGGATCCGACGAATCCGCGGACGAACAATAACCTCGCGCTCATCGCCGCTCGGCGCCGGCAGTACGATCGGGCGTTCGAGTACTTCGCGCGCGCACACGGGGCCGCCATCGCTCACAGCAACCTGGGATATCTCTTATTGCGCGATGGCGAGTTGGAGAGGGCGATCGCCCATTTGCGAGAGGCTGTGCGATTGCGACCCCACAGCTTACGGGCGCTCGCCCATCTGGAATCGGCGCTGCGTTTGAGCGGGCGTGTGGCGGAAGCCGAACAGGTGCACGCGCAGTACCTGAAGGCTCAATCGGCCGAAGCGGTGTCCTCTCTGCCTCCCCCGCCTCGATGACGATCACGCTCGCCTTCCCGGGGCTTGTGGCGTCCGGGTCTGCGTTTCTACCGCGACCGGTCATTCCCTCACCGGTTCGATAGTTCTATCAACCGCGCGCGATCGAGAAGTCGGATGCGTTTGCGCTGAATGTCAATCCAGCCCCGAGCCTTCAGTTGACTAAGGACATGTGTCACCGTCTCGCGGTAGATGCCCAGAAGCTCGGCCAGCTCCTGGTGGCTGTAGCCCATCACTTCGTCGCCGTCTCCGGCCAGACGGATCAGCAATCCGGCCAGCCGGGCTTCGACATTTTTGAAGGCGAGCTCTTCCAGGCGCTGCTCGGCTTCCATCGCTCGGCGGGCCAACTCCTCGCAAATGCGCGCCGCTACCTGCGGCTTCCCCAGAAGCAGTCGGATCACGTCCTGGCGGCTCATGACACAGATCAGGCAATCGTCGAGGGCTTCAGCAAAGGTGTTGTACATCCCTTGTCCCAGGATCGCCATTTCGCCGAAAAAGGTCATCGGCTCGAGAATCTTGACCGTCAGCTTGCGCCCATCCGGTGACAAACAGTAAAGCTGTACCCGCCCCTTCTTGAGCAAGAAGAGAACCTCTCCGGTCTCACCCGGAATGTAAAACACCCGGCCGGCCGGACAGTTCATCATCGTAGTAGCCCGCTCAATAGCCTGAAGTTCCTCCTGGCCGAGGTCCTGAAAGATCTTCATCGCCGACAGGTATTCGAGCTTGTCGCTCAATCGCTCGCGGGCCGCTGCCTCCTCAGGTGAGATTGAATCCGCTACCGTTTTATGGCGCTTACTCAATCTTCTCGTAAGGGCTGAAAAAGGATTCGAAGGCATCGCTCGTCATTCCTCCGTGAGCAGGTCGAGCCTAACTCTAGCTCACCTTAGGGCCAGGATTCAAGCTGATCTGCCAGCAGATCGCACAGCTCTTGTTCTGATGGATTTCCCAGGAAACAAACCCGACCGTTCAATACATAGGTGGGTACGGCGAAAACATCAGTCCCATCGGTTGGCGGCTCGTCCAGGTCAATCACGTCAACCTCGAGCTGGGGGAAAAGACGAGCCACAACGCAGGCCAGTCGCAACGCTTCGTCACAGTTCAAACAGTGGCTGGCTACGTAGATTTGTAGCAGTGGGGCGCGAACGGCCTCTTGTTGACAGTCATCTTCTCGACCGCTGGTTTTTGGCATCTCTGGCACACCGGAATCCGACGTTGTTAAAGCTGGCATCCGGAGGACTCTTACCACGAAACGCCACGCGATAAGCTCCGCAGTAGTTGGGGGAACAGAACCAAGAACCACCTCGCGCCACGCGCATCTCGCCTGATGAGGGACCTTGAGGATTTGTCGAGGGACTGTGTCGGTAGTAATCCTCGGCATACCAATCGGCCGTCCATTCCCAGACGTTGCCCACCATATCACAGAGGCCGAAATCGTTCGGCGGGAAGGAACAGACCGGGGCCGTGTAATAGTAGCCGTCTTCGAGGAGATTCTTATCCGGCCAATGACCCTGCCAGAAATTGGCCAGGACCTGACCGCCTGGCTTCAGCTCGTTGCCCCAGGGGTAGATTTGACCACGCCGGCCACCCCGCGCGGCGTACTCCCATTCTGCCTCCGTGGGCAATCGCTTGCCCGCCCACGTCGCGTAAGCGACAGCATCATTCCAGGACACGTGTACGACCGGATGATTCATCCGACCTTCGATGGAATCGTCCGGGCCGAGGGGATGTCGCCAATTGGCTCCATTCACGAGCTCCCAATCCGTTGCCCCTTTGCGAAACACCCAGGAGGCCCCTTTGCGTTCCGCATCCGTTTGGTATCCGGTGGCCTGGACAAACCGAGCGAATTCCTCATTGGTCACTTCATGCACATCGAGGAAAAACGGCGAGAGGGTCACACGATGAACCGGGACCTCATCCTCATAAATCTCGTGGGCCGGGTCAGGAGCGCCCGCCCCTTCGGTGCGAGGGTGATGGGCCTGATGGCCGGCTTCCGGGCTCCCCATCTCGAAATCCCCTCCGGGCAGCAACCTCATGCCGGGAGGTGCGGCCAACTCTTTGGTCTTTTCTGACACAGCTTCTCGTGAGTGTTGCCAGAGCCCGATCCAGAGTGCCAGAAGCACCGATCCGGCTATCATTCCGAGTACGACAGGATGGCGCAGCAAGGTCATTTTTTGGTTCTCGATGAGACTAAGAATCGCCCGTGCAGCCAGCCGGGTTTTGCCAACACCCCGAACTGGCTGCTCCATTGGTCAGCGTGCTTATTGGGGCGACTAAAGCGATGCGCTGGCTACGGCTTGCACGGACACGGGTTTTTCCCCTTCTTCTTGGCGCACGGATTGCAGGGATTTTCCCCGCTGGTTCGATGCTCTTGACCTTGATGGTCTTGGTCTTTTCGTCCAGCGTGCCTGTGACCTTCACCATCTGACCGGCAAACTTCTCGGGCGTCTTCTGGTCGTCGAGTTGATAGACGACATTGTTCTTCTGATCGGCCAGAATGAATTTCCCGCCGGCCCGAACACACATGAGCGTGCAGTCCTTGTCGCTGCCCATGCCCATCGGATGCTTCAGGCCGCATTGGCTATCACCGATCTTCCCGACGAAGGTTCGCTGCTGGGCCAAAACCGTACCCAGCGAAAAGGCGACGACAAAAGCGATCGTCACGAGTCTCTTCATACGATTTTCCTCCAGCATATCGAAATTCACGCAGTGCATTCTATGGTCCTATAAACGGTCATGCTGTAATCTTGCTTACTCTCGACCCAGGTTTTTCTCATGGCCGGTTTCAGGGGTTTCAGGGATTCTGTCCCTTCTTTTTCCTGGCGCAGGGGTTGCACGGGTTGGCGGGCATCGAGGGTGTTTGGCCTTGGAGCCGTGCGGCCGTGAAGACATAATCGGTCTTCTTGGCCCCGGCATGACAACGGGAGCACATCTGAGCTTTCTTGCTCAGGCCGTCCATCTGAATGTTGCCTCGGGTATCGGTCATCGCATAGTACCAGTCGCGACCGCGTTTCTCCATCACGTAGAGGGTCGTCAGCTCACCCGGCTTGCCGCCCGCGTCCTCGTACCCTTCCTTGATGAACTTGGCTCCGGTCTTGAAGGGAAATCGTCCGCTGCGAATCGTAGCTTCGGCTGCGGAATTCGCATAGGTGACGACGTATTTGCCCCCGTGTCCCACGCTCACAGCCGGCTCGGTCAGTTTCGCCCAACTCTTATACTGCGCTGCCTCTTGGTAGACCTTTCCGGTGGCCTTCATTTTTCCGCCACAGGGATTGCACGGATTTTGGGCCTTGCCGGCGCATGGATTACAGGGGTTCTGCGCTTTCTTCTTCTGAGCACATGGGTTGCAGGGATTCTGAGCCTGCTGACCGGCTTTCTTCCGACACGGGTTACACGGATTTTGCGCTTGCCGAGCCAACGCAGCCCGGCTGGCGTTTTCGACGACCGCAGCTCCTGATCGCCCATCGGCCAGAAGCAGGTAAGATATGCCCGCGACCAAGACAATCACCGCAAGCCCCTTCGCTATCAGTTTCGTTCGGTTTGTCATCTCGTTCTCCTTCGATCGAAAGTATCATTGACAGCACCAAGCATATCTCCGTTTATCTTCGGGTTCTGTGATCGTGATTACAGTATCCTCAACGAAGACGTGAGAAACTGTGACCGACCGCTGATGGCAAACTTTAAACCGGGAGAAGAGCTATGGAGCGCAGAAATGTCAGGCAAGCGATTTTGGGGGGATTCATTGCCACGCTGGTGATGACCATGATCATGTATGTCGCTCCTCTGATGGGAATGCCGAAGATGGACGTCGCGGCCATGCTGGGCGGCATGCTCGGCCAAACGATGCCCGAGCCGATGAGTGGCCGCTGGCTTGTCGGCATGATCCTTCATTTTGTGAATGGGTCGGTGATCTTTCCCTTGATCTTTGCCTTTTTGCTTTACGCTCGTGTACCCGGCCAAGCGTGGGGCAAAGGCATCATCTGGGGGTTGATCCTCTGGCTCCTTTCACAGGCTGTCGTCATGCCGATGATGGGCGCGGGATTTTTCTCAAGTCACGCTCCTCAGCCGATGATGACGGTCGTGGGGAGCTTGCTCGGGCATATCATCTACGGCGCACTCCTGGGTGGGATTTATGGCGCGGAGCCAGTCGCCAAGCCCCCCGCGGCATGAATGTCAACCCCCAAACCCGCAGCTGCAAAGAGGCTTACACGGACGCCAATGAGCTGCAGCAGACGATCCTCGACAGCTTTGAGACGCCCGTCGGTCGGCCCAGTCAGAAGGAGCGTCAGCGGCGGGTGTATTAAAGAAGAAGCGCCATACGCTTAAGACCCAAATCGTCACGGATCAAAAGTGGGAAATACTGACCTTCAGCGCGCCCTCATCGGGGGCCACCAGCTTCCCTCAGCTTTCCGATGAGGACCGAAGGCAAATCGTCGGATGGTTGATGAAGCTAAGATGAGGCCTCGATCTTACGCTTGTCGGGCGAGAGCGGTGATCGAGAGATCACACACCGCTCCTGTTCACCTTCACCATACGTGTTGCAAGTCCGCCCAAACAATCTGGCGAAAGCGGGAGGGGCTTGGCCTTCAGCAGTCCTGGTTCCGGCTACCACGGCCTCTTTCTCCTTGCTCATCGCCAAAGACCTCCGTCTCCGGATAAAAATCGCTCCAGGCGAACCAAAAGAGCGTGATCGAAGGAACGATCGCTCCGCTTTCGTCGGTGATGTAAGCCGTTTCTGACTTTTTGTCGAAGTGGATGAGGACCTTCTTACCGCCGATGCGATCCTTGAATTGTTGCGGTTTCTTCTTGAGCACGGAAAAGGGGTAGGCTTTGCGTATCCCATTAACGGAGACGCCCAGCACGCGCTCCATAGGCCGGAGAGCGACCGAGGGCTTCTGCTTTGGCGGACGTCGAAAGGGTGGCGGCTGGCCCCTTTCCCAGTATTCTTGATAGGGGTTCAGTCCATAGTCGCGTTGAAACCCTGTACCCGGAGAGAGGACCAGTGTCTCAGGATATTGCGCCCGCCAATATTCCCAACGTGTATGGAGGCTTGGCAAGACTTTCAGCCGCGCTCCCGTCATCGGCCCAGTGATCGCCTCTTGCAAGAGTTGCGACCAGAGACTCTCGGTCTGGCGGTCGTACATGACGAGCGCTGCTTTGTAGAGCTTTCCCGATACGCCGAAGGTCAATCGCTTTCCATCAATGACCGGGTCGTACACGACGCCCGAACTGCAGAGCGGTCACCATGTGACGAGAACAGGCCGCCCCCCGACCGTATCGTTGACGATTTCGTGCCAATTCAGGATCTTGAGCGGGTAGGCTTTGGCGGCGCCATTCAGCGCGACGCCCAGAACGCGATCCTGACGACTGAGGAACTTCTCCGCCTCTTTGGCTGAGACGAACCTCGGATTGTCCAAAGCTGGGATGCCATCTTTGGGCGGACCACCACCTCGAATCTCCTCGATGGGTACCGAGTGTTTGGTCACATCGAACGGGCGTTGGCCGGGCCCTGCTTCGAGATACTGCCTCTGCTGAGGAGCCCCCATAAGCCCACCAAAGTCCAGCAAGGAGAACATTGCGACACTCAGAGTCAGAAGAGATATCTTCATCAATGGCCTCCAGGTTCGCGAAAGACCTTCGGACGCCGATTCACTCGGCAGCGTCCTCGGCGAGATCTTCCATTTCGAGCGATGTTGTGATAGCGACCGAGCTGCCGATCGATCGGGCGACGGGGCAATACTCAGCGTGTCTCTCATAGGCTCTGCGTGCGGCCTCGCGCTTGTCAGGGGCCAGTCGCAGGTGGTACGTCACGTGAATTCGCCGCAGGATGAGCACCTTTCCCTCGGCCTCGACCTCGCCGACGGCTTCGGCGCTCAACCGTCGCTCTCCTGCCGGAATCCCGCGCGCTTCCAGCGCGCCGCCCAACGTTCCGGTCAGTCAGCCGGCAGCCGCAGCCACCAGATAATCGAGCGTCGTCGCATGGGGCTCATGAAGGCGCGGATCGACTCCGTAGTGGGCGGCGACCTCCGAGTGGACGCCGAACAGCACGGGCTGTGCTTCCGCCGGAAGATAGGCCCGCCGCAGTGGACCCGCCACGCGCTCGATCCGCACCCGAGAGCGGTATACGATCCCATCATTCATACGCAACCTCCGAAGTTCAATGCTCGAAGAAGGAGTGTGTAATCGTTCGATGCCGCGCCGATTTCACCATCATCGGACAAGAGCCTCTTTCAACGACAGATCTCCTTCTTATCCCTTACCGCGGGTGGAAGCCGTGTAAACCTTCGTATCGGGAAAATAGGCGGCCCAGGCATACCAGGCTCCTGTGTGAGCCGACACGGCCGGAAGCTGCTGTCCGCGATACCGGCCTGACTCGGCCCGGCCCGCCAGGTTCCATCGAGAGTGCGTCGCCCTGTCTACGGGCTCCAGCCGCTCTCCCTGACGATCGGCGTTTTCGAAATCAAGCACTCGTTTCCCCACTGTGCGCTCATAGGCAGCCGCCGTGTTCGTTTGGGGATCGTAGAAGATGACAATCGGCGTGCCGCCGACGACGTCATTCACAACGCCGCGCACCTGTTTGAGCACAGAAAGGGGATAGGCTTTGCGTTCATCGCCCAGAGCCACGGCCAGGACAAGCTCGAATCTCCCCAATCGCTCATCCCGATGGGTGAGCGTGCGCTCGAAAATCGGACTCAATGGCCGCGGCTGCCAGCGGAAGGGTTTGTAGTGAGCTTGATGTGGCGTCCGGGGTGAAACGACAACCGTCCGGGGATAGAGGTGCTTCCACTTGGCCCATATCGTCTGCACAACGGCGAGTTTCCGGAGTTTCTGTCCGGCGAGCGGACCGTCCATTGCTTCTCCGCTTGTCAGTGGCCATACGCTGCCCGTTTCGTTGTCGGCGAATACAAGCTCCGCATTGTACAACCCATGAGGCTTGAAGGTGAGCCGTTTCCCATCGCCTGTCACGGAGTCGAACCCGACTCCCGTTCCACAGACCGGTCAGTAGACAAGGACGATGGGTCGGCCCTTGAGGAGATCGTTGACGACATGGTGATAGGCCATGATCCGGAGCGGATAGGCCCGGCTCTCGCCTTCGAGGGTGATGCCCATCACCGTCTCCTCCTCATCGAAATAGCCACTTTCAGGATCAGCCGCCGGGATGAATGCCGGATTCGTGAGCTCCGGTGGAAATTGAGGGACGACGACGAGCTTGTCCTTCTGAAACTGTGAGAAAACGCTCGCCAGCGGCACGATGCTGATCATCAGAATGATCATCCCACTCAGCCAGGGAAGAGTTTTGATCATTTTCCGCTGCCTCCTTCTTTGTCAGGTCCCTGCATAAATCGTGAGGAGCCTACCCCGAATCGTTATCTCCAGGCAAGGCACAGCGCGAAGCTCATCGGGGCTCGGCTAACAATCGCTCGACCTCATGCGCGAAATTCTCATAATCCATGAAACCGGCGTGTTCGATGCGGATGCGGCCTTTCCGATCAATGAAATATGTCATGGGAAGTCCCGTCAGCGGGCCAAACTTCTCGGCGAGGTTCTCGTCGCCGAGTACGACGGTATACGTGAGATCGTTTTTGCGGATGAACTCGGCGAGATCCCGCTTATCTTCATCCAAGGAGATAGCAATGATCTCTAGCCCCTTGTCTCGATATGTCGTCTGGAGCTTCTTAAACGTCGGGACCTCCATCACGCAGGGAGGGCACCATGTCGCCCAAAAATCCACGATAACGACTTTCCCTCGCAGCGACGCCAGACTCACCGAGCGGCCCTCGAGATCAACCAACTGTAGGTTTGGAGCGGGCCGGCCCCGATCATCATCGTCTCTTGTGGCGGCACCGGTGACAGAGGCGATTCCGTTCAGGAGAACCATCTTCCGCAACGGACCGTGATCAGCGTCAGATCTCAATTGTTCCAGCGTGATTCCCCAGAGCATGGAGACGTATCCTGGAGCCAGAGGTAATACGCACGGTGAGAGGAACGAAATCACTCCACCGACTAATGCCGCTCCAGCGGTTAAACCATGACCGTTCATTCCCCTCCTCCACTGCTTGCGTAAGAAAGGGGATGTTAATCGCTTTTGACCGGCTCCTTCAGTAATCGGGATTACACAATTGCGCCAGGCAGGAAAACCCAGGAGCCCCTCCAGCCCGGCCTCTCGTTGGGTGAAACCTTTCCTTCTCCTGATGACTGTGGGCGATAAAAGGCTTGACCCTGTACTCCAATCCAAGGTTTATACTTGGGGCGACTGATACTGAAGGGAGGCGAGTCATGAAAAACGGCGGGTTGCTTATGGGAGAGGTGGCCAAGCAGGTGGGCGTCAATCGCGAGACCATTCGTTATTATGAGCGCGTGGGCCTGCTGCCTCCGCCACGACGAACCCGTTCCGGATATCGGCTGTACTCGCCTGAGATGGTGGATCGGGTGAGGTTCATCAAGACGGCACAGTCGCTCGGGCTCTCGCTTCGGGAGATCCGCGAGCTGATCGCACTGAGCCGCACGGGACGATCTCCCTGCGGACGGGTGCGCACGTTGCTCCGAGAGAAGCTACAAGCAGTCGAGCGAAAGATCGCCGAACTCCAAGCCTTCCGCCGGGAGCTGGCAGCTCAGATCGCGGCCCTGGATCGGTTGCCCGATCAAGCGGACTCGTCCCCTCAGGTGTGCTCGCTCATTATGACGATCGCCCGTCATCGCGGGCCAGAACCAAAGAAAGGAGGAATGACCGATGCGATCGATACGACGGATCGTGCTGCTGCTTCTTCTGAGCGGAGCGGTCGGAACCGGAATGCTCTACGGGTTCAAAGCCACGGAGAATCCGACGAGCTGTCCCGGTCGGATCGTCTGTCCGCTCACGGGGAAGATCATCTGTCGCGACGCCTGCCCGCTGAGGAACTGAGAAAGCGGTCGTAAAGCGTCTCGGCACAATGACCGCCAGAGCGCGATCGAAAGCGCTCTGGCGGGAGTCGAGGACTTAAAGGATGAAGGACAAACTTTCCAGCTTGATGGCCGGACTGTTGTCGGTTCCCTGGTGCTGAGTGGCGCCGGTGGTCTTTTCCCTGCTCGGGGTAGCAGGGGTGGGAACGGCACGCGTGATAGCGGCGAGACTGAGTCCGGTTTTCCTGGCGGCAGCAATTCTGCTGCTGGCACGGGCGCACTATATCATCCACGTCAAGAAGCACGGGATGCGGGCGAGTCGAATCATCGTCTGGATTGCAACCATTGCCGCTGCTGGGTTGTGGGCCTGGCGGCTGTAAATCGTTTCCATGCGCCATCGAGTGAATAAGAACCCCGCAAACAAAAAAATCCTAAAAAGGGCTTGACTCTGGAGTCTGCTCCAGGGTTTACAATGCTCTCTTGATCAGAGTGGGAGGAGGGAGAGCCTTGTTAAAGATCGGAGAAGTGGCCGCGCAGACGGGATTGAGCGTGGATGCGCTCCGATATTACGAGCGGTTGGGGCTGTTGCCCCGGGCGGCGCGGACGCCCAGCGGCTATCGGCTCTACGATCGGCGGGTGATCGAGCGGGTGGACTTCATCAAGCGGGCGCACCGTGTCGGCTTCACGCTGGAGGAGATTCGGCAGATGTTGAGCCTCGAGGCGGCCAATCCGCAGACGTGTGAGCATGTCCTGGGGATGATCGAGGCGAAGCTTCGAGAGCTTGACCGACGATATGAGGAGATCAAGCGGTTGCGGCGGGAGCTGTCGGCCTACAAGGCCGAATGCGAGCGGGCCATTGCCCGACAAGAGAGCTGCCCGGTCATCGAGGACTTCATTCATCCAAGAGCTCGACGCCGCCGGGGCACTGGCGAAAAAGGCCCTCACGTATCGGTGAGAAAATCGAAGTGCGAACGCTGAGGTCTGCCATCACGAATCTGCGCTCGTCGAGGAGAGGTTGTCGGCTGTGCTTTTCACAGGGAGATTCGGATCTCGTCTTCGAAGAAGAGTCATCCGGAGCCGGCTGTTTCCGGGAGGCCGACATTTCTTCGGGGAGGGAGGACCATGAGGAAAGCCATCGCTTTTTTGGGAGCATCGCTCGTGGGAGCGGGCGCTGCCTCATTGTGCTGCAGTGGGCCGCTGGTGGCCACGCTCCTTGGCGTGGGGAGCCTTGGAGCGGCAACTGTGCTTGAGGCGTGGCGGCCGTATCTTCTGGGCATTACGGGGGTGTTGCTGGGAGCCGCGTTTTATTTCACCTATCGCAAGGAAGAGGTGAGATGCACCGACGGCACATGCGTGCGGCGCCGCGCTCCGTGGTGGAATCAGGCGCTGCTCTGGCTCGTGACGGTTCTCGTCGTCTTGATTGCTGCATCCCCGTATTATGCGGGACGACTTTCAGCGATCTTGAATCGTTCGGGGAAGGGTCCTATCGCGGTGAATTCGTCGCTGGTCGCCGAGCAAGGAGCGAAGGTGCGGATGTCCATCACTGGCATGACCTGCCCCCGTTGTGCCGCCCGCGTGGAAGCTGCGCTCAAGGGACTCGCCGGAGTTCGGTCGGCAATAGTTACCTTTGAGAAGGGCGAAGCTGTGATCGAGTTCGATCCTGCTCGGGTGCAGATCGAGCAATTGGTCGAGGTGGTCAAAGAGAACGGGTCCACGACAAATCACAGGTTCACGGTCGAAACTGTCGCTGTGACGATTCGCGTTCCGGGGATGACGTGCGCCGGTTGTGCGGAAGCCGTCCGCCGGGCGCTCGCCAAGCAGGAGGGCGTGAAATCGGTCGAGGTCAGCCTGGAGGAGAAACGAGTCGTCGTGACGTACGATCCTGAGAAGATCGCGGCCAAGCACCTCGTCGAGTCCATCGCCAGGGCTGGATTTGCGGCCACGCTGTGAGTGGCTTCACAGGGGAAGAGGAGGCTGTCGCGGGAGAAGCGGATATCACCTCCGAAGGGGGCGGAGCGCAAGGGGATATCGAGCACCGCGATTCTTTCAGAGTGGAGGGACTATGTCAGAGTGTTGCCGGGTTCCCGGGGATCACCGAGGCTCGGAGGCTCAGTGCCCGGGCTGCGGGCGGAAAGGTCAGCGCGTGAAACGGCGGACGCTGGAGCATCTGCTCACAGGATCGGCTCTGGCTCGTCTCACGGATCATCCCTATTTCTTTTGCGCGACGCCAGAGTGTCCGGTTGTTTACTTCTCGAACGAAGCCGGTTCTCGTTTTCACAAGGGGGATGTGCGGGTGCGAGTCGGGGTGAAGGAGACCGAAGATCCTGTGCCCATCTGCTATTGCTTTGATATCACCGAGCGGATGGTGCTCGAGGAGATCGAGGCGACAGGGCGCACGGCCATACCCGACTATATTAAGGCTCAGGTCAAGGCTGGGCACTGTGCCTGCGAGACGAAGAACCCATCGGGACGGTGTTGTCTCGGCGTTGTGACCACTGTTGTGCTCAGGGCCTTGAGGCAAAGAGAAATACAGGATGCGGAGCCTCTCCAAGCTCCGGCACAGGAGTGTTGCGGGCGGCCCACACTGTGAGGTCTCACTCCGAGCGTTGGGAAGGCATACAGCAGAGGGGAGCTCGCTGTGACTTAATGCAGCATCGGGCGGGGGCAATTCCTCACCCCGTGAAACCGCGCATACGATCGAGTATAGTCTCAGGTGAGCACTGCGAGCAGAGTGGTGGAGGTTCCAGATCTCGCGCGGGTGAGGCCCAACGCGCGTCATGTGTGATGCTCATGGGACTCTCCGACAGCGGCCGGGCGCGTATTGAGGGGGCCTCACTATAGCAGTGCGGGGGAGACTTCGCCTCGTGAGAGAGGATTGTCGGGGGGACTCCTTTTTGGTATGTTTGGCACCTCATGGGTGCCCCACGCGGGGACATCTCGGATGCGCGCGTGTGATGATCAATTCGCAGGCAGGGTGAGGGCGAGCAGGCCGATTCGCTGCACGCGTGTGGGTGCTTTGGTGACGGACGTTTCGCGATGTGGAGGTGGTGCGGCGTATCTCGTGGGGTTGGCCTCAGAGGCCGTGCGAGTCGGCTATGAGGTGGTCGTCGGATGCGGAGGAGATGGGACGGTGCATCGTCTGCTGGGGCTGATTTCTGGCAGCTCCCCTGAGGCTCTTCGCCGATGGGGAATATATTCAGGACACGCCCGCGCCGATCGAGATCGTGCCGCAGGGGTATCCCACGCGATCTCCGGACTGCGTGGGAGCTCTGAGCACTCTCAGCGTTTTCGTTCCATGAATGGGTATGCGCACGCCGTTTTACGAGTGTGAGGAAGCTTTGGGAGCGCAATTTCAGGAGGAGGCAGGGTGGATCATCCCCTCCGTGTATACCTCCCTTGAGGAGGAGCATCGTGCTGTCCGCGAAGCTGCGGGGATGCTGGACCTCACCGCGAGGGGGCGCATTCTCGTGCGCGGTCGGGAGAGTATGCGCTTTTTGCAGAGCATGCTCTCCAACGATGTGGCGCGCCTTCCGGCTGGAGCGGGCGTTTGGGCGACGCTGTTGACGAATAAGGGGCGGATGATCGGCTTGATGCGCGTGTATCATCTTGGCGAGGAGTATCTGCTCGATGTCGAGCCGCGCGCGGCGGAGAAGACGCGGCGGACGCTCCAAGAGTACAAGATGGCTTTGCGTGTCGAAGTCGTGGATGTGACGGATTCACTCCCTGTGCTTTCGCTTCAAGGACCGAAGGCGCGGTGCGTGCTCGCGGCCGTCTTCGGTGAGGGTCTCACACTGGAGCGCGAAGGGGAGATTGCTGCGTATTCGATCGAGCGGATTCTCGCTCCTGCGGGGGGGATTACCGATCCAGATGTTTGCCCGCAGGTTTGGGTCGCTCGCGCGAGCCATACAGGGGAAGAGGGGTACGATATCTTCATGGATCGGGCGGTGGGACCGGTGCTCTGGCGCGCTCTTTGGGATGCGGGAGGGGAGTTCGGCCTTCGCGCCGTTGGATTTCGCGCGCTTTTTGTCTTGCGATTAGAGGCGGGGCAGCCCTGGTACGGTTTCGATGTGGACGAGACGACAATTCCCTTGGAAGCCGGTCTGGAATCGGCGATCAGCTTCACGAAAGGATGCTATATCGGCCAGGAGACTATTGCTATGATCCGGTATCGCGGCCATCTCAATCGGAAACTGGTGGGGTTGCGCCTGAGGGGTGATCCGCTTCCGGACCCGGGAGATCGCATCCTTGCGGACGGGGTCGAAGTAGGGCGCACGGCGAGTGCGGCGTTCTCGTTCTCGCTGCGGACGAATATCGCGCTCGGCTACGTCAAATGCGCATGGGGGGATCCGGGAACGCGCCTGGTCGTGAGGACGAAGGAGGGGGAGGTTGAGGCGAATGTCTGTGCGTTACCTTTTGTCGCGAGGGGTGAGGCGTCGATCTGTCCGTGAGGGCGATGGAGGAGAGGGAAACGCATCGGGGTGAGGGGACGCGGTGGGGGGAACTTCCCGCCTTTGGCGCGCGACCTTTGCCGGAGTTTCCCGGATGGTGGGCGATGCTCGGGCCGGGCGTCATCTGGATGGCGCTCGCGCAGGGGAGCGGCGAGCTGATCTGGTGGCCGCGTCTCGTTGCGAAATATGGCGTGGGATTCCTCTTCCTGATCGTTCCAGCGTGCCTCTTGCAGTTCCCGCTCAACTACGCTATCGGTCGGTATACGCTGCTGACGGGCGAGAGCATCTGGCAAGGATTCATCCGCCTGAACCGCTGGTTCGCCCTGGGACTCTGGGGAGTGATGACGCTGCACTTTCTCTGGTTCGGCGCGTTCGTCACGGCGGGGAGCACGGGTATAGCCGCGCTGTGGGACTTTCCTCCGGGATGGAGCCAGTCGGAGAAGGCGTTGCTCTGGTCGTGGCTTATGGTCTTGATTCTCTTCCCGGCTTTGCTGATGAGCCCGACGGCATATCGGCTCATCGAACGCTTTATGGTGGGCGTTGCTGTGATCACCGTCGTCGGTTTGGTGATCTCCTGCACGCAACCGGTCGTCCGCGCTGCTGTGCCCGCCTTTGTGAGAGGACTTCTGAGCCCACACTTTCCTCCGTTTGCGGAGCTGCCGCGTCCATGGGAGGGGCGTGACGCCACACCGCTTCTGACGGCCATCACCTTCGCCGGTCTCGGGGGATTTTGGACGCTCTTCTACTCCTATTGGCTGCGCGAGAAAGGGGCAGGAATGGCGGCCCATATCGGTCGCATCACGAGCCCGGTGACGGGGAAGCCGGAAGTGATTCCGCTCGCCGGATACCTTCCTGCTGCGGGGTCGGGTGTGGACACGCGATGGCGCCGCTGGCGACTCTATCTGTGCGTGGACAGCCTCATCGGGATTGTCGGTAACGCTCTGACGACGCTCCTGACGTGCCTTTTGGCATTCGCCCTGTTGTACCCGCAGGGGTTGGTCCCGGAAGAGTGGGAATTGGTCGTGCATCAGATGCGCTTCTTCGAGGTCAGTTGGGGGAGCGCTGGGAGGATTCTCTTCGCGCTCGTGGCCGCTGCTTTCTTGGGGGATACGTGGATGGCGACGCTGGACGCGACGAGCCGCGTGCATACGGATTTCGTCCTCACGTATTTCCCGAAGGCGCGACGCTACCATCCGCGCACGTGGTATTACGGAGTGGCGACGGGATTGACGGTGGTCACCGTCATCACCATGCACTTTGCGAGTCCGGCGGCGTTGATTCTCCTGACGGCCGTATTAGGCTTCCTCGGTACGGTCATCTTCACCGGCGCTCTTTTGTGGCTCACCTACCACTGGCTTCCGCCGCTCGTGCCGGAGTCGGTGCGCCCAGGTCGCCTCGGCGCCGTGCTTCTCGGATTCTCGTGGATCGTGTATCTGCTGCTGGCGGGTATTTACATTTGGCTCCAGTGGCTTCGATGACGGATAGTGTTCGGTCTTCGCAAGCGGAGCGATCGAGGGCGCTCACGGTTCTCGATCGTGGGATACTCGCGAGCTGTGTGCTCTTTGCGCTCATGGCTCCGCATTCGATCGCAGCGACGCAAAGCGCCTTCCTGCTTGGCCTGGTGTTATGGATCATCCGAGTGGTGCTCCGGCGATCTCTCGAGTATCGGCCCATGGTGTTGGATCTGCCGATCCTCGGCTTCGTGTGGATGAGCCTGTTGGCCGCGATCTTCTCTTATGAACCGGCCTTGAGCCTGCTGAAGGTGCGGAGCGTGGGCCTTTTCCTCATCGTCTTCCTCATCGCGCAGAATCTCCCGAATCGGGAGTGGGGAAAGCGGCTGGCGCTCTTGCTGGTCGTCTCCTGTTTCGTCAACGTGGGGTATGTCTTCTGGCAGAGAGCTGTGGGGCGTGGGCTCCGGCTTTTGGAGATCTCCGAAGAGAGTCCGCTGCGTCACGTGGGGATCGGACCGGGGGACGTGCTCTTGAGCGTCGAGGGACGGACGATTCGCTCGCCCGAAGAGGTGGCGGCGGTGGTGGCTCCTAAGCGGGGAGAGCGGGTGCAGCTCTTCGTCTTCCGACCGGAGATTTACCGCCACTATGAGATCCGCATCCCCGAGGATGTACCTGCGGAGAATCCGCTCCTCATTCGCCGGTCAGAGCCGTGGACGTATTTTCGCGCATCGGGATTTTACGGGTGGAACTATTTCACCTACGCTGAGGTCGTGCAACTGCTCGGTTCGTTGCTGCTCGGGATATTCCTCATGCTGCCGAAGAAGCGAAGCGTGTGGGGGATCCTGGCAGGGCTCGGCGTCCTCGCGATGGTGTGGGTGATTCTGCTCACGGTGACACGGGCCGTCTGGGGAGCGTTCGCGTTCTCCGCACTCGTCATGTCCGTGCATCGGTGGGGGAGGAAGGCCCTTGTGATCGTGATCGTCGCTCTTCTGATTGCCGCCCCTGTGGGCGCGCGGCTCCTTCGGCAGGTGCGCTCTGTGCCGCTGCTCTCGACTCGCGAGCCGAGCACGGCCTATCGCCTCACGGTATGGCGAGAGGGGATTCATCTGCTGCTCAGCCATCCGAAGCATTGGATTCTCGGCATCGGCATGGACACCCTCAAGGCGCGGTGGCGGGAATGGGGGATGTTTCAAGGAGGCCGGCTCCCGCTCGGACACATGCATTCGAGCCCCGTGCAGATCGCGGTGGAGCGCGGCCTTCCGGCGCTCCTCTTCTGGTTCTGGTGGTTTGTTCGATACCTCCGGCTCCTTCGCCTCGGACTGCGCTCCGAAGTCGTGAATCGGGATCCCACGCTCGCAGGGATCTATCTGGGGACGTTCGGTGGAACGCTCGGCTTTTTGGCCAGTTCGCTCGTGCATTATAACTTCGGGGATTCGGAGGTGATCATGGTCGTCTACTTCCAGATGGGGCTCATCGAGGGATTCCATCGGCTGACCCATCATGAGGGCCGAGTATGAACGGATCGCAGGGGCATCCCGCGTCCGGAGCCTGTGGGATTTTGCGCTGTCGCGAAGCTTTGGTAGAATGTGCGAGAACCCTGACGGGGACTGGTAACCTGATGCGAAGGAGGACGCTATGGGGCGACGAAGAAGATGGGGGATAGGAGCTTTTCTTTTTCTTTCGGTGCTGATGCGGGGGGGCGATCCCGCGCTCAGTGCCCGACAAGAGGCGACGACGGCGGAGCAAGATTTGCAACGTGGTCGCGTCCTCTTCTATCAACAGAATTATCCGGGCGCCATTGAAGCGCTCAAGCAGGCGATCACCAAGAAGCCGGAATTGGCCGAAGCCCATTATTTCCTGGGCATGAGCTACTATCGCCTCGCCGATTACGCGCAAGCGGAAATGGCCCTGCGCACGGCGCTCAAGCTCAAAAACGAAAACTATCCCGAGGCCCATTTCGGACTCGGGATGGTCTATTTCCGAAAGCGCGAGGTGGATCCCGCCGTGCGGGAGTTTCAGATGGCCATTGAGCAGCGCGGTGGAAATTATCCCGATGCCTTCAACGTGCTGGGGGTCATCTACTATGGGCAGCGGCGGTTCACCGAGGCGATTCAAAGCTTTCGGAAGGCGATTGAGCAACGTCCCGAAGGGCCGGAGATCTATTTCAATCTCGGGATGGCCATCGAACACGAACTCGTCGAAGGGGCGGGGGCGAACGCCTCCGGCGTGACCTGGAACGACGCGATTTCGGCATATCGGAAGGCGATTGAGCAGCGCGGCACCTATCCTCTCGCTCAGAAGGCGTTGGGGCTCGCGCTCATTGGCGTGGATAATGAGGCGGCCATGGCGGAGTTGGGGGTCTATCTGCAGCAGGCGCCGCAGGCTCAAGATCGTTTGCAGATTGAGGAGATCATTGATCTCCTCAAGAAGCCGGACGATCCGTCCGCGCCTGTCGAGGAGTTGGGGAAGGTGCCGCGTGTGAGCAAAGTGGCGCCTGTGCGTCCGACGGAAGAGGCTGTGAAAAATAAAGTGCAGGGGAGCGTGATCCTCTCTGTGCTCTTCTGCTATGACAAGCGCGCGCGTGTGGTGAGAATCGTCAAGGGGTTGGGATATGGATTGGACGAAGCGGCCGCCGATGTTGTGCGCCGGGTTCAATTTGAGCCTGCCACTTCCGGAGGCCGTCAGATCTCCGAGCGCCGTTTGGTGAGGGTGGATTTCAAGATTTGATGAGAGGAGCGCGTCCCCCCTCGCTCTTCGCGAGCGAGGGGGAGGCCAACTGAGGGCCCTCATGGGGAAGCGGCATGCTTCCCCGATCTCCTCTGCCGATGTGCTTCCCCTGAAGCGGAGCATCCTCGTCTGGCGCTCTCTGGCCGCTCTCGGCACCCTGCCGATATAATAGCTGACGTGGCGATCGCCATGGGGAAGAAGTCACGGGCAGTCGGCACCGTTTTCCTCATTGTTCGGGGAGAGCACGAGGAGCGGATCATCGAACTCCAGGACCAGACGGTTCACGTCGGCGTCGGAGAGGGCGGCCGTTTGGAGATCGGACGTGGCGAAGTCATGTCCCTCGATTCGGCGCTCATTGCGATCGCTCACACCGAGCGGGGATATGTCCTCACCCCCTTGCGCGCTTCTGCTCCGGTCCGGGTCAACCATCTTCCGGTGGAAGGGGAAGCGCTGCTTCGCGATGGGGATCAGATTGTCGTCGAGGGCATCTCCACGCCGCTCGAATTCCGAGAGCGTCGTGAGCGGTGGTCGTCCTTGAAGAGAGCGCTGCATTGGGAGCAGGCGGAGCGTGAGGTGCGCCGATGGCTCTCGCGCGAGCGCGATCGGGCGATGCGGAAAAAAGCCGTCGCCGTCGTGGCCGGTTTGCTGGGGCTCGTCCTCTTGATCTGGTTCATCGTCAATGAGTACTCCTTACGCATGGGGATCGGAGAAGTCACGGGGCGACTTCAGCAACAGGAACGCGCGCTCTCGGAGTTGAGCCAGCAGATCGAGGAGCTCCAGCGAAAGGTAGATCGGCTCGCCTCGAATGTGGAGGGCGAGCTGACCATAGCCGGGCGCATCTCCAACACCTATGGGCCGAGCGTGAGTCTGATTGAAGCCACTTACGGATTTGTCGAGCAGGGGACGGGAAAGGTCTTGCGCTATGCCGAGGCGACCGAGGGCGGGATCGCGATCACACACGGGGAGGAGCGGTTCCAGGTGACGACAGAGGGGAATGGGCCGGTCGTGGAGGAGACGGTCATCGGGACGGGATTCCTCGTCGCGCGCGGCTATCTGCTGACGAACCTGCACGTGGCACGCCCGTGGTGGCAGAATGAAGCTGCTGAGCAAATCCTCGGGATGGGATTTCGGCCGCGTCTGCTGGCGCTCAATGCCTACTTCCCGACGATCCCGACGCCGGTACCGCTGGAAGTGGCGCGCATCTCCGAAGAGTATGATCTGGCACTGTGCCGGCTGGGACGCATGGATGTGAATCTTCCCATCCCTCCCTTGGCGGGAGAGGACGTGAGGGTTGAGGTCGGGCAATCGGTCATTCTGCTCGGATATCCGGCCGGCATTGAGGCGTTGCTCGCCCGGTTAGATGAGGGCGTCGCGCGCCAGATCATCACCACGACGGCCATGCGTGTCCCCGAAGTCGCACGAGAGTTAGCGGCGCGTGGTCTGATCCGACCGATGGTGACACAAGGGCATGTGAGCGCCCGACTACCGAGTCGCATCGTTCATGATGCGGCGACGACGACCGGAGGATCTGGGGGGCCGCTCTTCAATCGGAACGGTGTCATCATTGGCGTCAACTATGCCGTGCTGCGAGAATTTTCAGCGTCCAACCTGGCTGTCCCGAGCACGCTTGTGCGCCAGATCTTACGCGCGCAGGGGATTGTGCCATGAGGTCTTGGAGGAAGACCGCATGGTCTTACGAGTGCGCCCCATCCCTGTGAGGTCCCGGTCTTCTGCGTCTTTTCACCCATGCGGGTGGGCGGTGGCGCGCCCACGATCCGATGTCGGCCCACCGCGGAAGGCCCGTATCCACTTGTATGGTCATTTCTTTTGCTCTCCTGTCGTGCTGATCGGCCTATCGGCACACGTGTTGCTTTTACGACCATGCCGCCCGTGGACAAAGGGCGAGTCTTTGAAACCGGAGGAGGAGCGATGCGAATCCTGAAGATCATAGCGACACTCATCATCACCGTCCTTGTGGGCGTCTTGATGCTCGCGTCTACGCCCATCGCCAAGCAGGAGTACTCGAAGAAAGAGAAGAAAGCGTGCACCTATTGCCACACCTCGAAGAATCCGAAGGACTATTCGGACAAAGACCTGAACGAGGCGGGGAAGTACTACAAAGAGAAGAAGACGCTCCAGGGATATCAGGAGAAGCGGTGAAAACCGTGGGACGCCGAGTGCGCGTGGCGGGACGTGAAGCCGGCGGGCGTTCCTGAAGGGATGGAGGCAGGGGGGAGAGAGATGAGGCGTTCTCCTCCGTCTGGGTGTTTGGAAGAAGCGGGTGGGAAAGAGGCGAGAGGTGCGAGATGGCCGCGCGTGGTGCTTCTGTATGTGGGGATACCGGCGGGAGCGGCGGGGGTGTTCCTTCTGCTTCAGTGGCGAGCCGTAGTCGGGCCACTGGCGAGTGAGACGCCGCTTGTCGTCCTCGCGCTTATTCACTACGCCGGAGCCGCTGTTTTCCACTGGCTCCATGTCTACCAGCGCGACGCTTTACTGGAGCGGTTGGGGCTTTGGGTGACCGCTGTGGGCATTGGACTGAATGTGGCAGCGTGGGGAACGCGAGGGCTGATCGTCGACCATTATCCGCTCAGCAACCTTTATGACACAGCGCTCTTTTTCGCCCTGATAACGGCTGCGGCGAGCCTCGTCGCGACGCGCACCTCGTGCCACTCCCTCCTCGGGGCGGCGATCCTGCCCATGGCTGCGCTTCTTGTTGTCCTCGGGCTCCTGTACGGGAACGACGTGCACGATCTTCCACCGGTGCTCGTCAGCTATTGGCGGCCGATTCATGTGACGGTGGCGATGGCGGGCTACGGCCTGTGCGCGGTGAGCTTCATCACAGCGGTGCTCTATCTGGTGAGGGATCGGGTTCGGGTGGAGTGGATCGCCGTCTTCGCCATGATGCTGCCGGTGCTCACCTATGCCGTGATCTCCGATGGTTCGATTCTCAGCCAGGGAGTCTTCTTCGTGAAGTTGCTCTTAGATGGACAGCGAGTCCCGATGGATCCGGAGAATCGGGAATTCCTGCGCGCGATCGTTCCCGGCGTTGGTGCGATCTTCCGCGTGGCGTTCCTGGGATCGGCCTGTGCCGTGATCGCGTTCGCGAGCTCTCTGCTGACGGACCGCTCCTTTGTGCGGGCGATCGGGCATTGGGTGACGCGCGTGGTGCTCGTGGTGCAAGGAGCCGGTGTGCTCGTGCTCTTCCTCCAACTCCGGCAGGCGCGCGATGTCGTCGCCCTCATTGATCCTGCGCAGCGGAGTCTGATTCCGGAAATCTGGCTCCGACAGTTCGGGAGCCGTCTGGAACTCACGGCGCGAGGGGGGGCACTGGAGATCGCAGCCATCTTCACCGCCTGTGCGCTCACGGGCTTCATCGCTCTCCTCGGGTGGAAGCCGGAGCGACTTCTGGACGTGCTGCCTCCGCGCGACGTGTTGGATCGGCTCACCTATCGAGCGGTGGTGCTCGCGTTCCCCTTGTTGACGCTCATGGTGATCACGGGGGCCGTGTGGGCGAATGAATCCTGGGGACGATATTGGGGATGGGATCCTAAGGAGACGTGGGCGCTCATCACGTGGCTCTTCTACGCGGCGTTCCTGCATACGCGCCTCGTGCCGGGATGGAAGGGGCGTCGGAGCGCTCTGCTGGCCGTGCTCGGGTTTATCGCTGTCCTGTTCACGTATCTCGGGGTGAGCTTTTTGCTCCCCGGTTTGCATTCCTACGCGTCCGCATCGGCGGGGCTTCCGCCGGGAGCATAAAGGGCGCTCTCGCTCTTCTCAGAAGCGGGGGTAGATGACGACGCGGCGGAAGGGGTCTTGTCCTTTACTCTCGGAGATGAGGCCGTAGCGCTGGACCAGCTCGTGTTGCAGCCGGCGGATGTATGCGTTCTGCGGCGAGAGCTCGACCGGGCGCCGATGCGCGATGACCTCGGCGATGGCTTCTTCGACCTCTTCGAGCGCACGCTGCTCCTCGGCAAAGAGTTCCTCCTTCGGAGCCTGCAGGCCGAATTCCTCCAGGAGGAAGTGTTTCACTTGCGTGGTCGTGTGGCTCTTGAGGATGAAGATGGGAATGTTCCATTGAGCGGCTTCGCGGAGACGTTGGGCTTCACCCCGCGCGTGCGATTTGAGGGTGAGCACGACATCCGCTTGTTTCACGTCGTTGGTGATGAGGGCGGGAACGCCCAATTCGCGGATCGCGCGCTCGATCTTATCTCGACTCACGGCGTACGGGAAGATTTTGAGCGGACGTCGGTCTGTGACTCCGCTGGGGGCTTCGGCGGCAGGTTTCTCCGGCGGCGCCGGTGTCGCGCTCACGATCTCGATCTCCCCGCTCGGCTGTCGGAGGCGAATCTCCGGGCGAGGGGGAATACCGCGCAGCATGCGGTCTACGACCGTCGCGACATCGTGATGAACGGCCAGACGATCTCTGTCCTGAATCTCGATGAGGACGTCGAACGTCGGCGGAGCCTTGCGCTCGAGGACCGTCTTTTGCGTCCCGCGCCGTTTGGCTTCCTCATCGCTCAGCGTCACGGCTTGGATACCGCCGACGAGATCGCAGAGCGTGGGGTTCATGAGGAGATTCTCCAGGGAATTCCCGTGCGCCGTCGCAATGAGCTGAACGCCGCGTTCGGCGATCGTGCGAGCCGCGAGCGCCTCCGCCTCCGTCCCGATCTCGTCAATGACGATCACTTCGGGCATGTGGTTCTCGACGGCCTCGATCATGACGGCATGTTGCAGTTCCGGCGAGGGAACGTGCATGCGGCGCGCGCGTCCGATGCCCGGATGCGGGATGTCCCCATCGCCCGCGATCTCGTTCGATGTATCCACGACCATCACGCGCTTGCCCAGTTCATCGGCCAGCACACGCGCCGCCTCGCGCAGCAGTGTCGTCTTCCCGACCCCGGGTTTCCCCAGAAGCAGAATGCTCTTGCCCGATTGAATGACGTCTTTGATGATATCCACCGTCCCGAAGACAGCGCGCCCGACGCGACAGGTGAGGCCGATGATCTCTCCCCGACGGTTTCGCAAGGCCGAGATCCGATGGAGCGTGCGCTCGATCCCCGCGCGGTTGTCCTTGGTGAACGTCCCCACCCGACTCACGACGAACTGCAGATCGTCGCGCGTGACGAAATCCTCCCTCAGCGTGATCGAGCGCGAGAGGAACCGGGCCTCGGGGGGTCGCCCGAGATCCAGGACGACCTCGACCAGCTCGTTCACATCCGGCTGCTCCAGAAGGGCTTCTCGGATTGCCGGAGGGAGGACATCGAGAAGCAGATCCAGATTGTCCGTGATCGCGATTTCGCGTTGTCCCATAAGCGCTTCGCGTTCGACTCCACGTTTTATCATAATCCCCGGCTCGGGAAATGTCCAAAAATTGGCTCCCGTCTCCTCCGGGAGTGTGTTATGCTCTTCCCGTCATGGAACCGACGCGGGAGAGGACGCTTCAGGAGATCCGCCGACATGTGGAGGAGATCTTGCGGTTGCTGCATCTGGATCCGGTGCGCGATCCGGAGTTGCAGCAGACGCCGGAGCGGGTGGCCGAGTGGTACCTGGAGTTCTTCGGCCATGCGGGCGGCGAAGGGGAGCCGGAGATCGTGCCGCTGGCGCATGAGGGGAGTGAAGAAGAGATGATCGTCGTGGCGGACCTCCCGTTCTACTCCGTCTGTGCGCATCATCTGCTGCCCTTCTTCGGGAAGGCGCAGATCGGCTATGTGCCCGATCGCGCCGTGCTCGGATTGGGGAGCGTGGGGCGCCTCCTTGAACAGTATGCCCGTCGTCCGCAGCTTCAGGAGCGGTTGACCGAACAGGTCGCCGAGGCGCTCGTTCGCAGTGCGCGCCCGCGGGGCGTGATCGTCATGCTCCGTGCGCGACAGCTCTGCCTGGAGATGCGCGGCGTGCGGAAACCCGCCTGGGTGACGACGAGTGCCGCACGCGGATGTTGTCGAGAGCCGTTCTGGCGCGAAGAGTTCTTCCGGCGGCTGATCAGACGGTGAACCGCCGACTTCACGGCTGTGCGTCTCCATCCTCCAAGAGCGCAGGATCGAAGCAGATGATGGCCTTGACGATCTCCGCCCTTGCCATCGCCTGAAAAGCCTCTGACACCCGCTCCAGAGGAAAGCGGTGAAGCGGCAGATCGCGAGCGCGAATGGCCCCTCGTTCGATCCACCGCAGCGCTTCGCGGGTATCCGGAGGCCCACAGGAGTAGCTGGGGATGAGGCTGATCTCATGCAGGTAGAGATGATAGGGCCAGATCGCGCACTGTTCTTCCGGTGGGGTCGGGGTGAAGAGGATCACGCGGCTGCCCGGGCCGGCGCACGCGATCCCCAGGGTGAGGGCTTCGCTCGAGCCCGGGCCGACGATGACGACATCCGCTCCTTCGCCTCCGGTGAGCTCGCGCACGCGCTCCGGCACGTCTTCTCGTTCGGCATGGAGAGTGTGAATGTCTCCGAGCTGCTCCGCCAGGCGGCAGCGCGCTTCACGCCGATCCACGCCGATGACCGGATGCGCTCCCCAAGCGCGCGCCAGCCGCAGATGCAGCATCCCCATGATCCCCAAACCAATGACGACCACCGCATCCCCTTCCTGGAGCGCAGCGCGCCGAAGTGACCGAACGACGCACGCCGTCGGCTCAATGAGGACACCGTCCTCCCACGAGAGGGTATCCGGGAGCACCAGCGTGTCCGCGAGATTGCCTTCCGGGACGAGGAGATATTCGGCCATCCCCCCCGGGATGATTCGGGAGCGCCGCCAGGTCGGGCAGAGGCTGTAGTGACCACGCCGACAGAAGCGACAGCGAAAGCACGGGGCATGGTGATGGATGAAGACCCGATCGCCCACGCGAAATTCGCGCACCGCAGCACCGACGCAGACCACCACACCGACCGGTTCGTGCCCGAAAACCACCGGGGCTTTCCGCCGAATGTACCACGGCAGGATATCGCCCGAGCAGATCCCACAAGCGACCGTCCTCACCAAAATGTCGCGCTCGCCCACCGGAGGAACGTCCATCTCCTCGACGCGAATATCGTGGACGTCATAGAGGCGGGCGACGCGCATCGTCTGAGGGAGGGAAGGCATGGGCACGATCGCCTCCGCCGCTGTCAGGGAATCACTGCGTATTTGATGCAGTTGCCCTGCTGCAGCAAGGTGAACACTTCCAGAAGGCGCGTGAGCGGATATTCCCCCGTGATGAGCCGTCCGACCTCGAGTCTCCGTTCGCACAGAAGTTCATACGCTTTGCGAACAGCCCGCTGCGTGTAGTGAAAAGGACTGATCAGCGTGATCTGGTCGTAGTGGATGCGCCCTGTATCCAGCTCGATTGTGGAACCGGACGGACAGCCGCCGAAGAGCACAACCTTCCCCCCTCGGCGAACCAGGGAGATGGCTTGCTGCCAGACGGTCGGACGTCCCGTGCATTCGATGACCGCGTCAGCGCCGCGCCCCTGCGTGAGCTCGAGGACGACTTCGCGCACATCGTCATGGTCGGCATCCATGACGCAGGCCGCGCCCAGTTCCCGCGCCATGCGGAGTCGAAACGCGCGCCGCCCCGCGACGAGAATGCGCTCGAGTCCCAGCGCGCGCAGCAGCAGCAGATGCATCAGACCAATCGCTCCCGCGCCGATGATGAGGACTGTATCTTCGGGATCGAATTCCAGTCCTCCCAGTCCGTGCACGACGCAAGAGAGAGGCTCCAGAATGGCCGCTTCCGTGAAGGGAAGCGTCGCCGGCTTAGGGAACATGTTCTTCTGCACGATGTGGGCGGGGACCTTGATGTACTCGGCGTACGCACCGAGGACCTTGGCCTTCATCGTCAGCTCGCAGAGATTGTCCTGACCACGCCGGCAATAGTAGCACTCGCCACAGGGGGCAGAGTGCACGGACATGATGGCGTCTCCTTCGCGGAAGTGTCGGACACCCCGCCCGACCTCGGCGACCTCTCCGGCGAATTCGTGCCCGAAGAGCGTTGGCATGGGCATCTTCGGATGCCCTCGCAGATACGCCTTCAAGTCCGTCCCACAGGTCAGGGCAGCGCGAATCCGAACGACGACCTCGCCCGGCCCCGGCGTCGGCCTCTCGACTTCCCGCAGTTCCAGAAGCCCCGGTTGAACGAGGACGTTCGCGAGCATGCCATTTCGTCGCTTCTGTTCCATAGACCAAAGACACAATTTTAGCCCCCCACTCTGTGATCCGCCAATCGTCCTCGGGCGCGACCGTAAGGGAAGCGGTTGAAAAGTCGTGCGCAGAAGGCGTAGAATTCCCAGGCCGGGAGTGAACGCCAGATGGGTCCAGAGAGATCGTGTGAGCCGATACAGTGCGAATGGTCCGAGCCTTCGGGCGATGGGCCGAGGACACAGGATCAGAGGTCTCGGCTCTACCGGCACCGCGGGAACTATCGGTGGGTGGGAGCGCAACCGGAGCCCTATAAAAGGCAATCTGGGGATTGGGCCGCTGCTCTCAGAATCGTTCTCGTCGGTCAGATGAGCGAGCCTCTCGATTTTCAGCTCCGGTATTTTGAGCTGGAGCCCGGGGGGTTCACGAGCCTCGAGAAACACGAGCATGCCCATGTCGTGATCATCATCCGAGGGAAGGGGACGATCGTCGCGGGCTCCGAATGCTGGAATGTGGGCTTTCTCGATACGGCGTACATTGCTCCCCTGACGCCGCATCAGATTCTCAACGGAGGAGACGAGCCTCTCGGCTTCTTCTGCATTGTGGACGCCGTGCGCGATCGCCCGCAGCCACTCAGCCCGAGCGAACTCCAGCGGCTTTTGCAGATCCCGAGCGTACGAGAAGCGATTCGGACGTCAGCGTCGAGGGGCGAGTCACATGAGGGCGAGGATCACTGTGGTCGGTGAGTCGTGACGTAGCGCAGCAGTTCGCTCTTGAGCTCCTCGAGCTTGCCTGTGAAGAAATGGTCAGCCCCCTCGATCAGGATCAGTTCCTTCGGCTCCGGAAGCGTCAGCATCAGGGCTTGAACGTGCTCCAGGGGAGCGAATTCGTCCTTAGTCCCTTGGATGAAGAGCTTGGGCTTTGCGCATTCTTCGAGGAACCGGAAGTCTGCGAGAGCGACGGCCGCTCCGATGGCCACCAGTGTCGTCACGCGCTTATCGCGCACACCGACCCGCAGCCCCACCCAGGCGCCGAAAGAGTACCCGGCGATCCAGATCGGGATCCTTGGGTATCGCTCGGCCATGAAGGCGAGAGCAGCGGCGACATCCTCCTGCTCCCCTTCGCCGAAGTCGAATGTTCCGGCGCTCTTGCCGACGCCGCGGAAGTTGAACCGAAGCGTTGCGAGTCCCGCTTCTCGAAATGCCTGGGCGGCGCGCACAATGACCTTGTTGTTCATCGTCCCCCCATATTGGGGATGGGGATGACACAGGACGGCAACGGCGCTCGGCGGAGACGCTGCCCCTTCCTCGAGAATTGCTTCCAGCGGTCCGACCGGCGAAGGAAGCAGTAGTCCCATAGCAGGATGGGATACCAGAAAACTTTGCGTCTTGCAATGCGTTCGCCGTATGCTTGAAAAGCACGCGGGGAGGAGGGAGACATGGTGCGAACACACGGTGTGGGGAGAGAGTCTCGGCTGTGCGTGATCCTCGTCGCAATCCTCGTGGTGTCGGCGGGCGCTGCCCTTCTGGCTTCCGGGATCGTTGCCGAGGATTCCCGAGGTCGCCGCAACGCCGCCATCACGGCTGAAGAGATTCGCGCCCATGTTCGGTTCCTCGCCTCGGATGAACTGCAGGGGAGAGAGGCTGGGACCGAAGGTGCGGAGCGAGCCGCTCGTTATATCGCGTCCGCGTTTCACGCCTATGGGTTGAAACCCGTGGGTGACGAAGGGACATATGAACAGCGTTTCTCCTTTGTCGCACGCGTCGTCCCGGGGCCGAACAACCGACTTCGGATGGAGGCGGAGGAGAAGCGACGAGACTTCATCTTCGGGCGAGAGTTCACACCGCTGGCCTTCTCCAGTAGCGGCGTTCTCGAGGGAGAGGTCGTCTTCGCGGGTTATGGTATTTCAGCCCCTGAGCTTGGCTATGATGACTACGCGGGCATCGAGGTCGCGGGGAAGATCGTTCTCCTCCTTCAGGGGAGTCCGGACGGCGAGGATCCCCATGGGCGACTCCATGCCTATCGGGCGCCTCAGCGGAAGATTGCCACGGCGCGGGAGAAGGGCGCGCGCGGCGTTCTCTTCATTGCCCGGCGGGAGAGCGCTGAGGAGGATCGGCTCGCGGCCCTCACGTATGATCACATGTTCGGGGAGGCGGGCATTCCCGTGCTCCTTCTTGGCCGCGCGGCGGCGTCCGAGCTGATGCGCGCCGCCGGACAGGATCTCGGCGAGCAAGAGCGCGCTTGGACCTCGGGGGTGACGCCGCGCGCGTTCGAGCTCGCTCGTGTTCGCCTCACCGGATACGCGGATGTGAGGAAGGAGACGCGCCAGACGGCCAATATTGTCGGCGTGCTCGAGGGAAACGATCCCCTCCTCAAAGAGGAGGTCATCATCATCGGTGCACATTACGATCATCTCGGACGCGGGGGGGAGCACTCGTTAGCTCCTGATCGCATCGGCGAGGTGCACAATGGGGCGGATGACAATGCGTCGGGCGTCGCGGGTTTGCTCGAAGTGGCTCAAGCGCTCGCGGCGGATCGTTCGGCGCTCCGGCGCAGCGTCCTCTTCATCGCGTTCTCGGCTGAAGAGGTGGGGCTCCTTGGCTCCACTCACTATGTGAAGCATCCGATCTATCCCTTGGAGCGCACCATCGCCATGCTCAACTTCGACATGATCGGACGATTACGCGAGAGCGGACTCATCATCTACGGCGTTGGGACATCTCCCTTTTGGACGGCGGCGATTGAGCGCGCCAATGACACTGTCCGATTGCCCATCACGTTCCGAGAAGACGGTGTGGGTCCGAGCGATCATACGTCGTTTTATCTGAAGGACATTCCCGTGCTCCATTTCTTCACCGGCGTCCACGACGATTACCACAGGCCTTCCGATGATGCCGAGAAGATTCACGCGGAGGGGGCCGCGCGGATCGTGACGCTCGCGCACGCGATTGTGAGAGAGCTGGATCGTCGGCCTGAACGCCCGGCCTTCGCTCGCGTGCGCGAGGAGCGGCGAGAGGTTGCTGCTTCGGGCTTCCGCGTCTACATCGGGACGATCCCCGATTACGCGGAATCCACAGAAGGGGTGAAGATTGCCGGCGTTCGGCCCGGGAGCCCGGCTGAAAGAGCGGGCCTACACGTCGGCGATGTGATCCGTCGAGTCGGTCGGAGAGAGATCCGGAATGTCTACGACTACACCTCTGCCTTGCAGGAGCTGAAGGAAGGGGAGGAGGTGGAATTTGTGGTCCTGCGCCGAGGCGAGCTGCTTCCCGTGAAGGTCGTTCCCGAGCGGCGGCGGTAGTCCCTGCGCGAGCCGGATTCCGCTCCCGCCATCCTTTCGATGTCCTCCGCCTCCCGTTCACAAAAAATCCGCTTGAGTTTAAGCGAAGCGGTGGTAAAATCGGTACCCGAAAAGAGGCCGCACGCCAGGGACGTGGTCGTGTCGAAAGCGGAGAGAACGGGCTACGCGCAGAGAATCCCTCCGGGGAGGGGAAGTATGAAAGCGGTCAAGGAGGAGCCGGCGTGGGTCGCGAAGCTCAGCGATTCGATTGATGCCGGAAGGTTCGAAGAAGCGGAGCGAATGCTCCTCACGCTCGGGGCGAACACCGATCCCTTGGTGGCTCTCGCGGAGGCCGAGGTGAATCTCTACTTTTGTCGCTTCGAGCGGGCGCGAGAGCTTCTGTCGCAGATCACTCCGTGGAAGTTGGATGCGCGTTCCCTCTCGCGGTATCTCTTGGTGCTCGGCCAATTGCATCTGGAGCACGGGCAGTGGGATGCCGCGGAGGAGGCTTTGAAGGGGGCGTGCTGCATCTTCAAACTCGTGGGTGCGCGGTGTCACGTGGCGCGGGGGCTTTATTACCTCGGGGAGGTGCGGCTCAAGCGCGGACAGGGTGAGGAGGCCGAGGCGATCTGGGAGCAGGCAAAGGCGCTGCTCGCTGGAGAAGAGACGGCGCGCGGCGATTACGTGCGCGGTCTGCTCGACTATGCTTTGGGCGTGTGGCGATTTCACAAGGGGCAGATGGAGGAGGCCCGGGCGTCGCTCCACGCGAGCCTGACATTTCTCGAGGAGGAACGTGGCCGATATTATGCCTCTGCCCTGGGAGCACTCGGTGCTGTGCTCGTCTCCTGCGGGCAGTGCGCGGAGGCCCTTGAGCCCTTGAGAGATGCACGGCGGATCTTGGCCCGATATGCCCTCGGCGATTCGCTCAGCGATGTCACCGAGACGTTGGCGAGAGCTCTGGTTCGAATGGGGTGCTTCGCCGAAGCAGAACACGCTCTTCAGGAGAGCCTCGAGGTGCTCGAGCGCCTGGGACACAGGCGTGGGGTAGGGCGCATGTTCCAAGCGCTCGCCGATGCCTATTTCGAACAGAATGATCTTTCGCGCGCGGAGCAATCGGCACGCCTTGCTCTCGAGCAGGCGAGCGCTCTCTGTGACGAACGCTTGCAGGCGGAGGCGCACCTTCTCCTCGGACGCGCAGCGGCGCGGCGGCGCGATCCCGAAGCAGCCGAGCGAGCGCTTGTGCTCGCGCGCGATATCGCTCGGAGTCTCGGAGACAGAAAGCTCGAGGGACTCGCCTGCCTCTATCTCGGCGAGGCCTGTTACGCGATATCGCCCATGAGGGCGCACGAGTTGATTGCCAACGCGCAGGAATTGCTTCGTCCGGTGGCCGACCCGCAGTTGGAGCGAGAGATTGAGCGCGTCCTACAGCGAGCTGCCGGCGAGCGCATCAAGCTCACACCCGACAACAAGCTCATCTTCGACGGCAACTTTCTCCCCAACTGGTACGTGGCGCGGGAGACGCTGGAACGATTCCTGCTGAAGAATGCGCTCAGACAGGCGGAGGGGAATCTCACAAAGGCCGGTGAACTGCTGGGGATCACGAAGGTGCACGTCCATAATCTGCGCCGACAGTTCAATCTCTGAGGGAGAGCAAGGAGCGGCTCTGCCGGGAGGGAGACCTTCGCAGTGGGGGAGATAGCCGAGCCGGGTGGTGCAGAGTCCTGCGAGAACGTGACGTTTGGAAGGGGGATATGGGGACATTACAAGGAAAAATCGCCATCGTGACCGGAGGCACGCGAGGGATCGGCCGGGCCATCGTCGAATGCTTGCTCGAAGCGGGCGCCTCGGTCGTCTTCTGCTCGCGCTCGGCGGAAGCTGTGCGGAGGACGCTGGATGATCTGGAGCCGAAAGCGCCGGGACGCGTCGCTGCGCTCCCCTGCGACGTGCGTGATCTCGCGCAAGTGCGCGAGCTGGTTCAGCACACGGTGCGCACGTTCGGCGGCGTGGATATCTTGATCAACAACGCAGGCGTGGGCGTCTTTCGCAGCATCTACGAGTTGACGCCCGAGCAGTGGCACGAGGTCATCGAGACCAACCTCACAGGCGCGTTCTACTGCTCCCGGGAGGTCGTCGGATACATGCGGCAGCGCGGCGGCGGATATATCATCAACATCAGCTCGCTCGCCGGAAAGAATGCGTTCGCCGGAGGCGCAGCCTACAACGCCTCGAAATTCGGTCTGAACGGATTCAGCGAGGCGATCATGCACGATCTGCGCTACGACAACATCCGCGTGAGCTACGTCATGCCCGGGAGCGTCGCCACGGAATTCGGAGGGCGCGAGCCGACGGCCGAGGAGGCATGGAAGCTGAAGCCATCGGATGTCGCCCGCGTAGTGCTTCATCTGCTCGAGCACGATCCGGCGAGCCTCCCGAGCTGCGTGGAGATTCGTCCCTCGAAGCCGCCGCGAAAGGGGTGATGGCAGTATCCACATTGGCGTGGGATAAGAGCACTCACGAGCAGGATGATTCTGAGGAAGTGCGCTAAGGCCGGAGCTTGCGATGCCTCCGGCCTCACCGCTACCGTTCCGCTACTGATGATGAGGGGCTTTCACCGGCCCAGAGGGGGATCGAATCTCTCCCCCTACCGGAGCGGGTGGAGCCGGCATCGGCCGATGCGAGATCGGTCCTTCACCTCGCCCCCCGATGGCCGGACCAGGTGTGAGCACGCCATCGTGCTCCCACCGGCCAGCTCCCACGCGGAAGCTCGGTCGCGAACGCTCTGAAGGCGTCGCCGGCGGAGGCGATGTCCCCGGCGACCTCCCGTGACCGGGTTCCCCGACATACGGACCCCAAGACCACGCCGTCGGGTAGGGACACCGGTAGACGAAACGCCGACCCCAGGGCGAGATGAAGTCGAACCCGAACGGCACGAAGGTATACACGCCCAGTAGGGGATCGAAGACCCACGCGCTCGCCATCAATCCATAACCGAACTCCCGGCGGCGCGTCAGCAACCGGTTCGCCGCGACCAGGACTTCCGCTCGGTCCTTGGCCCACAGCTCAAAGTCGTCCAGCGGCTCCCGGTTCGGCAGCTTCACCACCTCGACCTGAGCCGCAGTCACCATCGCCCGCTGATTTTTCTTCACCTTCTGAGTCCGCCCTTCGGTCACCAATTCCAGTTCTCCGCTTCGCACCAGGAAGCGCGTCGCGTCCGTTCGCACGTCAATGCGATAGAGCCCGTTCTTCGTGATTCGAAAAAGCGCGTGCGGCGTCCGACCGCGCAGCACGGTCTCTCGATTCAGGTCCGCGGCTTCCAGAAGCACCGTGCCCGCAGTGATCCCGAATTCTACGAAGGGGAGATCCGTCCGAAAGAAGGTGATCTCCGTATCGCGATCGAGCCGCAGGACGGATCCCGGATTGAGCAGAATTTCCGCTCGACCGTTCCGAGTGAGGACCGCATCTCCATCGTTCAGATGGTGATATGGAGCGAGCCTTCGCGAGAGTGTATCCGAGGACGTGTGCCACAAAACCTCGCCGTGTGTGTGATTGACCAATCCGGCGCGCGCCGAGACGATGTATTGAGCTTTCGTCCTGACCCATCCTCCGAGGACCACCAGCACAGCGAGGATGAACACGGCGGGACGTATCGTGATCGTCGTTCTCATTCTCGTCCTCCCACTGCCTCCGGCTCTTCCGAAGGATCAGGGCAGATCCGAATACCTCTTCATCCCCGAGCCTTCACTCCGAGTATATCACGAATCCCCCCTCGATCAAAGGAACGAGCGGAGGGATTGAGCGGTCTCCGAATGAACGCGAATCCGGGGGCTTCTTGCCCTCGGCGTGGAGAGGCCGTATACTCCGCTCCTTGAGAAGCGCGGCATGCGAAGGTCATCGGATTCAGGAGCAGGAGACCCTATGGAGCGATTCCTCTCGCCGGAGCCTATCGTGAGGTTGGAGAAGGCCTTCGTGAACCCCTTCAGGACGATCCTCACGGCGGCGCGCACGTGCTATTCCCGCCACGGGATCGTGCGCGAGGAGGATCTTCCGGAAGGCGCCGAGGCGCTCGCTGAGGCCCTCTATCGCGCGGGCCATCATACGACCATCGAACACGCGCATTTTCAATTCTCGCTGGCGAACGTCTCCCGGCAATTCCTCTGGTCTTTCCTGCACGCGCATCCTTTTTACAATTCCGAGCAGGTGAGTCAGCGGTACGTCGAGGTCGCGCCGGGAAATTTCGCCGTCCCCCCCTTGCGCGGCGAGAACTTGACGCTTTACGTGGAGACCATTGAGTTTCAGATGGAGGCGTATCATCGTCTGGCCGAATGGCTCTTCCCCATCGTCGAAAGCGAGTACCGCCGCCTCTTTCCTCGTCGTCGGACGACCGAGAAGAAGTATCGCGCGGCGATTCAGAAGCGGTGCTTGGAGGTCGCCCGCTATGTGCTGCCCGTCGCGACGTTCGCCTACCTCTACCACACGGTCAGCGCCATTACACTGCTCCGCTACCACCGGCTCTGTCAGCAACTGGATGCTCCGCATGAGCAGCGTTTGGTCGTCGAGAAGATGGTGAGCGAACTCTTGCGCTGGGATCCGCTCTATGCGCGAATCCTCGAAGAGCCCATCCCGCTGGAAGAGACGCCTGAATTCGCCTTCTTCATGGCGCATGTCGAGTCGTTGGGGTGGGACACGACGCGCGCGTTCCGCGAGGAATTCGATCGCAGCCTCGAGGGGTATGTGTCGAAGCTCGTGGATTACAAGCGCAATAATGAGGCCACATTGGCCGACGCCGTGCGTCAGGTTCTCGGCCTTCCGCGAGCGGCCCTGGATGACGTCACGGCCATCGAGCTCGTCTTGAATCCGGCGCGAAATCGGTTGCTCGGCGAGTCGTTGAATCTCACGACGCTCTCAAAGCTCTCGCGGGCGCTTTCACATCCCAACTACACGTTCCGCAAGAAGCTCAGCCACGCGGCCGATTCGCAGGATCAGCGGCATCGGTTGACGCCCGCCTCGCGCCCCTGCCTGACGGCGCACTTCAGCCTGGAACCGGACTTCATCACCCCTGAGCTGATCCGATGCGAGGAGCGGATTGAGCGCTTCTATGTCGAAGCCATGGAACGCATCTGGTCGGCCATCGCCCGATTGAAAGCGCGCGGCGTTCGCGACGAATATGCGATGTATCTGCTGCCGAACGCCGTCGCCATCCGCTACACGGAATCGGCCGATTTGCTCAATCTCCGGCATAAGCATGCTCTGCGACTCTGCTACCTCGCGCAAGAGGAGATTTGGCGCGCCTCTGTGGAGGAAGCGCAGCAAATCCGCGAAGTGAACCCGACAATCGGAGCCTACCTGCTTCCCCCCTGCGCGCTCCGGAAGCTGGCCCATACCCGCCCGACCTGTCCGGAGGGAGACCGCTTCTGCGGCGTCCCCGTCTGGCGACTCGACCTGAGCGAGTACCGGAGGCTGATCTGACTCTTCCACTGTAGCCGTAACGCCCCATGACATCGGAGAGGGGCTGCCGTGAGCGTGCTCGCCGCCCTCCGGACAACCGGATCCGTCCTCCTCTCGCGCCTCCGGCAAACGCCGTATTTTCCTCCCGCAGATGCCGTATTTCCCGACCTACCGCTTGACGTCCCAACCCTCATCCTGTACATATAGCGGCGCAGTTTTCGAGGGGTGGGTGCGATGAGCAGAGGAGGAATCACAGTCATGCCACAGGTCCGCGATCTTCAGGTCACCGCATCCGTTGTCGCCGATCTCATTGACGCCGGCCAGTTCACGACGGCCGAGAAGGCCCTCAGAGGAATTCGGGAGCACACGCCCCTGGTTCATGTGCTCCGCGCCGAAGTGGAGATCTACTTCTCGCGCCTTCGCGAGGCTGAGCACTGGCTCGATCAGGCCGCTGCAGCGACACAGGATGTCGCAGTGGCTGCCCGCTACACAATGGCGCGCGGGGAATTGAGCTACTGGCTCTACCGCTACGATGAGGCCGAGGAGTACTTCCACATGGCTCTCCACTTCTACAAGTTCCTCGGCGAGACCTTTCGTCAGGCCGTCGCTCTCTACAACCTCGGACGCCTGGAACGCCGGCGCGCCCGCTTCGAGGAGGCGGAAAGATTTCTCGACCGTGCTACTGAATTGGTCACAGGTCGAAACGATCGCTATGCTGAATTCCTGCGTGGCCTTCTATCATTTAACTTTGGGGCAATAAAGCTTTATATCGGACAACTTGAACCTGCCGAGGAATTCTTTAAAGAGGCCGCAGCAATTTTAAAGTTAAGCGAAGGTCAGCGATATTATGGTGTGGTCTTGAATAGCCTCGGTGGCCTTTATCTTTACCTCGGACGGTATGCCGAAGCCCTCGAAGTGCTGCGAGAGGCCAAGGGCATCTTTGAGAATCTCGGTATTCTTCACGATCTTGAGTACGTCAGCAATAATATGGCTTTGGCCTTAACTCAACTTGGACGGTATGAGGAAGCCGAACTGCTTTTGCAGGAGAGCCTTGAACTCGCTCAGCGAGTCGGTAATGTCGCTGCTGCCAGTCTCTTCTTGACGTCCTTCACTGAGCTCTATCTCGCGCAAGGGGACCTTGAAAAAGCGCATGTCTATGGCAAACGGGCCTTAGAGTATGCTGAGTTAGCTGCGAATTCATTCGAGAAAGGGCGCGCTCTGATTCAGCTTGGGCGCATCGCTCTCTTGAAGAGGCGATACTGCGCGGGCGAGAGGATACTTCGACAAGCGTTAGACATCGGTGAGCGGTTGCAGAGTCGAGAGATCGAAGTTCCGGCGTGCCTCTATCTGGCCGAGCTGATGCTTGTGACCCAGCCCATGAAAGCGCGCGAATGGCTCGCGCGGGCGGAAGCGCTCCTCACCGAATATCCGAACGCATGGTTTCGGGCTGAACTCGAGCGGATTCGACAGAAGACGGAGGCTGACCGGATCCGGGTCGAAGGAGGATATTTCATCGTGGACGGGACGCGCCTGCCCACGTGGTATGAAGCCAAGGAAGCGTTGGAGATCTTCCTCATCCGGAAGGCGCTCGAGCAGACCGACCATAACCTGGCGCGAGCGGGAGAGTTGCTCGGCACAACGCGCGTGCACGTCTACAAAAAGAAGAAACAGTACGGCCTTTGAGGACCCCGTTCGTTATACCCTGTGGCTGCCTCAGCCGCCCGGGCTCGGGCAGAGAGGTAAAAATCCACTTGCCTGAAATTTCCGTTTGCATATAATAGAGCCTGAAAACCCGCGGGATTTCGGGTTTTCGCGTGGACTGCCGACCCGTTGGGGTGGGTGGACGCGCTCAGAGGACACTAAGGAGGAGGGGTCTCTATGGAACTGTGGCTGTTGATCCTGTTTACCTTCTACCGCTTCTTCTTCCAGCTCGTGAGCATTTTGGACAAGGGCGTCGGCCAGGGTGGGTGAGGGTGAAGCTCTTGCGGTTCAAGCGGTTGAGATTCGGAGTCTCGTTTAGCCGGCGTATGGTGAGAGGGTCTTATCGGGAGTGAGACCCTTGCCCTACGCCGGCCTTTGATCCCGATGGAGCGGAAAAGCGTGCCTCGTCGGGAATGTTTCGGTCTCGGATGTTGTGAAGCCCGACCTATGCTCGCTGGCCTTTTGAGGCCATGAGCACCATCTGAAGTCTCTGTACAACCCTCCGAAGCGGGGAGCTGGGATACGCCGTTCCCGGCTCCTTGCTTTTCATGAATCGCGTTTCGTGCAGACAACCCGACCTGAGGCCTCAGGCGAGCAGGAGCAGGCCCTCGTTGTGCCTCCTGTCGAGCCCCCGAAGGGGGACGGTCCGATATCAGCCTCGGGCGAGCGGGAGCGAGCCCGGGGAAACCGGTGTGAAAACGTCCCTTTTGGGGAAGGACGTATCGGACGTTTCCAAACCGACAGGATCACCACGTGGTGGTTTTTTGTGATCCGCCTTATCTCTGGGGGATGGGAGAGTTGGCACAAGGGACAGCCACAGCGCGTCAGGTCGAGATCCGCCCTGTCTTTTGATGGAGGGGAGAGGCTCTGGCTCGCTCTCAGACGTACGTCGTCCACTTCACCCTCATCCATTTGTTTGCGAGTCCGGTGGCGATACTTGCCAATGCGGATCGTATGAGGCAAGATACCACACCTATGAAGAGCGGGGTGTTTCCGGAAGTAACGGTCGCGATGCTTGTGCTCACGCTGGTGTGTGTGGGGGTGAATGCGCTTGGGTGGATTCGGCTGCGCCCGCTGGCACGGCTGGCGTTCGGCGCGGGGAGGGCGCTCACGGAGGAAGAGATCGCGGGTCTCGGTCAGTTGACGGGAGTGATTCGGTTGGAAGTGGTCTATTTCACACTGCTGCTCATCTACGCGCTCCTCTATCCGGGCGTGCTCGCTCTCGGACCCGTTCTTTTTGTCGTCCTCTATCACGGGCTCGGATGGGCGGCCAATGAGCTGACCCGCACGACGGTGCGCGCTGTTGTCCACCTGCGGCGGGAACCGGCTCCAGCGCCTTCCTTTCGCGCGCGGGCGCGTCTGGCGCTCGCCACGATTGGAGTGCTCGACGCCATTGAGGTGATGATCCTCGTTTACATCGTCATCGCTCTGGCCCGTGTGGTGTCGCGTGGGGGAGAGGCCGTAGGCCCATGGTGAGGGAGCGCGGACATATACCGAAATCCGAGGGCGTGCGCGGCCCGTGCTTCGCCGAGATCTACAGCATTGTGCGACGCATCCCGCGGGGGCGCGTTGCATCCTATGGCGATGTTGCAGCGCTTTGTCGGTCGGATGTCTCGCCGCGCGTGGTGGGATGGGCGCTCGCCGTGTGCCCGCCGGACGTTCCCTGGCATCGCGTGGTCAATTGCGAGGGGCGATTGACCATTGGTCGGCGCGCGCTCTGGCTGCAACAGCTTCAGCGCGAGCGGCTGTGCGCGGAAGGCGTTGCCTTCCTCGCTGAGGATCGGGTGGCGCTCCACGAGTATCGGTGGCGACCGCGAAAGCGCCGTTTCGGGGGGAGGCGATTCGCTCGCGAGGATTCTCGTTGAAAAGCGGCGCGAAATTTGCCAAGCTTAGATGTTTGCGGAAGATGACGGGACGGGGACGACAGAGCGAGGATGGCGTACCTGCGGAAACTCGATCTGGCCATCGAGTCGGCGCGCAAGTTGGCGCGTATTGGGGCAGGCACTAACCTCGTGAACTTACTTCGCAAGATGCGTCCGGCCGACGTCGCCGTCATCTTCGGGAACCTCACTGATGGAGAACGCCTCTTCGCCCTCCGCGCCCTCCTCAAGCAGGATGGAGACTTCGTGGCGTCCACCTTGAGCGAGATGTCGCCCGAGGACGCCGCGTCGCTACTCGCGCACCTGGAGCCGGAGACGATCGCCGATCTCCTGCAGAAGATCCCCGTGGACGACGCGACGCAGATCACCTCGAGGCTTCCCCCGGAATTGGTCGAACAGGTTCTCGAGCGGATGCATGTGGCGCGATCGGTAGACGTTGTGGATCAGTTGCAGTTCGAGGAGAACACGGCCGGTCGCATCATGAATCCGCATGTCTTCGCCCTGCACGAGGACATGACTGTCGGCGAGGCCATCTCTACCTTGCAGCGCAAGAGCGACGAACTGGAGATGGTCTTCTATCTCTACGTCGTGGACGATCGGCACCACCTGGTGGGCGTCGTGAGCCTCCGGCAACTGCTGCTCAATCCTCCGAGTACGCCGCTGCGGAAGATCATGTCCACCGATGTCATCAGCGTGCATACGAGCACGGATCAGGAGGAGGTCGCGCGCGTTGTCTCCAAATATGATCTCATGGCTGTTCCCGTCGTGGATGATGAGAATCGGCTCGTCGGCATTGTGACCGTGGACGATGTGATCGACGTCTTGCAGGAGGAATTGACCGAGGATTATTTCCGCATGGTCGGATCGGATGCTGCCGAGCTGGAGCGGCGGACGCCGGCCGAGATCGCCCGGCTTCGCTTGCCGTGGTTGTTGGCGACGGTCGTCATCGAACTGATCGCCGGGGTTGTCATCCACCGCTTCGACGACACGCTGGGGACGGTCATTTTGCTGGCCTCCTTCATGCCGGTCATTCAGGCCATCTCTGGGAATACGGGGTTACAATCGGCGACGATTGTGGTGCGGGGGCTGGCGACCGGGCATGTGACGTTACGGGATTGGTGGCGGCCTGTGTGGCGGCAGCTTCGGACGACGCTCATCTTGGGGGGGATTTTGGGTCCGCTCATCTTCCTCGTTGGCGGCTTCTGGCACGGGTGGCAGCGTCTGGCTGAGCGGGGGACATGGTTCGATCCGGTGTTCGGATTCGTCGTGGGGTTCTCGATGTTCGTTGCCATTAACCTCTCGGGGGTCGTGGGGACGGTCATTCCCATGGTCTCCAAGCGCTTGGGGTTCGATCCCGCGCTCACGGCCGGTCCGTTCGAGACGGCATTTCAGGACGTCGTGAGTGTGACGATCATGCTCAGCCTGGCCACGCTGTTGCTGAAATGGATGGCATGAGAGAGCGGCCTCTCCGCACAGGGACCCTGTGCGAGCGCTTCATTCCGGGATGAGATCGGCGCATATCTCCACACTCTCCCCTGTGACCACCAGCTCGTCGAATCCTTCGTGGAAAGAGGGGGGAGAGCGGCGCAGTTCCGCCAACATGCGGTCGAGGACTCGTTCGGGGACGACGCGATGGCGTTCGCGGTTTCGCTCTTGACAGATAGGGAGGGGCACATCGAGCCAGTACCCGATGATCCATCGGACGCCGTTCTCGCGGAGTTCTCGGAGGGTCAGACGGCGAAACTTAGGATTGATGTTCGTGGCGTCATAGATGACGTTGCGTCCGGCGCGCACGGCGGCCAGCAGATTCGAACGGGCGAAGCGGAAGACGCGCGCCGCCTCTCCTTGAATGGCCTCGTCGCCGTAGAGATGCTTGCGGATCTCGTCGGAGCTGATGATCGAAGCCGGAGCGTAGCGCTCGGCTAGGCGTCGCGCGAGCGTGCTCTTGCCGGAGCCGGGAAGTCCGATTAAAATGTGCGCACTCGGTCGCATCGCGCCTCATGATCGTCGAGGCTGAGCTGGTGTGAGACACGCATTATATTCAGGCATTCCGCGGACGCGCCAGTATGAGCACGGCATCGCCCGTGGAGATCGAATGGATCGTTCGCGCTGAGCACGCGGATCCGTTCCACATCCTGGGGCGGCATCCGGTGGTGCGCGAGGGGGTGCCGGGTCTCGCCATTCGGGCTTTCCTTCCGGACGCCGAGGCGGCGTTCGTCGTGGATGCGCGCTCTGGGAGCGCGTATGCGATGGAGCGCGTGCACCCGGACGGATTTTATGAAGTCGTCTTCTGGGGCGTGACCGACGCTTTCCCGTATCGCCTTCGCAGAGTGCGGGGGGGAGAGGTTCACGAGTTTCTCGATCCCTACAGCTTCCCGCCTGTGCTCACGGATTTCGATCTCTATCTCATCGGCGAGGGGACGCATCAGCGGATCTTCGAGAAGCTCGGGGCGCACGTCCGCGAGATCGAAGGGGTGCGGGGCGTTCATTTCGCCGTGTGGGCGCCGAACGCCCGTCGCGTCAGTGTCGTCGGCGATTTCAACGCGTGGGATGGTCGTCGCCATCCCATGCGGGTGCGGGGGAGCAGTGGCATCTGGGAGCTCTTCATCCCCGAACTGCCGGAGGGCACACTCTACAAATTCGAGATCAAGTCGCAGTATGGGGACGTCGTGCTTCTGAAAAGCGACCCCTATGGGTTCTTCTTCGAGCGTCCGCCGAAGACGGCGGCGATCGTCTCCGATCTCTCGCGTCTCCGGTTATCGGATCATGCCTGGATGGAAGCGCGGGCGGGGCGTCGTGTCCTGGAGTCGCCCATGAATATCTACGAGGTGCACCTCGGCTCCTGGCGGCGCGTGCCGGAGGAAGGGAATCGGCCGCTCACGTATCGAGAGGCGGCGCATCAGTTGGCGGCATATGTGAAGGAGATGGGGTACACGCATGTCGAACTGCTGCCCATCCTGGAACATCCCTTCGAGGGATCGTGGGGGTACCAGGCCCTCGGCTACTATGCGCCGACGAGCCGATACGGTTCGCCGGAGGATTTTGCGTATTTCGTCGCCCATCTCCATGAGCAGGGCATTGGCGTGCTCCTCGACTGGGTGCCCGCCCACTTCCCGAAGGATGCGCATGGGCTCGCTTTCTTCGACGGCACACACCTCTATGAGCATGCGGATCCGCGTCGCGGGGAACATCCGGACTGGGGAACGCTCATCTTCAACTACGGTCGGAACGAGGTGCGGAATTTCCTGCTGGGGAGTGCGCTCTTTTGGTTGGAGCGCTATCATGTCGACGGGCTGCGCGTGGACGCTGTCGCTTCGATGCTCTATCTCGATTATTCTCGGCGTCCGGGGGAATGGCTCCCGAACCCGTATGGAGGCAATGAGAACTTGGAAGCGATCGCCTTCCTGCGGCGATTCAACGAGCTGGTGCATGAGCTTTTCCCCGGAGCCGTGACCATCGCCGAGGAGTCCACAGCCTGGCCCATGGTCTCGCGCCCGACCTATCTCGGCGGATTGGGCTTCACGTTCAAGTGGAACATGGGGTGGATGAACGACACGCTGCGCTACATGGCTCGGGATCCGATCTATCGCAAGTACCATCACAATGAGTTGACCTTCTCCCTCATGTACGCGTTCTCGGAGAATTTCATCCTGCCGCTCTCCCACGATGAGGTCGTGCACGGGAAGCGATCGTTGCTGGAGAAGATGCCGGGCGACCGGTGGCAGAAGTTCGCCAACCTGCGGCTCCTCTACGGATACATGTTCGGCCATCCCGGAAAGAAGCTGCTCTTCATGGGGGGAGAATTCGGGCAATGGCGCGAATGGGACGTCGGGACGAGCCTCGATTGGCATCTTCTCCAAGAAGAGCCGCATCGGCAGCTCCATCGGTACGTTCGCGATCTGAATCACTTCTATCTCGCCGAGCCGGCGCTCTACGAGTGCGACTTCGAGCCGAACGGGTTCGAGTGGATCGAGTGCCACGATTGGGAGTGGAGCATTATCGCCTTTCTGCGGCGCGCCCGTCACGGGGCGCCGTTCCTCATCTTCGTGTGCAACTTCACGCCGGTGCCGCGATCGGGATATCGCATTGGTGTCCCGGAGCCCGGGGAGTATTGCGAAGTCTTCAACAGCGATCGGCCGGAATATGGGGGGAGCGGTCAGGGAAACGTCGGACCTCTTCGCGCCGATCCCATCCCGTGGTCCGGTCGCCCTTATTCCCTCTCGCTGACGGTGCCCCCGCTGGCGGTCATCGTCCTGAAACCGGGTTCGTGACGAGATGAGGGGAGGAAGATGAAGACGCATACGGAGTATGTGGAGTTCCAGACGAAAAAGCGGCGCGAGTATATCAACATCACGGGCGAGGTCGAGCGCGCCGTCCGCCGGAGTGGGATTCGAGAGGGCATGGTCCTGGTCTCGGCCTTGCATACGACGGCCGGCATCTACATCAACGATGACGAGGACGGCTTGCTTCACGACCTCGATGAGATGTTGGAGAAGCTCGCGCCTTTCGGAGCCCCCTATCGCCATCATGCGACGGGAGAGGACAATGGCGATGCCCATTTGAAGAGCGTGCTCGTTCATCATCAGGTCATCGTCCCGGTGACCGATGGGAAGCTGGACCTGGGGACGTGGCAGCGAATCTTCTATGCGGAATTCGATGGGCGTCGGCGCAAGCGCGTGGTCATCAAGGTCCTCGGGGAGTGACTCGTCCTCTCTCTGAGGAGGGGGGGCGAGCGCGCTCATATCCCCCTTCCCTCGCCCATCCGTGCGCGTCGCGGTGTCCTCTCGGTTGCTGTGGGGTCCGGTGGGCATTACAATTACGTCTCCGAACGTCGGAGACGCACGTCGTTGAGAAGCGTCCGGCGGAGGAGGTGCTCGGCGGTCTATGTCGAATGAGGAAGAGCCCCTCGCATGGCTTTATCCGCGGCGCGGTGAGCAACCGGACGTGGAGAAGAGCATGGGCGGCGCAACGGTCGGGCGATTCAGGTGGGGACATTACGGCGTCATCTCGGACCGGGGGTTGAACCCCCGCCGCCCGGTGAATGAGGACAGTTATGTGGTTCTCGAGGATGCGGGCTTGTTCGCCGTCGCCGATGGCGTGGGCGGGCAGAACGCCGGGGAGATCGCCAGCCGCACGGCGATGGAGATCCTTCGCCAGCACTTCTCTCGAAAGACGCGAGGGGATCGCGTTCGATATCTGGAGCAGGTGATCGCGTATGTGAACGGATCACTTCGCGAGATGGCGATGAGCGAGGAGCCGTTGAGCGGCATGGCGACGACGCTGGCGGTGCTGATGCTGAGTTCGCGGCATGCCATCATCTGCCATGTCGGCGACAGTCGCGTCTATCGGTTCACAGCTGGGAAACTCGTCCGCGAGACGATTGATCACACGCTCGTGGAGTCCGAGCATCTCGGCGGCGTCTCCATCCTCGAATACACGAAGAAGTATGTTCTCACGCGCGCGCTCGGCATCCGCGAGGACGTCATCCCGGATGTGAAGAAGATCGGCCTGGACCCGAATACGGTCTTTCTGCTCTGTACCGATGGGATCACGCGCCATGTGACCGATGAGGAGCTGCAGGATCTGTTGGCGCGCGAGCCGGAGCCGCAGCGGGTGTGCGATCGGCTCAAGGAGCTGTGTTACGAGCGGGGGGCACGGGACAATTTCACGGCCATTGTCGTGCGCGTGGAATCGGTGCCCTCGCGCCCCGTACGCGTGAGGATGAGCGAAGAGCGAGAAGAATCGGAGCGCCGGGATTCGAGGTCCGACGCTCTCCCCGCTTCGCTCCTGGAGTCAGAGGCGTTGCCCGCATCGGGGGGATTGTCGGCGTCCTCCTCCGTGCGTTTTCTCGCTCAGCGCGTGCGACGCTTCGGCCGCATCTATGGGTTGGCGATCCTCATGGCGATGCTCAGTGCCGTTGTGCTCTTCGTCGCCGGGATGGTCGTCGAGCGGTGGCGAGCTGAGGGCGAAAGCTCTTTGCTCTCTGTGACCGAGCACGCGCATGCGCATCTGGATCGCGCGATTCGGAGTTTTCGTGCCGGTCGGTATGCGGAAGCCGAGCGGTTGCTGAGTGAGGGAGCGCGTGGGGATCCCTCCAACAGCCTGTACCAGCATTGGTTGGGAAAGACCCGTCTTGCTCTCGGCAGATATCGGGAGGCTGCCGAAAGCTTCGCGCGAGCTGCGGAGCTTCAGGGATCGAAGGAGAATTGGCTCTTCGCCGCGGCGGCGTGGTACGCGGCCGGAGAGCCCGTGCGCGCGCGGGAATGCCTGCAGCAATACGTCGTCCCTACCGAAGGGACCGGGGGAGATGAGCGCTGACGACGGCGCGAGGGAGCTCTCGCGGTATATGTGTCCGGGAGACGACGGTGCGGATTCTGCGAGGGGAGGGGGGAATGGCGTTCCAGAGCGGGTGGACTTTTGATGTGCGGCGGTGTGTGGATGCCTCAGGGGCCGTGCTCCCTCCGGAGCGCATTCCCCTGGAGGCTGTGCTCGATCCCGAGCGGCTGCTTCATGCGCAGAAGCAGTTGAGCGCGCTCACGCAGATGGAGGCCTCTGTGTACCTTTACGATGAGACCTCGCCGCGACCGCTTCGTCCTGACGTCGCGCCCGTGCTTGTGCACTCGCCGCTCTGTCGGGAGCTGAACCGACTGGAGACGGCAACGGGGGGCAGGCGATGCGTGCACGACACTTGGCAGGCTGCCCTTCAGGCGATGCAGCAACAGCGTCCGATCTTCGCCGATTGCGTGGGCGGACGGCAAACGCTGTGGAGCTGTCCCATCCTCTTGCTGCACGAAGGGCGCGCGTATCCGAAGGCGGCTCTCACAGTGGCCGCCTTCCCGATCGAGCATTTCTTCGCGGACGATATTTTGGAGGCGCTCTTCCCCGGCGGGAATCCCTCTCTTCGAGAGAGCCATCGGCGCGCGCGCGCGATCGCGCTCGCGGGCGAGCGACTGGAGCATGTGCGGGAGGTGGTCCGACTCCTCGCCGAGGCTTTCTCGATGGAGATCTCCGTGCGCTATGAGTGGGCGCGACACGTGGTGGCGGTTTCGCCGCGCGGGGTCGAGCGATGGTCCTCCCTCACGGAAGTGATCTCGCAGATGGCGCACGAGATCAGCAACCGGCTGACGAGCATTCACCTGCACGCCCAACTGGCGCATCAGATGAGCGAAGCGCCCGAGCTGCGGGAGCCGTTGGAGCTGATCAAGGTGGAGGCGCGATCGGCTATTGAAGCTGTGCGGGCGTTGACGCGCCTCCTCCATCAGGAAGCGGCTCCTGGGGAGGCAGGCCCGGAGGCCCCGACGCCTGCTCGCGAAGACGCCGCCGAAGCGGTTGCCGAGTCCCGCCGCATCCTCGTCGTGGATGATGAGCCGCCGGTCGCCGAGCTGATCGCACGCGCGTTGCGAGCGGCTCATTACGACGTGGATGTGTCGCTCGATGGAAAGGAGGCGCTCTCTCTGATCGAGCAGAAGCGCTACGACCTCATCATCGCCGATCTCCGCATGCCGGAGATGGGGGGCATGGAGCTCTACGAACATTTCCGGCGCGTGGACCCGTCGGTCGCGCGTCGCATGGTCTTTCTGACCGGAGACGTTTTGAGCGGGCAGGCGCTCGATTTTCTTCGTGAGACAGGGAGCTTGCATCTTCCCAAGCCCTGTACGCTCGAAGAGCTTTTGGAGCTTGTGCGAACCGGATTAAAGCGGGGGGAATCGCCCATGCTGTGAGCGTCGGCGGAAATCCGCGGAGGGAGAAGATGCGATCCGGGGATCAACTCTTCGCTCGCGCTGAGCGACTCCGACAGCGCGGAGCCTTCACCGAGGCGTTGGACCTGTACCGGAGGGCGCAGCGTGTCTTCGAGCGCGAGGGGGATGAGCGCCGGCTTCTGGAGTGCGCGTTGGCGCAGGGACATTGCCTGCGGCTCATTGGGCAGTTTCGGCGCGCGCGTCACGCGTACCGACGCGCGGCGCGTTGGGCGCGCGTCGTGGGTGAGGACCTGAGCCTCGCCGATGCGCGCGTCGGCGAAGGGATGGCCGCGCGGGCTCTCGGGGAGATCGCCGAAGCCTTGCGCCTTTTCCGCGAGGCCGAACAGGTGTATCGCGCGTGGGGAGATGACCTCGGGCGCGCCTATCTCTTTTGGGCCAGAGGAGGAGCCTTCCGCTTGCGCGGCGATCTGCGCGCCGCGTATCAGAGCTTTCGCGAAGCCCTGCGCCGATATGAACGGGCGGGCGATCGCGTGGGCGCGGCCTATGCCCTCTGCGGCCTCGGCGGCGTGTCGCGCGTGATGGGCCGATACGCGGCTTCGCTGGAGTTCTACACGGAGGCTCACGAGCGCTTTCGACGCCTCCGCGACACATTCGGTCGCGCGTATTCCTTCTGCGGCATCGCCAACGCACACCGCATGCGCGGAGAGTATGAGCGCGCCCTCGAGTTCTTCGAGCGCGCGACGACGCTCTATCGCACGATCGGCGATGAGGTGAGCTACGCGTATACGCTCTGGGGGGAAGCGACGGCCTACAAGATGCTCGGCCTTCACGAGCGCGCTCTCGCGGATTTCCGCGAAGCCGATCGGCTCTTCCGAAAGACGCGCGACGTGCGCGGGAGGATTTACACGCGCCTCGGAGAGGGCGAGCTTCTTTTGCTTCGGGGAGAGTTCGGGCGGGCGGAGCGTTATTTTCGCGCCGCTGTGGAACACGCGCGTCGGTTCGGCTTTCGATTGGAGGAGCTGCACGCTCGCTTGCTCCGGTGCCTGCTTCATCGAGAGAACGGGGGGAGAGTCTCCCTCGCCCCCCTCCTCCGGCGATATCGCGCGCTCGGGACGACCTTCCCGCGTGTTCCTTCGCTCCCCCTCAATCTGCCGTGAGCGCTGAGAAGGCTCCACACGGGGGGATGCCCCCGATGTTCTCCTCGACGGTCACCGATGCGAAGGTGCTGCGTCCACGGCCGCAGAGTTCTTCGACCCGGAGGCCGGGATGAGAGGGAGTTCGATGACGAACGTCGCTCCGTGGCCCTCTTGGCTGAGGGCGTAGATCTCTCCCCCGTGCTCCTTGATGATCCCGTAGCAGATCGAGAGGCCCAAGCCGGTTCCTTCGCCCGGTGATTTCGTGGTGAAGAAAGGATCGAAGATGCGGGGCAGATGTGAGGCCGGGATGCCCGGGCCGTCATCGGTGAAACGGATCTCGATCACCTCGCCGGATGGGCTCTTTCCGCTCGATCGCTTCCGACACGTTTCGATGCGGAGCGTTCCATGTCCCCGCGCTTGTCGCACGGCCTGTTCCGCGTTGAGGATGATGTTCTGGAAGACTTGCTCCAGAAGGTTGCGGTCCGCCCAAATCCGCGGGAGGTCCGGCGCGAGATGCAGGGTGACTCGGAGGACGCTCGAGGGAATGCGCGCGCGATGGGTTTCGAGCGCGGCGCGGATTGCCGCGTTGACATCCATGGCGCTCTTCTCCGGGCGATAGAAGCGAGCGAAGGCGAGCAGGTTCTGAACGATCTTCTTGGCTCGCTGCGCTTGCTCGACGATCGTTCGCAGATCACGCCGCGCGCTCTCGCTCAGGGATTCATGAGCGAGCACGAGCTCCGCATATCCGAGCACGCTGGTCAGCGGATTATTCAACTCATGGGCGACGCCGGAGACGAATTGCTCGAGAGCCGCGAGCTTCTCCGCCTGAAGGCGCCGTTCGGCGAGCGACCGTTCGCTGCTCTCTTCCCGCAGGAGGATACAGATCGCGGGCCGACCGTCGTAAGCGACCGGAGCGCTTCGCGCTCGGACGCTGACTTCGCCTCCATCCCTTCGCAGAAGCCGCAACTCGACGTCCGGTCCTCTTGCCGGCGACTCGCTCGATTCGAGGAGCGCGCGCGCGAGATCTCGATCGTCCTCTCGAACGAGGCTCAGGAAGTCGGAGCCGAGGAGCCATTCTCCGAGGGGAGAGCCGAAGAGGACCGCCGCGCTCGAGTTCGCGGAGCGAATGATCCGATCCTGCACGATCAGCACTCCTTCCGGCAGGGATTCGATCACCGCTCGGTGAGAGTGCTCGGACTCACGGGTTCGCTGAAGGTGCTGCCGAAGCTTCTCCGCACATCGAGTGGTTTCGAGCATCACGGAGAGATGATCGGCGATGAGACGAAGGGCGGCGACATCATCTTCCGTGAAGGCATGCGGACGATCGCTCTCGAGATTCAGGACACCGACGACACGGCCCTCGCATTGCATCGGGAGATCGAGCTCCGCTTGTGTCTCCGCGTGGTATCGAACGAAGCGGGGCTCGGTGGAGACGTCGTTGGCCAAAAGCGTCTCCCCATGGCGGGCAGCCCAACCGAGCAAGCCGACGTAGAGGCTCTGCCGGTAACCGAGGGGGGCGGGATGCGCGTATCGGCTCCGCGTCGCTATGAGGATGAGTTCCTGGGCCGATTCGTCCAGCAGAAAGATGGAGACGTTGGGGATGTCGAATTCCTCTTGGATCAAGCGGCAGGCTTCAGCGAACATCTCGGCGAGACTCTCAGAGGCCGGAGCGTGCGCCACTGCCGGGAGCAGATGCGCACCAAGTGCGCTCATCAGATGAGCGGCGCGGTGCCAGAGCTCTCCTCGTCGGCGTTCGCGCTCGACGCCGGCGCGCATCTGCTGGTATCGGCGCGCGTTCTCGAGCGCTGTGCCGAGAAGGTGACCGAGCGCCGAGAGAAAGGCAGGACGATGCTCCGCCATTCCACTAGCAGTCGCGCGCGCGCCTTCGTCTTGAGGCTCCCGGACATCAGGGGTGTGGGCGGGCGATGCCCTCTGGCGGGCAAGAAGGAGGACGCCCACCGTCTGCTCCCCCGCGCGGAGAGGAATGAGGACGAAGAGACGGAATCCCGTGCGCCGGATCAGATGGCGGTACGGCGACGGCTCAACAGCAGAGACTTCAAGGACGATCGGCTCACCGAGAGCGGCAGCCTCTCCGATAGGCCCCTCGCCAACCGGTACACGTTCGAGCAGTTCCATAAGGGCGTGAGGGATGCCTTGCGAATATCGGAGTCGAAGCTCGGAAGCGGCTTCCGACACATAGAGTGCTCCTGCCTCGAAGGAGAGGCGCCTGAGAAGGATATCGAGCGCCTCTCGAAACAGGCTCTCACAATCCCGCGTGTGCGAAGCAGCGGCCGCAATGGCGTTCAGAACAGCAAGCTGCCGCGTGGATTCCAAGATCTCGAGCGTCCGATGGAGAATGCGTTCGGATGTGGCCATGAGCGCGAGCCGATCCTCGTGAGCCGGTGAGTGCATGGTATCCCTCCTTCGCGTCACCTCCAATGGAGCATCCGCGCGAAATCTCCCGCCGAGGAATGTGATCTCGTATCCGCGATTCCCTGCTCAGCCGCATCGCGGGCCTAGTATGAAAGGGAGCGGCCGCACTCGTCAAGGGGATTTTTGCGCGAAGCCTGATGGGCCGCACGTCCGAGAAGGGCAGTCGGATTGACATTTCCCCGGCCTGTGTGCTACTCATGTTCTTCACTTGACGTCACCGGATCGAGGCGAGGTGGCACGAGGACGCGTGACGGAGGAGCAGGGTCGCAGCTTCGCACGCTCGGTCACAGGCGAAGCGTTATCTCGTCCTGAGGTTCATGCCGAGAGGGTATCGGGGAATGGCGCGCCTTTTCTGTCCGATACGCCACTGCCGTCCTGCGCGAGCGAAGGTGCCGTGACAGCGGCGGATCAGCGAAAGCGGGTGCGTCGCGAGCGCGGAGTGCGATGGGGAGGGGCTTCCGTGGCCATCTCCTCAAACGTTCCTGAGTGAGGAGGAGCTTATGAGCGAACCGGTTATTGCCTTCAAGAAACCGGCGGTTCTGACTTTGGAACCGGGGACTTACTATTGGTGCCGATGCGGGCGATCGCAGAATCAACCGTTCTGCGATGGATCGCATAAGGGGACGGGATTCACACCTCTCCAATTCGAGATCACGGAGGCGCGGCAGGTCGCCCTCTGCCAATGCAAGCACACAAAGAATGCTCCCTTCTGCGATGGGACGCATAAGACCCTGTGAGGTGAGGGAAGATGAAGACGAACGCTTCCCGTCTTTTGGTCATCGGTGTGGTCGTGCTCGTCTCTTTCGCTCCCGTGTGGGGGGCGGACGAGTTCACCATTGATCCCGTGCACAGTTCGATCGAGTTTTCCGTCCGCCATATGATGGTGACGAACGTCCGCGGACGATTTCGGGAGTTCTCCGGGACGATCCTCTATGACGATAAAGACATCACAAAGTCGTCAGTGCGTGTCACCATCAAGACGGCGAGCATTGATACGGGGAATGCGGATCGCGACAACCATCTGCGCAGCCCGGATTTCTTCGATGCGGCGAAGTACCCGGAGATCACCTTCGTGAGCACGCGGGTCGAGAAGCGCGGCGACGACTATGTGTGCATCGGAACGCTGACGATTCGCGGCGTCTCACGCGAGGTGGCCATTCCCTTCCGCATTCTCGGCGTGGTGAAGGACCAGCGGGGGAACACGCGGCTTGGCGTCGAGGCCGGGCTCACCATCAATCGGCTCGATTATGGTGTCTCCTGGAGCCGTGCGCTGGAAGGCGGGGGATTGGTCGTCGGGAATGAAGTGAAGATCGAGCTGAACGTGCAGGCGATCAAGCGAGCTGCTCCGGCAGCCTCTCGCTGAGGCTCGCGCGGAAGTGATATCGCCCTCCGACCGTTTTCTTCACGCCCTTCATCCGGGGGATGCGGGTGTGTCGGGGGCAGGGCGATGTGCTTTCTCCGGAACGGACGGATGTCTCACAAGAGGGGGACTCCCCCTTCGAGTGAGGATGAGCTTGTCTCTTTTCCTCATGGGGTATATACTTGGGGCGATCTCTCATGAGAGGGATCTGAGCTGACACTAAGGAGGGGGATATGAACGAAGGAGCGAGAAAATTTTTCCCATGGTGTTTGGGGATGATCCTTGCTCTCGGAGTAGCCTTCCATCTGGCAAACGCTCAGCATCCGACGGGAAGCATTGAGGGAACGGTCACAGATCCCACGGGAGCGGTCATCCCTCAGGCGACGGTGAAAATCACAGAGGTCGCTACGGGGCGTGTGGTCACGTTGGCGACCAATGAGATGGGGGTCTATATCGCGCGGAACCTGCTGCCGGGAGTATACAAGATTGAGATCTCGGCTCCCGGGTTCATGACGGGCGCCCTCGAAGTGACCGTATTCGTCGGTCAGGTAACTCGAGGCGACCTTTCTCTGCGGGTCGCTGGGGTAGCGGCTGAGGTCGAGGTCGTGGCCGTACCCGAAGCGCAGGTGGACACGATTCGCCACCAGGTGGATGGTGTCATTCGGTCCCGGGAGATTGATCGGCTTCCGCTAAATGCCCGTAATTTCCTGGAGCTCGCTCGCCTGGAGCCCGGCGTCATCGTTCGCGATGGAGGGAACATTGATCCCACGAAGGTGAATGCCTATCGGGTGGTCGGCGTCGCGGGCCGAGGGGGAACGGGAACGCGCATTCAAATTGACGGCATTGACGTCACCGATGAGATGGTGGGCTCGACAGTGTTGAATGTCTCCGATGACGCCGTCGCGGAGTTTCAACTGACGCGGTCTTCCCTGGACCTCTCGACATCGCTCACCGCTTCGGGAGCCGTCAGCATTGTGACCCGCAGCGGGGGAAACGATGTGCATGGGAGCTTCTTTTATTTCGGGCGCAACCAGCGTCTCTCGGCGATTCCTCAACCCACGAGTCCCCGGCCGAATCCTCCGTTCCATCGGCACCAGTTGGGATATCGCGCCGGTGGCCCCTTTGTGAAGGACAAGCTGTTTTGGTTCTCCAACTGGGAGCGCTTCTTTCAAGCGGATGAGTTCGAGATCGCGCCCGGCCGAGGCGTGGCCGTGTGGTTCCCGCAATTGGCGGGTCGCACGAGCTTGCCGCTGGGGATTCGCTATGTGACCGAGCGCGTGGATTGGAACATCGGGAGTGCAGCCCGCCTGTTCTATCGGTTCAGTCACAGTTGGGACGAATCCACCGGTGGGACTGGTCCCTCTCCCTTCCAAAACGTAGACTGGACGAACGTCTCGGTCGTCGGGCTGGACGTCACCAAGGGGCGGGTGACGCACTCCTATCGCTTCGGCTACGTCAACTTCAACAATCGGATTGAGAGCCGCGAGCTGAAACCCTGGACGTTCCCGCGGACCTCTCAAGGGATCCCTTATTTCATTGACTTCACGGGACTGGGACCGAATTCCCTGGCGCCGCAGGCGACCTATCAGGACAACTTCGACAACAAGTACGATGGGAGCTGGATCTACGGCAGCCACACGATTCGGTTCGGGGGACAGATCACGCGGTTTGTTCAAGGCGTCTTCGCCAATTTCGCCGGTCCTTTGCAAATCAACGGCGACTTCACCACCAGTCCGGGAGGCACCCGCGATCAAGTGATCGCGCGGGGCGGAGATCCCAAAGACCCGCTCGAATATCCGTTGGTGAACTTCACGACCGGCCCGCAGAATGGATTCTTCACCGTCGCACCGGCGCATAACTTGCCCCATGGAGGCCACTTCAATACCCGCTTGGCGTGGTATGTGGGCGATACCTGGCGCGCGCGGCGGAATCTGAGTCTCAACTATGGTGTTCGGTGGAACTACGACACCGGCTACTTCAATGACGAAGTCAAACGCGTGAAGATTCGGCGTCCAGCGGTGCTCTCGCTGTTCACTCCCGCGGGGACGCGGTCGCCCAAGATGCCGAAGGATCGCTTCAGTCCGACGTTCGGCTTCGCCTGGGATCCGATCGGAGACGCGAAGACCTCCATCCGGGGCGGGTTCTATCTGGCGTACGAGATCAACATCAAGAACAACACGCTCTTCGATCAGTTCGCTCTGATCCCGCCGGGCATCGGTCCAGATGTCTATGACGCCACGTTCGTCGCAGGTCCCGATGGGAGGCCGATTGACATCGGCCCACAGCCGGGGTTCCCTCAAGGATTCCCCGGTGGGGATTATACCTCGCTCATCGGGCGACGGATCAAAGATGTGCTGGACATCCTTGGGAAGATTCACCTAGCTGTGCAAGCCGCCTATGCCGGATTCAAGTTCGATCCCACGCAAGGGCCGTCGCTCTTCGAGTTGAGTCGCGGAGTGACCTTCGGGTTCCTCATCCCCGGCGATTTTCGCATCCCCTACTCGATGCAGTTCAACATCGGCGTGCAGCGCGAGTTGGCACCGGGGACAGTCCTGACCGTTGACTACATCCGCAATCGCGGAGTGGGCATGCCGTTTTTGGGCGTGGATATGGAGTGCCGCCGGTGCGCCGATACACTGGATGTGGCTGCGGCGCGCGCCCAGGTCAATCGCGTGCTCGGCGGATTGACCGTGGATCAGTGGATCGCAGCGAACCCGGGTCGGACGATCACGGCCTTCGGTCTGGCCAGCGATGCGATCTTCACCGGACGGACTCGCGAGTTCACTCGTGCGCGGATCATGCAGGGGGGATTCTCCCTCTATCACGGCTTGCAGGCGAAGCTCGTCGGTCGGATCGCGAATAAGCTCGGCTTTGTGCGCGAGCTCACCTACCAGATCTCCTACGCGCTCGGGCGCAGCGAAGCCACCAATGGCTCCAATCGTGTGGAGTTCCTCAATAATGCCATCAACAAGAGGAACATGAATGCCAAAGAGGTCTTCGGCCCCATCGGCCTGGATCGCACACATATTCTGGCGGCGGGAGTCGTTCTGACGATCCCGGGGAAGATCCGGTTCGGTCAGATCTGGTCCTTCCAGACGGCGGGCCCGGTGAATCTCTTCGTCCCCACTTTGGGAGCCGTCACGGGAGCGAATACGCTCTTCACGACCGACCTCAACGGGGATGGAACGATCGGGACGACGCCTCAGGTGGATGTGCTGCCCGGTACGCGCATCGGAGATTTCGGGCGCAAGATCAAGAGTTGGCGTGACCTGAACCGCGTCATCCAAGCCTTCAATCAGAACTTCGCGGGGAAGCTGACGCCAGCCGGTCAGGCGCTTGTGCGCGCGGGGATTTTCACCGAGGAGCAGCTCCGCCGGCTGGGCGCTGTCATTCAGCCGATCCCCTTGGTCCCGGAGAACAATCCCTGGCCCTTCCACAACGTGTTCAATCTCGATCTGCGGATCACGCGCCCGGTCGAGATCGAGGATGCGTGGGTGGTGAAGAACCTTCGCGTCGAACCGTACTTCGAGGTATTCAACCTCTTCAATCGGAGGAGCATCGGCGGGTATCCGGCCACTCTCGGAGGAGGGTTCGGGGCGTTCAACTTCGATTACCGAGCGACCGGTCGGTTGGGTGAGCTGCGCGATGCTCGCGGCTACCTGCAAGACCCGCGCATCGTGCAGTTTGGCTTCCGCGTCGAGTTCTGAACCTTTGGCGGGAGGCGGCCGGGGGAGGCGCCTCCCGCCTGCTCCGCTTTCGGGGCGATCTCCGGCATTGAGGAACGCGCTCAGAACGAGGTCCTCGGCTGCTTGTGCCCCCCTCATAGGATGTGTCTTCCTCCGAGGGGGCGTGTCCTGAGAAGGATCGAAGGCGTCGTCTTGTTCACGACGAGATGCCCGCATGCGCGGAGTCAGCAGCAGATTCGCTGCCCTCGAGTGTTTCGATCTCGCGCGCCGGCAGTGAGAGGAGGCCGCGCCGTCGTTGGACGTGCTCGATCAATCGGCAGTAGGCGCACACCTCGGTCGTCGTCGGTTGACCGCAGCGCACGCAGGGGATGAGCTCGGGCGCTTCGGGCTCGGCAAAGAGCGCGCGAATCTGATAGAAGCCATCGAGGAAGCGACGCTTCGTGCCCGGCGCCTGATGCTCCAGTTGTGCGAGGATCGCTTTGTAGGAGAGCGTCGTGGCGCCGACGGCATACGGGCACTCATCGCGAATATAGGCGATGCGATTCACCAAGGCGTACACCGTCGTCTGTTTCTCAGTGGCGTAGACGAGGGGTTTGACCTTCTTCTTCAACCCCTCGCGCTCATCCAGAACCGGATATTGGCGGGCGAGGTATCCGCGATTCCAGTTGAGGACGTTCGAGAAGAGCACAGCGACTTCGTCGTCAAGGTTATGCCCGGTGGCGATCACGTCGTAATCGGCTTCCCAGGCGTAGCGATTCATGAGGTAGCGCTTGATCAGCCCGCAGGCTGAACACGCCTGGCGAGCGGTCAGGTCCGTGATGTCGGGGATCGGCGCGCCCACCTGTTCGGCCACGCGGACGATATGCAGTCGCCGACCGATTCGCTCCGCGAGTTCCTGACATCGCCGCTTCGACTGTTCGGAGTAGCCGTCGCGCCCCACGATTCCCAAGTCAATGTAAAATCCATCGGCCTCATAGCCGAGCGCATTCAGCGCGTGCCAGAGCGAGAGACTGTCCTTCCCCCCGGAGACAGCGACCAGGATGCGATCCGTGCGGGAGAACATGCGGAATTTCCGGATCGTGCGCTCCGTGTAGTCGAGGAACCAGGGCGAGTAGCAGGCCGCGCAGAGCGCCAGCCGATGCTCCGGCATGTAGATGATGGCCTTCTCCCGACACTTTCGACATTTCATCCGCGAACGCCTCCGGAGACGACGCGAATCAGTTCGACGTCATCCTCGACATCGAGCACCTCGTCCTCGGTCACGATTTCGTCGTTCTTTATGACGACGACGGTCTCGGGCAACACGCCGAGCTGCTCGAGCAGCTTTCGCACGCTCATGCGCTCGGTGAATTCGTATTCCTGCTGGCCGTATCGCACCTTCATGCGCTCGAACGGAGGAGCCCTCAGCGGCTCGCGCCATGCAGCTCCACGTTGTTGGCCACGAGTCGGAATTGGCAGCCGAGGAATTCGACAGCCTTCCGCGTCAGGATCATGCGCTCGGTGAAGATCTCGAAGAATTCCATGACGCTTCCGATGGACGTATCCACCTCCAATTCCAGCGTGATCACCCTCCGATCGGGATCCACGGCGAGCGTACTCCGTGTGACCGAGTAGTTGATCCGATCATGGATGTCGAACTGCTTGGGATCCGTCAGTCGAACGCGCGAGCGGTGCACGTCGGCCTTGTCGGCGATGATGACGGCGGCGCTCACCGGGCTCACGGGCAGACCGTCGGATTCGTCGTGGTGACCGATGGCGGCCATGATGATGCCAATGTGACGGGGGGGCATCCTCAAGGCGGTCAGGATCTGCATGGCCATGAGCGCACCCGATTGGGCATGGACGTTGCGGTTGATGACATTGCCGGCATCGTGCAGGAAGCCGGCGATGGCCGCCAGTTCGGGCAGGGGGGGGTCGTACCCGAGCTTCTGCAGGATCTCGCGCGCCCATTTCCCCGTCTTCTTGGCGTGTCGAATGCCGTGCTCTGTGTATCCGATGGCTCGAAGCACAGCGTCCGCCTCTTCGACATACGCCAGGGCGGTCTCATCCTGCAGGAGATCTTCGAGCGTCACAATCCGCTCCATCGGTTCGACGAGTCTCGTTGACATGATCACCCCTCGCTCCCTCGAATTCGCGTGACACGCTGTAAATATACGCGATCTCTGTGCGAGGGAGCAAACTGCCGACATCTCACCTCAGGGCCTGTTCCTCTTTCGTACAGAGCACATCCTCGAAGGCATTCAGCACGACGCGTTCAGGAGGGGCGGCGAGGGTCACCTCCGTTTCGGCCGATCCGTTTCCTCGCAGAGTCGCCACGCCCAGGCGGATGAGCTTGCCCTTCCCGTAGTCGAGGTACACGGGAACGAGCATCTGGAAATCCTCGGGCACACGGCTCTGGGTGAGTTGGATCCACAGGCGGTGCTTGCCATCCGGAGTCGGACGCAGACGATACCGGAGCGTGTAGTGAGGGAGCGCTGTGCCGTGGACCCAGTGTCGGAAGAACCAATCCATGCTCCCATTCCCCTCCACATCCATCTCCGGCGTCATGTATTTCTCGACCAAGCGCTGGAAGTCGCGCGTCGAAGCCGCGCGATGCGCGTAGGTCCGCGTGAACTCGCGCATCAGCGCGATGAACCGGTCGTCGCCCTGTCCCCAGGGAGCGCGCGCATCGCGCATCATCATGCGCAGCATGTGCAAGACGAATGCTCCCTTCGCATAGACGAGCCGCTCGTAGGCACCCTGTGTCCGCCCTGTGTTCAGGCGCGCGCCCAGGATCAGCGGGCCCACGCGATACGGCTCGAGGTTTGTGCGGTTCACGCCGAGAAGAGTCTTTTGCGTGATCAGCTCGCGCTGGCCCTTCCAGAAGTCGAGGAAGCGCTTCAGGCGGCGTTCCGGATCGCTGTGGAAGGCGAACTGCAGATAGAGGGCGGCCGCGAAGTCCGAGAAGCCTTCGGACATCCACTGGTCGCGATACGTTTTCCAAGCGACGACATGCCCCCACCATTGATGGGCGATTTCGTGTGCTCCGATGACGTCGGTGAATTGGGAGAAGCGCACGGGCAAACCGAGCGCGTGCCGTTGTGTGCCGTCCAGGAAGGCGGTATACGGGAGGTAGATGAGCATCGGCCAGCTTTGACCGAAGAACGCCGCCGGTTGTTGCGAGAGGGCGATCCGTCCGTAGGGATTCGCACCGAAATAGTGCGTGAAGAGGCGCACGGCATTGGTGGCTTCGACGAGCATGCTCTCGGCCAGACTGCCGGTCGTCAAGCTTCCCAGAGGCACCTCCAGACGAACGCCCTGCTGTTCCAATCGTTCCGCCAGAAGCTGGAGGCGACGCACCTCGTCCGGTTCGGTCGGATTCGTGTAGACTTCGAGCGCGACGTCCTCGGTCTTTCGCTCTCGCGTGCGGAACAGGCCGAAATTAAATCCGGCGACAGCCAGGGGCCATTCGCTCGTCCAGCGCGATGTCCGGGGACCCGATTCGTGTGGTCGCCCTGTCGCAATAAGTGTGTACTCGGAGGGGATCGTGAACGTCATCTCGAATGTCGCGCGATCGCCGAATGTCATCTGCCAGTTGTTCGGATACCAGGTGGCGCGCGCTTCTGGAACGAGGATGTAGTTGCCCGGGCCGCTCGGTCGCACGGCACCGCTGCCGCTATACTCGAGGATGACCGTGCGCGCCCGACCGGTCGGAAGCGGCTCCGGGAAGATCACGGCCACGGCCTCTCCTTCCTCCTCCTCGGCTTGAAGGACCGGGAGGGAACGCCCCTCAGCCTCCCGAGCGCGCTCGACCCGCAGCTTCGGAAAGAGGGCGAAACGAATGAGGCGGAGCTGCGGCTGCAAGGGAACGAAGGTGATCTCCGCCGTGACGGACAATCGCCCGCTCCGATCCACGCGCACCTGAAGGCGATAGTGGGTGAGGTCATACTCGCGATGATCCTCCTCCTCGACGTGTGCCGATCCGAGCTCCGAACGGCGATGGGTGAGCGCCCAGATGCCTTGTGTCGTCTCCTCGTAGCTTGCCAGGCCGACCTCTTCAGCGCTCGGCAGCGAAGGAGCGAACCCCAGGGGATCCACGCCGAAGAGGAGCTTCGGGTGCGTCTTCCCCTTGAGGAAGGCCAGGAAGAAGCCCTCGCGATGCGGGGCGTAGAGATCGGCGAGGAGGCGGAATTCCAGCCCCTGTTTGAGCTGGCGTCGCACGATGCGGTGGTGCTCCCGGATGCGGTCGAGAAGCGATAGAGGCGGAGGGGCATGGACGATCGAGAGTCGCTCGCGCAGCTCTTCATACGTGTGGTCGGTGAAGTAGAGGATGGCTTCCTCGAACGTCTCGTGCACCTCTTCTCGACCGGTGAAGTGCGCGAGGAAGCGCCGCTCGACATCGGGTAGGGAGGAGAGGGTGAATGTCCCCTCGCCCTTGAAGACGGCGCCGAGCACGCGGCCCATCACGGGAGCGAAGAAGTAGAGGGTTCCACGATGAAAGAGGAGGCGTCCGACGTCGCGCTGCACCTCGAGCTCGGCGACCGTCGCGCGCTCCTCGGAGAGCGACATCTGACGCAAGGCGAGATAAAGAGGGTCGGAGACCGAAGAAGCCATGCGAGCTCGGCTGGAGGGGAGAAAAGGAGCCAGCACGAGAAGCGAAAGGACGAAGAGTCGAAGGAACCGGTGCCGACGATCTTCCATGGCTCAAAGCATCTTGCCCGGGCGTGTTGGCGCGGCACGCGAACGCTCGACCGGAGGAGGAGAGGGGATCCGGCTCGCCCAGAGAGCGCGTCGAAGCTGCGGCCAGCGTGCGGCCCACTCAGTGAGGAGGCCCTCGACGATGAGCACATCCGCCCCGTGACGTTCGATATAGACGCGGCCCGCTTCGGTCTCCCACGCGCGCCCGGAGATATTCGGTGGATGCGGGAGCGCGCGCGCCATCCTGTAGCGGCGCTCCGTTCGACGGCTGTAGGCTTCGGTGAATTCACGCGCTTCGGCGTCGTCTTCCCAGGTCGAGAGGTGGATGAGCAGTACGTGCCCGGTGCGCACATCTTCATAGAGCGCGAACTGATCCCCCTCCCATCCTTCCGCCGCTCGCTTCGCCGTCGGCGTGTCGAGATACTCGCGAAGGATGAGGAAGTAACCGAACTCTCCGTTGCGATCGCTCAGGCGCTTTCGCAACGATCGGCTCAGAAGCGCGCCGACGTCTCTCACGTGGATCCGAATCGGACGGTCGCGGGAGAGGAACTTCTCGGGATGGAGGATTTGTTCGGTCGAATCCGGGGGATCGGCATACGCGCGCGAGACGCGCGTCCAAGACCCCTCTCGCACGAGATATTGAACGAAGGCGGCTCCATAGGTGTAGGGGAAGAGCAGGCTTTCGCGCACGGCCGCCGGAGCGCTCTGCAGGGCTCGACTGCGCCCATCCTCCATCATCCGAAGCTGCTCGAAGAGAAGGGTGAGGGGGACGGGGATCGAGGTCATGTCCAAGCCCTGAGGTTTCAACATGTAGGTGAGCATCACGCCCATGGCTTCCCCCTCGATCAGCGCGTGGACAGCGAGATCGCGGTCGCTCTCCCCTGGGGGGCCTTTCTCGAACCGCCGCAGATCGAAATGCTGATCTTGGAGGGCGTGAACGAGTTCGTGCACGAGGACGAGCCGCTGTTCCTCCAGCGTCAGCCAATCGGCCACATAGAGCGTCTTCGTCTTCGGGTGATAGTATCCGGCAATCTGCTCCGTCAGGATGCGCAGCAGCAGGTCTCGATAATCGAAACCGCGCGGGGCGAGGCCGAAGGCGATGAGAGCCTTCGCCGCAGCGTCGAACTCGCGGGGAGAGATTCGCGTGTTCAGATTTTCGAGTACAGAGCGCTCGATCTCGGCGCGAGAACGCAGACCCGTCTTCACCCGGTATCGAACCGGCAGGCCGCGCAGGTGGCTGACTTCCGCGAGCACTTCCTCGACAGCACTCAGAGCGTCCGGACGCGCTGTTTGCTCTCGCATCGAACGCGGCGTGGGGAGGGACATGAGGGGCGACAGAAGGAGAATGAGACATCCGCTCGCCCAAGCGATCTGGGATCGTGACCGATGGAGGACCACAGTGCGCTTTGACATTGTCGCGCCCTTCGCTCTACATTTCACACCGTTTGTAGCGGAAGTCGGAAGACTTGTCAAACCTTCGCGTGAGGGCGGGAGAGCATGAGCGAGGAAAAGCGCGATTCCGTCGAGGTGGTGACGCGCGTGCGTTACGCCGAGACCGACCAGATGGGCGTGGCCTATTATGCGAATCACTTCATCTGGTTCGAGGTCGGGAGGAGTGAGTTTTGTCGCCAGCGAGGATTTTCCTACCGGAAGCTCGAGGAGGATTACGGACTCTATCTCGTCGTGGTTGAGGCCCGGTGCCGGTACTTGGCCCCCGCTCGCTACGACGATGAGATCCTCATCCGCACGTGGTTGGGAGAGCTGCGCAAGCGCTCGCTGAGCTTTCACTATGAGATCGTGAATCGGGAAGATGGGCGAAAGCTCGCCGAGGGGGAAACGGTTCATGTCGTTGTTGATCGAGAGGGGCGAGCGCGAACGCTCCCGTCGCTTTTCGCTGAGCGGATGGAGGGGGGAGAGGCGACCGGCTTGACAGCCTCAGAGGGGCGCGACATATTTTAACATCGTCGGGATCGGGGAGGGGGGACATGGAGACGGGACGGTTAACGCTCGGCCAGGAGTTAAAGCGCCGCCGCGAAGCTAAGGGGATTGAGCTTCAAGACATCTCGAACGCGACGCGGGTGGCCGTGCGTTTCCTTCGCGCCATTGAGGAGGATGACTTTGCGTCCTTGCCCGGAGGGCTTTTCACTCGTTCCTTCATCCGAACTTATGCTCGGCATGTGGGGATGGACGAAGAGGAGGCGATCTCTCGGTATTACGAGCAGACGGGGCAGACTCGGGAGGACATCCCGCGATATCCGTTCACGGCGGTCGCTGCCGAACGCGCCCGCTCGATCTTCTGGACGCGAGTCGTCATTGCCCTCTTTGTCGCCGGCGTGCTGGCTTTGGGAGGATATGGCGGATGGCACTACTGGCAACGAGAAGGGAAGTCGTGGGTAGAACGGTGGGCATCGAGGCAGGCGACCGTACCGGAGCAGAAGCCGGCCCCCGCTCCTACGGCTCCGCCCGCGCCATCCTCTCAGGCGGTTTCGGCGGCGCCTCCTCCGGAGGCTGCCGAGGAGGCGACAGCGGTCACGGCTCCGGCCTCGGAGACGTCGCCGGTGTCCAAGCCGTTGGAGATTCGGCTCGAAGCGACCGATAATTGTTGGATCTCGGTCCAGGTGGATGACGAGCCGAAGCCGCGACAGGAGATGCTGCGGGCCGGTGACGTGCGCGTGTTCACTCCCCAGAAGCAGGTGCGGTTGTCCGTCGGGAGCGTTCCGGCATTGAAAGTGACGATCAATGGACAACCGGCTCAGCTCCCCTCGGTCGGTCATGTCGCCCGTGGGGTGATCATCACGCCGGAGAATGCGCGGCAGTTCCTGACGCCGTGAGCAGGAAACACTGATTGGCGAGCGAAGGCGTCTTTCGGCCCTTCTCACGCATCTAAGGACACGGTGGTTCTCACATCTTGAATCGAGGAGGGAACGATGCGGAAACGATATGCAGGGCGATGTCTTCTGGCGGCGATCGTCCTCTCGGTGGGAATGAGCGCGCCGAGTGGGTGGAGAGTCGTGCCCCCACTCTGTGCTCTCGCGGCACAGGAGAGCGTGCGCGTCCCCGTGGATACGCCCTTTCGGCTCCGGCTGCGGCAGGGGCTCAGTTCTCGAACGGCCCAAAAGGGAGATACGTTCACGGCGGAGGTCATCGCTCCTGTGGTCGTGGGCGACGTGGTGGCCGTTCCGGTAGGCAGCCTTGTGACGGGACGGGTGACGTCGGTCACGCGAGCGGCGCGGCGCCGCAGCGGAACGATCGGCGTCACGTTCGAAGAGCTCCAGCTTCCATCGGGGCAGAAGTACCGCATCTTCGGATCGCTCGCGAGCTTGGAGACTCCTGAGGGAGAATCTCGCCAGGTCAGCGAGGAGGGAGAGGTCCGAGGGAAGTCTTCGATTAAGCGCGACGTCGTCTTCATCGGAGGTGGCGCGGGTGTTGGGGCTGTCATCGGAGCCGCGGCCGGTGGTGGAAAAGGCGCGGGCGTCGGAGCCGCAATCGGAGCGGGCTTGGGCACGGCGGCTGCGCTTCTGCGGAAAGGCGCCGAGGTCGAAGTTCCTTCGGGAACGGAGATCGGCATGGTGCTCGACCGCGAACTCATTCTCACGGTGCGGCGGTGACGGTGCGGAACTGTTCATGAACATGTAGCGGGTCTGCGGTTGGCTCTTGTGGGATTCCTGGTTTGGGTCCCCGCCGGAGAAGCCGAGAGCGCGTGCGGGCATCAGCCGATGCCGGTGGAGGAAGCCGCTCGAGACAGGTGTCGTGAGACGTGTGTCCGTGAGTTGCGGAAGGGGAGAGATCGGCCCCCTTGATGAACCGAGGCGGCATCTGGCATGAGCATCTACGAACAACGCCCGATTGATCTCACCCCCCTGCGCACGTATAGTCTCTTCGAGCGTCCGAGCAAGGTCACCGTCCGCGATTTCGCGAAGCCCCATGAGCGGGGCGCGTCGGTGAAGGCATTTCTCGAACGTCTCCCGCGGGTACTCGCGGGCGAGGACTTTCGAACCCTTGTGCGGAGCATCCATCGAGCGCGCCGGCTCGGCAAGCCGGTTCTTGTCGGATTAGGTGGGCATGTCATCAAATGCGGCCTGGCTCCGATTCTCGCCGATCTCCTTCGGCGGAAGATGATCACCGGCCTCGCGATGACCGGGGCTTCGGTGATCCACGATTTCGAGATCGCGCTCTGCGGGGCCACCTCCGAAGATGTGGAGGCGTCGCTCGGCGAAGGGAAGTTCGGTATGGCTGAAGAGACGGGCCGATTGATCAACGAGGCCATCCGCGAGGGATTTCGGGATGGGCTCGGCCTGGGCGAAGCTGTGGGGCGCGCGCTCGAGCGGCTCGATCCTCCGTATCGGGAGTTTTCGCTGCTCTCTGCCGCGTATGCGGAGCGTGTGCCGGTGACGGTGCATATCAGTCTCGGCGCCGACATCACGCACCTGCATCCATCAGCGAGCGGCGAGGCCATCGGCGCGACCAGTCATCGTGACTTCCTCCTCTTTTGCGCCCTCGTGCGAGAGATGGACGGCGGCGGCGTCTATCTCAATCTCGGATCAGCCGTGATGCTGCCGGAGGTCTTCCTGAAGGCCGTGACGGCCGTGCGCAATCTCGGCGTGGCCTTGCGGGACATCACGACGGCGAATTTCGACTTCCTTCAGCACTATCGCCCGGTGATGAATGTCGTGCGACGTCCGGTCGCCGGCGTCGGGCGCGGATTCACCTTGACTGGGCATCACGAGATCTTGATCCCGCTTCTGGCGGCGGCTCTCATTGAAGACGGTGAGGAGGATGCCTCGGACGAGACTCAGACGCGCGGGGGGACTAATCCCGCTTGATCCTGATACTTCCCCTGTCGGTCTTCGTAGGAGATCTCGCACTCCTCGTCGCTCTCGATGAAGATGATTTGCCCAATACCCTCCTCGGCGTAGATGCGGACAGGGAGATCCGCGGAGTTTGAGATCTCCAGCACCAAGCGGCCGCGCCAGCACGGCTCCAGGGGCGTTGCATTGATGATGACACCCGAGCGGGCATACGTGCTCTTACCAAAGGCCAGACCGATCACGCGCCGAGGGATGTTGAACGTCTCCACGGTGACTCCGAGGGCGTACGAGAGAGGCGGCAGGAGCCAATACTGCGATCCGTCTTCGGCCGTGCGCAGCGGCGCTTCGATCAGGCTGCTCGTATCGAAGTTCTTGGGGTCAATCTCCCGCCCCTTGATGGGGGAGAAGATGAAGAATCCGTCCTTCGCCAGGCGAATGTCGTATCCGTAGCTGGAGAGGCCGGCGCTGATGATCCGTCGGCCCTCGACCTCGCGAATCAGGCGTTCTTCGAAGGGAACGATCATGCCGTATTCCAGGGCCATGCGACGAATCCACTTGTCCGATTTCACCGGCATGGCGACCTCCTGAAGCTCAGGGCTGAGAGTCCTGCGAGGGATCGTGGCGGCGCTGGGGATTCGCAAGGAGCCCGAGGAGCGACACCCTCGCCAGTTCGTGGAAGAACGGGATTTTCGACAGCGATCGCCGTCGGTCGCACAGGGCGTTCCAGAGAGCGAGCGTCGCTTTCCAGAGCCGGATCGGGCGGTGGGCGCTTCGGCTCCCGATCAGATGTCGGAGAAATTCCGCCGTTCGCGCGAGGCGCCGGATGAGGACCTCGCGTTCGGGCTCGAGGACCTCCTCGATGAAGGCGAGCACGATCCTCCGGGTGAGGGACGGGAGGGCGTGTGCTCGGGAGAGCTTCCACCGCGCGAGGAATTCATAAGCGGCGGGCGTCTCCACGTACCATTCGGAGAAGGGGAAGAGAGTGAGCAGCCGGTCGGACGTGGCCAAAAGCTCCGCATGCTGCCGGCGCACGTCCGCGAGCAGGAAGGACGGAAACTCGGGGCAGTATTCCTTCGGAGAGAGATCGTCTTCGCCGAAGATGCGTCGGCGGAAGGCAAATTCCGGGCAGATGAGGGCGCGATGGCGTCGCGCGGCGAAGAGCGCATCGCGCACAAGGGCCCGCGCCTCTTCGTAGCTCACCGGAGCTATGGGCGTCTCGCTCCGCATCATCGCCACCACGCTGTGAACTTCGTGCGCCGTGAGCCTCCGGGTACTGAAGCACTCGACAATGCCGTGGTGATCGTTCAAGGTGAAGAGGGCGGTATCATAGAGGGCTGCTTCTTCTTCTCGAACGATGAGCAGAAGTTGCGTCCCGGTGCCATCCATGTGGGTGATCCAGCACTCTCGCACCGATCCGCGCGAGGGGAATAGCGGCTGTGCGGAAATGCCCGTCGCCCGCAGCGTCCACAACGCGCGCTCGATCTCCCCCCAGAGCGCCTCGCGGTGGTTGAAGAGGTTCTCCAAGGCAGAGATCGTGCGCCCCGAGGGAATGCGGGCGATCGTCGCAATGGCCATCCGGGCGAGTTCCACATCCCAGGATTCGGCCACCGTCGCCAGAAGGGGCAAAGCGCGCTCATCCCCCCTCTCCCCGAAATTCTCGAGCCATCGCTTCTGCGATTCCCGATCCCACTGCCGCACGTCCTCCACAATGTGGGCGATGGCATCCTCATCGTGGGCGAGTCCGTCTAACAGCCATCCCGTGAGCGTGCGCAAGATCGAGCGCGGGTCTTTGAAGGTGCCCGCCAGGTGGGGCGAGGAGAGGTCCACATTGCGGCGGAGGAGGAAGGGGAGCAGCTCGACCTTCACCGCATCGGTGACAGAAGGGTCGCGCATGACCTCCAGGATCTGTTCGACAATCGTGGGACTCTCAATCCGCTCGACGATAGAGACGATGAGAGAGGTCAGCCCAGGATCCTGCGTGTGACGCAGCTTTCGGAGCAGGAGGGGAATGGCGTGCGCCTCCTCGCGCTCCAGGCGTTTGACCAGCTTGGTGATCCGCGCATTCCATTGGTCCGGCGTCAGCGTGCTCTTCAGAAGCCGATCCAGCTCGTTCACGATCCGGAAGTAGCTGTGCATAGCTCGCTCCCTCGTCTCGATCCGTGGGAAAAGGACGCCGCGTCTTCCGGAGGCGCTGCGGACTCGGACGCGTTCGGTCGCGCCCTGAAGCTCCGGGCATCGCGGCGACGACGCTCTCACTCTCGGCCGGAGCCGTCGAGCTCCAGTCGCACTCTCGCCCACCAGCCCGTGACTTCTCTCTCATGTCGAGCAAATTAGAGTACGATTCCGTCCCAACGTCAAGCGTCTCGGTCTCGCCAAGAGGCGCGGAGACGTGCGGGGCGTCTGCACCTGTGCCCGGTCCGACGCTCTTCGCGCTCAGAGCCTCACGGTTCGTGCTCGATCTCATAGGTCATGGTGACGCGTGTCGCGGCGCCGAGCATCGCCGAGACGCTGCAGTACTTCGTCTCGGAGAGACGGATGGCCTCGCGGACGGCGGCTTCGGAGATGTTTCGCCCGCGCACGATGTGACGTACGACGATATCTTGCCAGATGCGGGGATAGGCCTCGCGCTGCTCCGCCGAGACGCGCACTTCATAGTGCGTGACGTCCTGCCGCTTCTTCCTCAAAATTGTCGCCACATCCGTCCCCGTGCACGCGCCGAGCGCCAACAGAAGGAGGTGCATGGGGCCGGGAGCGCAATCCCGTTCCCGATCGGCGTCAATGAGGAGTGCGCGACCACTCGGCGAATAGCCGATGAAGAGACGATCCTCGGCGAGAACGACTCGGACTTCCGGCATAGAGGGCTTCTCCTTTATTTCCATCGCACGAGTCCGGCTTCGATGAGGTTCTCCACGTATTGCCGGACGCGTTCCAGCGTCACCGTGCCGTAGTAGTGCGCTCCGGCGCGGCGCGCTTCGGCATCCACGGCATTGTAGATGTCCCAGACCGATCGCGATCCGTCAATGAAGTTGAGCACTTCGAAAGCCATGAGCGGATGCAGACCCTCTACGGGGCGCACGCGCGAGCGCCGCTCCAGGAATTCGGCCGGGCCAGCGGCGAGCACCGGGACTTTCCGCGCCGCTTCTTGCTCCTGAGGGGAGAGGGCGAGCGTGGGCACGCGCGGTCGTCCGGTGATCGCTGTGTAGAAGCGCTCCAGATCCGTCAGAGCTCGCGCCTGCCGGTCGGCGAGTATGGCCATAAGGTGCTCAACCACTCCTCGAATCTCGGGCACGGGGCGGAGGAGGGACTCCAGGGCCGCGCGCTCGCGCCACCCGGCTTGAAGGATCTGATTCCGCGCGCGCCCGAAAGCAAACGCCGAGTCCGGCTCGCGCAGAATCATCTCGACAGCGAGGCGTTCGTCGAACGCCAAGCGCTCGAGCGCCCGCGTGCACACCTCCATCGCCACCTCGCGCCCGCGCTCCGCATCGAGCGAGGCGATAATATAGGCGATCGCCGCCGCCGCGAACGTATTGCGCTGCAGTTGCGTGCGGTCAATGTTCCAGAGGTCGTCGTCCGTCGTGTGGATGTAATTGTCAGGCCAGTTCGTGAAGGTGATGCCCGGGATGCCGATCGGCGCTTCGGTGAACGTCATGTGATCGGTGTTGTTGTGGAAGGGGATCATCTGCGCATTGTACCGATGGCGCGTCCCTAAGTGGGCGAGGATCGGCTGAGGATAGAGGGCGGACGACCCCGCTTGAAATTGCGCCAGATGCGACGTGTTCCCGGCGACGACGAATTCGACGACCCGTTCGGCGACATCCGTCAGGAAGTGACTTCGCGAGAAGGGAACGCGCGTGATATTTTGGACGCGGAGCACGTCTTGCCCCTGATTGGCGCCGATCATGTCCAGGTTGATATTGACGAGCATGCGTCGGGGCTCGTCCGGATGATCGGCGAAGTATTGCCGCTCGCTGGAGATCTCGGTCACCCACCAAAAGCGGATGTTGCGGCGCGGACGCCGGAGCTTCCCCTCCGCGATCAGCTTCTTGAGCGCGCGCGCGATCTCCAGAAGGCCCGCGCATCCGCTGGCGTCATCATTCGCCGAGAACTTCTCCTCCTGAAGATGCGCCGTGAGGACGACGTCCTGATCGGCGATCTCCGTCCCGCGAATGAATCCCTCGACCATGACCTGCCAGCGTTCCGGACGGACGTCGGCTTCGATCCGCGCCTGCACCGTGACCGGCCCGTGCGCGAGCCGACGGCGGAGCTCCAATCCCTGACGCAGCGAGAGCGAGAAGGCGAACGTTCCTTCTTTCCCATCCGAGCTGCGGAGAGGAATGCGCACCCACCGAATCTGATCTGGGAAGTTGATGCTGTTGAGCGGATACTCGGTCGCCGACGGATCGGGGTAGTAAACGATCCCGACCGCCCCACGCTTCCACACCGCTTCTTCCATCACGCGCTCGAGTGGGCCATAGGCGAGCACGATCTTCCCGGCGACGTTCTTCCCTGCGTAATCCTTCTCCTCCAAGCCCGCGCCGACATCCACCAGCTCCGTGCGCACATCGGCCGAGCGGCTGTTGTCGGCCAGATGCACGTGCGCTTGCTGGACATCGGCCAGACGTCGCCATTCCGGCTCGACCATCCAGAGTTCGGCGCGGCGCACGCTCCACGCTTCCAGAGGATACGGTTGCGTGATCACCGTCACGTCCTCCAGCCCGTATTCGCGCGCCTTCTGCGCCGTATATTCGGCCACGCGCATCAAACCCTCTGTTCCCCCTCGCGGGCGGTGAAAGAGCGTGAAATAGCGGATGTGCTCGTAGGCGATGTCCCCGGAGATCTCGTTGACGAGATATCGGTATTCCGCCTCGGTGAGCCAGGGGAGCGTGAGCGTTTGAGCCGAGACCGAGGAGAACAGAAGCAGAAGAAGGAGCCATCCCGTGATTCCACGATGCGTTCTCATCGCAGGACCTCCTGCAGTGCGGATCATAGCGGCGATATCATACGCTTTTGCGTTCGAGGGAGACAAGAGGGGGAGATCATCGGCGGATCCCGCGCGCCTCAGATGCCAATGTATCGGGCATAGAGGCTGCGGGCCAAGGCCATGTCTTCTGTGCCCTTGACGATGCAATGCCCGTCCGGAAAGAGGTTCAGCTCGTACCCGTTCACGCGGAAGACGAGGAGGAACTCTGTGAGCCTCACGTCGCCGAGCGGCTTCAGGCGTTCGGCGATCTCCCGCAGGTCGAGCGTGACCTCGCCCAGGCCGGAGATGTGAACCGCGTTTCGCCCGCACAAGGTCAGGGCGGATTGCCGTACCCCGGCTTCCAGGAAGTCGAAGCGCCGGTGGCGACAGGCCGGACAGTCCGCGCGCTCGCGGACGTTCTGCAGACTCACGCGATGGAAGGATGTCTCCCACGCATCCACGTGAATCAACCCCGCATGCAATTTCTCGATCTGCCCGGTGAGCAGCTTGATCGCTTCCGTGACCTGGATCGAAGCGACGAGGACGATGACCGGGAGAATGATGCCCGCGGTGTCGCAGGTCGGGGAGGAACCGGGCGGCGGTATCTTCTCGAACACGCATCGCAAGCAGGGGGTGATGCCCGGACGGATCGTCATCGTGAGGCCATAGGATCCAACAGCGGCGCCGTAGATCCAGGGCTTCTCGTGTTTGACGCACGCGTCGTTGAGGAGATAGCGCGTCTCGAAGTTGTCTGTGCCATCGAGGACGACGTCCACGTCGGCGATCACGCGCTCGATGTTCTTATAGTTCACATCGGTGACGAGAGCTTCGGTCCGGACATCTCTGTTGATGCGCGCGACGCGCCGGGCGCACGCGATGGCTTTCGGAAGCCGCTCCGCTGCATCGCGTTCTTCGAACATGATCTGCCGCTGGAGATTGGATTCTTCGACGAAGTCGCGATCCACCAGGCGCAGAAATCCCACGCCCGCGCGCGCGAGCATCTCGATCTGCGCCGCGCCGAGCGCGCCGCATCCGATGACGGCGACGCGACTCCGGAGCAGCCGTTCTTGCCCGGCTTCGCCGATCTCCCGAAAGAGAATCTGTCGCGAATATTTCTCGCGGTTCACCATACTCCCTCAAGAAAAGCTATCGAGGACTTGGGCCAGTGGTCAACACCTCATCCGGACCAGAGCACGGGGGCGATGAATCCGCGCGCTGCCCAGGAGAGCGTGCGGACGTTCTTCCCGCAGGATTTCCCGCTCCTCCGGCTCGATCTCGCTCACCGCTTGCCGGACAGCGGCGTGTCTGAAAGGCTCAGACCAAGAGGGCGCGTCCTCATCCTCCCGCGATCGCGGGGATGATGGAGACTTCCATGCCATCCTTCAACTCCGTCGCCAATCCGCTCAGGAAGCGGATGTCCTCGCCATCCACGTAGATGTTGACGAAGCGCCGGAGCCGTCCGTCGGGCTCGCGCAAGCGTTCGGTGATGCCCGGATACTGTCGCTCCAACTGCTCGAGCGCTTCACCGACGGTTCCCGCCGAGAGTTCGATCAGATCACGATTCTCGGTGAAGCGTCGGAGCGGTTGGGGGATCCGAACGGTCACACTCATGGTGAGCTCCCTCCTTCGGAGAAATCGCGGAGCACGCGCTCCACATCCGAGATCTTCGGAGAGATGGTGATCGGTGGTGAGACCGCGAGCGCGTCCATTGTTTTGAGGCCGTTGCCGGTGATCGCCAGAACGACCGTCTCCTCCGGCGAGAGATAGCCCTGCGCCGCGAGCTTTCGGGCCACAGCGACCGTCACTCCTCCGGCCGTCTCCGTGAACATCCCTTCGGTTTCGGCCAGCAGGCGAATGCCGGCAAGGATCTCTTCGTCCGTGGCGTCTTCGGCCCAGCCCCCGCTCTCGCGAATGACGCGCGCGGCGAAGTAGCCATCAGCCGGATCGCCAATGGCGAGCGAATGCGCGATCGTTCGCGGCTTCACCGGACGGATCTCGTCGCGCTCCTCTCGGACAGCGGCGACAATGGGATTACACCCTCGGGCTTGAGCTCCGAAGAGGCGCACGCGCGCGGGAGGGATCAGCCCGAGGCGCTGGAGCTCCGCAAAGGCCTTCCGGATCTTCACAAGGAGCGACCCCCCCGCCATCGGAACGACAACGGCATCGGGAGCTCGCCACCCCAATTGTTCCGCGATCTCAAAGCCGACGGTCTTCGACCCTTCCGAATAGAAGGGGCGCAGATTGACGTTGACCAATCCCCAGTTCCACGTGTAGACGATCTCGCTGCAGAGGCGATTGACGTCATCGTATGTGCCGCGAACGGCGATCACGCGCGCGCCGTAGATCTGCGTCCCGAGGATCTTGGCCTGCTCCAACGTCTCCGGGATGAAGATGTACGCCCGCAGTCCCGCGCGCGCGGCGTTGGCGGCGACAGAATTGGCCAAGTTTCCTGTCGAGGCGCAGCCCACCGTCTCGAAGCCGAATTCACAGGCCTTAGAGAGGGAGACGGCGACGACGCGATCCTTGAACGAGAGCGTGGGATGGCATACGCCATCGTTCTTGATGTAGAGATTCTTCAACCCGAGCGCAGCGCCCAGGCGCGGCGCGGGCACAAGCGGAGTATACCCGGTCTCAAGCCCTACGCGCGGAGGTGCCGCAAGCGGGAGCAGTTCTCGATATCGCCACATCGTCGGCGGGCGCGAGACGATCCGCTCGCGCGAGAGCACGCGCGCGAGCGCCTCATAATCATATTCGACCTCCAGCGGCCCGAAACACTCGTCGCAGATCGCCAGAGGCTGCTCCGGGTATTCGGCGCGGCACACTCGGCAGCGCAATCCCATCACATAGCTTCGCGTCTCCTCCCCGGTGACATTCTCGGTCACCGCCATCGCCATCCTCCGCCGCCTTACGTCCTCTTATGTGCTGCGCATTCGTAAATGGCAAAGGCTACGCATTCGGGTCGCTTCTGTCAAGGTTCGTGGGGCGCATCCGACAGAATAACTCGCCCTTATAGGGGCATGCGCGTCTTCATGCCGTGAGCAGTTCGCGGAGCGCCTGCAGCGTGATATTGCCGCCCGACAGCTCGAGCACGACCGTGCGCCCGCGCACTCGATCCCCGATCCGCAACGCGGCGGCCAAGGGGGCGGCGCCAGCCGCTTCGACAAGGTTGTGCGTGGCCTCCATCATGAGGAGCATCGCGCGGCGAATCTCCGCGTCGCTGACCAGGAGGAAATCGGCGAGGTTCTCGCGCAGGATGCGGAGCGGCAGCTCGAAGCCGACGCGCGTCGCCAATCCTTCGGCGAAGGTATTCATGATGTCGGTGGCGACGACCCGCCCTTCGCGCCAGGAGAGATAGGCCGCCGGAGCGGCTTCAGATTGGACGCCGATGACCTCGATCTTCGGGTTGAAGGCGCGCGCCGCGATCGAGATGCCTGCCGCGCCGCTGCCACCTCCCACGGGCACGAAGATGACGTCCACATCAGGGAGGTCCTCAACGATCTCCACGCCAATCGTCCCCACGCCCGCAATCAGATGCGGTTCGTTCGCCGAATGGATGTACCGATACCCCTCCTGTGCGGCCAGGGCCTCGGCGTGTTCCCGCGCTTCGTCGAAGTCCTTCCCGTGGACGAGGACCTCCGCACCGAGGCGCTCGATAGCGCTCACTTTATCAGGATTGCTGCCGACAGGCACCACGACGCGAGCGCGCACGCCGAAGAGGCGCGCCGCCCATGCGATGGACTGACCATGATTCCCCGTCGAAGCGGTGATGACACCGCGCCGCCGTTCCTCCTCGCTCAGGCGCGCCATCAGGTTCACGCCTCCGCGCACCTTGAAAGCGCCGATCGGTTGGTGATTCTCGTACTTCACATACACGTCGGCATGGAGCAACTCGCTCAAGGCCGGGCACGGATAGAGCGGGGTGCGGGGGAGGTACGCGCGGATGAGCCGGTGCGCCTCCAGAATATCGAGGATTGTCGGTATCGCATGCATCTCCTCTTCCTCCCGTCGAATATCCGCGCCTGATTGTGCCACAGGGTGGGGGGAGGCTCCAAGGCTGGGCAGTACGCCGGATCCACGATACAATGGAAAGCGACAGGATCGAAATCTCGTGGGTCTCGCCGAGGGGAGAAGAGCTGTGAGCCGCGTTGAGATTTGGTTTGAGCCCGTTCGCGGACGGAACCGGGAGGCTTTCGTCTCTCTCTGTCACGAGGCCTTGCGGACCGAGCGCGAGCCGACGTTCCTCTACCTCGTGGCGACGCGTCCCCTCTGGGAAGACGTTGTACGTCGGATCGTGGATGGTGAACGCGTGACGGCGTGCGGAGAAGTGCGCGTCTTCCTCTTCGACGGCTTGGTGCGACGTCTGCTCGAGGCGAGTGGGGAGCGGCGACTCATTCTTGAGGAGGGAGAACGAGCGGCGCTCCTGCACCGCCTTCTCGCGGAGCTCGAGGAAGCGGGCGCGTTGGTTCATCTTCGAGAGATCGCCCATCTGCCCGGATGCGCCCGGTCGGTCGCGCGGCTTCTGGGCGAGATCCAGCGCGCGGATACGTCGGCTCGCGAGTTCGCCGACCTTGTCATGGGGGGAGCGCGTCCTCACCCTCGCGATCGCGATCTCGCCGTGATCTACATGGCCTATGCGCGCGTGCTCCGTGAGATCGCGGCTCTCGATCCCGATGGGGCGTATCGAGAGGCGGTGGATGTGCTCCGCCGACGTCCGGACCTCCCCCCTTGGTTGCGGACGACGCGCGTGTTGCTCATCGAGGGCTTCTTCGATTTCACGCCTGTGCAGAAGACCCTCTTGCGATATCTCATCGAGCGCATCCCGCGCACGCTCGTGAGCGTGGTCTTCGACCCGGAGAACCCGGAGGTCTTCGAAGAGCCGCTCGCGGACACGCTCCGGTTCTTTCACTCCTTGAGCGGACCCGTCGTGGTGGAGCACCGGCGCGAGGTGCTCCCTTCTGATCCGCGTCTTCAGCCTCTGCGGCGTCGGCTCTTCGCTCGGACGGACGCGCACAAGGAGCGCGCGCCGGAGGGTACTTTCCGAGAGGGTGAGGGCGAGCCTCCGATCACGATCGTGGCGGCCCTCGGGTTCGCCGAAGAGGTTCGGGAGATCGCCCGCCTCATCAAGCAGCTCGTGTGGGATGAGGGGTATCGAGCGTCGGAGATCGCCGTGATCGCGCGCGATGTCGCGTATCTTAAGGCGCTCGGCGAAGAGCTGCCGCGCGCCGGTATTCCCGTTGCGTTCGATGTGCGGGACTCCTTGGCGGCGGTTCCGAGCGTCGCCGCCGCTTTGCGCATTCTGGATGCGCGCGTCGGTCAGGAAGCGGCGGCTTCGTATGCCGCGCTGCTTCGGAACGATTACCTGCATCCGTTCAGCGAGTACGATCGCGATGCCCTGGAGAGTGCGATGCGAGCCGTGGGGGTGGAGCTGGACATCTCCGCCTTCCGAAAACGCGCGCGCGATCTTCAGCGGATCAAAGCGCATCAGGCGCGCACGCTCACGGCGCGGACGGTGGATGTGGAGGAAGTGCAGCACGAGCTGGCGCGCCTTCGGCGCGGAGAGCAGGCGCTCGAGGCGATGCTAGAGGCTCTCGACGGCATGCGTCGCGCGCTCGCGCACATTCCCGAACACGGGCGGATTCCCGAATTCGTCGAGGGATTCCGGCGGGCGCTCGATGCCTTCGGAGTGCGCGAGCGTCTGCAGCACAGGCTCCTTCAGGCGGAGAGAGACGAGCAGATGTGGCGTCTGCTGGCGCGCGATCTGCGGGGGCTGCACGCGCTGGAGGCCTGTTTGGATCGAATCCTGCAGCTTCACGAGCGCGCTCACGCGCCGCACAGTGAGAGCGGCGAACCGCTCGGCCTCCCGGAAGCCGGAGCGGAGCAGGCGGCCGCCGCCGTCTTCCGAAAGCCGCTCTCGGTGCGTCAGTTTCGCGATTGGCTCGCGCGATGGGTCGAGCAGACGGAATTTCGTCGAGAGCGCGGCGATCCCTCGGGCGTGCGCCTGTTGGAGGCGACGCAGGCGCGCGGACTCGCCTTTCGCGTCGTTATTCTGCCGGGCCTGTGTGAAGGAGGATTTCCTCGCGCGCCGGAGCGCGATTGGATCTATCCGGTCGCTGAACGCGAGAAGTTGGCGGCCGCGGGCCTCTTCCTCGAAGACCTCTCCCCACGCCGGTTCGAGGCCAAGGAAGCGCACTTCTTCTATCACGCGGTCAATCAGGCGACCGAGCGCGTGTATCTGCTCTATCCTCGGGCGGACGCGACGGGCGAGGAGATCATCCCCTCGCCGTTTCTCGATGAGGTGCGCGACGTGTACATCGAGGCGAGCGGCTGGTCGCTTCCCGTTCGAGAAGCGATGCCCACGGCGGACGATGTGCGCACCATCGCTTCGCTCCGCGAAGGGCAGCGCGTCCTAGTGGCGGGCCTCTATCAAACGACGCCGGACGACGCCCTCGTGCTCCATCTCGTCCGGGAGGCCTTGCGCGCCGGGTGGATGGATCCGCACCTTCTCCGGCGTGCCGAAATTGAGCGACAGCGGGAGAACGGAGAGCTGGGACCGTTCACCGGCGTGCTCACGGAGAAAGCGGTGCGCCAGCACCTGCGGGCGCGGTTCGGCCCCCGACGCGTCTATTCGCCCAGCCAGTTGAACACGTATGGTCAGTGTCCCTTCCGATTCTTCTGTCAGCGCCTGCTGCGCCTGGAGCCGCGCGAAGAGGCATCGCTCGATCTGGTGGCGCTCGATCGCGGGTATTTGCTGCACACCATTCTGCAGGATTTCTTCGAACACCACCTGCGAGGACCGCTGGTGCCGGAACGGCGGCACGAGTATCGCGAGCAGATGAAGCGCGTGGCCGAGCGCATCTTCACCGACTACGAGCAGAAGGCCCTGCCGATCCATCGCGCACTCTGGGAGCTGGAGAAGGCAGAGATTCTCGATACCCTGATCCAATTCCTCGATGCCGAGATCGCCTATCAGCAGCAGACCGGAGGACGGATGCGTCCGCAGTGGACGGAGCTGGGATTCGGCATGGGACCAGAGGATCGGGATCGGTGCCATCCCCAGTCCACGCGCACGCCCCTTGTACTCCGCCGTCCGGATGCGCGCGCGGCCGCTCAAGAAGATCGGATTCAGATTCGCGGGCGCATTGATCGCGTGGATCGCTCCGATGACGGCCGATATATCGCCTACGACTACAAATCGGGGAGTGGGGCCTCGGTGGAGGAGATCGAAGAAGGCGCCGATGTGCAAATCCCCCTCTACATCCTCGCGCTCGAGCGGTTGTTCCTGGGACCGGGCGAGGAGGTCGTCGGCGGGGGGTATTATTCGATCCGCACGGGGAAGCGCACGCGCGGCCTCTATCGGCAAGAGGCCGCGGCGCTCACGGCCGTCAGCGAACGGGCGCGCGCTTCGCTTCCGACACCGGAATGGCGGGAGAGGCTCGCGCGGGCGGAGCGCTTCGTGTGGGAGTATGTCGAGGGCATGCGCCGCGGGGACTTCCGCGCTCAGCCCAAGAGCACCGACCTCTGCGCGCGATGCGAATTTCGAGCCGTGTGTCGCTTCGATCCCTCTCGAGCGCGCGGCGCGACCGAAGAGAGGCCGTCATGATGCGCGATCGGCTCACTCCCGAGCAGCGACGGGCGATCGAGACGTGGGATCGGTCGCTGCTGGTGACCGCAGGACCCGGAGCAGGGAAGACCCGCGTGCTCGTCGAGCGCGTCCTCCATATTCTCGAACGCGGCCTCGCCTCGTTGGATGAGATCGTCGCCATCACGTTCACGAACAAGGCGGCCAATGAGATGAAGACGCGGATTCGGCAGGCCGTGGGACAGCTCGCGCGCCGCACATCGTCGCGGCAGTGGCAGGAAGCGAAGCGGCAGGTGGAGACAGCGGCCATCTCCACGATTCACGGATTCTGCGCGCGCTTGTTGCGCGCCCACCCGGTTGAAGCCGAGGTGGATCCGGAGTTCGTCATCCTGGATGAGTTCCACAGCCGCGTGCTGCTTCAGCGTGCCGTCGAGGACGTCATCGAGGACCGTCTCGATGCCGGAGATGCGGTCATCGGCCGCTTGATCATGGGCTACTCTCGGCGCGGACTCATCGAAGCGACCGCGGACCTCTTTGCGAAAGCACGGGCCTTAGGGGTGCGCCCCGAGGAGATCATCGCCGCGACCGAACGCCGACGGCGCACGCCCGAGGAGTATCGGGCCGTGGTCGAGCGATTGCAAGAGGTTGTGGCGCAGTTGGAGACTTTTCCCGAGCCGACCCCCCGCATGGCCGAGCAGATCGCGGCCTTCAGCCGCGTGTATCGCTTGTACGGACCCTTGCTGCGCGCGGAGCCGCGCCTGGAGGATGCGCCCGTGCTGGAGGAATGTCTGCGGGCGCTTCGGGAGGCGCGCGTCCACAGGCGCGGACGCGTGAGCGATGTGGTCGCCGAGCTGGACGCATGCCTCCAGGAGCTTGAGCTGACCTTCTATGACGCATGCGCCCACGAGGTCATCGCGACGCTCGGCGATGTCCTCAACCGCGTGGAAGCGCGCTACGACCAGCTCAAGCGCGAACGCGGAGGCCTCGACTACGAAGACCTGCAATGGAAAGCTCGCGAGCTTCTCCGCGCGCATCCGGCCATCGCCGCCGCTGCGCGGCAGGCCATCGCCTTCCTTCTCGTGGATGAGTTCCAGGACACGAACGCCTTGCAGAAGGAGATCGTGGATCTGCTCCGCGGCGATGGGGATCGCCCCCGACTCTTCATCGTCGGAGATGCGAAGCAATCCATCTACAACTTTCGGGGAGCGGCCGTCGAAGTATTCCTGCGAACGCAGCGCGAGGTGCGCGAGCGCGGGGGGGAGCACATCGAATTGGAGCACAATTTCCGGAGCACGGCTTCGCTGGTGCGCTTCTTCAACGCCTTCTTCGCGCGCCTGATGCGCGCGGCCGAGGGGACATGGGCGGGGTGGTCGCTCGAGGAATTGGGGCAGACGCCGTTTGTCGCGAGCAGGGCGTATCGGGGAGAGGGGGTGGCCGCACCTGTCGAGCTGCTGGTGGAGGTCGGTCCCCACGTTCAAACGGCGGAGGAGGCCCGCCGATGGGAAGCGGAACGGTTAGCCGACCGCATCGCCGAAATGGTGCGTCAGGGCGAATGCCTCGTCGGAGAGCCCTCGGACGACGGCCGTGACCGCCTGCGGCCGGTCCGCTATGGCGATATCGCCCTGCTCTTTCGTGTGATGACCGACGTGAAGGTCTACGAGCGCGCCTTGCGCGAGCGGGGTATCCCGTACTATGTGCTCGCCGGACGCGGATTTTACGAGCGCGAAGAGATTCGCGACCTGCTTGCCCTCTTGCAGTTTTTGGAGAATACAACGGACGAGCTGGCGCTCGCGGCCGTCTTGCGATCGCCGCTCTTTGGTCTCTCGGATGAAGCGCTCTTCTGGTTGCGACACGCGGCGGATACGCAGAGCGCGGGAGGGCTGGATCCCCATCCGCTGTGGACGAGTCTTCAGGAGTATGAGCGCGTGTGGGGGATCGCTGCCGAGGAACAGCCGCGCGTCGCTCGCGCCGCTCGGGTGCTCGCGCACCTGCTTCAGGTCCGACATCGCCTCTCTCTGGTCGAGTTGCTCGAAGAGATTCTCGCGCTCACCCAGTTTGAGGCGGTTCAGGCCGCCGCCTTCGATGGATATCAACGCGTCGCCAATATTCGAAAGCTCGTGGAATTGGCGCGCGAGTTCGATGCGAGCGGCCCTCATGGGCTCAGCGAGTTCACGGCCTTTGTGCGACAGTTTGCCGAGATGGCGGAAGAGAGCGAGGCTCAGGTGACGACCGAAGCGGCCGATGCCGTCCGCCTCTTGACCGTGCATAAGGCCAAGGGCTTGGAGTTTCCCGTCGTCGTCCTCCCCGAGACGCACCGTCCCTTCCGAAAAGATGCCCCCCCGTTGATCTTCGATCGTGCGGTGGGTATTGGGATGAAGATTCCGGATCACCGAGGGCGGCTGCATGACACCTGGACGCGACAGCGCGTTCTCGAGGTTCTGCGGCATCGTGAGTATTTCGAGCATCAGCGGCTGCTCTTTGTGGCGATGACGCGCGCGCGCGACTATCTCATCCTCTCAGGAGCTGCCGAACGGCTCGGCGTTCGGGAGACGGAGCAGGAGGCGACGCCCTTCGTTCCCGGAGCGAGCTGGCTCGACTGGATCGTCCATATCGTGGAGCTGTCCGATGCCGAGGCCGTGCCCGAGGTGTACTCCTGGGAGGGCGTGAACCTGCGTCTTCGGGTGGGACGGGGAGAAGCGCGTGACGCCGGTCGCGTGACCCGACAGACGCTCATCGCCCGCTATCCCCAGCTCGGACGGGGGGAGCCCATTCCGGAATCACTTCTGCCCTCGCTCTCGGAGCGCGAGCGAGAAGATCTCCATCGTGTGGTGCGCCGTTTGGAGCCGGTGCCCGCGGATCCCAGGGAGTGGGGATCCCCGATCGCCGTCACGCGTGTGCTCGCGCTCGCTCGCTGCCCGCTGCAGTTTTATTTCGAGAGCGTTCTCCATCTGCCCGCGTGGGACGAGTATGAGGACATGATGGGAACCTCTGGAGCCCGCGCGCCCCTCTCGCCGGCGCTCGGCGGACGCCTCGTCCATCGGTTCTGCGAGGACTACGACGGCTCCGAGCCATGGGAGGCTGTGCTCGATCGCCTGATCGAGGAGATGGTCGTGGGAGAAGCAGAAGGTGACCTCGACGCCGGGGAGGGAAGGGCCGAGGTCTCCTGGGAGGAACGCCTTCGCGCGCGTCGAGAAGCAGCGGCCGCCGCCGTGCGCCCGCTCGTCGCCCACTATGTGCGAAGCGACCTTTACCGCACGATTGAAGCGATCCTGTGGGGGGAGCGACCGGGGCGCATCCAGAGCGAATGCGAGATCTTCTACCGCACGACGCAAGGGATCGTGCGCGGCCGCTTGGACAAGCTGATCTGGACTGAGGACGACACGGCATGGATCGTGGATTTCAAGACGAATCGCGTCGCGGGCAATCTCGAAACGCTCGTTCGGGAATACGCGCTTCAGATGCAGATCTATGCCCTCGCCGTCGACCGCGCGTGGCGCCCGCGCCGGATTCGCGCGGAGCTTTACTTCCTCGCCCCCGATGTGCGGGTACCGATTGATGTCGGGGCGCTCGAGGAGACGGCCGCCTTCCTGGAGCAGGTGACCGAGCAGATCGCGCGATCCCGACGCCTCGACGATTTCCCCCCGCGTCCCAATCCCGAGCGGTGCCGACGCTGCCCGTGCGTTCGCTTCTGTCCCGCGCGCGCGATCTCCGACGGCAACCGGACGGCGGTTTGACAGCCGCGCGCGTCTGCGCCTACACTGAAGCATCGGGCTATGAGCGGGACAAAACGGTTCGGCGGCGCGCTTGTCCTTCTTCTCCTGCTCGGTCGTGCGAGCGTTCGCTCGGCGCAGGGCCTGCCGCCGCAAGAGGAAGTGCGCCTGGGCACCATCGGCGTCCACGTGCCGGTCGCCGTCTACGATAAGAGCGGGCGTCTGGTGACCGATCTCACGGTCGAGGATTTCGAGGTGCGCGAGGACGGCGTCCCGCAGCGTATCCTCTCCTTCTCAAAGGAGAATGAGCTGCCGCTCAGCGTCGCGCTCGTCATGGATGCGAGCAACAGCGTCCGTCCGAAGTTGAAGTTCGAAAAGGAAGCGGTGATCGCCTTCCTGGATGGCATCATTCGCCCGCGCAAGGATCGTGCTCTGTTGGTCACTTTCGGATCGGTGATCGAGCTGCATCAGGATTTCACCGACGATGTGGAAGATTTGAAAGCCGCCGTTCACGCCGTGAAGGCGGGCGGCGCAACGCCCTTGTACGATGCCCTCTATCGCGTGATCGAGGAGAAGATGACCACAGCGCCCGGGCGTCGCGTCCTCATCCTCGTCTCCGACGGGGAGGATACGGCGAGCGAGCGCACGATGGAGGAGGTCATCGAGTTGGCGCAGCGCTTGGAAGTCATCATCTACTCGGTCGGGACCATGCACGCGGGCGGCTTCGGCGTGACCATGGGCCTGTCGGATGCACCGGGAATGAAGGAGTTGCGGCGGCTGGCGGAGGAGACGGGCGGCCGAGCCTTCTTCCCCGAGAAGATCCTCGATCTGGAGCGAAATTTCTCCGATATCAGCGCCGAGCTGCGGAGCCAGTACTATCTCTTCTACGTCTCCAGCAATCAGAATCGCGACGGGCGATTCCGCAAGATCGAGGTGCGCATCCCCACGCGCAAGGACCTGCGCGTGCGCACGCGACGCGGGTATAAAGCCCCCTACGCTTCGTGAGCGCGATGTTCTACCGAACGACCAGGCGTTCTGGAACCGGATATCGAGCGATATTCGGCAGGATGCTCGGACTGATGCTCGGAAGTCTACTGGTCGGATCTCCTCCGACGCTCGGGGGCGGATCGGGCCTTCCGCGCGCCTCTTCTCAGGAGAGCACCTCACGCACTCTCACGGAGCAGAGGCCGAGACAGGCCGAAGAGTCGGTGCACCTGAGCGCTCGGTTAGTCAACGTCTTTTTCACCGTCACCACTCGGCGCAATGCCCTCGTCACCGATCTCCGGCGCGAGGAGGTCCGCGTCTTCGAGAATGGTCGAGAACAGGAGATCTTCACCTTCGTGCGGCAGACGGATCTGCCGCTGACGATCGCCTTGCTCCTGGATGTCAGCGCGAGTCAGCAGGCTACGTTGCCGGAAGCGAAGGCGGCGGCCGCGCGATTCCTTCGTACCCTCGTGCGCCCCGGCACAGACACGGTCGCCATTGTGACATTCCGCGATGAGGTGCAGCTCCTCGAAGACTTCACCTCGACGCTCTCCCGCTTGGAGGCCGCCTTGAACCGCGTGCGCGTGATGCTGCCGACGACTCAGGATCCGGAGAGTCGGTTCGGAGGCACCTCGCTCTATGATGCGATTGGGCTTGTGGCGCGCGATCTTCTGGCGCAGCGGTCGGGACGCCGCACGATCCTGGTGATCACCGATGGCGAGGATACGACGAGCGTCTCTCACCTTTCGGACGCCATCGCCGAAGCGGTGCGCGCAGAAGTGACCATCTACGCCATTGGCATCGGGGATCGCTCGCGGTTCGGCCTCAATGTCGGGGTCTTGCGCCGACTGACGGAAGAGACGGGCGGACGCGCTTATTTCCCGAAAAATTCTGCGGACCTGGAGCGCGCTTTTCGGGAGATCGAGACCGAGCTGCGCAGTCAGTATCTGCTCGCCTATTACCCCTCTGACCCGACCCCCGAGGGCCGATTTCGTGAGATCCAGATCCGCGTGCCCACCCGCAAGGGCCTGCGGATTCGCCATCGGCGCGGATACATCCTCTGACTCACTCCTCTTCGAGGCCCGTGCCCGCGACGCGCAGGCGCACAAGCGCGCGGTGCAACCGAGCCTGCGCGCGCAGGAATTCGATCTCGCTCGTACTCTGCCGCATCTCGCGCAGAGCGCGCTCGCGCGAGCGCCGCGCGCGCTCGACGTCAATCTCTTCCGGACGCTCCGCCGTATCCGCGAGAACCGTCACCTTGTCGGGGAGCACTTCCACATATCCGCCGCGCACGGCGAGCAGACGGCGCTCGTCCCCGATCCGATAGCTCACAATGCCCGTTTGCAGTAGGCTCAGCAGATAGGTGTGCTCAGGGAGAATGCCCAACTCGCCCCCAAGGCCGGGAACCGTCACCTCGTCCACCCATTCCTCGAGCACCAACCGCTCGGGCGTGACGACTTCCAATTTGATCTTCCCCTTCATCGTCTCCCTTCAGGGCCGCGCCTACGCCGCCGCTCGACGAATCCGCTCCGCCTTCTCAAGGGCTTCCTCAATCGTGCCCACCATGTAGAAGGCTTGCTCCGGGAGATCGTCATGCTTGCCTTCGACGATCTCCTTGAAGCCGCGAACCGTATCCTCGACCTTCACATACTTCCCCTTCAAGCCCGTGAACTGCTCGGCGACGAAGAACGGTTGGGAGAGGAACCGTTGGATCTTTCGCGCCCGCGCGACGATGAGTTTGTCCTCCTCCGAGAGCTCGTCAATGCCGAGGATGGCGATGATGTCCTGCAGCTCCTTGTACCGTTGCAAGATCGCCTTGACCTGTTGCGCCGTGCGATAGTGCTCCTCGCCGACGACGCGCGGGTCGAGGATGCGCGAGGTGGACGCCAACGGATCCACAGCCGGATAGATGCCCAGCTCGAAGATCTGACGCGAGAGCACCGTCGCCGCATCCAGGTGCGCGAAGGTCGTGGCGGGCGCCGGATCGGTGATGTCATCCGCCGGGACGTAGATGGCTTGAACCGACGTGATCGAGCCTTTCTTTGTTGACGTGATGCGTTCCTGCAGCTCGCCCAACTCCGTCGCCAGATTCGGTTGATACCCGACGGCCGAGGGCATGCGCCCCAGAAGCGCCGACACTTCTGAGCCCGCCTGCGTGAAGCGGAAGATGTTGTCAATGAACAGGAGCAGGTCTTGCCCCTCTTCATCCCGAAAGTATTCGGCCACCGAAAGCGCCGAGAGCGCGACGCGCAACCGCGCGCCCGGAGGCTCCGTCATCTGCCCATAGACGAGGACCGCCTTGCTGAGCACGCCCGATTCCTTCATCTCCAGCCACAGGTCGTTCCCTTCGCGCGTGCGCTCACCCGCCCCGCAGAAGACCGAGACGCCTCCGTGATGCATGGCCACATTGTGAATCAGCTCCATGATGAGCACAGTCTTGCCCACGCCCGCCCCGCCAAAGAACCCAATCTTTCCCCCGCGCAAGAAGGGCTGAATGAGATCAATGACCTTGATGCCCGTCTCGAACATTTGCAGCTCCGTGGATTGCTCTTCAAAACTCGGCGCCGGACGATGAATGGGGTAGTACTTGTCCGTGACAATCGGCCCGAGCTTGTCCACCGGCTCACCCACGACATTGAGGACGCGGCCGAGCGTGGCCGGTCCCACGGGCATCATGATGGGCTTGCCTGTATCATAGGCTTTCATCCCCCGCACGAGCCCTTCCGTGGGCTTCATCGAGACACAGCGCACACGCCCTTCGCCGAGATGCTGCTCGACCTCCACAATGATGTCTATCGGCTCAGGCACATCAAAGCCTTCGCTCGTGATCCGAAGGGCATTGTAGATCGGGGGAAGGTGGTCCTCAAATTGAACATCGACGACCGTGCCGATGACCTGCACAACGCGGCCGATCTTCATTCCGTTCGTCTCTTGACTCATACCCCTCAGCGCCTCCTCTGAAAGGGACACGAGTATAGCACAGAGCCACCGGGCGATCAAAACGAGACACCGCACCCAGCCCGCACGCGCGGCACCGGGCGGAAAAGGAATGAGCCCTCCCATGACGGTCCGTTCGGCGGCACGGGCGCTCGTCCGAGGTTATGATCGGTTCGCCCTCACAAACTTGCCCTCGGGGACGAGTGCGCCTACACTTAGCGCAGACACTGAGCGACCGGACAGAGGGAGGAAGGCGATGCGACGGCTTCTCATCGGACTGGCACTCCTTTTGATCACCCTCATGCTTTCGCCTCGGGGAGCTGCCCAAGTGGGCACAGGACGACTCTCGGGTCTCGTCACAGACTCGCGAGGAGCTGTCATCGCAGGGGCAACGGTCACGGCTGTGCGCGCCGATGCGGAACCACTTCTGGCGCGCACCAACGAGGCCGGACGGTACACGTTCACCAGCTTGATCCCCGGCCGATATGCGCTCACTGTGGAAGCACCGGGTTTCAAACGGGTGACGCTCAGCGACATCCTCATTGAAGTGGGCAGCACCCTCACACGAGATGTCGTGCTGGAGCCCGGGGAGATCACCGAGGAAGTCACGGTCACGGCGACCGGTCAACCCGTTGTGGAGATCGGCAAAGGCCCTTCGCTCGGAGATGTCGTGGACGCGCGCCGGTTGCTCGACCTTCCGCTGAACGGGCGGAATCCGCTCGATCTCATTCAGCTTCAAGCGGGTGTCGTCGGCAGCAATGTCTCCGGAACGCGCACGACCTCGAACAACATTCGCGTGGATGGGATTCAAGCGCAGGACAATTTCATTCAGGAACCGATCACCGTCGCGATGATCCCGCTCTCGGTGGATGACGTGGCCGAATTCCGTGTGACGACGTCACCGGTGGATGTCGAGTATGGGCGCGGAGCCGGTGCCCAGGTGGATGTCGTCACGCCGTCCGGGACGAACGAGCTGCATGGCAGCCTCTTCGAGTTCCATCGCAACACGGTCCTGAACGCCAACAGCTTTTTCAACAATGCCCTTCCGCGACGCGCCGATGGCTCGGAGGTTGCGCCGCGCGACGTGCTCGTGCGCCATCAGTTCGGGGGACGCCTGAGCGGGCCGATCCGCAAGAATCGCACCTTCTTCTTCACGGCGTACGAAGGAGTGCGGGAGAGCACGGGACAGACAGTGACCCGCGTGGTTTTGACCGAACCGGCGCGCCGCGGACTCTTCCGCTATTTCCCGAACGTTCCCAACGGTCATGCGGCGAGCGCTCATCCGACGGTGGACTTTCAGGGGAATCCGCGACCGCCGGCGGGAATGACCCTGGCCGATCTGCGGCTGCTGGACCTCTTCTCCCTGGATGCGCGGCGCGCGCAGCCGGATCAAACGGGAGTGATCCGCCGATTGCTCGAGGCCGTCCCGTTGCCCAACGATTTCACCGTCGGCGATGGGTTGAACACGGCCGGCTACACCTTCTTCGCGCCGATTCGCACGGTCTCGGATCAGATCACCCTTCGCGTGGATCACACGCTCACGGATCGGCATCGGCTCTTTGGCGTCTATCGCTTCCAAGACTTTTCCATTCGCGGCCTGATTGCACCGGGCGAGGGGCTGCAGACCTTCCCCGGCTTTGGCACAGGCGGGCAGGTGTCTCGCGCCCAGAGCTTCTCGGGCACGCTCGTCTCGACGTTCACGCCGACCCTCATCAATGAATTTCGCGCGGGGTTTCAGCGCACGCCGGTTCGGTTCGTGCCGCCGAAGGAGGGAGGGCTGGCGGCTCTGGGCATGCCGCGGCCGACGCTGCTGGGTATCCCCATCTCGCTCGAATTCGGATCGTTCAGCACGCCCCTGGAGAACTTCGAGGAGCAGCAGCGCGTCACTCCCGTCTATCAGTACGCGGACACGGTGACCTGGATTCGAGGACGACATGAGATCCGCGGCGGGATCGAGCTGCGCTTCATTCAAGCGAACTCCCGCGATACCGCCGGGGTACGTCCCACCGTGATCTTGGGCGAAGCTCCGGCGAGCCAGGTCTCGCTCCCCCGCGATATCAATCCGAACACAGCAGCAGTGGCGCGCGCCATTCTCTACGACCTCACCGGCTCGATCGCGCGCGTCGAGCAGATGTATCGCACGCCGGATGGACGTGTGCTCCTACCGTTTCAATCCGAAATCTTCGGATTCCGCCACCGACAGGTGAACCTCTTTGTCGGCGATTCGTGGCGGGTGCGCCGCTCGCTGACGCTCTTCTACGGAGTGCGCTACGAATACAACACCGTTCCCTTCGAGGTGAACGGGTTGCTCGTGCAACCCACCCTCGGGCCCGGACGCACGCGCTTTGAAGCGGCGCTCGGCATCTCGGCGCGCACGGGCACGTGGGCCGATCTCTTTCATCCGACGGCGCCGGTGACCGATCCGCGCGCCATCGGCCCGGTGGGATTCGAGCTGGTGGGACCGCAACATGCCCGCCCCCTCTTCCGCGATGATCGAAACAATGTCGCCCCTGCCCTGGGCCTCTCCTGGAGCCCCCGCACGCGCTGGTGGGGCCTGCGCCATCTGCTCGGACGCGAGGCGCAGAGCGTGCTGCGCGGAGGATATTACATCGGCTATGAGGCCTTCCCCCTTGTGCTCTTCGCGCAGTTCAGTCGCTTCAATCCGGGCCTGGCGACCACGGCGTTCCTTGCGCCGACGGCCACCGCGGATGCCGTCAGCCGATTGGACGATCCCCGAGGTCTGACGCTCCCCGTCCCCCTGGCCGATACCCGCGCGCTCCGCCCACCGGATTTCCAGCGGCGCGATAGCGGCTTCTTCATTGATGAACACCTGCGCTCGCCCTACGTCCAGACGTGGAACCTCTCCTGGCAACGCGAGCTGGATCGGGATACCGTCCTCGAACTCCGATACGTGGGCACCAAGGGAACGAAACTCGTGCGCACCGCCAATCTCAACGAGATCAACATCATTGAAAACGGACTGCGCGACGATCTCACGCTCTTGCGCCACGAGCTGCTCCGGAGCGGCGATCCGACGGGCTTCACCCCTCTCCGCTTCCCGAATCCGAACGGCCCTCTGGCCCGCATCTTTCGCACGCCGGGCCGATTCCTCAATATCTTCGGCGCGCGCACCGATCTGTTGCTCGGGAACTACGTCCTCATCGCCTTCAACATTGATCGGCAGGTCTTTCAAGGCGCCCAAGGGGGATGGCTGGCGCTCGCCGGCCTGCCGGTGAACTTCATCAGCGCGAACCCGCAATTTGCCAGCGTCCTCTACATGTCGAACTTCTCCAACTCCACCTATCACGCGGCGCAGATCGAAGTGCGCCGCCGCTTCGCGCGGGGAGTGCAATTTCAGGCGAACTATACCTTCAGCCGCGCGCTCGGCGACGGCACCGACGACGGCATGGATCAGTTCGCCTTCTCCTCGAATTTCCGAACGAATCGGAATCGGCGGATCGAGAAGCGGCGTCTCGTCTTCGATCGCACGCATGTGCTCAAGGTCAATGCTCTTTACGAACTGCCGGTCGGTCCGGGACGACGGTTCTGGAACCGCCCGCGGGGATGGCTCGGCCGCGTGCTCGAAGGCTGGCAGGTCGCGGGCATCTTCCTCGTGTATTCCGGAGCGCCGCGCACCTTCAGCGCCGGACGCTTTACGCTCTTTGGGGCCGGAGGGCGTAATGTCGTGCCGCCCGATCCCGCCCCCGGATTCCGCGTCCGCGAATTCTCCGGCACGGTCACGCGCCTGCCCGACGGCGTCACCTTCCTGCCCGGCGTCACCAATCCCTTCCAAGACCCCTTCGGGTTCAACCGTATGGTCGTGGATGCCCAGGGCCGTCCGCTCCTCTTGACGCCGGAGCCAGGGACAGCCGGTACGCTCGGCGCCGGCGTCTTCACCGATCCCGGCCAGGTGTATTTCGATGGCAATATCCTCAAACGCACGCGCGTGTCCGAGCGCTGGAGCGTGGAATTCCGGGCGGAATTCTTCAACCTCTTCAACATGGTCAATTTCGGCGGGCCCGATCTCAATATCCAGTCGCCGAGTTTCGGACGGATCAGCACACAGGTCAACTCGCCGCGCGTCATCCAATTCGCCCTCCGGATCAGTTTTTGAGGCTCCCTCCGCAGATCGAGCCTCCAAAGGGGGTGGTTCGAGGATAACCTCGGGCGAGTGTGAGTGAATCCAAACCCATTCCGCAGCTCAAGCCCGCGCGTGCGGGCGAACCCCCTCGGCCCGCGATGTCGAGCATAGCTCATCCCTCTTGGGTGTGAGCGCGCCCGATTCTCCCCGAGAAGGTTCGCTCGCGCTCGCCCGAGGCGGCGTTCGGACGCTCGCTCCACAGGCGGGAATGCCGGTAGCGGGAATTTTTGCTTGACATTGCCGCATGTTTTTGTTATTCTATGGGCCGATCGCGGCGTCGGGTGGACGAACGCGGAAGTGGGAGGCTGACGGTTCGCTCCCCTCGCGTCGTGGGATGGGTGGATGAAGTCCTTCTCATCCCACGGGGATGAGGAGGGACATTTGACATAAGGAGGGAATGCCTTATGAGGAGACAACGGGTGGTGAAACTGACTCTGGCGGCGGGCATGGTCGGGCTTCTGATCCTGCCCGCCTTGGTCTATACCCAAGTCACCGGACGCGTGCTCAATCCGAGGTTGCGACAGAGTTATCCAGACTTGCAGACAGCCGTCAATAATGCAGGCCCTGGCGATACGCTCCTTGTGAGCGGAAGGCTCAGTGGAGCGAATGCATTAGCGGACCTTGCCGGATTTTCAGGCAACATTGTTGCCGGACGAGGGCTCCGGGGGACATTGAGTCCCGGCTCAGCATTAACATGCCCAGGTGCCGTTATTGATGCGAGTGACCGAAATGGACCGGTGAGCATCATTGGGCTGAAAATTGAAGTACCTAATGGTTGTGTTGGGGTCCTTGCGGATGCTTCTACTGGAACGGGTGATGGGAACCCTCTTACCGTGCAGGGTGTGCTCTTTACCGGAGCGACGGCCGCGGCTGTCTTCACAGCGATTGAAACTGTGGACGAACTCGCTGGACCCTTTAATTTCACGCGAAACACGATCACGGGGCAACTTGATCCCGGTATTAGTCTGGATGGGGACGGTACCAGCGCGATCCAGGCTACGATCTTTGGGAATCGAATCACGAATACCGGTGCCGGTGGAAACGGGAATGGGATCGAGATCTCTGACGTTCCTGCGGGCAGTGTTGTGGGAGTGAGGAGGAACCGGATAAATGGCGGCGGTGCGACGAATGGGATTGGAACCGGGATAGATCTTACTGGTGGTGCAACAGAGGGGGTTGTAATCGAGAACAACACGATCGAGAACTTCGCAGCTGCTGGTGGTACTGGATTCGCAATGGACAACGACGACGATGGAGTTGTATTCCGGAGGAACGTGGTGCGCAATAACGAGGTCGGTATTTCGGTTGACTTCACAGGCGCAAATCCCACCGCCCCGACGATCACGTTGAATAACATCACGGGGGACCCCACGACACAAACGGGATTACGATACACCAGCGACCTGGGCGACCCGAACCTGGATGCGACGAACAACTGGTGGGGAGCGGCTAATGGGCCGAGGGATATAGACGGCGATGCGGATGCCTGTCCAGAGGCAGCGGGGCCGACTTGTGGTACCCCGCAGCCTGGTGCACCGGATGGGACAGGCTTACCGGTTTATTCGGGTGCTGGTGTGGGGGCTGCTGATTGTGGCGCGGGTGCCGGTCGAGTAAAAACCTGTCCCTTCCGGACGGCGCCGGTGTCTCCGGCGGGAGCGTAAGAGTACGGATTCGCTTTCCGGAGGGAGGAGAGGGTATGTGCCCTCCGGCCAAATTTCATATAAGGAGGACGGACGATGAAGAAGCTCATGCTGATGGTCGGTCTCAGTATTCCTCTGGTGCTCGGGAATCTGGCTGTCCTTGTGCCGAGCATCATCTTTCTTCTGGCGGGATTTTTCCTCACCTTCGTGGGGCCGTTTCTTCTGATTGATGCGATTCTGGGGCTGGCGGCGATGATGTCGGTTGCTCTTTTCGGCATCGCGCTGGGGCACAGTCCGACAACCAGCCTCTTGCAGGGTTTGTTTGTGGGGCTATGAAGGAAATGCCCGTATCCTCAGGCTGCCCCGCTCTGTTCCGGGCAGCCTGAGGCGGGGCCCCCCAAGAAGCTCAACTCTTCTGCCGTTGAGTTCCAGTAGTCTCGGGGCGGAGCGGCAGCGAGCTCTCGTCCGGTGAATTCACCCCCAGTTCCGCAGCTCAAGCCCGCGTGTGCGGGCGGTTCGATCAATAGCCTCGGGCGGGCGGTAGCGAGCCCTAGGAAACCAGGTCCGAAAAGACTCCCCGAGCCCACGTGTGCGGGCTTTATTTTTTTGCGATACGTTGTCGGTAACTTTCGGCCAGCTCCACGGCTTTCGGCAACACCTCGATGGCCTTGAGGAGTTGCACATCAATCTCGTTGAGCGCTTGAGCAGCCGTTTCGATCCCGTAAGCGGCCGTGACGACCTCGTACCGAATGTAGGTTCGCACGAACTCGCGATTCTCGTCCACGACCTTTGGGCTCAGGCGGAATTCCGCGCGATGCTCCTGGAGGTATTTTTTGAACGCCTCCAGGACGTCATCGGTGATGCGGTATTCCTCGGGCTTCAGAACATGGCGGAATGTGATTCCCGGGACGCGATATCGTTCGAGTCCGGGGATCAGTCCGGCCACCAGCTCGCGCGTGAAAGCGAAGATCGGCCCCAGAAGGGATGACTGCTCGCGCGTCAATTGTGCTGCCGGAACGAGGACATCGGGAGTGATCCCTCCGCCGCCGTAGACTTCACGTCCCACGTCGGTGCGAAAGCTCGGTCCGTGCGGTGGGGAGGGAGTCTCGGTCTCCCGACGTTGCGCATAGTAGCTATAGGGTGAGAGCCCGATGTAGCTCCGTTGGATGAATCGTCCGCTCGGCAGCAGATACTTCGCCGTGCTGAGCGTCAGTCCTGTTCCGAAGGGCAGGGGGATGATCGTTTGGACGAGCGCTTTTCCGAATGTGGGTTCTCCCACGATCAGTCCGCGATCGTGCTCTTGGATGGCGCCGGAGACGATCTCCGAGGCCGACGCCGTGGCTCGGTTGACCAGGATCACCAAGGGCATGAGGTTCGGGTTTCCGTTCTGCGCGTAGTACTGGCGCTCGGCGTGGCGACGTCCCGCGCGGCTCTTTTGGGTGAGGATCAACTGACCGGCGGCCAGGAAGCGATCGGCCACGCGCACGGCTTGTTCCAGGAAGCCGCCGGGATTATTCCGAAGATCGAGGATCAAGCGGGTGGCGCCCTGCTTCTGCAACTCGGCGAGCACGTTCTGCAGCTCGTCGTCGGTTGTTGTGTTGAACCCTCGGGAGAGGGCGACGTATCCGATACCGGGTCGGATCAGGTACCCGTTGACGATGCTCGGCAAGGGGATGGCATCGCGCACGAGGCGCACGGTGCGCGGCTCTTTCTCTCCGGCGCGCAGAATCTGCACCTCGACGGTTGTCCCGCGCGGTCCGCGCAAGCGTTCGGAGACCTGGGCAGAGGGCCATCCTTCGGTGGACTCTCCGTTGATGGCCACGATCTGATCTCCGTAGCGCAATCCGGCGCGGTGTGCCGGTGTGTTCTCAAAGGGTGCCAGGATGTAGACCTTCCCGTTGCGCGCGCCGATGGTCGCCCCGATGCCGTAGTACTGGCTCGTTTGCTCGATGCGGAACCGCGCGAATTCCCGCTTGTCGTAGAAGTTCGAATGCGGATCGAGCGTATGCAGCATCCCCAGAATGGCGGCTTTCACCACGCTCTCATAATCGAGCTTCTCGACGTAGTTCTCGTCAATGATCGTGAGCGCTTCGGCGAAATCGGCGAGGATCGCCTGCTCGTCGGGCGATCTCTCCGGGGACCGGCTGGGCGCCAGGGGAAGGACCACGCACAGACTCAGAAGGAAGCCCCACGTTCGTCTCACGGCGCACTCCCTGTGTGTCGTGTTCTCACCATGCCGAAAGCGTAGCATACTCTCCGGGCTTTCGTACAGGGCGCGCCCCGCCGGCGGCGCACGGCGCCATCGGGAGCGCGATCACGGAGGGGAGGTCCCGGCGATTCGGGCGCGCACGCGTTCCAGGTCTTCGGGGGTGTCCACGCCGAGGGAGCGGGTGGTCACCGGCACGACCTTGATGCGCACGCCGTGTTCCAGGGCGCGCAATTGTTCGAGTTGCTCCGTTTCCTCCAAGGGGGTCGGGGGCCATGTCACCCACTGCTGCAACACCTCGCGCCGGTATACATACAGGCCCGTGTGCCGACGATAGCGGAGAAGCAGCGAGGGATGGGCGCGGAGCGCGGCGTCCAAGGATCCCGCTTCCCGAACGGCCTCGCGGGGCCACGGGATCGGTTGGCGGGAGAAATAGAGGGCGAAGCCCTCACAGTCGGTGACGACTTTGACGACGTTCGGATCGAGAACGTCTTCGACGCTCTCGAGAGGTTCGCTGGTGGTCGCCATCCGAAGGTGCGGATCGGCGAGCATCGGTTCGAGGGCCGCGGTGATCGTCGTCGGCTCGATGAGCGGCTCATCCCCTTGGACGTTCACGATGATATCGGCTTCGAGATGCGCGGCGACTTCGGCCACGCGTTCGGTTCCGCTTCGATGGTGGGGAGACGTGAGGATGGCCTCAGCGCCGGCCTGACGCACGACCTCGGCGATGCGCGCATCGTCCGTAGCGACCAGAACGCGCTCGGCCTGAGGAACGCGACGGGCGCGCTCGACGACGTGCAGGATCATCGGACGCCCACCGATATCCACGAGGGGCTTCCCCGGGAGCCGACGCGAGGCATACCGCGCCGGGATGACAATGGCGACCCGATGACGTGCCACGTTCGGTGAGGATAGAGAAGGCACGGCGTGGGGTCAAGCCGAGACGGCGCCTTCGGCCGCGCCCTGAGGTCACCCGGAGCGAATCGGTGGAGAGTAGCGGAGGATGCCGAACAGCCGGTGGACACAAAGGGGAGGGGAAGCGTGGTGCACCCGGCAGGACTTGAACCTGCGACCTTCGGATTCGTAGTCCGACGCTCTATCCAACTGAGCTACGGGTGCACCGTTTGAGCACCCGTGCGCAAGGATAGCACACCGCTCTCCTTCTGTCCACTGATTCGGTGAGGGGGTGGGGAGGGATCGCTCGGGATCGTCGTGAAGCACGTATCGTGGAGGTCGCCGGGTGAAAAGGTCGCAGAGGCGAGAGCCTGAGAGCGAACCTCAACCGGACGCGGTGGTCCTTGTGGGCATCCCACGTGTCGAGCGACTTGCCAGGTTCGGGAGCGTTTGTGTACAATCCGGCTTAATTTGTCGGGAGTGGCGGGGCGGTTCATGAGACTCTCGACACGGGGGAGACGGGGCATCCGCGGGATTCCGCCGGTCTTACAGTGTTTTCGGTCGAAGGATAGGGCCTCCGTATGGCGCAGATTTTCCACCGCAGCACGAACGTTATTGCGAAGGTGAGCATTCTGGGATCGGTGTTCCTGATCGCAGCGGCGACATGGGTCTTAGCCGCGCTCAACCGGTCCCCTTACGTGACGCAGGTGGGAGTGGCGCGGGAGCAACCCGTTCCCTTCAGCCACAAGCACCATGTGAAGCAGCTCGGCATTGATTGTCGCTATTGTCACGTGTCGGTCGAGGAGAGCCGCTTTGCGGGTATTCCTTCGACGGAGACGTGCATGACGTGTCACTCGCAGATTCATGCCACGAGTCCGATGCTGGAGCTGGTGCGCGAGAGCTGGCGCACGGATCGGCCGATTCCGTGGACGCGGGTTTACGATCTGCCGGACTTCGTCTACTTCGATCATTCGATCCACGTGAAGAAAGGCGTAGCCTGTGTGACCTGTCATGGACCGGTGGATGAGATGCCGCTCACCTGGAAGTCGAGCACGCTGCACATGGAGTGGTGCTTGTCGTGCCATCGGCAGCCGGAGTTGTACATTCGCCCGCGTGAAGACGTCTTTCGCACGGACTGGACGCCGCGTGGGGATCAACGGGAGCTGGGGCGGCGACTGGTTCGGGAGTACGGAATTGATCGGCCGGAGAAACTGACGGATTGTTCCGTATGTCATCGGTGAAGGAAAGGGACGTGCAGAAGGGACAGACATCGTGGGACCTGGCGACGCTTCGGGCGCGTTTAGCCGAGCAACGGGGTCGGGTCTTTTGGCGGAGTTTGGAGGAGGTGGCGGAGGATCCGGAGTTCGTCGCGTTTCTGGAGAGCGAGTTTCCGACGTCGGCTCCGACGGATGTGGATCGGCGCACGTTCTTGAAATTGATGGGGGCGTCGTTGGCGCTCGCGGGGCTTTCGTCGGCGTGCACTCGGCAGCCAACCGAGCGGATTTTCCCCTATACGCGAGCGCCGGAGGAGATCATTCCCGGTCGGCCGCTCTTCTATGCGACGGCGATGCCCTTGGGTGGATTCGCCATCGGGATTTTGGTGGAGAGTCACATGGGACGGCCGACGAAGATCGAGGGGAATCCGCACCATCCGGCGAGTCTGGGGGGGACGGATGTCTTTGCGCAAGCGTCGGTGTTGACGTTGTATGATCTGGATCGGTCGCAGGTCGTGGTGTACCGGGGCGGGATCAGCACGTGGGCGGCGTTTTGGGGAGCGTTAGCCGGAGAGCGCGAGCGCTGGCAGGCGACGCGTGGAGCTGGCCTGCGGATTCTCACGGAGACGGTCACTTCGCCGACGCTCGCGGAACACATACGGCAAGTGCTCCACCTCTTCCCCGAGGCACGGTGGCACGTGTACGAACCGATCGTGCGCGATCATTCGAAGGCCGGAGCGCGACTGGCCTTTGGACGTCTTGTAGAAGCACACCCTCGGTTCGAAGAGGCGCGTGTGGTGCTCTCACTGGAGGCCGATTTTCTCGCATCGGGGCCGGAGCGTCTCCGGTGTGCGCGCGAGTTCATGGCGCGACGGCGTGCGGAGGCGGACGTCGCCTCGTGGAATCGCCTGTACGTCTTCGAGAGCACGCCCTCGCTGACGGGAGCGATAGCCGATCATCGGTTTCCGGTGAGGGCGAGTGAGATTGAGGGGATTGCGCGGGCTCTGGCGCGGCGGGTGGGGCTGCCTGTGCCGGAGCCGGAGGCACTGCCCGGTGATCGGCGCATTCTGGATGCGATCGCCCGCGATCTCGTGGAGCATCGGGGGAGGAGTCTCATTCTCGTCGGAGAAGAGCAACCGCCGTTGGTCCATGCGTTGGCGCATGCGATGAATGAGGCGCTGGGGAACGTCGGGCGGACGGTCTTCTACACCGATCCGGTAGAAGCCGAGCCCGTTGAGCATATGGCCTCGCTGCGGGAGCTGGCTGAAGATATGGAAGCCGGGCGCGTGGACACGGTGTTCATTCTGGGAGCGAACCCGGTTTATACGGCTCCGGCGGATCTTCGGTTCGCTGAGCGCATGAATCGGGTGCGCCTGCGCGTGCATCTAGGGCTCTATGAGGATGAGACAGCGTCGCTCTGCCATTGGCATCTGCCCGAGAGCCATTTCCTGGAGGCTTGGGGTGACGGGCGTGCCGGGGATGGAACGGTCACCATTCTGCAACCGCTTATTGCGCCCCTGTATGGAACGCGCTCGGTGTATGAGGTCGTGGCGGCGATGCTCGGTCAGGCGGAGCGTCCGGGGTATGAGATCGTGCGCGAGTACTGGAGACGGCAGTTTGAAGCTGGGCGCGTGGAGGGGTTTGCCGATTTCGAGGCGTTTTGGCGCACGGTCTTGCATGAGGGAATGATCCCGGGGACGAGTCTTCCCCCGATCTCCGTCTCCGTGCGATGGGAGGCGATTGCGGCCGAGCTGGCGAAGCAGCCGCCGAAGGCGCCCTCCGGAGTGGAGCTTGTTTTCCGTCCGGATCCGAGCGTGTGGGATGGACGGTTTGCCAACAACGGGTGGTTGCAAGAGCTGCCCAAGCCGCTCACCAAGCTGGTCTGGGACAATGCGGCGCTTTTGGCTCCGGCGATGGCGGAGCGGCTGGGGGTACGGAATGGGGATGTCATCGAGCTGCGTCACGGGGAGCGGAGCGTGCTCGCTCCGGTGTGGATTCTGCCGGGGCAAGCGCCGGAGACCGTGACCGTGCATCTCGGCTATGGGCGATGGCGCGCGGGACGTGTGGGATCGCATCTGGGCTTCAATGCCTATCGCTTGCGCCTGTCGGAAGCACCGTGGGTCATCGAGGGGGTGGAGATTCGACGGACCGAGCGGCGGCATACGCTTGTGAGCACGCAGGACCATCACAGCATGGAGGGCCGACATCTGGTGCGAGTGGCGACCCTGGACGAGTATCGGGCCAATCCGCTGTTTGCGCGCGAGCTGGGGGAGGATCCCCCTCCTGAGCTGACGCTCTATCCCGAGCATCGCTATGAGGGGTACTCCTGGGGCATGGTCATTGACCTGAACGCCTGTCTGGGGTGCAACGCCTGTGTCGTCGCCTGTCAGGCTGAGAACAACATCCCCGTGGTCGGGAAGCGCGAGGTGAAGATCGGGCGCGAGATGCATTGGATTCGCATTGACCGTTATTTCGAAGGGCGCGATCTGGACAATCCCGACATCTATCATCAACCGGTCCTCTGCATGCATTGCGATCACGCGCCGTGCGAAGTCGTGTGTCCGACGGGAGCGACCGTGCACAGCCATGAGGGCTTGAACCAGATGACCTACAATCGGTGCGTGGGCACGCGCTACTGCGCGAACAACTGTCCGTACAAGGTGCGCCGATTCAATTTCCGGCTCTATGCGGATTGGGAGACGGAGACGCTGAAGATGGTGCGCAATCCCGATGTGACGGTGCGCAGTCGGGGGGTCATGGAGAAGTGCACCTATTGCGTGCAGCGCATCACGGCGGCGCGCATCGAGGCGAAGAAGCAGAATCGGGAGATTCGAGATGGGGAGATTATGCCGGCGTGTCAACAGGCGTGTCCGACTGAGGCGATCATCTTCGGCAACCTGAATGATCCTCGGAGTCGTGTCGCGCGCTTGAAGGCGCATGCGCTCAACTATGGGATTTTGACGGAGCTGAACACGCGGCCGCGCACGACGTATCTGGCGCGGGTGCGGAATCCGAATCCCGACGTGAGAGCTCTTCTCGGGGAGGGGCGATCCGATGAGTGAGGAGACGCACCGGGAGGCGGAGGTCGCGACGCCGTTTGATCCACGGGTGGCGATTCTGGCGCCCGGGCATACGTATGCTTCGATCACGGATAAGATCAGCGCGCTGGTGCTCACGCGGCGCACGCCGCGCGGATGGTTCGTGGGATTTACCATCGCCTTCCTGTTGCTCGGGTTGCTGCTGTTCACGGCGGCGTATCTGCTCGCGACGGGCGTGGGCATCTGGGGGGTGACGGTCCCGGTCGGATGGGGGTTCGACATCATCAACTTCGTCTGGTGGATTGGGATCGGGCATGCGGGGACGTTGATCTCGGCGATTCTTCTCCTGCTGCGGCAGCCGTGGCGCACCTCGATCAATCGGTTCGCTGAGGCGATGACGCTGTTTGCCGTCGCGTGCGCCGGTTTGTATCCGCTGTTGCATATGGGGCGGCCGTGGCTTTTCTACTGGCTCTTACCGTACCCGAACACGATGGGGACATGGCCGCAGCCGCGCAGTCCGCTCGTGTGGGACGTCTTCGCCATCACGACCTATGCGACGGTCTCCTTCCTCTTCTGGTTCATCGGGTTGATCCCGGATCTGGCGACGTTGCGGGATCGGGCGCGGCGGCGGTTCTGGCGTCTTCTGTACGGGTTTCTCGCCATGGGATGGCGCGGATCGGCGCGCCATTGGCATCGGTATGAGACGGCCTATCGGCTGCTGGCGGGTTTGGCGACGCCGTTGGTCGTCTCCGTGCATACGGTCGTCAGCTTCGACTTCGCCATCTCGATCCTGCCGGGATGGCACGCGACGATCTTCCCGCCGTATTTCGTCGCCGGGGCGATCTACTCCGGATTCGCCATGGTGGTGACCTTGGCGATTCCGCTCCGAAAGTTCTACGAGCTGGAGGATTTCATCACGCTGAAGCACTTGGACAACATGGCCAAGATCATGCTCGCGACGGGGCTCATCGTCGGCTACGGCTACATGATGGAGGCCTTCATGGCGTGGTACAGCGGGAATCCGTATGAACGCTTCATGATCCTGAATCGGATGCGGGGACCTTATGCGCCCATATACTGGGCGTTGCTTGTGTGCAATGTGGGCGTGGTGCAAGCCCTCTGGTCCTCGCGCGTGCGGCAGAGTGTGAAAGCGCTCTTTGCGATTGCGCTGGTGGTGAACGTGGGGATGTGGCTGGAGCGGTTTGTCATCGTCGTGACGAGCTTGCATCGAGACTTTCTCCCCTCGGCGTGGGGAATGTACTACCCGACGGTCTTCGATTGGACGATGTTTCTGGGCACGATCGGACTCTTCTTGACCTTGATGTTCCTGTTCATTCGACTGCTGCCGGCGATCTCGATCTTCGAGATGCGCGCGCTCGTGCTGGAAAGGGCTGAAGCGTCGCGCCTGGTGTCGTCGTGAGGGGGAGGGATGAGGAGATGAGGGAGCGCCGGGATCTCTACGGACTGCTCGCGGAGTTTCACACGCCGGAGGCAGTGTTGGAGGCAGCGCGGCGGGCATATGCCGCAGGATATCGGTGCATGGATGCGTATACGCCTTTCCCCGTGGAAGGCTTGGCCGAAGCCCTCGGCTTTCACCGCACGCGCCTGCCGCTGATTGTGCTGCTCGGTGGGCTCTGTGGAGGTGTCCTCGGCTATGCGCTCCTCTACTACGCCGAGGTCATTGACTATCCCCTCATCGTCGGGGGGAAGCCGTTCCATAGCTGGCCGGCGTTCATCCCCATTGTCTTCGAGACGACGATCTTCTTCGCCGCGCTCTCGGCCGTGCTCGGCATGCTGGCGCTGAATGGGTTGCCGATGCCGTATCATCCCGTCTTCCATGTCCCGCGGTTTGCGCTGGCCAGTCGCGATCGGTTCTTCCTCTTGATCGAAGCGCGCGATCCGCAGTTTGATCCCGAAGCGACGCGGCGATTCTTGGAGGAGCTGGGAGCGGATGGAATATGGGAGGTCGAGCCGTGACAGGGGCGGGCGTCGGAGGGAGGGCTCTCGCTCTTCTCCTGCTGGCACTCGGTGGGAGCGCGTGTCGGCAGGACATGCACGATCAGCCGAGATATAAGCCGCTGGCGGGAAGTTCGTTCTTCAAAGACGGTCGGGCATCGCGGCCGGTGGTGGAGGGAACGGTGCCACGCGGATATGCGCGGACAGATGAGCATCTGTATGCGGGGAAGGTCAAGGGTCAGTTCGCCGAGATGTTCCCCTTTCCCGTGACGCGCGAGGTTCTGGAGCGGGGGCGCGAGCGCTACGACATCTTCTGCGCTCCGTGTCATGGGCGTGATGGCTATGGAGAGGGGATGATCGTGCAACGGGGGTTTCGGCCGCCGCCATCCTTTCACACGGATCGTCTGCGACGCGCTCCGGTCGGCTATTTCTTCGAGGTCATCACCAAGGGGTTTGGGACGATGTACAGCTATGCGTCGCGCATTCCGCCCGAGGATCGGTGGGCGATCGTCGCCTACATTCGCGCGTTGCAACTCAGTCAGCATGCCACGCTCGAAGATGTGCCGCCGGCCGAACGCCGTCGCTTGATGGAGAAGAGAGAATGAACGGGAGAGGGGAGATCGAAGTTTTCTCGCGCCGCGCTTTGGGGGTGGGAATTCTGGGGATGGCCCTGACGGTGGTGAGCGCTCGTGTGGCGGGGGAGCATGTCTGGCCGTCCTATCTCTTCGGATTTCTCTTCTGGTGGGGACTGTCGCTCGGCTCCGGTGGGATCGTGATGTTGCATCATCTGACCGGGGGTCGGTGGGGACTCGCCATTCGTCGCATTGTAGAAGCGGGTGTGCGGACGACCCCTCTGATGGCGGCGCTCTTTCTCCCCATCTTCTTCGGGCTCTCTCATCTCTACGAATGGACCCATGCCGAAGTGGTTGCTGCCGATGCGGTCCTTCGGCATAAGAGCCGATATTTGAACGTGCCCTTTTTCTCTCTTCGCGCTGTGCTGTACTTTGCCGTCTGGATCGGGGTGGCGCATTTTCTGACCCGGTGGTCATACGAGCAGGATCGCGGAGGAGACCCGCAGGTGAGTCGTCGGCTGCGGGCGCTGAGTGGGCCGGGGATCGTTCTCTACGGGGGGACAGTCACTTTTGCCGCCGTGGATTGGGTCATGTCACTGGAGCCGCATTGGTATTCGACGATCTACGGGATCGCCTTCATCCTCGGGCACGCGCTCACGGCGCTGGCTGCGGCGATCCTTGTCGCCGCCGGACTCTCGCGAGTGGAGCCGCTCTCGCGGGTCGCGACGAGCGAGGTGTTTCATGATCTGGGGAACCTGCTCTTGGCGCTGGTGATGCTGTGGGCGTATGTGGCGTTCTCGCAGTTTCTCATCATCTGGTCGGGGAATCTGCCGGAGGAGATTCCGTGGTATCTGCGGCGGACGCGCGGGGGATGGGGGATCGTCGCGGCGATGCTCATCCTCTTCCATTTCGCGGTGCCTTTTCTGCTCTTGCTCTCGCGCGCGGTGAAGCGAAACGTGCGGGCTTTGGGGATCGTGGCGGGGGTGATCCTGATTCTGCGTGTCGTGGATCTGTATTGGATTGTCATGCCGGCCTTCGAAGAGCGAGGGATCGGTCCCCACTGGTCGAATGCAGCGGCGTTTCTGGGAGTTGGCGGGCTCTGGCTCGCCGTCTGGGCGCGAGAGCTGCAGCGACATGCACTGGTCCCGATCTCCGCTCCGCGAGTCTCCGGAGGTGAAGGTGTCCATGAGGGAAGGGGGAGGATATGAGAAGCGGGATGTAAGCCCGCGAGTGATCGCTGCTCTGGTCGTGGGGCTCGCGGCGTTGACCGTCGTCGCCGCGGCGCTCATGTGGGGGAGTTTCGCGTACTTGCAAAAGCGCGCGGAGCGGGCGCACGAGTCGCCTTCTCCGCTGCGCGAGGAGCGGGTGTTGCCGCCTCCGCCGCGTTTGCAGGTAGCTCCGGAGGTGGATCTCCAAGCTGTGCGCCAGAAGGAGGAGGAGCGATTGAACAGCTACGGATGGGTGGATCCGGACGCCGGCGTGGTGCGCATTCCGATCGAGCGAGCGATGGAGCTTTTGGTGCAGCGCGGAATGCCCGTTCGCCCGAATGCCTCGTCGCGAGGAGTTGCTCCTTCTGGAGCATCGGCGGCGAGCTCTGAGCGTTCGGCGCGGGAGATTGAAGGAGGGATGCCGTGATGGGCTATGGGATCGGACGGAAGGTCGCCGTGTGGGTCGGGCTTGGTGCGGCGATGGTCGGAGGGATGCCAAGGGGACTTCCTGTGGGGCAAGAAGCTCGCGCTCAGGGAGCGCCCTCGAGTCAACCGGCACCGATCCTTCAGAAAGTCGGTATTGATCAAAAGCTCGGCGCGTCGGTCCCCCTCGATTTGATCTTTCGCGATGAGGACGGGCGGGCTGTTCGCCTCGGCACCTATTTCGGTGAGAAGCCTGTCCTTCTCTCGCTCGTCTATTATGAGTGTCCCATGCTCTGCACGCTCATTCTGAATGGGCTGGTGCGCAGTCTGCGGGCGCTCTCCTTCACAGCGGGGAAGGAGTTCACGGTCCTGACCGTGAGCTTCGATCCGCGCGAAGGGCCGGAGTTGGCGGCGGCCAAGAAGCAGACGTACATGCGCGTCTATGGGCGCCCGGAAGCGGAGCGGGGATGGCACTTCCTGACGGGAGAGGAAGCTGCTATTCGGCGGTTGACCGAGGCTGTGGGATTCCGCTACGCCTTCGATCCTGAGACGGGGCAGTTCGCGCATGCCAGTGGGATCATGGTGCTCACGCCGCAGGGGCAGATCGCGCGATATTTTTATGGCATCGAGTATGCGCCTCGAGACCTGCGGCTGGGGCTCATCGAAGCGGCCCAGGGGAAAATCGGCTCGCCCGTAGACCAGATCCTGCTCTACTGTTACCACTACGATCCGAAGGGAGGGCGATACAGCCTGGTCGTCATGAACGTGCTTCGATTGGCGGGTATAGCGACCGTGCTCATCTTGGGCGGCTTTCTGGTGGTGATGTTCCGTCGGGATCGGCGAACGTCGCTGGGGCACCGCGTGGGGTCTCCGCCCGAGTCTCACGATCGTGCGGAGCACTCGTGAGGAGGGAAGGATCATGTGGCGAGGTCTGCCGCTCTTACCCCACCGCGCCTCCACCTTTGCTCCTGAGGTGGATGCGCTCTACGGGTTCCTGGTGGGGATGAGTCTGTTGTTCATCGCGCTCATCTTCATTTTGATCACTGTCTTTGCCATCAAGTATCGGCGGCGTTCGGAGGGCGAGGTGCCGCCGCCGGTGCGGGGCTCTCTGGCCCTGGAGATCACGTGGATCGTGATTCCTCTCGGGCTCGTGCTCCTGATCTTCGGCTGGGGAGCAGCGCTCTATTTCAAGATGTACGGGAGTGCCCCCGCGGACGCCCTCGAGATCTTTGTGGTCGGGAAGCAGTGGATGTGGCATATTCAGCATCCGACCGGGCAGCGAGAGATCAATGAGTTGCATATTCCGGCAGGGCGGCCGATCCGGCTGACGATGGCGACCGAGGACGTCATCCACAGCTTTTACATTCCCGACTTCCGGGTGAAGAAAGACGTTGTGCCGGGCCGATATACGACGGTGTGGTTCGAGGCGACGCGACCAGGGCGGTACCGCCTCTTCTGCGCCGAGTACTGTGGAACGAAGCATTCGGAGATGGGCGGATGGGTCATCGTCATGGACCCGGTAGACTATCAGAATTGGTTGGGCAGCGGAGGACAGGGGCGTCAGGAATCGCTCGCGCAAGCCGGAGAGCGCCTCTTCCGACAGTTGGGGTGTGATGCGTGCCACCGGGAGGAGAGTCAGGAGCTCGGACCGTCCTTGCGCGGACTCTTCGGCCGTCAGGTCGTGCTGGCCGATGGGCGGACGATTGTGGCCGATGAAGCCTATCTGCGGGAATCCATCTTGAACCCGAACGCGAAGATCGTGGCGGGGTTTCCCTCGCCCTCGAGCATGCCGACCTATCAGGGACAGATCACGGAAGAACAGGTGCTGCAACTTGTGGCTTATCTCAAGTCGCTGGAAGGAGGGCCATCCCAATGAGTGCGCCTGTTGTCGAATCGCCGCGCGTGAACTATCTGAATGTGAGCTACGGAGTGCGGTCGTGGTTGTTCACGACCGATCATAAGCGAATCGCCCTGCTCTATCTGATCTCGGTCACGCTCTTTTTCTTCCTCGGAGGATTGTTCGCCGTCCTGATCCGTCTGGAGTTGCTGACGCCGCCGGGCGATCTCGTGCAATCGGAGACGTACAATCGGCTTTTCACTCTGCATGGCGTCATTATGATCTTCTTCTTTCTCATCCCGGCTATTCCGGCGGTGCTCGGGAATTTCCTGGTGCCGCTCATGATCGGCGCGCGGGACCTGGCCTTCCCGCGCTTGAACCTGCTGAGCTGGTACATCTACGTGCTCGGAGGAGTGTTCACTCTGGCGGCGACGATCCTCGGCGGTGTGGATACGGGCTGGACATTTTACGCGCCCTACAGCAGCACTTATTCGAACTCGAACGTCATGCTGACGGCCGTCGGGATCTTCATCACAGGGTTCTCCTCGATCCTGACGGGAGTGAACTTCCTGGTGACCATTCACACGATGCGGGCGCCGGGGATGACGTGGTTTCGACTTCCGCTCTTCATCTGGGCTCATTATGCGACGAGTCTCATCATGATTTTGGGAACGCCTGTGGTCGCCATCGCTATTCTGCTCGTCGGTGTGGAGCGACTCTTCCACATTGGCATCTTCGATCCGAAGCTCGGGGGAGACCCGTTACTCTTTCAGCACCTCTTTTGGTTCTACTCGCATCCGGCCGTGTACATCATGATCCTTCCGGCCATGGGGGTGATCAATGAGCTGATCACCTGTTTCGCTCGGCGCCGCATCTTCGGCTACCATTTCATCGCCTTCTCGAGCATCGCCATTGCGACCCTGGGCTTCCTCGTCTGGGGCCATCATATGTTCACCAGTGGGCAGTCGGTCTATGCGGGGATGATCTTCTCCGCGCTCACGATGATGGTGGCGATTCCCTCGGCGGTGAAGGTGTTCAACTGGACGGCCACGCTGTATAAAGGCTCCGTTTCCTATCAAGCTCCCATGCTGTATGCGCTCGGCTTCATCGGACTGTTCACCATCGGAGGATTGACGGGGATCTTCCTGGCTACGCTCGCCGTGGACGTTCACGTGCACGATACGTATTTTGTCGTGGCGCACTTCCACTACATCATGGTGGGGGGGACGATCATGGCGTATTTGGGCGGGTTGCACTATTGGTGGCCGAAGATGACGGGGAAGAGCTATCCGGAGGGGTGGGCGCGTTTTGCGGCGCTGGTGATCTTCGTCGGGTTCAATCTGACGTTCTTCCCGCAGTTCGTCCTCGGGTATTTGGGCATGCCGCGACGGTATCACGTCTATCCCGATGAGTTCCAGGTGCTCAACGTCATGTCCTCGGCGGGCGCTTCGATTCTCGGCGTCGGGTATCTCATTCCCATGATCTATTTCATCTGGTCGTTGCGCTATGGGCGGAAGGCGCCGGAGAATCCGTGGGGAGCGAAGGGCTTGGAGTGGGATGTCCCGTCTCCGCCTCCGCCGCACAACTTCGAGGTGACGCCGGTGGTCACGGGCGAGCCCTATGAGTATGCGCCGAAAGCGGAGGAGGACCGTGTGGGGTGAATCGTCTCCGATGTCTCCTTCGGTCCCTGGGACAGCGTCTTCGGTGAGATCGTTCCTGGCGCATCATTTCGACGACCCGGAGCAGCAATTCGGAGCGGCGACGCTCGGCATGTGGGTATTCCTCATCACCGAGGTCATGTTCTTCGGGGGCCTGTTCGCCGGTTATGCTCTCTATCGTTCGCTCTATCCGGAGGGATTCGCGGTGGCGAGCCGTCGCCTCAATTACATGCTCGGAGCGTTCAACACGGCTGTGCTCATCTGCAGCAGCCTGATGATGGCGCTCGCGGTGCACAGTGCGCAACAGGGGCGATCCCGCGCGATGCGGCTCTTTCTGGCGCTGACGATGCTGTTGGGACTTGTCTTTCTCGGCGTAAAGGTGGTCGAGTACACACATAAGTTTCAGGAGCATTTGGTGCCCGGGCCTACTTTCCGCTTCGAGGGGCCGGAGGCGCGCGCCGCGCAGCTCTTCTTTTCGTTCTACTTCGTGATGACCGGGTTGCATGCGCTCCACATGGTGGTCGGGATCGGCGTGCTCGCCGTCCTCTGGGTTCTGGCCGGACGCGGGCGCTTCTCAGCTCACTACTATACGCCGGTGGAGGTCGCCGGGCTCTACTGGCACTTCGTGGATATCGTCTGGATTTATCTCTTCCCGTTGCTGTATCTGATCAGCCGGGTGTGAGGGAGAGGGCTATGGCGTATTCGCCTCTTGTCCCGCGACGGGTATACGGGCTTGTCTTCATCACGTTACTTCTGCTGACTCTGGTCAGCGTGGACGTAGCCTTTTATGACCTCGGGTGGTTGAACCTCTTTGTGGCGCTCGCCCTGGCGACGACCAAGGCGACACTCGTCGTTCTCTACTTCATGCATCTGAGGTACAGCTCGCGGTTGATCTGGGGATTCGTCGGAGCAGCGCTCTTTTGGTTCCTCCTGCTGGTGGGGTTGACGGGGGCGGATATCTTCACGCGAGATTGGGTGCCGGAACCTCCGGGATGGGGGGGTGGTGTCGGGACTCCCTGAGGGAAGAGGGACTCCCGGAGCGCGCGTTGACAGTTCCCACTCCCCTGGCGTAGATTTCCCAGGGATTGTGCGAGCACGGACACGGTCGGGGCGATGGGAGCTATGGTGATCCGGGGGTTGCACTTCGATGAGCGTGGATTGATCCCTGCGATCATTCAGGACCATGAGACGGGGCGCATTCTCATGCTCGCCTACATGAACGCCGAGGCGTTGGCGCTCACGTTGCGCACGGGGAAGACGCACACCTGGAGCGCGCGCACGCGGCGCGTCCAGCAGGAGATCGGAGCCGAGGGGAACGCGCAGCGCGTCGTGGACATCCTCGTGGATTGCGATGGCGATGCCTTGATTGTGAAGGTGGATGCGCGCGGACCGGCCTGTCGCACGGGCGAGGAGACATGCTTCTTCCGGGAGCTGGCGGATCTCGAGGAGAAGCCGGAAGGGGTCGCGGTCGTAGGGCCTGCCGCGATGGAGATGGGGATTCTGCTCGGTGAGTTGTTCGCCTTCATCCAAGAGCGGAATCGCGAACGCCCGGAGAACTCGTACACGGCCCTTCTGCTCAGCGGAGGCGCGGACGTGATCTTGCGGCGTTTGGGCGAGCAGATCGTGGATGTGGCCATTGCGGCCAAGGCGGGGTCCAAGAAGGAGTTGAGCGGTAAGATCGCCGACCTTTTCTACCATCTGCTCGTTCTGATGGCCGATCGGGAGCTGAACCCGCGAGATATTCTTTTCGAGCTGCGGAGTCGCACGGGGCGGGCGAGCGAGAGTCGCGTCCTGCCGGTGAGGTGAGGCGATGGGGGAGATTCGACCGACGTTCGCGGAGGTGCGCGAGCTGGCGCACGTGGGGAACGTCATTCCCGTGACGAAGGTCATTGCGGCGGATCTTCTCACGCCGGTCTCGGCCTTCTTGCATCTGCGTCCGCAGGCGCGGTTCCCTTTCTTGCTGGAGTCGGTCGAGGGGGGGGAGAAGATCGCTCGCTACTCCTTCATCGGGGCGAACCCTCACACGGTCGTGCGCGCGCAGTCGGAGGGGTGTCGGATCGAGACGGCCAGAGAACAGGTGGAGCGCGAGGAGGCCTTCTTCGATCTCCTGCGCGAGCTGACGGCCTCTTATCATCCCGTGACGTGGCCCGGTCTTCCGCCCTTCACCGCGGGGGCGGTCGGCTATATCGCCTATGATGCCGTCCGGTGGTTCGAGCGCATTCCGGCGCGCGCGCGGAACGACGTGCCGGTGGATCTCGCGCAGATGATGTTCTATTCGACGCTGGTGGCCTTCGATCATGCTCGCCATCAGATCCATCTCATCGCGAATGTCTTCACCGGCGGACGCGAGCACCGGTTGAGGGAGAAGTACGAGCGCGCTCTTGCGGAGATCGAGGCGATGGAAGCGCTGCTGGGGCGTCCTCTGGAGCTGCCGAGGGAACGGGCGCGCGCGACGTCGCTCGACGTGCGCTCGAACATGACGCCGGACGAGTTCCGGCATCGGGTGGAGCACGCGAAGGCGTACATCGCGCGGGGCGATGCCTTCCAGATCGTTCTCTCCCAACGCTTCGAGGTGGAGGTGGGCGATCTCGATCCCTTCCAGATCTATCGCGCGCTGCGGATGATCAACCCCTCGCCCTATATGTTCTACATGGAGATGGAGGGGATGCAGCTTGTCGGGGCGTCGCCGGAGATGCTCGTGCGGTTGAAAGGAGATGAGATCACCTATCGCCCGATCGCGGGCACGCGCCCGCGGGGGGCGACCGAGGCCGAGGATCGCGCTCTGGAGGCCGATCTGCTCGCGGATGAGAAGGAGAGGGCTGAACATGTCATGCTCGTGGATCTGGGGCGCAATGATGTCGGGCGCGTGGCTGCCTGGGGATCGGTGGAGGTCGCGGAGTTGATGGTCGTCGAACGATACTCGCACGTCATGCATCTGGTCTCGACGATTCGAGGGCGGCGTCGGCCGGACAAAGATCGGTTCGACGTGCTGGCTGCGTGCTTTCCGGCGGGCACGGTCACGGGGGCGCCCAAGATTCGCGCTATGGAGATCATTGATGAGCTGGAACCGACGCGGCGCGGCCCCTATGCCGGGGCTGTCCTGTACGCCGACTATTCAGGGAACCTCGACTCCTGTATCGTCATCCGTACGGCGCTCGTTCGGAATGGGCGGGCATATATTCAGGCTGGTGCGGGAATCGTCGCCGATTCCGTTCCCGAACGGGAGTATCAGGAGACAGTGAGCAAGGCGCGCTCCGTGATTCGCGCTATCGAAATGGCGAGTCGCGAGCTATGAGGGGACCTTTGGATCGGAAGGGGGCAATGCTCGTCACGTTCCTCAATGGCGTTCGGGATTCGGGGCGGCGTGGCCGGGGGGAGGGGGCGAAGCTGTGAAGATCCTCGTCATTGACAACTACGACTCGTTCACTTTCAACCTCGTGCAATATCTCGCCGAGTTGGGAGCGGACGTCGAGGTGTACCGGAACGATCAGATTCGCGTGGAGGAGATCGCCGCTCGGTCGCCACGGGCGATCGTGATCTCGCCGGGGCCAGGCACGCCGGACGATGCCGGGGTGACGCTCGATGTCATTCGAACCTTCGCTGGGCGGATTCCGATCCTCGGTGTCTGTTTGGGGCATCAAGCGATCGGACGGGCCTTTGGCGGGCGCATCGTGCGCGCGCCTGTGCTCATGCACGGGAAGACGAGCATGATCGTCCATGATGGGCGCACGATCTTCCGCGATTTGCCGAATCCTTTTCCGGCCACGCGCTACCACTCGCTCGCCGTGGAGCGAGAGTCGGTGCCGCCCTGCTTGGAAATCTCGGCCACGTCCTCGGACGGAGTGATCATGGGCCTGCGCCATCGAGAGTTTCTCTGCGAAGGCGTCCAATTCCATCCGGAATCCATCATGACGGGGCAGGCGGGAAAACTTCTGCTGCAGAATTTCCTTCACCTGTGCGGGCGCGGTTCGTAGCCTCCGCGGGATGGGGGCGGAACGGCGTGTCGGTCTTTCGGCCCTATTGCCTTGCACGAGACACGTGCCTGCGGCTATGATTTTCCTTTCACGTGCGGGGAGGTTATGGGCAGGGCGCAGAGCGACGAGCGGGCGTGTGTCCATCTCCGCGAGGGTCCGCGAGAGACGGCGTGAGCCATGATACCGATTCGCGATGACATCCCCTCTCGAAGCTATCCCGTCGTCACTGTCGTCCTCATCGTCCTCAATGTCCTCGCGTTCTTTTACGAACTGCTTCTTGGGCCGGCGGAGTTGCAGCGATTTTTTTATGCGTACGCTGTCGTTCCCGCCCGGTATTTCACGAGCGGATCTGTGGAATGGTGGGGGACCGCCTGGGAGTCCGAGATGACGGGGCTGGTTCTCCCGATCTTCACGGCGATGTTCCTGCATGGCGGATGGTTACATCTCGGAGGGAACATGCTCTATCTCTGGATCTTCGGGGACAATGTGGAGGATCGAATGGGGCACTTTCGATTCCTGATCTTCTATCTCCTGTGCGGAGTGCTCGCGACGATGGCGCATGTCGTGACCAACGCGGATTCGCACGTTCCGAGCTTGGGCGCCAGCGGGGCGATCAGCGGTGTGCTCGGCGCCTATTTCATGCTCTATCCGGGCGCGCGCGTGGTGACGCTCGTCCCGATCTGGATCTTCCTGCACTTCATTGAGATTCCGGCCTTCTTCTTCCTGGGCTTCTGGTTTGTGCAACAATTCTTCTACGGGACGTTGAGCCTGGGCGTCGAATCCGCGCAGACGGGCGGCGTCGCCTGGTGGGCGCACATCGGGGGATTCGTCTCCGGCGCCATCTTGGTGCACGTCTTCAAGCGCCGCGAGTTCGTCCGCTGGCGGCGCGTCTCCTGGTGAGTGGTGGGGCCGGTGGAGCGGGCTATGGAGGAACGCGATCAGAAGGCGGTGTCGTCTCCGCTCGCTGAAGAGCGGTGGCACACGCTGATCCATACCTTTCGGCTTGTGAGCATCTCGCTCGATCTCAGCGAGATCCTGCAGGGGATCTTGCATGCGGTGAAGCAACTCATCCCCTATGATGCGGCGGGCGTCTTCATCTTCGATCCCGCGACCGGTCTGCTGCACGGATACGAGACGGTGGGGTATCCGGAGAGCTTCGCGCAGGCCGGTCCGCTTCACTGTTGCGAGGGGATCGTGGGGCACGTTCTGCACACGAGCCGGGGGCGCGTTGTCCCCGATGTCACGGTGGATCCCCATTACATTCGGGCGCGCGCGGAGACGCGGTCGGAGCTGGCGGCACCTTTGATCGGCAGTGGGGGGAAGACGATTGGCGTGATCAACCTGGAGTCCGACCGGCCGAACGCGTACAGCGAAGCGGATCTGGAGCTGCTCACGCTCTTTGCGAGCGTGGTCGCCATTGCGATCGAGAAGGCCCATCTCCATCAGGAGATGCTGGAGAAGCGGCGCCTGGAGAGCGAGCTGCGAATCGCGCGGCAGGTCATGGAGGCGCTCATGCCCAGTCGCGCTCCCGCGGTGGCGCATTTTGAGATCTTCGGTCGCATGATCCCCTCGGCCGAAGTCGGTGGCGATTACTACGACTTCATTGATGTGGCCGATGGACGGCTGGGTGTGGTAATCGCGGATGTCTCGGGCAAAGGGGTTCCGGCCGCGCTCATCATGGCGACCTTTCGAGCCTCCCTGCACGCGCTCTTGGGGAACGATTTCGCGTTGCGCGCCGTGTTCTCGCGCTTGAATCGTCTTCTGCTGGAGATCACGCGCGATCGCCATTTTGTCACGGCGTTTTATGGCGAGTTGGATGCGGAGGGCCGGCGGATGTTCTATCTCAATGCGGGGCACAATCCGCCTCTGCTCATCCGCGATGGGGAGCCGGTGAAGCTGCTCTCGACTGGGGGAATTCCCCTGGGCATCTTGAAGACGGCGACGTTCTCGGAGGACATCGTCTATTTCCTCCCCGGAGATAGTCTCATCCTCTACACGGATGGGATCACCGAGGCCGAGAACGCCGAAGGAGAGCCCTATGGCGTGCATCGGCTCGAACAAGTGGTTCGGCGCAATCTCCGACGTTCTGCGGCGGAGCTCTGCGAGGCTATAATTGAGGACGTGCGACAGCACGCGGAGGCCGACGCCCGATCCGATGATCTGACGGTCGTCGTGGTTCGCGCTGTGTGAGTTCGGAGAGAGAGCGGACGTCATGGCGGAGCGAAGAGATTTGCTCTGGTTGCTCATGCGCGGCGAGGGAGCGCCGGAGGTGGCGTGGATCCCCGCTGCCGACGTCTATCGGACGTCATACGGCTGGTTGGTGAAGGTCGAGCTGGCGGGCGTCAATTTGGAGGACGTGGAGATCCGGCTCGATGGGGCCGATCTCCGCATCCGGGGCGTGCGTCGCGATATGGAGTTGGGGGAGTGCCTGGAGTGCTATCAGATGGAGCTGGTCTATAGTCGGTTCGAACGCGTCGTCTCCTTCCCTCGCCGGATCACTCCACGGCGCATCGAGACCGATTATCTCAATGGATTGCTCATCATTCGCCTCGTGTGCGAGGGAGGGTGAAAGGAGGGGATTGTGGTGAAGGACCTCAACAGCGCGACGCTCGCGGAAGGGACGTCTCCCTCTGATCGGAAGATCCTGGAGCTCCCCGTCCTTCCCCTGCGGAACACTGTGGTCTTCCCCTTTCTGCCGGTCCCATTGGTTGTCGGGCGGCGTCGTTCTGTGGCGGCTGTCGAGGTAGCGGTGGCGACCGAGGAGCGTTGGCTCGTCACGGTCGCTCAACGGCGTCAGGTGGAGGATGAGCCGGCGCCCGAGGATCTCTACACCGTCGGCACGCTGGTCGTCGTCAAGAAGATGTTGCGCACGTCCGAAGATACGATTCAGATCCTCGTTCAAGGGATGGAACGGGTGCGGGTGGTGGAGTATCAGCGAACCGATCGGTATTTGGCGGCTCGTGTGGAGGTCCTGGAGCTGCCCGAGGAGGAGAGCGTCGAGATCGAAGCCTTGCATCGGAACATCCTCGATCTCCTGCAGCGGGGATTGAACTTATTGCCGAACGTGCCGCAGGAAGTGGCGACGGCCCTCACCGCCTCGACGGACGATCCGGTCCGTCTGGCCTTCACGTTGGCGGCGCTTTTGAACCTCGACGTGGAGAAGGAGCAGGCGCTTTTGGAGGCCCCGACGCGTCGGGAGCTGTTGCGCTTGATCCACCGCTATCTCACCCGCGAGATCGAGATCTTGGAGCTTCGGCGGAAGGTGGCCGGGGAAGCTCAAGCGGAAATGGATCGCGCGCAGCGGGAGTACTTCCTGCGCCAGCAGTTGAAGGCGATCCAACGGGAGTTGGGCGAGGAAGAGCCGGAGATGGCCGAGGCGGCTCTCCTGCGCGAGCGCTTGGAGGCAGCCGATCTCCCCGACGAGGTGCGCGCGGAAGCCGAGCGCGAGCTGCGGCGCATGGAACGATTGCCGGCGACAGCTCCGGATTATCACGTCATCCGGACGTATCTGGAGTGGATTTTGGAGCTGCCCTGGCGCAAGAGCACGGAGGATAATCTCGATCTGGAGCATGCGCGGCGCATCTTGGATGAGGACCATTATGATCTGGAGGAGGTGAAGGATCGGATCCTGGAATTCCTGGCTGTGCTCAAGCTCAAGCCGGGGGCCAAAAGCCCGATCCTCTGCTTTGTGGGACCGCCGGGGGTGGGGAAGACGAGCTTGGGGCAATCCATCGCCCGCGCGCTCGGGCGGAGATTCGAGCGCATGAGCCTCGGGGGCGTGCGCGACGAGGCGGAATTGCGCGGGCATCGCCGGACGTACGTCGGGGCCTTGCCCGGGCGCATCATCCAGGCCTTGCGCCGCGCGGGGACGAACAACCCTGTCCTCATGCTCGATGAGGTGGATAAACTGGGTGTGGATTTTCGCGGAGATCCGGCGGCAGCGCTGCTCGAAGTGCTCGATCCGCAGCAGAATCACACGTTTCGCGATCACTACCTGGATCTCCCCTTTGACCTCTCCCGCGTCTTCTTCATCTGCACGGCGAATACGCTTGTGACGGTCCCCCCGGCTTTGCGGGATCGCATGGAGGTGATCCCACTGCCCGGCTATAGTGAGGAACAGAAGTTTGAGATCGCGCGCCGATTCTTGTTGCCCCGGCAGATCGCGGAGAACGGATTGCAGCCGGAGCAGGTGACGCTCACGGACGAGGCGTTGCGGCACATCATCTCCCGATACACGCGCGAGGCGGGCGTGCGTCAGCTCGAGCGCTCCATCGGACAGATTGCCCGCAAGGTGGCGCGGAAAGTCGCCGAGGGGAAAGTCACCTCGGTCTGTGTGGACGTGGCGGATGTGAGGGAGTATCTCGGCCCGGAGAGATTCTTCTCCGAACAAGCGCGGCAGACGCTTCCCCCGGGCGTCGCTCCGGGACTGGCGTGGACGGAAACGGGAGGCGAGGTCATCTACGTCGAAGCGACGTTATTGCCGGGCGGGAAGGGGCTCACGCTCACCGGGCAGCTCGGCGAGGTTATGCAGGAGTCGGCGCGGGCGGCGCAGAGCTATCTCTGGGCGCACGCGCGGGAATTGGGCATCCCGCTCTCACTTTTCGAGAAGAACGGTGTGCATTTGCACGTCCCGGCGGGAGCCGTGCCCAAAGATGGTCCTTCAGCCGGCGTGACGATGGTCGCAGCTTTAGCCTCGCTCTATTTGAAACGGCCCGTGCGCGCCGACATCGCGATGACAGGGGAGATCACGCTCTCGGGCCTGGTCCTCCCCATTGGAGGGTTGAAGGAGAAAGTTCTGGCGGCACGCCGCGCCGGCATCAAGACGGTCATCCTCCCGAAACCGAATCTTCAGGAGCTGGACGACTTGCCCCCGGAGGTGCGGACGGATGTGACATTCCTCCCGGTCGAGACCATTGGTGAGGTCTTGCAGCATATCTTCGCGGATCGGCCGGAGAAAGGTCGCAACGGTCATCGCCGACGGCTCTCGACGAGTGCGCAGGGAGGACGAGCGCGGAGAATCGCCAAGCGAGTTGCCGCGTGAGAAGCCAACGGTCACACGGGCCGGCGCGCCAGAAGAATGCGCAGGTCGCGGACGTTGTTTCCCGTCGGGCCGGTGACCAGAGTATCCCCCAAGCGGTGGAAGAACGTATAGGAGTCGTTCTCCGCGAGGAAGCGTTCGGGATCGAGACCGAGAGCGCGGGCGCGGGCGACGGTCTGCGTATCGGCGACGGCGCCAGCAGCCGGGCTTGTGCCATCGATCCCATCGGTCCCGGCGCTCAGCACGACCATCTCCCCTCCCTCGGCCACATGGGGGAGTCGAAGCGCCGCATAGAGGACGAATTCTTGATTGCGCCCTCCGATCCCCGATCCGCGAACGGGACAGCTCACCTCGCCACCGGCGATGAGGCACACCGTTTCCCTCGCATGGGCATCGCGCAAGGAGACGAGTTGAGCGAGCAGATGATCGGCGACATCGCGGTAGTATCCCTCGTAGGGTTCGAAATCCGTGTGCACTCGACATCCGAGGGCTGCCGCCACATCGGCAGCCGCCTGAAGAGCCGTCCGATTGTCCATGAGCAGATGGTAGCTGCTCCGTGAGAAGAGGGGATCGCCCGGCTTCGGCGTTTCGCTCACGCGATGCTCTCGAATGAGGCGGGCGATACGTTCCGGAAGGCGCGGCAGGAGGTCATACCGCTCGATCACGTCGTAGAAGTCCCTCAGTGTCGTCTCATCCGGACCCGTTGGGTTCGATGCGAGGGAGGAGAAGTCGCCCGGGTTCACGTCGGAGATGTAGAGCGTCACCTGTCGTGCCGGAGAAGCGACGGCGGCCAGGCGTCCGCCCTTGATGGCCGAGAGGTGCTTTCGAACGGCGTTGATTTCGGCGATGGTCGCTCCGCTGGTGACCAGAAGGCGATTGAGCTGTTGGAGATCCTCCACGGTGATGGACTCCTCGATCGGCTTCTCGATCATGGCCGATCCGCCTCCGGAGACGAGAAAGATGACGAGCGTGTGCTCATCGGCTGATCGCAACACGTCCAGGATGCGTTCGGCTCCCTCCACGCTTCCTCGGTTGGGAAGGGGATGCCCGCCTTCGATCACGAGAAAGTTGGGCGCGGCGCGCACTTCATGGTGAGGGGGAAGGGCATTGGTGACGACGATCCCGAATGTGATGCGTGGCCCTAGCTCTTCATAGATGGCGCCGGCCATTGCCAGCGCCGCTTTGCCGAAGGCGATCACGTAGAGGCGCGTGTAGGCGCGGAGATCGAACGTTTCGCCACAGAGCACAAGGCGATCCCCCGCACGCGCCATGTGGGTGCGCATCACCGTGCGCACATCAATGCGCGCGAGCGCCTGTTGAAAGATCTCCCGAGCCACATCCTTCATCATCTCTCGTAGTGTAGCACGGGCTCTGGCCGTCTTCACGGGCAGAGGGAGGGCGTGTCTCCGGATTGGGAGAAGCTGATGCCGGCGGGAAAATTCCCCCCTTGCGTCCCCTTCCCCTGTGATATAATTAACCCGCCTTTCAGCGGGTGTGGTCGAAGATCAAGGGAGGGGATCGTCGCCGATGGCACAGGTGCCTTTTGCGACATTGCGACATGGGGTGCCGAAACGGGCGATCCTGGCCAGTACGTTCTCTCATTTCCTCTCGAACGAGCTCCCGACCTCGGCCGCCGCTATCTCCTATTTCGCCATACTCGGCCTGTATCCGTTTCTCCTGCTTCTGTTTGCGCTGAGCCGGGAGTATCCGATGTTTCGTGAGATCAACCTGCGGGCTATCGAGGTCGTTCTCGCGTTCCTGCCGGTGTCGCGCGAGATCGTGGAGGGGCATCTCCATGTCTTCCCCACACTCTCGCGGGGTCAGATGTTCACCTGCCTCGCCATCATCCTCTGGGTGGCTTCGTGGGCGTTCACGATCATCGAGAAGGCGATCAATCGCATCTGGCGCACGCCGTGTCGGTCTTTCGTGCGGGGGCGGTTGCTGACGCTCGCTATGCTCATTGTCGTAGGGATGCTGTTGGTCCTCTCGGCGCTGACGACGGGATGGCTGACCTTCTTGCAATCGGAGACGAGCCGCTGGGCGTCGCCGGTGGTCGGGGCCACTCTTGTCCTCGATGGGTATTTCTGGCAGGTGGTCTTCGGGACAGTCGGCTTGGTGTTGACCGTCGTCCTCTTCCTCCTGGTGTACAAGGTCATGCCCAATACGAGGGTGACGGTCATCGAAGCCGTGCCGGGAGCTCTCGTCGCAGGGCTGGCGTGGGAAGTGGCCAAGTACCTCTTTGCGTGGAGTCTGGTGAAGTTTCCTTACGATCAGCTCTATGGATCCATCGCGGCCGTCGTCGCGACGCTGACGTGGATTTACATTTCGAGCCTCATTATGCTCTTCGGTGCTCAGATGACGGCCGTTTTGCACTGCGCGCACCTTATTGAGGAACGACGGAATCGGTCCGCAGCGCGTCTGGCGGCCGCCCGGGGGAACTCGTTCTCATGATGAGAACGGGCGTTCTCTTGACACTCTCTCCTGAGCGGCTATGCTTAGTGAGCTGACCGGAACTTTGGGGGGGCGAGGGAACGATGGATTTTTATCGAGAGACTCACTGGTTTGCCATTCACGCGAAGCCGCATCGGGAAGATATGGCAGCAATGAACATCGCGCGCCTCAATGTGGAGGTCTTCCTTCCGAAGGTCAGGCAGGAGCGGATGGTGTGTGGGGTGCCGCGTGACGTGACCAAGCCACTCTTTCCGGGGTATCTCTTCGCGCGATTTTGTCCGGCCACATATCTCCATCTCATTCGATACGCGCGCGGGGTCCTGCGGGTCGTCAGTTGCGGCGACGTGCCCTTGCCGGTGGATGAAGTGATCATCCGGGAAATCCGATCGCGCATAGGACCGGACGGATATGTTCGCTTGGAGGATCGCTCTCTGCGGCCCGGTGATCGCGTCCTCGTTCGCGAGGGGCCGTTGCGCGGTCTCACGGGCATCTTCGAGCGAGAGCTGGATGATCGCGAGCGCGTGATCCTGTTGCTCGAGGCCATTGAGTATCAGGCGCGCGTGGTGATCCAACGGCAGTACCTCTCGTTGGCGGAGGGGCTGGCGTGAGTCTGGTGGGCCTTTGGTGAGCTCCTCTCCTTCATGAGGACGAGAGCGGTTATTCTGGGAGTACTCGGGGTCCTGGTGGGGGCAGGTGTCTGGATGCATGTCCCCGCGTTCCCTCGAGAGGAGGCGGAGAGACCGTCGGATCGGGCTTTCCCTCGTATTCCGCCACGCCTTCACTCCGAGCGTTCTCTCCAAACCGTGCGCGTCGAGATTGAAGCCGATCGCCTCTGGCGCGACGGCGCGCGCGTGACCTATGAGGGGAATGTGGAGATCCGATATGGGGCGATCCACCTGCAGGCAGACCGCGTGGTCTACTCTGAGGCGACGGAAGATGCGGAGGCGATCGGCCACGTGGTCGTCGCGTCCGAAGGATACCGCTTCACGGGGCGTCGGGCATGGTTCAACTTTCGGACGGGCCAGGGGACGGTGTGGGACGTCCGGGGATTCACCGATCGGACGCCGGATGGAACGAGGCTGTATGTTGAAGCCGCTCGGGTGGATCGAATCACTCCGGAGACCTTCGTCATCTCGCAGGGGCGGATCACCTCCTGCGAGGAGAGCGTGCCGATATGGAGCTTCACCGCTCGCCGCATGACATTGCGGGTGAATCAGAGAGTTTCGCTTCGGTGGCCGGCCTTTCGCGTGAAGGGGATCCCGGTGCTCGCCGTGCCGTATGCCTCGATCCCGATCAGCATGCGGGTTCGGAAATCGGGCTTTCTCCTGCCGGGCTTCAGCAACTCCAGCGTGAAAGGGATCTCTCTCACGATCCCGTATTACCAGACCTTGGGGCGCAGCGCTGATATCACGCCGCGGCTCCACGTCTTCAGCGCGCGCGGATTGGGCTATGGAGCCGACGTGCGATGGCGAACGCGCGAGGATTCCTTCCTGGAGACGGGATTCTTCATCGTGCAGGACCGACTCTTTGGGCCTCCGGGGCCGGATCAAGGGGGAAGCGCGTATTACCTGCAGGCTGTGCAATACTTCCCCCACGGATTCGTCGGGACAGCCCAAGTGAGCCTCACCAGCAACTTCGCTTTCCGACAGGTCTTCTCGGATAATTTTCAACAGGCTATTTCTCCGGAGGAGCGCATTCAGATCGCGCTCTCGAATAATTTCGACGCCTATAGCTTCGCTCTCCTCCTTCTCTCGCGCGATCTCGCTTTGCCGACGGCTCTGGTCACACTCCGTCAACTCCCTTCGTTTGCGCTCTCCGGGCGCCCACAGCGGCTCTTCTCCATGGTTCCGGTGTATGTCTCTTTTGATGCGGCCATCGAAGGGATCGCGCGCAAGGAGCCGACATTTCGAACGCCGTCTCTCGTCCAGCGCTTCGATTGGCATCCCCGGTTCACGTTCCCGCTCTTCTCGGCCGGAGGGATGGCGGTGACTCCGGAGGTGGCGCTTCGAACGACGTTCTATTCCGAGAGTGCGGATCCGCGAGATCGCGCGCATATTCTGGGGCGGAGTTGGATGCGGCGATATGTGGATATGAGCGTGAACGTGGAGCTGCCGACGCTGGAGCGCATCTTTCGTCATCGCGATGGGCGTCCTTGGTTTCGACACCTTGTGGAATCCACCGTCACCTATCGGCGCATCGCAGGGATCGGCGCTGAAGCCGTGCGGGCGATCCGCGTGGACGAGCGGGATGCCGTCGCGGATACGCACGAGATCGAATACGCGGTCGGACATCGCTTTCTGCGGATTCGCGGAGGGGGGAGCGGAGCGCCGTCCCTGGCGGAACATGGGCGAGAGGACGCTTCTGAGGAGACGGGAAAGGCCCCCGAGTGGCTCTCCGTCCGCATCGCGCAAAAATACTTCTTCGATCCCCGGTTCGGGGGGGCGTTCCAGCCCGATCAGCGAAATCAGCTTCTTCCGATCTACACCCTCTCAGGGTTCTCCTTCGGCGGACGCCCGCGCCGGTTCTCGCCCCTTCGCGTGAGCGTACGCGCGCGCCCGCTCTCCTCGCTCTTCGCCGATGTGCGCTTCGACTACGATACGACGGCGAAGACACTGCGCGCGTTTGGAATGACAGCGGGGGTGAAGCGAGAGGGGGTCGCCTTTGCGCACACGTGGTACTGGACGAAGCAGATCACCCTCGGGGAGGGACGCTTTGAGCCCGGAACGTTTTCGGGGAATCTCTATCACGCCTCCGTCGCCGTAGGTCGCCCAACGCGCGGGTTCTTCTTCGGCGTTGACGTGCTCTACGATTTCACGGATCGAGAGGTCGGCGATCGCTTCTCGTCCGGACGTCTGATCTCTTCCTCAGTGCGCGTTGGCTATGGATTTGCCTGTTGCAGCGTGCTCTTCCAAAATACGACCTTCAAGGTGGGTGTGCGGAGCGAGAATCGTTTCGCCGTTGCTCTCGTCCTCAATGGGATCGGGAGTTTCGGCCCGCATACAGCGGCCGGACGCCGATTCTTCGAGCCCTATTCGCCGTTTTGACTGTCGGATGCCGCGTCGGAATGGTTCTTCGAGGAGGGATGGACCATGGAAGTATGGTTCTTCGTCATGGGCGCTATGCTCTTCGGGATTCTTTCTGAAGGGCCTTCGATGAGAGAAGCGCGGCCGCGAGCGCGCGATGTCGGGGTCACCGTGGGCGTGCTTCCACCGGGACGGTGGAATGCGATCACCGACGTGGCTGGGGTTCGCGTCGGCCATGTCACGCTCATTCGCGGCGAGGATGTGCGCACGGGAGTGACGGCTATTCTCCCTCACGGGGGGAATATCTTTCGCGAGAAGGTCCCTGCAGCTATCGTCGTGGGAAATGGATTCGGGAAGTTGATGGGCTCAACGCAGGTTGCCGAGCTCGGCGAGATCGAGACGCCGATCATCCTCACAAACACATTGAGCGTGCCGCGCGCCGCGGATGCGCTCTTGGACTACGTGCTCTCTCTGCCAGAGAACGAAGACGTGCGCTCGGTGAACCCCATTGTCGCGGAAACGAACGATGGGTTCTTGAATGACATCCGCGGTCGTCATGTTTCCCGGGAGGATGTCCTTGCGGCGGTGCGCGCAGCTGCAAGTGGGCCTGTCGAAGAGGGATGCGTCGGCGCGGGAACAGGCACCGTGGCGTTCGGATTCAAAGGAGGAATCGGGACGGCCTCGCGCGTACTCCCCCCTCAATTGGGCGGGTATACCGTAGGTGTCCTCGTGCAGACGAATTTCGGGGGGATTCTGACAATCCAAGGCGCGCCGGTGGGACGAGAGCTCGGGCGGTATTATCTTCGAGAGGCATTGGAAGGACGTACCCACGAGGAAGAGGAGGGGGGATCGGTCATTATCGTCGTCGCGACAGATGCGCCTTTGGATGCGCCAGGGCTTCGACGCCTCGCTCTGCGTGCTTTATTCGGGTTGGCGAGAACAGGATCTGTGATGGCCCACGGCAGTGGTGATTACGTGATCGCTTTCAGCACGGCGGAAGCTGTTCGAATCCGGGCGGGGTCCGAACGAGAGCGGACGTTCACGGTCCTCCGCGGTGACGCGCTCTCGCCCCTTTTCCTCGCTGTTATCGAAGCAACGGAGGAAGCCATTTACAATTCGCTCTTCCGCGCGACGACGATGCGAGGGCGGGAAGGGCGCGTCGTCGAAGCTCTCCCGATTGATCGAACGCTGGAGATCTTACGCGCGTATCGGGTTGTGAGCACAGGGCAGAGCAATTCTCCCCGATGAGTCGAGCGGAGCGGGCGCGCTGACGTAACTGTCGCTTCTCTCACTCCTCCGGGGCAATCGGAGTTCCATCGAGGACGCGCCACACGCCGCGTTCGCGCGCGAGGGCGCTCGCCTGTGGAGTGATTCCTCGACCCGCGACGACAGCGATGACCGGGCGTTCGAGTGCTCGCTCAAGAAGTCCGGCTCGTCTCACCGCTCGTTCCACATCATCCTCTCCGATCCCCACCGAGATCTCTGCGATGAGGTATGCCTCTGCGCCATCGGTCCATCGCCGTCCGCGAAGGACGACATCGCTCATAAGCACGTCTTTGCGCTCCGCGCGTGAGATCACTCCTTTTGTGAGTGGTTCATCCAGCAGACGCGCCAGTTCTTGTGTCGAGAGCACATGAATCCGGCGCAGGAGGTCATCGAAGTAAGCGGGAGCATGTTCCCGATAGTGCCATTCTAAGACCTGGCCTTGGACGTCACCCAACCTATCCGCCAGTGCCTGGACTCGCTCTTCCGTGCGGCGTTGGATCTCGACCAGGGCTCGAATTTGTTCCTCCGTATGCCGTTGGGCCTCGGCCAAGGCCTGCACCTGTTCCGCCAAGGCCGCCACTCGTTCTTCCGTGCGGCGCTGCGCCTCGGCCAAGGCCTGAACCTGTTCCTCCACCCGAGAGACGCGCTCCTCCGTATGCCGCTGCGCCTCGGCCAAGGCCTGCACCTGTTCCGCCAAGGCCGCCACTCGTTCTTCCGTGCGGCGCTGCGCTTCGGCCAAGGCCTGAACCTGTTCCTCCATCCGAGAGACGCGCTCCTCTGTATGCCGTTGGGCCTCGGTCAAGGCCTGCACCTGTTCCGCCAAGGCCGCCACTCGTTCTTCCGTGCGGCGCTGCGCCTCGGCCAAGGCCTGAACCTGTTCCTCCACCCGAGAGACGCGCTCCTCCGTATGCCGCTGCGCCTCGGTCAAGGCCTGGACATGTTGCCCAATGGCAAGTAATCGTTCTACGGTTTGTCGCTGAATGTTGACCAGCTCACGGATAAGCTCCGGGAGCGCAAGCAGCTCGTCGGTCAGGATCAGGCGGCGCAATTCCGCCTGCCACTCTGGGTGCTTCTCCAGGATGCGGATCAGATCTCGAAAGTCTTTCACCGTAAATGGCATACTCCGCCTCCGAGCAGCATATTATATCACGCGCGGAGCGTTCGGGAATTCATCGCCGCTTTCTTGGAGGGATGAGGGGGGCGCCTGTTCGCACGATGCAAGCACCTTCGTGTGATGGCGCCCCCTTCAAGGGATCAGAAGATCAAGCGTACGCCGAGCTGCATCTGGAACGGTGTGCCTGGAATGTTATCCGGGTTGAGCCGTCCATCCGGCAATCGAAGCTGTCGAAACCTCGGATCAGGAGGCAGGGGATTGCCTGTGGCCGGATCAATGCCCAGTCCGTAGATGCGGCTGGAGGAGCCGAAGGTGATGTTATCGAAGTTGAAGAGGTTGAAGAACTCGACCGAGAGCTGCAGCTTCGATGTCTCGCTCCAAAGGTTGAAGCCCTTCAGCACGCGGAAGTCCACAGTGCGGACGGCGCGATCTCGGAAGGAATTTCGCTTCATGAGCACGCCAGGGGCAGCCATTGGGCGGTCGTTACCGGCGAAGTCCTCGTTCGTATCTGCTCCCGTCAGAGGATTCAGCGGCCATCCCGAGCGCATACGGACAATGCCGGATGCCTCGAAACCGAAAGGAAGAGTCACCACCGTGTTCAGGGTGAAGAGATGGCGAGCATCCAGGCGCGCGTAGTGGTATTCCGGGCGCAGGTCGTAGACGTTGACCGTATCTTCCTGTCCCGTCGCGCTCCGCTCGTTATCGTCGTCCGAGTAGTTCCAGGAGAGCGTGTAGAAGGCATTGAATTGGAAACGCGGGCGCCTCAGATTCGCGCTCACTGTGAAGCCCCGATAGAGCGAGTGAGCGGAGGATTCGCGCACCCACACGGCACCGAGCGTTGGAATGGGACGGGATTGGACACGCGAACGCACGCCGAAGAAGGGACGGCGGCTGAGATCGGTGGCGCGAATGATCGGAAGTGGCAGATTGTAATCCCGCGTGCGTTGCAGGTTCACCGTGTTGACGTACCGGAAATCGAATCCCGTTGTGAAGCCGCGGAAGAGCTCATGTTCGATCCCTCCGCTCCACTGGACGGCGCGCGGGTTACGATAATCATCTGCCCACGTGATGAGGTTCGCCCCCGTGAAGGGATCGGGAGCCGGGATGCCCAGAGCCGCGGCGATCCGCTGCACGTCTTGAGGCGAGATGATGGGGAGCTTATCGAGTGAGAACCTGTTCAGATCGATACCAATGGCGAGCAATTGCCGATAGACGGTCGTGTTCGGATTGCCGGCCGGAACCGGGAGCGGGAGTTGAATCGAGAGATCGCCGGGCGGCAGGCGGAAATTGTTCATCGGGGCAGCCATCAGAAGCAGAGGCGTGCGCGCGTAGAAGAGGCCGAAGTTCGCACGGACGACCGTGCGCGCTTGACCAAAGGGGTCCCAGGCGATGCCAATCCGGGGCATGACTTGGTCGGTGTTATCCGGGATGCGCGCCGGATCCACTTGTCCGAGCGGGAAGCGGAAGTTCCGCACCAGATTGTAAAGAGCCGTGTTGGTCACTTCTGGCTCGGGATTGAACTGCCCTTCATAGCGGAGCCCGTAGTAGAACGTGACGGTGCGCCGCACGCGCCAGCTGTCTTGACCGAAAAAGGCGATCTCGTTGCTTCGCGCCTCCAGGAGCAGGTTTCCGATCTGCCGGACATAAGTGACGATTCGATCATCGAAGCGACGATCGTTCGGATCCCCCGGTGTCAGCGAGAGGATGCGCAAATGGAGGTCGGCATTCGTCCCACTGAAGTTGAACGTCCCCGTCTGATTGAAGCCGAAGAGTTGGTTCACGAAGACGTGGTTCCACTCGAAGCCGAACTTCACGCTGTGCGTGCCCACGTTCCAGGTCAGCGCATCGGCAATCTGGACGCGCCAATCCGTGAGCGTCGTGGGCAAGAAATTGCGGGTGCCGAACGAGCCGATGAACGTGTTCACGTTCGGGGCCAGAGCATTGGCCTTGCGCGGGCGTTTCTCCCACGAATACTGTGCGCGCAGTTCGTTGAGCAGCCGAGGTGTCAGGACCGAGCTCAACTGTCCGACGAGCGTGCTCGTTCGATCTCCTTCCGTGCCGTTGTTACTGAGCGCTCGGTTGGTGAAGGGGCTGATCTGTTCGCCCGTCGCATTCGCATTCTCGGCATTATTGTCGCTGAAGTTGTATCGGATCGCGAGCCGATGATTGGCGCCGAATTGAGCATCTGTCCGCACCAGGAAGGTGATCGCATCGTTGGTTTGAGTGAAGGGGACTTCCAGGGACTTATAGAAGTCGTACGCCTCTTGATTCTCCGGCGTTCGCGCGACGCCCAGAAGTCGGGGGAAGAAGACCCGACGGGGTGTCGAGAACTGCTGGTCTTCGATGGCACCGAAGAAGAAGAGTCGGTCGCGCTTGATCGGGCCTCCCAGAGAGCCGCCGAATTGGTGCTGCGTCGCGAGCGAGAGTTGCCCGAAGGCATCTTCAACAGTCAGCTCCTTGTGCCGAAACAGATAGAAGGCGCTCCCGTGGAACTCGTTGGTTCCCGACTTGGTGATCGCATTCACCAGTCCGCCGGTCGAGCGACCGAACTCCGCCGCATAGTTGGTCGTCACCACTTGGAATTCGGCGATGGACTCCTGAGGGATTGTGAACGCGTTGTTGGAGCGCTCGCCGCCCCGAATGCCTCCGAAGAAGGGCTCGTTGTAGTCGGCGCCGTCAATGGAGATGTTACTGTTGATGCCGCGCTGGCCGGCGAAGGAGAGTTGATTGCGCTGTGGCTCGACCTGGACGGTGGGAGTGAGTTGGATGAAATCCTGGAATCGGCGTCCGTTGATCGGCAGGTCGCGAATAGCACGGGTGTTGACAAGGGCGCCGGATTCGGATCGAGTCGTCTCCACGCCGGGGCTCACCGTGACCTCGATGACCTCGGCGAGTGTGCCCACTTTCAGAGTGAAGTTCACATCCACCGCTCGCCCCACGTTGACCTCGATGCCTGTGCGCGTCTCCGTCTGAAAGCCGGCCGCCTCCACGGTCACGCTGTAGCGTCCGGCCGGGAGCAAGACGGCGCGATACTGCCCCGCTTCATTCGTGAAGACTTCGCGTCGGAACCCTGTCGCCGTCTCCACGACCGTGACCTTCGCATTTGGCACGGCCGCCCCCTGTGGGTCCACAACGAGGCCGACGATCTGTCCTGTGCTGGCCTGCGTCTGAGCCCACGTCGCGGCGGCCATGAGGAGAATGAGGCTGAAGGCTCCGACACACCTTCCCCAACGCCACGCCATCGGTATTGAGAGATTCATCGCCGTGTTCCCTCCTTAGATCGAGTTTTTCTCGTGGGCCACCAGATGGCGCACCACCCGGCGCTCCTGGTAAACCACGGAGTATTTTAGTCGCATCCGGAGAAAGGCGCAAGCAGAAGCGTCTTTTGGTGATCGTGCGCCCGCGTGGGGAGAGAACGAGATGCTTGACACTGCGGGCGAAGGCTTCATACATTGGCTGTGGAGGAGCTGATCGCTTCGGGAGGATACCATGGAGCGTGCGGAGGCCGCGGTTGAGGCGAAAGCGGGAAGGTTTCGAAGTCCGGGACAGATGTTTCGCGCCTTGCGCAATCCCAACTATCGTCTCTTCTGGATGGGCTCCTTCATCTCCAATATTGGGACGTGGATGCAATCGGTGGCTCAGGGCTGGCTCGTCCTGCAGCTCTCGAATTCGCCGTTCTGGCTCGGGATGGTGGGGTTCGCGGGATCGCTCCCGGTCCTCGCCTTTTCGCTCGTGGGAGGGGTCGTCGCGGATCTCTTCGATCGGCGGAAGCTTCTGCTCGCGACGCAAACCGCCCTGATGGGATTAGCTTTCGGATTAGGGGTCTTGACGGAGCGGCATCTTGTGACGGTGGGGTATATCGCAGGCTTCGCGCTCGTGAGTGGGGTGATGACGGCTCTGACATTGCCCACGTATCAGGCGATCGTCCGCGACCTGGTGGAGCCTGAAGACCTGATGAATGCGATCGCCCTGAATTCGATTCAGTTCAATCTCTCGCGGGTGATCGGTCCGACGCTCGCCGGGTTCGCCGTCGGCGCCATCGGCGTGGCGGGATGTTTCTATCTCAATGCGGTGAGCTTTCTGGCGCTCATTTTGGCGTTGCGCCGCCTTCGAGTGCCACGAGCGTCCGCGCCTCCGGCGGCGCATTCCCTCTGGGAGGGGTTTCTCGAGGGGGTGGCCTATGTTCGGGCACAGGGCCGAATTCTGCGACTGCTCTTCATCGTTGCGGCGATCAGTCTTTTCGGTCTCCCGTATATCACGCTCCTTCCCCTCTTCGCCCGCGACATCCTTCGATGCGGAGCGACGGGACTCGGGTATCTCATGGCGGCCAGTGGGTTGGGAGCTGTCCTTGGGGCGCTCGTGCTCGCCCGCTTGGGAGATTTCCGGCCCAAGGGAGCGCTCGCCGTGCTCGGTGGGATGGCGTTCGGTCTCGCGACGTTCGGCTTTGCGCTCTCGCGCACCTTCTTCCTCTCGCTCCTGTTTCTCTTCGTGGACGGATGGGCGATGGTCAGTAGCGTCGCCGTCGTCAACACGCTCCTTCAAACGCATGTACCCGGGTCCATGCGCGGTCGCGTCATGAGTCTGTACACGCTCTCGTTCATGGGGATGATGCCCATTGGGAATCTGCTGATGGGAACTGTGGCCGAGTGGATCGGTGCTCCTTGGGCATTGGCCCTTGGGGGGGTGATGATCGTCGTGTGTACCGCGGGGACAGCGGCCTCGGCGCGCGACCTCTGGCGCTTGAGCTAAGCGGTCGCGTCACTTTCAGGGAGCAGGGCACGGAGATCATCGGCATCGAAACGGTACGTGGCGTTGCAGAAATGGCACGTCATCTCCGCACCGCCATCTTCCTGCACCATCGCGCGCAGCTCTCTCGGATCCAACGCCGCGAGAAGACGGCGCGCTCGCTCGGGTGAGCACGTGCACGCGAAGCGGACCTCCTTCTCGTCCAAAATGTCAAAGGTGTAGGCGCCGAGCGCCGCGCGCAGGATCTCGCGCGGGCCCATCCCCTGACGGATCATCTCGGTGACATAAGGGGCGGCGAGGACGGACGCTTCAAGATCCCGAAGGATCGCCTCGGAGACACCCGGGAACGTCTGGATGAGGAATCCGCCCGCGGCCTCCACGCGGAACGGCCTCTCCTCATCCGGGAGGACGAAGACGCCCAGAGAGACGGCCGAGGGAATTTGTTCCGATTGCGTCAGGTAGTAGGCGACATCCTCAGCGATTTCCCCGGAGACGATAGGAACCGAACCGCAGTAAGGATCGCGGAAGAGTCCTGTGCGATAATAGTCGGCTTCGCGCAGGACGTAGAGCATTCCGCCACCGACGACACCGCGGACGTCGAATTTCTTCCGCTCCGTGAGCGGCAGGTCCGCTTGAGGATTCTTCGCATACCCCCGCACGTTTCCCCACGCATCCGCTTCGACGACGATACCGCCAATCGGGCCGGTACAGTGCAAAAGGATCGTCACCTTCTCCGTATCCTTCAGCAGGCTCCCCAGGAGCACACCGGCCGTCAGCGTGCGGCCCAGAGCGGCGGAGACCGTCGGCGACACTCGATGGCGTCGGCTTGCGTCATCCACAAGGTGCGTCGTGATCGCCGCAACGCATCGCACCCTTCCGTCGCACGCTGTCGCGCGAACGAGCACATCCTTCATAGCTTCGACCTCGCCGTGCTCATTATATCACACGCGTGCTCGCTGTCACCGAAACGGTGCGGCACCCGGTGAGAACGGAGAAGGGCAGATGTCGTCGTCTCGAGGAGAGGCCATGGGGCGGGGCGCGGGAGAAGGGGGGATCTTCATCCCGCGCCCGAAGGTCGCTTCAGAAGTTATACCGCAGAGCCAGTTGCATCTTCCGCGAGCTGCTCACGACACTGTCTCTCACCCGACCGAAGACAGTGCTGGTGACGACAGCCGTCGGGAATCCAAACGAGGGCGTGTTCGTCACGTTCTGCATCTCCAGCCGGAATTGGAGCGTGTGCCGCTCGGCGATGCGGATCTGCTTCCCCAGAGTGAGGTCGAGATTGAAGAACGAAGGTCCGGTGAAGAAATTCCGTCCCGTGTTCCCGAGTCGCCCAGGAGCGGGGATCGAGAAGAGTCCGCGCTGCTGGGCATCGAAGTAAAAGAGCGTGCCCGCAGCCGGCTCCAAGAACAACCGCCCCATGTCGGGCTTACAGCCGGTGCACTCCGCCGGAGAGGAGACGACGTTGCTCACCGTGTTCGATCCGGAATATACGGTGAAGGGGCGACCCGAGTACCACCGCAGAATCCCCGCGACATACCACCCCCCCGCGATGTGGTTCAGCGCAGGATGCCAGTTCGCCCCCCACCGCTGGCCCAGACCGAAGGGAAGGTCCCAGGTCCAGTACCCCTGGACGGCATGTCGGCGATCGAAATCCGAGCGCGCATAGTTCAATCGCCGATTGCGGAGATCCAGTGGGGTGCTTGACGCGGATTGAAGCGTTCCCCGGGCGACCGTTGTGAAGGTCGGATCGAAGGAGCGCGTATCCAGCGACTTGGCGAAGGTGTAGCTGAATTGGAAGCTCAAGCCGCGGCTCAGTTGTCGGGAGATCTGCGCTTCGAAGGCATGATAGGTCGAGAAATCGTTGCTGTCGAGCACGACCAGACCACCGGAAAATTGCGGGAAGGGGAAGAAGAAGAAGGGGCTGAAGCCGCTGGCGACAACAAGCGGCTGTCCGCCTTCGGTGCGGGTGGCGAGGGAGGCCGCCAAGGCGGCCACTGAATTCAGGTTCAGCGTCGAGGTGAAAAGACGGCGAAGCATTTGCGAACCCGTCTCTCCTGACCGCCTCCGGGAATCCCGCTCCAGGAGCCGGTTGATGAGGTCGCTCTCACCTCCGGCCTGCACGATGCGGAAGGCTTCGAGGAATCCGTTCTGGAAGATTTCCGCTTGGTTGATGTCATATGCGCCGAGTAGGCCAACACCCCGACGACCGATGTACGTCAGTTCCAGCACAGTCTTCCACATGAGTTCGCGCTGGAGGCTCAGGCCCCACATGTTGGTCTTCGGCGAGCGCAGGCTTGGATCCACGACATGAATGCTCGCCGTGGAGAAGGGCGCCGGTTGCCGAAGCTGTGCGGGAGTCACACCGGCCGGAGGTGCGAGCACCGGCAATCCATCGCGGATGCGCCCGCCGCGCTGCCCGAACTCCTGGTTGATCACCGGCAGGGCGATCCCCGGCATCGTCGGGAAGATGAACGAGGAGAAGAGGAAGGTCGGCACTCGATCGTACGCCAGGCGATAGTTCGCTCGAATCGAGGTCTTCCCCGTCCCGAATGGATCCCACGCGAATCCGATCGTCGGGCCGAAGTTGTTCCAGTCGTCATCGTACAGCTCTCCCTTCACCCAGCGGATCGTGTTTCCGGCTGGCGCCCCCAGGACAATGGGGCGTTCCGGTCGCAGGATCCGGTTGCGAGGGTCGCTCGGCGAGAGCTTGATCTCCCATCGCAGGCCGAGATCGAGCGTCAGGTTCGGACGGATCTTCCACGTATCCTGCCAATAGAAGTCGTATTCGGGATAGCGAGCGTCGAAGCTGAAGGTCGTTCCCGGGGGTCCATACTGGTCATCGCTGATGGCGACGAAGGCACGACTGAGCGTCCCCACGCGCCCGAGCAGATCGTTGATCGCCGCCTGCAGACGCGGACGATCGAACGTCGTGTTGATGTCCGTCGGGAGCTTGAAGGCGACCGGATCCACCGTATTCACCGCCGTGCTCAGATCGACCGAAAGACGCGTGTTCAAACCGGCTACCGATGTGCGTCGGTCAATGTGCCGTTGATAGCGGAAGTTGACACCCATCTTGAACGTGTGCGCTCCGCGAACGTAGGTGAAGTTGTCCACGAGCTGATAGGTCGTCAGCGCTCGCGCGTTGTAGAAGAACGGATCCGTCCCCGGCAAGGGCGTCGTCACGTTGTTCAGAACAAAGGGCGGCGTCTGCGGATTCGGGTCGGGATTGTTGAAGCTGAAGGTGAACCGATTCATCCCGATGACGAATTCATTGGTCATGCGAGCGGTCGGCGTCCATCGCCAGTTGATCGCCAGATTCCTCGGGTCGCGCGTCGTGTCCACAAAGCGCGGCGTGTTCGGGAAACGCGCCCAACCGCTATTGGCGAAGTCGCCGAGTGTATCCTGACGCCCATGCGCCCATCGGCCGAAGAGAGTGTGCCGCTCGTTGAAGACATGATCAATGCGCAGGACGAAGTCTTCTTGCTCTTCCCGTTGAATCGGCGACCAGGTGAAGCCGGCGACATTCAGACCATCGCCCACGGTGAAGTTGTTCGGCAAGGGCGTCAGATCAATCACGCGCTTGATCGTCGGATCGAGGCCGTAACCGGCCGGATCGTTCGCCGCAATGTCGTAGACGCCGATGTTGATCCCCGGCAGCGGATTCCCGTTGAAGTCCACCGAGGCCCCCGGAACGCCCGCCGGGAGGTTTCGCCCCCCTCGAACGTAGCGGAAGAGGCCGCGCCGAGCCTCCGCCGTGTAGACGGTGCTCGTCACCACGCGCGTCTCTCGCGTGCGCAGCACTTGCAGGTTCGTGAAGAAGAAGGTCTTGTTTCGGAAGATCGGCCCGCCGAGGCTGAATCCCGGGATGTGCTGGACGAATTGGCGCTTCGGCTGGTTGTTGATGTTGTTCTCATACTCGTTCGCATGAAGCCGAGGCGTTTGGTAGAACCAAAAGAGCGTGCCGTGGAATTCGTTCGTGCCCGAGCGGGTCACCATGGTCACCTGTCCGCCACTGTTGCGCCCGAATTCCGCCGTGAAGTTGCTCGTCAGGACGCGAAACTCGGCCAGCGTGTCGGGATTCGTGCGCAGCGGCGAGAAGTTCGATCCCCCGGCGCTCGTCTCATTGATGTCAATGCCATCGAGCGTGAAGTTCCATGCCCGATCGCGCGATCCGTGGACGTGAACGCCCCCGCCGGTGTTCGCCCCCGAGACGACACCCGGTTGAAAGAGCACGAAGGTCAAGGGATTGCGCCCTCGGACGCCGACAATGGGAAGGTTCTGAATAGCTTGCTGGTTTACGAGGTTCCCGAAATTCCCCGACGTGCTCGTCTGAACCAATTCTGCCGTCGCCGTCACTTCCACCGCTTCAGCGATCTGTCCCACTTCCAGTCTCACATTGACCGTCATCGGTTGACCGATGGTCAGGACATTCCCCGTGGAGACGAACCGCTTGAACCCTTCCTTCTCCACCGTCACCGTGTAGGTTCCAATGGGAATCGAGTCGAAAACGTACGTGCCCGCCGAGGTCGTGCGCGTTGTATAGGAGACGCGCGTCGCCTCGTTGGTGAGGGTCACGACAGCCTCGGGGACGACAGCTCCGGTCGGGTCGGTCACTACGCCGGTAACCCGCGAGGTCGTCCCTTGGCTGAAGATCGGCGGGATCCAAAAAAGGAGCCCAAGCAGCACAAGGCTCATGATAGACCGTTTCATAGTCTCTCCCTCCTCCTTTGGTGCCGAACCCATGAGGCTCGACCATATGGCTTCGATCCTCGGGCCCGGAATAATTCGGAGCCGCTTCCCGCATGCTCTCAAAGAGCGCGGCGACATGCGACCCCACATGATCCTAAGCAAATCTCGTTCCCCGAGGGGGCGATTTCCCCTTCGGACTCTAACTTCCTCCTCGAAGTTGGGATATCTGCATCCGGCATCCCCCATTCGTTTCGGGCGTCGGGTATTTCCTTCCGAAAATTCGGATGAATCTTCCAAATTCTCGGAAGCTGACCGAACAGTCAGCGAGCACATGAGCCTCCTTCAGAGCCCCAGCCCTGAGTCAGGAGCTTGAGGATTCCTCCACCAGCGAGGAGCCCAATGCCCAAAGACAGCAACGCGGGACGCCAGCGGCCGAAGATCACGGCGCCGATTCCGAAAAGCACGCCGTAGATGAGCACGCATCCGAGCGCCCAACCGAGTAGGTGTACAGTGAGTGCGCCCGGAGTGGGATCGGCGAATCGCCGGGCGAGCGCTGTCCATCCAGGACCACCCGGACGAACACGACGATAGAACTCAAGAAGTTTCGCCTCCGGTTCAGGTGGGGTGAGCCAGGTCACCAGCATCCACGCGACCGTCGTCACCGTGACAGTGACGAGCATAGACTTGGCGTAGAGCAGGGGATCATCCTCGGAGAAGGGGCGGGCGAGCTTCACTCCCACTGTGACCACGAGAGCCGTCGTCATGGCGGCGATCTCCGACCAGGCATTGATGCGCCACCAAAACCACCGCAGCAGGTACACGAGCCCTGTCCCTGCTCCCAACCCGAGGAGCAATTCCCACGCTCCGGTGATCCGGTGCATGTTCAGCGTCACCAGGATCGAAATGAGGGCCAGCAGCCCTGTAGTCGCGCGTGAGACGCGCACATAATGCTTCTCCTCAGCCGAGGGGCGAATGAACCGACGGTAGAAGTCGTTGATGAGATACGACGTGCCCCAATTCAGGTGGGTCGCAATCGTGGACATATAGGCGGCGGCGAAGGCGGCCAGCAGCAGCCCGCGCCACATGGGCGGCAGGTGATCCACCATGACTCGCACATAGAGCGCCGTCGGATCGCTCACGCGCAGTTGGGGATAGAGGACCGCGGCGGACAGGGCGACCAGGATCCACGGCCACGGACGCAGCGCGTAATGGGCTATGTTGAACCACAGCGTGGCCAGGATCCCATGCCGCTCATCCTTGGCCGAGAAGATACGTTGCGCGATGTAGCCGCCACCTCCGGGCTCGGCTCCCGGATACCAGGAGGCCCACCACTGAACGCCCAGGTAGATAAGGAGCGTCTCCATCGGCAGCCAGGGCGAGTTCCATCCTGGCCAAACGGCGATGGCCGCATCCACGCTGCCGAAGTGCTCGGGCAGTCGCGCCATGAGTCCGGATATCCCTCCGACGATCCGCAGGGCAAAGACGGCGAGCGCGATCGAACCCACCATGGCGATCACAAATTGAACAGCATCGGTGATCACGACGCCCCACAATCCGGAGAGCAGGGAGTAGAAGGCCGTGATCCCCAAGCACAGAAATGCGGCCTCCAGCTTCCCGACATTGAGCGACAGGCCGATGACTTTCGTCATGCCGAGGGTCACCCACCCCATGATGAGGCTGTTGACGAGCAGTCCCAAGTAGATCGCGCGAAATCCCCGCAGGAAAGCGGCGGCTCGCCCGGCGTATCGGAGCTCGATGAGCTCGACGTCCGTCATGACCTGCGCGCGCCGCCAGAGCGGCGCATAGAGGAAGACCGTGAGCATGCCGCTCAGGACGAAATTCCACCACAGCCAATTCCCCGCCACTCCGTGTCGGGCGACCATCTCGGTGACCGCCAGCGGAGTGTCGGCAGCAAACGTCGTCGCGACCATCGAGGTTCCCGCCAGCCACCACGGCAGGTGCCGACCCGAAAGGAAATATTCGGACACGGTGCGACCCGCTCGTCGCGTGTAGGCGAGGCCGATCCCCAGCGAGAGGAGGAAATAGGCAACGATGATTCCCCAGTCACCCCAGGTCAGCTTCATGCCTCTCCCCCCTCATGGGCGCTCGATTCGAGAGAGCGCGATCCTGCGCGTGACGATCCCGCTCACGACATGGCTCACCCATCCCACGATTCCTGTGGTCGTGGACCCAATGACGACGAACCACGGCCAGGCGATCGGGGTGAAGACCTTGACACCGAGCATGACCAGCAGACCGCTCGCCATGCCGATGAGCGCTGCCCGTTCACCGATATGCCGGGTGAGCGTGCCGAGGAAGAAGACCCCGAGGATCGCTCCGTTGGTGAACGCCGCGATAGCGAGGACCTCATCCACGACGCGTTGTGAGAAGGCGCGGGCGACTAAAGCCACGGCGACTTGGACGATTCCCCATCCGAGCGTCAGTCGGCGGGCAACCCGCAGATAGTGCATCTCCGGGAACCGCTCGCCCCGAAGAGGGCGATAGAAATCTGTCACCGCCGCGGCGGCCGAAGAGTTCAAGGAGCTGGAGAGCGTAGACATCGCGGCCGCGAAGATAGCAGCGACGATCAGGCCGACCATTCCCGGAGGCAACTCGTGCACGATGAAGTAGGGGAAGATGCGATCGCTCTGCGTGAACGGCGTCGGCGGAGGGGCGTGCGTGTAGAAGACGAAGAGCAAGACGCCCATCACGAGGAAGAGAAGGAACTGGAGGAAGACGATGAGTCCACTCGTCACGAGGGCGGCCATGGCCTGGCGTGCTGTTCGGCTCGCGAGGTAGCGCTGCACGATGAGCTGATCCGTCCCGTGTGTGGCCATAGTCAGGAAGGCCCCGCCGATGATCCCCGACCAGAAGGTGTAGCTGCGCGTGACATCCCAGGTGAAGTCGAAGACGCGCCATTTCCCATGAGCTTGGGCGACGGCCCACGCCGTCATCCACCCCTCCGGGAGGCGCGCCAGGAGCACGTCTACAGCCACCAGGGCGCCAACCGTATAGACGCCGAATTGAACGACGTCCGTCCAAATGACCGCCCGTTGGCCGCCCAGGTACGTGTAGAGGATCGTCACCGCGCCAATGAGCAGAATCGCGATCGGATCGCTCCACCCGGTCACAGCCGCGAGCACAATAGCTGTAGCGAAGAGGCGAAAACCATCGGCCACGCTGCGCGTGATCAAGAAAAGCCCGGAGGCTGCGCGGCGCACGCGCTCTCCAAAGCGCTGCACCAAGACCTGGTACGCCGTCAGGAGTTCTCCGCGAAAATAGAGGGGGATGAAGAGGACGCTAATGACCAGGCGGCCGAGCAGATACCCGAAGACGAGTTGCAAGAAGGTCAGATCGCCTCCCTCGCCCCGGGCGCCCTTCATGTACGCATATCCGGGCACGCTGATGAACGTGACCGTGCTCGTCTCGGTCGCCACGATCGAGAGGGCAATGGCCCACCACGGGAGATCGCGCGTGCTGACGAAATATTCGCTCGCTGTGCGATAACCGCGCCCAAGCCAGATGCCGAGCAGTGCTGTCCCCGCGAGATACGCCGCGAGGATCACGATGTCGAGCGCTTGGAGTCGCATCCTTCTCGGCTCATACCCACTCGTCCCTCACCAGATCATCGTAACTCTGGCGGGGACGAATAAGCCGCAGCTCACCTGAGTCGCGAATCAAGACGACAGCGGGTAACGGCCGACCGTTGTAGTTTGACATCTGCGCGACCGTGTACGCGCCCGCATCCAGGACAGCGAGAATGTTTCCGATCCCCAACCCTTTGGGCAGGAACCGGTACGGGGGTAAGCGTCCAGCCCCCTCGATGTCGAAGTAGACGTCCCCACCATCACACAAAGGGCCCGCCAGTTTATACGGCGTCTGGTGCGGCTCGGCCGTCCGATCGGCTGAGATGATGTGGTAATACCACTTGTAGTGGCTCATCGAGGGGAGCAGCTCCGTGCCGGCATCGAGGAAGAGCCAGGTATCGCCCGTCTCCGGTCGCGTCTTGATGTTTCGGATCCTCACCAAAAGCGTCCCCGCATCCGCGATCACGCGGCGACCGGGCTCGAAGACGATCTCCAGCTCCTCCAGGAGTTCGCCGGCCGCGCGTCCATCGGCCGCTTCCACGGCCACCGCCAGCGCCGAACGCAGAAGCGCGCCCATGTCCCACTGAGCGCGGAAGAGGAGCGCGCGTTCGCCGAAGTCCGCCATGTATCGGTCATCGTGGGCGTAGACGACCGGAAGTCCTCCTCCCACGTTCAGGTGGCGGAGACGGTGGCCCGTCTCTCGATACCACGCAACCGCATATCGCCACATCAGCGCCAGGGCGCGAACATAAGGAGTGCTCGTCGGCGTTTGCGAGCCGACGTGGATGTGAAGCCCGACGAGATTGAGGGAACGCTGATGGGCCAGAGCACACCGAAAGCCTTCGGCGATCTCCGCAGGAGAGAAGCCGAACTTCGACGTGAAGAGAGCCGTTTGCAAACCGGCGTGCGATCCGGTCTCGATCTCCGGGACCACACGCAGCGCCACATTCGCGCGTTTCCCCACGCGCTCGGCGACGGCAGCGATCATCTCCAACTCTGCGAGGGAATCCACGTTGATCGCGTAGATCCCGGCGCGAATCGCTTCCTCCAGCTCCTCGATGGTCTTGCTCACCCCATTGAAGACGATCTGCTCGGGACGAAACCCGGCGCGCAGAGCCTTGTAGAGTTCCCCGCCGCTGTTGACCTCGATGTCCGCGCCGGCCTCGCGAACGGCGGCGAGGATGGCCATGAGAGAATTCGCCTTCGCGGCATAACAGATCTTCACGCGCGGATGGACGCGCCGCGCTTGCTCTCTCAGAGTTCGGACGTTCGCCTTCACGCGCGATTCCGAGAAGACAAAAAGCGGTGTTCCGTAGCGCTCGGCCAAGTGCCGGGCGCTCACGCCATCCAAATGCAAATGGCCGCGAAGGATTTCCCGATACCCCGCAATCTCCCACCCCATCCGCTCCTCCTCGACACGGTTCACCGCGCGATGAGCGGCTGCGCGGAGCGAGCCCTTTCGCGTCCATGCCCGGGCGCAGGAAGTCGAGCGAGCACCATCTTGAGCGCGCCCACGGCGGGAGGAAAGAGCGGGGGGCCAATCTCCGCCCGAGGAGCGACCTTGTGGATCGTCTCGCGCAGAGGATCCAGAATCAACTCTCCGGCGGAGAAGACACCGCCCACATAGGAGACGCGAAAGACCTCGTGCTGCAGACGCAATCGCTTGATAACGGCGATAGCGGTGCGCGCCAGCTCCCTGCCCGCATCCCGGAGAATGTGTCGCGCGACGGCGTCGCCTTCGCGGGCAGCGTGAATGACCACTTCGCTCAAGGGCGCGATATTCGGGCTCGCCTCGTTCCCGTAGATGATTCGAGGCAGCTCGGCAGGACTTTCGATCCCGAAGTATTGACAGATCCGTTCGGTCAGCCGCGTCGGCGGCATCCGTCCATCATAAGCAGAAGCCACAGCAGCCAGCGCTCGCCGCGCGATATCGTATCCACTGCCTTCATCGCCGAAGGTCGGCCCCCAGCCGCCGGAACGGGCTTTCTGCCCGTGCGCATTCATCCCATAGGCGATCGAGCCCGTCCCCGAAATAATGACAACGCCCGGCTGGCCATCGGTCGCTCCATAGAGGGCGATCTCTGCATCCGTGGTCAGCAGGACATTCTCCGCACTCCAGAGATCGCGCGCACGAGCCGCGCGTTCGGTGAGGGCTCGGAATAATGCCTCGCGCATTCGCCGATAATGCATCGGGTGCGCGATCCCCGCCAGCCCAATCCCTATGGCCTCGAGGTCGGACACCCGGAATCCCGCCTTCTGACAGGCGTCCTCGAGAGCCTCCAGCACGGCTCGGACAGCGGCTTCGATTCCCACGCGCAGGAAATTCGACGGACCCGACTGCCCCTCTCCGAGACGGAGTAACTGCTCCGTGGCAACCACAGCGGTCGTTTTCGTCCCTCCGCCATCGACTCCGGCAAGAAGGAGCGCCATCCCCGCCGATCGGGGTCCCCACCGTGGAGTGGGGTCGCGCTCTTCAGAAGCAGGCGATGCGGTTGGATGCTCTCGCATTATTGGTTCCATCGTACGGTCCGCGCCAATCGTGGCGGCGCGTCCGGGTTCGCCCCTCGAGCCATGGCCCTCCAGAAGGCCAACTGCTGGACGAGATGGGCAAAGAGAATCGGACGCAAGAGTTCGTGCGTATCGCTCCCGAGGACGAGTTGTGGGACAGGGCTCTTCAGTTCCTGGGAGCCGATGATCAGAAGACGTGCTTGGGCCTCTTCCGCCTCCGCGATCACCCGGGGCACGTACGGGCGTTCCGCCTCTGCCAGGAGGATCACCAAAAGTGTCTCCGGCGATAGCAGAAGGTGCGGCCCATGTCGGAACTCCAGCGTGGGATAGAAATGGGCCGGTGTCTGCGCCATCTCGATCATCTTCAGTGCGGCCTCGGCTGCGAGCGGGAAGAAGGGACCGGAGCCGAGAAAGATGAAACGGGCGAGCGCACGATCTTCGGCATACGCGCGCATGAGGCGCTCGTTCTCCTGCAGACTCTGCTCGATCGCACGGGGGAGCGAGACCGCCTCGGTCCGCAGCGTCCCTTCGCCATAGGCATCGGCCAGCAGGAGCGCGCCGAGCATCATGCAGGTGAGCGATCCCGTCGTAACCAGGCTGTGTTCCGGACATTCGGAGAACGTCAGATGCACATCGGCGATACGTCCGAGCGCACCTTCAGGATCGGTCGTCAGAGCGACAACCGCCGCGTCGGTGAGCGCCCTCATTCGCTCGGCGGCGCGAACAGTTTCATCCGTCCCCCCACTGCGCGAGATCGTGAAAAGAAGCGGCCGCGTGTCCGGACGGATATGAGCCGCAGAAAAGTTGAGGAGTTCGGAAGCCGGCAGCGCGCGCGCGCGGATCTTCAGAAGCGTTCCCCATGCGTGAGCCGCGTAGAGGGCGATGTGAAAGGAGGATCCGCAGCCGGTGAAGATCACCTCGGTGAAGCGCCCCAGGGATCCGATGGGCGCCATGCGAGCGAACCGAGACGAGCTCTGCCGGAGCGTCTCACGGACCGCCTCCGGTTGGCGATAGATCTCGTGGTACGTGAATATCTGTTCTGATCCCTCGATCACTGTACATCCACCCACGCCTCTTCGGCGCTCACAGGGGAATTTTAGTACAATAGGCGAGGCGAAGGGAAACTGAGAGTTCTAATGGGATGCACAAGGATTTTTAATGCAGAGGGAGACGCCATGGAGTTGCGGCATCTGCGCACCTTTCGGGCTGTGGCCGAGACCGGGAGCTTCACGCTCGCCGGGCGGCGGGTGAATCTGTCGCAAGCGGCCGTCAGCTTGCACATCAAGGCGTTGGAGGAAGAACTGGGGACGGCGCTCTTTGCGCGCGTGCACAAGCGCGCGACGCTCACGCCCGCGGGGCGTGTTTTGCTCCAGCACGCGCACGCCATATTGAGCGCGTGCGATCGGGTGCGCGCCGAGATCGCGGTACTGGCGGAGGAGCAGCGGAGCTCCCTGCGCGTGGGCACGGCTTCGACGATGATCGCCATTCATCCGCTTCCGGAGATTCTGAGCGAGTTGAAGAAGCGTTTCCCCCTTCTCGATCTCCTCGTCTTTGCCGGCACGAGCGAGGCCATCGTTCGGCGTCTTCTGGACCATCGGCTGGACATCGGGCTCATCTCTTTGCCCGTGGAAGCGCCGCTGCTTCAGACCGAGCCGCTCTACGGCGATCGGCTCATGGCCGTCGTCCCCCCGAGTCATCCCCTGGCGTTGGCGCGCGAAGTGAGCGTTCAGCAGTTGGCCTCCGAACCCTTGATCCTCGGGGAGCGAGGGGGGAATCGGCGGCGGATCATTGATCTCTTCTTTGAGCATGCCGGCGTTCGGCCGCATGTCGCCATGGAGTTGAACCGCGATGAGGCGATCAAGAGGATGGTGGAGGTCGGTCTGGGTGTCGGCATCCTCCCGTGGATCACGGTTCAGCGAGAGGTGCAGGCCGGTGTACTGCGCGCGCTGCCCATTCGGGGCTTGAAGAGCCGGTGGGAGTTGGGACTGGCCTATCGCAGGGAGGAGACGCCATCGGAGGCGTTGCTCGCCTTCCGGGAGCTCTGTCACGCGTATTTGGGGAAGGGGGGAGAACGGAAACGCCGTGCTGCGGAACGCTCCTCAGGGGTATGTGCTTGAAGATCGCATCCTCCCTGCGGTAAGATTGCCTCTCGCACGCGCGTGCGGGAATCACGGTCGGGAAGGAGTCGCCGAGATGATGGAATGGCATGCGCGTCCGTTGCGCGTTGTGGATCCGGAGATCGCAGAGGCGATTCTCCGGGAGACCGAACGACAGGCACGGGGCGTGGAGCTGATTGCGTCGGAGAATTTCGTCAGCGAAGCCGTTCTCGAAGCCATGGGGTCGGTCTTCACGAACAAATATGCCGAAGGGTATCCGGGGAAGCGGTACTATGGAGGCTGCGAGTTCGTGGACGTCGTGGAATCGCTGGCGATCCACCGGGCGAAGCAACTCTTCGGAGCCGAGCACGTGAACGTACAGCCGTATTCGGGATCGCAAGCGAACATGGCGGTCTACATTGCTCTGTTGCAACCGGGGGACACCATTCTCGGAATGAATCTCTCGCACGGGGGACATCTGACGCACGGTCATCCGTTGAATTTCTCGGGGAAATACTTCCGTGTGATCCCCTATGGGGTGGATCGGGAGACGGAGCAACTCGATTACGCGGAGCTGGAGCGATTGGCGCATGAGCATCGGCCGAAGATGATCGTCTGCGGGGCGAGCGCCTATCCGCGTCGCATTGACTTCGAGCGCATTGCGGCCATCGCCCACGAGGTCGGTGCCGTCGTGATGGCGGATATCGCACATATCGCTGGGTTGGTGGCGACCGGACTGCATCCGAGCCCCGTCCCCTGTTGCGATGTCGTGACGACGACGACGCACAAGACATTGCGCGGCCCGCGCGCGGGTGTGATCCTGTGTAAGGAGAAATATGCGCGGGAGATCGATCGTGCCGTCTTCCCCTGCGTGCAAGGGGGGCCGCACGTTCACATCATCGCGGCCAAAGCCGTCTGCTTCAAAGAGGCGATGCAGCCCGAGTTTCGGGCATATCAGGAACAAGTGGTCGCGAATGCTCGCGTTCTGGCGGAGGAACTGGCGCGCGCCGGGTATCGAATTGTCTCCGGGGGGACGGATACCCATTTGGTGCTCGTGGATGTCTCCTCCCGAGGCTTGACGGGGAAGCAAGCCGAGAGCGCATTGGAGCAGGCCGGGATCACGGTGAACAAGAATACGATTCCCTTCGATCCGCAGCCGCCGATGATCGCCAGCGGCATTCGTTTGGGAACTCCGGCGGTGACGACGCGCGGGATGAAAGAGCCCGAGATGCGACAGATCGCGCAGTGGATCGCCGAAGTCCTCGATCATCCCGAGAGCGAGGAGGTGCGTCGCTCGGTGCGACAGCGGGTGCTGGAGCTGACCGAACGCTTCCCGCTCTATCCGCATCGGCTGTGCCATCTCCGTGACCTCTGACGCGCGCCTGTCGCGGTTCGCTCCCTACGAGGCCCCCTGCGGGCAAGGAGTCGCCCATGAGCCGACGAAACGAAGCGATGATCTCCATGGAGGAGATCTTTGGGGAGAGAGGGGTGCTTCGGGCGCATCATCCCCAGTACGAGTATCGGCCGGGACAGATCCGCATGGCTGAAGCCGTGTATCGCGCCATTGTGGAGGGGGGACATCTTCTCGTCGAGGCCGAGACGGGGACGGGGAAGACGCTCGCCTATCTCATCCCGGCTTTGGCGGCCACAGAGCGAATCGTCATCTCCACGGGGACGAAGAACCTTCAGGAGCAGCTCCTGTTCAAGGACATCCCCTTTCTGGAAAATGCTCTGGGACGAAAGCTGCGTGTCGCCTCCATGAAGGGGCGATCCAACTATGTCTGTCTGTACCGCTTGAAGAGGGCCGAGTGGCAGCCCCTCCTGGCGGACCCTGAAGAAGTGCGCTATTTCGATGAGATTCGCCAGTGGGCGTTTCGCTCGGAGACGGGAGATCGGGCGGAGCTTGCGGACCTGCCGGAGACGGTGAGCTTCTGGTCGTCCATTGACGCGCGCTCGGAGATCTGCCTGGGGCAGAGGTGTCCGGACTATGACGCCTGCTTCATCACCAAGATGCGCGAGCGGGCTCTGAAAGCCGACATCGTCATCGTCAACCATCACCTCTTCTTCGCCGATTTGGCGCTGCGCGAGAACGACTATGGCGCGGTGATTCCCGACTACGCTATTGTCATCTTCGATGAGGCGCATGAACTGGAAGAAGTGGCCTCGGAGTATTTCGGGGCGCAGGTGAGCACCTATCGTGTGGCCGAGCTCCTCCGCGATGTGCAGAGTCTCTCGCTCATGGATTCGGTGTCGGCGGCGGAGCTCGTGCGCGTCAGCGGGCGCGTGCAGCAGCGGGCCGAGAGCTTTTGGGCGCACTTCCTGAGCGATGGGAAGCCCGACGGCCGATATCCGCTGGAGCCGGAGGCTTTCATCCGCTCGACATCCGCGGATCCGGAAGCGTGTGCGGAAGGAGGCGCGCAGGAGACCGAGGGAGGGCAAGAGGGAGCGTTCGAGCTGACGCGCGCGGGAGAGCGTCTGCTGGAGCTGATGAACGCCCTCTCGCTGCTTGAGGCAACGCTCGCGACCGTGAAAGATCCTCCGCAAGAGGTTGACGTCCTCATCCGTCGGACGGCGCAGGTGAAGGCGGATCTCGAATTCATTCTCCTGGACCGGGATCCGCGATTCGTCCGGTGGTACGAGAAGCGGGGGCGAGGCGTTTTCCTTCAAGCGACGCCTATTGAGATCTCCGAAATCCTGGCGGAGCGGCTCTTCGATCGCGTGCGCACGGCGATTCTCACCTCGGCGACCCTGACCAGCGGGGGGAGCTTCCGCTTCATCCGCTCTCGCTTGGGGATTCGCGAAGCGCGGGAGCTGATCGTCCCCTCGCCTTTCGACTACGCGGAGCAAGCGATCCTCTATCTCCCGCCTCAGATGCCGGATCCGCGAAGTCCGGATTTCCTGGAGGCCGCTGTCGAGGAGATCGTGAAACTCCTGAGAGTAACGCAGGGACGCGCCTTCGTTCTCTGCACGGCGATTCAGCAGATGATGGAGATGTACGAGCGGGTTCGACACCGCGTGCCGTTCCCCTGCTTCGTCCAGGGGCAGGGATCGAAATCGGGAGTTCTCGCTCGGTTTCGCACGACTCCACACTCGGTGCTCTTCGCCACATCGAGTTTCTGGCAGGGAGTGGATGTGCAGGGTGAGGCCTTGAGCTGCGTCATCATTGACCGATTGCCCTTTGCCGTCCCCACCGATCCCATCGTGGCCGCGCGCCAGCGATATATCGAGCAAACAGGGGGGGATCCTTTCTACGAGTACGCTGTTCCGCAGGCCGTCATCATGCTCAAGCAAGGTTTGGGACGATTGATCCGAAGTCGGAGCGATGTCGGCGTGCTCTCGATCCTCGACCCTCGGATTCGCACCAAGAGCTACGGCGCTGTCTTCTTGCAGAGCCTCCCCCCCTGTCCGATCACGACGCGGATCGAGGACGTGGAACGCTTCTTTGACCGTCACGCGTCCCGATGAGCACGGGAAACCGCGAGCGGGCGGAGAGGGACTGCCTTCCACCGCGCGCGGAATACTCCCGAAGGTACCTCGCGCACGTGCGACGAGGTTCCCTCCGGGCACAGGCTTCGGAGGACGAATATGGGAATCGTCACCCGATTGAAACAATACCTCGATGAGCACCATGTCCCTTATATCGCCTGCACCCATTCGCCGGCGTTCACCGCGCAAGAGATCGCCCATGCGCTTCATGTGCGGGGCCGAGAGATGGCGAAGGCTGTGATCCTCAAAGCCGACGACCGATTTGTCATGGCCGTCCTGCCCGCGCATCACAAGGTGGATCTCCAGCGATTCGCTGAGGTCGTCGGGGCTGCCTCGGTCCGACTCGCGACGGAGGCCGAATTCAAGGATCTCTTCCCCGACTGCGAGATCGGTGCGATGCCGATCTTCGGTCATCTCTACGGGATCCCCGTCTACGTGGCCGAGCCCCTGACGCAGGATGAGGAGATCGTCTTCAACGCGGGAACGCACACGGATTCGATCCGGATGCGGATGGCCGATTTCCTTCGGCTGAGCACACCGACCATCGCCGCGTTCTCCGAGGTGGCATAGGGGGGGCTGGTCTGTCAGCGCGGCCTCACGCTGAGAGCGGAGGACGCTGTCGGTGCCACTCGGTCTCTCGCTGATAGGCGTTGGCCAGCGCAATGAGCGTCGCTTCGCTGAAGGCGCGCCCCATCAGGTGAAGCGCTGTGGGCAGTCCGGCCTGTCCGAATCCGTTCGGGATGGAGAGGGCCGGAACGCCCGCCGCGTTACCGGCGGGGATGAGTGGGGGACCGCCACCGACCCCCGGATACGCGCGCTCAAATTCGACGCCGATCGGATAGGCGACGGTCGCGCGCGTGGGGGCAATCAGCGCATCGTATCGGGAGAGCAGCTCGTCGAGCGCGCGGCGAATCCGCGTGCGAACGCGTTGGGCCTGCAGGTAGTCCACAGCCAGAACGGTCATCCCGACATACCCCCCAATTCGATCGCGCGGATTCTGCAGCTCAGCGAGACGTCCGCTCTCAATCAGATCGCGGAAGGCACTTGCGCCTTCCGCGTTGACGATGATTCCGACGACCGGTCCATAGGGGAGATCGGGCAGAGCGACATCAGGTTCGATGTCGGCGTGCCTTTTGAGCACGTCCACGGCTTCCTCGAAATTCTTCCGGACTTCGGGCTGCACGCTGTCGAGAGCACCTTTGACAATGCCCACGCGCAGACGCCGTGTGGGGAAAAGAGGAGCCTCATAGGTGAATTTCCGGGCGACGCTCGACGGGTCCTTCGGGTCCCTTCCGGAGATGGCCGCGAGCACGATGCCGCAATCATCGGCCGTTCGGCACATGGGGCCGAGTTTATCGAGCGTCCAGCAGAGGGCCATGGCGCCATAGCGGCTCACCAATCCGTAGGTGGGCCGCAGGCCCGAGATCCCACAGAACGCGGCAGGCGTCAGAATCGAACCCGAGGTTTCTGAGCCGATCGCGAAGGCGACCAATCCCGCAGCGACGGCCGCTCCGGATCCCGAGGATGAACCTCCGCTCCAGTAGTCGAGATTCCAGGGCGTGCGCCCCGGCCCGGTGAAGGAGGCATCGGCAGTGTTATACCCCATTCCTCCGGCCAATTCGACCATGGCGAGCTTCGCCACCAGGATGGCTCCCGCCCGCTGCAAGCGCTGCACCACCGTGGCATCGTAATCGAAGACTTGGTGCCGGTATGGAGCCGCGCCCCACGTCGTGGGAAGGCCGCGAGTGGCCAACAGGTCTTTCACCCCGTAGGGGATACCATGCAACACGCCGCGATACCGACCGCGCATGATGTCCCGTTCCGCTCGGCGCGCTTGTTCCAGGGCGCGCTCATGCGCGATCGTCACGACTGCCCCGAGCTTCGGTCCCAACCGCTCCAGCCGATCGAGATAGAGTTTTGTGAGCTCGACCGGTGACAGACGCCGGGATCGAATGAGGTGGGCCAGTTCGCGAATCGAGAGGAATGCCATGTCATGATCGGACATCGTCGGACCTCCGGCGAACAGTGTGGAGCACGCGGTCACCCCATCGCGCGAAAGATCACATCGGGTTCATCGGCGTTGGTGAGCGCGACCTGGCGCAGCCGCTCCGCCGAGCGCAGGCTCCGTTCGATCTGTCGTGTGACCTCAGCGAGCTGCTCCGCCGTCAGGAATTGTCCGTAGCGCACGCGGACCAACGCGCCCAAAGCCTCGGCAGCGGCTGATGGTGTGAGCGGCTGCGGGGGCTGTTGTGGGGGAGTGGCCCAATGAGCCCCCTCCTCGGCCTCACCTCGAACGGAGAGCGTCGAGGGAGCGATGGCCGTCGCGGCCAGAGTTTTGAGAAATTCCCGTCGCGTCGCTGGCGTCTTCTTGCTCATTGTCGGACCTCCCCGGTGAGTGCCGGATTATTATTCTCGAGCCGCTTCAGAAAAGCAAGATTCGGGGTGCCTCTGACGAGTGTCCGATTGCCGAGAGGGGGCCTTTAGTTTATCATAGGGGCGAAGCTCGGTGAGAGGGTCACAGGGACGTCGAACACAGTGGGGAGCGACATGGGCGAGAGGGAGCATTGCGAGAGAGGGGAAGGGGGGACAGGAAAGCCACGCGTGCTGCCGGGAACCATTCTCTCCCACTACCGAGTCCAAGACTGGATCGCTCGCGGGGGGATGGCCGATGTGTATCGAGCTGTGGACCTGCGGTTGGGAAGAACGGTCGCCCTCAAGGTGCTCGCGCCCTCGCTCGTCGCTGACCGGGAGGCACGACGCCGCTTCTTCCGAGAAGCGCGCGCGGCTTCTGCGCTGCAGCACCCCAATATTTGCGCGGTCTACGAGGTCGGGGAGGTCGAGGACATCGTCTTCATCGCCATGCCCTATATTGCGGGGAGGACATTGAGGGAATTGCTCGAACACGGGCCGTTGCCGGTCGAGCGGGTCTTGGGATATGCCGTGGATATCGCGGAAGCATTGGAAGAGGCGCATCGGCAGGGGATCATCCACCGTGACATCAAGCCCTCGAATGTCATCGTGGACGAGCGCGATCGCGCGATCGTTCTTGACTTCGGGTTGGCCAAACGCGTGCGCTGGGAGGAGCGGCGTGCAGAGGAGGCGCTCACGCTCTCGCAGATTACGAGGACATCGGCGCTCATCGGGACAACTCCCTATATGTCGCCCGAACAGGTGCGGGGTGAGCCTCTGGACGCGCGCAGCGACATCTTCGCCTTCGGCACGTTGCTCTATGAACTGCTCACGGGGCAGAGGCCGTTTCGCGGAGCCACGGATATCGAGATCCTTCATGCCATCCTCTACGATGAGCCGGAGCCCATGAGCGCGCTCGTGCCGACTGTGGATTTCGAGTTGGAGCGCATTGTTCGGAAAGCGCTGCGGAAGGATCCGGCCGATCGGTACCAAACGATCGCGGAGATGAAGGAGGATTTGGTCGCGTTCGGGCGCGAGAAAGGGTATGCGGTGAGTGGTTTTCGGATCGTGTCCCTCTCTCGCACGATCTCGGAGAGGCAGCCGGGAGCAAGGCGCGGCGGGTGGCGGATCCCTGTGATTCGCGCGGCCACGATCTCGGTGATCGGTGCGGGGATAGGGCTCGCTCTGTGGCTCTCCCTTCGCTCCGACGATCGCTCGGGAGCAGAATGGATCGCGTCACTGCGCCATACGCAACTCATCAATTGGAAGAACGAGCCCGGTGAGAGCCCGCCTCGCGCGCGCTTCTCGCCCGATGGGAAGATGATCGTCTTCGCCTCTCGGAAGGGAGGGCATCCTGACCTGTGGGTTCAGCAAACGCTCGGCGGGGCGGCGATTCCCATCACGCGGGATGAGTGGGGAGATCGCTCCCCCATCTGGTCGCCTGATGGTCAACAGATCGCTTTTCTCTCCGATCGAGGGGGAGAGCTGGGTATCTGGGTGATTCCTGCGTTGGGGGGCGTGCCGGCACTGCTTCACGTCATCTCTCGCGCAGCATCGGCGCGCCTGAGTCCGGTGAATGTGATCGCGTGGTCGGCCGCGCGAAATATCATTTACTACGAAGCGGAGCGAAACCTCTATGCCGTTGATCTCGCCTCGCGACGCGTCACCGCGCTCACCCACTTCGATCCGCAGACGTCGCGCGTTGTGGATTTCCGCCTCTCGCCGGATGAGCGTCGGATCGCCTATGTGGACGTTCAAGGGGGACAGCCCGACGTGTGGGTGCTTTCTCTTGAGGAGGGCAAACCGGTGCGGGTGACGGAGAGTCCGGAGGAGGAGCGGTTCCCGGTCTGGCATCCCGATGGGCGGCGCCTCTTCTATGCGTGCAAGCATGGCGAGGTCTATCAGATTTGCCTCAGCGATGTGGAGCGGCGACTGTCGTGGCGTCTGACCTCGAGCGATGCGGATCTGTTCGTCTCGGACGTCTCGGCCGATGGGCGGCGCCTGTTGTACTCGCTCTCCAAGGATGATGCGGACATCTGGGGAGTGAATCTGCACACGGGGGAGGAATTCCAAGTCACGACGGAGATCGGTGTGGAATTGTGGCCGGAGGTGTCCCCTGATGGGCGTGCCCTCGCGTTTCAAGCGAAGCCGGAATCGAGCGCCGGAGGAGATCTGTTTCGCTCCCGGATCGTGGTGAGAGCCCTCGGCGGAGAGGAGCCGGCGATCCGGTTCACCACGTCGGGATTTGATCCCGCGTGGTCGCCCGATGGTCGGCATCTGGCTTTCTTGCGCCGTGACGCGAGCGGCCAACTCGACCTCTGGGTCGTTCCCGCATCCGGAGGGGAAGAACGTCGGGTGACGTCGGCAGGGGTATCTCATGGGGGGTATGGGCTTCTGCCGTTCAATCGGTTGCAGACGCGGGATTTCAGTTGGTCCCCCGAGGGCCGTCGCCTCGCTTACGTGTCACTGCGGACGGGCGCTTCGAATATCTGGATCACTGCGCTCGATCCTCCGGAAGAGATCCGGGTGACGGAGAATACGGATCGCGCGCTGTCCTTCTTCTGTCCGCTGTGGTCTCCCGATGGCCGACGTCTCGCCTTTATCTCGGAGTCAAAAGCGGCTGCGGAGGTTCGGTGGGGGGTTTGGGTGAGCGAGGTGGAACGGCGGCGTGCGATCTTGCTCCTGCAGAGTCGGGATGTGGTGCGGCTTGTGGGATGGGTGGGAGCCGGCGAGGCTCTTCTCCTGGCGACGGCGAAAGGACCGCGCCTCTCTCCTCATGTGGTGCCAGAAGTTCACCTTGTCCGTGTCGCTGTCTCTGATGGAACGCAGCGCCACCTCGGCGTGCTTTCGGCTGCCAGTTTGGTGACCCTCTCGCTCTCCCCCACGGGCCGCATGATCGCTTACGTCTCGCGCGCCGATGGGTATGACAATCTGTGGACCTTTTCGACAGAAGGGCGAACGACGAAGCGGACGAGGAATACGGATCTTCGCGTTTATTTCTCCACTCTCGCATGGGCTCCGGATGGACGGATCCTCTACTACGGGAGGCAAGCGAGCTGGAGTGTGATCAGGATGATCGAAAACCTTCCCTGAAAGGAGAGTCTGTGATGAAGAAGACGACGAACGCAAAGAGGGGAGCTGTGGTGAAAGTTCGTATTCCGGTGCGGAAAGTCGGGAGGCGGCCAACGCGCGAGGAGGCTGTTGGCGAGCTGTCTCCGGTCGTGCAAGAACTGGCCCGGAAGAATCGGTGGGATCGGTGGGACGTGCAGACGCGCGAACTGGTGGGAGAGGACTTGGCCCCGTATATACGGCTGCGAGAAGTACTCGCCGCCTTCGAGCGGTTCGCCGTGTATTACTTCCTGGCGGGTCGGACGGCCTCGCAGCGGGCGAAGCGAGCCGCGCACGTCGAGCGGCGCGTGCGCGCGTTCCTGAGCGAGGCGCTCGGCCTGGACGGAATCTGTCCCATCGGCTATTGCGAATGCGATGGGATGTGCCTGCCCTGTGGTCTGTGCGTGGAGGGGCCATGAGATATGGGCGCGGAGGTGGAGAGAGCGACCGGCCTCCTTCGTGAACTCCGATGGGCTCTCGAACGCCTGGAGCACGACGCCGGTCGCGCATCGGAGGAGCACCTCTCGGAATCGGAAGCTCGGCACCTGTTGACGACGCTCGCGAAAGCGCTCCGGCGGATTCGCAGCGATGAGCTGGAGAAGCTCGATCGCGTGGTCGCCGAGCTTCAACCGCTTGCGGTACAGAGTCGCCTCGGACGCCTCGCCGGACAGTTGGCCGACCTCTACTTCCGTAGCGTATCGTCGGAGGAGTTCCTGGAGCGGACGGCTGATCTTCTTCTCGCTGAGACGCAATCGGAGCGCGTTCTGCTGGTGCTGTATCCGGGAGGGCTTCGGATCGGAAGCGAGGTGGGGGCGGATCCGGAGCGCGTGCTGCTTGCGTGCGCTCGGAATTTCCGTTCCGGAGATTTGATGTCGGAGGAGCATACGTTCAGCCGAACGCTCCTGTGGCGTGCGCTCACCTCCGGCGAAACTCTGCTCGTTCGCGATGCGCTCTCCGACCCCGTGTATTCGCAGGAGACGAGCGTCGTGCGGCGGGGCGTGCGCTCGGCGCTTGTGGCTCCGTTCGCCATCGGAGGGGTGAGCTTCGGCGCGATTTACGTGGAGAACAATTCCGTCGTCGCCATGTATACGGAGGCGGATCGGGAGTTCCTCACGCATGCAGCCCGGCTCATTGCCGTGTATCTGGAGGCCGCCGATCGGCTGCAGACGGCCTTCGCGGCTCGCGATGTGCTCTCGCGCGAGCCGCCGGACGAGATCCTTCAGGATCTCGTGGGGATCAACGCTGAGTGGCGGCGGGTCGTCCAAACGATTGTCCATGTGGCCCCTTCTTCGGCGACGGTCTTGCTCGAAGGCGAGTCCGGGACGGGGAAGGAAATGCTCGCGCGCGTGCTCCACGCACTGAGTCCGCGAGCCCACTCTCCTTTTATCGTCGTCAATTGTGCGGCCCTGCCGGAGACGCTGGCCGAATCGGAGCTGTTCGGCCATGAGCGAGGGGCCTTCACCGGAGCCGTCGAGCGTCGTCTCGGGCGCGTGGAACTTGCGCATCGTGGGACGATCTTCCTGGATGAAGTCGGTGAGCTGCCGCTCTCGGTGCAGGCGAAGCTGCTGCGGTTCCTGCAATTCCATGAGTTCGAGCGCTTGGGGGGAGGGAAACCCATTCGCGTGGACGTTCGCGTGGTCGCCGCGACGAGTCGCAGGCTCCAGCAGATGGTCGCGGAGGGGAAATTTCTGGAGGCGCTCTACTATCGGTTGAACGTCATTCCGTTGCGCATTCCGCCGCTTCGGAAACGTCCGGAGGACATCCCCCTGCTCGCTCTGCACTTCCTGAAGAAGTACGCTCCGGCTGCCGGGCGCCCAGCGCTTCGCTTCCATCCCGAGGCCTTGGCGGCCCTTCAGGAGTATGCCTTCCCCGGCAATGTGCGAGAATTGGAGAACCTCGTGCAACGGCTCGTGTGGCTCGCCCCGACCGATGAGATCCGCGTTCAGGATTTGCCGGAGCCTTTCCTGGCGCCGCCGCGTCCCCTCGATGTGGAGAAGAACCCCTTTCGCGCCTTCTTGCGCACGCCGCCTGTGAATCGAGAGGACTTGGAGCAGCGCCGTCGCGCGATCCTGAAGATCGCGCGGATGTATATCGGCCAGTTGGAAGACGCCTTGATCCGGCATGCGCTCGAGAGAGCGGGAGGGAATGTCGCGGAGGCCGCTCGGCTCTCGGGATTACATCGTTCGATCTTCTACCGGAGAAAGGAGCATCGCTCCTTCGGCGTGCCCCCCTCATCGGATTCCGAGCCCACGTCGCCGGAATCGGCGTAAGCGCGGACGGATGGCTCCTCTTCTTTTTCTAAGACCCTCTTGTCCCGCATCGCGTGCCTTCTTATAATCCCCGGTGGAGGACGGGGACAAAGCGGTGGGTGGAGAAGCAGGCGCCTCCTCGGAAGAGGAGGAGATGATCCTTTCCGCGTGTGGCAGCGGAGCGCTTCTTCTCCCCCGGAAATATGACGGGAGGGAAATATGGGCCGGACGTCTCGATGTCTCGTTCGGTGGGGCGTCGGGTGTGTGAGTCTGATGCTGATCCTGGGAAGCGTGGGGATCACCGCGGATCCATGGGCTTCGGGGAGAGTGGTTTCGACCGCGCACATCTCTCGGGACGAGTATGGACGGCCGAGCATCGAGGCCGAGAACGAATATGACCTCTTCGAAGCATACGGCTACGCCGTCGCCCAGGATCGGCTCTGGCAATTGGAGGTCTTCCGGCGGGCCGCGCGTGGGCGCTTGGCTGAAGTGTTGGGCAATCTCGCGATCCATGTTGAAGTGCGAGGTCCGGTCGAAATCGTGGAGCTGGATATAGAACAGCGCCAGCAGGGATATACGGAGTCGGAGTATCAGGCCATGTACGAAGCGATGCCCGATTTCGCGCAGCGTGCTATTGCCGCCTATCGTGATGGAATCAATCGGTATCTGGCGGAAGCGCGGGAGGATCCACGGCGGAAGCTCCCCTGGGAATTTCACGTCCTCGGATATTTCCCGGAGCCCTGGACGATCACGGATTCGATCGCCATCTGCCGTTTGGCGGCGCGCATCTTCGGAGAGCGAGGAGGGCGGGAATTGGAGAATCTCGTTCTCTATCAGCAGCTCGTGAAGCGGCATGGGGGGGACGTGGGGGAAGAGATTTTCGACGATCTGCGGTGGATGAACGATCCGGAAGCTCCCGTGACCGTGCCTCCGGAAGAATACAGGGCTGCAGAAAGGGGGAATTCGAGGCTCGCTGCGCACGCGCGCTCACAGCGGCGGATCTCTCGCGTGTCCCTCCCCCACTGGTTCCCCGATCTTCGGCCTTTCCTCGCGGCGTATGAGCGCTGGAAGAAGCGGCGTCGGGTGCTTTTTCAACTCCTGGGGCTGCCCGTCACATTCGGGAGTTTCGGACTCGTCGTGAATGGGGCGAAGTCTCGAACGGGGCATCCGCTCTTGCTCGGTGGACCGCAGATGGGATTTCTCTATCCGGACGTCGTGCACGAGGTGCATTTGAAAGCCCCGGGGTGGCACGTGACGGGAATGGCCTTCGCGGGCGGGCCGGCTGTCCTCATCGGTCACAACGAGCGGATCGCATGGACGACGACCAGTGGGCCTGGTGATAACACCGATCTCTACATCGAGCGCTTGAACCCCGCGGATCACGACGAGTATCTCTATCAGGGAGCATATCGGCGCATGGAGATACGTGAGGAAGTCATCGCCATCCGGACATCACCCTTGGGATTCCCCCTGCGCGCGACGGCGACGCGAACGGTGCTCGTGAAGCGCACGGTCCATGGGCCGGTGCTCTACGTGGATGAGGCGAATCATGTCGCGGTCACGCTCAAGCGGGCGCATTGGTTGAAGGAGACGGAGACGTGGGTGGGATTTCTGGAGATCAATCGAGCGCGGGACATGGACGATTTCGAACGGGCGGTCCGTCGGATCCCCACGTCGCACCACTTCCTCTACGCCGATGTGGACGGGAATATCGCCTATTGGCTCGCTGGGTGGATTCCCATCCGGCCAGACGGATATGATCCGCGGCTCCCTTTACCGGGAACGGGTGAAGCGGAGTGGAGCGTTGCGATGCGCCCTGTGCCGCACGTGCGGAATCCACGGCAGGGATGGCTCGCCAATTGGAACAACAAGCCGACGGTTGATTTCGATAATCCGGACGATGTGCTCTTCGGGAAGCAGCATCGGGTGTTGAGGATGATGGCTCTGCTGACGGAGCCGGTGAGGCTCCTTCGGCGGAATGGGGAGAGGCGAACCGATGCTCGGCTCGGGATCGAAGACCTGCTCGCTCTGGAGGAGGATATCGCTCGGTTCGATGATACGGGGCCGAAGGTGGAGTTCCTGAGGGACTATCTCGTGCAGGCGCTGAACGAAGCGAACTCCGGCGATCCGCGATTAGGAGCGGTCGCGCGACTGCTGCAGAATTGGGATGGCGCGCTGTATGCCGACGCTCTCACCTCGCCCACCGTGGATCCGGCGAACGTGATCTTCGAAGCTATTCTGCGGCGCTTCATCATGAACACCTTCGCCGATGAGTTGGGAAGCGACATGCTCTCGCACGTCACGTTCAACATGGTGCTCCATGTCGTGGAGGGGGAACGTTCCGGTGTTCCCCCGACGCGTGACTATTTCAACGGCGCGGACTGGCGTGACGTCCTCGTGATGAGCGCGCGCGAGGCCGTGGAGGATCTCGTGAGCACCTATGGATCAATGTGGATGGGGCCATGGGTCGCGCGCGAGATGATTCGCTTTCGGCATCTCTTCGGATTCGTTGTGGGACCTCCGGTGCTCCGGGCGAATCGGGCGACGTATACGCAGATTGTGGAACTGTCGAACCCGCCACAGGGATGGAATCGCCTTCCTTCCGGGCAGAGCGCGTTCATTCGGCCGAACCGCTTCTTCCCGTGGCTTCCGGTCTTTGGATCCGCGCTCTCCGATCAACGCGCCCTCTTTCGCGCCTTCGATGTGAAGCCGATGCCCTTCTAGGGAGCCGAGGGAGCCTCTTTCGCCTCGACGTCTTGGAGCGGGCGGGTTGACGCGATGGAGAGGATGTGGTATTTCCTATGGTGTCGCGTGATGAACGGAAGCGGACGAAAAAGAATGGGCGGTGAGATGAGCGGAGGGGCGCTCGGGCACTCCGGTGGGAATCCCGTCGCTCGGGAGCGCTCTCATTCCTGTCATTTCGAGTACAAGCGGGTCAAGCGCATGGGGCTCGGTCCTCCCCGGCCTGAGAGGCGACCATAGCCTCGCGTGGGCCGGCGTGGATCGAGCCCCTCGAAACCCTCGGTTTCGAGGGGCTTTTTATTTTCGGAGGGTGCCATGCGAATCGCGTTGATCGGATACGGCCAGATGGGGCGCGAGGTGGAGCAGGCGGCGCGTGAGGCTGGCTTCGAGATCGGTCCGATCTTCACCTCGCGCACGAATCCGGAGGGGAGGGGATTGACCGAGGACGCCTTGCGCGATGTGGATGTCTGTGTGGATTTCTCCACGCCACAGGCGGTCGTCACGAACATTCAACGCGTCGCTGCAGCGCGCAAGCCGATGGTCGTCGGCACGACGGGATGGTACGATCGGTTGGAAGAGGTGCGGCCGATGATCGAACGTGCGGGGGTGGGATTCGTTTACGGGCCGAACTTCTGCCTGGGCGTCAATGTGCTCTTCCGCCTTGTGGCGTATGGAGCGCGCCTTTTTCGGAATCTTCCCGATTTCGACCCTTATATTGTCGAGTGGCATCATCGGCGGAAAGCCGATCATCCGAGCGGCACCGCAGGGCGCTTGGGCCAGATCGTGCTCGAGCATCTGGGGCGGAAGACGCATCTGGTCACGCGGCTTGAGGGGCGAATCCCGCCGGAGGGGATCAGCGTCGCCGTGATTCGCGCCGGCGCGCATCCCGGGACACATCTTGTGGGATTCGATGCCCCGTTTGAGACTGTGGAGATCTGGCACACCGTTCGCCACCGGCGAGCTTTCGCTGTGGGAGCGCTCGCGGCAGCCCGATTCGCGAGAGACCGCCGGGGCATCTTTTCGTTCGAGGAGGTTGTGGATCATCTCCTGCGAGGAGGAGACCTATGACCGAGATGGGCCGATTTCGAGGATGTTTCGTCGCCTTGGTCACGCCGTTTCGGCGCGATGGACAGGTGGATGAGGAGCGGCTGGATGCGCTCGTGGATTTCCAGCTCGCTGCCGGAACCGACGGTATTGTCCCGTGTGGGACGACGGGGGAGAGCGCCACATTGCGCCCGGAAGAACAGCGCGAGATCATTCGTCGCGTTGTCGAGCGCGTGCGCGGGCGCGTGCCGGTGATCGCCGGCGCGGGGACCAATTCGACGGAAGAAGCCGTCGAATTGGCCCAGCACGCCGAGCGGGCCGGAGCAGATGCCGTGCTTTCGGTCACCCCGTATTACAACCGGCCGACGCCGGAGGGGCTCTATCAACATTTCCGAGCGCTCGCGGAGTCCGTACGCATTCCCGTGATCCTGTACAACGTGCCGAGTCGAACCGGGTGCAACCTCGATGTGGAGACCGTCCTCCGTTTGGCCGAGATCCCGAACATCATCGGCGTCAAGGAGGCGTCGGGGAACTTGGAGCAGATCATGGAGATTTTGCGGAGGCGGCCGCAAGGGTTCCTCGTCCTCTCCGGGGATGATGCGTGGACGCTGCCGATTCTCGCCCTCGGGGGGGATGGCGTGATCTCGGTTGTCGCCAACGAGGCGCCGGCGGAGATGCGGGAGTTGGTCCGAGCGGCACTGGCCGGAGATCTGGAGCGCGCGCGGGCGCTTCATTATCGGCTGCTGCCGCTCATGCGCGGGAATTTCTTCGAGACGAACCCGATTCCAGTCAAGGCGGCTCTGGCCATGATGGGGCTGATCGAGGAGAATTATCGTCTGCCGCTTGTCCCGCCGCGCACGGAGACGTGCGAGCGGCTGCGGCGCATTCTCGCCGATCTGAATCTCATACCGCTGGAGGCCGGATATGGAAGGCGCGCGACTCAAGGCTGAGATCGAGCGGCTCTTCGACATGCCCACGGAGGAAGCGCGGCGGGAGGGTCGCCCTGTCTTCGAGGAGTTCAAACGGCAGCTCAATGAAGGGCGGATTCGGGCGGCCGAACCCGTCCAAGGGCGATGGATCGTGAACGCGTGGGTGAAGAAGGGGATTCTGCTCGGCTTTCGGATCGGCGCGCTCACCGAGTATGCGATCGCCGACCGGTTTCGGTTCTTCGACAAGGACACGTATCCTCTGAAAGCCCTGGATGGGGTGCGCGCGGGGATTCGCCTTGTGCCGGGGGGCTCGGCGATTCGCGATGGGGCGTACATCGCGCCCGGCGTCGTCATCATGCCGCCCTCATATATCAACGTGGGGGCGTATGTGGATGAGGGCACGATGGTGGATTCGCACGTCCTGATCGGATCGTGCGCACAAATCGGCAAGCGCGTGCACGTGAGCGCTGGGGCGCAGATCGGCGGAGTGCTGGAACCTCCGGGGGCATGGCCGGTCATCATCGAGGATGACGTGCTTGTAGGAAGTCAGTGCGGTATCTTCGAGGGGACGATCGTCAAGCGACGGGCTGTTCTCGGGGCCGGCGTCATCCTGACCGGCTCGACTCCGGTCTACGATCTCGTGCGCGCATGCCTCTATCGCGGCACGCGCGACGAGCCCTTGGTGATTCCGGAAGGGGCGGTCGTCGTTCCGGGAGCGCGGCCGGCTCCCGGAGAGTTCGCGCGCGCACACGGGCTCTCTCTCCTGACGCCGGTCATTGTGAAATATCGCGACGAGCGGACCGAGGCGCGAGTCGCTCTGGAGGAACTCTTGCGCGTGAGCTGAAGCGCGAACCGCACGCTTCTGAGGCGAGATCATGGTCCGAGAGAAGGAAGCGGCACACGCAGCCGTCGGTGCCTTCGCGCGCGCTTTCGAAGAGCAGGTGGGGCCAGGACGGCTCCGACAGGGAGAGCCCTTGGCCCCTTATGTCCATTGGCGCGTAGGAGGGCCGGCCGAGTGGTTCTTCATCGCCCGCACGCGAGCGGAGGTGATCGCCGCCGTCGGTGTGGCCCGCGCGATGGGGGTGCCTGTGACCATCCTCGGATATGGGGCCAATGTCCTCGTCTCCGATGCCGGTGTCCCCGGGCTCGTCATTCTGAATCGCGCGGATTGCATAGAGGTTCGGGGGGAGGAGATCTGGGCCGAATCGGGCACACATCTGATGACCGTAGCGCGTCGGGCGTACGAGGAGGGAATCGGCGGATTCGAGTTCCTCGTGGGCATTCCTGGGACACTCGGCGGAGCGATTGTCGGAAATGCCGGGACGCGGGAGGAGTGGATCAGTGCGCGCGTGTGTGAGGTAGAGGGTTTGGATGAGCAGGGGAACGCCATCGTATGGTCGCCCGCGCAGATGGATTTCGGATACCGGCGCAGTCGGTTCCAACGAACGGGCGACATCGTGCTGGCAGCTCGACTGCGGGGATATCGAGCGCCGCGTTCCGACATCGAGGCGAAGATGCGCCGGATGCTCGAAGCGCGGCGGCATCAGCCTTCGGGGCCGAGCACGGGCTCCGTCTTCAAGAATCCTCCAGGGGACTATGCCGGTCGCCTCATCGAGGCATGTGGATTGAAGGGATATCGGATCGGCGGAGCGCAGATCTCGGATATGCATGCCAACTTCATCCTCAATGTCGGAGGGGCGACGGCGCGCGAGATTCGCGCGCTCATCGAGATGGCGAAGGCGGCTGTGCGCGAGCGATTCGGACTCCTTCTGGAGGAGGAGATCCGATACGTGGGGATATGGGACCCGTGAGGTGGCGAGTCCGAGGTGGACGACCTCTTGGCGGACGCGTTCGCATAAGCGGAGCGAAGAATACGGCCTTCAAGGCCATGATCGCTGCGCTCTTGGCCGATGGTCCGAGCGTCTTAGAGAACGTTCCCGACGTCGAAGATGTGCGCATCGTCGCGCGCGTGATCGAAGCGTTGGGCGGATGCGTGACGCGGTCGGAGGCGACGACATGGATCATTGATCCGCGTTCAATCCGAGAGGCGCATGTGCGCCATTGTGCGCTCGCGCGAACACGGGCATCGCTATTTTTCATCGTGCCGTTGCTCGTGCGCTTCGGGGAGGCGTTCGTTCCCACGCCCGGAGGGGATCGCATCGGACATCGCCCTCTCGACCGCGTGCTCGCGGGGCTCGAGGCCTTCGGCGCGCGCGTGGACGTGTGCGGGGAATACCTTCGGGTGCGCGCGACGCACCTGCACGGGGCGCGGTATCGCTTTCCGAAGAACACGCACACGGGGACGGAAGTCTTGCTTCTGGCGGCCGCGTGCGCTCGAGGCGAGACGGTGTTGGAGAACGCGGCGCAAGAACCTGAGGTGGATGATCTCATCGCCTTCCTGAATGCGATGGGGGCGCGCATCCGTCGCGCCGATGGGCGGACGATCCGGATCGAGGGCGTCCCCCAATTGCAGGGCGCGTGTCATCGGGTCATGCCGGATCGGAACGAGGCGGTCACGTTCGCGTGTGCGGCGCTTGCGACAAAAGGGGAGATCGAAATCGAAGAGGTGCGGCGGCCCGATGTGCGCGCTTTCCTCAGTGTGCTGGAGGAGATCGGCGCCGGATCGGCATGGAGGGGGACGACATGGCGCGTGTGGTATCGGGGGCCTCTCCGATCCGCGTCCATTCGGACAGCACCCCATCCGGGGTTCATGACCGATTGGCAGCCGCCTATGGCATCGGTGCTCACACAAGCCCACGGCGTGAGCATCATTCATGAGACCGTCTTCGAGAACCGATTTCACTATGCTCGTGAGCTGCAGCAGATGGGGGCGCGAATCGAGTTCTTCAATCCTCCGGTGGAGGACCCGGACGCCGTGTACAATTTCAACCTCGATGATGATCGCCCGGAATTTTTCCACGCTCTTCGCATCTTCGGCCCGACGCCGTTGCGCCCGGCAACGGTGCGCGCGACGGACATTCGGGGAGGAGCGGCGCTCATCTTGGCTGCGTTGGCGGCCCATGGGGAGAGCGTCATCGAGGGGATCGAGCATGTGGAGCGCGGATACGCTCAGCTCGACGTCGCGCTCCGCGCTCTCGGTGCGGAGATCGAGCGCGAGAACCCGTGATGGGCGCGCTCGTCTCCCATAGCGCCATCGGTGACGAGGACGTCCGCAGCTATGGATGGGACGTTGCCGCAGGAGGATCTCCTCCCCACCAGTACGGCCGTTCCAACTTCTTCGGTACAGGCCATATCTGATCGAGCGTGTCGCCCTCGAAGAGGAAGCCGTTTTTCATCACGTAGCGAATGCTGATCGTGTGGCGGATGTCCTGGAGCGGATTCCGATCGAGCACGATGAGGTCGGCGAGTTTGCCGACCTCGAGCGATCCGAGATCGTGCTGCAGACCGATGGCTTCCGCACCGAAGAGGGTGGCGACTTTCAACGCCTCATGCGGCGACATCCCTCCCGAGGCGATGCTCCACAGCTCCCAATGCGCGCCGAGACCTTGAAGCTGCCCGTGGCTGCCGAGACACACCCGCCCCCCCGCGCGGACGATAGCCGCGCAGGCGCGGGCGATTCCCACATGCCCGTACTCCTCAGCCGAGAACCACTGCCGCCGACGCCGGACCATCGTGTCCAACAGTTCATGGGGGATGAAGCGGCGCAGCTTTTGATTCCCATGCACATCTTCCGACTGGAAAAAGAAGTTCTCCGTGAACGGCGCTCCATACGCGACCAGAATCGTCGGAGTGTAGAACGTCCGCGTTCGGGCGACGAACTCGATGACATCCTTATAGAGCGGCTGAATCGGGAGCGCATGCTCCTGTCCGGAGAAACCATCAGCCATCTGCGTCAGATCGAGTTTCATATCGAGCGCCCCTTCGGTTGTCGGCGTGATCCCCAGCTCCCGACAGGCGATGGCTACCCACTGCCGCACGATCCGATCGCCGGCCACGTACTGCTTCAGCGTGTTCGTCTGATAGGCTTCTTTGTACCGCTTGAGGAAAGCGCGCGTCGCGTTGAGATCGTCAAGTCCCGAGCGCGAGAAGACGCCGGGGCCGGTCGAGAAGATCCGGGGCCCGAGAATCTCGCCAGCCTCGACCAGATCCGCATACGCGAAGACGTCGGTCGTCGAGCTCTGGGGATCGCGCGTCGTCGTGACGCCGTAGGCGAGATTGGCCAGGTATTGCCACACTTGCGTGTGATGCACGCCGCGCGGCGGCCACATATGCGCATGCACGTCCACGAAGCCCGGGATGATCGTCTTCCCGGTCACATCGAGAATACGGGCGCCGTCGGGGATGGGAACTTTCCCTTTCGGACCGAGAGCGACGATGCGGTTTCCAGTGATCACGATGTCGCCGCGCTCGATGACCTCATCCCCTCTCATCGTGATGAGTCGCGCGCCGCTGAGGACAATCGTACCGCTCGGTCGTGCCCGAGGAACTTCGACGATGATGTCCGTCGCGTTCGGTGCTGCCGCCGCGAGGTCCTGGCGATAGAACTTCGCTCCCCACGACCATGTGATCGCATTTCCGTCAGCCGACCAGTTGAGATAATCGCCTCCGTCTAGAGAGATGCGCGTGATGGGCACGGCCGACTGTCCGTTCGGCGTGATCGTGATCGTGACCGTCTCGCCTCCAGCTCTCGGGACGGGAATCAGAAAGAGCTTGTTTTGCAAGCTGACGAACGCGCGCTCTCCATCGGGCGAGATTCGAATCTCTTCGGCATCGGGCGGGAAAGGACCGGGCGCTGAACCGCGCACGCGGAAGTGGGTGCGACGATCCAATCCATCGAGCCGCAGTGAGACCAATCCTCTCGGAGTCGTCAGGTAGATGCGGTCGGGTTCGCGCCCGAAGTGGGGTGCGTACCCCCCTTGCGTCGGCCCAATGAGCGTAGATTCTCCTCCTTCGGAAGGAATCCAACGCAGATCGAGTCCGATTCCGGACGGGAGGCCACTGATCTCCGTCGCCGTCTCGTCAGGAAGCAGATCGACGGGGAGGGAAGAGCGGTGTCCTCGAAGATCGGCGTAGAGGTGCTGATGTGTCGGCCCGGAGATGAAGATGATCTTGGAACCGTCGGGCGAGTAGACGGGAGACGAATAATAGGCCGGACGGCGAGTCAAGGGCTCCGGAGGTGATCCTCCATCAGCCGCCGCGCGGAAGATGTGGCCACCCTGCTCGGACCATGTCACGTACACGACGTACCGACCATCCGGAGACCATGCGGGCATGAACTCTCCCACCGAGGAGGTGGTCAGACGTCGGGGCATTCCCGAAGGCCAGTCCATGACCCAGACCTTGTTGAATGCGGTGAATGCGAGGCGTCGGCCATCCGGGGAGAGGACCGGCCAACGGATCAGGCGCGCGCGTACCATCGGATGGTCATCCACCCGAGAGGTGAAGTAGACGCGAGGGCCGATCTCTGCCTCGACCTTAGCCGTGAAGGGAATCATCGCGCGGTTTCCCGTCTCAAAGTCCACACGCCAGATCTTCCCTTCGATCGGAACGATGAGCGCCCGCCCGTCGGGCAGAAAGGCATAGCCGGGCATCGTGTCGCGCGTCGCTCGCGATTCCTGATCGTCACGCGTGACCGGATAGATCAGCCATCGCTCGTCGCCTGTCTCGAGATCGCGAACGCGCAAGCCCGTCCCCGTCTCATACCGCGTGGCATAGACGAGCATCTTCCCATCAGGCGAGAGGACGGGTCGCATGGCGCTCCCTTGAGCATTCGTGAGGGTCGTCGTTTCCCCGGTAGTGCGGTCGAAACGAACGATTTGCCACAGGGGGAACATGGCATTATAGGTGAATGCTCCTGTGCGCACCGCATAATAGATGTATCGCCCATCGGGCGAGACGACGGCTCCCAACTTGTTCTGACGAGGTCGAGCTGGTTCCGGCGAACCCGGTTCAGGGAGAGGGGGATCCGGCGGCCCGATCAGTACACCCGTTCCTCCTTCGGTGTGATACATCCAGAGGGAGAACGTCCCAATCGGATCGCTCGAACGGGAGACGAGGATATACTGGCCGTCCGGCGTCCACGTCGGCGAGGCGAACATCTGATTGCGCCCCTTGGTCACCGGTTTCAGATCGGAGCCATCAGCATTGGCCAGCCAGACATTTTCAGCTCCGCTCCGATCGCTGAGGAAGACAATCTTCTTCCCATCCGGCGAGAACCTCGGTTGGCTCTCAAAGGACATTCCCCCGATGATGCGTCTCGCTTCGCCGCCGGTGATGGGGAGCGTGTAGATGTCGCCGAGAAGATCGAAGACGATCGTGCGTCCATCCGGGGAGACGTCCAGCGACATCCACGTGCCCTCGTCCGTCGTGAACTCGATCTTCTCTGTTGGCGTGAGGGGCAACTCTTCTTTCTTCTCCTCTGGTTTCGATCCAGATGTCGCTTCCTGAGCGCGAAGGCCCGGAAGAGATGGAAGAAGCGCCCCAACGAGGAGAATCACCACGATCTGCTGAATGGCCCGTTGCTGTTTCATCACGCTCCCTCCTCGGCGAGTGTTTCGCGCATCACCATATCAAGATCCGGCGGTCGAGTCAAACGCGCAGCGCTTCCGTGCGAGGGAGCATCCTTCCCATAGGCGAATGCTTCTGATAAGATTGAATCCCTTCGCATCTTTCCTTCACGGAGGCGAGGATGGACGAGAACGCGAAAAAGACAGCATTGCGCATGATCCCCTACGGGTTGTACGTCTTGACGGCGCGTTCATCGGAAGGCGCAGCCGCAGCGACAGTCAATTGGGTGACGCAGGCGTCGTTCCAGCCGCCGCTTGTCGTCGTCGCTGTCAAAGTGGATTCGCGAATTTATGGAGTGCTTCGCTCCTCCGGAGCCTTCGCCTTGAATTTCCTCGGAAAGGATCAGGGGGAGATCGCCTACGCCTTCTTCAAACCGCTGGAGAGCGATGAGCGGCAGATAGGCGGATACGACTATGAGACGGGAGCGACGGGGAGCCCCATCTTGCGAGTCGCACCCGCTTTTGTCGAGTGTCGCGTCGCGGATGTCGTCGAGCGAGGCGATCATGCCGTGGTCATTGGAGAAGTGGTTGAGGCCGGCGTTCGACGAGAACCCGAAGGACGGCCAGATGACGCCATCCTTTGGTTGAAGGATCTGGGGCCGAAGATCTTCTACGGGGGATGAGGCCGAGAGCGGTTTTCCCTCGCTCACGGTGATCGAAGGGCGGGGCTTCTCCGACCTCAGTCCCACGGGTCTCTCCGGGCGCTTGCCGGGGACGAGAGCCAGACCGGGACGTTCCCCTGTCGGACGACCGCGCTCCCACACCAGACGACCATTGGTGAAGACGTATTCGATGCCCTCGGGCAGGAGGTGGGGTTCGCGAAAACTCGCACGGTCCTGAACGCGGCGGGGATCGAAGAGGACGAGATCGGCAGCGAATCCCTCGCGAATGAGCCCGCGGTCGTTCAGCCCAAGACGAGCGGCAGGGAGGCCGGTCATCTTTCGGATGGCTTCCTCGAGCGTGAGCAGGCGCTCCTGGCGAACGTAACGGGCGAGGACGCGCGGGAAGGCGCCGGCACCTCGCGGATGGCGCATGCCAATGCCTCCATCGCTGGCGACCATGACCCACGGCTGACGGTAAAAGACGCGGAGATCAGCTTCTTGCATGGAGCGGCACACGACCATGGCCCCTCCGTCGCGAACAATCTCCATGTAAATCTGAACAGGGGTCAATCCGCGCTCCCGAGCAATCTCTTGAAGCGTTTTCCCTTCGTATTCGGGGTGGGCAGGGCAGGTCACGATCAGGACGCGATCCGCCCCTCCGACGTCTTCGAGACCCTTGGCGACGGCCGCCGGATCATCATGTCGGCGGCTGGGTACCAAGACCGTGATCGTCGAAGCCCATGCCTCATAGGGATAGGCGTCGGCCGTGATATCCAATCCCTCGCGACGCGCGCGCTCAATCCGAGCGACGACCTCGCGGGCTTTCCCCCAGACGCTCACGGTCGCTAGCTTGATGTGAGAGATGTGGACCGGAATACGCGCTTCACGGCCGATGCGAAGCGCCTCTTCGAGGGCCTCCAACATGCGATCTCCTTCGTCGCGAATATGGCTTACGTAGAGACCGCCTTGACGCCCCACAACGCGCGCTAAAGCAATGATCTCCTCCGTCGTGCTCGGATAGCCGATGTCGTATTCTAACCCTGTGGAGAGTCCAAAAGCGCCCTCGCGCATGCCCTGCTCGACGAGCCGTTCCATCTCTGCGATCTCTCGGTCGGAGGCTGGCCGGTTCGTCTCATTCCCCATGACCATCCGGCGCACCGTCGCATGGCCAACAAAGAGCAGGACGTTGACCGCCGCCGGATTCTCGCGGCGCCTCCTGAGGTAGTCGGCAATGGGCCAGGGGGAGCTCCCGTCCAGTCCCAGTGCGACCGTCGTGATTCCTTGAGCGATCTGACTCGTGGCCGTCGGTTCTGCGTCCAACCTGCGATCCGAATGGTTGTGGAGGTCAATGAAACCAGGTGCCAGAATAAGTCCCGAGGCCTGAAGCACACGCTCCCCAGGCTCGGGGGCGAACCGTCCAATGCGGACAATGCGATCCCCCACAATACGAACAGTGGCGCGAAAGCGACGCTGACCGCTGCCGTCAATAACGGTTGCTCCGACGATCACCCATGAGGACGATGAGGAGGGGAAGGAAGCCGAAAGCTGCGCCGCAAAACGGGAGGGCCAGAAAGCGCTCCCCATGAGTATCCCGGCGAGCGCACAGTGAGCCCATCGGTTTCTTGTCCGTCGTGTCATAAGCAGAAGGGGAGCCTATTCATCATCGCTCCCCCTGTCAAGCGGATAGCTCCCCATAAGCGCTTTCGGACCATGCGCTATAATACATGGCCGATGTGGGGCAAGGGCTCTGCTACCGGACGCTCCGAAGACCGATTCTCGCTGTTGGTCCATCACCTTGTAGAACGGGGATGGGCGGTCACAGAGAGCTTTTTACCCCCTGCGATCGTCTGCGAGCTATTCGCTGAGGCATACGATCTCTGGCGTCAGGGCCGATTTCGACCGGCTGGCATCGGGCGTGGGGCACATTACCACGTGCGTTCAGAAATCCGCGGAGACATGATCTTCTGGTGGGACGAGGAAACACCAACCCCCATCCAGCACATCTACCGAGCGGAGATCGAACGGCTGCGGTTGGCCTTGAATGAGACTTTGTTCCTCAGCCTCGTCGAGTTCGAGGTTCACTACGCCGTCTTTCCTCCGGGAGCCTTTTACCAACGCCATCGCGATCGCTTTCGCACAGCCGATGAGCGGATGATCTCCTGCATCCTCTACCTGAATCCTGTGTGGAGCGACGAGGATGGAGGCGCCTTGAGAATCTATGACTCCCAAGGCACTACCTCAGATATCCTCCCGCGCGCCGGGACCTTCGTTCTTCTGCGAAGCGACACGGTGGAGCACGAGGTATTACCGCCCCGCCGATCGCGCTTCAGTGTGACAGGATGGCTCCGCCGCCGCCCTCGGGGATTTCGAATATAGGTGCCAAGGGGCCCCCTTCGTGGAGCATCATGGTCCTCCCGCGTGACTTCAGCACGTCATCACTTCAGTTGGTAAACGAGCTCCACTGAGAAAGTTCCCTGGGATCTCTTCCCCACATGAGGCGGGCCGAAGACCGGGTGATTGGCGAAGTCACGCCGATATTCGAAGTGAATGAAGAGTTGGTCGGCGATCTTATGACGGATCGTCCCCGTCACTTCCCGAAGATTGAGCCCCAAGGGAAGATTTGTGCGGGGATCATTCCATCCCAAGCGAAAGCCATCTCGGTCGTTGAAGAATTCGCCGCGCAGACCTGCGGACCACCGTGGAGTGAGCTCATAGATGATGTAACCCGCTGCTCCATACCATCGGGCCCTTTTCGCTCCATGGGCTCCGTCCGGAATCGCATCCGCCTCAGCTCCGTAGTCAACGTTCACCATCAGGGTCAAAGGGGAAATGGGCTTATACGTGGCAACGACGTCAATCACGCCTCGCTTCGGATCGTTGACGTCCGTTTGCTCCGGTCCCCACGTGCCGCTGACGGTAAGGGTCAGATCCTTTCGTGGGACAAGCAGGATCATGCCATGGAGGGACTTACCCGTGTTATTGTCGGTGACGTTGTCCCAGCCATTGACGATACCCAGAGTCAGAGAAAGCCGATCCGTGAATGAATAGGTCGCCAGTAACCCCGTATGGGTGAAGGGAATTGCATAGCCGAATAAGATCGAGCGAGAGATGTTGAAGTTCCCAGGTCGGCGAATGACTTCAGCTCCATGTAGGGTCACAAACTTTCCGATCTTGAACTCCAGGCCCCGACCCAGGGGAGCTCGATATGTTACATACGCTTGGGTGAGATCAAAGGGATCATCCGCATCCCCTAAGCCTGTGGCGTGGATCTTCTTGGCATCAGAGCCGAACATGACGTCTAGGCCGAAACCAAGGGGCGACTCCACAGTAGAGGGCTTCTCGACCCGGAATTCCAGCTGATGAAAAGTTATCCGGCGAGCCTCCACATCAAAAACGCGAAAGGTGTTGGCAGAGCGCGCTGTGGAGTTGTAGGTGTAGGAGACCGCCACATGTCCGTTCCACTGCACGCTTCTCAAAAAAGAGGAACCGTTTTCTTGAGCGCGTTGTCGCGCCTCTTGAGAGACCGGCTCCTGAGCAGCGAGGGGAGCCGATAAGACGAATCCCGCGATCAGGACTTGTATCACTCTGGTGCCAACTCCTTCTTGCGTCCATGTTCTCTTCTCGATTAGCATAAAAACACCTCCTCCGTAGTGGAGTGGGGGAGAGAGCCTCGCGCATGAGGCTAGCCACGCACACCCGCGCGAGGCTCTCGCTTTCCCCGCCGTGCGAGTATATGGCTTTGCAAATTGTGTACCGTGTCCGCGCCAAAGCTCCCTTCGCTTGCTATTTCATTGCAGAGAAGAAGGATAGGGAGATTCCATGTCCTAAAGCCGATGTCAAGATATTGAGACAAGATTGTCACTTACATTGGCGGAAATTACTCGTTCGAGCCATTGGACTTTCCAGGTAAGACGATGTAGCTGTTCGGGGAACTAACCTGCAGCCGTCCACCTCGCTCTTAATCTCCGCACTTTTCCCCTGATTCTTTGGTCGAATCCGTACTGAAGGGTAAAAATTTGTGACAAAAGTGTTATATTCTACCTGATCTTCCTCTTGGTTTCAGGGAGGATGGGTTCGCTTGTGAGGTTGTTCTGTTACTTTTCTGTTCATATTGTGTGGGAAATGACATTTTTGTTCATTTTGATAGGCGTGTTTCCCAGCGATTTTCTCGTAAGCTGTTTGTCATCAATGTGATAGAGCGTAGCCCTTTGTCTCTCTTTGTGGCACGGTATTTGCTGGCTCCAAGAGAGAAATTTGCAGGGAGGGGGAACTTATGAGGGAATGTGGGCAAATCATGCGGTTTTTGCTCTGTCAGAGAGAGCAGTTTGATTCGGAGCAGGAGTTTCGGCAGTTTCTGCTTCAGGAGATTCGGCAGTTTGTCAAGGACATACGGGAGTATGACATCATCGTCTCGCTTCTCCCTGAATCGCTTTATATGAGGCCTGGGGATATCATCGCGACGGCATCGGTGTGAGCAGGGGGAGAGTATCTGGGGAGGGAAGAGAAGGCATGGGGTGGTGGGGAGAGGAGTTGAGAGATCGTGATGCTTGTGGCGTTGGGTTCATCGCGGATGTTCAGGGGAAGGCGCGGTATGAGATTTTAGCCTGGGCGCTTGAAGCGCTCGGACGACTGCAACACCGGGGAGCTGTTTCGGCAGACGCAGAGACGGGGGATGGGGCCGGCGTGCTCTTTCAGCTTCCGCAGGGCTTCTTCCGACGTGAAGCGGTGCGGCTGGGAGCACGTCTCTGTCCTACGGAGAAGCTGGCAGTGGGGATGGCCTTCCTCCCAACGGAGCCGGAGGCGCTTGCCGTAGCGCGGAGGATCGTCGAGGAAGCGGTACGCGGATGGGGGGATCGGCCCGGCCGACGACATCTGCGATGGATTGGATGGCGTTCCGTGCCTATCGTCCGAGAAGTTCTTGGCGAGAAGGCGGCAGCTGAGTGCCCACTGATCGAACAGTTCTTGCTCTCAAGTGGTGAAGAGCCATGTTCGGGGGAGCGCTTGGAACGTGAGTTGTATCTGCTGCGGAAGCATATTGAGCGACGGGTGCGCGAAGCGGGGCTCTCCGCGTATGTTGTTTCGCTCTCGCATCGCACGGTCGTTTACAAAGGGCTCATGGTCTCGTCACAGCTCGGGCGATTTTATCCCGATCTGCAAAACCGGTCGTTCAAAACATCATTTGCGATCTTTCATCAGCGGTACAGCACTAACACCCTGCCGAGCTGGAAGCTCGCCCAACCCTTCCGCATGCTCGCACATAACGGGGAGATCAATACGCTTCGAGGGAATCAGGTATGGACGCGGGCGAGGGAAGCGGACATTAGGGCGTCCGTGTGGGGGGAAGATGCGGAGCTCCTTTTGCCGATTCTGTGGGAAGAAGGGAGCGATTCGGCGAATTTGGATAATGTCTTGGAGCTGCTGGTGCTCTCGGGGCGGCCGATACTGCTGGCCATGCGGATGCTCGTGCCGGAGGCTTATGAGGGGATCCCTGACATAGAGGAGGACGTGCGGGCTTTTTACGAGTACCACGAGTGTCTCATGGAGCCGTGGGATGGGCCAGCCGCGATCTGCTTCAGCGATGGGCGGTTCGTCGGGGCAGTCTTGGATCGAAATGGCCTGCGACCGGCGCGATATGTGGTGACCGCCACTGGGCTTGTCATTGTCGCCTCGGAGGTCGGCCTTTTGCCTCTTGCGGAGGCGCAGATCGTGGAGAAAGGGCGGTTGGGGCCTGGGATGATGCTCGCCGTGGATACGGTAGAAAAGCGGCTGCTACATCCTGGGGAGATCACACGCACACTGGCGGCGCGTCGGCCGTATATCCGGTGGACTCGGGAGCATCTCATTACGGGACCACCCGAAGAGAGGCGAAATGAAAAGCTCCCCGGAGAGCCGGTTCGGGAGGCCAAGGCCCTTGTGCGCGAGCAGCGCGCTTTTGGGTACACGACTGAGGATCTCGATATCCTCCTCAAGCAGATGGTTCTGGAAGGCAAGGAGCCAACGGGGTCGATGGGCGACGATACACCGCTCTCGGTGTTCTCGCACAAGCCGCGCTTGCTCTACACGTATTTCAAGCAACGATTTGCTCAGGTGACGAACCCACCGATTGATCCCCTGCGAGAGCAGCTGGTCATGTCGCTCTCGATGCTTGTGGGATCACGTGGTCACTGGCTGCAGGAGTCGCCGGAAGCCTGTCGCATGATCAAGCTGCGAAGCCCGATTCTCGATGAAGCGGCGTTGGCCTGGGTGCTCGACCGAAGCGAGGGACGATGGGTTCGGCTCGATGTGTGCTTCCCGACGGCGGATGGGCCGTCGGGGCTTCGGCGCGCAGTTCGCCGGGTGTGCGAAGAGGCCGAGCGAGCTGTGCGCGAAGGAGCCAGCGTGCTGGTGCTCAGTGATCGCGGGGTGGATGCTGAGCATGCGCCCATGCCGATGCTTCTGGCTGTCGGCGCTGTGCACCATCATCTGATTCGACAAGGCCTTCGATTGCGGGCGAGCGTGATTGTCGAGAGCGGGGAACCGCGCGAGGACCATCACTTCGCCTGTTTGATCGGCTATGGAGCGAGCGCCGTATACCCCTATCTCGCATTCGAGACAGTGAGGGCGCTCGCGCGCGAGCGGGGCCTGGATCCGGCCGAGGCACTTCGGAATTACGTGCGCGCTTTGGAGAAGGGGTTGTTGAAGATCATGTCGAAGATGGGCATCTCCGTCCTCCTCAGCTATCACGGCGCTCAGGTCTTTGAGGCGATCGGTCTGGCTGAAGAGGTCGTGGAGGAATGTTTCATGGGCACACCGTCGCGCATCGGAGGAGTGAGTTACGAGGGCTTGGCGCGCGATATCCTCCGGATTCACGAATCGGCGTTCCGGGAGGAAGCGTCCGGGCTGGAGGACCACGGGTTCTATCGCTTTCGTCGGTATGGGGAGTACCACGCGTTCAACCCGGACGTCATTCGCGCGTTGCAGCAAGCCGTGCGGGCCGACGATCGTGAGGCCTATCGGCAATACGCGCGCCGAGTAGCGGAGCGGCCACCGGTCGCGCTCCGCGATCTGCTGGAGATTCGGTGCGTATCTCCACCGCTTCCTGTGGACGAGGTGGAGCCGGTCCAGGCGATCCTGTCGCGTTTCTCCACATCGGCAATGTCACATGGAGCGCTCAGTCGTGAGGCGCATGAGGCGCTCGCTGTTGCCATGAATCGGCTCGGCGCGCGTTCCAATAGCGGCGAAGGAGGTGAGGATCCTGCGCGGTATGAAACGTGGTCCAACAGCACCATCAAGCAGGTAGCGTCGGCCCGTTTTGGGGTCACGCCGGAGTATCTCTGCTCAGCCCTCGAACTGGAGATCAAGATGGCTCAAGGTTCCAAACCGGGCGAGGGGGGACAACTCCCCGGGCATAAAGTCACCTCAGAAATTGCCCGCATCCGTCACACTCTCCCTGGCATTCCCCTTATCTCCCCCCCGCCCCATCACGATATCTACTCGATCGAGGATCTGGCGCAGCTCATTTACGATTTGCGCCAGATCCATCCCACGGCGCGCATTGCCGTGAAGCTCGTCGCGGAGTTTGGGATTGGAACGATCGCAGCCGGCGTTGTCAAAGCCGGTGCTGATGTCGTCCACGTGAGCGGCCACGACGGAGGGACGGGAGCTTCGCCCCTCGGCTCGATCAAACACGCGGGTATCCCTTGGGAGCTGGGCGTGAGCGAAGTGCATCGCGTTCTGCGTGCCAACGGGCTCCGCGAGCGCGTGCGTGTGCGCGTGGACGGTGGTTTGAAGACGGGGCGTGACGTCATCGTAGCGGCACTGTTGGGCGCGGACGAATTCGGATTCGGAACGGCGGCTTTGGTCGCCCTCGGTTGTGTGATGGCGCGGCAATGCCATTTGAATACATGCCCGGTTGGCGTGGCGTCCCAGCGCGAGGATTTGCGCGCACGCTTTCCGGGACGTCCCGAGCATGTCGAACGGTTTTTCCTCTTCATCGCGGAGGAGGTTCGAGAGATCCTCGCCCAGCTCGGAGCCCGGAGTTTGGACGAGATCATTGGGCGGACCGATCTCCTCATCCCCAAAGCGGTGGGAGCAGAGGAATCGCTCTCGGCGGATTCTCGCCGGGACGTTCTCATTCCTCATCGGGAGGCGCGTCTTTTCTTAGAGGAGTTGCTCCGGGACGAACCGAGTCTGGCAGTGCGCCATTCGAGTACGGGTGCGCCCTCGTCGCATCGCGAGACGTCGAGAGCCACGATCGCGGCGAGGTCTCGACCGGTGCTCACGCTCGATGAGCGCCTCTTGCCGGAGGTGAAGCCGGCCCTTGAGGGAAAGCGCTCTGTTCGCCTCCTGCTGCCGATTCGGAATACGGATCGAACGGTCGGCGCACGGATTGCCGGTGAGATCGTGCGACGCTATGGAGACGCTGGACTGCCGGGGACGGAGATTGAACTCTGCTTTCGAGGGACAGCGGGACAGAGCTTCGGGGCCTTTTGCATGTCGGGAATGCGGCTGATCCTCTTCGGCGATGCCAATGATTATGTGGGGAAGGGGATGCGCGGCGGAGAGATCATCGTGCGACCGCCGGAGGATGCGCCGTATGTGTGGCATGAGAACGTCATCATGGGAAACACGGTCCTCTACGGAGCGACCGGTGGACGACTCTTTGCGGCGGGGCGAGCGGGGGAACGCTTCGCCGTGCGCAACAGCGGAGCCATCGCCGTTGTCGAGGGAGTGGGCGATCACGGATGTGAATACATGACTGGTGGAGTGGTCCTGGTTCTTGGCGACGTCGGTCGTAACTTCGCTGCGGGGATGACAGGCGGGTTAGCCTTTGTCTTCGACGAACGAGGGCGTCTGCCGCAGCGATACAACCCGGAATTAGTGCGCCTTGTGCCGCTCGATCGCGACGACGAGGAGCTGGTGCGTGCTCTGTTGCGCGCACATCTTCGTGCGACGGCGAGCCCGCGCGCTCAGGAGCTGCTCGACCGGTGGGAGGAATGGGGAGCGTTTTTCCGAAAGATCCTCCCCCTCTCGGTGGATGAACAGATGGAGGCCTTCATTCGAGGGCACGTTTTTGAAGAAATGCTCGCAGAAGTGCCCCCTCAGGACGTGTGCGCGTGAGGTGAGCCTCCGGGAACGATCGCGCTCTTGATCGAGGTCCAGCGAGCTGTCGCTTCGAGCGCTTCGGCAGCGCGCTCCAAGGGGAAACGGTGGGAGATCAAACGATCGAAGGGGAACCGATCGCCCGCGCGTCGCAGGAACTCCAGGGCCATGGCCATGTGACGGGGTTCGCTCGCCCACGCGCCATAGACGGTCAGTTGCTTTCGCGTGATGATATGGGGATTGATCGCCGTTGGCCCGGCATCGCCATAGTGGCCGAGCACGAGATATTTCCCGCCGTCGCGACACATCTCCAAGCCTTCGGGCACCACCACCGGCAATCCCACGCATTCGATCACCGCGTCGGCCCCGTAGCCGCCGGTCAACTCCCTCACCCGCTCAATGCGCTGGGCAGAATCGGTGGCCTCCTCGATGTTGATCGTGTGATCGACGCCGAAGACCTTGGCCAGCTCCAGCCGATGAGCTGGCCCGCCGATCATGATCGTGGTGAGCGCTCCGGCGCTTTTAGCCACCGCCAGAGCCGCCAATCCCACCGGTCCGCTCCCTTGAATCACAACCGTATCCCCCCACCCGATGCCCATTCGCTCGATACCGTGAACAGCCGTGTTGAGCGCGCAGCCGGCCCCCACGACCATTTCTGTCGTCAGATCGTCCAGCTTGAAGATGGCCGAACCCGGCAGGAGATAGTGATACTCGGCATAGCCACCCAAAAAGTGAGGGCTGAGATCGCAGTTGTAGGTGATCCCGTACGCTTTCCGCTTGAGGCAGCGCGTCGGCTGCCGCTTCTGCACGCAGTAGTAACACTGCCCGCAGAGTCGTCCGGCATACCAGGCGACGCGATCACCTTCGCGAAGAGGCGCGCCCGTCCAATCGGTTTCCACTCCCTCGCCGAGCTTCACAATGGTTCCCACCGTTTCATGGCCGAGAATGATCGGGCGGGGAATCGGCAATTGTCCTTTCCACAGATGCACGTCCGTTCCGCAGATGCCCGCCATCTCGACCTTGACGAGGACCGCTCCGGGCTCGATCTCCTCCGGCAGGGGATACTCGCGAATCTCCAAGGGTCGATTGAAATCCGGCATCACTGCTGCTTTTGCTGTTGCCATGCGTCATCCTCCACGGAAAATCCTTGGGAGCGCGGCCTCCTGCCCGCCGAGCTTGGCGCAGGCAGGAGGACGCGTGCCCGTGCGCTTCAGGTTTTCATCTCTCCGCGTTCAAAAATTCGATCACGGCTTGGTTAAATTCTTCCGCGCGCTCGATGAACACCAGATGTCGCGCGCCCGGGAATACTCGTAATCGGGAATGGGGAATTGTCGCTGCCAAGCGGTAGGAGTTCTCCGCCGGGACGATGGGATCATCATCTCCGGTCAGGATCAACGTGGGAGCGCACAGCGACCCGAGCCGCGATTCCGTCTCGAAGCTGAGGCAGGCGGCGAACTGCCGCTGCCAGGCCGCGCGCGGAGGCAGATGCGCCTTCCTCGCGGCGAGGAATTCCTCGATGAGATCGGGATGCTCTGTGATGAACCGATCGCTGAAGCGCAAGCGAAGGCCGCGTCGCAACGCCTCTTCGACATCCTCGGCTTCCAGCTCCGCGCGCATCTGCGCCGCCGTCTCCGGCGACATGAGCACGGCATTTTTCCCCCCGAAACTCGTAGAGACCAACACCAGCCGGAGCACGAGATCGGGATGACGGAGCGCCAGCTCTTGCGCGATATAACCGCCCATCGAATGGCCGAGCACGTGCGCGCGCTCGATCCCCAGAGCTCGCAACAGCGCCGCCGCATCTTCGGCCATCATCTCGATCGTATAGGCCATCTCGGGCTTCTCCGAATGTCCGGCGCCCCGATTATCGAAAGCGAGAGTCAGGAACGCCCGTGAAAAGTGGGGAATTTGACGATACCAGCTCCAGGCGCCGAACCCCAGCCCGGCAATGAGCAGCAGCGGCTCGCCTGCGCCACGGATTTCGTAATAGAGTTCGACGTCGTTGACCCTGATCTTCGGCATTTCGCACGTCACGCCCGCGTCAGCTCAGATTCATGACCAGGACGCGCGGCTCGGTCATCTCTTCGATCGCATACCGCACGCCTTCGCGTCCGAAGCCCGATTCCTTCACGCCGCCGTAGGGCATGTGATCGGCGCGATAGGTCGGCACATCGTTGATGATGAGTCCGCCTACGTCAATGGCCTCGTAAGCGCGGAAGATCCGCTTCACGTCGCGGGTGAAGACGCCGGCCTGCAATCCGTACCGTGACGCATTGACCTGCCGGATGGCCTCCTCGAAATCGGCGTAGCGACTCACGACGACCACCGGAGCGAACACTTCCTCGCAGCTCACTTTCATTTCCGGCGTCACATCGGTGAGGACGGTCGGCATCAGGAACGCTCCGCTGCGTTCGCCGCCGACGAGAACCTTTGCGCCTGCCTCGACGGCCTCCCGGATCCATCGCTCGGCGCGCTCGGCCGCCGTTACGCTGATCATCGGACCGACGTCGGTCGTTTCCTCTCTCGGGTCTCCCACGATCAAGTTTCTGACGCCGTCGAGCACGCGCGTGAGGAAAGGCTCGGCAACCGATTCGTGAACATAGATCCGCTGCACCGAGATACAGGTTTGCCCCGCGTAGCCGAAGCCGCCTTGAACCGACCGTCGAGCCGCATAGTCGAGATCGGCATCCTCATGCACGATGACGGCAGCGTTTCCGCCGAGCTCCAGCACCACTTTCTTTTTCGGCACCCGGGCCTTCAACATCCAGCCGACTTCGGCGCTGCCGGTGAACGAGAGCATGCGAATGCGCTCATCGGCGAGCATCTGTCCGGCGACATCGTTCGAGCAAGGGAGGACGCTTATGCCGCCATCGGGCCATCCGGCGTGGTGCACAATTTCGCCCAGCCGAAGCGCCGAGAGCGGCGTCTGCGGCGCCGGCTTGATGATGATGGGGTTACCCGATGCAAGCGCCGGAGCCACTTTGTGCGCCACGAGATTCAACGGGAAATTGAACGGCGTGATGCCGAGGATCGGACCGATGGGGAAACGGCGAACAAGGGCCCAGCGATTTTCCGAGCCCGACAGCCAATCGAGCGGCAACAGCTCGCCGCCCATGCGCTTGGCCTCTTCCGCCGCGACCGTGAAGGTCGTGATGGCGCGGGTGACTTCCGTGCGCGCATCACGAATCGGCTTGCCCGCCTCCAGAGTGATCAGTTCCGCGAGCTCTTCTTTGCGTGCAGTGAGTTCGCTGGCCACGCGACGACATACTTCCGCCCGCGCGTATGACGGCAACCGCCGGGTCGTCTCAAATGCCGAAGCCGCCCGCGCGATGGCTTCCTCGACATCCCGTGCTGAAGCGTAGCTGACAACGCCGACGACCTGCTGATCGTAGGGAGAGCGGATCTCGACACGCTCGGCTGAAAACCGACGTTCGCCTCCAACGAGAAACGGATACTCTTTCGCCATCGTTCACCTCCTGCGCTCAGAGTGTTGCCGACTCTCAACGCAGGCGCAAGTCTTGGCCGCTCACCAATTCAGTTTCAGCGCGAATTGAATCACGCGCGGGCCGGTACTCGTGCTGGAAATTCGCCCGAACGCCGCCGATAGGACGTTCGAATCGGGATTGGCGAAGCTCGGCGTGTTCGTCAGATTGAAGAACTCGGTCCGAAATTCGAGCCGCGCGGTTTCTCTGATCGGAATGAACTTGATGAGGGAGAAGTCCAGGTTGCGCTGATCCGGTCCGCGCAAGATGTTCCGCCCCGTGTTGCCAAACGGCGCGCGCGGATCGAACGTCGCCCCCAGCGGCGGCACAAAGGCCGCCGTGTTGAAGAAGCGCGTGAGCCGACGAGTGACCGAGCCCTTCAGCTCGGCGGAACCGCGGAATCCGGGGGCGAAGTTAGCCCGCGTCAGATTCGTTCCGCCGCCTCCGCTTGTGGCAAACACCGTGAACGGCACGCCAGACTGAACGACCATGACGCCCGCGATCTGCCAATCGTTGAGAATTCGCTTCCCGAGGCCCGACGCCCCGCCGTAGAACTTCGGCAGGTCGTAGACGAAGCTGTACACGAACCGATGCGTGCGATCCCAATCCGAAAGTCCACGATTCAACCGATGGTTCTGCTGATCGCCGGGATTGGCCGCCAGATCACCGGCCAACGGGCCGGAGTTCGTGTCCATGGACTTGCTCAGCGTGTACGAAGCCAGGAACGAGAGCCCGCGACTCAACCGCTTGGTCATCGAAAGTTGCAGCGAGTGATAGTAAGATTGGCCGGTCGTCTGAATCAGGTGCAGGCCCGCTGCGATGTTGCCATTGTTGGAGAACCCGGGCAAGGGAGTGATGAAACGCCCCGCCGTCGCATCGAAGATCGGTTGATTGAGGTTGAAGAGTTGTACGAGCTTCACTCCGCGCGTCCCCGTGTAGCCGATCTCCAGCAGGAAGTCTCGATGCCATTCCCATTGGACGCTCACTCCGAACTGATGGGTATAGGGTGTGCGGAAGCCCGGATCGAGGTAGACGCCCGAAATGGGGATGGGATTGCCGAATTGATCGCGCAGAGGCGAAGGAATCGAAGGCGCGACCGGGAATGCGCCAGGGAGCGGCACTTGAACAAACGGGCGAGCAAACGGCAGGCCGATGGCCCGGGCGGTCGCCAGCGGAAAGCCCAATGTCTGCAGGAGCCGCGAACCGGCGCCGACGGGCAGGATGAAGAGCGGATAATTGAACAGTTGAATCCCGCCGCCGATCTGCCCCGACGTGCGCATGTAGTAGAGGCCATAGCCCCCGCGGAGGACGAGCCGGTCGTAAGCGCGGACGGGCGCCCAGGCGAACCCAAAGCGCGGCGCCCAGTTATTTTCGTCTTGCGGAATGAGCGTGTCTTCGACCAGAGGCACACCCGGAAGGGGATTCTTCGCATTGCCCGCCAAGACAAATCCATTGGGCGGCGGTCCCTGACGAAACGCGCCCGGGAAGAAACCGACGAGCCGCCCGCGCGCTTCTGTGGCGTAGCCGAGCAGCTCGTATCGTAAGCCGATGTTGAGCGTCAACCGATCCGTGAGTTTGAAATCGTCTTGAATGAATGCAGCGAGATCTCGGATCCGCGGCTCGCGTTCGGGATCGCCCGTGCCGATGAACGAGATGAACATGTCACCCTGCAGGAAATCCACGAAGTTGAGAAACTGCACGAAGCCGCGATTCCACAAGCGAAAGCGCAACAGAAAAGGATAGTGCCGCCCCTCGAATCCCGCCCGAATGTTGTGGCGACCTCGAATCCAGGTGAGGGTATCCCCGTAGGTGAAGTGTTCCTGCACAACCTCCGCATCGAAGAGCCCCTCCGGTCCGAGGGTGAACATGCCGAAGACGTTGATCTGCGGCAGACCGGGAAAGAGGCTCTTCAGGGGACTTTCAATCCCGAACTGCATTCCAGTGAAGGGCTCGCGGGGGATGGCCTCCAGGAAGATGCGGGCGTAGCCGAAACGCGCTTCGTTGATCACACCGGGACTGAAGATGTGCGTATCGCGCAGAGAGAAGACGCGATTATTCCGCTGCAGCGGTCCGCCCCACCCGAGAACGGCATTGGCCGGACGAATGACGAAAGAGGTGATGGCCGCATCCGTCGTATCGTTGTTGAAGAAGAACTTGCCCGAGAGCGTATTGTTCGTCGTGAGGCGATGGTCGAGATTGACGTTGAACTGATCTTCGCGGAAGCGCGACAGGCCCGATTGCGTGACCGTCTGAAGAGGTCCCGGAGTGCCGCGAGGAGGGGTGGGGATGACGAAGCGGCCGTCCGGGAAGCGAGCATTCATCAGAGCGAGGGCCACGGGATGGATGTCCGCCGCTGTCAATGGCGGCGCGCCCGGCGGCAGAAGCGTCGTGCCGACAGCCGCCAGCGCCTCGGCGCTGCGGTTATCGGTTAAAGCCGACGGCAAGATCAGACTCGTCACGCTGTTAATAAGCGATGCGCCATTGCGCTCGCGCGTGCCTTGAGAGGAGCCGAAGAAAAACGTTTTGTCTTTGACCAGGGGTCCGCTCACTGTGAAGCCGAATTGATTGCGCGTGAGGATGGGACGGCGTTGTCCCGAAGCGTTGAGGAAGAAATCGTTGGCGTTGAGCACGCGATTGCGAAGGAATTCGTAGACGTTGCCGTGAAATTCGTTTGTCCCTGATTTAGTGACGGCGGCGATGACGCCACCGCTGTTACGCCCCTGCGAGGCATCGTAGAGGCTCGTCTGCACGATGAATTCTTGAATGGCTTCCGTCGCCGGAACGGGCAGATTGAAGGTCGAGTGCAGGGCGATTGAATTGGCATCCACGCCGTTGATCTGAAGGTTATTCTGCGTCTGACGCTGCCCGTTGACCTGAATAATAGCGTCGCCGCGACCGACGTCGGTATTGCGCACGACCGAGGCGAGCGTGCCCGGCGAGAGCGCGAGCAATTGTTGGAAGTTGCGCGTCGGGAGCGGCAGTTGCCGGATCGTGCGCTCTTCGATCACGCGTCCGGTCGTCGGACGATCCCTTTGGAGCAGCGGGGCTTCTTCGGTCACGGTGATCGTCTCCGGCATCAGGGGAGCGATCGCCAAGGTGACATCCACCGTCGTCGTCAGCGTGATGCGGACGGCCACCTGCTCGCGCACGAGCGTCTTGAAGCCCGGACGGCTGAAACTCACCGTATAGGTACCAGGGGAGAGAAGGGGAACGACGTAGAACCCCGCAGCGTCCGTCTTGGTCTCCCGTCGCACGCCCGTCGTCACTTCCGTCACCACGACGGTCACCTCCGGGAGCACGGCTCCGGAGGGATCGCGCACCGTCCCGGCGATCTGCCCCGTCGAGGCCGATTGCGCGAAAGTCGAATGCGGTATCCATCCCACCGCTACGATGAGAATGCAGAGAGTGTATTTCGTGACATTCATATACTCCTCCTTACTGAAGCCAAGCTTCGATTTGAGCCATTGCCATGTTCCCCCATGTGATCTCAAGATGGTTCAAACTGGGTAGGATAACATTTCCGCCCACCGCTCCTATCCCTGTCGGTGATGATGAACTGGCTACAAAGACGATCCCATCGCTCGGTCCCGTGTGTTCGTTGTGAATGCCAGGAATATTAGCCGCTCCTCCCGAGAGAAGATAGGTCTTCACGCTCGCTGGAATCCCAGCACTAGGAACAACGGAGACCAAGGAGCCCTGATCCATTGCGAATTGAATCCCATAACCCTGCGTGTAAAATCCTTGGCCTCCATAGTAGGTAGACCATGCATCCTGCTCCCAGAGAGGAACCGGATAGATCGCATCCCAGCGGGCCACCATCTGTCTGGCTCCGGGGAAGAAATCTCCGGACTGTGTCTTATAGATGGACAGTTCCGGGTGATAGCGCCATATCCCGAAGCAAACCATCCATGTATGCGGCGAAGGGCCGTTCACTCGACCGCCGCACTCTGGCCAAATGAGAAAATTGTGGGACCAACCATGGCGAAACGTCCAATCGGTTCCCGCGTTGGGGCTCCCGATGAGGACGAGCCGCCGGACATCTCCGGCGTAAGGCGTATTCCACGTGCGAACGCTGCTGACGTACATGCGCGCAGCGAACGCCCCTTTGCTCCAGGCGACAATGTCAACCTGCGTTGCTCCGGTCTTCGCTTTGATTACCTGAATGGCATCGTAGATATGCTGCGCCCAGAAGTAATTGTCTCCCTGCTTATGGGGAAACGTGAGCGCGAAGACCCGATACCCTCGTTCGCTCAAATACTGCATGAGACCTGTTGAAGGGCAGGCGAGTGCTCCACAAACGCCCGATTCGCCGGGATTCGCCCACCAGTCAGCCGTATAGTTCGCTCCGTGAACGAGGAGGACGGGGACAGCTCGGGGAGCAGAATCCCAACCGGGGGCGTAGTAGAGGAGGAACCGGCTAGAATGCGGGCGCGACGTTCCAAAGAAAAGGACTCGTTGCCCATCGTGATCTCCCCGGCCGTCTGGGGGAAAGTCTTCTTGAGCGAAATGAGGGTCTGTATCCCTCCACCTTTCCACACGAACCCATCCGTTCGCCACATTGGTGAAGGCGTCTTCAAGAATGAGTGTCCCGGAGGCCTCGTGGGATGTTCCGGATGTCGACAGGACGCTCGTCAAGACGATCGCAATGACCAAGAAAATGACACGGCGAGAGTAAATCTTAAGGACGACCATCCTTGCCTCCATGATCTTTCCTCGACCAGAATTCTTGAAGTGTGTCGGCCACAACCGAGGCTGCTTCGATATGCGGAGCGTGGCCTATGCCTGTGAGAACTTCTAGACGACAGTTGGGAATTCTCCGGCACATCCGCTCGAGCGAAGGAAGCGGGATGAGGGGATCGCGCTCTCCGGCGATGATCAACGTCGGCACGAGGAGGCTCGTGAGGCGAGAGGTTATATCGAGTGTGGCGAGAGTTCGAGGGAGTTCGAAGAAGCAAGCGGGGTGGCACAGCAGAGCCTCTTCGACGAGCTCTTGTAGCTCATCGGGTTCAGCCGCCGGCATGACACTCTTCATCCCTTCGCGCATTTTCTCGCGATCCTGGCGCATCACTTCTAAATCTCGATAGAGCTCCTCCGGCAAGAGAAGTCCATCGGCAGGTACGGGAGCGATAAGTGCAAGGCTCTTGATGGCCGTAGGGTGGTCGGAGGCACCGAGCAGTGCAAGAGCTCCACCCAGAGAATGGCCGACAAAGTGCACCTCGGTGAGAGAGAGCATCCTGAGGAAATCCCACAGATCTTCCGCCATTCGCGGGATGGTGTAACCCGTATCCGGCTTATCGCTCTGGCCACATCCGCGGAGATCGAGGGCGATTTTCTGATAGCCCTCTGAGGGAAGCAAGGCCATGACTTTCTTCCACCACCGGCGAGAGGCGAGATTCCCATGCACAAAGAGGACGGTCTCGGTTCCTCGACCGACTACGTCATAGGCGATTCGGATCTCACTTGTGTGAACGAACGGCATAAGCCTCACGGATCAGAAGCTGTATCTCAGCGCGAACTGAACGATCCTCGGACTAGTGCTCGTTTGAGTGATCACGCCGAACGTAGCGCTCTGTGAAATATCGCTCCCTGGATTAGCGAAGTTCACGATATTGAGGGCGTTGAAAAATTCAGCTCGGAATTCGAGCGTGTGGGCCTCGCGTATCGGAATCCTTTTGAGGACGGAGAGGTCAACGTTCCTCTGGTCCGGTCCGCTCAGGACGTTTCGACCGACGTTGCCAAATCCCGGGCCCGCCGGGACAAAAGCGCTCGTGTTGAAGAATTGATTCAAGCGGCTCGTGACCGATCCCTTTCGTGAAGCCGTTTGGCGCGTCGCTCCCGGGGCCCAGCTCGCGCGCGAGGTGGTGACGCCGAAAAGAGAGGCCCCATTGGAATCGCGAATATCAATGGGACGGCTCGATTGAAGCGTCGCAATCCACGCCACCTCCCAATTCGACAACACGGCCCCCACAACGCCCCTGCCGAGTTTGGGAAGATCGTAAGTCCCGCTGATGACGAAGCGATGCCGCCGATCGGAATCTGATCGTCCCTTGTTCAAAGAGAGGTGGGTTTGATCGCCAGGAGCGAAAGCCGTGGCATCACCTTGCAGTCCCGTGATGGTTGTTCGATCATCCAGCCACTTGCTGAGCGTGTAGGCAGCCAGAAATTGGAGTCCCCGGCTCAAGCGTTTGCTGACGGTCAATTGCAACGAGTGATAGGTCGAATTCCCCGAGGTCTGAAATTGCTTCAGTCCATCAGGAGAAAATCCCACAAACGGAGATCGCAGCGCCGCATTGGCCGGCGTGTTTTCGGTGATCCCGTTGATCGGGCGTGTCGGACTGGCCAACTGCGCCTGAGCGATCCTCACCTGCTGGATGAGCTTCGTTCCTTTGGTTCCTACATAGCCGATCTCGACGAGCCAATCCTTGGCCAATTCCCGCTGAATGTTGAGACCAAATTGAGACGCATAGGGCGTGCGCATGTTCGGGTCCATGAAGAACCCTGAGATCGGGGCTGCTCCCGCCGCCAGTTGAGCGATGGTTGGCACGATGGGGACTTTCGGGAACTCGCTCGGCAGCCCGAGATTCGGAAACGGATTGGCGAAGGTCGCTCCCCGAAAGAGGGTCGGGAAGATCGCAACGTCGAAGGCTCCGAACGGGATCGAGCCGACGGCGAAAAACGGCGGTTGGTTGGAGAGGCGGTCGTAGAAAAGACCATATCCACCACGCAGAACTGTCCGTTCCGACACCTTGTAGGCGAAACCAAAGCGCGGGGCAAAATTGTTGGGGTCCTCGCTCTTGAGGATCATGTCGCTGACCAGTGGGACGCCCGGCACGCGGAAACGTCCCCTGGCGTTCCCAGCAATCACAAAACCGTTCGGCGGCGGGCCCGTTCGATACTGGGCGGGATCGAAGGTCTGGAGCCGACCGAATTTGTCCGACGCGGCTCCGTTGAATTCGTACCGGAGACCGACGTTGAGCGTTAGCCGAGCGCTGACACGGAAATCATCCTGGACAAAGGCGTTAAAGTCGGTATTCCGATAATGGAAGTCACTGATGCCCGACGCCACCAGGGTGAGGAAGATCTCGCCACGGACGAACGCGGGGAAGTCCAGGAACAGGATTTGGCCCCGATGGAACGATGGCAGGTCGCCGTTTTCCTGGATGCGCCGAACTTCAGCCCCGATGCGTAGGTGGTGCCGCCCTCGAATATACGAGAGCGTGTCGGCATAGGTGAACGTATTGATCACGGTGAAGAGCTGATCGAAAGGACCGGGACCGATTCGAAAGCTGCCCAGCACGCCAATCGTAGGGATACCGGGAAAGAGCGAGGCATTGAAGCGCGAGATCCCAACCGATTGCAGTGTGATCGGCTCATGAGGCCGAAAGTCGGCCGCCAGCCGGTGCAACCCGATGCGCACCTCATTGGTCAGATTCGGGTTGAAGATGTGAAGATCGGACAGCGCCAGATGCCGATTGTTATTCTGGAGCGTGGAACCGAATCCCGGCACGTTCGCACCGAAGAAGACATTGAGCCCCACCTGCTGAGGGTTCTGGGTGAAGAAGAATTTGCCGCTCAACCTGTTGTCGGCTCGAAGTTGGTGGTCGAGGCTGACGGTGAATTGATCCTCTCGGAAGCGGATGGGCGCCGAGACTGAATAATTGACGCCCGGACGATTGACCTGAGGAGAAGGGATGACCAGCGAGCCATTGGGCAACCGGGCCCTGAGCAGATTCAGAGCAACCGGTGAGATGTTCTCCACCGGGACGCCGGAAGCCCGTGAGATCCCGACCGGCGAACGATCATCGGTCAACAAGGGAGGAAGAGCCAGCGTCGAAATAGCCCCACGGGCTGCCCCATTTCGTTCGCGCGAGCCTTGATACGATCCGAAAAAGTAGGTCCGATTTCGGCTGATGGGGCCACCCAGCGTGAATCCGAACTGATTGCGGATGAAGGGAGGACGTGGCGTTCCCGTGCTGTTGAAGAAGAAATCATTGGCGTTCAACTTGTCGTTTCGCAAAAAGTGATAGACGCTGCCGTGAAATTCGTTCGTGCCGGAGCGGGTGACGACAACGATCTGACCGCCCGCACTGCGGCCATAGGATGCATCGTATAAGCTTGTCTGAACCTTGAACTCCTGCAAGGCATCAGGGGCCGGAATGGGATAGCTGAAGGCGTTGTTGATGCCAATGCCATTGGTATCGACGCCGTTCAGTTGGAAGTTGTTGTTGTACCGGTTCAGCCCGTTGACCGAGATGTCGAGCGTGTTCAAGCCACTGGCCGAGTGATCCGGAAGATCAACGTTGGTGCCGGCCGTCAGAGCGAACAATTGCGTGAAATTGCGTGTCGCTAACGGCAGCTCGGTCAGCGTCCTCCCCGTGATGACTCGTCCCGTGGCCGGAGTCTCCGCCTGAAGCGGAGAGCTTTCGGCCTCTACGGTGAAGGTCTCGGTGATCTCACCGAGGGCTAATTCCACATCCACCGGTGTGGTCTCGGTGATGCGCACGACGACGTCCTGAATCACGTGGGTCTTAAATCCCGCTCGCTTGATCTCCACCCGGTAGATCCCCGGGGGGAGGAGGGGAATAATGTAACGGCCATCGCTTCCGGTTTTGACCTCCCGAGTCAGACCGGAAGGGCTTTGGGCAATGACCGTGGCTTCCGGCAAAACGGCTCCGGAGGGATCGCGCACCGTCCCGGCGATCTGCCCCGTCGAGGCCGATTGCGCCAGGGCGCTCGGCGTCGCTGCCAAAATCAGGAACACCACGAAGTAACCTCGAGCGACTTTTTTGATCATAGCCTCCTCTCCTCAACTTTCATTTCGCCTTCCTCGGCAAAAATTTCTGAGAGCTGATTCATATATCAAAAGTAGAACTGGATTGTCAAGCCAGAAGGGAGAAAAGGCCCGGGTGGGTCAATTCGTCAAGGAGGAAGGGCGGTTATAAAGGGATGTGGTCGTCGGGCTCCTTACTGCCCACGGACACGCTCCGAGGTGAGGTCTCCCGTGCTCTTCTCCTCGGGGCGAAGACCATGTCATAGACGATCTCCGTCAAAAGGCTTTGCAACGGCGAACCGGCAGCACTTTGCCCGGATTGCAAAGACCTTTGGGATCGAAGACAGCGCGCACGCGGGCCATGGCCTCGAGATCCGCCTCGCTGAAGATCATCGTCATGTAGTTGATCTTATCGAGCCCTACGCCGTGTTCGCCCGTGAGCGTGCCGCCCACGCCCACGCAGAGCTGCATGATCTCTTTGCTGGCCGCGTTAACCCGCTCGACTTGCTCAGCGTCTCTTCCGTCGAAGCAGATGACCGGGTGTAAATTTCCGTCTCCCGCGTGGAACACAGAGGCAATGGTCAAGCCATGACGTTCGGCAATGCGGTAAACTTCCGGCAGCACTTCCGGCAGCCGACTGCGAGGAATCACAGCGTCCTGAACCATCAGATCGGCGCTGAATCGGCCGAGCGCCCCAAAAGCGCTTTTGCGTCCGGCCCAGAAACGGGCCCGCTCTTGCTCGTCGCGCGCCAGCTTCACCTCTCTCGCCCCGTTGGCCCGACAGATGTCAGCGACCTGTGGAGCTTCATGCTCGACGCTCACACCAAGCCCATCCAACTCGATGATGAGCACAGCGGCAGCATCCGTCGGCAACCCGCAGGCGAAGATGGATTCCTCCACGACGCGAATCGTCGCTTGATCCATCATCTCCAGCGCCGCCGGTACAATTCCCGCCGCAATAATGTCCGAGACGGCTTGACTGGCCGCTTCAATCGTGGGGAAATCGGCCAGCATCGTTTTCACAGTTTGAGGGAGGGGCGTGAGTCGAACGGTGATTTTGGTCGCAATTCCGAACATGCCTTCTGAGCCGACGAACAATCCGAGCAGGTCGTACCCCACCGGGTCCGCTCCTTCGCCGCCGAGATGGATGATCTCACCCGTCGGAAGAACGACTTCTAAACCCAAAATGTGATCCGTCGTCACGCCGTATTTGAGGCAATGCGGCCCGCTGGCATTTTCAGCCACATTGCCACCGATAGTGCAGATGGTTTGGCTGGAGGGATCGGGAGCAAAGTGATAACCCGCATCGGCCACGGCCCGCGTCAGCATGATGTTGATGACGCCCGGTTCAACAACGGCCCGTCGGTTCTCGTAGTCGATCTTGAGAATTTTGTTCATCCGAGCGAGCTCGATGATAACGCCGCCGTGCTCGGCCAGCGCCCCACCGCTCAATCCCGTTCCTGCACCGCGAGCCACAAACGGGATGTCGTGCTCCCACAGCACTCTCACCGAGCGTGAAACTTGTTCGGTCGTCGCGGGTAATATGACGGCCCGCGGCATCCGTTTATGTATGCTCAAGGCGTCGCACTCATAGACGAGAAGCTCGTCCTTGTCGGCCAGCACGTTCTCCGCGCCCACGATGGCCCTGAGCTCTTTGATCCAATCTCCCATCTTCTCACTTCGGTACAAGAGCGAGCATCGTGGAGAGGACCGGAATCCTTCTGATCCGAAGAGAACGAAAGCCCAGAACGCGACGATGCATTGTCACTCCTCCACCAGCGCTCGATCCGGATGGACGAAAAACCAAAGCAGTCCGGCCAGCAATGCCGCAGTGGCAGCCACACCGAGGGCGATCACCCAGCCGAAGCGCTCGGCCAGATAGGGCGTCAGCGTGGGCGAGATCACACCGCCCAGATTGCCCGCTGTATTCATGATGCCGGCCACCGACCCAGCATAGCGTCGTGTTATATCCACAGTGGTAGCCCACCAGTTGACCGTTGCAAAACCCGTGAATCCCGCCGCGAGCGCGATCAAGACGATGGCGAGTCGAGCTTGAGCGATGACGCTCCCCGTCAGCAAGAACAGCGCGGCCAGGCTCATACCTAAGAGCGCCGAGAAGCGTCGGCCCCAACGGCGGTCCCAACGGCGCACGGCCCAATCCGATACATACCCGCCTACCGGCGAGAGCACCGCCATCGCCAGAAACGGAGCCATCGTCCACAGGCCGGCTTGAGCGATTGGGAGCTTGCGCACGCTGACGATGTAGAGGAAGGACCAGGTGAAAAAGACGTAGCCGGTGTAGCCGGCCAGGAAGTAACTGCACACCAGCGCCCACACGCTCGAATGCGAGAGGATCACGCGCCAGGGAATCGAAGCCGAGTGTGCGGGCGGATCGGCAGCGACCGTTCCTCGGCGAATCCAGGCCAATTCGGCCGCATTGACTCGCCGATGCTCTTCGGGCCGATTCGTCGCAACGAGTATCCACACCAGCAGCAACGGCAGGCCCAACGTGCCCGTCACCCAGAACGACGTGCGCCAGCCCCAGGTCTCCATGAGCCAAACGACTAACGGTGGTGCGACGGCCCCGCCGAGACCCAGTCCGGCGATGAAGATGCTGTTGCCTAATGCTCGCTCCTCGGGTGCCATCCACAGGCCGACGACCTTGTTGGCGCTCGGCAGCGCCGGCGCCTCGCCGACCCCGATCAGAAATCGTACCACGATGAAAGACCATCCCACGCCGAGCCAGCGAACCAGAGGCAGTTTGTCGGCCAGCGCCGTCATCGCCGTGAAGAGCGACCACCAGAACATCGCCAGACCCAATAGCCGCTTGGGTCCGATCACGTCCACCAAGACGCCGCCGGGGATTTGAAACAAAGCATAACCCAGGACAAATGCGCTCAGAATGGTTCCAATCTGGACATCAGTCAGACCAAACTCACTCCGAATGCGGGCTGCCGCCACCATCATGTTCAACCGATCGAGATACGTCAGGCTGGTGATGGCAAGCAGCAGCGCGGCCATGAACCAGCGGACTCGTGACGGGTGCATCAGGATTCCTCCGCTTCAGAGGCGAGACGAACTGAAGCTTGCTCAAGCTCGACAAACGGCCATGTTCGCGTCAGACGGGCACGCACAAAGAAGACTCCGAGGCCAATCCCCAGCGTCAGCAATCCCAGCGCAATGTAGCGCCAGCCCGACGTAAGAAAGACAAAACTCCATCCGAAGAACGCTACGGCGGCCGGCGCCGGATAGAGCCACATCTTGTACGGTCGCGCCGAGTCGGGCAGCCGTCGCCGGAGCAGCGGCACGGCGAAGATTTGGGCGATGAACTGCACGAGCAGTCGCGTCGTGATCAGTGCCTTAATGACCTCTTCTAATCGAAAGAAGGCCGTGCCGATCGCCACTGCGCCCACGACGAGCAGGGAAACATGGGGAAAGTTCTTCGTCCGGTGGACGCGGGCGAACGGGCGGAAGAAATATCCGTCCAGAGCCGCCGCATAAGGGATGCGTGAGTATCCCAGCATCAAAGCGAACACCGACCCGAAGGCCGTCCAGAGAATCATCAGCGTCAGCACCATCGCCGCCGGGCGTCCATAAAGCCGTTGCATGAAGTCCGAGACGATAAATTCCGAATTCACGGCTTCCCACCACGGCACTACGCCGATGAGCGTCAGATTGATGGCGAAGTAGGAAAGCGCGCAGGCGATGATGCAATAGAGGATCGAGCGCGGGATCACACGGCCCGGGTCGCGGACCTCGTCGCCGATGTAGCAGACATCGTAATAGCCGAGGTAGTCATACATGGCAATGAGCATGGCGCTGCCGAGGCCGAGGAAAAATCCTTTCGAGAAATCGAAGGCTCCCGGAGGAAAGGAGAATGCCCGCTTCGGCTCGAAGTGCGGCAGCCCCAACACGAGGATGCTTCCCATCGTGAGCACCGTGCCCGCCCACAACGTGACGGTCACTTTGCCCAGAAAAGTGATGCGCCGGTAGAGCAGCAGCAGCGCCACTGCGCCCACGCTGGCCGCAAGAAGCTTTTGTCCAAGCGGTGTCATTCCCGGCCAGAGGTAACTCGCGTAGTGAGAGAAGCCGATCAAGCCGGAAGCAATTTCCAGCGGGCCGCTCAGCACAAATTGCCAGATGAACAGAAAGGCCATGAGTCGTCCCCAGCGCGCCGGCCCATAGGCTTCGCGCAAGTAACGATAGCTGCCGCCCGAACCGGGCCAGGCGGCTCCCAGCTCGCTCCAAACCTGTCCATCGCAGATCGCCAGCACCGCTCCGAGAATCCAACCGAGCATGGCCTGCGGTCCGCCCATCGTGGCCATCATGAGCGGAATGGTGATGAACGGTCCGACGCCGACCACGTTCGACATATTGAGCGCCGTGGCTTGCAGCAGGCCGAAGCCGCGCGTCAAATGCGGTTGGGAATTTTGCGTCATCGTCAGGACCTCTTCGGCTTCATTGTGGATTTTCGAACCACAGGTTGAGCGCCGAGATTTTTCCATCAGCGTTTTGCGTGACGGTCAAAATCCAAATTTCTTTCTCGAAAACGGCGCGCGCGCGATAGCGGCGCTCCTGGCCTTCGTCTTTTCGCTCCAGCAGGTGGAAGGATCGGAGCGCGCCCGCCGGTTCGAGCAGCTCGGCGAGTTCCTTCACCTCGTTGGGAAAAAGCGCGGCCCGCGCCTCGGTGGTGAACAGATCGGGGCTGAGAGTTCCGCTCCTCAAGGCGACGAGCATGTTTCTGAACATTGCCGTCGTGGATGGATCCTTATCTTCGATCGGCTCTTCTCTCAGGTCCGGCAGGTAGAGGCGGGCGATGCCCTCGGCGAAGCTTCCGGCCGGAGTCGAGCCTCCGCGATTGGTCAGCACGATGACCGTGAGACGGTCGTCCGGTAAGCGCAGGAAGTGGCTGCGAAATCCCGGCGTTCCCCCTCCGTGCATGACAAATCGGTGACCTCGAATCTCGCCCACGCGCCAGCCGAAGCCGTAATCGGTTTTCTGACCGGTGGTGAGTGCGGCCGGTCTCCACATCTCGTCCAGACTCGACTTCTTGAGGACGCGCTCGGTGTAGAGCGCCGCATCCCACTTGGCCATATCCAGGACGGTGGAGACGATGGCCCCGGCAGCATAGGCCGTCGTTGCCGAAAGCGGATCAATGTTCACGTACCCGCTGCCCGTCCAGGCATAGCCCCGAGCGCGATTCGGAATGATGGCGCGAGGCTCACTGCTGCGCGTCACCGTCATTCCGAGCGGCTTGAAGATGCGTCGGTCGAGAAATTCCCAGTAGGATGTACCGCTTGCCTTCTCGACGATGAGTCCCAGCAAGTAATAGCCCGTATTGCTGTAGGACCATTTCTCGCCCGGTGGAAATTCGAGCGGCTCGGCGGCGACCATGCGGATGATCTCTTCGGGCGTGTGATCGTTCCGGCAGAGGGTGATGAAGTCAGTCACAGAGGTGTAACTTTTGATGCCGGACGTGTGGGTCAGCAGATGACGCACCGTCACGTTGGCCCACGCCTCGGGGAGACCGGAAAGGTAGGCGGTGATCTTTTCATCCAATTTGACCTTGCCTTCTTCGACCAGCATCATGATGGCCGTGGCCGTGAACTGTTTGGTGACGGAACCGATCTCGAAGACCGTCTGGGGTGTCGCGGGCACGTCGAGTTCGAGGCTCGCCCGCCCGTAGCCTTTTGCCACGATGACCTGACCATCCTTGACCACGGCCAGAGCGAGACCGGGAACGTGAAACCGTTTCATGGTGTAATTGACATATCGGTCTACTGCATCGGTCTCGGCTGCGACCGACGTGACCATCAGCGAAAGGGCCACCAACGTCATCAGAGATTTACGAATCATTTTCTTTTCCTCCGGCGAAAAATATGGCACACATCGTCGTCTTGCGCGACATCCTTTTTAATCCACATAGGCGATGCATTCGATTTCGATCGGCGATTCGCCCGGCAGATCCTTGACGGCGACGGTCGAGCGCGCCGGCGGGTCCGTCGGGAAAAATGTGCGATAGACTTCGTTCATCGTCTGGAAGTTGGCGATGTCGGTCAAGAAAACCGTGCACTTGAGCACTCGGTCGAGCGACGATCCCGCAGCGTCCAACACCATCTTGACGTTCTCCAGGCAGCGGCGCACTTGATTCGCGAACGGCCCCTCGACGACTTTGCGCGTTTCCGGATCATGAGCTCCTTGACCAGAGACGAAGAGCAGTTGGCCGAACTGAATTCCAGAGCTCAAGACGCGATTGGGCGATGGCTTTTCGCCGGCTTTAGAGATGACCTTCTTGCCGACTTTCTGCTTGGGCGGCTTGGCTGAACCGGTCCGTGAAAGGGCGATAGTCGTGGCTGCTGTTCCACCGACAGCCTGGCCTAAAAATTTTCGGCGATTCACTTTTCGACGCACGGTTCGTATCCTCCTGATCTGCAGTATGAGAGCTATGCTCCTTTCGTCAGAACCTCCCGGATGCAACGGGCCACAATGCTGCCAACACAACTTGCTTTCCGGCCTCGCGATCTTGGATTACGATCTGAGCGTCGCCAAGCCAAACATCGTCAACACGACGGAAGCCTTCCAGGACCCAAGCATAAAAGAGGAGAAAGCTTGTTCGAATTTTGGATCGTGCCGGGAGCCAGCGACAGGTCGGGACGTCGAACAGCGCACCCATCCGAACGGCTTCACGTGGTGACATATCGGAGAAACGGGCACGATCACTTCGTCCTCTCTTTTCTCTCCACCTTGGGCAGGGACCTATAGAACGAGTGCCAGGGCTCTTGCTCCAATCCTTGGAGCGAAAAGAAGAGGACGAACCGATTGATCCCCTTCCGCTGACAGGCCGCGATGTAAGCGACCGTGCCCTTGACGTCCTGCGTCGGAAGAAACGGGTTGTGCGTCCATTGAATGAGCGTCTTCTCCGGCGGCGTCAGCGCCACAATCGCATCCAGCAGCTTCTCCATCGTCGCCAGCATCTGCGGGGTCATCCGTCCTTCCTCGGGCGAGTTCGGACGTCGCCCCAATGTTTGTTGGAGCACGGCGCCGGGCAAATCCATCCAGACGAAGTAATCGGCCTGCGTTCGGGTCGCTTCAATGACGCGACGCAAAACCGCCAGGAGCGACTCTGGTTGCAGTCCCATTGCGGAGATCCAAATGATCACCTTCCTCTTCTGCGCCTTAGCGATCTGAACGAACTCGCTCGCCGAGCGAGCCGTGGCTTCCACAGGCGGTGGCATCTGGGCCGGCTGCTCCAACACCCAAGCCCACGTGTCGGCTGTGAGCGCGCTCATGATCTTCAGCCACTCGCTCTGAGGCACGGCTTTGCTCGCGTCGTAGGGAAAGCTGAACTGGCGGGCGAACCGCTCGTTGAAGCTCGCCTCCCATCCCTCGGTGCCGACGGTGAACGTCCCCATGATGAGTCGCCCACCCAGAGCGTCGTTCAGCGCATTGGCGCGTGGAATGAAGCCCTTGGGATCGGCAAACGTCGGCGGCAGAATGCGCATTGGGAAGCCGTCGAAGGTGCCCCATGCTTTCCACTGCTTCAGTTTCGTCGTGAGCTCCTTTTCGGTCTCTGCCGTGAGGAGCGTCGCCGGAGCAAACCAGATCGCCTCAATTGGCTTCAGCTCATCGGCCTGCCTCACGGCGCCTTGCTGAAGCGATAGCGCCTTCGCGCTGAGCTCAGGCCGATTCCAAACGAGCAGCGATGACGCCGTCATCGCCATCACCATAATGCCAACTCTCGAAATCATCGCCGTGGGTCTCATTCTCGCCTCCTCGGAAGGTGATCTCATCGGTAGTTCACCGTGAACCAGTCGTAAAACTGGTCCAGCATCAGGAGATGTGAAAGATCATTGTTGTAGAAGACGGTCACGCCATTGACGGTGTAGCCCCGTTGGCTGACGTAGTCATTGAGCTGCTTGAAACATTGCTCGTTGGTTTCCACAGTACCCTTGTTCAAAGACACCTGAGCCCAAACGGTAATGCTCGGATTCGTCTGTTTAGCCAGGATGATGACATCGCCAACCTGCTGCGCAAAGACACTGCACCCTTGGGTGATGAAATCTTGCCCCTGTGGGTTATATCCTTCGGCATTCTGAGCCACGTAGGGGACGATATTTCGAGGGTGCTGACCGACATTGACCACTGTGAAAGCGAACTTCAGCCCCCAGGAATGCACAATGCTGGCTGCGCTGTTGATCGAATTGATCGGATCGTTGACTTCCGAGGCCGGGCTGAGTCCGCCTTCCAGATCGTAGTAGATCCACTCAACGCCGAGTGATTTGTCCGTCGCAATGTTGTTCTGAATATCGGCGATAGAGAAGTAGGAGGTCTGCTTGCCATCCGGGCTTTCAATGCCCTGAAGGCGATCAACCCAGCTAAGCATTGTTCTCCCCGGAAATGACACTCCGATATCGCGGGCGCGGTTCGTCCGTCCATCGGTGGTCGTATGCTCGTTATACATATTCACCAGACCCTGCGGATCTGGGAAGCCGTTGCGAATGAGGGCGAGGATGGCTTTCGGATTTAGCCTTCTCATCGGCAAAGTTGGCGCGAGCGAGGGTCTGGCTGGAATCTTCAGAGATGATGAGCTGACTCTTTCTCCATTTCCCTGCCCACCAGAGCTAACCGTTGGCCAACCCGTCCATGTCAATAGCCACACTGCGACGCAAAGAATCAAGGGTCTATTCTTCATGGTCTTCCTCCTGTCTTATCGTCTGGTTTCAAGTGATACATCGCGGTCCCTCCGAATGGTGAATGGATCACCATGTGAAGCCTCCATCCTCCGAAGCAGTTCGATCATCCGCTGTTCGTCAGGTTCCCACCAGGCGGTGTAAATCTGAACGAAATCCCGAGTGGCCTCGTACAAGGCCATCGCTGCCTGCACACCGCTAAGGGGCGAGCCATCGCCATAACGGTCGGCAGCGCCAAGTTGGACGCCAATGAGGCACCGAGGATTGACGCGGCCAATCACCTCCTTCAGCTCTCGCAGAAACTTCACCAGCCGCTCCCGCTCCGTCGGATTCTTCTGGATGTCCTGCGCCTGAACGATATAGGCGTCGTAATAGCGGGCCACCTCGGCGATCTTCTCCAGATTGAAGAAATCCTCGATCCTCGGATAGATGGGCGTAATCCCTGCCTTCATTCCTCGCTCATCGCAGAAAGCTCGAATGGCTTTCGATGTGTCCACGAGATTCTCCAGCTCCTCTTTTGGCGTGTGCGCCCAGGGCTCCGGATCGTAGAAAAACCATTTCACCGTCGCCGGAATCTTGGCTTCGCCACTTTGGACGAGCGCGAAGGAGGGCGTCACCCAGGCATGTTGTCCAATCCGGAGACGCGCAAAATGTCGTTCGAGGCGCGATGGGTCCCGCATGTCTTCCGGCGTCGGCATATACACGACCAGATCAAACGGCTTGCCCAATCCGCTGTTCCACGCCTCGATCAGAGCCTTCGATTCGCGATAGGTGGGCAAGACGAGGATGAACGGCGTCGTGCGCCCGCTGTGCTTGGAACCCTCGAACTTCTGCCCCCCGATCGGGGACGCAGCGAGAGCGAGCCCCAATACCATCGTCACAATACGGCGCAGGCTCGATCTCCAGCGATAAAGAGGGCAGGCCGGAAGCCCCCCTTTCCAACCGAGCTTTCGCTTCCGGTGAATGTCCATCGCTAAAACTCCTCGCCGATCTTGATCGTGCAGGGAGCAGCAACAGGCGCTGGTCCAGGCGGGTCGAGGTCGCCGACTTCGCGTCGCAGCGCCGCCAGTGTCGCTTGCAATTCCCGCATCCGACCGGCATATTCGGGCCGACCGGCGAGATTGTTCAGTTCGTCCGGGTCGCTCTGCAGGTCGTACAGCTCCCACTCTTCAGGCTGTTCCCAGAAATGGATCAGCTTCCAGCGATCGGTTCGCACCCCGCGATGCTTGCGGACACAATGCTCGGCCGGATACTCGTAGTATTGGTAGAGGAAGGCCTCCCGCCACGGAACGTCTTTCCCTTCCAGCAGTGGAACCCAGCTTCGCCCGTGCATCCAGGAGGGGACCGGCACAGCCGCCAGCTCAAGAACTGTGGGGGCGATGTCAATGTTCAGTACGAGATGTCGTGAGTCCACCTGACCCGCTTTCACCCGTGCCGGGAAGCGCACGACCATGGGCACGCGAATCGAAGGCTCGTACATCAGCCGTTTGTCGAAGAAACCATGCTGACCGAGGAAGAAGCCGTTGTCCGACGTATGAACGACAAGCGTGTTTTCGGTCAGATCATTTTTATCGAGAAAATCGAGCACGCGGCCGACGTTCTCATCCACGCTGAGGAGCACCCGGTAGAAATTCTTCAGCAGGAGTTGATAGTTGCGCCGCCGTCGCTCCTCGCGTGGCAATGATTCGGGAACCTGCTCGCGGAAGACCGGGAGATCGGCGAGATCGAGTTTGGCGTTATGGACGGCGGCGGGTCGGCCGTCGAGCCGATCCCAGAACGTGCGTGGAATGGGAATCTCCACATCCTCGAACGCCTTCTCAAATCGCTTGGCCGGTCGCCAATCCCAATGAGGCGATTTGAAGTGAACCAATAAGCAAAACGGGCGATTTTTATCTCGCTGTTGCAAGAAGGCGAGCGCCTGATCCCCTACGACATCATCCACATGGCCGCGCATCTTCACCCACACGCCGTTGGCGATCATATCGGGATCTTCATAATCGCCCTGTCCCGGCAGGATCACCCAGTGGTCAAAGCCCGTCGGCCAAGAGCGCAGGTGCCACTTTCCCACGAGCGCTGTCTGGTAGCCTGCTTGTCGCAAGAGGTGAGGGAAGGTGATCTGGTCATCCCGAAGGCCGGGCTGATTGCGGAAGACAGGACCTGAGCCGTTACTGAGAATGCCGTGCGCGTGCGAGTAGAGGCCCGTTAGGATCGAAGCGCGACTGGGCGAACACAGGGAATTGGTGACGAAAGCTTCGGTGAAGCGAATGCCTTCTTCACCGATGCGGTCCAAGTTGGGCGTTTTGAGAATCTTATTGCCGTAGGCGCTCATCGCATTCTGGGCCTGATCATCGGGCATGAAGAAAACGATATTCGGCGCCCGGCTCGGCAGTACTTTTTGGCCGATCCGTCTCGATGTGGTTCGTGCTGCGCCCGGATCACGCGTGATGAGCGGCAGGCCGACCATCGCGCCACCGACCCAACGGATCATCTGGCGACGATTCAGACGATGATTCTTCGCTTCGTTCATCGTGATGGTTCCTCCTCCACCCCGATGCCCAGGGCCTTAATGTAGAAGTCGATCAGTTCCTCCACGTTCTGACACCTCCGAGCGAGCGTGCGCGGAGCCGGCCGAGTGATCTCCGGATACCGTCGGACAATCTGTTCCAAGCGATCCTCCCAACCGGGTTTGTAGTGAAACTCCACCTGATACGGAAGAGCCATCTTCACCGGCTTGAATTCATCGAGTCGCCGCAAGGCTCGTTCGGCAGCCTCACGGATGCGTGAGGCCGAGACCGAAGGAGGGAGGACGATGGCAGCCGTTTTGCTGAGCGCCTCTTTGACGACGACGCCTTCGACCGTGCCGAGAAATTCGCGCATCTGTTCGACCACTACGTTATCTCCGGCGACCAGCACCACTGGCACGCCCATCGCTCCGGCGACCACGGCATTGAATTCGCCTTCGCCGACGCTGCGACCATTGATCCGAACGTCAGCGACGGCCTGGGGGAAGAATGTGTGGGCCAGGACCGCACGGGGTGTCCCGGCGCGGGCGTGATAGCCGAGGAACATCGCCGCATCGAAGCTGGCATCGAGGCCGGTGACCCCGCCCCGAGGTCGTGGCCAGCCGCGAATCAACCTCGCCTGAGGATGCAACTGATCCAGGATGACGTTGCGAAAGTCGCGCGCCCCGTGATGCTCCTCGACGAGAATCTCACCGGCGCCGGCGCGCAAGGCACCCTCAATGGCCGCATTGACTTCGTCGGTCAACACCCGCCGGAACATTTGATAGTCGGGATCATCGCTGCCCACGTCCGCCCCATGCACCGTTCCGCCCGTGCCGTCCATATCCACCGAGATGTAGACCTTCAATCGCCGCTGCCGGACCATGCGAAGGATTTTCTCGCCCCAACTCACTTTCTCCGGCGTGAACCAAATCGTGAGCGCGTCGGCTCCCCTATCCCGGATTATGGCGACGGCTTTGTTCAGGTCTTCGTCGGTGAGCTGCTGTCGTTCGGCAGCCATCACACCGACCTGGACGGCGAGTAGCGTTGAAGGACTCGTCTGCTGCAACTCGGCTCGCATCGCTCGAACCGTCGCTTCCAGCCAGGCGAGGTCCTTGATCCCGAATTGAAGTTGAGCATTGAAGGCATCGCCGAGCCGGGCCAAGGTCCCGAAATTCCACGGGCGCGTCCCTGCGGGCAATACGCCTTGCTTCACCCGCAACTCGACAATGCGCGGGTTGTAAAAAGCGCTCGGCGTGAGCAACAGACGCTTGCCGTGCGCGTGGGCCAGGCGCCGCGCCTCTTCAAACGATTTCCGCGTGCGCTCTTCCGAGGGATCGAATTCGGGCGTGAACTCCCACCTCTCGTAGTCATACGAGACCCAGTCCACCTCAGCGGGCAGTCGCGCGATCCATTGGCGCATCTTCTCCAGACTGTCGAAGTTGAAGATCGTCTCGATCGCCGGGTGGCGCTGTTTGAAAGCTCTGGCCTTCGCCACCCAAGCTTCGATCTCCGATTGGCCGGCTGCCTTCATCTCCGGACCCGGGGGAGCGACGACGACGAGATCGCCCGGCCGGAGATATTTCTCGACCAGCGCGATCTCTTGCGATCCATATATCGGAATGATCACACGGAACTCTGTGGCTGATTGCCCGTTGACTCCCGCCCGACTGCACATCGTCACGACGAAACTGATGGATATGAGCCTCCACAGCCACCACATCATCATGTCTCTTTTCCTCGTCATATACCCTCTCCCTGTCGGTACGGAGTCAACCGCTTTTCGCACCGTATGTAATATGCCGGGCGGCCCCGGTGAGGGGGACGCCTCGTCGAGGCCGCCCGGCTTCGCGGTTAGAATTCCAGACGGAAACTGAACTGCAGCGCCCGCGGAGCGTTTATCGGATCGGTGATCACTCCAAAAGTCGTGGGAGTCCCCAACGATGTAGCGAACGGATTGGCCGTGAAGTTGACGTGGTTGAAGATATTGAAGAAATCGAACGCGAACACGCTCGTGAGCCGTTCGGTCAATCCCGTGCGTTTGCCGAGCGAGAAATCCAGATTCCATGCACCCAGATTGCGGAATGCGCCTCGATTAGCACGACGACCGTCTTGACTGATGAGCACGAATCGGAGATTTTTGAAGACGGCTTCCGGATCGGCGAACAGATTCAAACCGGTGCCGCGACGTGCCGGATCTCCCGCCGTGCCAACGCCACCTGATCCAGCCACTCCTCGATGCAGCCCCGTCCGGTGAGGACCGGGAGCGATCTCGTGAGCGTCAATGAAGAAAGGCGCGCCCGTCGAAGCCGTGAAGATCCATGAGGTATACCAACCGCCCAGCAGCTTGTTGGTTTGGGGCAGCGGCAACTCGTACACCCCGTAGGATTGGACAACATGGCGGCGATCGATCAGACAATCCCCGTAATCGAAATCGGGATTGAACGGGTCTGTGCGCTGAGCGCCGCCGGTATCTTCGAGCGTGCCGAACTGGTCGAAGCAATGGGACCAGGTCCAATTCACCACAAAGGAGAGGCCCCGCGACGCTCTCTTGGTTAGGCTGAGGAAGAACGCGTTGTAGTTCGAGAGGCTCCCGTTGGTGAAGTACGCCAGCGAACCGAACTGTTGATTGAGGATCGTCGGCGCTCCCGCCGTTTGCAATAGGGGATCAATCACGTTGATAACAAGAGCGCCTACGTTGGCGCTGACGAAGGCGCTCGCCCCTTGTGCAGCCACCCGTTGCGTGCCGCCGGCACCGAGGCTGTTTTCAAACCAGGGTTGAGGAGTGACCGCCGTGGGGGCGACACCACGACGCAGTTCCGAAGCGACTGCGTCGAAGGCCTGGGCAAACGTTTGATTGGACCGGCCGCCGAGGTCCTTCAAATTCCACGGCATTGCATTGACGTTTATTGTCGCCGGAAGCTTGCGCCCCCAACGCCCGATCCATCCGGCTTCCACAAGAATCTGGCCAGGAAGCTGCCGTTGAAGCGTGAGATTGCCCCCGTGGATGCGCCCAACCGTGTAGTCAGGATCGAGGGCGAAACCACTGACAACACCAAACGGCGTCCGGGCGCGGACGTCGCGCGACCCCGGTACGAAAGGAATCGCCAGCGGTCCGGGAGCAGGGGTAAAAGCCGCACCATCTGCGCCGATACGAAATGGTACACCTGCCGCACAGCCCGGTCCGGGAGACCCAGCCGCATTGCATTCCGGAGCCTGCACGCTGAAACTTGTTCCCCGGAGTTGATTCGCCAGCTCCGTGGCGATGCCCGTTTGCACCGTGCTGATCTGATTGAACAGCAGCGAGTAGCCACCCCGGAAGACCGTCTGCCGATCCCCAAACAGCGCACCCAATACGCCCGATTTGAAAGAGGGATTCCAGGCCAGAGCCGCTCGCGGCCCCGCTTCAACGATCCGGGGATATAAGCTCCGGTCGAGCGTCCGTCGAGGCACATAAGCGAAGGTTCGACTGATGATCTTGCCCTCGGCAGCAGCCGCGGCCCTCTCTTCCAGCAATTGATGGGGCCGGATCGGGTCTCCGCTTTGCCGATCAATCAGAAAGAACTGTTGATCATTGGCCTCCCTTTGCGGCGTTTCCACCAACAGGTTCAGGCCATAGTTGAGCGTGAGCGAGGGCTTCAGTCGCCAGATATCCGATCCGAAGAACTCCCAGTGCTGCCAGATCGAGGTCGTCTCCGAAGGCGCAATTCCGATCGGGTTCCCCTGGCTGTCCCGCAGATGAACGCTCGTCGTGTTATCCCACATCCCGAGCAGAGCCGCATAGAGATTGTTCCAGAGTCCTTCCTGACCGGCGACAAGGCAATTGGTCTGTCGCTGCGGACTACAGGTTGGAGGCCGATTCGCCGGTGGGATCGTCCTGAACTGAGTGGCCCCGATGACCGCGATGGGGACAACGTGAACTGCTCCCCGATCATAGCGGGCGTGGCGCGACCAATAGCGTTGGAAGTTCACCCCAGACTGAACCGTATGGCTTTTCTTGACCCACGTCAGATTGTCGGCGAATGACCAGATGCGCGTATCGGTCCAGACCGGGCGGGGACGGAACGTGGGAGCCGGATCGCCAGGGTCATCCACAACCGTGCCGGCCAGATCCAGCGGCAGCCCCGCCGGAGGAACCAACTTCTGCGGCAACACGCGGGTGAAGTTGATGTCCTGCTTGTTCCATCCGAAACGAAAATCGTTGATCAGTGTCGGCGTGATCTGACCGACCAGTCCCAAGGTCACCGCATCGGGATCACGAGGTTGACCCGATGTAGAACGCATGAGCGCGCCACCGGTATTTTTCGGATTGAAGTCGACCTGCGTGGCATCAAACGAGCGCTCCAGCTCGAACAGATAGGAAGCGTTCAACCTCCACTTGTCGGTGAAGTTGTGGTCCAGACGAAGAAAGGCGAAGTCGCTTCGGATGGTTGCATTCACGGGGGCGCGAATTCCAATCGTGTTCAATCCATCGCCGCTGGAGGGATCATTCGCTCTCGGATAGAGGGAGAAATACGTGCTAATCAACGGATTCAGACCGAGACCCCGCGGGTCGCACGGCTGATTGCCCGTCGGTCCGCATAGCGTGGAGGTCCGTAGGTCGTAACTCACGATGTTGCCTGCGGCGTCGCGAAAGCGCAAGATCCCCTGGCGCAGCGACTCGCTGATCCCCACGCGCACAGCATCCACACTCCGCGGGAAACGCCGTCCTTCGTAGAAGGCGAAGAAAAACGTCTTGTCCTTGACAATCGGCCCCCCCATTCGGAAGCCAAAGCGGTTGTCTTTGAGCTCGGGGTTTTTCTGCCCGAGGCGATTGCGCGTCCAACTATTGGCGTTCAGATTGTCGTTCTGGTGATACCAGTAGGCAGCTCCGTGAAACTCATTCCCGCCGCTTCGAGTCGTGAAAGAGAATTGTCCACCGGAAGAGCGTCCCATGCTCGCGTTGGGGTTGGAGACCGTGCCTCGCCACTCAGCAATGAGCTCGACCGGGAAAGAGATGCGGGGCGTTAATCCTCGCGGGATTTCTGTCACCTGAATGCCGTCCAGCAAGTAGCTGTTCTGGTCGCCCTGGGCTCCCGCAATGCCGCCGGCGCGTGTCGCTCCGGTCGGAGTTGGCGGGAGCGTCGTGACCTGGAGCGAGATGAGCTCCAAAGCGCTGCGCTGGGTCGTCGGCAGCCGAAGGAAATCTCGCTCCACAAGCACCTTGCCCACGGCCGAATCAACCGTCTGCAATTCCGGCTCGGCAATAGGTGTGACTTCGACAACATCTGTGACCTCGCCGACAGTCAATGCGATGTCGGCCAACGTCGAGCTGGCCACTTCGACCTTCACCGTCAGCACCGCCGTGCGGAATCCCGAAGCTCTCACAGTGATCTGATATTGACCCGGCGGCACATTGGGGAAGGTGAACTGACCCGCCTCCGTCGTCTTAGTGGTGTGACTCAGATTGGTGGCCAGGTTTTTCAGGTTCACCTCAGCCCCGGACACAACTGCGCCTGTCGGATCGGTTACTATCCCAACGAGTGCTTTTCGTGCCCTCACCATCAACCGACTTCCTCTCGCGCTCTTGCGTTCATCGTCGTTGCTCAGGGTGGTTGCTCAGGCACGATACTCCCAGCTTCTGGGTAGTAGAGAGTGCGGAGCATAAAGGGAGCAAGCCAGGGGTGGAAATCAGAGTGGGTCAAGCAAGATGACCCGTGCGTCAGGGGAAATCCAGGGCACAGTGTACCCAGTACACCGGCAACCATGCATACTCGGATCAGTTGGCGAGTTTACGTACCAAATCGAAAATCTGAGTAAGCCCATCCCGTTCAAAGTCGTATCCGTCATACCAGCTTATCATCCTTACGACGACCAGGTTGTGCCTCGGAAGTATGAAGAGATATTGCCCCAAGTATCCTTCCGAATAGTACCCAATAATGCTTCCGACCTCCCTCCTCGATAGCCTCAAGGAGAGGGGGGCGAGAACAGAATTGATCTCTTCCCGCCAGCGCTTTCCAAACACTCTTTCAAGAGCCGCTTCATAGTCTTCTCTGCTTGCATATCTGCCTATTAGCGACCTCGCTTTTTGAATGAAATCGGCGCTGACGCCCCGAGCGATCAACGCGTTTATCTGATCTTCGTCTACCACGTAGGTGATTTTGTCGTACATTAACCACCACAGAAGTCCAGACGTGGGTTCAAATGGCTGTCCTGGGCTGAGAGAAAGGTCGAACCAACTTTCAGCGATGATCTGTCGGTTACCCCATCGCCCTTTGTTCAAAACGAGTTGTCCGATCTTCGCCAGATCCGCAGGCAAGATCTGCAGGCCGGCCATCGCATGGGGATTGCCAGCTTTGTCGAGTGTCCAGGAGAAATCCTTAATCCCCAAAGGCGCGAATATCTCGTCTGCGATGTACAAATCCATTCTCTTGCCGGATGCTTTATGCACAATGCCCGCAAGCAGATTCACAGCTTTGTTGTTATATGAGAAGACTGTGCCCGGCTCATCCTGAAGCTCGGCTGCGAGGGCCAGCTGCACGAAGTCGGGGCTTGGGTAAATCTCCTCATCGGCACGTGGAACGTTTTGCAAGCCGGAAGTGTGATTGAGGAGGTGCCTGATGGTAATGTTTTTCTTCCTCCCTTGCCTCCATTCCGGGTAAAACTCATAGACAGGTTGATCCACAGACTTTATTTTACCCTCGGTGATTAGCTGCCCGATGGCCAAATTAACAACCGCTTTGGTTATAGACATGGCCTCTATCTTGGTTGGCTTTTTACCGAAGTACCACTCGCCGTAGGGCTTGCCATCTTTCCAGATCACCAGGGCATCCGAATGGGCCTCTTGAGCGGCGATGATCAATTGCTCCAAAGCCTCTTTGTCGATCTGACCTTGTCCTACGCAAACTATCGGAAAGCCCACCGCCGTGATGACCGTGATGATCGCCAGCGCCATCCTCATCTTGTTCGGTTTTACGCTCTCTGTTTCGAACATCCGACGAGCCGGCGATATCATGGTCCCCCCTCATCAAGCCACAGAAGAGCCTCGTCTCGCCGTAACTCCTTGGAATCTTACGACACCACGGCAGCGTGGTGCAAGAGTTCTGTCCGCTTGCCTAACTCGACTTGTATCGAGTCGCTCGCTTCGCGAGCTCGGCTGGCGGAATGGGGTTTAAATTTACCAACGATAGCTCACTTTGCTACGCTGTGCTTGTCCCAGTCGTGTTGTCAGAGCAACCATCTTGTTCCTGAAAGATATCGGGCGGAACTTCATCCTGACTCGACCGTTCTTCCACTGCCTATCTTGGCGTCATGACTCTCTCAAAGCGAGGTTCACTAATGGGAGTTTGTATCCTCCATCCGTGGAGAAATTCTCTTGCTCTTTCTCCCTCCTTGATGGCGAGCTTTGCCGTACGTTTTAATTGGCGAGGAAGGCAAACGGGCACCTCATACGCTCTCGCGGAGCGTGTGGGGATCCCGGTTGTCTCCGAAGGGAGCATGGGGACCCCAGGCGGTCTTTAAGGACCGCGTGGGATCCCTCCGTGGCGAGGGGGGAGAAGCGTATGAGCATCTTGTACGAGGACGTCGCTCAGTATCTTGAGAGTTTGACGCCAGAACGTCTCGATGTTCTCCTCGAACAGGAAGCCGTGGCTCACAAGCGGCGTATTCCCATTGTCGGCCCAGTCGTCGGGCGATTGCTCCATCAATTAGCACGGATGATCGGGGCGCGGCGGATCTTCGAAATGGGGTCAGCGATCGGCTATTCGACGATATGGCTGGCGCTGGCAGTCCCGGAGGATGGGGTTGTGTTTTACACCGATGGGGATCCGGCGAATGCGCGCGAGGCTCTCGGATACTTCCAACGGGCGGGGGTTGCCGATCGGGTTCGGATCCTCGTCGGAGATGCGCTCGAGCTGTTGGATCGAGTGGAGGGGGAGTTCGATCTGATCTTCAACGACGTGGACAAGCATCAGTATCCGGATGTCTTTCGAAAAGCTGTGCCGCGTCTTCGGCGGGGAGGGCTCCTCGTCGCCGATAATGTCCTCTGGGGAGGGCGCGTCGCTCGTGGGGAGACCGACCCCAATACCTCAGCCATTCGCGAATTCAATCGGCTGATCTTTTCGGCATCCGATCTGCTGACCACGATCATCCCGTTGCGCGATGGCGTCTCCGTGAGTTTGAAACTCTGAGTGGGGGTTGGGGGCCGCAGGGTCTTCGATCCGGAGCATCCGCCGAGGTGTTCACGTCGAGACGAAGAGTGCGGCTGCGCCGAGAATGCCGACGTCAGCTTCCAAGCGGGCGGGGACGATCGTGACGTCCGTGGCGCGGGGGAGGATCGAATACGTGGGGGTGAGTTCGCGCAGGCGAGGGAACAGAAGCTCCCCCCATTGGGAGACGCCTCCGCCCAGGATGATGATGTCAGGATCGAAGACGTTGATCATTCCTCCGAGCCAGATGCTCAAAAAGCGGGCGGTCTCCTCGATGATCTCCACGGCGAGAGGATCGCCTTGTCGAGCTGCTTCGCCGATGACGATAGGTGTGATAGCGTCCGTGTCTCCGGCGACGAGATCGAGGATGTGCGAACGTCCTTTCGCCGTGCGCACCTTCTCCTTGGCTCGTCGCGCGATAGCCGGTCCCGAGGCGAAGGCCTCGATGCATCCCCGATGGCCGCAGTTGCAGAGTGGACCGTCGTAGTCGATAGTGACGTGCCCGGCTTCGACAGCCATTCCCGTTCTCCCGCCGTAGATTTTGCCTCCCACGATGACGCCCGTTCCAATTCCGGTGCTCACGGTGACGTAAAAGACGTGGCGGTATCCCCTGCCGGCTCCAAAGAGCGCTTCGGCCAATCCGGCTGCGTTCGCATCATTCTCAACGAGAATCGGTCGGCCATAGCGCTCGCGCATCAGGCGGGCGATTGGGACATTCCTCAAGGCAGGGATGTTGGGCGAATAGAGCAACTCGCCCTTTGCGGGATCCAAGGGACCCGGAGCGACGACCCCGATGCCATGAATGTCCGTAGTGTGACGGCCTGTGCGCTCGAGGATGAGATCCACAGAGGTGAAGACTTGATGCAACACGTCTGCCGCCGTCCGATCCGCGAGCGTAGGGAGGATGATGCGTTCCAGCACACGTGCACCGCGAACGAGACCTGTGGCGATCTTCGTTCCTCCGATGTCAACGCCGATGACTTCTCGCTCCTCAGTCATATCAGCCTACTCCGTGACGACGTGGGTTTCGGTGAAGGGGGACTCCGCACGATCCGAAGATCGCATCGGGACCCCGTTTGTGCAGGGATCCTGCAACGCGCATCGTACGCAGGAGATCACGCCGTTGTCCACTGAGAGCCGGCAGGACCTTATCCCGCCGTGTGAGGGGTACGCTGGGCGAGGTGATGTCATGCACGACCCTCGATGAGGAAAACGGGATCGGCGGGCGCGAGCCCGCAGAGGGCGCGCTCGGCCCATCGCAGAGCTTGCTCGCGGGAAGCGGCGCGCGAGAGATCGAGGCACTGAATCGCCGAGAGGAGATAGCGGCGGATCGAAGGAGCGGAGGAACGCTCGTCCTCGAGAAGGCGGGACAGAGCGACCATCGCCTCTTCAGCCGTCGTCGCCATGACCGTTGCGTCCTCCAAGGAGAAGAGGGTATTTCCTTCTTTGTCGCAGACGCACACCTTCGTGGCCGATGCTCCGCGCCGTTTGAAGAAGCGACGGGACCAGGCGCGTCCGCGGTAGATCTCGAACCCTTCGGTTTCGGCCAGGAGCTCGACCTGTTCTTCAGGGACGTCCATCCATCTCGCCGCGAGCGCCAAACGTTGGTCGGGCATCACACGGAGCAAAGGTCGCTCAGGGTATGGACTCATTCGTCCCGTTGCCGCAATCCGCACCCAGTGCGTTTCCGAATCCCATCGAATGTCCGTCTTGAGCGAAGCGCGCTCGGCGCCCAGCTCCAACAGCCTGTGTTCAACTTCTTGGCGCAAGCGCTCCAGCTCCTTCTCCTCGACGAGTGGGCCTTCGAGGGTCTCTCGAAGTTCGGCGATGGCAGCTCCCCAAGCGCCCATCAGCTCCCCCCGTTCGAGGAGCAGGGAGCGGAGACCGAGTCGCTGTGAGAGCATGGGCAGAAAGAGCGAGGCTGCCGCGCTCATCCCAATAAGCGGCGGAGCGGGGTCTTGAAACTGTCTCCGCAACACCTTGTGGATCGCATCGGCGAGTGCGCCCATGGCGCGTTCGAGAATCAGTTCCGCCACGTCCTCGGGCGGAAGCGCAAGCTGTGCGGCGAGCGGTTCCAGGGCTTTTCGCGCCCTTGCTTGTAGCTCTTCGGCTTCCTCGACCTCCCAGAGCCCAAGGCAGGATGCCGCATCTCCGAGGGTGAGCGCGTAGCAACGCCCATCGGAAGCGACGAGAGTCAGGACACCTTCTCCGGGCACAGGATGAAGCACGCTCAGGCGCGCTCCCTCGAGAGCTTCCCAAGGAGCCTTTCGAGCCGGGAGAAGACCGAGGGCGAAGGCGCTCCATGGGCCGATCCTCGCTATCGTTCCGCGGTGCAGGCTCACTGTGCTCTCTTTCCCTATAGCGAGCACGAGGAGGTCGAGTGCAGGAACGGGGATGCGCACGTGCGCAACCTCAGGGATTCCCTCCAGTACGCGCCCTCGGTGAATTCGCACCATATAGGAGGCATTTTGCCCTATGTGCAGGAGGATGCCATCCTGAGACTTCAGGTGATGAAGCGCTCCAAGGATTCCGGCCACAGGGCCCGAGAAAAAGCCCAGTGTGGGATGGTACCGGAGTCTCGACCAGGGAGCAATCCCGCCATCGTTACGGACGATGAAAAGCGGCGCCCGAAGGCCCACGTGGCGCGCTCCGTGGTGCACGAGCTCGCCGACGCGGAAGACATCGGTCAGAGCCGTCACCACGCAGACGGCCGCGCGGAGGCGAAATCCCGGATCCGATGTGAGGGAGAACTCCGAGAGGCTGCAGAAGGGTATACCCAAACGCTCGGAGGATTCCAAAATCGCCCATTCGACGTGAGATCTCGAGCGCGCACGCGAAGGGTTGAGGACGAAGCCTTCGGCGCCGCGCGCGCGAAGGGCGTAGAGGGGGTCGAGCCATTCTTCTGTCTTCTCCATATCGAGGGGGTGAAGCTCCAAGCGGACGAGGCGGACGACATGGCCTGAGAGAAGGGGAATCGCTTCACTTTCCACCCTCTCGGAGTGGGCACACGATGCGCTCGGGAGGGAAGCCGAAGGATCGAGATCAATGAGGCCCACACATGGAGGACGCGCGTGCAGGGCAGCGTTCACCCCCAGTGTCGTACCGAAGGAGAGGCCGAGGATGCGCTCCGGGGGAAACCTCCCTTTTGAAAGGAGAGCATGCAGGACGCGGCGGATGTCCTCGGCGTAATGCGACCACCGGATCGGCGCTCCTGCGCCGTTGCGCGAGTGCACTTCGTGAGCTGTGAGAATCTCCCAGGTTTCAGAGTCGAGCGCCACCGCGCGCGTCGCGTCATCCTCGACGGTGATTCCAATGCGAATCCACTTTCGCTCGTTTGTCATCGCTTCTGAGCGATGTCCGAATCTCTTGTCCGATCCCGCGCGGATCGCCCGAAGGCTTTTCTCCATGCGAGGCCCCCACACGATCTGCGGATCGCGTGGGATACCCCTCACGCCGAGGAGTCATCGAGTGGCGAGTGAGGCGATGCGAAGCTCGCTTCCTCCTCGGCAACGTGAGCTTCACGGTTGACGGCGCGCGCGAGGACGAAAAGGAGATCGGAGAGACGATTGAGGTAGACGAGGACGTATTCGTTGGTCGGTTCTTCGGCGATAAGTCGCACCACGCGCCGTTCGGCTCGACGGGCGACGGCGCGGGCCAGATGCAACAGGGCACCCGGCACCGTTCCTCCCGGAAGGATGAATTCGCGCAAAGGAGGAAGGGTGCGATTCCATTCGTCTATCGCCTTCTCCAGGCGCGCGATATGATCCGGCGTGATGCGGGGGGCCGTGATCTCGAGCGGGCTGGCCAGATCAGCGCCGACGGTGAACAGCTCATTCTGAATCTCCGCGAGAAGCCGGTTCGCCGGAGAGTCGACCAGATGCGCGCGCGTCAGACCGAGAAGCGAGTTCAATTCGTCCACATCGCCATAGGCTTCGACGCGCGGAGAGTCCTTTCGCACACGTCGGCCTCCGACGAGTGAGGTCTCTCCGCGATCTCCGGTTCGCGTATAGACCTTCGTGATGCGCATAGGGCGTTTCACATTATAGCCGTGGCGCTTTGAGGGCAGCAATTCGCCGACGACGACCGTCGGGGGGAGCTTGCTTGACAGATGACAGCACGAGTCGGTAAAATCCTCGCCTGTGTGATGAAGCGGGCATCCACAGCTATTCTTCTCCTTCTCGCCGCTGGTGGGATGGGGCGAGCTGTGGCGCTCTGCGCAGAATCTCCCTGCCTGGTCCCCCCCTCGGTATGCTGCTGCCATCGTGCGGAGCGGCGTGAAGCCGTGCGCCTTGTGCGTCCGATGGCGTGTGAGGACTCTTCGCAATCGGGGTTTCCATGGGGCGCCCGAGCGGAGGGAGATCTCCGCTGGAGCGCGGGGGGACACGCGTGTTGCTCTCTCTCCTCGTCTCCGGTACGGCCTCTTGGCGAAGCGGCTTCTCGGTCGCTGATCGCGCGTTCGTCCCTGTTGGAGGGGGGAGCACTATGCGGCGCGGGGTGGGAACACTGTCGGGCGTCTCCCCTGGCGTCCGTGCCCGCGGCATCGTGTGAGGTTTCTTCAGAACTATCTCCGATTTATCTTCGCATCGCCGTTCTGCGCATTTAGTCTTCCCTTCTGAAAGTCCTGCCGGTTGAGCTGCGGAGGCTGCGTGGGGATCCTGCGTTGTCTTCAGATCGCGTGAGGACCTCGCGCGGTCTCTTCCGTCGTGTTCGCACAGTCGCGCTCGGAGGTGTGAGCGGACGATCTCCCGGATACGGAGGTGACGGATGAGGAGAAGCCAAAGCGCCCTACTCTTGTGTGCGGTCGGAAGCTTCCGGCGTCGGGGGGTGATCCCGCGTGAAGTACGCCGAAGGAGAGAGAGAGCCCTGAAGCGACTGGGAGGGGTGGGGATGCTCATGGGGGTTCTCATGAGCATTTTCATCCCGCCCACTTGGGGGCGACAAGCCGATCATCCGATCGCCATTGCCGAGGGGGCACCGATCCCATCGTCTGGGTCTCGAGGAGAAGCCGTGGAGCGAGCGCAAGAGGGAATTTTCCTTCGCTCTTCGACCGACCGGCAGGCTCAGGGAACGGCGCAACGTGCCGGTGTGGATGATCCGGCAAGCGCTGTGCCCGATCTCTCGATCGCCTTGGGGCCTCCTCAGGAGGTGAGCGCATCGGGATCGTCATCGGTCGTCACCTTGGACGAGTTGGTTGCCGAAGCCCTGAAGAGGAACCCGGAGATTCTGGCCGCGCGACGGCAATACGACGTGAAGCGCGCGCGCGTTCCTCAAGCGAAGGCTCTCCCGGAGCCCATGCTCTCGGTGGCTTCAATGGGGAATCTGCTGCCGTTCTCCGTCCAAGTCGGCGACCCGTCCAGCGCGCGCAGCGTGAGCTTCTCGCAAGACATCCCCTTCCCGGGGAAACTCTCGCTTCACGGAAGAGCGGCAGCGATGGAGGCGGAGGCCGAACGGTGGACGTATGAGCTGACATGGCGGACAGTCGTCGCCGATGTGAAGATGGCGTACTACGACCTCTATTTCGTGGAGAAGTCTGTGGAGATCATCACTCGGATCAAGGGGCTTCTCGAACAATTCCTCAAGATCGCCGAAGCTCGCTATCGAGTGGGGAAAGCGGCGCAGCAAGATGTCCTCAAGGCTCAGACGGAGATCTCGATCCTCCTCGAGAGGTTGGCCCTTTTGGAGCAACAGCGAGCCCGCGCGGTTGCGCGCATTAATGCCCTTCTCGATCGTCCGCCGGAGACCCCTCTGGGGCGAGTTGCTGAGGTGAAGAAGGGCGAGTTGCCCTATTCGCTCGACGAGCTCTATCAGATGGCAGCGGCTCGGTATCCCGGCCTCAAGCGCGAAGAGCGGCGCATAGATCGCGCCCATTATGCCTTCGCCCTGGCCAGGAAGGAGTTCTATCCGGATTTCGCCGTTGGGATTCAATATGTCCAGCGTCCTCGGATGCCGGAGATGTGGGGGATCAGTTTCAGCGTGAAACTGCCGCTCTACTTTTGGAAGCGGCAACGGCCGGCGCTTGAGGAAGCCGTAGCCGAATGGGCTCAGGCCCGACACGAATACAGCGGGGTTCGAGCACAGTTGTTCTTTCGCATCAAAGATGCCTATCTGATGGCGATGACGGCCGATCGGCTCCTTCGTCTCTACGAGGAGGGTATCATCCCTCAGGCGACGTTGACCCTGGAGTCTGCGGTCGCCGCTTATCAGGTCGGAACTGTGGATTTTCTGACGCTTATCACGAATCTCATTACCGTGTTGACCTACGAGCTGAACTATTACGAGCAATTGGTCACCTTTCAAAAATCACTGGCTCAGTTGGAACCGCTCATTGCGCAGGAATTGACACGGTGAGGAATCCCACGGGCTTTGCGCAAAGCCCGTGGGGGAAGATGCGTGAAGGGAGGGAGCGATGGAGAAGGAGACGACGACGCGTCATGGATCGGAAGACCCGTTGGAGGTGTTGCGAGAGGCCCATGCCCTTGGGGGGGAAGGCCTTCACCGTGAGGTGCCTTGGGCTCCAACCGGAGGAGGCCCTCCGTACGAAGGATCCCCGTCCCAAGAAACCACTTCAGGGGCGCCGGACGGGGTATCCGAGAGGAGACGTGTTCCTTGGCGTTCTCTATGGATCGGCCTCCTTCTTGTCGGGATAGCGATCGGGATCGGCTTGGGAGCCTGGGCCTACCGGCAGTGGCGTGGGGGGGAGCTTGGCGAGAGAGCGGGCCTTGACCGCCGGAGTCAGTCGGAGGAAGGGAAGACCATCTACTACTGTCCGATGCATCCCGAATATACCTCGGAAAGGCCCGGGGAGTGTCCTGTGTGCGGGATGGCGCTCGTGAAGCGAGAGGAACCGTCATCCGGCCATCCGCCGGAACAGGAGAGGGCATTGCCTCCGGGAACGGTGCGAATCAGCCCTATGAAACAACAACTCATCGGCGTCACCTATGGAGAGGTGACCTTCGGACCGGTCACTCACACGATCCGAACTGTAGGCAGGATCGCGTATGATGAGACGAAGATTGCGCGCATTCATGCCAAGATCGAGGGGTGGATCGAGAAGGTCTACGTGGATTATGTGGGGAAGTTCGTGAGGAAGGGGCAGCCGCTCTTGGAGATCTACAGTCCGGAGCTCGTGGCCACGCAGCAAGAGTTGCTGTTGGCGCTCCGCGCGAAGGAGTTGTTGGGCCGCAGTGCCTATCGGGAGATCGCTTCCGGAGCGGCTTCGCTTTACGAAGCGAGCCGGAAGCGGTTGGAGCTCTGGGATATTTCGGAGGAAGAGATTCGGCGGATCCAGCGTCGGGGCGAGCCCTTGCGAGCGCTCACGCTTTATGCGCCGGTGACCGGGTTCGTCCTTGCGCGGAATGCCTTCGAGCGGCAGCGCGTGACACCGGAGACCGAGCTCTACACCATCGCTGATCTCTCGACGGTGTGGGTGCTCGTGGATATCTACGAATACGAGGCGTCGCTTATCCGCGTTGGGCAGAGAGCGACGATGACGCTCTCCTATTTCCCCGGCACGGTCTTTCGCGGTCGTGTCGCGTACATCTACCCGCAGGTGGACGCTACGACGCGCACGTTGAAGGTTCGCCTGGAGTTCCCCAACCCGGGAGGCATGTTAAAGCCGGGCATGTACGCGAACGTCGAAGTGCACATTGACTATGGTCGGAGACTCTCCGTTCCGGAGGAAGCTGTTCTCGATGCCGGCACGGAGCAGATCGTCTTCGTCGCTCATGAGGGGGGGTATTTCGAACCGCGTCGGGTTCGGGTAGGTCCGAAGGTGGCGAACCGATACATCATCCTGGAGGGAGTGAAGGCCGGAGAGCGAATCGTCACCTCGGGGAATTTTCTCATCGATTCCGAGAGCCGCCTCCAGTTGGCCTTGCAGGGCGTGAGGCGCAGCGAGCAGAGATCCGGAGGACACCCCACGCGATCCGAGGATCGCCGGGGGACCTCTCTCGCGCCGGGGGAACATGCGGGGCATCGCCCGTGAGCGGAGGGCTTTATGATCAATCGCATCATCGAGTTTTGTGCTCATCACAGGTTCCTCGTCCTCCTCCTCGTCAGCGCGGCCGTTTTCCTCGGCATTCACTCGATGAAGAACATCGCGCTCGATGCGATCCCGGATCTCTCGGATACGCAGGTGATCATCTACTCGCGCTGGGATCGCAGTCCGGATATCATCGAGGACCAGGTCACGTATCCGATTATCACGGCGCTCTTGGGACTACCCCGGGTGAGGGACATTCGCGGCTTCTCGGATTTCGGCTACTCATACGTCTACGTCATCTTCGAGGACGGAACGGACATCTACTGGGCACGATCTCGGGTGCTGGAATACTTGAGCAGCGTCCTCCCGAAGCTCCCGGAGGGCGTGCAGGTCGAATTGGCCAAGGACGCGACGGCTATCGGGTGGGTCTTCCAATATGCTCTGGTGGATACGACGGGGAGGCACAGTCTGGCGGAGCTGCGCTCCCTTCAGGACTGGTACCTGCGGTATGAACTGCAAGCTGTCCCGGGGGTGGCGGAAGTTGCTCCGGTAGGCGGCTTCGTCCGACAGTATCAGGTGAATCTCGATCCCAACGCCCTGCTCGCCTATCAGATCCCGGTGGAGCGCGTCGTCCAGGCGATTCGCGAGGGGAATAATGATGTCGGCGGACGAGTCATCGAATTTTCTGGACGAGAATACATGGTGCGGGGGCGGGGGTATATCCGCTCCGTGCGCGACGTCGAGAACATCGTCGTCGGAGTGAATCCGGAAACGGGCACGCCCATCTTGGTGAAGCACGTGGGGACAGTCGCCTTGGGACCGGACATCCGGCGGGGCATCGCCGAACTGGATGGAGAGGGGGAGACCGTCGGCGCCATTGTGATCATGCGCTACGGTGAGAACGCACTCAAGGTGATCGAGCGGGTGAAGGCGCGGTTGGCCGAGATCGAGCGCACGCTTCCCGAAGGGGTGAAGATCGTCACGACCTACGATCGGTCGGACCTGATCCTTCGCTCTATTGCGACCTTGAGGCGAACGCTCCTTGAAGAGTTGGCGATCGTGAGTCTGATCATCCTCATTTTCCTCTGGCATATTCCCAGTGCTCTCATCCCGATCCTCACGATCCCGACGGCGGTGATCCTTTCTTTCATCCCCATGTATGCGATGAACATCACGGCCAACATCATGTCGCTCGGAGGAATCGCGATCGCCATTGGGGCCATGGTGGATGCAGCGATCGTCGTCGTCGAACAGACGCACAAGAAGCTCGAACATTGGGAGGCGGAGGGCCGTCCGGGAGATTTCCGGGATGTCGTCATCGCTGCCGTCAAGGAGGTCGGAGGACCGAGCTTCTTTGCTCTGCTGGTGATCGCGGTCTCCTTCATCCCCATCTTCGCTCTGGAGGCTCAGGAGGGACGGCTCTTCAAGCCGCTCGCGTTCACGAAGAACTTCTCCATGGCCATCGCGGCCGTCTTGGCCATCACGCTCGATCCGGCCATTCGTGTGCTTTTCACACACGCGCGGGAGTTCAATTTCCGCCCCCGCTGGCTCTGTCGGGTGGTCACGGCCATCCTCGTGGGGAAGATCCACAGCGAGGAGAAGCATCCCATCAGCCGTGTGCTGATGCGGGTGTACGAACCTGTTGTGCACTTCGTCCTGCGCCATCCGTATGCGACCATCGCCGGTGCCGTGCTCGCTGTGGCGCTCACCATCCCCGTCTCCTTCCGGCTCGGCTCCGAATTCATGCCTCCGTTGGACGAAGGGGTTCTCCTGTACATGCCGACGACCCTGCCCGGCATCTCGGTGACCGAAGCATCGCGGCTCCTTCAGGTGCAAGATCAGATCCTGAAGTCCTTTCCCGAGGTGGAGCGCGTCTTCGGCAAAGCAGGGAGAGCAGAGACGGCCACGGATCCGGCGCCCTTCTCGATGATAGAGACGGTCGTGGTGCTCAAGCCGCCTGAGCAGTGGCCGAAGGTGAAGCGATGGTATTCCGATTGGGCGCCGGAATGGTCGCAGGGAATTCTGCGGCGCATATGGCCCGATCGGAAAACCACTGAGGAATTGATCTACGGTCCGGGGGGGCTGAACGAAGCCCTTCAGTTTCCAGGCGTCGTCAATGCCTGGACGATGCCGATCAAGGCGCGTGTGGACATGCTCACGACCGGTGTGCGAACGCCTGTGGGCATTAAGATCCTCGGCAGTGATGTGGAGACAATTCAAGAGATCGGGGAGCGCATTGAGAGAGTACTCCGCGATATCCCCGGCACGACGAGCGTCTTCGCCGAGCGTACAGCGGGCGGGTATTTCCTGGACATCGCCCTCAAACGCGAAGAGTTGGCTCGCTACGGTCTCACCGTCGGTCAGGCGCAGATGGTCATTATGTCGGCCATCGGCGGGGAGAACATCACCATGACGGTCGAAGGGCGGGAGCGGTATCCGGTCAACGTCCGCTATCTGCGCGACTACCGGAGTACGCTCGATCGGTTGAGCCGCGTTCTCGTTGCCACGCCCCAGGGAGCCCAGATTCCGATCGCTCAGATCGCCGATATCCGACTCGCCTACGGTCCGGGGATGATCCGGGATGAGAATGGCCGATTGAGCGGCTACGTCTACGTGGACGTCTCCGGGCGCGATATCGGGGGATACGTGGAGGAGGCCAAACGCCTCATCCGAGAGAAGATTTCGCTTCCCCCCGGATACACGCTGGTCTGGAGCGGCCAATATGAGCACATGCAGCGCGTGAAGGAGCGGTTGGCGATCGTGGTCCCGATTACTCTCATGATCATCTTCCTGCTGCTGTATGCCAATACCGGCTCGGTGGCCAAGACGCTCATCATCCTCCTGGCCGTGCCGTTCTCGGCTATCGGAGCGATATGGTTGCTCTATCTGCTCGACTATAACCTGAGCATCGCCGTATGGGTGGGGGTGATCGCCCTGCTGGGGGTGGATGCTGAGACGGGAGTATTCATGTTGCTCTATCTCGATCTGGCGTATCAAGAAATGCGTTCGAGGGGATTGATGAAGACCCGAGAGCATCTGCACGAAGCCATCGCGCGTGGAGCGGTCAAGAGATTGCGCCCCAAGTTCATGACGGTTGCTACGATGTTCATGGGATTGGTTCCTATTATGTGGTCCACGGGAACCGGAGCGGACGTGATGAAGCGGATCGCTGCTCCAATGATTGGCGGTATTTTCACATCGTTCCTCCTGGAGCTCATCGTCTATCCAGCCATCTATGACCTCTGGCGCTGGCATTTTCACGTGAAGAAGGAAGCTCGAGGAGCGAGGGCGTCGGCGGTATGAGGATTCAGAGTACGAGGGGGCAGCGTCACCAATGGCTCCATCGCAGAGGGATGCTCCGTGGGATCCCTACGGGGGAGGCTCCCCGCATGTGGAAACCCAGAGAGCGTCGCATCCCGGGAAGGGAGAGAAGGGGTTATGAGACTTGAGATCGCGGTTGGAATCTTCTCCTTCTTGATCGCTTCGAGTGCGATCCGAGCAGAGTCCCCACCGTGGGGGGCTCATCGTGAGGATCTCGCCCAGGAATTTCGGATCCCTGTTCGCCACGATCATACTGTGAGGTCCTGCCAGGGTGAGCTGGTCATCACCGGTGAGGAGGTCGCTTATCACACGACGCATCGTCGCCACGCGCGCCGATGGCGGTTCTCGGATATTCAATTGATGACAGTCGCCTCGCGCACGGAACTGAGTGTCCTCACCTACGAGTCCGATCGGTGGACTTTGGGACGGGATCGCACCTTCCGATTTCGAGTCACAAAGGGAGAGCTCTCGCCAGAGGTGAGCGCGTTTCTGCTCTCGCGGATCGGGCGACCCGTGGCGATGGCTCTCGCTGCTCCGTGGCGAGAGCCCCTTTATGAGTTTGGCGCACGCCACCGGCATCGCTTCGGGGGATGCCAGGGCACGATCCGAATTCATCCGGAAGGTGTGGCGTATGTCTCGTTGGACCATCCGCGAGATTCGCGCTTCTGGAGATGGCTGGATATTCAGGGGATCGGTCGGCTCGGCCCTTATCACTTCGAGATCGTGACATACGAACCGGAATTCGGCGGTCCTGCGCGCCCGTATGTGTTCGATCTGAAAGTGAGCATGTCGGACGAGGTCTACGATTTCCTCTGGGAGAGGGTCTATGGGACGGCGTCTCGTGCGACAGAAGGATCGCGATGACGAGTTCCTCTCTGGGACATCCGAGCACAAGCTTTCGCTCGTAAGGCGAAAGCGACATTCTCTTCGAGGAGGGGAGAGATGAAGAGCTTCCGGTCGCTTCTCGGGGTGGTGATGATGATCGTTGGCACGAGCGCATGGGCACAGCCCGCGCATCAGTTGGGAACCGGTCGAGAGACGACGATCGTGGGAGAGGTCATTGATACCGTGTGTTATCTCAGCCATGGCTCCACGGGGAAGGCCCATCGCCGGTGTGCCGAGTATTGCGTGCGGCAAGGGATTCCGCTCGGCATCTTGGAGGAGAAGACGGGACGAGTATACCTCTCGCTTCCTGTGGATCACTCCAATCCGAACGCGAAGCTGAAGGACTTCATCGCCGAGAAGGTGCGCGTGACGGGGACGATCTACAGCAAAGGCGGGCTTACGGGCATTCACGTCAAGCGCGTCGAGCGCGTCGGAACGTGAGCGCGTCCTTCCTCGTGTTGGGAGAGCGTGTGGCACGTGCGTCCGTGCGCTCACGGAGGGAGCGGGTTGCCTCCCGGTGGGCGGACGGGAAAGAATATACTCTTCGCATGTGGTGTGAGGGGGGAGGGAAAACGTATGCCTGATGCACGGGGCGCGCCTCGAGAGAGTGACGCCATGCTGAGGGATCCGGTCTGTGGTATGGTGGTGAGCCCGGAACGGGCGGCGGATTCGTATGAGTACGAGGGGAAGACGTACGTCTTCTGCTGCCGACACTGCTTGGAGATGTTTCGCGCGGAGCCGGAGAAGTACATAGGGCGTGGGGGACCCCTTCTCATGCTCACGCGCTCTCGCTCGGCGCTGGGGAGTTCTTCCGCAGTGTCCCAGACGCAGGCGCCAGAAGGTGAATATACGTGCCCAGGGCATGCGCACGTGCGGAGCGCGCATCCGGGATCATGCCCGGAGTGCGGAAGGACGTTGGAGCTCTTCTCAGGCCCCCGTCGAGCGTACACGTGCCCGATGCACCCGGAGGTGGAGCAGAGAGAGCCCGGGGCATGTCCGATGTGTGGAATGGCGTTAGAGCTGACGCTGACGCTCGGCGAGGATGTCTCCGATCCGGAGCTCGCCGATATGAGCCGTCGGTTTTGGATCAGCCTGGTGTTCACGGTGCCGATCCTCGTGCTCGCCATGTCGGATGTGGGCGGGAGCGTTCCAGGGCTCTCAGTCCGTTGGCTCGCGGGCCTTCAGTTCGCCTTAGCGACGCCGGTCGTGCTCTGGGGGGGATGGCCGTTCTTTCACCGCGCATGGATGTCGGTGGTGCACCGACGTCCGAACATGTTCACGCTCATCGCCATGGGCACGGGGACGGCGTATGTCTACAGTGGGATTGCTGCTCTCTTGCCCGACCTCTTTCCGAAGGCATTTCGCGGTCCGCATGGAGAGGTCGCTGTGTATTTCGAGGCGGCGGCCGTCATCACGACGCTTGTCTTGTTGGGTCAAGTGCTCGAGCTGCGAGCGCGCCGTCGGACGAGCAGCGCGATCCGGGCGCTGCTCGGTCTTGCGCCCAAGACGGCTCGCGTGATTCGCGAGGGAGAACCTGAGGAGGATGTCCCCATCGAGCGCGTTCGCGTGGGAGATCGAATTCGCGTTCGCCCCGGAGAGCGCATCCCCGTCGACGGGGTGGTGCTCGAAGGCATGAGCTTCGTGGATGAATCCATGGTGACGGGCGAGCCGATGCCGGTAGAGAAGGGGCCGGGAAGCTGGGTCATCGGCGGGACGATTAATGGGACAGGCGGCTTCGTCATGCGCGCGGAGCGCGTTGGCCACGAGATGCTCCTGCAGCAGATCGTGCGCATGGTGAGCGAAGCGCAGCGCAGCCGTGCGCCGATTCAGCGGCTGGCCGATCGCGTCTCGGCTTACTTCGTTCCCGCCGTGCTGCTTGTCGCGGTGATCACCTTCCTGGTGTGGAGCCTCATCGGTCCGGAGCCACGCCTGGTTCACGCTGTGGTGAATGCAGTGGCTGTGTTGATCATCGCCTGTCCGTGCGCGTTGGGATTGGCGACGCCCATGGCGATCATGGTGGGGACGGGAAGGGGCGCCATGGCGGGTGTCCTCGTTCGACATGCTGAGGCGCTGGAGATGCTGGAGAAGGTGGATACGCTTGTTCTCGATAAGACGGGCACCCTTACCGAAGGAAAGCCGCGCTTGGTCTCCGTCGTCGCTTTGGCGGAGTTACGGCAGGAGGAGATCCTTCGTTTCGCCGCTAGCTTGGAGCGAGGGAGTGAGCATCCTGTAGCGCGGGCGCTTCTGGAAGCAGCGGCACAGCGCGGGGATTCGCTCTCCGAAGTGCGGCATTTCCGTTCGCTGCCGGGCAAGGGCGCACACGGGGAGATCGAGGGACATCCGGTGGCTGTCGGAAGCGAGCGAATGCTCGAGGAGTTCGGCCTTGAGGTCGAAGCGGACATGGTGCGCCCTCAGGTGGAGGCGATGCGACGTCGTGGGCAGATGGTTCTGTTCGTCGTCGTGGATGGAAAGCTCGTTGGGTTGCTTGGCGTTGCCGATCCTCTTAAGGACTCCGCGCGCGAGGCTGTTGCGGCGTTACATCGGGAGAAGCTGCGCCTTGTCATGGTCACAGGCGATCATCGCCAGACGGCTGAGGCGGTGGCGCGCGACGTGGGCATTGATGAAGTGGTCGCCGAGGTCCTGCCTCACGAGAAGGCTGCTGTGGTGCGACGATTGAAGGCCGAGGGACGTTGTGTGGCGATGGCCGGAGACGGCATCAACGATGCGCCTGCACTCGCCGAAGCTCATGTCGGTATCGCGATGGGGACAGGGACGGATGTCGCTCTCGAGAGTGCCGCCATCGTGCTCGTGAAGGGAGACCTCCGAGGGATCGTGCGCGCTCGACGGCTCAGCCGCGCAACGATGCGAAATATCCGGCAGAACCTCTTCTTCGCGTTCGCCTATAACCTGCTCGGTGTGCCCCTCGCGGCCGGCGCCTTCTATCCGATTTTCGGACTCCTCTTGAGCCCGATGATCGCGGCTGTTGCGATGACCTTCAGCTCGGTCTCCGTCATCGCCAATGCCTTGCGCTTGCGCCGACTCACGCTGTGAGGCCGGACTGTCGGGGTCCTCTTATGGCTTCCGAGCTGCTGGTGCGTGCCGATAAGACGGGCATCTCCTCTGACCGCATTCAAGCAGGAGATGCCCTGGTGGTCTCCCCCGCTCGCTCGGCTTCACATGGCATAGCCTCGCGAGCCGTTCTCAACCCGAGGGGTTACTTCTTCGCCGGGAGGACGGAATCCTTCAAGGTCTTCGCAATGCGGAACTTCAAGACCGTCTTCGCCGGGATCTTGATGGGCTCTCCGGTTCGCGGATTTCGACCCATCCGAGCTTTTCGTTTGGAGAGGACGAACTTGCCGAGTCCCGGGAGTGCAAAGACGCCCGCTTTCTTCACTTCCTTCGCCGCGAGTGCCGACAGCTCGTCCAGGAAGCTACGAGCCGTCGCCCGATTCACGTTGAGCCTCTCTGCCAACTGTCCCACAAGTTGAGCCTTCGATAATCCCTTTTTCGCCATATCTTCCTCCTTCAGCGTGAGATCCCCACGTAAGCGCCCCTATCTTAGCACGAAATCACGGGTGTGTCATCGAGAGAGCTTCTTCTTCCGGGACTTCGCGCCGGTGCAGGACCTTATCAATCAAGCCGTAAGCAACGGCCTGGTCAGCCGTGAGGATGAAATCCCGTTCGACGTCCCGCTCGATCTGCTCGAGTGTGCGCCCCGTGTGTCGAGCCAGCAGTGAGCTGATCAAGCGTCGCAAGCGCATCAGCTCCTCGGCATGGATGCGAATATCGGTAGCTTGGCCTGAAACCCCGTAGATATACGGCTGATAGATCACGATGCGGGAGCTAGGAAGCGCATACCGTTTGCCCGGCGCTCCGGCCGCCAGCAGCAATGCCGCGATCGCTTCCGCTTCTCCCGTGCAGATGGTGGCGACATCGGGGCGGATGAACTGCATCGTGTCATAGATGGCCAATCCTGCCGTGAGCGATCCGCCGGGGCTGTTGATGTACAGATTGATATCCCGATCGGGGTCTTCGGCTTCGAGATAGAGCAGCTGCGCGATGATCAGGTTGGCGATCTGATCGTCAATCGGAGTCCCGAGGAAGACGATGCGCTCTTTCAAGAGGCGAGAGTAGATGTCGTAGGCGCGCTCGCCTCGGCTTGTCGTCTCGACCACAATCGGCACAAAGTGCATAATCTCACCTCCCGCCCTGCAATTTTAGCACGAATTTTCGCCCTGGCAATCGCGGCTGCTCGGGATTGGACCCGCCGCGGGGAACTTGCGTTTTGGGAGGAAATGGACTATCACTCATCACATGTGGAATCGGTCATGAGGAGCGATGTGAACCAGGATGTTCAGAAGCTGACGACGCTGCTCCACGTCAGCCAGACGCTGGGGACGACGCTCAACTTGCGGCAGGCGCTGCTGCGGGTGTTGGAGATCTTGGAGGAGAATCACGGCGTGGTCTCCGGCGTGATCGCGCTTTTGGAGGAGGGCGGTGAGGAGGTCGCCATTGAGGTCTCGGTCGGGCTGACGCGCGAGGCGCAACAGCGCGGTCGCTATCACGTGGGTGAAGGGATCATCGGGCGCGTGGTCGAGAGCGGCAAACCCATCGTCGTTCCCAAGGCGAGTCAGGAGCCCCTTTTCCTGAATCGCACAGGCGTGCTCAAGACTTCCCGCGAGGAGCTGACTTTCATCTGCGTGCCCGTCTCCGTCGATCAGCAGACCATCGGAGCGATGGGGATCGTGCTCCCCTATCGCCCGGATCGCGATTACGATCAGGCCACGAAGTTCTTCAGCATCGTGGGCTCCATGGTGGCTCAGGCGGTGAAGGTGAACCAACTCATCGAGGCTGAGAAACGTCGCCTGATGGATGAGAATCTCGCCTTGCGCCGGGAGCTGCGCGAACGCTATGACTTCAGTAACATCGTCGGCACGAGCCGACCTATGCAGGAGGTCTATGCACAGGTCGCTCAGGTCGCCCGCACCAACACCACCGTCCTCATTCGCGGTGAGTCGGGAACCGGGAAGGAGTTGATCGCTCGCGCGATCCACTACAATTCGCTGCGAGCCGATCAACCCTTCATCAAGGTCAGTTGCGCCGCCCTGCCCGAGAGCCTCATCGAAGCGGAGTTATTCGGGTACGAGAAAGGGGCTTTCACCGGAGCCTACACGCGCAAGAAGGGACGGTTCGAGCTGGCCGATCGGGGGACGCTCTTTTTGGACGAGGTCGGCGACCTCCCACCCTCGGTCCAGGTCAAGCTCCTGCGCGTGCTGCAAGAGCGGGAGTTCGAGCGGCTCGGGGGGACCGAGACGATCAAAGTGGACGTGCGCTTGATCGCAGCCACCAACCGCGATCTCGAACAGGCCATGCGCGAGGGAACATTCCGCGAAGACCTCTATTACCGCCTGAACGTGTTCACGATCTTTCTTCCCCCGCTTCGAGAACGGAAGTCGGATATTCCACTTCTGGCCGATCACTTCCTCGAAAAATACGCCCGCCTGCATGGCAAGGATATCCGGCGCATTTCGACCCCGGCTATTGATATGCTCATGAGCTACCATTGGCCGGGGAACGTTCGCGAGCTGGAGAACTGCATCGAACGAGCGGTTCTCGTCTGCGAGGGGAGCGTGATCCACAGCCATCATCTCCCCCCCACGTTGCAAACGGCTGAGGCCTCGGGAACCGTTCCGCGCCTCTCCTTAGGCGAGGCCGTGGCCGCGTATGAGAAGGACCTGATCTTGGATGCCTTGAAGACGACCCGCGGGAATATCTCGCGTGCCGCCCGATTGTTGAACACGACCAAACGCATCCTCGGCTATAAGGTCAAAAAGTACGGGATCAATCCCCGTCGCTTCAAGGAGTAAGCCCTGTCTTGCCGAGCTCTGCATGAGCAAGGTTGTAAAAAACGGCAAAATTTGTAACAATATCGGTCCTAAAATGGGCTTCTTGTACAAATCGTGGTGAGGTCATGTTCGGCGCACGCACGGCGAGGCCTTGTCGTCAATCCGGATGAGCACTGAAATACGGACAGCAAAGAAGTGATCGAATTTGTCCCATGCTCGGTTAAAGGGAACATTAATGTTGCGCTTGAGCGCTAAAGGACAGAGAGGCGGATTCAAGTGAAGTCACTGTTTATCAGCAGGTTACTGGAATGGAGCGGAGCTCCGGCTCCTCCACGGCATGCGATTTGCAAGCAATTCGGGTTAGGTCACTCTATGGGGGAGGAGCGGACGGTGAGAGAATATGGGGAAATCATGCGATTCTTGCTCCATTTCCGGGAGCGATTTTCGTCCGAGGAGGAATTCCGGGCGTTTCTGACCGAGGAGATCAGGCGCTTCGTCCGTGACGCCCGAGACTATGGAATCGTGATCTCGATCTTACCGGAGTGCCTCATGCCGAGATCGCCGCTCGCTTGGGGACCTCACGCGGTGGGCGGATCGCGTGGAGTGCCCTAGGGGGAGAGGTGTCATCCTTTACCGAAGGAGCCGACGGAACAGTCCTTCGGGATATCAGGACTAATCCTTTCGTCCATATAAGGAGGGAGAACGTATGACGCCACAGAAAGTTTTGGAGTATGCGCGGGAGCATGGAGCGAAGTATGTGGACATTCGGTTCACCGATCTTGTGGGGCAGTGGCAACACATGACGTTCCCGATTGAGCAGTTGACAGAGGAGAGCTTCGAAGAAGGCTTTGGGTTCGATGGGTCGAGCATTCGGGGATGGGCAGCGATTCACGAGAGCGATATGCTCCTCGTCCCGGATGCGCGGTGGTATTGGATGGATCCGTTTTATGAAGAACCGACGCTCTGTCTGATCGGAGATGCTGTGGATCCGATCACGCGACAGGGCTATGAGTATGACCCGCGTGGAGTGGCCAAGCGGGCTGAGGCGTACATGCGGTTCACAGGGATCGCCGACGAGGCGTATTTTGGGCCGGAGGTAGAATTCTTCATCTTTGACGAAGTGCGATATGACGTGGACGGTGTGCGCAGCGGCTACGAAGTGCGGAGTGAGGAATGGGGAAGTGGCGGCTATCGCATGCGCGGAAAGGAGGGATATGTGCCGATCCCGCCGGTGGATCGGTTGCAAGACGTGCGAACGGAGATCGCTAAGCGCTTGCAGCAGATTGGGATCGAAGTGGAGTGCCATCATCATGAGGTGGCCAGTGGCGGGCAAGGCGAGGTGGACTTCCGCTACGGAGGGATCGTGGAGACGGCCGATCACGTCATGGCGTTCAAATACATCGTGCGGCAAGTGGCCTGGAGGCGAGGGAAAGTCGCCACATTTATGCCGAAACCGATATTCGGCGATAACGGCAGCGGCATGCACTGTCACCAATCGCTGTGGAAGGGCGGGCGTCCTCTCTTTGCCGGCGAGGGATACGCTGGTCTCTCGCAAGAAGCCATGTGGTACATTGGAGGGCTCTTACGACATGGGCCGGCGTTGGCCGCCTTTGTCGCCCCGACGACCAACAGCTATCGCCGTTTGGTGCCCGGGTTCGAAGCGCCGGTGAACTTGGCCTACTCGCGGCGGAATCGAAGTGCGGCTGTTCGCATCCCGATGTATTCGACCAATCCTGCGACGAAGCGTTTGGAGTTTCGACCGCCGGACCCGAGCTGCAATCCCTATCTCGCCTTTGCGGCGATGTTGATGGCAGGCTTGGATGGGATTCAACAACGGATAGAGCCCGGCGAGCCCTTGGATCGCGATATCTACGATATGAGCCCGGAGGAGTTGAAGGATGTGCCGAAACTCCCCGGCTCGCTCGACGAAGCGTTGGAGGCGCTTGAGCAGGATCATGAGTTCTTGCTCAAGGGCGATGTCTTCACTCCGGCGTTGATCGAGCGGTGGATTCGATACAAGCGAGAGCGTGAGGTGGATGCCGTGCGCCTGCGTCCGCATCCGATGGAGTTCTATCTCTATCTGGACGTGTGAGGGGGATCATCCGGATCCCGATCCTCGTGCTTTGAGGGCGAGGGGCTTATGTGCTTCTCTGCTCGAACGAGGAGCCGAAGCCCCTCGGGGTCGTTCTTCGGACTTCCCCGTCCTGATAAAGGTATCCCAACGCCGATCGAAGGCGACTGTTCCTCTCAGGAGAGAGCGCTGCGGATGCGTTGCGTGGGGCGAGGTGGGCCGGTACAATCTCTTCCTTTCAAAGGGAGTATGGGGCGCGTCACCATTCACGATCTGCGGGAGATGAAACGGCGGGGCGAGAAGATCGCCGTGCTCACCGCCTATGATTATTCCATGGCCCGCATATTGGATGAAGTGGGTGTTCCGGTGCTCCTTGTGGGCGACAGTGTAGGGATGGTGATGCTCGGCTATGAGACGACGCTTCCTGTCACGGTGGAGGAGATGCTTCACCATGTGAAGGCTGTTGTCCGAGGCAGTCGCCGCGCCCACATTGTCGCGGACTTGCCCTTTCTGAGCTACCAGACGAGTCCTGAGGAGGCGGTGCGCCATGCTGGGCGCTTTCTGAAGGAGGGAGGTGCTCAGTCGGTGAAGCTCGAGGGTGGGGAGGAGATCGCGCCCGTTGTTCGTCGCCTTGTGTGGGCAGGCATTCCGGTCATGGGGCACTTAGGGGTGACGCCTCAAGCGATCCATCAATTGGGAGGGTATCGTGTTCAGGGGCGAAGCCGCGAAGCGGCGATCAAACTTCTGCGGGATGCTAGGGCTTTGGAAGAGGCCGGAGCCTATGCGCTCGTTTTGGAGGGAATTCCGGCCCCTTTAGCGCGGGCCATCACGGAACGGGTGGCGATCCCGACCATCGGCATTGGCGCTGGTCCCTGGTGCGATGGGCAGGTTCAAGTGATTCATGACATCCTGGGCCTTTATCCCGACTTGGCGCCGAAGCACGCGAAACTCTATGCGCGTGTGGATGCTGTGATCCGCGAAGCCGTCGCTGCCTACATGCGCGAGGTTAAGGAGGGAGTCTTTCCCGGGCCGGAGCAGAGCTCTGCGATGGATGAGGCCGTCCTGGCGGAGGCGCTCACTGTGGCGGATGCCGTGTAGTGTGGAGTTATGTGGGTTGTCCGTCGGCTCATTGAGATGCGAGAGGTTCGGGCAACTCTACGGGGCTGTGTGGGATTCGTCCCTACTATGGGATATCTCCACGAGGGCCACCTCTCTTTGGTGCGACGTGCGCGCGCCGAGTGCGACGCGGTCGTCGTCAGCCTCTTTGTCAATCCCGCGCAGTTTGGTCCCGGAGAAGATTACGAGCGATATCCGCGGGATGAGGCTCGCGATCTCGCGCTTCTTGAGGGCGAGGCCGTGGATGTGGTCTTCATCCCGACGGTCGAGGAGATGTATCCCGAGGGATTTTGCACGTGGGTTGAGGTGACCGGCTCCTTAGCCGAGCGGCTGGAGGGGGCGAGCCGTCCGGGGCATTTCCGCGGTGTCGCCACGGTCGTGTTGAAGCTCTTCCATCTTGTGCAGCCGCATCGGGCATACTTTGGCGAGAAGGATGCTCAACAGCTCCGGATCATCCGGCGCATGACAGCTGATCTCAACGTTCCGGTTGAGATCATCCCGTGTCCCACGGTCCGTGCGCCTGATGGACTGGCCTTGTCCAGCCGCAACATCTATCTTTCCCCCGAGCAGCGGGAGCAGGCGCGGGCCCTCTCGCGATCATTGGAACTAGCACGACGGCTCGTCCTCGAGGAAGGAGTACGGGATGCTCGTGAGGTGCGAGAGCGCGTTCAGGCGTACTTATGCTCCACTCCGGGCATCGCGCTCGACTACGTGAGCGTCGCGCATCCGGAGACGTTGGAAGAAGTGGAGCGGATCGAGGGCGCGGTCCTCGTGCTCGTCGCCGCTCGGGTGGGGACGGCCCGTCTGATTGATAACATGCTCATTTCCTGAGGTGTTCGGCCGGGCACCCCGCGTCACGCGAGAGCGAGCATGCGCGCGATAGCACCTCGGGCGCGCGCGGCGATCTCCTCGGGAACGCGGATCGGATGAACCAATTCCTTGAGGGCGCGCAAGACCTTGGGGAGGGTCGTGCACTTCATGTACTCGCAGAGGGCATCCTCCGAGACCGGATAGAACGTGCGATCGGGATAGAGCACGCGCAGTCGGTAGACCATTCCCTTCTCGGTGGCGACGAGGAATGTCTTCGCCTTTGACGTCTCGATGTGCCGCACCATACCTTCTGTCGAGAGGAAATACGCATTGCGAGGAAGGTGGCCGGCGACAGCGCGCGCCAGGCACGTCGTCGCGCATCCGCATTCGGGGTGGATCAGGATCTCGGCATCCGGATGTTCCTCCAGGGCTCGCTCGATCGCCGTCTCAGCGATCTTCGCATGGACGTGGCACTGGCCGGGCCACAGATTCAGCGGGCGTCGCGTGAGCCCACTGATGACAGCACCCAGGTATTTGTCCGGCAGAAACAGGATCTCTCGGTCCTCGGGGATAGCCTCGATGACCTTTTGCGCGTTACGGGATGTGCAGCAATAGTCGGAGAGGGCTTTCACATCGGCCGTGGAATTCACATACGTGACGACGACAGCCTCAGGGTGGCGTTCTCGCCATGCCGCCAGTTGAGAGGCAGTTACGCACGCGGCCAGAGAGCACCCTGCCTCCAAATCGGGGAGAAGGACGAGCTTGTCGGGGCAGAGGATAGCGGCCGTCTCGGCCATGAAGTGCACGCCACAGAAGACGATCACCTGTGCCTCGGTCGCCGCCGCTTGCTGGCTGAGCCCCAAAGAGTCGCCGATGAAATCGGCGACCTCTTGGACTTCAGGGAATTGGTAGTTGTGGGCGAGGATGATGGCGTTACGCTTCTGCTTCCACTCCAGGATCTTGTTCGCGATCTCGGCCAGTTCTTCGCAAAAGCTCGGGCTCTCGTATCGGCCCGGATACAAATCGGCGGCATAGCGCGTGAATCGTTCGTAGAAGATGCGACCGTCGAATCGTTCCATTTTCATCTCGACGACTCCTCGGAGGAAGACATTGTACCAGACCGGCTTCGTTCCCGCGAGTCGCGGGCATCGAAGTTCGGGCCGGTGAGGGGGGGACGACGGAGGGAAGACTTCACCCCAGGTGAGCGCCCCATCACCATCCGATGTCGGAGACAAGCGCGTCTTGCGCGCTCCAGGCGATACGAGGGCCTCGGTCAACTCTCCGGGATTCGGACGCCGAGCTGCCACAGCAGGAAGCTCAGCTCATCGGTGATGTCCTCGATTTGTTTGCTGAGAGGCAATCCGCCCGAATGGCCAGCCTTCGTATCGTAGCGGAGGAGGATGGGGCGATCCGAAGCCGTCGCCGCCTGAAGTCGCGCCGCCATCTTCCGGGCATGGAGCGGATCCACGCGCGTATCGGCATCGCCGGTGATGAAGAGGACGGCCGGATATCGAGTGCCGGGCTTGACCTGGTGGTACGGAGAATAAGCGAGCAGATACCGGAACTGTTCCGGATCCTCTGAGGATCCATACTCTGGGATCCAGAATCGTGCGACCAGGAAGCGGTGATACCGGATCATGTCCAGCAGCGGATAGGAGCACACGACGGCGGCGAACAGATTCGGACGCTGCGTGAGCGCCGCGCCGACCAGAAGTCCTCCGTTACTCCCACCGGAAATGGCCAGGCGCGATGGGTTCGTGTAGCCGTTGCGGATGAGCCACTCGGCGGCGGCCAGGAAATCGTCGAAGACATTTTGTTTCTTCTCCCGCATGCCGGCGCGGTGCCACTCCTCGCCGAATTCTCCTCCCCCGCGCAGATTCGGCAGGGCGTAGACGCCTCCCAGCTCCATCCACAGGACGGCGCGGGGGGAGAAGCTCGGGAGCATGCTCACGTTGAATCCGCCGTATCCGGTGAGCAACGTCGGACGCGATCCGTCGAGCTTCAGGCCGCGCGCATGGGCGATGAACATCGGGATGCGCGTTCGATCGCGCGATTCATACCAAACTTGCGCGACCTCGAACTGCTCGCTTCGGACCGGCGTCTTCACAGCCGCCCATACGTCGGAGGCTCCCGTGGTGATATCGTAGCGGTAGATCGTCGTCGGGATGTGGAACGAGGAGAACGCGTAGAAGACTTCGGGGCTGTTCCCCCTCCCTCTCACGCCGCTGACCGAGCCGATAGCGGGCAGCGGGATATCGGCGAGGAATTTCCCCGTCGGATCGAACATCCTGATGCGCGCGACGACGTTCTCCAACGCATTCACGAGAATTCGGCCGCCGATCAGAGCGAAGCCGGTGATCACGGCGGGGGAGTGCGGGACGACCTCTCGCCATCGGTCGCGCGCCGCGATGTCTTTCATCTCGACGGCGAGGAGGCGACCCCGTGGGGCGTTCCAATTCGTCAGGAGATAGAGCGTATCTCCCGCCATCTGTCCGCTGAACCGCGCCGCGATGTCGTTCACGACCGTGAGGATGGGGCCAGAACGGGCGACGTCCTGGAGGTAGATCTCCGTTCGATGTCCTCCCGCACCGTGCGAAACTGTGAGGAGCAGGTATCGTCCGTCTTCAGAGAGCGTGGTCGTGATGATCTTGTCCACGCCGTAGCCTCGACCGAAAATCTCGCGATCGCGGGTGGGATCCTCTCCCCGCTTGTGGAAGTAGACGCGCGGTCCCTCGGGGGTATGGCGAGCGTAGTAGAACCCGCTCTTGTCCGGCGTGAGCGAGAGACCGGAATATCGTCCTTTGGGGAGCGCGTCGGGCAAATCGCGACGAGCTTCGACGTCGAAGAGACGGATGACGATCTCATCCTCTCCGCCTTGGCGCACGCCATAGGCGAGTAAGGTCCCATCTTCGGAGACGTCCAATAGGGTGACACTCGTCGTGCGATCCGGGCTCCACGGATGGGGATCAATGAGCGTCTCGTCCGGCCCCTGACGCCCTCGTCGCATGGCGATCACGAACTGCTCCTGATCGGCGCGCCGCCGAGCGAAGAAGTATCGGCCGCCGCGTTCGATGGGGAGTCCTATGGCGTCCACCCGCATCAGCTCAGCGAGGCGCCGTCGGATGTGCTCGCGTCCGACGACGGTATCCAACAACGCGCGCGTATAGGCGTTCTGCTCCTCGATCCAGGCGCGCGTCTTGGGGCTCCATTGATCCTCGAGCCAGCGATACGGATCACTGATCTCGACTCCATGGAGGACCTCACGAACCTCCTCCGTCGGAGTGTGCGGAGGCCGCTGAGGGCGTTGCGCTCTCATCCCCTCCCAGAAGGGAAGGAGAACGCTGAGGAGAAGAAGAGCACATCCTCTGTATGAGGGTCGAACTTTCGCTCTTGGCATAACGGTTCCTCCAGATCTCGATAAGGTCTGCTCGGAGCGCGCGGCCCAGTATCGTGCCAAGCCGCAAGATCTCCGGGCGAGAGGGACGATCTCGTTACCGAACGCTTCCGGCCTCCGATCCCGCGTTTTCGACCGGTACATCTTTTTTCTCCTTGCGCTTATACTTCTCGAACCAGGCGAGCAGATAGAGCTGCTGCGCCAACTGGTGCGAGGGACGACGCCAACCGTGATATTCCTCCGGCATGCGCACAAGGAGCGTGTCCTTCTTGAGCATCTTCAAGGCGCGATAGAACTCTTCGCTTTGGCCGATCGGCGTGCGCAGATCGGCCTCGCCCGTCATGATCATCGTCGGTGTCTTCACGTTGGCGACATAGTGCAAGGGGGATCGGAGCGCGTATTCCATTGGGTCTTCCCAAGGGAATGCGCGGAACTGGTAGTACCAGTTGGGGCCATCGGTCGTACCGACGAACGAGTGCCAGTTGATGACCGGGCGCATGGAGACGGCGGCCGCGAAACGATCCGTATGACCGACGATCCAGGCCGTGAGGACGCCGCCACCGCTTCCTCCGCACACAAAGAGGTTGCGTTCATCAATCCATCCTTTGGCGAGAGCGGCATCCACGCCGGCCATCAGATCATCGTAGTCCTTACCCGGATACGCATACTGGATGCCGTTGACGAAGTCTTGGCCATAGCCCGTACTTCCCCGCGGATTCGTGTACAGCACGGCGTAGCCGTTGGCTGCGAAATTCTGGAAGGCCCAGTTGAATGCGACGGTGTACATCGCCCACGGTCCTCCGTGGATCCAGAGCACCATCGGATACTTCTTCGTCGGATCGAACTCGGCGGGTTTGATCAACCATCCCTGAATCTTCCATCCATCCGATGAGGTGAACCACAGCTCTTCGACATCGCCGAGCGTGACGCCCGCCAGGACGTCTTCGTTGACATCCACGAGCTTCTTCATAGTGGTCGGGTCGCGCAGATTGAAGGTGACGAGCACGCCCGGTTCTTTGAAGCTCGAGCGCACGGTGGCGACCTGTCCATTCTTGGCGAGCGAGAAGCCCGAGAGGACGTGGGGGCCTTCCAAGACCTTTCGAACCTTTCCATCGAGTGAGGCGAAGTAGAGGCTCGTCGTCCCCTTCTCTCCGGCGAGGAAGTAAACGCCGGAGCCATCGGATGCCCAGGTCACCTCGGTGGGCGAGCTGGGAAGGTGATCGGCGAGGACGCGCTTTTGCCCCCCCTCTTTGTCCATCAGGTAGAGGTTCGAGATGTGAAAAGTGTAGCCCTTTTCATCGTAGCCCGTGTAGGCGATCCAACGGCCATCGGGGGAGACCGTAGGGTTCGTGTCCGGGCCGCGCCGATCCGTGAGCGGCGTGATGTCGAGCGTGCGCAGATCAACAGCGTAGATCTCTGTGTCCCCCTTCAGGTATTCCCAATCGGGCTTACGGATGGCCGAGACGTAGATCGTCCGGCCGTCGGCTGACCATTCGGGATCGGTGTGATTGTACGGACCACTGGTGATCTGGCGCGGTGTGCCGCCGAGCGTCGCATCGATCACGAAGACGTGCATGTAACCGCGCGGGAGCAGGCCCTGACCGTCTCGTGCCCACGTGAGCCGATCCACGACGATAGCCGGTCGCGCCCATTGCGCTCCGGCCGGTCGCTCGGGCAGCTTGATCGGCAGGATGGGATCGGGGTCGGGAACGAGCATGGTGAACGCCAAATATTTTCCATCGGGCGACCACCGCAGATTGCTCGGCGCTCGCTCCAGATGCGTCAGCTGTGCGATCTCGCGCGTGTCCACCCACATCACGTGGATTTGCGTCGTACCATCTCGGTTCGAGAGGAAGGCGACGCGCCTTCCATCCGGGGACCATACCGGCGAACTATCGCGCCAATTCCCCGAGGTCAGCTCGCGCACGCGCGTGCCCGCGACGTCCACGATCCAGAGGTTGCTGTTGTACTCATCCCGCATCTTGTTCACCCACGTTCGGGTGAAGATGATCTGCTGACCGTCGGGCGAGATGCTGGGGTTCCCGACGGATTCCATCTCCATGAAGGTCTCCTTGTCGAGGAGCTTAACCTTCTTCTGGCCGAAGACTGGGGCGACGGCGCTCGCGAACCCCAGAATGAGCGTCAGGGCGAGAACTCGGCGCATGCCATTTCTCATAGGCATCTCCTCCAAGAGAATAGGCTCAAACGATCCGTTCCACGTCCCCTAGGGGGACTTCGTCGAAGCAATAACTACGGTTGACGCACATCGTTCGGTTTCAGGCTACCGCACGCGGCCCCGAGCGGCGACGCGCCAGACGGCTTCCACGTGATCCCCGCGAATACCGTAGACCTCGTCGTGCAGGTTCACGACCGCGCAGACATGATTTGGGATGATCGTCAACCTCTCGCCGACGCGATAGCGACGGCGAGAACGGGAGATATCCAGATGTCCGTGTTCTTCCGAGAGGGCTTCCAGCTCCGCTTCCGGATCCTCGCGCACGAGGCCAAAGCCGCGGCCGTCGCCGATCGTGGGGTGCCCAATGCGGTACCGATCGCTGGAGAGAGTCTTCGACCCGCCGTCTACGATGGCGCGACCGGGGACGGCTGTACTGACGACCGTCACCAGAACTGAGAGTGCGCACTCTTCCAGGCGGGCCACACCAAGGCCCACCATCGTGCGATCGTTGAAGATGTACATCCCGGGACGAATCTCCGTCACGCCGAGGAACTCGTGGGAGATGTACGCCGTTGGAGTAGATCCACCGCTCACGATCTCGATCGGGAGGCCCGCGCGATCGAACGCCTCGTAGAAGCGCTGGAGACGAGCGTTGGTCTCCTCAAGGAGCCGACGTCGTTCGGGTTCGGGGACCATGAAGTGGCCGGGGTAGAACATCAGGCCACGAAAGTCTACGTTCGGCAGGTCCTGAATGAGGCGGGCCAGAGCGACGGCTTCCTCCGGCTGCGGGATGCCACAACGCCGGAAGCCGATATCCAACTCGACCAGAAGCCCAATGCGCACGCCGCGCTCGTGTGCGCTTCGAGAGATCTCGCGCGCTGCTCTCTCGGAGTCGAGCGAGACCATGAGCGAAGCGCGTTCTGCCAATGCCGCCAAACGCTCTGTCTTCTCCCGCCCGATGATCGGATAGGCGATCAGGAGGTCTGTAAGCCCAGCGTCCACCATCACCTCGGCCTCTCCCAATTTGGCGACAGTGATGCCCGAGGCGCCGCTTTTGATCTGACGATGGGCCAACTCCGGGATCTTGTGCGTCTTCGCGTGGGGACGCAGCGCCAATCCGTGCTGTCGGCAGTATTCAGCCATGCGGGCGAGATTGCGCTCCATGATGTCGAGGTCAATGAGAACGGCTGGTGTCTCCAGATCGTGAATGCGCATTCCCCTCAACTCCGCACCCTGTTCCGGCGGAATTCTAAAGAGAGCGTGGGAGACTGTCAATCGCCCGGGCACCCCAGGTGAGGGTCCCGAACGGGCAGAAGGGGATGGGATCGTAGGGGGACTCCATCGAGGTCGTTCAGTCGGTTCGGCTTGCGGAGCAAAATCTCTCCCATCTAGTATTGAAGTCGCGTGAGACATCAAGCCAATGAGGAGGAGCGTATGAGACGTGCGAGGTTCTGGATGTTTGCTGCTCTGCTCGTCATCGTCTTCGGAGGGAAGAACGTCTCCCGCACTCAGGAAGGGAACGTGGATATCCTTCGCACCACCGAGGGAGAGCTGAAGATCCGACCGATCATGCACGGAAGCCTCATGCTAGAATTCCGGGGGAAGGTTATCCATGTGGATCCCTGGAGCCGAGGGACCTATACGGGCTTGCCGAAAGCCGATCTCATCCTGATCACCGATATTCATCCGGATCACATGGATCGAGCGATGGTGGACCAATTGAAGAAAGAGACGACGGTGATTCTCGCGCCAGCGGCCGTTGCCGAAACTATCCGCGAAGCCCAGATCATTCGCAATGGAGAGACAAAGACTGTAGATGGGATCACCATCGAAGCCATCCCCATGTACAACCTCGTCCGCGGTCCGAGTCCGGGACAGCTCTATCACACCAAGGGGCGCGGCAATGGGTATGTGCTCACGCTCGGCGGAACACGGGTCTACATCTCCGGCGATACCGAGTGCGTTCCGGAGATCAAGGCCCTGAGGGGAATTGATGTGGCGTTCCTGTGCATGAATCTCCCCTTCACGATGCCGCCCGAGGAAGCTGCCGAGTGCGTGAAGGCCTTCCGGCCGAAGATCGTCTACCCCTACCATTATCGCAATTCCGATCTGAGCGTTTTCGTGAATGCGCTCAAGGGCGAGTCGGGGATCGAGGTGCGAGTGCGAAACTGGTATTGATTGTGACGGGGAACGGAAAGAATGGGGCGAGCAGCGGGATTTGAACCCGCAACCCCTTGATCCACAGTCAAGTGCTCTGACCAGGTTGAGCTATGCTCGCCACCGTCTTGCGGATGACATTGTACATGAAATCTGGCTCCTTGGCCAGTCTCTCGGATGAGGTTTTGCCGTTCTGTGGCTCATAGTCTCACTTGGCGAGGCGACTAACCGTCCACGTCCTGCTTCATCGACTCAACGGTCTTGGCAATCCTCACGGGCCTCGATCGGCACTGTCAGAGCCTGTTCCCATAACGGCTATGGATGGCCGTGTCATTCTGAAGCTCTCGGGGCGTTCTCCGAGAGCCAGTGGCGGACGAAGGTGACGATCTCCTCGGCAAGCCGGGCTGCTTCCCGCGCGGCCTCCTGGGTATAGACCCGTGCGGGAATGCTCTCAGGCAGGCTATTCGGATAGCGGGTCGGCACAGAGTAACCATCCAGGATCGCCCACCGTATTCCGGCCCCCAGTGAGCAGCACGGTGGCAGAGCCGCTCGATCGAGTGTCCGAGAACGATCTCCTCTCCCTGCGCATAGAGGAACGCTTTCAGCGCTTTCTCGCCCACGTGTTGAGATAAGAAGCACGCCCAGGTGATACCCACCGCGCTCGGCCAAGTCCTTGGTCCACCGCAAATCTTCCTCCGCCTGTTCAAGCCACCGCCATCCTTCTTCTAGGCGCTTCTTCTCATAAAGAGGGTGTGACGCAGGAACGGACTGTCCCGAAGGGCTTGGAATTCCCGTGGGGTATAGCACAGCAGGTCCACGTCTACAGGAGCAGCCAGGCACTCGTACAACATGCGCACTCGGTCCACAAACTCTCTCTCCGTGTCAGTGAGAAGGTCTCTTCGGCCTCGAGCATAAGAGCCGAATGTGCTCACCCGCTCGACCTCCTCCATGCGCGCAAGTGTGGCGACAAGGCGCGTGAGCGTATGCTCCAACAAAGCGATGTATTCAGCCCGGTCTCGGGAAAGCGCCATCGGCGGCACGTCCGTTTCTTGGGACAACTCTTCCTCTTTTGAGCGAGATCATCACCCCCCCAGTTTGGGAATAGCCCGCCTGTACTGAGAAGGCGCGCCCCTCACCCCCCATCTATCTGATGAGAGGCGGCCTAGAGTCCCGATGTATCAGCACGTGCGAACGTTCACTACTTTTTCTTTCTTGCGCTCGCCTTCTTCGTTCCTTTGGCGGTTTTCTTCGTTGTCTTCGCCGCGGTCTTGGCAGCCTTTTTCGCCGGCTTCTTCGCCGCCGCTTTCTTAGCGGGTTTCTTGGCGGCTGTCTTCTTCGCCGCCGGTTTCTTGGCCGCCGCCTTCTTCGCCGGCTTCTTCGCCGCCTTCTTGGCGGGCTTTGCGGCCGGTGGAGCAGCCGGGGCGACTCCCGTCTCAGGCGGGGCTTCAGGAGCGACCGAGGACGTTGTGGTCAAGGCCTCCGGTTCAAATTGCATAGGCTCTCCTCCTTGCTGAGATTTGCCGCCCGTCGGATCAGCAGATCGGAAGGGGGCGTGTCCTCCCGGATCCTCGCTCCCGACAAGCGGGCCTCAATGTTTGAAATGCCTGACGCCGGTGAAGACCATAGCGAGGTCATGCTCATCCGCGGCAGCGATCACTTCCGCGTCGCGGATTGACCCTCCCGGCTGAATGATCGCGCGAACCCCGTGCCGAGCGGCTTCATCCACGCCATCCCGGAAGGGAAAGAAGGCGTCCGAAGCCAACACGGCTCCTTCCTTGGGAAGGACCGCCTTCAAGGCCGCGAGCTTAACCGAATCCACACGGCTCATCTGTCCAGCCCCTACGCCGATGAGCTGGCCCGGTCGAGCCAGGACGATCGCGTTCGACTTCACGTGCTTGCACACGATCCAGGCGAAGCGAAGAGCGTCCCACTCTTCGGAGGTCGGTTCGCGTCGTGTCACGACTCGGAGCTGTGAGTCGTCCCAGACGAGCCGATCGCGGGTTTGCAGCAGAATGCCCCCACGGATACGCTTGAAGTCGTAGTCGCCCCATTTCTTCTCCCCATCAGGCGCGGACCGATCTCCGAGCATCACCCGGAGGTTTTTCTTCCGTGAGAGGAGGGCGAGGGCTCCTGGCTCGTATCCCGGAGCAATGATCGCTTCCAGGAAGAGTTCGAGGAGTGCGTGGGCGGTTTCTTCATCGACTCGGCAATTGAAGCCAACGATTCCCCCAAAGGCGGAGACAGGGTCGGTGGCCAAGGCCTTTCGGTACGCTGAGAGCGGGGTCTCGCCTGTGGCTACTCCACATGGGTTTGTATGCTTAATGATCACGCACGCGGGCTCGGCGAACTCTCCAACGAGCGCCCAGGCAGCATCCAGATCCAGATAGTTGTTGAAGGACAGCTCCTTCCCCTGAAGCTGTCGAGCTGCAGCCACGCCCGGCTCATCGTGCGGGATTCGGTAGAGAGCGGCCTTTTGATGGGGATTCTCGCCATAGCGGAGAGTCTCCGAGCGGTGCAACGTGAGCGTCAACCGCTCCGGGAGCTCCGCTTCTGGTCTCATGTTCACCTCTTCCCCCACCGGATGGAGCCGGTTGACGAAGAAATCAGCAATCGCGGCATCGTATTCCGCGACATGGGCGAACGCCTTTTGCGCCAGGCGAAACCGCGTCGCTAAGCTCACACCTCCCTGGGTCCGCAGTTCTTCAAGGAGCGACCCATAGTCCGTCGGGTCCACGACGACGGCCACATCGTGAAAGTTCTTTGCCGCTGCGCGGATCAGCGTCGGTCCCCCGATGTCAATGTTTTCAAGAGCTTCGGCGAGCGTCACCTGTGGGCGCATCACCGTCTGGACGAAGGGATACAGGTTCACAACGACCAGATCAATGAGTGGAATGCCATAGGCAGCGACCTGGTGCTCGTGTTCCGGATCTCGGCGCCCGGCCAGCAGTCCGCCGTGGATCATCGGGTGAAGAGTTTTGACTCTTCCTCCCAGGATTTCCGGGAACCCCGTGATCTCAGAAACATCGCGAACGGGCAGATGAGCCTTCCTGAGGAAGGCCGCCGTGCCCCCCGTCGAGATCAATTCAACTCCTTGAGAATGAAGATGTTGGGCGAATTCAAGGAGCCCGCTCTTATCCGAGACGCTCAGCAGTGCGCGTGTGATCTTCAGCGTCATTCGCCGTCCTTCCCCGCGATGTCCTCCTTTCGTTCGTTCACGCTTGTAGTTCCCCCCTCCACGCGATCGCCTCACATGTTGCGACACAATTATAGTGCGATTCGCGTGATTTGGGAATCCCCCCCTTGCGTTGCGGAGATGAAAAATGAGCGGGAGAATGATGCGAGGGCTGACATTTTGGAGAGCTGTTTGCGTCCTATGAGTGGAAATGCGGTGGCCGATCGCGCTCACGGCCTGGTGATGTAGCTCTGCCGAGCCGCTTCTACACGGAGTCCGGGGCGTTTTACTCGGACGCGGATACGGTGTCGGGTCCCGGGGAGCGAGTCGGGAGCATAGTACCCGATGTAGTATTGGCTCCACAACTCTTCCACAATATCTTGGAGAATCGGTGTGAGGTCGAGCGTCGCCCGAGGATGGAGCAGTTCGGGCGCAGCGCCTACGATAAAGAGCCGTCCTCCGGTGCGACGGGCGATTTCGGCGAGCCCCGCAGCTATGGGACGAGGGCGCAGGCGTCCCTCGGTAGGGGAGTAGAGGGGGATGACGATGATGTAGGTCGTGATCCCCGCCGCTTCAGCGACGCGAAGGCACTCGGTGGGGCTCACCGTACTCGCCGTGTCCAATCCATCGGTCACAACCAGGACCACTTTTCGCACATGTGCCTCCGGGAGCGCGGCCAGGCGCTCGAAGGCGAAAAGGAGAGCATCGAAGATGGCCGTCTGAGTCCACATCGGACGGTGGTGCGCCAACGCGCGTTCGAGTGCGGCCCTCTCTGTCGTGAATCCTTCAATAAGGGGTTCCGGTCTTTCATGGAAGCGAATGAGGCTCACTCGGACTTCAGGCCCGAGCCACCGAAGGAGACTCCGAATGGCCGAAGCGTGGGCTGACCAGGCCGTCATGACGCTTCCACTGGCATCGAGCAGAAGGCTCAGAGCCAAGGGGCGGGAGAGCTGGCCTGAAGTGGGCTCAGTCGAGAAGAACACGATCGCGTGCCGCCGGCCGTTATCGAAGATGTCGAAGTCCTGTGCCGAGAGTCCTCGGACAATGCGGCCCTGTCGATCCCTCACCGTCACGGGGACAAGAACGAGGTCCGAGCGCAAGGTGATTTGAAGGGAGGCTCCAAGCAACAGGGCAAGGCCGAGTCGGCGCGCCCCGAAGAAGCGTGAGGGGAAGGTTCGGAGAACTTGCCTCATCATCCGAATCCCGGAGCGCGTCGCTCAGGAGATCGTGATGGGAAAGGGCATGAAGCTGAGAATGAAGACAATCAGGGCGAGGATTCCCAGGGCTTTCCGCCGACGGTCAAGCGGTTCGTGCTCGTCCCCGACGGGAGGGTGTTTCAACCCGATCAGCAATCCGAGGAGTCCGACATAGACGAACCATCCTGCCCATCGGTGGTGGGCATAGGCATAAAAGGCCAAGCCGATCATCACCAAGAAAATCCCCCGTGCCGTCCAACGGTGACCGCGCTGTCCGAGGAGAGCATAGGCGATATGCCCGCCGTCCAGTTGTCCAAGGGGCAGCAGGTTCAGACTCGTCGCGAGCATTCCTACCCACGCTGCGAAATGCACAGGGTTCCAACGGATTGTAATCGGCAGGTCGAAAGCCCGTTGCAAAAGGAGGAACAGGACCGGGTCGTTAAAGGTGATGACCCCCTCGGAAGGGGGAAGAGGAGGGGCGGGATCGGCGAACCAGAGGCCGACGATCGCAGCCGGTACGGCGAAAGCGAATCCGGCGAGTGGACCAGCGATCCCAACGTCAAAGAGCGCCCGGCGCGAGCGAATAGGCTCATGGATGCGAATGAACGCTCCGAACGTCCCAATACCCACAAGGGGAGGAGCCGGGATGAAGTAGGGCAAGCTCGCCCGAATCCCATAGTATCGGCACGCGAGGTAGTGTCCCAGCTCATGTGCCAGCAGAATCGTCAAGAGGGTGAGCGAATAGGCGAGGCCGCTGGAGATAACGGCGGGGTGGGTGAGCGCAGCGTTCAAGTTCTCCCACTCGACCTCGCTCAGGGCGAAGAATACCCCGGCCAGGAACGTCGTCGCAAGCGTGCTCAGAAAGAGAACAGCGTGCAGAATCAGACGCCGAATCGGGATGCGAAACTCCCGCGTTGAGGGAGTCTCCAACGGGGGCGGGGATTCCATCGGATAGAGCGTGCGTCCGTTCACGCCAATCGTTCAGCGCAGCTCCTTCCCAGGCTTGAAACGAATCGTCTTTCCTTCAGGGATCGGCACGGCAGCTCCCGTCTTTGGATTCCGCCCGATCCCACGTTTGCGCGGTCGGACCGAGAAGACTCCAAAGCCTCGGAGTTCGATTCGATATCCGTTCTTCAATGCCCGCTTCATGGCTTCGAAGAATGCATCTACGGCCATCTCAACCCGGCTCTTCGGCAAACCCGTCCTTTCTGCCACGCGGTTGACGATGTCTTGTTTGATCACCGGAACGGCCTCCTCGATTCAACCCGTTGAGTATGCGTCACTTGATCAAGTGGCCATTATAGGCCCCCGATCCCATGGTGTCAAGCAGCCTCAGCACACGATTCTCCACAACGTGCTTCGTGAGATCGCGCGGGGACCCAGAGGGTCCCGACTCGATCTTGAGTGGGCGAGGACCGCCCTTTCGAGAGAGCGTCTGTCCTTTGAGCCACTATTTCCTCTTCTTCGTGTCCTTCATGAAACGGGCTTCGCCCTCACGAGCGTCGGCGTTGGCCAGTTCCGTCGCCTCCAGTGCGCGCTCCAAGGCATTCAGAACTTCGGGGCTTGTGAGCTTCTCTTTGAGAGCCTTCAAGCGCGGCAGAAACTGGTCAGTTGTTTCTCGAAAGGTCTTCAAAGCCGGATGCAGGAACTCATTCTCCGGGTCCTGGCCATGTGCGTCCTCAATATTGAGGATCGTTTCGTCAATGGCCTTGATATAGTGCTGGAGGAGCTCTTCGGGCGTTCCTTTCGGGAGGGGACCCCATGCGTCTTCCTCTTTTTTCGAGAGTGGGATCGTTGCCCGCTCCAGGGCCAGGAGGCGGCGTTCGGCGATCTTCATGAGCACTTTCACGCGCAGGTCGATGCGCTGCGCCTCTTTTATCTGCTCGATCTCCTTACTCGTGAGGTAGTCTCCGGACTCTTGCGCCCACCGAGGTGGATCGAGTGGTCTCAGGACGCTCAGGACCATGAGTATGGGAAGCCATCTCCGTATTCGCATATGCTTTCCTCGTCCTCTTATTTACTGGAGCCGCGTCAGGCGGATCCAGAATGGAATGGCCATCTCACCGGGAATCGTGCGATCGCCATCAGCGATGAGAATATCGCCTTCGATATCGGTCGTTCCGAGGGGTGGGAGAGACATCACCTCGAGAGATACGGTCACCGTCGTGCTCTCTCCCGGCAGCAAGCGAAGCGTTATTGCACTGAGCGTCACGCGGGCGAACGGAGCGCCCGAAGCTAAGACGGCGCGCAGGCGGTATTCGGTCGGCACAGACGATTTGTTCGTCAGGCGGAACGAGCGCTCGAAGGTCGTCGGGCCTGTGAGGATCGGACCTATTAAGACCTGACGGCCGAAGCTGAGGCTCGCCGGGAGGGCGAGAGTCTGCAAGCGGACGGCGGCGGGGAGATTCAGCAGTCCCGCGCCCCGATCCAGCACGCTGAGTCCCGCCATCTCCGGTGGCCGTGTCGCCGTCGTCACCAGAGCTGACTTAATCTCGGCAGGCGTCCAATCCGGGTGGAGCTGACGCAGCAATGCAGCGGCTCCCGCAGCTCGCGGCGCTGAGAAGCTCGTTCCTTGCGAGAAGGCGAAGCCCGAGGGGTCGTAGAGGGTGCTCTGGCCGATATCTGGGGGAGACGTCGGAAAGCGGTTCTCACCGCGCGGATCATCGTCTTGGACCGCTGCGTAGCTTCCTGTCCCCACGGTCACCAGGTCCGGCTTGATCTGATAATCATTGCTCGGTCCGCGCGAACTGAAGGACGCCAGGAAGTTCGGCGTATCTGGGAACGTCCGAGGTTCTTGAGGATGCACTGAAGCACGCGTGATCTGATTGCGGGCGTGATCTCGCGCCAGCAGAGCCTTCAGCCGCAACCCCTCGGAGCGTGTGATAGACAAGGCTGGAAGCGGCGCTCCTTGCAGGTCCATGCGAAAAGGCGCATCTCCGCCTTCCGGAGAGTTGTAGATGACGACGGCAATAGCCCCAGCTTGCGCAGCATTGACGACCTTGGTATAGAACGTGCACTGTCCTCGCTGTACGAGGGCGAGGGCATCTTTCAATACCCCGGCCGGGAGGGGATCACAAAGAAGCCCGGGGGCTTCGCCATCCATGAGATCCACATCTAGGAGCGGACCCACAAGCCGCGCGGGAAACGGAGCAGCACCGTTAGCGCCGCGAATGCCGGAGATCTCCAGGTCTTCAGCGTCCACGCGGAGCAGGGCGCGAGCGACTCCGTCGCTCACATGCCCATTGGTCGAGGCCCCAACGGTGAGCGCTTCGCTTGATTCCGCAGCGCCTCCGATCGTTCCCCCGGCGGAATTGAAGGGGGGAGAGACCCCTTTGTTCCCGGCCGCGATGACCGAGAGCACGCCCGCTTGTGCCGCGTTGTTCACGGCGATCACCTGGGCGTTGAACGCGGGATCACTCGTCGGTGGAGTGCGAGGGCCAAAGCTCATATTGAGGATGTCCATGCCGTCCTGTACGGCTTCTTCGATGGCTGCCACGATGTTATCCGTGAAGGCGCGGGGAGCGAAGATACGATAACTGCCGATGTACGCCTTCGGGGCAACACCGCTCAGGGTGACGGGGCGCGCGCCGGGAATACCGCGGAGACTCACGCTCGCTCCCGCGGCGCAACTGGCGACATGGGAGCCATGCCCGACCAAGTCCTGCGCCGTTCGATGCCCGGGATCGAGCCGCGGATCGGTCTCGTCGAAAATCGAGCGGATGACCTTGGCGACGATGACCTTGCTTGTCGCGAGGGTGAGATCGCCACGCGGGAATCCCTGAGGCGGGTGCACATCCGGATCGTGAAACATCGGGTTGCTGAAGTCCACCCCGGTATCGAGGATGCCGATCTTCACGCCGCGACCTGCGTTTTCCCGACCTCCGAGCATCTCCCAGACGGCAGGAACGCCCATCAGGTCATTGCTGACATCGAGCACGAGGGGCGCGATGGGCTCAGCAGCCAGTTCGTATTCGACCACGGGCAGAAGGGCTTTCACTTCCGGGTGGCTGACAAGCGCCGGAATGTCCGAGGGAGGGACCAAAGCGACAAGGCCATTGAGCACGATGTGGTAATGGTAGAGGACCTGTACACGGGGGAGACTCTGCTCGAGTGTGCGGAGAAAGGCTCGGTGCTTCTGTTCCAAGTAGTTCATGTATCGGCGGCTCGCTTGGGACTGCGTGTCCAATTTCCCCCGGCGCTGATTATGAGGAGAGGCGCGGAGGCTCGTGGCTTCAAGCCCCGGTATGCGCCCGTCGTAAGTTGCCAGAGGCTCGTCGCGAAGCTGGATGATGAACGCCTTTCGGTCTCCGAAGCTGAGCGTCTGCTCGGCGGCGTGCACGGCTTGAGCGAGCTTGGCCAGGAGCAGAGAAGGGGTGTCCCCCATGCTCTTGGGGTCGCCGGAGGGCCCATGACCGGTGGGATCCGTCGGCGCAAGCGCCACCGCGAGCGAGAGCCCGATCCGCAGAAGGGTGCCAAAAAGATCAAGAGTGCTTATCATGGTTCGGGTTCCAGAGGTGCAGAAGCTTCCACCGAGATGGGTTCTCTTTGCCCAAGGCGCAGTAGAGTGAGGGCCTTCATGACCGGCCCATGCGCGACGTAGGTGCTGGCCAGAGAGATCAACACCCACTGGGAATAAAAGTAGATGCCAGCTACAAGGAGCGAGAGCAGAAGCAGTGTCCAACGAGGGCTGAGCGCACTGACGCCCAAGTCCTTGAAACTGCGGTATCGGATTGTGCTGATCATCAATCCGCTCAAGAGAGCGACCAGAAGAAGGAGGAGAAAGCCGAGGAGCGCGCTCTCCACCCGAAGAGAGACACCGAGCACCGTGAAGGAGTGAGTGGGAGACGCCACAAGCGGTGTGGGGGAGAAATGCACGATCGCGGCGATCAATCCCGCTGCTGCGGGGATAGGCAAGCCGACAAATTGTCGTCGGTCTTTCGCCGTTGTGACGCGCCGGGCGTGCACATTGAATCGCGCCAGGCGAAAAGCGCCGCACACCAGATAGAGGAAGGAGACGACCCATGCCGCCTTCCCCATCTCTAACCCGTAGATGTCGGGCGTCGTTCCATATCCCCACGCATATGCGAGCAGAACAGGGGCCAGACCGAACGAGAGCACGTCGGCCAGGCTGTCCAGCTCGAGGCCAAAGTCACTTGTGGTCTTCGTCATTCGGGCGATACGTCCATCGAGGGCATCAAAGAGCACGGCGAAGCCGATCGCCTTGGCCGCGTGATCAAAAAGGCGCGCCGCCTCCAGCGTGTCCGTCCAGAGCGCTTGATACCCTTTGAGGGCAGCGATCACCGCATAGAAGCCGCAAAAGACATTAGCCGTCGTAAAGAGGCTTGGGATGACGTAGGCTCCGCGGCGTCGCCCGCTTTCGATGGGGATATAGCCGGGGATGGGGTTCTCGCTCATTCCTGGAACCTCGCGAGGATCGTACTCCCGCCGAGGACACGATCACCTACACGCACGAGCACCTCCACGTCCGGTGGGAGGAGGAGATCCGTTCGGGAGCCGAATTTAATCATGCCGATGCGTTCCCCCCGCCGGACGAGATCGCCCGGGCGTTTCCAACAGACGATACGGCGTGCCAGAATGCCCGCGATCTGTTTGAGAACCAGATCCGCGCGCTCTCCCGCGATCCGAATCTCCGTTTGTTCATTCACCACGGAGGCCTCCGCTTTCAGTGCTGGGAGGAAACGACCGGGACGGTAGTGAATGGCCGCAATGCGTCCTGTCATCGGCGCGCGGTTCACGTGTACATCCAGAGGCGAGAGGAAGATGGAAATGCGCACCGGCGATCGCGGATCCCTGGGCTCAAGCGGAGCGAGCGCGACCACGCGACCATCGGCGGGAGAAACAATCGCGCGCTCGTCATCAGGGATCGTTCGGTCGGGATCGCGGAAGAAATAGGCGAGGAAGAAGGCCAGGCCAAGGCCGAGGACGCCCATGAGCCAAAGGCCCAGCCACAGACCTACGACTGCCGGCACCACGGCCGCAGTGATATAGGGCCATCCCTCTCGAACGATCACGATCTCTTCCTCCTCGGAGGAGGCTTTCAGGAATGCCCGCGAGAGATCTCGCAGGGGTGCCCGTTCCGCGTCTCTTGGCGTCCGCGTCAGACGATCGCCGGATTCGCTCTATTTCGAGCTCAACTGCCGCCTGTAGCGGTTGAGCAGGGCTTCCATCTTGTCCTTCACAAGGAGCTTCTTCTTCTTCAGGATCGTTTCTTCCATCAGCTCCTCCGGCGTGGGGTAGGGCAGGGCCATCAGCTCGCTCAAACGCGCTTCGTATTGCTGATGCTCCAGGACGAGGGCGCGAAATTCCGGATCAATGGCCATCAGATGCTCTTTGAGAGACACGGAGTTGGCATCCATTCCCCTCCCTCCTCGTGACGTGATCGTGGCCTCTTGTCCTGTCATCCTCATGCGCAGGGCGAATGGTAGTACAAAACCTCGGCAGAGGCAAGAAGTCACGTGCTGTGGAGGCTCAAGGCGCCTCGGAGAGCACCTTGCGCGGCTTCCGGGGAGAGGGGGGCACAGGGATTCTTCGTGTAAGATCGCGGGAAGGCTCCTACGCGATCGAAGACGCCGATGTGGTGAAGTCGCAGCGCATGAGGAGCGCGTCTTCTCGAGGATTCGTGTAGTAGTCCTTCCGACGGCCGCATACGGAGAATCCGAGCTGGCGATACAGGCATTGAGCCGGGAGGTTAGACATCCGTACCTCCAAAATCGCGCATCGCGCTCCGTGAGCTTGGGCCAGGGTTCGTCCCTCGCACAGCAGAGCGCGCGCGATGCCCTGACGGCGAAAGTTCGGATGTGTGGCCACGTTGTGAATATGCCATTCGTCGAACACGAGGGTGGAGCAGAGGAAGCCAAGGACGCGGCGGGGAATATCCGGGGCTTCCGGGCGGGCCACGAGAAGAATCGAGCGCTCCGGCAGGGCGAGTTCACGCGCGTAGCCGCGATAGCCCCACCGGCTCACCTGAGACACCTCTTCGATCTCGACCACTTCCGGAAGATCGTCCTCGCACATGCGATCAATCCGGAAGGGGATGAGACTGTGACCGCCATCGGACTTCCGCATCGGGAGGTCTCACGTAGAGCGCCTCGAGGGTCGCCCCTTCGAGGAGGATGCCCTCCGGGAATCGGCGGGCGGCTAAAGCCGCAACCGCGGGGGCGAGAAACGGGGGACGTTCAAGGAGCATCCATCCCCGCGCGGCCTGTGGAGCATGGGAATAGGAGACGAGCGTTCGTCCCCGGTGCCGCGCCGCGTCGGCCAGCGATGCTCTCAGGGGTGCCGCCGCATCGCATACGAAGACGAGCGTCTCTTGGTCCTCCAGCGAGGCGACCACTGTCTCCGGTCGCATCACGCTCGGTTCGCCGAGTGCGCGGAGCGCACCATCCGGAGCAATGTGAAAGAGCTGGACGTACACGTCGCCGCGCAGGGCATCCCGACAGGCGCAGATCGTTCCGCTCATGCCGGTGCTATAGGCCAAAGCCTCGAGGGCGCTGATGCCCAGAGCAGGTTTGGTGAGCGCCTGCGCGAACCCTGTGACCGACGCAATACCCACGCGCACGCCCGTGAACGATCCGGGACCGATTGCCACGGCGAAGAGCGCGATCTGTTCGAGAGGGAGTCCGGTGCGACGGAGGAGGAAATCCACATCCTCGTGGAGCATCTGCGAATGCGTTCCCGGACGCCAGCTCCCCACGACGGCCAGCAATTCCGACCCCTGTTGGAGGGCGATGCTCCCGCGCTCGGACGTCGTGTCCACGGCCAAAATCAGCGGCGCTTCTGAGGCGACGACAGTCCTTGTCCTCTCTCTGTGAGAATCGCTCATTTGACACGTCCGACAGGCAAATTATATATTCTGCATCCCTATGGAAACAACGCGAGCGCGCGAGGGGCGAATCGGGCCAGACATCTCCAAAGCGCGCGCACAGGGCCGGGGGGTCGGATGAGTTCCGGATCGCTCACGCCGATGCTCAAGCAGTACCATGAGATCAAGCGGCGCTACCCGGGCACGTTGCTCTTCTTCCGACTCGGCGATTTCTACGAGCTCTTTTACGAGGATGCGATCATCGGCGCGCGCGAGTTGGAGATCACGCTCACGGCGCGGCATAAAGAGCGTGGAGCTCCCGTGCCCATGTGCGGTGTACCGCACCATGCCGTGATGGGGTATATTGCGAAGCTCATTCGCAAGGGGTATCGCGTCGCTCTCTGCGATCAGGTGGAAGAGCCGAAGAGCTCCACAAAGCTCGTTCGGCGAGAGGTCGTGCGGATCATCACGCCCGGCACGGTCTTGGAGGGGCAACTGCTGGAGGCGAGCGAGAATAATTACCTGGCGGCCGTGTGTGGGACGGGAGAAGCGGTGGCCGCCAGTTTCCTCGATGTTTCGACGGGAGAGTTCGTCGTCACGGAGTTCGTCGGGGAGCGGGCGTGGGAGCAGCTTCTGGAGCAGATGGAAGCTTTCGCGCCGCGCGAGGTGGTGTACCCGAAATCTCTGGAGTCACTTGTGGCGGTGTATGTCCGGGGAGAGGCGGCGCCTTCCGAGGAGGGGGTGGATCGCGAGCGTCCCCGTGAGCGCACCGTTTTCGATCGAGCGGCGCGGACGCCGCTCGACGATTGGGTCTTCGACGTCGCTCATGCGCAGTCGCTCTTGTGCGAGCACTTTGGCGTTTCCACGTTGGACGGCTTTGACCTCGCCGGACACGATTTGGCCGTGCAGGCCGCCGGAGCGGCGCTCCATTACGTGCGCGAGACGCAACGGGCGCACGCGGCGCACATCAGTGGGATCTCCTTTTTCCGCCCCTCGGAATTTATGATCCTGGACCCGACGACGGTTCGGAACCTGGAATTGGTCGAGGCCTTGGATGGGTCGCGCGAGCATACGCTCTTTGCGGTGTTGAATGCGACGGTGACGGCCATGGGGGCGCGGCTGTTGCGGCAGTGGATCCTGCGCCCGTGTTGTCGTCTGGCGGAGATCGGAGCTCGACTCGATGCGGTCGAAGAGCTGGTGCGCCGAACTGTGCTGCGCGACCAGGTGCGCGCGCGCTTGAAGCGCATTCAGGATCTCGAGCGCTTGCTGGCGCGGGTGACCATGGGAACGGCCACGCCGCGCGACCTCGCTGCTGTGCGCCACAGCCTGGCCGTCGTGCCGGAGATCAAAGAGTTGTTGCGCGAGGCGACGGCCTCGCTGCTCGAAGTGCTGCGGGAGAGCCTGGATGAGTTGTCGGACCTGCGCGCGCTTCTGGAGGCGGCGCTCGTCGAGAATCCACCGGCGACGCTCGGCGAGGGACCGACGATCCAGAGAGGTTTCCACGCGGAATTGGACGAGCTGCGGGCGCTGGTGGCCGATGGCAAGAGCTACATCGCCCGATTGGAGCAGCAGGAGCGAGCTCGGACGGGCATCCCTTCGCTCAAGGTGAAGTTCAACCAGGTCTTCGGCTATTTCATCGAGGTGAGCAAGGCGAATCTTCATCTTGTGCCGCCCGACTACGAGAGGAAGCAGACGCTTGTCGGGGCCGAACGCTTCACAACGCGGGAGCTGAAGGAGTATGAGGCGAAGGTCCTCGGAGCGGAGGAGCGCATTCTGGAGCTCGAGCGGGAACTGTTTCATGGGCTGCGCGAGGAGGTGGCCCGGGCGACTCGCCGTCTTCAAGCGACGGCGCGTGCGCTCGCGCATCTGGACGTCGTGGCGGCTTTGGCGGAGACGGCCGTCCGTCGCCACTATCGGCGTCCCGTCGTGACCGAAGGGGATGAGCTCCTCATTCGCGCCGGACGTCATCCGGTCGTCGAGGTGCAGCTGGGTCGGTTCGTCCCGAATGATCTCTACATGAACAATACGACCGATCGGCTCCTCATCATCACAGGGCCCAACATGGGGGGCAAGAGCGTCTATCTCCGACAGGCGGCTCTCATCTGCATCATGGCTCAGATGGGGTCGTTCGTCCCCGCCGAGGAAGCTCGTGTGGGCCTTGTGGATCGCATTTTCACGCGTGTGGGATCCTCGGACAGCGTCGCCGGCGGGCGCTCGACGTTTATGGTGGAGATGATCGAGACGGCGAAGATTCTGAATACCGCCACGCCGCGCAGTCTCGTTCTGCTCGATGAGGTGGGGCGCGGCACGGCCACCTTCGATGGGCTCTCGATCGCGTGGGCTGTGGCCGAATATCTCCACAACAACGCCAATCATGCCGCTAAGACGCTCTTTGCGACGCACTATCATGAGCTGACGGAGTTGGCGCGTGTCCTCCCTGGGGTGCGGAATTACCAGGTCATGGTCAAGGAATCTCGGGGAGAGATCCTCTTCTTGCATAAGGTCGTCGAGGGGAGCGCGAATAAATCCTACGGGATTGAGGTCGCGCGATTGGCGGGATTACCGCGATCGGTCATCGCGCGCGCGCGGGAGATCCTGGAGAATCTGGAGGCGAACGAGCTGGATCCGATGGGACGGCCGCGATTGGCCGAGCATCTGCCGGGTCGAGAGGGATGGAAGCGTCAGCCCTCGCTCTTTGAGGCAGCTCATCGGTCGCTCCTTGAGGAGTTGCGCGCTCTGGATGTGGATCGGCTCTCTCCGGAGGAGGCGAAGCGGTGGCTTCAAGAAGCCAAGAAGAAGCTCCTCTGAGTCTCTCCGGGAGAGGGGAGCTCCGTCATCCGAGCACGAGGTTCTGTGTGACCCCGCGGAGGGGGAGAAGATCCCGGTGTGGTAGAATTATGGTGCGAGGAGACCGCCCATGGCCGACGTGAAAAAGGGAGCACCAAAGGCGTCGTCCGAGGAGCGTCCGGAGAAACGCCTCTTCTATGACTACCTTCGCCGGAAGGGATTGAAGCGGACGGCGCAGCGCGATCTCATCCTGGAGACCTTCTTGGAGAGCGAGAGGCACATCACAAGCGAGGATCTCTATCGCCGGGTTCGGGAGCGCGATCCGACCGTCGGGTTCACGACGGTCTATCGCACGCTCAAGCTGCTCACCGAGTGCGGGATTGCCCGCTCCATGCAACTCGGCGATCGGTACACGCACTACGAGCGCGGTCTGGATGAGCAGCATCATGATCATCTCATCTGCATCGAGTGCGGGGGGATCACCGAGTTCTTCAGCCAGCAATTGGAGAACATTCAGGCCGAAGTCGTGCGGCGGCACGGCTTCCAGATGGTGGATCATAGTCTGCGCATCTGGGGGATTTGTCGGGAATGTCAGCGGAAACGGGCATTCGAGAAGCGATGAAGAGTGCGACTCCCGTGCGAGCCGACTCCGACGTCGTCCTCGTTTTAGATTTCGGCTCGCAGTATACGCAGTTGATCGGTCGGCGGGTTCGGGAACTGGGCGTGTATTCCGAGATCGTCCCGTTTCATGTTCCTGTTGAACAGATTCGAGAGCGCGGGCCGCGGGCGCTCATCCTCTCCGGGGGACCGCGATCGGTCTACGAAGGGGGAGCACCGCGGTGCGATCCTGCGCTTTTTGAGGTCGGGATTCCGATCTTGGGCATCTGCTACGGGGTGCAACTGATGGCGCATCTGTTGGGGGGACGCGTCGTGCCCTCGGATCGGCGGGAGTATGGGGCCGCCCGCTTGACCGTTGTCGCCGAGAGTCCGCTCTTTGCCGGACTGCCTCGCGAGATGACCGTGTGGATGAGTCATGGGGATGAGGTGCAGGAACCGCCTGAGGGATTTCAGATCGTGGCCCGCACCGAGCGCGCCATTGGAGCTATCGCCTCTCCGGAACGAGGGCTCTACGGCGTGCAGTTCCATCCTGAGGTCGCCCATACCCCCTACGGGCGCGAGGTCTTGCGCCGCTTCCTCTTCGACATCGCCGGATGTCGGGGGGGGTGGCGTTTGAGCACCTTCATCGAGTCGGCCATCGAGCGGATTCGGGAGCAGGTCGGATCGGGACGCGCCCTGTGCGCGCTCTCCGGAGGCGTAGATTCGTCTGTCGCGGCGGCTCTTGTTGCTCGCGCCATCGGCTCCCGCGCCATCGGTCTCTTCGTAGATAACGGCCTTTTGCGCCGGGGAGAATTCGAAGAGGTGATGCGCGCGTACGCGCAGATGGGGATACGCGTGCGAGGCGTGCGCGCCGGAGAGCGCTTCTTGGAACGACTGCGCGGCGTCACCGATCCTGAGCAGAAGCGAAAGATCATTGGCGCGGAATTCATCGCCGTCTTTCGGGAAGAAGCGGCGCGACTTGGTCCGGTGGAGTTCCTCGTGCAAGGGACGACCTATCCCGATGTCATCGAGTCCACGTCCGTCCGAGGACCGTCGGCCGTCATCAAGAGCCATCATAACGTGGGCGGATTGCCGGAACTGCTCGGCTTCCGACTGATCGAACCTCTGCGCGAGTTATTCAAAGACGAAGTGCGCGAGGTAGGGCGGCAGTTGGGTGTTCCTCCGGAGATCTTGGAGCGGCATCCGTTTCCTGGTCCGGGGTTGGCCGTGCGCGTGCTCGGCGAGGTCACGCCGGAACGCGTGGAGATCGTGCGCGCCGCGGATGCTATTGTTCTGGAGGAGATTCGGCGCGCGGGATTCTACGGGCGGGTCTGGCAGGCCTTCGCCGTCTTACTCCCCATTCGGAGTGTGGGCGTCATGGGCGATGAGCGCACCTACGAGCAGACGATCGCCATTCGCATTGTCAGCAGTGTGGATGGGATGACCGCCGATTGGGTCCGCGTGCCCTATGAGGTGCTTGAGCGCATGGCCAATCGTATCGTCTCCGAGGTTCGCGGGGTCAATCGCGTCGTCTACGACATCAGCTCGAAACCGCCGAGCACAATCGAGTGGGAGTGACCGTCGCTCTCTTTCACGAGGACTTTCGCCGAGCGCGTTGGGCTCGGCTGAGCGCCTTCACGATCGGATCCTCGGGGTAGAGCTTCGCCATGATCGTGGTGAAAGCGCGGATGAGGTCCTCTCGCATCTGCGGCGTGTACGGATTATAGTGCTGGAGATCGGAGAAGAGCTGCCATGTGTCATGAGTCGTTTGCTCGATCACGCCGCGAATGGCCTCGAACCCTCTGGTCGTGATCTCTCCGGATTCGAGCGGCAGCTCGCCGAGGACGCGCCCCACAAAGTGCGTGATGCCCTGAGAGTACGCGGCTCGGCGATCGTGCTCGTCCGGAGACATCTCGATCACGCGCACGCCGCGTCGTTCCCAGAACGTTCTCCAGAACATGAGGGACGTCGCGCTCACTCGCAGTGGGCAGAAGACGATGCGCAGTCCCTGTAGGCCATCCTTCGCGCTGTCGGGGCCAAAGAGCGGGTGTGTTCCCAGGGCTTCGACCCAGGACGGCAGCTCGCGGTGCATCACCTGAAGGGGGTAGACCTTGACCGAGCACGTATCCACGATCAGGCGACCGGGGCGAAGATGCGGGCGAGCTTCTCGAAGTGCGGATTCGAATTCCGAGATGGGAACGGCGAAGAAGAGCACATCGGCCGCGCACGCCGCATCCAGGGATACAATGTCAACGCCGATCTCGCGGGCTGCTGCCTGATCAGGGTGCCGATCCACGACCACGACAGGGAAGTCGTCGCGAAGGATTCGCGCGAGCAATCGGCCGAAGCGGCCGAATCCGATAACCGCACATGTTCGCACATTCTCGCTCATCGTCTGGAAAGTAGCAGAGCGCCCCTTTCTTCGTCCAGGCAGATCGCCGTGATCAGGATCTCCGTGGGGGAATGTTCCCGTCGGAGACCGTAGTATCGAGAGGCAAACGGCTGTGGTATAATCGCCGAGGCGCGCGGGAAGATCATGGAGAGTCCCAAGCGATCGCAGCGCTCGTCAGAGCCTCGCGAGAGGGACGGAGCGTGCGGGGGGACAAGGAGTGCGAGCGCGGGGCAGGGAAGGGCGATGAGGCGTTCCCCGGGGGGACGTTGTGTGAGAGATCGGACGAGTGTGCGAAGAGGATCCCTCCGCGGGATGCCTGAGCCGTGGGAAAAGAAAAGCGCAACCGAAGGGTGTTGGGAAGCGTCCTTCGCAAAAAAAGGGCACAGAGGTCGTGAGGTGAGCGCGTGAATCGGGTGTTTGAGTGGCTCTTCAAATATCCGCCGGTCGTCTTCGAGCGAGGTGAGTTTTCGCTGGCTGCGCTCTCTTCGACGAGCACGTGGGTAGCGCTTGGAGCCGTTGCCATTGGGGGCGCGTACATGATCGCGCGGCGCCGGCGTCAGACGTTGTCCCGCCGCGTGAATATCGTGTTGCTCGGACTTCGGCTCGGCGCGCTCGCTCTTTTGGTCTTTTGTCTGCTGCAGCCGGTCGTGATCGTTCCTTCCGTCATTCCGCATCGCGCGATCGTTGCTCTGCTTGTGGACGATTCCCTCAGCATGACGATTCGGGACGTGGATGGTCGGTCGCGCTGGGACGTCGTACAGACGCTCCTCGTCCCGGAGAGTCCCTTTCTTCGTCGGCTGGCATCGAAGTTCCGCGTGCGTCTGTTTTCGCTGGGCGGGGAGGAACGGGCGTCGCGAGCCGAAGCTCGGCGGACGGATCTGGCGGCGGGGCTTGAGCGCGTGCTCGAGAGCCTTCGAGGAGAGCCTGTGGCTGCGCTCCTTTTGCTGAGCGATGGCGCGCACAACGTGAAGCGAGATCTCTCGACCGTGCTTCCGCACTATGTCGCGCGGCGCGTCCCCATTTACACGATCGGCGTGGGGGCGGAACACATGGAGTCGGATATCGAGGTGGTGCGCGCCAATGTTCCGCGGTGGGTGCTCAAGGGATCTTCGGTGCAAGCGGATCTCCTGCTTCGCTGCGGGCGGAAGCTGAATCGTCGGGTGACGATTCGCGTCCTCGAGGATGAGCGAGTGCTTCAGGTCACGGAGATCGAGTGCGCGGGAGGACGAGAGCCTCAGGCGGTCTTCCTCGACGTCATGCCCTCGGGGAGTGGGATTCATCGCTACACGTTCCTTGTGGACCCTCAGCCGGGAGAGCTGATCCTCGAGAACAATCGTCTGGACGCCATCGTGAACGTTCGGGATGAGGCCGCGCGCGTGCTGTACATCGAGGGGGAGCCGCGATGGGAATACGGGAAGATACGTGCGGCTGTGGCTGAGGATGAGCAGCTTCATCTCGTCTCGGTCGTGCGCACGGCCCGAGGGAAATTCTATCGTCAAGGGGTTGAGAGCGGGGAGGAGTTGGTGAAGGGATTTCCGGAGCATCCGGAAGAGCTTTTTCGGTTCCAGGGGCTGATCCTCGGTAGTGTGGAAGCCGGGTTCTTCACCCGCGAGCACTTGGAGTGGATGGAAGCCTTCGTCTCTCGGCGGGGTGGAGGGTTGCTCATGCTCGGTGGGCCGCGCGCGTTCTCGGCCGGAGGATATGCCTTGACGCCGGTGGCGGATGTTCTGCCGGTGGAGCTTCGACGTCCGTCGGACGCTCCGCGCGAAGATGGGGGGGAGGGAGCACCCGATGTCGCGGCGTATGCGCCGCGACTGACCGATGCCGGACGCGAGCATCCGCTCACGCGGTTGCGGGCGGATCGGACGGCGAACGAACGTGCGTGGCGGGCTTTGCCTCGCATCACCATTCCCGAGCTGTTCACTCGCGCCAAACCTGGCGCTCTCGTTCTGCTGGAGGGGGTGAAGGCCTCGCGCGAGAACGTTCGCCCGATCCTGCTCGCTGTGCACCGGTATGGACGCGGCCTCGGTCTCGCCTTCACGGCTTCGGACTCTTGGCGCTGGCAGATGGAGATGAACGCCGCCGATCTCTCGCACGAGACGTTTTGGCGGCAGATGTTGCGGTATCTCGTCAGCTTCGCGGACGATCCCGTGAGCTTTCGGACCGAAACGGATGCGTATGAGGTGGGAGATGAAGCGCTCCTCCGGATCGAGGTGCGCGATGAGCTGTTTCGTCCTCTCGCGGACGCTGTCGTCGAGGTGGACATACGGACGCCCCAGGGTGCGATCGAGCGCCTGCGCGCGAGTCCTTCCTCCGAGAATGAGGGAGAATATGTCGGCAGGCTCAGTGTGCGAGAGCCGGGCCTTTATCGTCTCCGAGCTTACGCCCGGCGTGGTGATCGCACTCTCGGAGAGGCGGAGACCTCTCTGATCGCGACGGTGCCGGATCGAGAGTATCGTCAGGCCGAGCACAATGTGGAGCTGCTGACATGGCTGGCTCGAGAAACAGGCGGGCGATACTTTCCCATTTCGGAAGCCGCGGCACTACTGCCGGAGCTGGAGTATTCGGCGAGCGAGTATTCGGTTCCGGTCACCAAGGAGCTGTGGGATATGCCGATTGTCTTCCTCCTCCTTGTGGGACTTCTCTCACTGGAGTGGGCACTGCGGAGACGACACGGATTGATATGAGCGGGGGAGTTTTCAGAAAAGTAGGAAGAGTGGCGCTTCTGGGGCCTTTGCTTCTCGGGATTCCTGCGCGGGATGTCTCATGCGCGGATGGCGTGGGGGGTACCCCGAGGGAGGGAGCGCCGGATTCCCGGTTCGCCGTGATCGTGCGCGGTCTCGGGGGGGATCCCACGTTCGACCGAGAATTCGCAGCGTGGGCTGAGCGCCTCTGCCAGATCCTTCGCGAGCGAGGAGGATTCCGCCCGGAAGCTATTTTCGTCCTCGCTCCGGATAGTCAGGGGTGCTCACCGAATACGGCGCGGGCGACCGCCGAATCCCTCCGGCGGGTCTTCGAGAGGCTCCGCGCCGAGAGCACGGAAGAGAGCCTCATTGTCATCGTTCTCATCGGACATGGGAGTTTCGATGGGGAGCGCGGATATTTCCATGTGGTAGGGCCGGATCTTTCCGCGGAGGACTTCGGCGCGCTTCTGCAGGGAGTGAAAGCCCACCGGATCGTTTTCGTGAACACCGCCAGCGCCAGTGGGGCCTTCCTCCCCGTCTTGAGCGGTCCTGGGAGGATCGTCATCACAGCGACGCGCAGTGGCCACGAACGGCAGGCCACGGTCTTCGCTTCCTATTTCATCGAAGCGTTGGCGGATGCACGAGCGGATGCCAACAAAGATGGGCGCATCTCGTTTACGGAAGCGTTCACCTTCGCCGCCCGCATGACAGCAGAGCATTACGCCCGACAAGGGCTTTTGGCGACGGAGCACCCTCTTCTGGATGATAACGGTGATGGCGTGGGGCATCCTGAGGCGACCGGGGGAGATGGGGAGGTGGCGCGAACCGTTTATGTGGAAGCGTCGGGCGATCTCGATATGGGGGACGAAGAGGTGCGGGCGCTCCTTCGCGAGCGCGACGCCCTCCTGCGCAAGATTGAGGAGGTGAAGGCTCGCAAGGCGGAGATGCGTCCGGAGGAGTATGAACGGGAGTTGGAGCGATGGCTCGTCGAACTGGCGAAGCTCACCGAGCGTCTCGCCGCGCGGCGGAATAAGCCATGATCCGATTGAAGACCACAGTTCCTGTTCCTCAGAGAAGCACGGGGATTGCCCCCCGGGCGTACGGTGTGGCCGGAGCGCTTCTCCTTCTTCTGCTCGGATTCAGCGAGGGACGCGTATGGGCGCAATCGGCGGTCGAGGCAGGGATGGAGAAGCTTCGGCGCGGAGAGTATGAGGAAGCGATCGCCATGTTTCGGGCTCTCGTAGAGCGAGAGCCGGATCGGGATCCCCACGCGATCCCCAGATCGCAGGAGATGCTCCAGCAGGCGCGCGCCGTCGAAGGGATGATCACAGCCCTTGTGGAGACGGGACGCTATGAGGAGGCCGAGAAAGTGGCCCTCGGGTTTTTGGCGCGGGCGTCTTCGCTCGAAGAGCGCCAGCGGGCACGCGTGTGGATGGTGCTCGGAGAAGTGTACGCGGTGACCGGTCGGTATCCGGAGGCCCTGGAGGCTCTGGATCGCGCGCGCGCGTCCGGGGAGATCCTTCGAGCGAGCGTGCGCACGGGGATGATTCTTTGGCAGATGGGGCGGATTGAGGAAGCGCGCGCTCTGTTTCAGCGTCTTCACCAGAGGGCGCTCGTATCTGAGCTTCGCTCAGCGGAAGATCTGACGTGGATGGCCCGCGCGCTTGTGTATCTGGATCGCCCCCATGAGGCGAACGATCTCTATGCAGAAGCGATCGAGCGCGACCCGTCGTTTCTGGAAGCATATCTGCAGGCGGGCGATCTCTTCATCGAGAAGTACAATTATGCCGAGGCGGCCGGGTTCTTTCGCGACGCTCTGCGGATCAATCCCCGGTGTGCGCGCGCTCACGTGGGGCTTGCGCGCAGCGCGCGGATCGAGGGGGGAGCAGAAGCCTTTGCTCATGTGCAGAGGGCGCTCGCGGTGAACCCGCGCCTCAGTGAGGCTCACGACCTAGCGGCTGCGCTCCTTCTGGAGGTCGGCGAGATCGAGGCGGCGGAACGCCACCTGGAGCAGGCGCTTCGCGTGAATCCGCACTCGCTTTCGACGCGCGCTTATCGGGCCGTGGCTTTTTACCTGCAGGATCGCCGGGCGGATCTGGAGGAGGAGATCCGTCGGGTGCAGAGCGTGAATCCGCGCCCCGGGGAGGTGTACGCTGTGCTCGCCGAGTTCGCCGCGCTCAACCGCCGGTATCTGGAAGCCGTCCACTTTGCGCAAAAAGCCGTGGAGCTCTCGCCGTGGCTGTGGCGGGCGTGGGCGACCCTCGGCCTCAATCTCTTGCGCGTGGGGCGCGAGGCGGAGGGACGGGAGGTTTTGGAGCGAGCCTTCGCGGGCGATCCGTTCAACGTGTGGGTGAAGAACACGCTTGATTTGCTCGACCGTCTGCGCGGGTATTCGGAGACGGCCACGGAGCATTTTCTCATCCGCGCGGCTCCCTCGGAGAGCCCCGTTCTCGCTCCGCTTGTGGCCGAGGTCCTCGAGCGGGCTTATGCGCAGCTCACCGAGCGGTATCAGTTCCATCCCGAAGGGCCGATCATCGTCGAACTGTTCCCGAACCATGAGGACTTCGCGGTGAAGACCGTAGGGCTGCCGGGTCTGGGCGCGCTCGGCGCCTGTTTCGGACGCGTGATCGCCATGGATTCGCCTTCGGCGCGTCCCCCCGGTTCGTTCAACTGGGCGAGTACCGTGTGGCACGAGTTCGCTCATGTGATCACACTGCAAGCGACAGCCTCTCGGATTCCTCGCTGGCTTTCCGAAGGCATCTCGGTGTATGAGGAGCGGAGAGCGCAGCCCGGCTGGGGGCAACAGTGGACGCTCGATTTCGTGCGCGCGTTTGGAGAAGGGCGATTCGTTCCCTTGCGCCATCTGGAAGCGGCCTTCCTTCGTCCGTCGTCTCCGCAGGCGCTCTCGCTCGCCTACTTCCAGGCCTCCTTGATCGTGGAATTCATTGTCGAGCGCTTCGGTTTTGAGCGTTTGCGACTCCTGCTCACGCTCTACCGGCAGGGGGGGCGCACCGAGGACGTCTTTCCCAAGGCCCTCGGCCTCACCGTGGAGGAGCTCGAGCGGCTCTTTCACGAACGCGTGGCTCAGGAGATCGGACCCTATTGGGCGCGTCTCGATCGTTCGCTGCTCGCGCGCGAGGACGTCTCCGAAGAAGAGTTGCGCGAGGCGCTCGCGCGACATCCGGAGAATGTCATCGCGCATCTTCGCTTAGGACGCCTCTATCGAGCGCGCGGGGAGATGGAACGGGCTCTCACCCATCTCCGTGAAGCCGTGCGCCTCTTCCCCTTCGCTACGGGACCCGGGAACGCTTATGAAGAGCTTGCGGCGATTCTCGAAGAACGAGGGGATGAGGCCGAAGCCTTGCAGGTACTGCGGGAGTGGGTGGCCCGAGAGGAGACCAATCGTGAGGGGCAGTGGCGGATTCTGCGTTTGGCCTTGAAGCTCGGACGGATGGAGAGTGCGGAGGAAGCGCTCGAGGCGCTCCTTGCGCTTCAGCCTCTGGATCGGGACGTGCACCGTCAGATTGGCGAGTTGTCTCTGCAGCGAAATCGTCCGGAGCGGGCCGTGCGCGCTTTCTCTGCCGTCCTGCATCTGAACCCTCCGGATCGTGCGGAGGCGCATTATCACCTCGCGCAAGCCTTGCTGGCGAAGGGAGCGCTCGCGGAGGCGCGACGCGAGGTCTTGCGCGCATTGGAGATTGCGCCCGCGTTTGAGAAGGCGCAAGCGCTTCTTTTGAAACTCGTCAGGAGGGAGGAGCCGTGAGGTCGCGAAATCGCCGACGTGTATGGCGCGCCGGGATCATTGGGTGCGCGGTGGCTTTGTTGATCGGGGGGACGTCGTTCCCAGGATCCCCGCGCACCTTGAGGGGAGAGCCTCCCGGGACTCCCGTCGCGTGGGAGGGCCTGAGGGGAGCACCTCCGTCGGGTCTTGATCTGACGGCCCTTTCGAACCGGTTCACCTTCGCCCGTATCCAGTTCGGGGGGCGATTCTCTTCGCGCGCATTCTTCGGCGCTGTGCCGCCCTGGGCGCACGATTATCCGCGCGGGGGACGCCACTTGATGAAGATCCTGAGCGAAGTCTCCCTGATGCGCGTGAACCCTGACGAAGTGATCCTTCGCTTTGATGACCCGCGGCTCTTCCAATATCCTTTCGCATATCTCTGCGAGGTTGGGTTCATGGAGCTGAGCGATCGGGAGATCGAGGGGTTGCGCGAGTATCTGCTGCGGGGCGGATTCCTCATCGTCGACGATTTTCGCGAGGAATGGGCGCTGGAGAATCTCCGCGCCCATGTGCGCCGCGCGTTCCCGGATCTGGAGCTGGAGGAGCTGGACCTCTCGCACCCCATCTTCAATTGCTTCTTCAGCATCCGGACGCTGGACGTAACTCCCCCCTATGGCGACGGTGTGCCCAAGTTCTTCGGGCTCTCGGATAAGAAGGGGCGCTTGATGATGATCGTCAACTATAACAACGACATCAGCGAATACTGGGAGTGGGCGGATGATCCGTTCGCGCCCATCGAGTATACGAACGAAGCCTTCAAATTCGGCGTGAATTACGCCATCTATGCCGTGACGCATTGAGCCGGGGACTCCCGCGTGGGAACCCCGAGATGTTCACAGGAGGCCGAAGCGATGCGCATCAACAGAGCTGGTGATCCCTCCCTCGACGAGATGGTGCTGGAGAAGCTCGTTCGGGCGAAGGAGCGCATTCTCGGGGAGATCCGGAAGGTGATCATCGGGCAGGACGAGGTCATCGAGCAGGTCCTCATCTCGCTCTTTGTGGGAGGGCATTCGATCCTCACCGGAGTGCCGGGCTTGGCCAAGACGCTGTTGATCAAAACCATCGCCAGCGCCCTCGATCTCACGTTCAAGCGCATTCAGTTCACTCCGGATCTCATGCCGAGCGATATTACGGGGACGGAGGTCATCGAGGAGGATCGGGCGACGGGCAAGCGACATTTCCATTTCGTCCCGGGACCGATTTTCGCCAACATCGTCCTCGCGGACGAGATCAATCGAACGCCGCCGAAGACGCAGGCGGCGCTCCTGGAAGCGATGCAGGAGGGAGCGGTGACGGTGCAGGGGGTGACCTATGAGCTGCCGAAACCGTTCTTTGTGCTGGCGACGCAGAATCCGATTGAGCTGGAGGGGACATATCCGCTTCCGGAGGCGCAACTGGATCGCTTCATGTTCAACATCAAGATCGGTTATTTGAGCGAGGAGGAGGAGGTGGAGGTCGTGCGCGCGACGACGGTGCCGCAAGATGTCGTCGTCGAGCGGCAGATTACGGGGCAAGAGATCATCGCGTTTCACCGCTTAATCCGGCAGGTGCCGGCCGCCGATTCGGTCATCCGTTATGCTGTTCGCCTGGTAGGAGCGAGCCGCCCCGAGAACGGGACCTTCGATTTCGTCCGCCGGTGGGTCAACTGGGGGGCGAGCTTGCGGGCCTCGCAGTTTCTCATCTTGGGGGGGAAGGCACGCGCCATTTTGAATGGTCGGTACCATGTCTCCTGCGAGGACGTGCGGGCGCTCGCCTATCCTGTCTTGCGCCATCGCATCCTGGTGAACTTCCATGCCGAATCCGATGGTGTGACCTCGGAGGAGATCATCCGCCGTCTGCTGGAGGCCGTGCCGGAACCAACGTCTGGGCTCTCCGTATGAATCGCGTGGATAAGGAGGCGCGTCCGACATTTCGATTTCTTCGCCCTGAGGTGTTGGCGAAGATCTCTTCGCTGGAGCTTCTGGCGCGAACGGTCGTCGAGGGGTTCCTCGCGGGACTGCATCGCTCGCCCTACATGGGCTTCAGCACGGATTTCGCGGAATATCGCCCCTATCTGCCCGGTGACGACCTCCGGTATCTCGATTGGAAAGTTCTGGCGCGAACCGATCGAGCGTACATCAAGAAGTTTCGCGGCGACACAAATACGCGGTTGTACCTCCTGGTGGATGTGAGCGCTTCGATGTCCTATCGGCTTCCGCCGGGGATCGAGAAGCGGGAGTACGCGTGTTATCTGGCGGCGTCGCTCGCTTATCTCGCGACGCGACAGAACGACGCGGTCGGGCTGATGGCGTTCGACCGGACGATCCGGGAGTATCTCCCGGCGCGGTGGCGTCCGGGGCAACTCCATCTGATCCTGAGCGCTTTGGAACGATTGCCGTGGGGAGGGACGTCGGCGATCGCCGAAGCCCTGCAGCGCAGTGCGGAGCGCATACGACGGCGCAGCATGATCGTGCTCCTCTCGGATTTGTACGAGCTGCCGGAGAGGCTCGGACCGGCCCTGCGGCGGCTTCGCTCCCACGGGCAGGATCTCATCGTCTTCCACATTCTGGATGAGTCGGAGGTGACGTTCCCGTTTTCCGAACCCGCGCGCTTTGTGGATATGGAGACGGGGGAGGAGGTGCCCGTCGCTCCCGAGGCGTTCCGAGCCCGCTACCGCGAGGCCCTGCATCGGCATCTCGAGGAGATCGAACGCCTCTGTCGGGCGCATGGGATCGAGTATCAGCGAATGCTCACGACGCAACCGCTCGATTGGGCGCTTTATGCCTATCTCGGGCGGCGGGCTCGCCAGAGGGATGGGCGATGTCGTTTCTGAGTCCCTGGTTTCTGCTGGGTGCGCTCGCCCTCATTGTGCCAATTCTCATTCATCTGAGGCGGCGCGAGCCGCAGTCGCGCATCCCGTTCGCTTCTGTCCTCTTGCTCCGCCACGTTTCCGAGCCTGTGCGGGGTGCTCCCCGCCATCCTCAGATCGCGCGGGGATCTCATGAGCAACGCCGACGCTTGCATTATTGGATCCTCTTCCTCGTGCGTTCGCTGGCCGTGCTCTTGCTTGTTCTGGCGTTCGCGCGCCCGTATTGGCGCGGTCACAGCGGAGGGGGGCATTCGGAGACGGCGATTGTTCTGCTTGTGGATACGTCGTTCAGCATGCGCTATGGCGCGCGATTCTCTCGCGCGCAAGAGAAGGCCGAGGAAGTGCTCGCGCGCGCGCCCGAAGGGGCTCGCGTGGGTGTGGTGGGATTCTCCACAGCTGTCCACGTGCGAGCCCCACTGTCCCCCGATCGAGAGAAGGCGCGTGCCGCCGTGCGCGCACTGCGTCCTACATTTCGCGCCACCGATTACGCGCTGGGAATACGTGCGGCGCTCTCGCTGTTTGAGCGTTCCGACCAAGAGGCGCTCATCTACCTCATCTCCGACTTTCAGCGTTCGGAATGGCGGACGGAGGCTTTTGATCTTCGCCTTCCGCAGGGCGTGCGCCTAGTGCCGGTTCCCGTCGCCTCTGAAGGAGGCGGGAACCGTGCCATCCTGGACGTGCGCGCGCTCTCGCGCGTGGTGCACCCGAGATATCCGGAACGGCTCTCGGTGCGCGTGGGGAATTTCCGGGATGCGCGAATGCGGACGACCGTGCGCCTGTTCGTCAACGATCGGCTCGTGCAAGAACAAGCGGTCGCCCTCGAGCCGGAGGCCATTGCGACGGTCGGATTCACCGACTTCCCTCTCGATCCGGGATTCAATCGCATCCGCGTGGAATTGGATCCCGATGAGTTGCCGGAGGACGATCGCTTTGTCCTTGTCATTCGGCGTGAGGCGCCGAAACCCATTCTCGTGCTCGAGGGCTCTCGAGCGCGCTCGGGATATCCCCCGGTGGGGGGCCCAGCGGAGCGAGCGAGTTTCTATGTGCAGAATGCGCTTCTGGCCGACGAGGCGTTCGAGCCGGATCGGGTTCTCGTGCGGTCATTCGCTGAGGCGAGGCCGGAGGAGATCGCAGGTGCGGAAGCTCTTCTGCTTGTGGATCCCCCGTCGCTCGATCCGACGTGGAACGCGGCTCTTCGAGAGTTCGTCCATAGGGGCGGAGGGCTCATTCTCGCGCTTGGCTCTCAGACGGACGTGCGCGCCTTCAATGCAGGGCTTGGTCCGTGGCTGGGCGTGCGCATCGAAGGGGGATATTCTGAAACCCCATCCCTGCTGACGGCGATCGAGACCGATCACCCGATCTTCCGCCCCTTTGCGGACCCGCGACGAGCGAATTTCTCCCGCGCGCGGTTTTACGGGTATATGCGGCTGGCGCTCGAATCCGCGGGCGGGGTATCCCAGCGGGGGAGCCCCGGCGGCGCGGCTTCGGTTCTGGCGCGATTTCACGATGGGGGGCCGGCTCTTGTGGAGATCGCGCGCGGGCGCGGGAGAGTTCTCGTGCTCGCTTTCGGTCTCGATGCGCGTCGGAGCACTCTGCCGCTTACGCCGCTGTATGCCCCCCTCATTCACCAGATGCTCGTGTCTGTGACGGGTGCTGCATGGAGTCCCCATGCGCTCTCCGGATCGCGGGGGATGTCCCCGCCGCCGGCGTTCCGCGTGGGAGAGATCGTCGTCCTGGAGAGGGCAGAGGGAGCACCACACGCCACTGGGGCCCTCACGGTAGGGTACCCTGCGCGATCGCATGGGGACCCCGGTCCACCCCATGTGATCTCGCGATCGCATGGGGACCCCGTGTCGGAGAGGCTCGGCATCGTGTATGCTCCCGATGGAGAGCGTTTGCCCATAGGGCGTCCTCCATCGGATGAAGGGCTTTCGGGAGAGTCCCTGCGCTTCACACCGGAGCAGGTGGGTTTTTACCGTGTGCGGCGCATGAGCGGTGATGAACCCATTGCGGTCAATGTCGAAGCAGGGGAATCGGACGTGAGGCCGATGGGCGAGGCGGAGCTCGCTCGACGTCTGGCAGTGCTGGGCGAGGGCGCGGCATCCGATGTCCCTGCGTCGAAGCAGGGAAGCACTCTCCTGAGCGCGGACAACGAGCGTGCTCTCACAGGATCCCCCCGCGATCTGCAGGTCGCGGGGGATACCCAAACAGCGTGGCGCATGCTGCTTGTGGCCGCGCTCCTGCTTCTTCTCTCGGAGGTTGTCCTCGCGGAGCGCGTTCGGTGGGAGTCCCGCGTGGAGATATGGTTCACAGGGATGTTCTTCGGGCACCCCACGCGATTGCCCGGGGTACCCCGTCGTGGGGGTCTCAGTCGCGTGGGGAGGCGTCGTCGTATGGGCGCCTCTTCGCCACAGGAGGTGGAACGATGATGACGCTCCAGTCTTCGGAGGCTCTTTATCAGTTCGTGCATCGCCTGCGTCGGCGATGGATGTGGGGGTATCTGCTGCAGCGCGCGACGTATTGTGGAGTCGCAGTCCTCGGAGGGGTGATTCTTGCCGGGATCATAGCTGCGCGCGCGCCAGTGGCGCCGGAGACGATCGTGGCGCTCCGCGTGGGCACGATCGCTCTCCTTCTGGTCGCCGTGTATGTGGGCATTCTCCGACCCCTTCGTCGTCCTCCCGATCTCGTGACGTTCGCGCGCTTTATTGAGGAGCGGGAACCTCGGCTTGAGGACCGGTTGGTGACGGCCGTGGAAGTTCTCTCTCGGACGGGGGAGGTAGGGTCCTCTCGCGAACATGGGCCCGACGCGATGGGCGTGCGCGCGCATCCCGAACAGTTTTCGTCGGTGCTCATTCATCGGTTGATCGCTGATACGCACGCACAGTGCTCTGCCGTGAATGCGGACACCGTTCTTCCCGCGCATGTTCTGCGCCGTCGAGCGCTTCGTGCGGGAACGCCTCTTGTCCTCTTCGCGCTGTTGGCGATCTTCGGTCCGGAATCATGGCGTGCGGGTTGGCAGCGCCTCTACTGGCCGTGGACGATCGCTGCGCCGCCGACGTTTGCGATTCACGTCGAGCCCGGAAGTGTGCGAATCCCCCGCGGATTGGATCAGATTGTGACGGCCACGCTCCAAAATTTCGACGCGGATTCAGCGCGCCTCATTTTCCGATGGGAGGGAGAGTCGGAGTGGCAGGAGCAGCCGATGGAGGTCGCGGATCGCGGGAGGGCACCGCGAACGTTTCGATTCCTCTTCTCCAATATCCAGCGAACGCTCGAATACTTCATAGAGGCTCGTGCTGTCCGCTGGGGCCCCCACGCGCGTGGGGTACCCCGCTCTCCCACGTTCCGCATCGAGGTGGTGGACTGGCCGCGCGTGAACCGGCTGGAGTTGCTCTACATCTACCCGGCGTATACGGGGGAGGCGCCGCGACGGGTGGAAGACGGGGGGGATATAACAGCCGTTCGGGGAACGCGAGTGATGGTGACGGCGTACCTCGGTCCTTCTGAGGGAGCATCCGGGGATGGGCGCGTGCACGATGTGCGCATCGTCTTCGACAATGGGACGTCGCTGCGTATGACGCCGAATGACTCCGGAGGGACATCCCCAGTAGGGTTCACAGCGCAGATCGTCGTCACGCGAGCGGCGCGGTACCATATTCGCGTGCAGCCGCTTGTGGGCGAGAGTTACATCGCCTCGCGCGAGTATACGATTACGGTGCTTGAGGATACCCCGCCGACGGTCGTCGTTGAGAAGCCCGGGCGCGATCTGAGCGTCACGGCCCTTCAGGAGGTTTTCACCGAGGCGCGCGTCGAAGACGACTATGGCGTCGCGCTCGCGGAGTTGCGGTATTCGGTCAACGGTGGACCGGAGCAAAGCATTCCTCTCTATCGGGCGTCGGGCCGGCCTGCTCGCACGATCACGGGATCGCACACGTTCTTCCTCGAAGAGCTGAATCTGGAGCCCGGTGATGTCATCAGCTACTACGTTCGCGCGCGAGATAACAATGCCGTGACAGGGCCGAGCGAGACCGTGAGCGATATCTACTTCCTCGAGGTGCGGCCGTTCGACCGGCGATTCCGTCAGGCGCAGCAGGCACCGGAAGGTCAGGGAGCGGGGGAGCGCCCGAGCGCTTTCGCTGAGCGGCAGAAGGAGATCATCGCCGCGATGTGGCGCGTCCTCCGGGAGAAAGAGCGCACTTCGGCTGAGGAGTTTCGAGCGAATCTGAACACGCTCGAACTCGCGCAGACCACGTTGCGCGAGGATGTGCAGGTCGTTGTGGATCGGATTCGACGGCGGGTGGGGGATAGATGGGAGGGGATGGAGGATTTCAAAAAGCTCGTGGAATCTCTGAGCGCCGCTCTCCGAGAGATGGAGGGCGCTCTTGAGGAGCTGCGAGCGCACCGTCTGAAGGAGGCTCTGCCCTTTGAGCAGCGCGCGTATCAACAGCTTCTTCGCGCTGATTCCATATTTCGGGAGATTCAGGTGGCTCTTGCCTCCCGTGCTGATGGTGGGGGAAATGTGCGCGCCCAGGATCTGGCCGATCTCTTTGAGCTGGAGCTGGACAAGATGAAGAATCAGTACGAGACGATCCGACGCGATCGCGGTCAGGCTCGGGATCGGCACTTGGAGGAGCTGGAGCGGAAGCTTCGAGAGCTGGCCGAACGGCAGCAGCGACTTCTGGAGCAGAATCTGCGGCGCGAGGCATCGCGTTCCGGGGGAGAGGGGAGCGATACGGTCGAAGATGTGCGCGAGTTGGCGCGGCAGCTTGACCGCTTGACGCGGGAGCGACCGAGGGCCGACTTGGAGCAGGTTCGCCGGCAGTTGGAACGTGCCGCGCGCGAGATGCAGCGCGCGCGCAGTGCGACGACAGAGAGCGAGGCTGCGGCGCATCGGTGGCAGGCGCTGGAATATTTGCGGGAAGCGCAGCGTCAGCTCCAATCTGCCCGCCGGTCGCAGCTTGGAGAGGAGATCGCCCGAGTGCGCGATCGCGCGCGCCAAGCGCGCCAGAATCAGGAGCGGATTGCGCGCGAGGTCGAGCGTCTCGCCGGAGAGACCGGACGGCCCTCATCGCCCGCTGAATGGGACGCGCTTCGCGAGCGAAAATCCGCACTCGCCGAAGAAGTGGCGCAGTTGCGACAGCAGATCGAAGAGACCGCGCGACGAGCTCGGCAGGAGAACCAGGCCGCAGCCGCCCGAAGCCTCTCCACTGCCGCTGACACCATTCGGCGGCATCGCCTCCCTGAAAGCATCGAGCAGGGGAATCGAGCGCTCGACTCTCAACGGGCCGCCGAGCGAGAGCGCGCGATTCAGAGGGCTTTGGATGAGGTCGTGCGCCATCTGGACGAAGCCGCGCGAAACGCCGGGGCGCGTCCCTCGGAGGATCGTGTGGCCGAAGCGCGAGAACGCGCGCGCCGCCTGGCCGAGAGCCTCGAATCGCTTCGCGATCGGCTCTCGGCACAGCGCGCCCGTAGGGAAGGCTCGCGATCCGAATCCCGTTCTTCACCGGAGTCCCCACAAGCGTCACGCATGACCGAAGCACGCGGCGCCATGCCCGAACCTTCGCGCGAGCGGTCCGCCGAAGGGCGCACAAGCGACGTGCGGACGAATCCTCTGGGGAGTCGGGGCCCAGCCCGGGATTCCACCGCCGATGCCTCAGCCTTTGGGCAGCCTCGACCGCGAGCCGGACGTGACTGGGGCCCCCACGCGATCCAAAGATCACGTGAGGTACCCCGTCTCGAAGAGGCTCTCCGACAGCTTCGACGCGAACTCGATGAGCGCGTACGGGAGGCCGAGCTGTTATGGCGCAACCTCCCGCGCGATCTTGCGGATGACGCCTATCGGATCCTCGCCGAGCTGCGACGACTGGACGAGGCACGGCTCTTCGATGATCCCGAGGAGATCGAGCGCTTGAAGCGCCACGTGCTCGATCCGTTGCACCGATTGGAATGGGAGTTGAGCCGTCGGTTGCCGGAGAACATGGGCGCGGACCGATTGCGGCGGACAGAGGAGGCAGCCGTCCCTCCCGAGTATCAGCGCTTGGTCGAAGCCTACTATCGGCGGCTCGCCCGCTCTCCGAAATAGAACGGATCACCCGAGCGAGAGGGGTATCCCACGTGGAGATCCCGGTAGCAGGTTCGAGGAGACGTGATGGCAAGCGGGACATTTTGGATTCCTTCGTTCTGGGGTACCTCAGGTGGGGACCCCACTGGGGCCCCCACGTGGGGTACCCCGAGAGGTTTTCGTACGTGCGAGGACATTGGTCGAGGAGGTGTCCTGTGCCGACCCGTTTCCACCGATTCACTCGCTTGCTCCTTGGGAGCATTCTGATGCTCGTCGTGAGCATCACGTCGGCTTGGCCTGCGCAACGTCCCTACGACATTCTCATTCGCGGCGGTACGGTGATTGATGGCACGGGAGCGCCGCGCTTCCGTGCCGATGTGGCGATCCGAGGGGATCGGATCGTGCGGGTGGAGCCGGCGGGAATTTCGGCGGACCAGGCTGCCCTTGTGCTCGATGCCGAAGGGCTTATTGTCGCGCCGGGATTCATTGACAACCATGCCCATATCGCCACCACTATTCACGAGTATCCGCTGGCGGAGAACTTCCTTCGTCAGGGAATTACGACCATCCTCGCCTCCTTGCACAGCGGCGATCAGCCTTGGCCACTCGACGCCTATGTGGCTTCCCTTCGAATCGCCCCCAATGTGGGCTTTTTCGCCGGCCATACTTGGATTCGGAAACAGGTGCTGGGGTTGGAGAATCGCGCGCCTACGCCTCAGGAGTTGGAGCGCATGAAGGAGCTCGTTGAGCAGAGCATGAGACAGGGCGCGCTCGGCCTCTCAACGGGATTGCTTTATGTCCCGGCCTTTTACGCGGAGACTGAGGAGATCATCGAGCTCGCCAAGGTCGCCGCGCGCTATGGAGGGATTTATGTCACCCACATGCGCGACGAAGGGCCGGGGCTGATTCGCTCCGTCCAAGAGACGATTCGTATCGCTCGCGAGGCCAAGATCCCGGCGCAGATCAATCACCACAAGGTCGTCGGAGCTGCCCAGTTCGGGTGGAGTCGTCAGACCCTGGCGATGATTGATGCGGCTCGTGCCGAAGGGCTGGACATCACGCACGATCTCTATCCGTATACCGCTTCCAGCACAGGCTCCAGCATCCTCTTTCCTCAATGGGCCTTGGCCGGCGGAGCTCAAGCATTCGCCAAACGGATCGCCGATCCGCAAACGCGCTCCCGAATCGAGCAAGAGATGCGCGCGATCTTTCGCGAGCGCGCCGGTCAGGACCTGAGCAGCATTCAATTCCGCACCGTGCGCTCAGCTCCGGCATATAATGGGAAGACGCTCGCGGATATGGTCCGGGATCGGGGACTGCCTCTCACTCTCGAATCGGGGATTCAGGTTGTGATCGAGTTGCAGCTCGCGGGGGGATTCAGTGCCATCTACCATAGCATGGACGAAGAGGACGTCATTCGGATCATGCAGCACCCGTGGGCGATGTTCGAGACCGATGGAGACCTTGTGGGCTATGGCGAGGGATTCCCACATCCCCGCAGCTATGGGGCGTTCCCGCGCGTCCTCGCGCGCTATGTCCGCGACTTGAAGGTGTTGACGCTGGAGGAGGCGATCAGGAAGATGACTTCGCTGCCGGCGGCGCACATTGGTCAGCGCGAGCGTGGCGTCATCCGCGAGGGAATGTACGCCGACATCGTCGTCTTCGATCCGGACAGGATCCAAGATCTGGCGACCTATACCGATCCCCATCGGTATTCGGTGGGCATCGTGCATGTGTTGGTCAATGGCGTACCAGTCATTCGCCAGGGTGCGCTCACCGGAGAGAAACCCGGCCGTGTGCTCAAAGGCCCGGCGCGCCCCATACAGTGATCGTCCTCGGAGTCCCTACGCGAGGGGTTCCATTCCCCTCATCGGACGACTGTGGCATCGGGGTCTCCATGCGATCTCTGGATCGCGTGGGATATTCCGAGTGGCGGTCTTGAGCGTGTTCCTCGTGCTCCACGGGGGACCACACATTTTCGGCATGAAGGGAACGGATGAAGATCCTCCGCCTCGCCTCTTCGTCCGAAAGTTTTCCGACGAGAAGCGCGCCTCCTCTCACGCGATCCCGATGCGCGGTGGAATGCCTCATCCGCGCTCTCAAGATCGCCCGGCGAATGAGGATCCCGAGGCTTTCTGGAGGCTGAAGGAAAAGGAGGGTTTTTCCTTCGCCTCGGGCGCGCGAGCGGAGCTCGGTCCCCTCCGGACCCAGACACATGTATCTGCTGTGCGCACCCTCCGCATCGGGTTGAATCCGACGCGATTTTCGGATTCGGGAGAGGTCCTCGCGGAATTCGATACGAGCACCGAGCAAGAGCACGGGCGCATCACGCTCACGGCTACCGGACCGTTCGAGCTCCTGCTTCTGCCAACGGGAACGGTTCATGACGGTGACGTTCGCGCGGATGCCTTCGGCGATCACACGATCGAATCACAGGCTCGCTCGCAGGATATGACCTCCTGCCAAGGCGCGGGACTCCTCATAGCCTCCGGGCAGGCGGGAGAGGAATTCACCTTCCTCCCCGATCCTCGAGGAATCTTCATCGCCGGCCCTTCGGGAGTCTTCGGTCCGATCCCGAATCCGATCTGCGTTGCGCCCGCGCCCGACGCTTTCGTCGTGGTCACCAGCCTCCGTCGTCGGAATCTCAATCGCGCGGGAAATCCCTTCGAGCCTCCCGCGTATCGCGGTGTGCTGGAGATTCATCCCGTCGCGAGGTCCGGGAGATTGCGGCTCATCAACGTCCTCGATCTCGAAGAGTATCTTCAGGGCGTCATCACAAACGAGATGCCCGCGTCCTTTCATCCGGAGGCCTTGAAGGCTCAGGCGGTCGCGGCGCGCACCTTCGCTTTGGCCAATCTGGGACGCTTCGCCGCGCGCGGATTCGATCTCGATGATTCGACGCTCTCGCAGGTGTATCGCGGCCGTATCTCCGAACATCCCAACGGTCGCGCCGCCGTCCAGAGCGCGCGCGGCCTCATCGTCGCGCGAGATGGCGAGCTCGTTCCCACGTTTTATTCCTCTTCGATGGGTGGGCACACCGAGAGTAACGAATGGATCTTCAACACCCCCTCCGATCAACTTCCCGGATCGAATGCCCATCCGGCTCTGCGCGCTATCCACGATGCTGATTTCCCGGTCCCCGTTGACCTCACGACGGACGAGGGAGCGCTCGCGTTCTACAGCCAGATGTGGGATCATTTCGACAGCCCGCAGCGCAGCGGCAATCCCCGCTACCGATGGGTGGCGAATCGGAGCGTGACGGAGATCGCCGAGCGCGTTGCTCGCGTCTACGGCCTCTCGCTCGGTTCGATCCGTGCTCTGGCTCCGCTGCTTCGCAGTCCCTCGGGGCGCATCGTCCGCCTGCAGATCGTCGGCGAACGCGCAACGGTGACGCTGCAGGGATGGCGGACGCTGAGGGATTTCTTCCAACTGTTCAACAGTCCGAGTGCCATTGTTCCCCGGTGGGATGCGGGTTCGCAGGTGACGAGCTTCGACTTCTACGGCGGGGGATGGGGGCACAATGTCGGCATGAGCCAATACGGAGCGCACGGTCGAGGCCGCAGCGGTCAAACCTTTCGAGAAATCCTCGCGGCGTATTACACGGGCGCCGAGGTCATCTCCATCGAAACACCGCCACCAGCCACCAACCGAAAAGGGATGATGGGCATGGGGGGTAAAGAATGAAATCCCTCCCTTGATCCCTCGAGAGTGAGGGTTCACCTCATCATGCTGCCGGGGTTCCCACGTGGGGTTCCAGTCATGAGTCAAGGGCGAGAAGAAAGGCAGGTCCGCACAGGGGAGCAAGGCCTTCCTTGGTGAAGCGACCGTCAACGAAGAATCTGACGGATGGCGTTCTCGTCTGCTATAATAATGCCACCCGTAACGTCGGGCGCTCGTGGGATCTCTGGATAGCACAGGGATCTCAAGGGTGGAAGACGTGAGCCAAATGCCAAATGAGGAGGAACCGGCATGGTTCAGATGGACATCGCCTTAGGGGAGGGGATCCGACGGCTACCGGTGTACTTGCTCTTGGATTGTTCGGGAAGCATGCAAGGCGCGCCTATTGAGGCCGTGCGGCGGGGAGTTGAGTTGTTTGTCCAGGAGGTGCAAAACGATCCCTTTGCTCGCGAGACGGTGCACGTGGGAGTCATCACCTTCGATAGCGATGCGCGCATGGTTACCACCGGACTGGTGCCTATTGATCAGTTCCAGCCACCGTCCCTTTCAGCTTCGGGAAGCACTTCGCTAGGGAAAGCGCTTCGGGTTCTTCGAGAGTCTCTGGATCGCGATGTTCGACCGGCAATCCCGGGCAAGGAGAAGGGCGATTGGAAACCTCTGGTCTTTATCCTCACCGATGGGGAGCCGACCGACGAATGGCGGACGCCGCGTCAGGAGCTTTTAGATCGTCAGAATCGCAAGGCGCTCACCGTCATCACCGTCGGCTGCGGACCGTACATCAACGAGCAGAATCTGAAGGCCATTGCCATTGGCCCGAGCTTCCGCATGGATGATTCGGAGGCATCGTTTCGCGCTTTCTTCCAGTGGGTGTCCCAAAGCGTCAAGGCGGTGAGTAAAGCCGTGAGTCAACCGGGCGGTGGCGAGCAGGCGATGAGTTTGCCCCAGCCTCCACCAGTCATCCAGTACGTGCCGTAAGCTCTGACATAGGCAAGCGGAAGGTGGAATTGGCCGGCCATCCGATGGCTCGTGGCCGGGGCACCCCACGTGGGGATCCCGAAGGAGGGTGATCTATGCGTGGACAAGGCGTGGTCGTGGGTGATCCTATCGCTCATCACAGGGAGTTGATTTCCCATGCCGATTGGCGCGCCGCTTACGGGCGACTGGGAAAGTATCGGTTCGTCGGAGCCAGCGCTATCGGCAAATGGCACCGGCATGAAGGCCGTCCCCGGGATGATGCGTTTGCCGTGCGCGCGGCGGGTGTGTGGTTGGCTGTCGCTGTCTCCGACGGTATGGGCTCTTGCCCCTCTTCCCGATATGGCTCTTCTTTCGCCGTTCAGACACTATCCGAGCACCTTCTGCAGGAAGCCCTGCGCATCTCTTCTCAGGAGCTACCGCAGACAGACGTTTCTTCCCGACCTGAGGAAGTGTGTGCTCAAGAAGAGTCTCCCCCGCCGGAAGCGGTGTCAACGATGGAGCCTCCGTCAACGAAGTCTTCACGGGAGCCCTTCCCCTTATTCTCATGTGTTGTCACTCCGCCGACTGATGAGCAAGCGAACGCTTGGGTCACGTGGGACTTATCCTTAGTTCGAAACGAGTCGGAGGGAGTAGCGACCGACGCTCTCCAGCTTGTGAGCGAGGAAGCCGTTCGCCGGGCCTTTCGGCACACGCGTCACGATTTAGAGAAGTTTGCCGAGGAGCAAGGATTCTCCTTACAGGACCTGCATTGCACGCTTCTTGGTTTGGTGCTGAACACGGAGACAGGCGCATTTGCCGTGGGGCAAATCGGTGATGGCGTGATCGCCGCTTGGCATCCGGACCATAAGGCTCGCTTTCTTGTGGAAGCGCCGACGCCTGGAGAAGCCGACCAAACGTATGTGCTGACGCAAAGCCGATGGGAAGAGTACTTGGCTGTTAAGGCTTATCCCTCTGAAAAGGCCGAGGGCTGGACGACCTTCTACCTTATGACCGACGGCGTGGCCGACGATTGCATCTATCCGCCGCCGGAGGGCATCTTCGAGCGCTGGGCGCAGGACGTGGATCGGGAGGTGCGTAAAGAGGATTTGCCTCAGACGGCGAGCCGGCTCTTATATTGGCTTGCGACGTACGAGCGGAGGGGGAGTTGGGACGATCGCACCTTGGTTGTGGTGTTTCGAGAATAAGGGGGGAGGAGTCGTGGGAATGGGTGAGCCGCTGTCACCCAAACAAGTGGAGCGTCTGTTGCCCGCGCTGAGAGACGTGGCTGAGTTGGTGCAGCGGCGCGGCGACGTGAGCGAGGAAGATTTGAAGCTCCTGTCGCAGGGGGTCGGACTGCGCACAAAGTGGGCGGTGAGGGAGCTGCGGATCTGGGCGGGGATCCTGGCGGAAGTGCGCGGTGCCCATGATGCCCACAAACGAGACATTGCGGTTCGTGCTTTGAGGCTGCGAGGGATTCAGGAGGCGTCAGCCCGATTGGCCGTTGAGATCGTAGCTCCCGAGCCGCCTCCATCACCTTCTGCACCCATTCGGGTGAGTTCGGAAGCCATCGCCTTTGGAGAGTTGGCGCCGGGGCAAGGGGCGCACGCTACACTCATCGTCTCAGGCGGACCGGGACGGGTGAGGGTAGGTTCTGATCTCCTCTTGGTGGAGCCGACGACGTTCGGTCCTGCGGAGACAGAGCTGAAGGTGACGGTGAAAGGGGGACGCGAAGGAGAAATCCTGTGGGATACCGTGATCTTGGAGAGCGATCGCGAACGGGTCGAGGTAGAGGTTTCAGCTCGCTGGAGTGCTCCATCTGTCGCGGAGGAAGTGGAGCCGAGGATCGTGCCGGCTCTCTCTCTGCGTGGCTTCTTCATCTCGTCTGACTTGAGAGGGCAGGGGTGTGAAAGACGATTGGGACGTGGTTCTGTCCGTGAGGTTATTGCTTTAGATGAAGCGCGAGTTCTGGTGGTGGATACAGGAGGGGCTGGGCTATTTGATGTGGGGAGAGGAGAGGCCTTGTGGGAGATATGGTGTTTTGCCCAGTGTGGAGCCATAAGTTCCCATGGGAACCTGTTGGCATTGGGGAGTGAGGGAGAAGTTGTGATATGGGATTTGCAAACAGGGTGCGAGGTGAGGCGGATGAAGCACGGGGCGGATGTGAGAAGCGTGAGTTTCAGTCCGGACGGACGGTTTTTGGCGTCGGGGGGTGTGGATGGTGTGGTTCGGATGTGGGAGGTCGGGAGTGGGCGTGAGGTAAGGCGGATGGAGCACGGGGCGTGGGTGGAGAGTGTGAGTTTCAGTCCGGACGGACGGTTTTTGGCATCGGGGGGTGAGGATGGGGCGATTTGGATATGGCGGGTAAAGGAGTAGACAGGAGGTGACCGACGATGCCGAAGATTGTGCTGCAAAATCCCCCTTCTGGCGTGCCGCCTGAGGTCGAAGTGGCGGAAGAGGCGAAGATCGGGGGCGAGGGTGCCGTTTACTTCAGCACGGACGGTCGGTTCGCCGTCAAGGTCTATCACCAGCCGCATCCCGACAAAGAGAAGCTACTTCAGTACGTCATGAAGCTCTTTAGCACCCTGCCGCCGGAGCAAGAGCGGTTTCTCTTGCGACCGTTGGCTTTGGTCGAGACCCTGGATGGTTACAAGCGCGTGGGCTTCATCATGCGGCGCGTGCCGCCGGAGTATCGAGAGCTGCTGGCTTATATCCTCAACGCCCGATGCGCAGCCGAGCAATTCCAACAGGGAAAGACGTGGGCGCGGTATCTGAAGGTCGCTCGAAGCATCGCCAATGCCATCGTGGTTCTGCATGGCAAAGGGTGCGCTCATAGCGATATTCACTTTCGCAACTTTCTGGTCAATCTGGACGAAGGGGAAGCCGTCATGCTGGAGATTGACGGCGTAGTGGTTGCCGGATTTTTGCCGCCGCAGGTGGCGGGAATGATGGGATTCATGGCGCCGGAGATTCTGACGCGGGGCGAGAGGCCCAACGAGCGCACGGACCGACACAGTCTCGCCGTTTTGATTCTGCACACGCTTCTGTTTCGCAACGTCATGCAGCCGTTGATCGAATATGATCCCGATCCGAACAAGAGCGAAGAGCTGGGATGGGGGGAACATGCGCTCTTCAGTGAGCATCCCCACGATCACCGGCATCGCCCGCGCAACGTGGGGCTGCCCCTGTACCGGCGGGGAGCGTTGAGCTATCGGATGCTGACGCCGGCCTTGCAACGGCTGACGGAGCGAGCCTTGATCGAGGGATTGCGCGATCCGGAAAAGCGCCCTTCTGCGCGGGAGTGGGAGGAAGCGCTGGCGTGCGCTTACGATGAGCTGTGGGGATGTGGACACTGTGGCCAGCATTTCCCCTATCCGTATTGGCTTCATCCTCCTCAACGTCGCACCTGTCCGTTTTGCGGCGAACGATGTCGGCCTCCTCTTCCCATCGTGCTGGAGCTTTACGAAGAGCGACAACGCTCTAGCTTCTTTCCCATCGGTCGGCGGATCGTGCTCGGACATGGCTTCAAGATCTTCAGCGACATGATCGAACCGGCTCGCAAGCCTCCGCTCACACGGCGAAGCGAGCGAGTCGTCGGGCACGTGGAGTGGGACGGGAGACAGGGGAGATACCGAGTGGTCAATGACGAGGGAGGCGAATGGACGGCTCGTTCTCCTGATCTTACGCGGCGTTTTTCCGCGCGGAAGGGGGAGTCGGTGCCTCTTGGGCCGGGCTTCATGATTCGTTTCGGAGACGGCAAGCGCTTGGCCCATGTGTGCGAAGATCGCGGATAAGGTGTCGGAGAGGTTGCGCGAGCGACGTCCGAGGCGGCGATACCGTCCTGCTCAGAATTGGCCGGCGCGCTCTTGTGTGACGAGCTGATCGTCCTGGGCGCTTGCGCTCTCCGCGTGAAAGAGAAGCGGCCCGCAAAGATAGTCGAAGCTTCGAGCAAGAGAAAGGAGAGGAGCAATGGGGGCATTTGTCCGCATGGCGTCCGTGGCCGACCTGGTAGACTACTATCGCCGGTGCCTCGCTCTGGAGAGGCAGGGTGAGGCGAGTTTGAATGATCGCGAATTCTTCGGCACGCGCCGGGAAGAGCCTCGATTCCATTTGGTCCCTCAGGTCGCGGCGACGTGGAAAGAGATGCTTTCGACGCCGGCTGCGCAGAAGGCGTTGGCGCAGGCGAAGCGTCAAGAAGAAGCTGTCGTGCTTTTTGCGCCGTATCTGGCCGTCTTCGCTGATGCGGAGAATGGCGAACGCCGGTGGGAACCTGTCGCGGGGATATATTGTCTGCCGGGACCGGAAGGGATGCGCGCCGATCCGGCGGATCTTTTGCTCGGACGTCCTCTGAGCGAGGAGGTCAGCAGGGAGGACCTCGGCACCTTACGGGCTCAGCTCGAGCAGGCGGCCCGTGAGGGTCCGCTTGCCTTTGCGCGCGCTGTGAGCGATCTGTTGCACCAGCGGGGGATTCCCCTTGTGGATGCGGCATCGTTTTCGGAAGTAGCGCCTCCTGCCATCCTTCCCCATGCGGGCTTCTGGGTCCTTGGGCATTCGACGTATGATCGCCTGCTTCTTGAGGAGCTGGAGCAACTCCGGAACAGATCGAATGCGGGCACTGCGCTTACCTTTCTCTTCACTCCGCCCCGGATGGGCCGCCCCGCCTTTGAGGATGTCCTGATGGCGCTTGCCAATCCTATCTGCCCGACGTTGAGTCAAGCGATCGCATTGGCCGCGGCGATGCGACAGCCTCTGACGGTCATCACAGGGCCGCCTGGCACGGGGAAGACGCGCGTGATCGTGGGACTCATCATCCATCACTTGCTCTCCGGTCAGTCGTTGCTTTTGGCCAGTCGGATCAATCGCGCTGTGGATGCTGCTGTAGAACTGGCCGAGCGCTTGATGGGGAGAGGATGTGTCTTGCGGACCGGCAATGAGCAAGCGCGGACGCAATTGACCCATACATTGGAGGAGTTAGCGGATCGTCCCCGATGGAGCGACGAGGGCGAGCTGTTTGCTCGGGTTTTCACAGATCGGCCTTCCTCTGTCGCCCGTATCGAAGGATCTCTCAGCTCTGTAGAGAATGAACTTCGATCGTTTGGGAAGGAGTTTGCCCACCTCTGCCTCAGACTCAATCGAAAGGCGCGGGGATTGTGCTCGTTTGGCTTCGGCCCCGATACGGGATCGTCACGTGATCCTCGGATCGCGGGAGGGTCTCCGGGTGTATGGGGACGCCTGTGGGGGGAGATACGGTGGTGGTTGCTGGGGAAGCGGCAATGGCAGGATTTCCAGGCGACGTGGGAGGAGCTGGAGCAGCTTCTTCAGCAGGCCCATGAGCAGATGCTCCTGACGGCCCGTCAGGCTTACACCTTCGCTTTATGGGAGCGCTTGAATGGCATGTTGCACAAGGGTCGAACCACGCTCCGTGAGGCGATGGGAGCTTTGACGGATCGGCGAGCGCGTCCGAGAGCTTTCGAGCAACTCGCGCGTGTAGGCTTTCCCATCGCCGTCACGACACTCTCGACGGGGCAGAATCTTCCGCTTTCGGCGGGTCTCTTCGATACCCTTGTCGTGGATGAAGCGTCCTCGTGTGATCCCGCGTCCTTCCTGCCGTTGCTCTATCGAGCGCGGCGCGTCGTCATCGTGGGTGATCCCAAGCAGTTAGACCATGTGACTCGGGACCGATGGAAGCGCGTCTCGCCTGTGCCGCACGTGCGATCGGTCGCGGGGGAACCTATTGAGGCTTCCTTCGGAGTCTCGGCGTTCGCTCTCGCTCATCAGCTCAGCGGAGGAGAGAGCTTTTGGTTGACCGATCATTTCCGGTGTCCACCACCGATTATCGCCTTCGCGAATGAAACCTTCTATGGAGGGCGGTTGCGCATTCACAGCCAGTTGCAGGAGCCGCAGCCCATTCAGGTGGAGCGCGTCGCCGGTGCGCATCGAACGCGGGGAGCCACAGGAAGCCTCACCAACGCCCAGCAAGTGCACACCGCATTTCGCATCCTCGCCGAATGGGCGGAACGTTATCCCGAGCAGACGTTAGGGCTTGTCGCTCCATACCGGGCGTTCATAGACGAAGCCCTGGAGCGGATGTACGCGGAGCCAACATGGGAGGATTTGCGGAAAAAGCGCGAGAGCCAGCACTTGATCATCGGGACGGCTCATCGCTTTCAAGGGAGCGAGGTTGATCGCCTCGTCTTTGCCACCGTCGCCGGCGACCACGCCAGTGAGCGCCATCAGCGGTGGATCGAGCATCCGAACCTGTTCAACGTCGCCATCACGCGGGCGCGACGTCAGCTCGTCTTGCTACTCAGCCCTGAATTCGAGAAGCAGGCGGTTCTGGTGAAGCGCCTCTTGCGCGCGACGTCTTTCTCACGAGGAGAGGTCTCGGATACTCCGCGTGCTCCGAAGATCGCGGGAGGATATGAGGTGCCAGCGACGAGCGCGGAAGATGAGCGTTTCGCTCGCCGAGTCGCCGAAGAGTTAGAGCGGCTGGGCGTGCGATATCGGAGGGAGTGCCGCTTTCATGGCGATCTTGTGGACTTCTTGCAAGAGGGGGACGCGCCACGGTGGGGGATTTTACTCTGCGGATGGGAGCAGGCAATGCGGCTTGTGCCGCTGGACGTTTTGGAGCTGTGGGATCGTCGGCAGGCGCTTCGAGAGCGCGGAGTGCACGTATGGTTCGTTTTCCCTCTCGCTCTCGACCGTGTGGGGGAACACCTCATGAGCGTGGCTTCTTCAGGGCCGCTTGGATGGCAAGAGGAGGCGCTTGGTGAATCCCCCTCGTCGTCATGAAGGGATGCCAGGGGCCCTCCCCTCAGGGTTTCAGGCGCCGTTCAGACGCGGGTGGCACGTCAACGGGAACGGCCTTTGTGATGGCGACCCGTCGAAGTGTGATGGAACAGAGATACGCGCAGAGCAGGACACCGGCATCCGCGGCTTCTCGTCCGGCTTGGGCGAGCTCCGGATCGGCGCGGGCGTCGAGCTGCAGCCGGTGTGCGTCCTCTCGCTGAATAAGCCAGATCACAGCAGCGCGCATCCCTGATTGGGCGGCTCGGGCGAGCTGTCGCAAGTGGCGAGCGCCTCGCATCGTGGGTGCGTCCGGGAAGAGCGCGACCCCTTCTTCTACGCGAGTGCAGGATTTTGTCTCCACGAGCCACACACCGTCGGCAGTCTCTACGCGGAAATCTATGCGCTCCTCCCCCAAGGAGATTTCCCGTTCCCACGAGCGGACCCTGCGGATCGGCGGAAGGCCTCCCGCATGAAGGGCGGCTTCCCACAACCGATTCGGCAGATGGCTGTCTATGCTCACCCATTGGCGGCCGTGCCGGACAAGGAGCAGCGTTCCCCACGTTCGACCGTACCCTGTGGGATGCACTCGCACGGGGGCACCGGCGTGGAGCAGCTCCCGCAAGCGCCCCGAGTTCGGGAGATGCACATATCGCACGCGATCCTCAACGATGACTTCGGCCGCAAAGCGATTCGCGCGCCGCAAGAATCGGCCCGGAAGCAACGGCTGAGGAAGGCGCCACTCGATGCGCATTGTTCGGAAAGAGTATAGGTCATCTCGGCGCGATGCGCGAATTCGATCCGAGGAGCGACGTCGGACACCTCGCATGGGGACCCCGAATGGGATGTCCACGGGGTCGTCCCGACGAGAGTGTGATCCCTCGACATTCCGAGGGTTCTCGTCTATCATATCCTGTCTTTCAAACGGTCGTTTGATACACGCATCGTTCGTCGTCAGGAGAGGTGAGATGCCAACGCGAGAGGTTTATTGGAACATCTCTCACGTGTGGGTCATGTATGCTATGCTCGTGCCCACGCTGATGATCTTCGGATATGGGATGTATCGTCGTTATCGGCTGTGGCGGCGTGGACGGTCGTATCCGCTTCGGTGGGAAGAGGTGGGACGTCGGGGGAGGATGCTCGCTGCAGAGCTTTTCGCTCATCGGCGGATGCTGCGGGAAGCTTCTTCCGGACTCTTTCATTTCGCCCTCTTTGCCGGATTCGTCGTCCTCTTTTTGGGGACGCTCGTGGTGATGATTCACGAGGATTTCAAGATTCGGATCATGCAAGGGGCGTTCTATCTCTATTTTCAGTCGCTCGCTCTGGACGTCTTCGGCGTGCTGGCGATCGCAGGGGTCATAGGACTTGCGGCGAAGCGCTATCTCGGGCGCCCCGCTCGCCTGCACGCGAACGTCCCGGAGCGAGAGGGCGCGCGCCGGCAGCGGCCTTGGGAAGATGCGGGCATGCTCGTCCTCATTCTCCTCATCCTGATCACCGGCTTCCTCCTGGAAGGGTTGCGGATTGCCGCCACCCACGACCCGTGGGGCCGATGGTCTCCTGTCGGCTGGGTTCTCGCTCGGTCGTTCCAGGCGCAGTGGGATGTGGCGACGATGCGAAGCATTCATCGGTTCCTCTGGTGGTTCCACCTTGTACTCACTTTCGGGTTCATCGCCTGGCTGCCGTACACTAAGCTCCGGCACCTCTTCACAGCAGCGGCGAACATCTTCTTGCGTCCGCTTGAGCCAGCAGGTGCGCGGATCCGGCCGCTCGATCTCGAGGCTCCCGAGACATTGGGCGTCTCTCGAATTGAGGATTTCACGTGGAAGGATCTGCTCGATCTGGATGCGTGCACAGAATGCGGTCGGTGTCAACAAGAGTGTCCGGCCACGGCCACGGGAAAGCCCCTCTCGCCGAAGACGCTCATTCTCGATCTGCGGGACGCCTTATCCGCATCGGCTCGAGAGAGCGCTCCGCTTCTGGAACGATTCCTCCGCGAGGAGACGCTCTGGTCGTGTACGACGTGCATGGCCTGCACGCAGGCGTGTCCGGTCTTCATCGAGCATGTGCCGAAGATCGTGAACATACGCCGATATCTCGTGATGGAAGAAGCGCGCGTGCCGGAAGTGATGGCCGAAGCGCTTCGATCGCTGGAGGATCGCGGGCATCCTTTCCGCGGCGCCATGTTCTCGCGAACGGAATGGTGTCGTGATCTCCCGGTTCCACACATTCGAGAGACCGATGGCGTGGACTTCCTGCTCTGGGTCGGGTGTGCGTCCGCGCTCAACGAGCGGAATCAGCGGGTCGTCCGAGCACTCGTCCGCGTCTTGCGAGCTGCCGGCCTTCGGTTTGCCATCCTCGGCTCGGAGGAGCGGTGCACAGGCGATCCGGCTCGGCGGATCGGGAACGAATACCTCTTTGAGCAGCTCGCGCGCGAGAACATCCGGCGCTTGAACGAGTACGGCGTGCGGAAGATCGTGACCGTGTGTCCACACTGTTTCAACTGCTTGGCCCACGAATATCCGCCGTTCGGAGGACACTACGAAGTGCTCCATCACACCCAGCTTTTGGCCGACCTCATCCGGATGGGGCGGGTTCAACCGAAGCGTCCTCTGGCGTCGGCCGTGACCTATCATGATCCCTGCTATCTTGGGCGGTACAACGGCGTCTATGAGGCACCACGGGACGTCATCCGCGCATGCGCGCGCGACATGCGCGAGATGTCGCGCTGTCGCGACCGCGCTTTCTGCTGCGGCGCTGGGGGCGGATTGATGTGGATGGAAGAGCTGGGGGAGCGTATCAATCATAAGCGGGCTGAGCATGCGCTCGAGACCGGCGCCAAGGCCGTCGTCGTCTCCTGTCCCTTCTGCCTGATTATGTTCGAGGATGGAATCAAGGCGCAGGCTGCAGGACGCTCTGTCGAAGCTCTCGATATTGCTGAGCTGTTAGAACGAGCCGTGAGCGAGGGCAGGGGAGAGTGAGCGTGGGCGCCCGGTGCTTCTGCCGATGGAGCTCCGCCTTACCCCGTCGGGAGGGTCCCCTCGCTGATCCGCGTCCCCACTCGAACCTCAGGCGACAAGGGGGCTTGACGTGGCGGGGGAGGTGTGGTAATTTACCAAACGGTTGTTTGACTCAGGGTGCGGGGAGCTGTGGCGTGCGATCGGGGACGGGAGTGATGGGCCGCGCAGCCTTTCGCTCCCGGGAGGCGATGCCAGCGGAGAGTGCTCGAGCGGACGTGGGCGGATCAGGTGATCGGGGGCATACAGGGCCGGTCGTGCTCGCCTGACCGGGACGGCGGTAGCACGCCTCGCCGATCCTGCCGGAGATCCCGCGCATTTCGTGGTGCGGATAGTGCACGGTGGACTCCCAAGGCACATGCATTCCCGTGAAGGCCTTGGATCATGTCACTCTTGCTCTCTGGTCCACTGAAGAAGCGCTTGTCCTCTTCCGCGACGTGCTTGGGGGCGAGTTCCTGGTGGGCTGAGACGATGAGAAGCTGGGCATCCGAACAGTTCAGGTGAGGTTCTCGCCGGATCCCGAGATCGCGTGAGGACACCGAGAGGATGTCCTGGCGGGGCGCGGGCGATGGCGGGAAGACCGCCCGGTGCTGTGCTCGGAGGGTGATGTCGCGGAGGAAGAAGCGCCATCTCCCTGACCTTGGGGAATCGAAAAGGGGGCGACACACATGTCCGTTCGCAGAATCGACCTATTTGGCGTTCCGAATTCCTACTGGTCTGCCATTGATAACTTGATGGCTCGTCAGATGTATGAGGGGACGTTTCGAAACACCGTCGTGGTGCTTCGGTTCAGCGAAGAGCGTCCCTCGTTGAGTATTGGGATTAATGATGACGGGGATCGAATAGACCCACGGCGCGTGCGCGAGCGCGGTCATATCCCCTTCCGGCATCTCTGTTGTGGAGGGGGGGCCGGGGCCTTCACAGCGGGTCTGCCGTTGATCCTCTATTATTACCGAAGGCCTTACAGAAAGCCGGACGTCACCCTGTTGTCCCAATCCGATCTGAACGGTCAAGCGAATGCGGCGGCCCTTCGTCGGTTCGGCTTCACGGCTGAATATCGGGCCATTGGGGATACGGAGATTCTCATCGGGGAGACGCGCTATAAGGTCATGGCGAGTTATGCCGGCAATTACGCTCTGCCCGATTATTGGTCAGCGTGCAGCTCTCTCATTTGGGGACCTCTTCCCCCGTACACGGCTCGAGTCTATGGGGAATGCATCTATCACTATCCGGAGAAGTTCGAGGATAAGGAGACGAAGACGCCGCAGGCGCGGATGAAGCCGCTCAAGGAGGTGGCCGAGCAGCAAGGGATCGCGATAGACTGCGAGGAGGTCATTGAGGCGGTGATCGAGGAGAATGTGCGGGCTCTTATGGGGGAGGACGTCATCGTCCGAGAGGCGTGGGCGCCAGAGGAGGAGGAGGAATTGGCGCGGACGGTGCCCTTCTTCGAGAGCGAGACATGGATCAAGCGGCTTTCCACGAAGCAGCTCTGCGCGATGGCGCCTGCCGGGAGCCGATTGGGCGTAGCTGTCTACAAGGCCCGCAAGCTGATCAAGGCGAGTCTCATTCTCAACGAACGCGGGGAGATTCAGGACTGCTTGCTCACGGGCGATTTTTACTGGAGGCCGCAACCGACGCTTTTCTCCCCGGGCGCTCTGCAGTACTTTCGTGACGCTTTGCGCGGTCTGCCCTTAGGGGATGAGGAGGCGATCCGAGCTGCTCTGGAGAGCGTCTTCTCTCGACCGGACTTCGAAATGCCGCTGATCCGACCCGAGGATGTTTTCCAGGCGATTCGGAGGGCGGGTGAGCGGCTCCTGCCTGTCGAGGCATACGAGGAACCGCTCAGAACGCATGGCGGGTGAGAGGAAGAGGAGGGCTGCTATGTCGGAGGCGTATTGGGATGCATCGTTGGAGACGATGCCGCGTGAGGAGCTCCTTCGGTGGCAGCAGGAGCGGCTTCGGCAACACCTCGCCTACGTTTACGAGCATTCCCCCTATTATCGGCGCGCATTCGATGAGGCCGGTGTTGCGCCGAACGACATCACGGGTCTGGATGCGTTTGTGGCCGCGGTGCCCTGTGTGACCAAGATGCAGATCATCGAGGATCAACGCGAACATCCGCCATTTGGTCGATTGGTGACTGTGAGGCCGGAGGATCTCGTTCGCATCTACTGGTCTCCGGGACCAGAAATGATCGTCTTCACGCCCTCGGATTATGCGCACGTTATTGACCTTGCCGCCAAGGCGTTCTACACCTGTGGCGTTCGTCGAGAAGACATTGTGAACGTGACGTGCACGTATCATTGGGTCATTGCCGGCACGGTCATTGATGAAGCATTCCGGAAGATCGGATGTGCGGTGATTCCGGGAGGGGCCGGACAGAGCCGGATGCATGTGGAGGTCATGCGGGCGACGCGAACGACCGTGCTCTTTGCGTTCTTCACCTTTGCCGAAGAGCTGGGGAAGGTGGCCGTCGAGATGGGGCTCGATCCGGCGCGCGATCTCTCGCTGCGTCTGGCCATTGTGACGGGGGAGCTGCGCGCGCGCACCCTGCGTCGCGACCTGGAGCAGACCTTTGGTGTTCAGACCCGGGAGATTTATGGGACGAGTGAGGTTCCCTTTGTCGCGGCCGAGTGTCCGGAAGATGGGGGCATGCATGTGGATCCGCGTTTCATCGTCGAGGTTCTGGATCCGCATACGGGGACGCCTGTCTCCGCAGGAGAGAGCGGTGAGTTGGTGATCACCGACCTGGTGAAGAGGGCGCAGCCGAGCATTCGCTATCGAACCGGCGACATCACCGAGGGGCTCGACGACGCGCCCTGTCCCTGTGGCCGGACGACGCCGAGGATGAAACCGATCCTCGGGCGAATCGGGCAGATCCCTCGGGTGAAGGGTCTTTTCATCGTCCCTCGGGAGGTCGAGGAGGTTATCGGCCGACATCCGGAGCTCGGACGATTTCAGCTCATCGTGGATCGTCCGGAGATTCGGGATCGGCTTACGGTGAAAATCGAGCTGCGGAGCGCGACCGATGAGGCGAGCTTGCGGGAGAGGCTCCTTGGGGAGCTCAAGGAGAAGATTCGAGTGACGGCCGACGAGATCATCTTCGTGCCGGAGGGGACACTCCCGGCCGATGCCCCGATTGTCGAAGACCTTCGGCGCGTGTGAACAGAGAGGATTCCGAACGTGAGGGACTCTGATGGATGAGGAGCGACAACCTGTCGTGTATGACGTTCACTCAAAGCGACCGATTTGGTGGAGTCGTCACGATATACGGCCGTTCACGCTCAGTGATGAAGAGGCGTGGCAGCTCATCACCTCCCCGCCTTGGCGGTGTGTGATCGCGTGGGTCACTCGAGAGAATCATCCCGTGATTGCGCCCATGGCGTATCAAGTGCTCGATGGGAAGATCATGCTTACGACCACGAAGAATCGAGATAAGGTGAAAGCTCTCCGGAGGAATCCGGCGATCTCTGTCTGCTTCCAGAATGCTGAGGGGACCAAACACGTGACCGTGCGCGGCTACGTGGAATTCTCCGAGGATCCTGAGCTCGTCCGCCGGTGGATCACATCTTTCGTAGAGAGCTATGGGCGCGACATGAGCTGGGAGGAGAAGCAGCTCGAAATCGCGCGCTACGGTAGCCCGGATCGGCTCATCCTCATTGTTCATGTGGAGAAGATGCGAACCTTCGATCGGGAGAAGATGATCCGAGCCGAGAAGGAGAATCAGGACGTGTGGGGGTCGGAGACCGCGTCCTCATGAAAGGAGACTCTTTTATGGCGGCTGGGAAGGCTCACAAAGTTGTGACCCTTGCGGAGGCGGCGGCGCTCGTGCGGGATGGAGATATCGTGGCCGTGCAGGGCATGGGGACGCAGATGAGCCCGATGGCGCTAGTGCGCGAGCTCATTCGAGCGCGCAAGCGCGATCTCACGATCGTGATGATCGTCGGCGGGATCGGGCTCGATTGGCTGATCGCCGCCGGATGCGTGCGGCGCGTCATCGCCATTATCGTGAATCTCGACGAGTTCGGCATGGCTCATGCCTTTCGTCGGGCCGTGGAGGCCGGAGAGGTCTTCATGGAGGAGTACAGCGAGCATCAGCTTCTCTCACGTCTCCTGGCTGGGGCTTACGGACTGCCGTTTCTCGTCACGCGATCCGGTCTCGGCACGGATCTGCTCGCCCTTCATCCCGAGACCACACGGATCATCGCGTGTCCCTTCACCGGGCAGGAAGTGGTTGCGTGCCGAGCGCTCGTCCCGGACGTCGCCATCCTTCATGCGCATCGCGCCGATCGTTATGGTAATGTTCAGTTCTTTCCGAAGCCCATCTGGCTGGACGCGGATGTCTTCCCTCGCGCGGCGAGGAAGGTCATCGTCACCGTCGAGGAGATTGTTGAGAACGAAGAGATCCGACGGACGCCTCTTCACACGGGCATTCCTTATTTCAAGGTGGATGCTGTCGTCGAGGTCCCCTATGGGGCCCATCCGTGTTCCCTCTATCCCGTCTATGCCTTCGACCGCGCGTTCTTTCAGGAATATGCGGCGGCTTCGCGAACGGCCGAAGGCACGCGCGCTTTTTTGGAGACGTACGTCTACGGTCCGGCTTCGCATGAGGAATATTTACAACGGGTGGGAGGGGCAGAGATGCTCCTTCGAATTCGAAAGTGGGAGTGATCCATGGCGGAGAGTGTTCGCGAATACACCGTTGATGAGCTGATGGTCGTCACTTTGGCGCGGCAGTTCACGAGCGAGGATATCGTTTTGAACGGGACGGTCTCCTTCATTCCGGTAGCGGCGATTCTGTTGGCGCGGGCCACGCATGCTCCCGGGCTCACCTGGGTCGCGGGCGCTGTCGGCGTGGATGCTCAGCCCGAGCCTCTCTCGGGCAACACGCTCGATCCGACGATGTGGAAGCGATGCGTCATGTATCTGCCGCAGGAGCATATGTGGTCCTACGTGCATCGCGGCGTTCTGGAGACCTTTTGCATCCGCGGTGCGCAGATCGATAAGTATGGTAACGTGAACAACACCGTCATCGGCGACTACGCGCGGCCCACAGTGCGGCTCCCCGGATCAGCCGGGATGGGCGACATGGGATCACTCGATAAACGGATCTTCATCTGGACGACGACCCATACTCCGAGGACGTTTGTGGAGCGCGTGGATTTTCGGTCTTGCGCGGGATACCTCGACGGCGGGGATTCGCGAGAGCGACTCGGGTTGAAGAACGGCCCGCAATTGGTCATCACAAACCTGTGCGTGATGGATTTCGAGCCGGAGAGCAAGCAGATGCGGCTCAAGTCGCTGCATCCCGGCGTCACCGTTGAGGACGTTCAGGCGCAGACGGGATTCCGGTTGATCATCCCTTCGGAGGTTCCTCACACGGAGCCTCCGACGGTGGAGGAACTGCAGCTGCTGCGCGAGGTCATTGATCCGCGAGGGATGCGGAGGCTGGAATTTCGTCGCTCTCCATCTTCATAAATGAGAAATTCATCTGGCTGAAGAGAAACACCATGAGAAAACTTCGCCGTGACCCCTCCGCAGAGTAAAGATCATTCTTCCACGCTTAAGGTTTCAAGGCTTTGGTTTTGCAATGCCCTTGCGCTTCGATCATTTCAGGAAGGAGGAGAAGATCATGAATCGCGCAACAGATATCTGCCAAGAGAAAACTCTGCCTCGAGTGTGCGCTCTTGTTTGTAGCTTGAGCCTCGCCCTAACTGTGCCACTTGCCACCTACGCGATACAAAACCCCGCAACCGCAAGCTTGAGTGGGTTTGTCACCGACCCAGCTGGCAACTTCATTGCAAAAGCACAAGTGACCGCTCGCAACCTCGATACGGGTGTCTTACAAAAAACAGAGACGGACGAGCGGGGCTTCTATCGCATCGCCTCACTTACACCTGGCCGATATGAGTTGAAGGTGGAGGCACCAGGATTTGCTGTGAGCGTGATCCCAGAAGTAGTCCTGACCGTGGGACAGGCAGCAACCATAGACGTTTCATGTAAGGTTGGGGCAATTCAGGAGACTATCCGAGTAACAGCACCGCTAGTGGAACTCACTCGAACTAGTTTGGATCAGGTCTTAGACGAAAGGCAGGTACACGAACTCCCTATTAACACTCGCAACTTCGTTCAGCTCGCCTTGATCACACCAAAAGTTGTACCCGCAAGCAGTACCAGTACTAGGGGACAGTTTATGGGAGATCGTTACAAGGAAAATCAATTCAGCTTCAATGGGCAGCGGTTCCAATTCAACTATCAGACAGTGGATGGGAGTAGCTCTTTTGTATGGGCAGCCAATGCGGTTAAGTCTTTCTACTCGTTAGAAACAGTTAAAGAATTCCGCGTCCTCAACAGCCTTTACTCTGTCGAACAGGGACACGCTATGGGAGGAATCATAACCGTAGTCACTCGCTCTGGGACTAACGATTGGCATGGAGCTCTTTATGAGTTCTTCCGCAACAACAAGCTCGATAAAACCGATATCCTTACTACTCCAGGCTTCAGCACCTTCCGCCGCAATCAATTCGGAGCATCTGCCGCTGGCCCAATCCTGCGAGAGAAACTGCTCTTTTTCGGCAATTATGAAGGACAGCGACAAGCTAAAGCTCCTCGCTTTCCAGCCGTCTATCTGCAAAACCTGGATGCCATTAATGCAGCCCTGAAAAGATTAGGTTTTCCTCCGGAAACCCCGTTTGTTTTGCAGACTGCTGACTCGAATCAATTCTTGACCCGATTTGATTATTTAGCCAGTCAGAACCACAACCTCATGGCGCGTTATAACTTCTACAACACCGACAACAACAACGATCGAATTGGAGCTAGCGGCGTGGTCGGCGATCCAATAACAACGCTCGCTGCCCGAAATTACCGCTTGCGCGATCAGGGCCTCACGACACACCTTAACTCTATCCTATCCTCCCAATGGGTCAATGCGGTCGTATTTGGCTTTGAGAAACATCGGTATCGGCTCGATCCTCGATCAGGAGTTCCTCGCATTGAGCTAGCTGTTATCGGCGCATTCTCAACGGGAGTTGAGGCAGCTGATGAAGAGGGACTTAATGAACAAAGGTTCCATATCTCTGACACGCTCACCCATCTGCTCGGTAAGCATACTCTTAAGTTTGGAGTCGAATACATTCGTACGAACAGCTCTCTCCGTAGAGAGCCCCCTAATCAAGCTTTTATTCCTGGGTTAACGGGTTTTGTAGCTCCAGATGGTCCTATCCTTTCTCAGGTACGTCTCTTTGGAGGACCGGTAACGAATTTTGCTCTGACGGCCAATCAATTTGGTTTCTTCCTACAGGATGAATGGCGTGCAGGGCGAAATCTCACATTTAATTTTGGCTTACGATATGATGTAGAGGGCATTAGCGGCCTCACGGCGTTACGCGAGGGAGACCACAACAACCTTCAGCCACGGGTGGGATTAGCCTATTCCCTGGGAAAGTCGCGTCCAATAGTCATTCGTAGTGGATATGGTATCTTTACCTCAGATCGCTTTCACCCGTATCTTTTCGTTGATGGATTTGTTCATGGGACTAACTTTCCGAGTTTCAATGAAGCCTACCTTACGGCGAATCCCTTTGCGAGAAAATATAAACCGCTGCCAGATACTCAAGTTGGGGTTATAATTACCGGTGCTGGTGCAGCAAAAGCGGCTTTCGAGGATTTTGTGCGACGTGGGATCATACCCTCTGGACCTGCCGCGCTCTTTGTTGTCATCTCAGCACCTGATATACCTAATCCATATGCTCAACAGTGGAGCTTGGAGATTGAAAAACAGCTCTCTTCTACTCTCGCACTGACAATCAGCTATTCTGGATTGCGCTCTTTCAAACTCCCCCCTTTTGATTAACCATAACCTGAAGCCAGCCGTTGCCAAACTCCCAAACGGCAAGAACGACTACCAGGCCGTAGGACCAACAGCCGCAGATCGCCTCTGGGACCCTCGCTTCGGCGTCACCTACATCGGTCAACCCATCGGTTTTTCCCTCTATCACGCCGGCATACTTACCTTGCGAAAGTCCTTCAGCCAAAATTTCGGCCTGACGGCAAATTATGTTTTCTCAAAGGCCATGGATAACGGCGCAGGTAATAGCACTTTCATTACACCTGAAGACCCCTATGATACCCGCCGAGAGTGGGCCTTATCAGCCGAGCATGCCAAGCATAGACTGACGTTGAGCCTGATGGCCGATGCACCTGCCTCCTGGCCTCTGCTAGCAGGATTTGGTGTCAGGTTCCTTGCCATTGCTCAAAGCCCTAGGTACTTTAATGTGACAGCAGGCTCTGATTTGAATCGAGATCAAAATCCCATTACAGATCGCCCTGACGTCTTGGGCCGAAACACCTGGCGAGGAGACGACTACGTGAATTTCGATTTGCGGGTATCAAGGCGATTTCGAATCCGAGAGCGTTATGAATTAGAGGCATTGGTGGAGTTTTACAATCTGCTGAACCGAGTCAACGTCACGGATTTGTTCACGGTTTGGGGACGCCCGACTCTTTCACAGCCACCCATAGCCACCTTCAATACCCCACGAGCTGTTGCTGATGCTTTCAAGACCCAGCTCGGATTGAAATTCACCTTTTGAAATTGATGAAGCGGAACCACCAGCTCAATAGCTGATGGGAGCTTTGAGGAGAGAATCAAGGAGAACATATAGCAGCATATAGCGGAGGACACTGATGCATATTGTCGTATGTGTGAAACAAGTTCTTGACCCGGAGATACCGCCAAGCGATTTTAAACTCGACCCTGGGGGAAGAAAACCTCTAGCAGAAAACATTCCTCTTGTCATCAGTATCTTCGATGAGAATGCCCTTGAAGTTGCTCTTCAGCTTCGTGAGAAGGAGAGAGAAAGCAAGATAACCGCTCTCAGTCTCGGTCCGCGTTCGAGTGAAGACGCTTTGCGTAAAGCTCTTGCTATGGGAGCAGATGAAGCGATTCTCCTTTTGAAGGAAGAGGACGATTGGTTGGATCCTTTGAGAACTGCCTATATCCTCGCTTCAGGGATTCAGAGGATCAGGCCTTTCGACCTCGTTCTTTGTGGACGAGAAGCAGCTGATTGGAACTTCGGCCAAGTGGGCTTTATTCTTGCTGAGATGCTTCATATTCCCTGCGTGAGCTTTGTTACCAGCGTTAACCGGGAAGGAAACCTCCTCAGGATGCATCGCCGGTTCGGCGATGTAGAAGAAATCGTCGAAGTCTTTCCACCCGCCCTAGCTGTGATCACAAATGATGAGAAAAATGTCCCTCGCCTCCCGAAGGCGAGAAATGTGATGCTGGCTGCGCGGAAGGAAATACCATTGTGGGCGGTCGCTGATCTCGAACCACAGCGTGCGAAGTCTTGTGTGGAATTAGACGGACTTTTCATTCCAACTCGCGAAGGTAGTTGCGAAATAATAAGTGGAGATGATATCGAAGAAAAGGTCAGTACCCTAGTTGAAAAGATCCTAGCATTGAGGGTCCTTTAGGAGGATGTGATGGCGGTGTTAGTGTTCCTGCCTATCCAAGACCAAAGACTGACTCGAGCAGCTCAAGAGCTCCTAGGAGGTGGTCGGTGTTTAGCTGGAATTCTCGGCTTAAAAGTATCGGCTGCGCTTATTGGTGACAGTCTCTCGCACCTGGCTGGAGAAGTGGTGGCTTATGGAGCCGATCGGGTTTATATCGCCGAGCATGCGCTATTACGCGAATATAACGCTGATCTCTTCCTAGAGACTATGGTGGCCATATGTCAAATGGCGCGGCCGGATGGTGTATTATTGGTTCATGACGAGAGGGGGAGCGAGTTGGCACCACGCTTGGCCTATCGTTTAGGTACAGGAGTAGTCACTGATTGTATAAACCTTCAAGCCAATTCTGAAACCAAAACAATTAGCATGTTTAAACCTGTCTATGGAAGCAAAGCAATAGGAATAATGCGGGTTAACTGCAAACCTTGGATGGCTACAGTACGACCGGGAACCTTCCAGGCGATCACTCGTGATGGACATCGGAATGGAGAAGTCGTCCCTGTTCCCATCACATTAGATAGCTCCCTTGTGCGTGTGAATATCCGAGAGAGAATAGTGAGAGAGAAAGTGCAAGGGCCTAAGCTCGAAGAAGCCAAAATTGTCGTTGCAGGAGGGCGAGGAATTGGTGGGGTTGAGGGATTTAAACAGCTCGAGGAGTTAGCGAGTATTCTGAAAGCAGCAGTAGGTGCTTCACGAGCCGCATGTGATGCAGGGTGGGTCCCTCCCTCTTGGCAGATCGGGCAAACAGGGAAGAAAATCGCAGCTGATCTTTATATCGCTGTCGGTATTTCTGGAGCTAGCCAACACATAGCTGGCCTCTCTGCGGTGAAACACATCATTGCTATTAACAGGGATCCCAATGCGCCTATTTTCAAGTTTGCGCAAATAGGTATTATCGAGGACTACCGGAAGGTGGTCCCTCTTCTAATTAGGAAGTTAAAGGAAATCAATTCCTGAGTCCATGAAGAGGAGGGAGCTATGGATTTCAGTTTCACAAAAGATCAGGAACTTTTGCGGGATATGGTTCGTGAATTTGTCAAGAGAGAATGCCCACGAGAATATATACGGCAAATAGATGAAAGAGGGGAGTTTCCCCATGACCTATGGGAAAAGATGAGTGAAGCAGGGTTGCACGGTATAGCGATTCCCGAAGAATATGGAGGATCAGGAGGGGATATTATTTCGCAGGTTATCGTAGCTGAGGAGTTAGCAAGATCCTTAGCTGGACTCACATGGATATGGGCCGCTACAAGCTGCTTTGGGGGGAAGTCAATCGGTGTATATGGCACAGAGGAGCAAAAGAGATTCTTCTTACCCAGGATCGCTAGAGGAGAGATCAAGATTTCTATTTCCGTGACCGAACCGGGAGGAGGGACTGACGTCTTAGGCGCTCTCTCAACGTTCGCTGAGGAGAAGGATGATCATTTCATCATTAACGGAACGAAGATGTTTACAACAGGAGCAGACGTAGCCGATTATTTACTCCTACTCGCACGGACGAACAGAGATGTGAGAAAAAGATCTGAAGGTACTTCTGTATTCATTATAGACGCTAAAAGCCCTGGGATCCAAGTTAGACCAATTAAGACGCTTGGCCTCAGAGCCTTTCACACATGTGAAGTAATTTATGAAAGTGTAAGAGTACCTAGAGAGAATCTCCTTGGGGAGAAGGATAAAGGTTGGCAGCAATTTGTGGCCACCTTAAACAATGAGCGGGTAATTCTTGCTGGAATCTCCATAGGGATCGCTAAATCTGTTCTCCAAGAAGCAATAGAACATGCAAAAAAGAGGTACGCCTTTGGCCGCCCTATAGGACAGTATCAAGCTATCCAACATTACATCGCGAATATTGCCTTGGAGACAGAAATGGCGGAGCTGCTCACCTATAAAGCCGCTTGGTTACAAACTCAAGGGAAATGGGCTGAATCCGGTTTAGAATCAACGATGGCAAAGATCGCCGCTTCAGAGGCGGCCATAAGAGCTGCTGACCGTGGAATTCAAATCCTCGGAGGATATGGTTACACTATGGAATACGACATGCAGCGTTTTTGGCGGGATGCGCGTATATACGCAATCGGCCCAATCTCTAATGAGATGGGAAGAAACTATATAGCTCAGTGGCTAGGTCTGCCTCGATCTTACTAATCGAGAGCAGTTTCCATGCATTCTGAGCCTTTGCTCTACTCTGGCGAAGTTGTCACCTTGGAGGAAGGGAACGGTATGTGTGCTAGGAAAATTAGGAAAGTTGAAATGCGTGATGTCCCAGCAACTTATATGGCCGCGGTTGATAATCTAATGGCACAGCAGATGTATGATGGGACCTTTCAAGATACTATCGTTGTCTTCCGCTTTAAGCCTTCTTTAAGTATCGGCGTTAATGATGATGGGGATCGTATTGATATCCAAAAAGCGCTCCAACTCGGATATCCCATAAGTCGTCGCCTCTGCAGTGGAGGTGGGGCAGCTGTCTTTTCACCCGAGCTGCCGATGATCTCCTTCTATTATCGAAAGCCTTATAAGAAGCCTGAGGTGACCCTTATGACCGAGTCTGAAAAAAATGGTCAAGCGACGGTCTCTGCCCTGCGGAGGTTTGGATTCCCAGCTCAATACAAAGCCATTGGCGATGTGGAGATCGAATTGGAAGGCACGCGTTATAAGGTAGTGGCTGGATATGCCGGGAACTATGAGCTACCGGATTACTGGAATGCCTTAAGTTCTATCGTTTGGGAGGCGATTTCACCTGAATTGACTCGTGCCTATATGGAGGTCTTTTACCATTATCCCGAAAAGTTCGAGGACAAGGATGCAAAAAGTCCCATCGTGAGAATGAAACCGCTGAAAGATATAGGAGATTATCTTGGGCTCAAAGTGAGCGCAGAGGATGTAATAGAGGCTGTCACGATAGAGAATGCGCGCGTATTAATGGAGGGAGAGCCTGCTCCTAGTTCATGGTCTCCTGAAGAAGAGCTGGAACTACATAGCATGGTATCTTTCTTTGAAAGCAGGGCATGGATCAAACGTCTTTCGACGAAGCGAATGTGCCTTCGTGCCCCTGAAGGGGCCCGTTTAGGGGTAGGAGTTCATAAGGCCAGGAAGCTGATTAAAGCGAGCGTTATCGTAGATGAGGAGGGAAAGATCATTGATCTCCTGATAACGGGGGACTTCTATATAAGGCCTCAGCTTACACTTTTCTCAGGAGGAGCTCTGCGGTATTTTACCGACTCCTTGAAAGGGCTTTATATTAATGATGATCAAAGTTTGCTGGAGGCTATTCGAGGCGTGTTCGAACGGCCAGACTTTGAAGCTCCCTTCCTTACCCCAGAAGATTTTTTCTACGCCCTTAAGAAGGGTGCTGAGAACCTTGTACCTATCAAGACCCCTAGCTGCAGGTGAATGAGAAACCATCAACACTTAGCGACAGAGGTTTTATCAAGGGGACCTGGATATGCACGTGGAGGTGGGGGCGCCGGGCGGGATCATGCCGCCCTTTGAGAAGGTCGTCGAGCAGGCGCGGCGGGCGGAGGCACAGGGGTATGATGCGGTCTGGTGGCCCTGTCACTTGATGGGGTGGCATCCGCAGGCGATCTGGAGACCGGAGATCACGCCCCTGGCGAGGACTCAGGCCAATGCCGATACCTATTTCGATCCCGTGGCGACGATCGCGGCCGTAGGCGTGCAGACGACGCGCATTCGACTCGGGATCGGCGTCACTGATGTCATTCGTCGTCATCCGGCCATGTTGGCGCAGGCGGCCCTCACCCTCGATCATATCACCCGCGGGCGGGTGATCCTCGGCCTCGGCTCGGGCGAACGCTTGAACATCACGCCGTATGGACTAGAGTTCGACCAGCCTGTCTCTCGGCTCGAGGAGGGGCTGGCGATTATTCGTCGGTTATGGGAGTCCGGAGGCCGACCGGTAGATTTCGAGGGAAGATTCTGGCGTCTGGAGAGTGCTGTGTTGGGTCTCCGGCCCTATGGCGACCGATATCCCCCGATTTGGATCGCGGCTCATGGTCCGCGCATGTTGCGTCTGGCCGGGCGCTATGCTGACGGGTGGTTGCCGACGAAGATGAGTCCTGCCGAATATCGGGAGAGGCTGGCCTGCCTTCGTCGTGCTGCGAGTGATGCCGGGCGCGATCCTGAGGCGATCACGCCCGGCATGCTCGCCTATGTGCTCGTGGATGAGGATCGCGAGGCGGTCGCCCACATGATGGACGCCGTCTTGGTGAAAGCCCTCTGCTTGCTCCTGCCGGCGGAGGTATTCCTGCGGTTTGGTGGCGAGCCTCCTTTTGGTCAGGGAGCGAGCGGTTTTCACGACTACATTCCCGCGCGCTTCGGGTATGAAGAGGCTCTGGCGGCGATTCGAAAGGTGCCGCGCGAGGTCGTCGCCTATTTCACGCTTCATGGGACGCCGGAGGATATTGCCGAGCAGGTTGAAGAGCTTGCGGAGGTGGGTCTTCGGCATATTGTGCTGTGGAATATCACTCCGTTTGCCGATCCCGCGCGCACGCGTGCTTCCTTTCAGGCCTTAGATCGGGTGAGGGAGCTTGTGTCGGGGATCGGGTGATTCGCTGGGGAGGAGAGGGGGGATGCGTTTTCTCCAGAAACGAGCAGTGGTCACGGGAGGGGCATCCGGCATTGGACGAGCGATCGTCGAGCGATTCGTCGCCGAGGGAGCTGCGGTCGCCATTTGCGATCTCGATGAAGGGGCAGTGCGGGCTTTCGCTGAGGCGCTGTGCGCTCGAGGGGCACGCGTCATAGCCCTTATCGGCGATGTTTCGCGCCTTGTGGATGCGGAGCGTATGGTCGCCGAGGCTGTCGCCTTCTTGGGCGGGCTCGACATTTTGATCAATAACGCGGGGATTGAGACGATCGGTTCGGTCACGACGGCGCTGGATGAGGAGTGGGAGCGGCAGATCGCCGTCAATCTCAACGGTGTCTATCGCATGAGTCGGTTCGCCATTCCCGAGATCATTCGGGCCGGTGGAGGGGCAGTTGTCAACATCGCCTCGGTTGGTGGTCTGGTGGCTGTTCGGGAATTCTCCGCCTATGGAGCGTCGAAAGCTGCCGTCATTCAGCTCACGCGCAGCATGGCTGCCGATTACGCCGAATATGGCGTTCGCGTCAACTGCGTCTGCCCGGGGCCGGTGGATACTCCCTTACTGGAGCGCGCTTGTCGGCGTGTCTCCGGGGCCAGAAGCCCGGAGGAAGTCCGACGGATGTATGCGGAGCTGACCCTTCTCAAACGAATCGCGCGGCCTGAGGAGATCGCCAGTTGTGTCGCGTTTCTCGCCAGCGATGAGGCCAGTTATGTGACCGGAGCTGTCCTGGTCGTCGATGGGGGATTCACAGCTCAGTGAGCCCGGGATCGGTGCTTGGATGTCCCTTCGACGAGGGAGGAGGAACGATGAGGACTCAATCCGAAGATGTCGTTCGCGCCTATTTCACGGCGGTGAATGAAGGGCGCTTGGAAGAGTTGGTGGCGCTCTTTGCACCCGAGGCTTCGCTTCATTTCCCGCTCTCGGATCCGATTGTCGGACGCGAGGCGATCGGTCGGTTCTACGAGACCATTCTGCAGTTTTATCCCGAGCGGTGTGACGATGTACGGCGGCTCTTCTTCAGTCCGGAGGGTGACGTCGCCGCGGAAATTCACTTCACAGGGACGACTCGGACCGGGCGGCGGGTCGTCTTTGAAGCCGTCGATCTCTTCACCCTCCGAGAGGGTCAGATCGAGAAGCTCCAGATCTTTTACGACAGTGCGCGTGTTCGGGAGATGATCGGGACACCTCCGGAGATGTGAGACCGAGGGAGAGCGACGGATGGAGGTGCTCTACCAAGAGCGCATAGAGTGGCCGCGTCTGACATATGGGGCGGCTTTAGACCGCCTCGTGGCGCACGCTCCCGATCGGGAGATATTCGTTTTCCATGATGTGGGAGCGGTGGGATGGGGAGTGCCGCGGCGAGCGTATACAGCGAAGGATTTCTTGGCTGAGGTGAATCGGTTGGCGCGTGGGCTCCTGGCGCTCGGCATTGGGGCGGGAGAGCGTATCGCACTCTGGACGGCGAATGTGCCGGAGGCCGCCATTGCACAGTTCGCCATTGCAAAGCTCGGAGCCGTGATGGTCCCGATCAATATGCGCTTCAAGGCGAGCGAACTTGAGTATGTGCTTCGGCAGTCCGAGGCGGGAACGCTCATTCTGATGGATCGCTTCGGGGAGACCGATTATGTGACGATGGTATGCCAGGTCTGTCCGGAAGTGATCCGCTCGGTTCCGGGGCGGTTGCGATCGCGTCGATGTCCGCGCCTCCGGCGTCTCATTGTGCTCGGGCATCGGTCGCCGGGGATGTTCGCCTATCAGGATGTGCTCTCGCTCGGGCAGCCGGATCTGGATCGTCCTCTTCGGGAGCGAGAGGCGGCGGTGATGCCGGATGACGTTGTGCTCATCCAATATACGTCTGGAAGCACGGCGTTTCCAAAGGGGGTCATGCTCTCGCATGATCAAACCCTGCGCAATGCGTTCCTCATGGCCGGGCGGGCTGGTTTGGAGGCGAGCGACCGTGTGCTCTCGGCCATGCCGATGTTTCACATCGGAGGCTCCGTGTGCGCTCTGCTCGGGGCGGTCACGCGGGGGTATGTCCTGCACACGATGACCAAGTTCGATGCCGGGGAGACGCTTCGCCTTATCGAAGAGGAGCGAATCACCGCTTACATCGGCATCGAGACGATGTTCCTCATGCTTCGCGATCATCCCGACTTCTCGTGGCGTGATCGCTCGAGCCTGGTGAAGGGATGGGCTGCCGGATCTCCCGCGCTTCTCCGCATGATTGCCGAAGAGATTGGCATCCGCTTCGTCTGCTCCGTCTATGGCCTCTCCGAGGCCAGCCCGAACGTGTGCATCACCGATTGGCGGGACTCGTTCGAAAGGCGGATAGGGACGAACGGTCGTCCCCACCCGGGGGTGGAGGTGGAGATTCGCGATCCGGTGTCGGGCGAGCGCTGTCCTCCTGGACAACCGGGCGAGATCTGGGTGCGGGGGTACAATGTGATGAAGGGCTACTACAATATGCCCGAGGAGACGGCTCGTGTCCTCGATCCCGAGGGGTGGCTGCATACGGGCGATCGTGGGCTTCTGACCGAGGAGGGGTATCTCGTTTTTCTGGGGCGGTGGAAGGACGTCGTGCGCGTGGGGGGAGAGAACGTCTCGGCCCTGGAGGTGGAGAATTTCCTTCTCGCTCATCCCAAGATCGCCGCCGTGGCCGTCGTCGGCGTGCCGGATCCGCGATGGGGGGAAGTTCCGGCAGCCTTTGTCAAGGTCGCAGAGGGCGCGCATCTGACGGAGGAAGAGGTCGTTGCATACTGTCGCGAAAACCTGGCCGCATTCAAAGTTCCGCGATACGTTCGATTCGTTCAGGAATTTCCCATGACCGGGAGTGGAAAGATTCAGAAGTTTCTGCTCCGAGAGCATCTCCTCGCTGAGTTAAAGGATATGGCCTCTTGATCCTCAGAGACGGACGTTAAGACCCCCGCGTGGGGTACCCTTCATGGGGAACGTATCGGGAGGGATGCCCTCCCAGGGCATGTGAATTCCTTATTGGAGGTGACACCATGGGCCGATGGAAAAAGAGCGTGCGTGCGTTATGGACCCTTGGGCTCTTCTCGTGTGTGAGTCTCTTGGGCCAGGTCTCTGCCTTCGCTCAAGGGGCTGTGACGACGGCGACCGTCACAGGGGATGTCGCCGATAGGACCGGCGCGGTAGTCCCTGGCGCTCGAGTCGTCCTCAAAAGTCAGGAGACAGGGTTGACTCGGGAGACGACAACGGGGGAGCAAGGGCAATTCGTTCTCTCTCAGCTCCCGGCCGGGCGCTATGATCTGAGCGTTGAAGCTCAAGGATTTAAAAAGGCCGTCGTGCGGGATGTGGTGCTCACAGTCGGAGCGACCGAGACCGTGCGCATTACGCTCGAGATCGGTGAGATCACCGAGAGCATTGACGTGAGCACGGAGACCGTCCCCGTTGTCGAGACGACGAAGGTCGAAGTCAGCTCGGTCATCTTGCCCGTCCAGGTGCGCGAGTTACCGTTGAATCAGCGGAGTTTCACGGCTTTGGTCACGCAGCAGCCGGGACTCGTGCGCATGACGAACGCGACTCCGCCGACGGTATTGGGGGCGGCTACAAACACGGGGTCCTACATCAGCGCGAATGGGTTGATGGGATCCTCGGTCGCGTATCTCATTGACGGCGTGAACTTCAGCAATGGGAACTTCACGGCGCCAGGGACGGCTGCTGCGGGCGACATGCCGGGCGTTGAGGCGATTCAGGAGTTCAAAGTGATCACCCATTCTTTCAGCGCTGCTTATGGCGGGGCTTCCGGTGCGGTCGTCAGCTTCGCGACGCGCAGTGGCACCAATGAGCTGCACGGAAGTGCTTACGAATTCGTGCGCAACGATGTCTTCGATACCCGCTCGTTCTTCGATCGCGAGAAGCCACCGTTTCGGCGAAACCAGTTTGGCGCGGCTCTCGGTGGCCCTCTCCGTCGGGATCGCGCCTTCTTCTTCACCAATTACGAGGGCTTGCGTCAGCGGTTGACGACGACGGAGATCTCCTTCGTCCCGAGCGAGTGTGCGCGGAATGGGGGGCTTGGAGGGACGTGCGACTTCCCCGTCATTGGCCCCGGAGGACAACCCGTCGCCATCTCCCCGGCCGTGAAGGCGATCCTCGAGCTGTACCCGAAGCCGAATGGCGCTGATCTCGGATCGGGCGTGGCCGAATATATCTTCCCGAACCGTCAACCGACGCGGCAGGACTTCGGGCTCGTTCATCTGACGTCCACGCTCTCGCCACGCGATCAGTTCGCTGGACGATATTCGATCACAGATGCGGAGGCCTCGGCCGCCTTTCATTTCCCGAATTTTCAGTTTGTGCGAACTGACCGCGTGCAGAACTACTTGCTGCGGTGGTCGCGCGTCTTCACGCCTCGTCTCGTCAATACGGCCAGCTTCAGCTACCTGCGTTCTCGCGTCTTCGCGGCCACCGAGCCCACTTTCCCCTTGCGTCCGGAACAATTCACCGGCAATCCCGCTCGAAAGACGATCGGTGTGATTTCGGTAGGCGGCGGTACGGCCGGGACCGTGAGCGGCACGTTGACACTTTTGGGGAACGATGATGCCAGCCCCTTCCGTCTTGTGCGCAACAATTTCGTCGTCAACAATGACCTCGTCTACACGGCGGGCGCTCACACGCTCAAGCTCGGGGGGATGGTGAACCGCTTCCAGTGGAACTGGAATTCGGCGGTCATCCCGGGTGGGAGTTACACCTTTCTCACGCTGAACGACCTGCTGGCGGGGAACCCGGCGGTTCTCATCATTCGTCGGGACGGGGCGGACGCGAGCTTCGGCATTCGCACGACGCTGTTGGCTTGGTATGTGGAGGACGCGTGGCGTCTCTCTCCTCGCGTGACGCTCACGCTCGGGGTGCGGCATGAGTTCCAAGTTCCCATCCTCAAGGACATCCACAACAAGTTGGGGAACTGGCGGAGGCCAGAAGATACGGCGGTCACCGTTGGGCAGCCGTATGACAATTACTCGCTCACGCAGTTCCAGCCGCGTGTGGGGATCGCCTACGATCCCTTTGGCAACGGCAAGACGGTCCTTCGCGCAGGCTTCGGTCTCTTCAACGAGTTCCTCGGATTCGAGGGGACGGCTCAGGGCATTCTCCAGTGGAATGCGCCGCAGCCGGTGCTCAACACGTTCTTCGGGGAGCCGCTGGCCCCAGGCTTCTTGCCGCGGATCCCGTTCCCGCAGTGCGCGACGTGCACGCAGCCGACTCCGTATGTGGGACTGGTCACGGGACTGCTCGATCCGGTCAATTCGCCGACGTCCGTACAATGGCACGTGGAGATCGCGCGGGAGCTTCCTGCGAAACTGAGTGTGACGCTCACCTATGCCGGTTCTCAATCGTATCACATTCCGCGGAAGATCGAGGCCAATCACAATCTCCCCTGCCGTTTTGAGAACGGGCGCCCCATTTTCACCGGCGGATGCGGGACGGCCGCTCCTGCCGTGAGCCGGATCGCGTTCTCCCTTTACGCGCGCCGCTTTGACGCGACGGCGAACTATCATTCGATGAGCGTGCAAGTGGCGCGTCGTCTCGCCGGAGGGGTGACTGTTCACAGCTCGTACGCCTTCTCCAAAGCCCTCTCGGAATCCGACGCCTTCAATTCCAACAACATCATCCGTGGCGTTGCGCAAGCCAGTCAGTATCCGCCCGATCGCAAGCTGGATCGTTCGGAATCGCTCTTCAGTATTCGCCATCGTGCGACGGTGAACGCCATATACGAGCTGCCCGTGGGACGTGGCAAGCGCTTTCTCAGCGACGCGCGCGGCCTCGCGCAGGCGCTCTTCGGGGGGTGGAAGATCACGGCCCTTGGGGAGTTCCGCAGCGGTTATCCCTTCTCGGTCCTCGCGGGGTTCGGCATCACGGGCGTGGGGGATAACATTGATTTCCCGGATCGTCCGAACATCCTGCGAGCGAACCCCGTCCTCGGGCGCGTGGATCGGTATTTCGATCCGAAAGCCTTCGCCCTCCAGGAACCGGGCCGCTTGGGGAACGCTCCGCGCACATCCGTCCGGGGACCTGGGTTCCACAATCTCGACGTCGGGCTCTCCAAGGAGTTCCCCATTCGGGAGACGGTGCGGCTGCAGTTTCGCGCGGAGGCCTTCAATGTTCTCAATCATCCGAACTTCGCGCTCCCATTCAACCAACTGTACATCGGCTTCGTGCCGCAATTCCGACGCGTTCCCACACCGGCGGAGCTGGAAGCGCTCCCCTGTCGGTTGACGGCCGAGCAGGCGCAGGTTCATTCCTGCAATCCGCAAGCGGGGAGGATCACGAGCACGGTCGGAACGCCGCGTCAGATTCAGTTCGCGCTGAAGATGACGTGGTAGGAGGGCGAGGATCGCGTCGGCGAAGGGGTCCGGGGATCATGATCTCTCGGACCCCTCTTCGGAGGTCAGGAGATGAAGTTCGGCATGCTCGTCAACACGCAAGATCCGCCCGATGGGGCGCGCATCGCGGCGCTGTACGATGAGATCCTGGAAGAGGCGGAGCTGGCCGAGGCCGTGGGGTTCGATGCTGTCTTCGTCCCCGAGCATCATATGATGCCCGACGGATACCTGAGTGCTCCGCTCATTCTGTTAGCCGCCATCGCCGCGCGCACGACGCGCTTGCGGGTGGGGACATCCATTTTGCAGCTCCCCGAGTGGCATCCGATCCACGTCGCTGAGGAGGTCGCTGTTTTGGATAATCTCTCGAAGGGGCGCGTCATTCTCGGGGTGGGGCTCAATCTCGTCGAGGAGGAATTCCGGCTCTTCGGAGTCGAGCGGCAAGGGGTCACGCGACGCTTCGTTGAACAGATTGAGATTCTGCGACGCGCGTGGAGCGGAGAGCCGTTCTCTTTCGAGGGCGAGTTCTTCACATTTCGGGATGTCCGGATCACTCCCCGTGTCGTGCAGCGGCCGCATCCGCCTCTTTGGATCGGGGCTATGAGCGAGCCGGCCCTGCGGCGCGCCGGGCGCTTGGGAGCGGGGTGGATCTCCGATCCCCTGCATGTGCTCCCGGTCATGAAAGCGTGGGCTGAGATCTATCGTCAATCGGCCATCGAGCACGGACATGCCGATCGCGTCCAGGTTGTCCTCATCCGCGACGGATGGGTCTCGCACGATCCCGAGGAGATTCGAGAGCTGTGGTGGCCGACGGTCCGCGAATACCACCTCTTCTACAAGCACCTCGGCTTTTTCGAGTCCGGTCGGTTCAACGCTCAGTGGGAGCCGTGGGTCCGCACGGCTCGCGATGACGAGTGGACCTACGAGCGCGTGGCTCCCAACCGCGTGATCGCGGGCACGCCGGATGAGGTCATCGCGGAGATCGAACGCTATCGTCGCGAGGTCGGATGCGAATACATCGTCTTCTACTTCCGCCATCCCACGGGGCCCGATCATCGGGCGACGATGCGATGCATCGAGCTGTTCGGGCGGGAGGTTATTCCGCATTTTCGGCAGTGAGCATGGGGGGATCCCACGCGGTGAGGTGAAGGAGGGAGGAACGATGAAGCTGCATTATCTCCTGGACACACATGCCGGGGCGTACAATCGTTCGATCCCGACGCGGGAGGAAGTGGGAGCGTTCATTGACCAGTTGTATCGCGAGATCGAGCTCGCCGAGGAAGGTGGGTTCGAGGCCATTGTCGTGCCCGAGCGTCATGGTCGCACGGAATGTTTCTTCCCCTCCTCGCTCGTGCTCCTCTCGATCATCGCCGCTCGGACGAGCCGCATTCGTCTCGGCACTTACATTCTCGTGCTTCCTTTGCACCATCCGATTCATGTGGCCGAGCAGGTGGCCATGATTGATCAGGTTTCGCGGGGGCGGGTCATCTTCGGCGTCGCCGCCGGGTACCATTCCGGATACAGCCAGATGTTCGGCATCCCTCACCATGAGCGTGGCGCGCGATTCGAGGAGCAGGTGGAGATCATCCGGCGTGCGTGGACCGAAGAGCGATTCTCCTATCATGGCCGATACTACCAGTTCACGGATGTGCTGGTGACGCCCAAGCCCTATCAGACGCCGATGCCCGAGTGGTGGGTTGGGGGGATGTTCCCCAAGACGATCGCTCGGGCCGGACGCATCGGAGATGCCTGGTGCAGTGATCCGTTCCCGCTGGATCGAGAGGTCTGGCTCGAGCAGGTTCGCCTCTATCGGGAAGCAGCGCGGGCAGCCGGACGCTCCTCGAAAGTCGTCCTCATGCGCGACGGATGGGTGGCACCTACGCGCGAGGAAGCCGAAGAGGTGTTCGGCCGGCTCGCTGTTGAAGAGTGGCTCTTTTACTTCCGCTGGGGGATCCTCACGCATCATCCGGAGTTCCAGTCCGAATCCGATTTCACCATCGAGCGCGCGAGCCCCCACCTCATCCTGGGTACACCCGAAGAGTGCATCCGGCAGATCGAGCGGTACGCCCGCGAGTACGACGTGGATGAGATCGTCTTGCGCTTCCGGCTTCCCAAGGGGCCTCGCTGGGACCATGTCTTGCGCTGCCTCGCCCTCTTCGGACGCGAGGTCGTCCCGTATTTCCATGGACGAGGGAGATGACGAAGATCCTCGAGCGGAACGTCAATGTGAAGATCTTCGACGATCAGGGGCCGTCCCTGCGCGTGCAGGGATCGCTCCTGGATGTCGAGCACAGTTTTCACCTCGAGTTGATTGTGGAGGTCGAAACCGGGCGAATCCTGGATGCTCGTGCGGAGATGGTCAAACGTCCGTATCCGACGCTCTGTTTGCCCGCTCTGGAGAACGTCGCCCGTCTCAAAGGGGAGATCATCGGGCGTGGGATCAACCGGCGGATTGCCGAACAGCTCGGGGGAGCAGGGGGCTGCGTGCACCTGGTTGAGATCGCGCAGTCTGTCGTTCGCTTCACCGCCACGTATTTGATTGATCGGCGTACCGGGATGAGTGAGGAGGGATTAGGCGGGCTCTCCGAGCACGAACACCGCCAGCGCTGGCTCCCCATGCTGAAAAATACCTGTCAGGTTTTCCGCGTGGAGGAGGAGACGACGCCATCTCCTATCTCCGGCGCGGAATCTGCGGAGCCTTCGTGAGGAGGGCTTCCGCGCGATGACATCCATCGGGCACCCCGCGTGGGATGCCCTGATCCCCGCAGAGGGGAGAAAGGAGGGGGAGTATGTTTGTCGTGACCAAAGGCTCCATATGGCGTGCGGGCTTCGGGGGAATCGTCGGGCTCGCACTGATATTGGCCGGTGTCGCATTGGCTGGGCAAACTCCGGCGATGGCGAGTCTCATGGGGACCGTGAGCGATCCGGCAGGGAACGTCGTTGTGGGAGCACAGGTGGCCGTTCGGAATTTGGACACGGGTGTCTCGCAGCGAGCAGAGACCAATGAACGGGGGATCTACCAACTGGTCTCGCTCCCGCCGGGGCGATATGAGGTGAGGGTGGAGGCAGCGGGGTTTGCCACAAGCGTCATCCCGGAGGTGCGCTTGACGGTCGGGCAAGCAGCGACGGTCGATATCGTGTTGAAGGTAGGGGCTGTTCAGGAGACTGTCGAGGTAGTGGCTCCGACGCCGCTGGTCGAGCCGACACGCACGAGCCTCAGCCAGGTTCTGGAGGAGCGCCAGGTTCACGAGCTTCCCATCAATACCCGCAACTTCGTTCAGCTCACGCTGATCACGCCCAAGGTCATCCCAGCCAGCGCAGCCAGTGGGCGCGGTGCGTACATGGGCGATCGCTATAAGGAGAATCAGTTCAGCTTCAGCGGCTTGCGGTACCAGTTCAATTACCAAACGGTGGATGGGGCGTCATCGTTTGTGTGGACGGCCAACGTCGTCAAATCGTTCTACTCTTTGGAGACGGTCAAAGAATTTCGCGTGCTCAACAGCCTGTACACGGTCGAGCAGGGACATGCGATGGGGGGGATCATCACGGTGATCACGCGATCCGGGGGAAACGAGTGGCATGGGACGCTCTACGAGTTCTTGCGCAACGACAAACTGGATAAGACGGATATTCTCACGACGCCGGGATTCAGCGTGTTCCGCCGGAATCAATTCGGGGCGGCCGTCGGGGGACCGCTGCGGCGCGATCGCGTCTTCTTCTTCGGCAACTATGAGGGGCAACGACAGGCCAAGGCGCCGCGTTTTCCTGCCGTTTATCTTCAGAACCTCGAGGCCATCAACGCGGCCTTGGGGCGTTTGGGATTTCCTCCGGAGACGCCCCGCGTCCTGCAGACGGCCGATGCGGATCAATTCCTCATGCGGTTCGATGCGGCGCTCAGCCCGATCCATAACCTGATGGGACGCTACAACTTTTACAATATCGAGAACGAGAACGATCGAATCGGAGCTTCCGGCGTGACCGGCGAGCCGATCACGACGCTCGCTGCTCGACACCATCGGCTGCGGGATCAGGGGGTGGTCCTCTCGGTGAATTCCACGCCTTCTTCCCGATGGGTCAATGCGGCCCTCTTCGGCTTCGAGAAGCATCGGTATCGGCTCGATCCGAGGCCCGGCGTGCCGCTCATCGAGTTGGCTGTCGTCGGGGCGTTCTCGACGGGCGTCGAGGCTGCCGATGAGCAAGGGCTCAACGAGCGGCGATTCCATCTCTCGGACACGCTCACGTACCTGCGCGGACATCATCAGTTCAGACTCGGCGCTGAGTATTTGCGGACCGATGTCTCCAACCATGTCACTCCGGGGAGCCTCGCCATTATCCCCGGACTCTCCGCGCTTTTGGCTCCGGAGATCGTCGTCGCGCAGGTTCGCATCCATCCGGAGCAGTACAAGTTGCGCCTTCGGATGAGGGCGAACCAATTTGGCGTCTTCTTCCAGGATCAATGGCAGGCGCAGCGGGGGTTCACGTTCACGTACGGCGTTCGGTACGATATCGAGCGCATTCGCGGCATCCTCGCGCTTTCCGAGGATGACGTCAACAACATCCAACCGCGCGTGGGATTCGCCTATGCGATCGGCGCGTCGCGTCCGACGGTCCTGCGGGGTGGGTACGGTATCTTCATCTCGGACCGATATCACCCTTACCTCTTCATTGACGGCTTCGTTCATGGGACGAACTTTCCGAGCTTCAACGAGGCGTACCTGACGGCCAATCCTTTCGCGCGGAGATATCGGCGGCTGCCGGATACCGTTGCTCCGTTGATCATCACCGGCGTTGGTCCGGCGACCGCGGCCTTCAAGGATTATGTGCTTCGGGGGACGATCCCTTCGGGGCCGGCCGCGCTCTTTGTCGTCATTTCGGCGCCGGATCTCCCCAACCCGTATGCTCAACAGTGGAGTTTAGAGATCGAGCGGCAGGTGACGCCCTCGTGGGCGGTGAGCATCGGGTATTCGGGCTTGCGTTCGTTTAAGCTGCCGCTGCTCATCAATCACAATCTGAAGCCCGCCCGCGCCAAGCTTCCCACGGGGAAGAACGATTACGAAGCTGTCGGGGCGGGAGCGGTCGAGCGGCTGTGGGATCCGCGATTCGGCGTCACCTATATCGGTCAGCCCGTTGGCTTCTCGATCTACCATGCGGGGACGCTCAGCGTGCGCCGGACATTTGCTCGGCACTTTGGGCTCATGGCCAACTACGTCTTCTCGCGGGCCGTGGATAACGGGGCGGGCAACAGCACCTTCATTGCGCCGGAGGATCCGTATAACACGCGACTCGAGCGTGCGCTCTCGGCCGAGCACGCCAAGCATCGGTTCACTCTGAGTCTCCTGGCGGATGCCCCCGCCTCTTGGCCGGTGCTCAGAGGATTTGGTGTGCGACTCCTCTGCATCGCGCAAAGCCCGCGGTATTTCAACGTGACGGTCGGATCCGATGTCAACCGCGATCAGAATGCGGTGACGGATCGTCCCGATGTGCTCGGTCGCAATACGTGGCGGGGCGATGACTTCGTCACCTTCGACATGCGGATCATGCGGCGCTTCCAGATTCGCGAGCGATATGGGCTGGAAGCGGTGGTCGAGTTCTACAATCTCTTCAATCGCGTGAACATCACGGATCTCTTCACCGTTTGGGGGCGCCCGACGTTGGCACAACCGCCGATCGCCACGTTCAATAAGCCGCGCGCCGTCGGCGACGCCTTCAAGACGCAGCTTGCGCTGAAGTTCACTTTCTGAGTCTCGTTTTCATCCCGAGGGGGAGTGGGGGGATCGAAGCCTGCTCTCACTGTGGGAGAATTCCTCACGGAGGAGGTGCTCCAGATGCCTGCCGTTACAATGAAAAACGTGCATGATCTTCCTCCCGATCTTCAGGACACTATCGCGCAGTATGAGGCATGGATTGGCGATACGGTCTTCGCCCGCATCATCGCTCACCGGCCGGAAGCCTTTCGAGCGTTCCATGCGCTTTATCTCTCGCTGCTTGCCGGCGTCGTCGAATCGGAGATCAAGGAGCTCGCTCGGTTGCGACTGGCGCGCCTGAACGGATGCCACTACTGAGAAGTGGTGAATCTCGCCTGGGCCAGGCGAAACGGCATTCCGGAGGAGAGAGTTCGCGGGATCGAGGATCCCGAGCGCGGGCCTTTCACGCCGCGGGAGCGGGCCATCTTACGGCTGGCTGAGATGATGGCCCATCGCGCGGACGCTGTCTTAGAAGGTGCTGTGCTCGAAGAGCTGAAGCGGGAATTGTCGGACGAAGAGCTCGTGGAGCTGGGCATGTACTTTGCGCTCGTCACCGGATTCCAGAAGTTCAATTCCGTGTTCCGGATCTTTCCCGCGTGTGAGGTCGAGCCCGCGAGGTCGTCCGAGGAGACCGATTTGACAAGCGAGTCGGACGTGGGCTAGAGTTGCGATTTCAAACAAGCGTTTGGTTCATAGGGGGAGGCAGATGATCGGGGGATTGAATCACATCGCTCTTATCGTCGCCGATCTGGAGGCGAGCATCGAACGGTTCCGGCGCGTGTTGGGGGCTACGCTTCTCGAGCGGAGTTTCCTTCCGGACTCGAAGACGGACGTTGCTGTGCTGGAGGTCGGCGGCGTGCATCTCGAGTTGCTCAGCGCTCGGGGGGAGGACACGAAGGTGGGGCGGTTATTGAGAGAGCGGGGGGAAGGGATTCACCATATCTCGTTCCACGTACAGGGGCTGGAGAGGGAGCTCGAGCGCCTGCGCGAGCGAGGGGCGCGTGTGCTCGATCCGCGGCCTCGCGCGGGGCTTCATGGGCGGCGGATCGCGTTCCTTGATCTGGGAACACGCGGGGAGATCCTCATCGAGTTGGCTGAAGAGCCGAGCGAGTCTGAGGATGGGAGAGGGTAAGGATGAAAGGCGCGATTGACGTCTGGTGCAACCCATTTACTCCTTCGGGGATCAAGCATCTCTTTCTCGACAACGAGGAAGTCTATTTCATGATGGGGATTCAGTGGGGGCGGGCCGGGAACATGAAGGGATACGAGCCGCGGGAGTTCGTGGCGATGATGGATCGGCTCGGGATCGAGAAGGTTTGCGTTCCCGCGCTCAAGCAGGCGTTCTATCGGAAGAACAAGATGGGCGCCGACTTCTCTTACGAGGAGATCGCCGAACTCGTTCAGGCATATCCGGATCGCATTGTCGGGCTGGCGGGCATTAATCCCTTCGAGCGCATGGCGGGCGTGCGCAAGCTCGAGCATGCTGTTCGCGCGTATGGCTTTCGCGGCGCCCATATTCATCCCTATGGGTTCGGACTGCCGCTCAATGCGGCGGAGTGGTATCCCTTTTATGCCAAATGTGCGGAGCTCGATATTCCGATTGTCATTCAGACGGGGCATTCGGCGGAATTCATGCCGAGTGCGTGTGGTCGTCCGATCTTGCTCGACGATGTCGCGCTGTACTTCCCCGAGCTGCGCCTGGTCGCGGCGCACACGGGGTGGCCGTGGGTTGAGGAGCTGATTGCTTTGGCGTGGAAGCATCCCAACGTCTACATTGCCGTCAGTGGTCATGCTCCGAAATATTGGGACAAATCGCTCGTTCATTTCCTGAATTCGCGGGGCATTGGGAAAGTGATGTGGGGGACGGATTATCCGCTCATCCTTCACGAGGAGAGCCTGACGCAGATCGAGCAGCTCGGACTGAAGCCGGAGGCCAAGCGAGCGCTGTTGCGAGAGACGGCGGTGAAGGTTTTCAAGTTCGAGGAGTGAGAGATGTCCGATTATCGCTTCCTGACGATCCATCGCGCCGAGGGGGTGGCGGAGGTCATCGTGCGAAAGCCGCCGCTGAACACGCTGGATCCTGAGCTGTACGATGAGCTCGGGCGAGTGAGCGCGGAGCTGGAGGTGGACGAGGAGACGCGCGCGATCGTCTTCGCGAGCGGCGTGGAGAATGTCTTCATTGCTGGCGCTGATATCAAGCAGATGGCGGGGTATCGGTTCGAGCGAGAGCCGTTGGAGCGCAAGATCGAGCTCGTGCACGCGACGTTCCAGTGTCTGGCGAATCTCAGCAAGCCGACTGTGGCGGCCATCACGGGGCATGCGCTCGGTGGGGGGTGCGAATTGGCGCTCGCTCTGGACTTCCGCTTTATGTCCAAGGGGGCGCCGCGCATCGGCTTGCCGGAAGTCAAGCTGGGTATTCTCCCGGGAGGAGGGGGAACGCAGCGGCTGCCTCGGTTGATCGGGTTCATGCGGGCGGCGGAGTTGATCATGACCGGGGCGCTTGTGGACGCTGAGCGGGCGGAGGCCATGGGGTTGATCACACGTGCGTGCGAGCCGCAGCGCACGCGGCAGGAGGCTGTGGAGTTCGCGCGTCAGCTCGCCGCGCAGGCTCCGCTCGCCGTGCGCGCCATCAAACGGTGTTTGCTGGAGTCGGCGGAGACGGATTTGCAGACCGGTCTGGAGATTGAGAAGCGATATTGCCTGCAAACTCTTCTCTCGGAGGATGCGCGCGAGGGGATCGCGGCTTTCCTCGAGAAACGCTCTCCGCAGTGGAGGGGGCGATGAGACGGGTCGCTATTCTTGGAGCGGCGCAGACGACCTTCGAGGCGCAGAAGGCCTCGCTGGCCTATAACGAGTTGGTCTATGGCGTCGTTCGCGAGCTGCTCGACCGCACGGGCGTCTCGATGCGCGAGATCGAGAGCATGGTGACGGCTTCCCAGGACGCCTATGATGGGAAGACCATTTCGGGGATGGCCATCAATGAGGTCGTTGGAGCTTACTTGAAATCGGAGGCGAAGGTAGCGGCCGATGGGCTGCAAGCCCTGCTGTATGGCGTCGCTCGTATCCTCTCGGGCGAGTTCGATCTGACTCTCGTTGTCGCTCACTGTAAGGAATCCGAAGGCGATCCGTCGGCCATCACCGGCCTTATGTTCGATCCTTTCGTGCAGCGTCCGCTCGGGCTCGATGAGAATGTCGCGGCGGCGCTCCAAGCGCGCCGGTATTGTTGGCGGCGGGGGCTGGCGCCGGAAGACGTCGCGCTTGTCTCGGTGAAGGCACATCGGCAGGGCCTCAAGAACCCGTATGCCCAGCGCAAGGGGGAGTTCACGGTGGCGGACGTGTTGGCGTCCCCTCTGGTGGTGGATCCCATTCACGAATTGGAGGCGGCTCCTCGGTCCGATGGCGCATGTGCGCTCCTGCTGGGGAGCGAGGAGCGGGCGCGCGCTTTCACCGAGCATCCGGTATTCATCGTGGGCATAGGGAACTGCACGGACGCGTATTGGACCGAACGCGACGTGGCCGACGCGCGCGCGTTGGAGGAAGCAGCGCGGCGTGCGTATGCGATGGCGGGGATTCGTGAACCCGCGCGGGAGATTGACGTCGTGGAGATCTCGGCTCGGTATGCGCACGAGGAACTGATGGCTATTGAAGCTCTCGGTCTTCATCCTTCGCCCGTGGACTTGATTGCCGAGGGACGCGCGGAGTTCATCACGCCTTCTGGCGGGCCGCTTTGTGGGAATCCGCCGACGGTGAGTGGTCTTGTGCGTGCTGTCGAAGCGTATTGGCAATTGAGCGGGGAGGCCGGAGCGCACCAGATTGAGGGGGCGCGCACGGCGGTGGCTCATGGAGCGGGGGGCATCTGCGGTCAGAATCAGACGGTGGTGATCCTTCGGAGGGAGTGAGACGGTATATGCCGCGGCGTGTTGCCATCATCGCAACGGGGCAGACCAAGCATGCGGCTCGGCGGCTGGATGTCACTATTGCCGAGCTGATTACGGAGGCCGTCACGCGGGCTCTGGAGGATGCGGATCTCACCTTGCGGGATATTGATGCCGTGCTGCTCGGCAACATGGAGCCGTTTGAGGGATTTCTCTTTCCGGAGCTCTGGGCTGTGGAAGCGTGGGGGGGGTACTTGAAGCCCTCGGTGAAGTTCAACACGGGGGGGACGGTGGGGACGACGACGGCCATCGCGGCCTACTATTATGTCGCCAGCGGCATTTACGACACGGTCATGGCCATCGGGTTCCAGAAGCAATCCGAAGGTCACACGCAGACGGCCATCACGACCGTGGGCGATCCCATTTGGGAGCGCTCGGTCATGGCGGGGGCCATTGGCAACTTCGCCGTCATGGCGACGACCTATATGCACGAGAGTGGTGTGACTGAGGAGCAAGCGGCCAAGGCCGCGGTCAAGGCGCGGCGCAATGCCTGTCTCAATGAGTATGCGCACCTGCAGATGCCGGACATCACGGTCGAGGATGTCTTGAAGTCGGAGATGCTGGCCTATCCGGTGAAGCGGCTCGATATGTGTCCGCAGTCGGATGGGGCGGTTGCGGTCATCTTCGCTGAGGAGTCGAAAGCGGTGAGGTTGGCGCCGCGTCCGGCGTGGATCGCGGCCGTCGCGACAGCTCATGAGCAGCAGTACATGGGCGATAGTCCAAAGCGGTTGGCGGAGATGCGCAGTCTGATTGCCGCCTCGCGTCGAGCGTATCAGTATGCCGGGATCACAAATCCCCGCAGGGAGCTTGATGTCGCCGAGATCTACGAGGTCGCGTCCTTCGCTGAGCTCGCCATGTACGAGAACCTCGGATTTTGCGCCAAGGGTGAGGGGGGGAAGCTCATTGATGCGGGGGTGACGGAGCTGACGGGGGAGTTACCGGTCAATCCCTCCGGTGGGGTTATGTCTACGAATCCGATCGGGGCGACGGCGCTCATTCGCGTTGCTGAGGCGGCTTTGCAGATCATGGGGAAGGCGGGGAGGCGGCAGGTCGAGGGTGCGCGCACGGCTCTCGCCACCGGATATGGGGGGAATGCGTGGACCGATGTGATCATCCTCACTCGAGAGAAGCCATGAGCGGGGAAGAGAAGACGCTTCGCGTCCCCTTTCTCTTGGACACAGAGTATCGGTATGCCGTGGGGCAGTATGGGGCGCGATTTTTCACCGAATTGCGGGATCATGCGCGGTTGATGGGGGTGCGCTGTCCCGAGTGTGGGCGCGTGTATGTGCCACCGCGTCCCGTGTGTGGCATCTGTTATCGAGAATTGCACGAATGGGTCGAGGTAGGCCCGGAGGGGACGATCGTGGGATGGACCGTCGTGCGCATTCCGTTCATTGATCCCATGACGGGCGAGCAGCGTCCCGTGCCCTATGGATTCGCCATTATTCGCTTGGATGGAGCCTCGACGAGTCTCTACCATTTCCTGGATGAGACGGACGAGCGTCGCATTCGCGTCGGGCAGCGGGTGCGCGCTGTTTTCCGCGAGAAGCGTGAGGGATCGCTGCGCGATATTCTCCATTTTCGCCTTCTCGGGGGAGAAGATGAGTGACTGGATCGTCCGACAGAGGATTCGCATCCCGTTTCAGTACACGGCCGGTCGCGTGCTCACGCGCTTTTTGTTAGGGCTCGCCGAGCGCCGCATCTGGGCGACGCGGTGCGAGGGGTGTGGGCGCGTCTATGTCCCGCCGCGCGGCTTCTGCGGGCGGTGTTGGCGGGAGATCACACGGTGGGAGGAGGTACCGGCAGAGGGAGAGGTGGTGAGCTATGCGGTGAGGCCGGCGGAGCCTCCGGTGATCTTCGGTCTCATTCGATTGGATGGGGCGGATACTCTTCTTGTGCACTATTTGAGCGATGTCGCCCCGGCGGACCTGGAGCGCGTCAGGCGCGTCCGCGCCGTATGGAGCGCAGATCGAACAGGGAGCATTATGGACATCGCTTATTTCGCTCCGGTGTGGTGAGCCTCGTGGCGGGCGAACGGAGGGGGAGAGACGATGGATTTCGGATTCACAGAGGAGCAACTGCAGATCCAGAAAGCTGTGCGGGAGTTCGCCCTGCGCGAAATCGCTCCTTATGTTGCGACCTATGATCAGGAGGAGCGATTTCCCGTGGAGATCGTCAAGAAGGCGGCGGCGCAGGGATACATGGGGGGCGTCGTCCCGGTCGAATATGGAGGGGCCGGACTGGATTATGTCACCTATACGCTCATCATCGAAGAGATCTCGCGGGTGTGTCAGATCGTCGGCTGCGCCCTTTCGTTCCCGAGTGGTCTGGCCGGTTCGGCGATCCTTCGCTATGGGACAGAGGAGCAGAAGCAGAAGTATCTGAAGCCGTTGGCTCAGGGCGAGGCGTTCGCTGCGGTAGCACTGACCGAACCGGGCTCCGGCACGGACGTCGCCGCCATGCGCACGACGTGTCGGCGGGATGGGGCCTTCTATGTTCTCAACGGGGCGAAGGCGTGGATCAGTTTCCTCGACGTCTGCGATTGGGTCTTGACCTTCGCCACGCTGGATCGGCGCCTGGGCCATCGGGGGATTTGTGCATTCGTTGTGGAGCGCGGGACGCCGGGAATGACCTTTCGGCCCTACGCGCACAAGCTGGGATTCAAGCCGTTGTGCACGGGCGAAGTGGTCTTCGAGGAGTGTCGGGTTCCTGTGGAGAACCGGATCGGGGAGGAAGGTGAGGGATTTCGCGTGGCGATGTGCGCGGTCGAGAATGGGCGTTTGGGTGTCGCCGCGCGCGCCGTCGGGATGGCACAAGCGTGCTTGGATGAAGTCGTCGCCTATGCTCGCGAGCGCATTGTCTTCGGCCAGCCTATTGGGAAGTTCCAGCTCGTCCAATCCAAGATTACGGACATGGTGGTGGGGATCGAGAGCGCGCGCTATCTGACGTATCGTCTGGCCTGGCTCAAGGATCAGGGAGTTCCCGACGTGCGTCGCGAGGCGTCGATCGCGAAGATGGTAGCGACGGATGTCGCTCTGATGGCGGCCACGCATGCCGTTCAGATCTTTGGCGCTTACGGATGTTCGGCGGAGTATCCGGTCGGCCGGTATTATCGTGATGCCAAGGTCTTTCAGATCGTCGAAGGGGTCAACGAGCTGCATCGTGTGCTCATCGCCGAATACACACTGGGGTACCGCTAGGGTGTCCAGAGGAGGGGAGCAGAATGGCCAGGTATGATGTCGTCGTCATCGGGGCTGGAGCCGCTGGGCTGACGGCGGGGGCTCTCTTGGCCCGGTTCGGGAAGAAGGTGCTCATTGTGGAGCGGGACGCGTATGTGGGGGGGCGCGCCATGGCCCTTCCGTATGAAGGGTATCGGCTCAATCTCGGGGGGCATCTGCTCGAGGACAGCGGATCGGGGATCACTCGCATCTTCGAATTTCTCGGGAAGCGTCTCGAACACGGCGTGGTCAACCAGGGGCTTCCCTTCTGGGATAATCGCGAAGGGCGGTGGCGGCCCATTCAAGAGCTCTATCGCGTGGACAAGGGCGAGTTGAAGAAGATCATCCGGATCCTGTGCGAGACCGATTTTCAGGAGTTCGATCGCTATGACCATCTTCCGCTTCGGGCCTGGCTGCTGGAGCACACGCGCAGCGAGGGGGTGATCGAGCTGTTCGAGTACATCGCCATGGCCGAGTGCCTCACGGAGAAGTGGTACGATCACTCGGCCAGCGATAATCTCTACGTCCGCAAGATGCACTATCAAGAGAAGCAGACGGCCGGGTATTCCTTTTGGCCTGTGGGGGGATGGGATGGACTCTTTCACACGCTCGCCGAAGCGGTCCGCGAGCATGGGGGCGAGATTCGACTGCAGACGCGCGCCCATCGTGTGATCATCGAGAAGGGGCGTGTGGTGGCCGTGGCGCTTGAGCCGGTTCAGAAGGCTATTCCCACGGAGGCGTTCAATCTCGAGTATGTGGATACGGAGGTCGTTATCTCCACGTTGCCTGTGTGGAACGTCTTGGAGGTCGTGCGCGAGCACGATCTGCCCGATTGGTATGTGGCTCAGGTGAAGATGCTCGCGCAGGATCGCTTCCGCGTCTGCTGGTTGGGGTTTTATATCGCCTCCCATGAGCCGATCTACACGGGGACATCGCTCACGGAGCTCGCCGTGTGGTTTGAGGCGCCCCACAGCCGGTTACCGGGATGGGCGTTTCTGACGTCGGGAATGGATCCGACGACGGCTCCTCCGGGAAAGCACCTCTTCAATTGTGGATTTGCGTTTCAGGGGCTGCGGGATCGAGAGTGGATCGAGCAGAAGTTCGAGGAGGCTGAGCGGGACCTGGCCGCCATGTATTCCACGACCTTCACGCCGGCGAACATCATCTGGAAGAAGCGCCATCTGGTGGCGCATCCGCCCTTCGGGGTTATTCAAAAGCCCTGTTTGGTCGGTCGGTATCGGCCTGACTATCAGGTACCGGGTGTTGAGGGCTTGCTCTTTGCCTCGGAGACCTTCCGCTCACGGGGGATCGGCGTGGATCGCGCGGCGCGCGCGGCGTTGACGTGCGCGGAGCAGGTCCTGGGCTTTCGCATTCCGGAATTCAAGGATTCTTGGCACTATTGAGCGGGGGTCTATGGCTCTGGAACGGAAATCGCTGATCATTGACGAGCGGGAAGCTGCCTCTTGGATTCAGGATGGGATGACCATCGCTATTGGGGGATTCATCAATTCGAGCCATCCGATGGCCATCGTGCGGCAGATCATCCGGCGGGGGGTGAAGGATCTCACTGTTGTTGGACCGGCCTCGGGCGGTCTGGATCTCGACCTCCTCATTGGGGCCGGATGTGTGAAGAAGCTCGTGACGGCCTACATGGGGGGAGAGCACTATTGCCCGGTGGCTCCGATGTTCCGCGCTGCCGTTGAGCGGGGGGAGTTGCAGGTGTGGGAATGCGATGAGGGAATGTACTACTGTGCCTTGCGGGCGGCGGCTCAGCGGTTGCCCTTCACGCCGTGGAAGGCCGGAATCGGCACGTCGTTCCCCGAGGTGAATCCGGACATCAAAGTTTTCGCGGATCCGATCTCGGGGGAGCCGCTTCTGGCCATCCCGGCGATCAAGCCCGATGTCGCTCTTCTGTATGCCGCTTATGCCGATCCCTATGGGAACGTTCAACACGTGGGGACGGGATTTGGAGATCGTGCACTTTGGAGAGCGGCGGATCGAACGATCGTTCAGGTCGAACGGATCATTCCCAACGAGGAGGTGAGGAAGAATCCGCTGGCCACGTCGCTCTATGGGGTGGACGCGATCGTGCGTGCCCCTTACGGATCGCATCCGTTTGCGGCGCCTGGGTTCTACATCGAAGATGCCGAGCATTTGCGCGAGTACGTGGCTGCCGCGACGGCCTATGCGAAGCATGGCGATCGGGGACCTTTTGAGGCCTATCTTCGGCGATACGTCCTCGAGCCGGAGACGCACGCCGATTACCTGGAGGTCATCGGGATTCGTCGTCTCATAAGTTTGCACGAGTACTGACCTATGGCGAAGGAATACGCACGAGACTTCACGACGAAGGAACTCATGGCCGCGTTCATCGCGCGTCAGGTGCGCGACGGCGAACGCGTCGCCGTGGGCGCCGGGCTTCACGTGCCGCGCGCGGGGATCTTACTCGCCCATCTTCTCTATTGTCCGAACGTGCGGCTCTACATCGTCATGACATTCACCAACCTCATCAAGGAGCCGCGGATGGAGCCCTTTTATACGGTGACGGATTTCCGCCCGGCGAAGTGGGCAGAAGCCTACGTCCTGCACGACGACTTTCAGGAGAATCCGCGTCTGGTCTCCAACATGTTCGTCGTCGGCGCGTTGCAAATTGATCCGTATGGCAACTCGAATCTCATTGGCGTCGGTCGCGACTATCGCCGGTTGAGCTTTCGCGGACCCGGGGCCGTGGGCACGACGTCAATGGCCCATTATGTGGATCGTTACTATCTCTATGTCCAATCTCATGACCGCCGTATCTTCGTCGAGAAGTGCGACTTCATTTCGACTGTCGGATGGGGAGAGGGCGGGCCGGATGGGCGCCGGCGGTTAGGGCTTCCCGAGAACGGACCCCTCTACTGCATCACGCCGCTCGCCATTTTGGACTTCGAGCCGCAGACCAAGCGCATGCGACTCGCGTCTGTCCATCCCGGGGTGACGGTGGATGAGGTGGTGCGGAATACGGGTTTTGAGTTGATCATCCCCGAGAACGTGCCGGAGACGGAGCCTCCGACGGTGGAGGAGCTGCGCACGCTCCGGGAGCGGATTGATGTGGAAGGGATGTTGCGAACATGAGCTTGAAGCTTTTGGAACCCATCGCGTTCAGTGGTCTGCGCGTGAAGAATCGGATTGTCATGCCCCCGATGGGGATGGGGTATGCGAACGAGGACGGCACGGTCTCGGAGCGGGTGATCCGATATTATCTCCGGCGCGCTCAGGGGGGCGTGGGCATGATCGTCGTCGAGAACTGCATTGTGGATCCTCAGGTTGTGGGCGTAGGGCCGGAGCTGCGCATCCACGAGGATCGGTATATCGAGGGCTTGCGTCGGCTTGTTCAGGCGCTCAAGCCCTATGAGGTCGTCGTCGGTCTGCAGTTGAATCACATGGGGCGGCAGACGACGTTGGGCACGCCCGTGGCCCCTTCGCCCATTCCCATCTCGCCGAAGGGACCGATCCCCCGGGTCCTCACAGCGGAGGAGATTCGATACATTGTGGAGGAATTCGCCGAGGGGGCGCGGCGCGCACGGGACGCCGGTTTCGACTTTGTGGAGATTCATGGGGCGCATGGGTATCTCGTCTGCGAATTCCTCTCTCCGGCATCCAATCTTCGGGAGGATGAGTATGGGGGCTCTCTGGAGGGGCGGCTTCGATTTCCGCTGGAGATTATCAGGAGGATCCAGGAGAGGGCGGGTGCCGATTTTCCCGTGCAGTTTCGTCTCTCTGCTCGGGAGTATGTGCCCGAGGGGCTGACGCTCGATGAAACGCGTGAGATCGCGCGGCACTTAGAGCGCGCGGGGGTGAGTTCGATCAGCGTCTCGGCGGGCAATTGGCAGACGCTCCATTACATCATGGCTCCTATGTTCATGCCTCCGGGGTATCTCGTCGAGGATGCAGCGGCGATTAAGTCGGTTGTGAGCATTCCGGTCATTGCCGTCGGTCGTCTGCATGACGTCGAACTGGCCGAGCGTGTCTTGCAGGAAGGGAAGGCGGATCTCATCGCTGTCGGACGGGGTCTCATCGCCGATCCCGAGTGGGCGAGGAAGGTGAGCGAAGGACGCCCGGAAGACATTCGTCCGTGCATCTCCTGCAATTACTGTGTGGACTTCGTCTCTCGCGCGCTGGACGCGCGGTGTACGGTCAATGCCGAGTTGGGGGAGGAATTCGTCTTTCAAGTTCGGCCGGTGCGACAGCGCAAGCGTCTTTTCATCATCGGTGGAGGCCCAGCCGGATTGGAGGCGGCGCGCGTGGCGGCCGAGCGCGGGCATGAGGTTTGGCTTTTCGAGAAGGATCAGCGTCTCGGGGGGAAACTCCATGTCTCGGCGGCAGCTCCTTCGAAGCGAGAGATCCATCGGTTCACGGAGTATCTGATTCGGCAGGTGCGGAAGCATCGCGTTCGTATCGAGGTGGGCGTGACGCTCTCGCGCGAAGAGCTCCTGGCGGAGCATCCTGATGTCGTCGTCTTGGCGACGGGGAGCGTGCCTGTGATCCCGCCGGTGGTGGGGGCGGGCCTCCCGATGGTCGCTCTTGCGGAGGATGTGTTACTGGGTCGGGCTTCGGTGGGGCGTCGCGTCGTGATCGTTGGGGGCGGCGGGACCGGCTGTGATGTGGCCGAGTATCTGCTTTATCGCGGCCATGAGCTCACGATCCTGGAACTCCTCGCGCACATTGGGAGAGGGGTGGAGGCGATCACGCGTCGCTACATGTACTATGAATTCAAGAAAGCGGGGGTGCGCATACTGACGCGCCATCGCATTGCGCGGATTGAACCGGGGCGGGCTGTTGCTCTGGACGAGCACGATCAGGAGAAGGGGATCCCCTGCGATTCCGTTGTCCTCGCCTTAGGGTATCGGCCGAATGACGACATGGCCTTCTGCATGGAGGACGATTTTCCCATCCCCGTTTATCGGATCGGGGATTGTGTCCGCCCGGGGACGATCTTGGAGGCCGTGACTCAAGGTGCCCACCTCGCCGCGAAGTTATGAGTCCGAGGAGTTACCCCACGCCACCTGGGGACTTTACGGTGGGGTACCCTGGGCGATTGCGTGGGATTCCCCCTGCCGGTGATGACTTGCCGAGCGCGAGTCAGGTGAGGCAAGCTTGAAGCGCGGGAGAGTTCTGCGGAAGGAGGCAAGGACTGTGGCTGTCGCCAAAGGACGTGTGAGAAGGCGCTCCGCCGAAGAGGGGGATCGTTTCGAGGAGATTCTGAGGGCTGCCGCCGAGTTGTTCTACGAGAAGGGGTATCATGCGACGACGATGCAGGATGTCGCCGATCGTGTGGGAATGCTCAAGGGATCGCTCTACTACTACATTGACTCCAAGGAGGACCTCCTGTACATCACGCTCGATCACGTCATCAAGAAGGGGGATGACTATTTCCTGCAGAAAGTCGCCTCGGCTCGTGATCCGGTGGAGAAGTTGCGGAGGGCCATTGAGGCTGAGATCGAGTATGTCATTCGGGATCAGGTCACTGTGGGGCTTTTCCTCCATGAGTTCGACACGCTCTCGGATCGGCGGCGACGGCGCATTCTCGCTCGCATGCGCCGGTTTCAGAACCGTTACATCGAGATCGTTCGCGAGGGGCAGGCCGCGGGGGTCTTTCGCGAGCTCGACCCTCGGCTGGTGGTCTATGGAATCCTGGGGATGTGCAACTGGGTGTATCGGTGGTATCGTCCCGATCTCGGATTCACGATCCGGCAGATCGCTTCTGTCTTCACGAGCCTCATCCTTGAAGGCCTTGTGCGGGAAGGAGCTCCGTCGGCATCTCCCTCACATGGTCTCGGCGCCACTGGGGTCGGTCCGTCGCGGGTGCGTTCCAAGAAGTGAGCGAAGGGGGCTCTCAAGAGGAGAGAGGGCTTCGTGGAGCAGTGCGGGGGATCCCGCAGAGAGGAGGGGAACGCTATGGTTATGGTGCACTCGGAGTTGAACGCCCCTGTGGAAGGGGGGCTGAATTTCGATCTCGGGAAAGAGAAGGAGCTTTTGCGGGAGAACATCCGTGCCTTCGTTGAGCGCGAGTGTCCGCGGGAGTATGTGCGCGAGCTGGACGAGCGGGAGGAATATCCGGAGCGCATTTGGCAAAAGCTCGCCGAGTATGGATTTCTGCAGCTCCCCATTCCGGAGGCGTATGGAGGGGTCGGAGGGGATATCCTCGATTTGGTGATCGTCACCGAGGAGCTGGCGCGACGGAGTGGAGCGATTGCGCTGACCTTCTGGATGTCGGCGTGCTTCGGCGCGATGACGTTGCAGTTGGCGGGGACGGAGGAACAGAAGCGGCGCTATTTGCCGCTGCTCGCGGAGGGGAAGATCAAGTTCGCTATCTCTCTGACCGAGCCGGATGGAGGGACGGATGTGGCGGGCGCCATGAAGACGCGTGCGGTCGAGGAGAGCGAGGGGTATGTGATCACAGGGCAGAAGGTGTGGACGACGGCGGCTCATGTCTCGGACTACCTCATTGTCTTCGCGCGGACGAACGAAAACGTCGCGAAGCGGGTGGAGGGCATCTCGGCCTTCCTCGTGGATCGGCGCAGTCCGGGGATCACTTTGCGGAAGTTGGAGAAGATCGGCATTCGCGCGACACCGTCCTTCGAAGTCTTCTATGACCGGGTGTGGGTTCCGCGAGAGAATCTGCTCGGGGAGCGGGATAAGGGGCTCTATCAACTGTTCGGCATGCTCAATGAGGAGCGGATCCTCACGGCGGCGATGTGCGTGGGTGAGGCTCAAGGGGCTTTCGAGGATGCGCTTGCTTACGCTAAGGAGCGGTGGGCCTTCGGGAAGCCGATCGGCCAGTTTCAGGCCATTCAGCATAAGCTCTCATGGATGTACACGAAGCTGGAGTTGGCGCGACTGATCACGTATAAAGCGGCGTGGTTACAATCCCGAGGGCGGGAGTGTGCCGTCGAGGCGAATATGGCGAAGCTCGTGGCGGCCAATTTCGGTTTTGAGATCGCGGACATGGGGATGCAGATTTTGGGAGGATACTGTTACAGTCGGGAATACGACATGCAGCGGTATTGGCGCGATGTTCGATTGCATCGCGTGGGTCCGATCTCCGATGAGATGGTGTTGAACTTCATCGGGGAGCGGCTGGGACTGCCGCGGAGCTACTGAGGGGAGGGGCGATGATCTCCTTGGAGGGGAAGGTCGCCATTGTCACCGGATCGGGGCGCGGGATCGGGCGGGCGACGGCCGTGATCCTCTCGAGGCTGGGAGCTCGCGTTCTCGTCAACGACGTGGATGAGGAGCCTGCTCGCGAGACGGAGGCGCTCGTGCGCGAGCAGGGGGGGCACGCGGTCATCGTCGTGGGAAGTGTGGCGCGCGCCGACACGGCACAGGCGCTCGTTCAGACAGCTCTGGGGCGATTCGGGCGGCTCGACATCCTCATCAACAATGCCGGGATCACGGCTGATGCCATGCTTCATCGCCTGACCGATGAGCAGTACGATCGCGTCATGGATGTCGTGCTTCGCGGCACGTTCTTTTGCATGCGTGCGGCGGCGGCGTATTTTCGGGAGGCCTTCCGAGAGGATCAGCGCCGGGGCGAGCGGATCCACCGCAAGATCGTCAATGTCAGCTCCATCGCGGGGATTCATGGGGCTGTGGGAAACGCCAACTATGCGGCGGCTAAAGCGGGGGTGATTGGGCTGACCAAGGCAGCGGCTCGGGAGTTGGCGCCGTTTCTGGTCAACGTGAACGCTGTGGCGCCCGGATTCATCGAGACGCGGTTGACGGCGGCGCGCGGTTCCGATGCGCCCCCGGGGATGGGGCTCCCTCCTGCTGTGCGCGAACGGATTCTTCAGCAGATGCCTTTAGGCCGTCCCGGGTATCCGGAAGACGTGGCCTACGCGATTGCCTTTCTGGCATCCCCGCAAGCGGATTTCATCACGGGGCAGGTCCTACAGATTGACGGGGGATTGGAATTCATCAATCCCGTCTCCGGAGTGTGAAGAATCCTGTGAACTTTTGGAGGAGAGTCCGTATGCCGAAACTGAAGTTCGATCACGTCGCGTTCCTCGTGCGCGATTTGGATCAGGCGGTGCGGGATTATCAGGAGATCCTGAGCGTCCTGGATCCCGAGCAGGCGAAGAACATCGTTTGGGACGAGGGGGAGGCGGATGGCTATAAGCTGCGGTGGGCGACCTTCGTCAATCCCCATGGGACGTCGATTCAATTCTTCGAGAGTCAGCATCCGGCCGATCAGCGCCTTTTGGAGAAGTATGGCGAGCGGGTGCATCATCTGGCCTTCACGACGAGCGATCTCGCGCAGACGATTGAGGACTTGCAGAAAGCTGGGATCCCCCTGACGAGTACGGAGCCGACGGGTCCGCCGAACATCCCGTGGCTGAAATGGGTCTTTGTCCCACCCCGTAAGGCCCATGGAGTGCTCATCGAGGTGGCCACGCGGTATCGCGTGGAGGGGAATCGGTGGGTTCCCGATGAGGAGAAGGGATGACCTCTCTCACGTCTCCACGCGATCGCCCGGGGTACTCCCGATGGCGTGGGGTGTCCGAGGAGGCGGCATCTTCTGAAACGGGCGGAGAGAGGGCATCCGGAGGGACAAGGCGATGGAGTACAGGGGATCACCGTCGAGGGAATATTTTGAACCGCAGTGGGAGTTGATGCCGCGCGAGCAGCTTGAGGCCGTGCGTGTGGAGAAGCTGCGGCGGCAACTCCGTTATGTGTACGGGGCCTCCGCCTTTTATCGGGAGAAATTCCGCCAGGCGGGGGCTCATCCGGAGGACATCCGGACGCTGGAGGATCTCCGCCGATTGCCGATCTTCATCACGCCGGAGGTACATCGGGAGAGTCAGGAGCAGTCGCTTCGGGAGGAGGGGCATCCTTTTGGGATGTTCCTCTGTGCACCGGTGGAGGCGGTTGTTGCTGTAGCGGCGACGTCGGGGACAACGGGGGAGCCGACCTTTTACGCCTTCACGCGACGGGATGTGGAGATCACCAATCGCCTGTGGGCGCGAGGGTTCTGGCGTGCGGGGATTCGACCCGGCGATACGGTGATGCATGCCTTTGGGTTGAGCATGTTCCTGGCTGGTGTGCCTGTCCTCCGGGCGTTGGAGTGGATGGGAGCGCGTCCTATCCCGTGTGGTGCGGAGGCGGGCAGCGAACGCCTGTTGAAGCTCATTCGGTGGACGCGACCGCGCGCGCTCTTGTGCACGCCCTCCTATGCCGAATATTTGATCGAGGTTGCCCCGCGGGTTCTCGGGGTCGAAGTGGGCGATTTGGGCATTGAAATCATCTGCTGTGCGGGGGAGCCTGGGGCGGGGTTGCCGGAGGTTCGTCGGAAGATTCAACAGGCGTATGGGGCTCGTCTTTACGATATGCTGGGGGGCGCTCATGGGATCCTCAATGTCTCCTGCGAGGCGGCCGAGTATCAGGGGATGCACGTCGTGGGTGACGATTTCTCTGTCTCCTATGATTTGGTGGATCCGGAGACGAAGGAACCCGTCCCGCTTGTGGATGGGGCCATAGGCGAGCGGGTGAAGACGGCGCTCGAGTGGGAGGCGCAGCCGCCTGTTCGGTACTCTGTCGGGGACATTTATCAGGTCTTCACGGAGCCCTGCCCGTGTGGACGGCCGGGACCGCGCATTAAGGTGCTCGGGCGCGTGGATGATCTGCTGATTGTCAAGGGCGTCAAAGTCTACCCGGCGGCTGTGAAGAATCTTGTCGAGTCGTTCTTCCCGCGCGTGACGGGAGAGATGCGCATTGTACTGGACGCGCCGGGGCCGCGGGTGACGCCTCCGTTGCGGCTTCGCGTTGAGTATCGCGCCGGTTTGGAGGGTGAGCAGATCGAGCGCTTGAGGGGGGAGATCAGTGAGGCGATGCATGCGCGGTTGCGCGTGCGTCCGGAGATCGAGATGGTCCCCGAGGGGACGCTTGAGCGCACAGCACATAAGACGAAGCTCATTGAGCGGCGATATCAGGGATGATGAGGCGGGCGGAGAAAGTCGTCACGCTCTCGGAGGCTGTTCGTCGGATCGAAGACGGGAGCACGATTGCTATTGGTGGCCTCTCCTATTTCAATGCGCCGATGGCGCTTGTGCGCGAGCTGATTCGGCAGCGGAAGCGTGCGCTGACGGTCATCACTGCTGCGGTGACGGGCATTCAGGTGGACATGCTCATCGGTTCCGGATGCGTGCGTCGGCTCATCAGCCCCTATGTGGGGATGGAGGAGTTGGGGGCAGCGCCAAATTTCCGGCGCGCTGCCGAGAGTGGAGAGATCGAGGTGTGCGAGATCGGGGAAGCCTTCCTCGCTTTCGGGTTGAAGGCGGGGGCTGCTGGCGCACCGTTCTTTGCGCTACCGCGCGCGCTCGCCGCGACGGATCTCGTGCGGGTAAACCCGGAGTATCGCTTCACCCGAGACCCGTTCACCGGAGAGGAGGTCTTGTGTGTACCGGCGCTCGCGCCCGAGTGGGCGCTGTTGCACGCGCAGCAAAGCGATCCGTTTGGAAACGCGCGACATCTTGGATCGGCGTATATGGATGCTTTGTTGGCGCGTGCGGCGCGCCGCGTCATCGTGAGCTGCGATGAGCTGGTTCCGCATGAGGCTGTTCGGGCGGAGCCGCAGAGCACGACAGTACCGTCTGTTCTCGTGGACCTTGTCGTTCCGCTTTATGGAAGCGCTCATCCGACGGCGAGTGAGCCGTTCTATGATGTGGATCGTGAGCATCTGCGCCGATATCTGGCGCTCAGCCGGACGCGCGAGGGGATGGCTCAGTATCTCGAGGAGTTTGTGTTTTCTCGGGAGGAGTCCGCATATGGGGCTCTCATGGTGGGGGACTCCGGGTGGTCGCGTGGGGACCACGATCTTGGGAGCGTGAGCATACCTTCGAGGGGGGCAGAGGGGGGTGTGGTCGAAAGCTCAAAGGATACCCCACGTGATCTGAAGGGGGGGCACCGATCCCGATCGGCAGCGGGGGATGAGCCGTACTCCGTGGGAGAGTTGTTGGCTGTCCTTTTCTCGCGCTTCGTCACGGATGGGGATTTCGTCGGCGTGGGCACAGGGTGTTGGGAGGTTGCGGCCGGTCTCCGATTGGCGCAGCTCACGCACGCGCCCAATCTCTCGTTCACCATGGGGGGGACGGGAGCTCTTAATCCCGAGCTGGAAGAGGTCTTGCCCTCGGTGAATTCTGCTCGGGCGGTTTCGCGGGCTGAGGCCGTCGTGCGCTTGGACGACCTGTTCGATCTGGAGCTGAAGGGGGCTTTCGATGTGATGTTTCTGAGCGGATTACAGATCGACCGATATGGGAACGTGAACCTGGTCGGTCTGGGTCCATGGTCGGCACCGGGGGAGGGCGTGAAGACCTGGCGGGTGAGGGGGCCGGGGAGCGTCGGGTTGGAGCTGGCTCCTCGGGCGCGGCGCCGGGTGGCATTCTTTCGTCGGCACACGCGTCAGGTCTTTGTCGAGCGCGTTGATTTCATCTCGGCGCCCGGATATGCTCATTCCCTCATGGCGGACGGATCGTTGTGGGTCGTCACGAATTTGGCCGTGATGAACTTCGACGCGGAGGGGCGGGTGCGAGTCGTCTCGCTTCATCCCGGTGTGACGAGCGAGCAGGTACGGGGGCACACGGGATTTGAGCTGAGTGTTCCGGAGAACGTGCCGACGACTCCGCCGCCGACGCCGGAAGAGCTGATGCTTTTGCGCACGCGGGTGGATTGTCGAGGACTGTTGCGCAGCGGTGATCTCTGGGGGCGGAGAGGGGGATGATCGGGATTACGGGACACGCCGTGTATATGCCGCGGCATCGGATCGAACGGGAGAAGATCGCGGCGGCGCATGGGGCGCGACCGATCCTGGAGGGCGAGCGAACGGCCGTTGGGTTCGATGAGGATGCGGTGACGCTCGCGGGGGATGCCGTGCACGCTCTTGGTCTTTCTGAATGTCGAGGGATCTATTTTGCCTCCACGACGGCGCCGTATTTGGAGCGCCTGAGCGCCGCGCTCCTTGCGACGGCCTGTGATCTCTCGGAGGAGGTTGCTGTCGCTGACTTCGCCCATTCCTTGCGCGCGGGGATGATGGCATTGCGGGCGGCATTGGATCGGGTGGCGGCGGGGGATCCGGGACCCATTGTGGTCGTAGCGGCTGATGTGCGGGAAGCGCCGCCGGAGTCGCCCGAAGAGCAGTGGTTCGGGGATGGGGCGGCGGCTGTGGTCGTCGGTCGAGAGAAGGTCTTGGCGGAGGTGAAGGCGTGGGCGAGTGTGACCGATGACCTGCTCGATTTCGTCCGCCGCGATAAGGATGAGCGGATCACGAGCTTCGCCTCTCGGTTCACCGTGGAGGGATACTGCCGGAGTGTCGGTCGTGCTCTCGCGCGTCTCTTCGAGATGAGTGGCGTGAGGCCTTCGGAGATCACGCGGGTGATCCTCCCGCCGATAGATCCCAGGCTCTCCGCGCGCGCGGCGATGGAGCTGGGATTTCGAGCCGAACAGGTTCAGGAGATGTTTCTCGATCGGGTGGGAATGATCGGGTGTGCGACGCCGCTTTTTCTGTTGAGCGCTGCGTTGGAAGCGGCGCGGCCTGGGGATCGCCTGCTTCTGGTCGGGTATGGGAGCGGGGCCGATGCGCTGCTTCTGGACGTGACGTCAGAGATCGAGTCGTACCGTGTGCGTCGTCCGGTCGCCGAGCAGCTTCAGGGGGGGATTCGATTCCCCTCCTACGAGCTGTTTCGGAAGGCGCGAGAGTACTTTCGTCATCACGATGAGGGACCGGTTTTGTCGAACATCTTTTACGAAAAGGAGGAGGTCCGCACGATTCGTCTCCGAGGGATGGAGTGTGGCGAGTGCGGGCTGCGCCAGTTCCCGCCGGCGGCCGTGTGTCGCGGGTGCCACAGTCGGAGAAGCCTGCGGGAGGTGAGACTGGGGCGGCGGGGCGAGGTGTTCACGTATACGGTGGATTGGCTGGCGGCGTCGCCCATGCCGCCGACGGTCATGGCCGTTGTGGATGTCGAGGGAGGTGGGCGGCTGTATCTACAGATGACGGATGTTGAGCTTTCGGAAGTGCGCATTGGGCTGCCCGTGCGTCTCACGCTGCGGCGTTTGGGAGCGGGTGGCGGCCTCTACCACTACTACTGGAAATGTCGGCCGGACGGGCACCCCACGTGATCTCGCGATCGCGTGGAGACTCCGGAGGAGAGGGGCGATGGGGGAGAGTCTCAAGGATAAGGTGGCCATCATCGGAATCGGGTGCACGAAGTTTGGGGAGCTGCATGATCGGAGTCTCCAGGAGCTGATTGTGGAAGCGGCCTTTGCCGCTTACGAGGATGCGGGGATTGAGCCCGAGCGCGTGGAAGCGGCGTGGTTGGGGACGTTCTCGCCGGGATTTGGAGGAGGGAAGGCGAGCGTCACCTTGGCGGATGCCCTGCGGCTCTATGGAAAGCCGATCACGCGCGTGGAGAACTACTGTGCCACGGGAACGGACGCTTTTCGGAACGCGTGTCTGGCGGTGGCCGCGGGGGTGTACGATGTCGTTTTGGTCGTCGGGGCGGAGAAGCTTCGAGATCGGCCTGTGCGCGGCCTTCAACGAGAGGGAACGCATCCGTACTTGGAAGCGGGCTCGACGCCTCCGGGGCTTTTTGCGCTCGCGGCCGTTCGGTATTTCCATCGCTTCGGGGGGGACCGATGGACGTTGGCCAAGGTAGCCGTCAAGAACCATCGCCATGGAGCGCTCAACCCGAAAGCGCATTTCCAGATGGAGGTCACCGAGGAGCAGGTTGTGAACGCGCCGCTCATTGCCTATCCCTTTGGCCTCTACGACTGTTGTCCGACGACGGATGGGGCGGCGGCTGTGGTCGTCTGTCGGGCTGACCTGGCCCGGCAGTTTCGGACCGATCCTGTGTACGTCAAGGGGATTGGGCTGGCCGTTGAGACGGGGTGGCCATTTTTCGATCCCACGTTCGAGTACATTGGGTTTCCGGCGACTGTCGCGGCAGCGACCGAAGCGTATCGGATGGCGGGGATTCGCCATCCTGCGCGCGAGATCTCCGTGGCCGAAGTCCACGATTGCTTCACCTGGACGGAGATCACCAACTATGAAGATCTCGGTTTTTGTCGGAAGGGGGAGGGGCGATATTTCATTGAAGAGGGGCGGAGCGCGCTCACGGGTGATCTCCCCGTGAATCCGAGTGGAGGATTGAAGTCGTTCGGTCATCCGATTGGCGCCAGTGGCGTGCGCATGCTCACAGAGATCGTCCTGCAATTACGGGGGCAGGCCGGGGCCCGGCAAGTGAAGAATGCGGAACTGGGGCTTGTCCACAATTTGGGCGGACCGGGCGCTGTCGCCTGTGTGGTCATCTTAGGGAGGTAATACCGAGGTTCCCGTGTGACTCCTGTGGTTTGTGAGGAGCGAGGGGGATGCGTATTGTTGTGTGTCTGACACAGGTTCTTGATCCGGAGATTCCACCGAGCGAGTTTCGACTCGACTCGCAACGGAAGGCCGTGGCCGAAGGAGTTGGGCGGCTTGTTCTCAACATCTTCGACGAGAACGCGCTGGAGGTTGCGCTTCAGTTGCGTGAGCGCGTGGTGGAGAGAGCATCCGAAGATCGCGTGACCGAGCCTGTGGAGATTATTGCGATCACGGTCGGTCCGCCTTCAGCGGCCGATATCTTGCGCAAGGCGCTCAGCGTGCGTGCGGATCGGGCCATTCTGATTGTCGCCCCGGAGGGAGTACCTCTGAATGGTTTCATGGTGGCGCGGCTTTTGGCAGCGGCTGTACGGAAGCTGCAGCCCGTAGATCTTGTGCTCTGCGGACGTGAAGCGGGGGAGTGGCATGGGGGGCAGGTGGGTGCGTTTCTGGCTGAGGAGTTGGGGTGGGCGGGTGTGAGCTTTGTCGCGCGCGTGGAGGTCGAGGAGGGGGGAGGATTTCTCATGCGGCGCCAATCGGACGACGGGTGGGAGATCGTTCGCGCGGCGCGACCCGCCGTGGCGACGGTCACCAACGATGAGACGAATGTCCCGCGCCTGCCGAAGGTTCGAGATACGCTGTTGGCGGCTCGCGCGGAGATTCCCAGGTGGACGGTTTCGGAATTGGTCGGAGATCCGTCGGTGTTCCCACAGGGTGCCCCCTTGGAGGTGCGGGAGATGTTCATCCCGAGCAGCTCAAAGGTGTGTGAAATGATTGAGGGCGAGACCATTGAGGAAAAGGCAGCGCGTTTGATCCACGAGTTACGTCGCCGACGAATCCTCTGAATGGCGGCACGGGGGGATCCCGTCTAGGGAGGTCGTCTTATGCGCACTGTTTTGGTCCTTCTCCCTACGTCCGAAGTGAAGAGGAATGAACGTGAGGCTATCGGCGCCGCGCGGGCGGTTGCGAAGGAGCTTGGGGCACGTGTATCCGTGGCCTTCATCAGCTCGACGGGTGAGATTCGAGGGCTTCTGGGGCACTCCTTGAATGGGGAAGGCTCCCGTGGGGACTCCGAAGAGGTGGGGATTGAGCGTCTGTTGGTCGTCGCTCATCCGCAGTTGGAGCCATATGCGCCTGAGCTGTATGTGAGCGCGAGCGAGCAGCTCCTCTCTGTGGTTCGTCCGGATGTGGTTCTCTTTCCGGGTGGGGCGATTGCGCTGGAGATTGCGCCGCGTCTCGCCTATCGGATTGGGGCGGCGATAGTCACCGATGTTGTGGGGCTTCGAGGTGAGAGCGTCTCGTCGTATGAAGGGGAGGCGCTTGTTCTCATCAAACCTGTTTACGGAGGCAAGGCGCATGCGGTATTGGTGGCGCTTCTGGGCGATCGCGTGGGGACTCCGGTGATTGTGTGTGTACGTCCTCGTGCCTTCGATCCCTTTGAAGGTTGCTTATCCGTGAGCCGCGTAGACTCAGTCGATGTGGCGCTTGATCCTTCGGCGGCTCGGGCGCGTCTTGTGGAGAGAATTCGCGAAGTTTCGGCGATGGAGGTGCCGCTTGAAGAAGCGCGCATCATTGTGAGTGGTGGGCGGGGTATTGGGGGGCCTGAAGGCTTCCGATGGCTTCAGGAACTCGCTCAGAGGCTCGGGGGTGCCGTGGGCGCGTCGCGCGCGGCGTGCGATGCCGGTTGGGTGCCGGCGAGTTGGCAAATTGGTCAAACGGGGAAGAAGGTCGCTCCCGATCTCTATATTGCCATCGGCATCTCCGGAGCCAGCCAGCACATTGTGGGCATCTCCAAGGCGAAGTGTATCGTTGCCATCAACACGGACCCGAAGGCTCCGATCTTCAAGGTCGCGGATTTCGGAATTGTGGGGGACTATCACGAAGTCGTTCCGGCGCTTGTTGCTGAGGTGGAACGTCTTTGTGAGGAGCATCCTGCGTGATCCGAAGATCGTGCGGGGTATGGAGCGCTTCGCGGAGGCGCCCGATCTTTGGAGCGCGGAGGGATCTCGGAGGAGGGGGGGATGGGCGAGAATACGGTGCATCTTGTGGTGAGCGAAGGTGTGGCTACGGTGACGCTCCATCGGCCTGAGGTCTTGAACGCCATTGACGTCGCGCTGGCGGCTGAGCTCCGTGAGGTCTTTCGCGCCGTTGAGGCGCGGGAGGATGTTCGAGCGGTGATCCTCACGGGCGCCGGGCGTGCGTTCTCGGCGGGTGCGGACCTGAAGTATGTGCAGCGGCGATTGGACGAAGGGGCATCGGCCGAGTCGTTGCTCGATGAGCTGCTCGCTCCGTTGAATGACACGATTCGACTCATCCGCCGGATGCCGAAGATCGTCATCGCGGCCATTCGGGGGGTCGCCAGTGGTGGGGGGTGCAATCTGGCGCTCGCGTGCGACTATCGCATAGCGGCGGTTGGGACGCGCTTCCATCAGGCGTTCGTGCGACTGGGGATCGCTCCGGATTGTGGGGGGACATTCCTCGTTCCTCGCCTGATTGGGTGGACGAAGGCTTTCGAGTGGATGGTAAGTGGGGAGATGATCGAGGCCCAGGAGGCGGCCGCTTGGGGACTGGTGCATCGCGTTGTTCCGGAGGACGAGCTGTTGAATGAAGCCCGTGCGTTTGCGCATCATGTCGTTCAAGGGCCTGTGCAGGCGCTGAGTGCCATCAAGCATCTTCTCGCTCTGAGCTCTGAGGCATCCCTGGAGGAGCAACTGGAGCGTGAGCGGCATGTCGTCGGCCGGCTCGCCGGCACTGAGGATTTTCGCGAGGGCGTACGCGCGTTCCTCGAGAAGCGTCCCCCGCGCTTTCGGGGGAGATAGAGTGAGGATATTCCGCGGAGAGGCCAAAGGAGAGAAGGGATGTTGGAAAGGCAGGATTTTGTTCCCGTCGGTCTCGAGCCGAGTGATGATGACATTCACGGTGTTGGTCCTGAGCCATGGTGGCGGGAAGCATGGTATTTCGAGTTCTTCGATCCGGCGTCGCGCGTTCAGTTCCAGGCGTATCAGGGGGTCTTTCCCAATGCCGGTCGAGGGGATCTCACGCTCTGTGTGTTCGTAGATGGACGTCTGCGATATGAGCTGATGAAGATGGATTTCGCGATCCCTCGCGACATCGGGCGAGAGCGGTTGTGCTTTGGGCCGCTCGAGCTGGTGATGCTCGAACCGTTTGCGCGATGGCGCTTGCGATACGATAGTCCCAGACTCGTCTTCGATCTCTCTTTCCGCGCGCTTCATCGGGCCTTCAGTTGGGCGGAGGCCGGGGTCTGGATGGAGAAAGCACCGGCGGGAGCGCAGAGTCGCCATTTTGATCAAGTCGGATGGTACGAGGGGTGGATGGAGGTGGAGGGGGAGCGGATCTCCCTCTCTGCGATCGGGATGCGCGATCGGATGTGGGGATGGGGGGGGCGTGCGCTCTGGCGGGGATATCTCGTCCTCTGGGCGCCTTTCTCCGATGCTTTCGTCATCAACGTAGTGGCCATGAACTTCGCTGATGGTCGGCGTGAGCTATGCGGCTATCTCCATCGAGAGGGAGAGCGCGCCCTCCTGCGTTCGGCTCGATTAGCCATCACGTGGAGCGAACGACGGTGGAAGACGATCGAGCGTGTGGATGCGGAGCTTCTCGATCAGCGGGGGCGATCGCTTGCGCTCTCGGCGCGACCGCTGGGCATCATTGATACGTCGCATCACTGGCCTCATCGGTTCGATCACCTGCTCTTCTCCATCGGGGAGTATGAGTGTGAAGGGGCCCTCGGTTATGGATGTCTCACGTGGAGCTTCGCCGCAGTGGACGAGAGACCGGACGTGATGGTTCTGTGATTCCTCGACCGGAGTCCCCACGGTGGGATATCCTTCGAAAGCTTCGTGGGCGCAGGGGGCGTCCCACAAGAGCCTCACGCGGTCCTCAAGATGGAACGTGCTGACATCAATGCCCTTCTTTTCCGGTTTGGCGAGAGCGTTCGCTGTTTCTTTCGGTCCGAGCAGCGCGCGCATTTGCTCTCTCCGGTCTTCCATCTCCCGGGGCGGTTGATTTTGGGAAGCTATTGCTACTATGAGCAGGCGGTGCCGTTGCTGCGGCGTGTCGCCGAGCACGCGCCTCCAGAGGAGCTGGGGGACCAGGCGAAGCGGTTTGGAGCGCGGCCCAATGGGATCCACATCAATTCGTTGCTCCTTGGCTATCTGAACGGGAGGGAGCAACGGCGCTTGCTCGGTCATCCTCTGAGAGATGATTCGGGGGATCTCGGGTTCCTCCTCGATTTCTGGACGCGCTTTCTCTCCGTTTATCGCGCTGATGGTCGGCTTCTGCCCGAAGAGAGCGGTTTTACATGGCCTGTGCTCACGAGAGATGCTCTGGAGGTCGTGCTACCGAAACTTCATTCGGAGTTTGATCAGGAACGGCGCCGGCGGATTCATCGCGCGCTGGCGATGCTCGAGCTCTTCACCTTCGTTTTCAATGGCGAGGCGCGCGTGGGGGTGTTTCATCATGGGCCTTATTCCTGGTCGGAAGGGGATTGCTTCCCCGAAGTCTCCATGCGATCCGGAGAGGGAGCATCCTCGGGGCTTCTCTGCGATCCGGAGATCGCGTGGGGGACACCGAGTGTGGTCGTCAAGGAGCTGGTCGGATTGCGGGATGACTTCTACAGTTGGGCGGAAGAATCCGTATGGTTGCCGGTGGAGAATCTCGTATACGTCATGGTCGTAAAGGACGTGGTGGTGAGAATTGGCTTATTCGGATCGCTGTGGACGGAGCCTCGAGAGTATCATCCGCACATTATCGCCCATGGGATCTTCACGGCTCGGGCATCCGGTGGGGATCCGGGTGAGGAGCTTCGTCCTGTGGCGCTCGAGGAGTTAGAGGAGATCGCGGCATGTGCGGCTGAAGCGCAGATGCGTCTCTACCGTCGGTTCCTCACCTGGGATGCGCGTCGCCGCCTCGCGTATGGGGCGGAACTCTACGGGAATCTGCTTCGCGTCTTTGGGGACGGGGCGGGACTCGGGGTTGATTTTCATCGAGAGATTCGAGAGCGCTTTCAGGAGAGCACGGATCGGCATTTGGAAGCGTTGCTTGCCGGCGAACCACCGGCCATTTTGCATCACATCGCGACGACAGAGGGAGCCATCTATAGTCCTCTCGGAGGAGGGTGAGGGGAGATGACGCGTGATGAGATCAATGGCATCATTCACGCGGTCTCCAAGCATCTGAAGGCGTTCATGCGATCCGAGCGTCGTGAGCTCTTGCGCTCGGCGCTTTTCGATATACCGCGGCGTTCCTCGCTCGGGTGGGAATGTCTCTATCGCACAGCCGATCAGTGGATTGCAGAACTGACCTCACGGATTACTCCCGAGGAGATCGGGTGGCGTATGAAGCGCTTGTGTGCCCGCCCAAATTTTCTCACGTTGAGCGTTCTGATCTGCGGATACCTTTTGGGGCGCCAGCAGCACATCCTCGATCTCGGTGTGGAGCCCGGCGAGCCATTTCCCGAGGATGATCCTGAGCGGATCGGTCGTGTGATCGAATTCTGGCAACGCATCTGCCGCGTGTATCGTGAGGATAGTGGGCTCTTCCCGGAAGAGCATGAGGGGACGATGCGGATTCTGTCGCCTGAGGCGGTGGTCTGGCTGCGGGAGCGGCTCGTGGGGACCTCACTCCGTACAGTGGATCGGCACATGCTCCGACGACTCCGTCGTATGGCGGCGACGCTGGAGCTGTATGCGTTCATCCTCCATGGGGAACAGCGCGATGGGCTCTTTGCTCACGGCCCGTATGCGTTGGCGTCGGGGGATTCCCGGGATGTGATCATCGTCCGGGAGTTCACTGACCTGCAGAACACATATCTGCCCTGGGCGGGGACGCAGGCGCGAAACCTCTATTCGAATCTGGCGCTTGTGCTCGTCCTTCGAGACGTGCGGACCCGATTCGACCTTTTCGGGGGCGTGCGGATTGAACCTTCGGACTATGAGGACCGGATTCGGGCTGTCGCGTTGCTCACGGTCTCAGAGGATGGGGATGCGGGCACCCCACGCGATCCAGAGAGGGAGCCCCCCGGGTCCCCCATAGGGACCTCGGTGGCGTGGGGATCCCGAGTTCGAGACGTTCCCTTTGAGGAGGTCGAGGAGATTGAGCGCCGTGCCGCTCAGGCGCAGATAGAGCTCTATAAGGGTGCGCTTTCATGGTCATCGCATTTCAAGATCGCGTACGGCGTGGATCTCTTCGCGAATCACGTGAAGGCGTTTTTCGATATCGCTGGCGAGGTAGGAATCGGCGAGCAGATTCGGCATATGTTTGAGAGAGCGGCGGCTCCCTTTCTCCGTCGGCTCCTTGCCGAGAAGGAGCCGCCATCCATTTGGCGGTTTTTGGCGACGACCGAGGGAGATCTCTTCCATCCTGTCATGATGGGGATGCCGTGAGTTCTCTGTGAGGAAGGAGGTATACCTGTGTCCGAGCGGAAATCCTTCGCGGAGACATCCTCTGCGATCCGAGGATCGCGTGAATATTACTGCGCCGTGGATACAGGCGGGACGTTCACCGATTGTGTCGTCGGCGATTCGGCGGGGACTGTCGTCTTCGCCAAGAGTCCTTCGACGCCGCACGATTTCTCTGAGGGGTTCTTCGCAGCGCTTGAGTTAGCGGCCGAGCAGTTGGGGCTCACCCTTCAGGAACTGTTGGCGCGCACGCGCGTGCTCTTGCATGGGACGACCGTGGGGACCAATGCCATGGTGGAGATGAAAGGGGCGCGTGTCGGGGTGATCACGACGCGGGGGCACGGAGATGCGCTCCTCATCATGCGCTCGGTTGGGCGTTCGGCCGGGCTACCCATAGAGAAGCTCTTGCATGTCTCTCGGCATCGGAAGCCTCGGCCCTTAGTCCCGCGCTCGCTCATTCGCGAGGTGAGCGAGCGTGTGGATTGGCGAGGCGACGTCATCGTGCCGTTGAATCGGGAGGAGGCGCGGCGGGCGATTGAGGAGCTCCTCGAACAAGGTGTTGAGGCGATTGCGATTGCCTTTCTGTGGGGATTTGTGAATCCTGTGCACGAGCAGGAGGTTCGTCGTCTGGTGGAAGAGATGGCCCCCGGCCTCTTTGTCACCTGCGCGCACGAGCTTATCGCCAAGCCGGGCGAATACGAGCGGACGGCTGCGACGGTGATCAACTGCTTCATTGGCCCGCAAACGGCTCGGTACGTGCAGCGGGTTGAAGAACGGGCTCGTCGGTTGGGGTGTACGGCTCCGCTTCTCATCATGCAGGCGTCGGGGGGCGTTGCTCCGGCGGAGGAGATCCGTCGAGCGCCGGTATTCACGATCGGTTCAGGTCCGGCGGGCGGCTTGATGGGATGTCGGTTCTTAGCCGAGATGCTCGGGCACACGCATGTCATCGCCACCGATATGGGAGGGACGAGCTTCGATGTGGGTCTCATTGTCGAAGGGGTGCCGCTTTCGACGTCAGAGACGACGCTCCACCAATACACGTTCTTCATGCCCCGTCTGGATATTCTCTCGATCGGGGCGGGTGGGGGATCCATCATCTGGGTGGATGAGCTGAGCAGGACATTGAAAGTTGGTCCGGAATCGGCGGGGGCGGATCCGGGGCCGGCTTGCTATGGGCGCGGGAATCTGCGGCCCACGGTGACCGATGCTGACCTTATCCTCGGGTATTACAATCCGGAGTTCTTCTTGGGGGGGAGGTTGAAGCTCGATGTCGAAGCAGCCCGTCGGGCCATGAGCACTGTTGCGGACCCTCTTGGTTTGGGGGTCATCGAGGCGGCGGATGGGGCCACGCGGATTGTCGAGGCGCACATGGCTGATCTCATTCGGCAGATGACGATCCAGCGAGGATACGATCCGCGCGATTTCGTTCTCTACGCTTACGGAGGAGCTGCCGGGGCTCATGCGGCGGCCTATGCGCGGGAGCTCGGATGTCGGACCGTGGTCATTCCGGGAGGAGCATTGGCTTCGACCTGGTCGGCTCTCGGCATTCTCTCGACCGATCTCCAACACGTGTACGAGAAGTCAGAGCTGCTCATCGCACCGTTTGACGCCGCGCGGGTTACGGAGATCTTCCATGATTTGGAAGAACGAGCGCGGCGGCAATTGCGTCAGGAGGGCGTCCCTGAAGAATGTGTGATCCTGCGTCGCTTCGTCGAGATGAAGTTCCGCCTTCAAATTCATCGCGTTGAGGTTCCTGTTCCGGGAGGGATCCTGACCGATCGGGAGATGCGCGACCTCGAGGAGGCGTTCGTCCGGAAGTATGAGTCGCTCTACGGCCAGGGATCCGCGTTTACGGCGGCCGGGATGGAGATTGGCGTGTTACGCGTTGTCGCCCTGGGTCGTATAATCCCTTGGCGGATGAAGGGGAAGCGTTCCGCGCAACTCGGGTCCTCACGGTGGGAGACCTCAGGGGATCGTATGGGAGCTCCGAAGCCTGTTGGACACCGGGACGTTTACTGGCGCGAGCTCGGGCGATGTCATCGAACGGCCATCTTCCGAGAACTCACCGTTCATCCTGTCCAGATTGAGGGGCCGGCGATCCTGGAGCTTCCTATGACGACGATCGTTGTGCGCCCCGGAGATCTGCTTATGGCGGACGAGCTTGGTAATTTTATCCTCACGCTCTCGTGAGGGAAGAAAGGGGGGGAGGAGAGTGATGACGTCTGCTGTGTGGGACGGTCGAAAATATCCCTATCGCTATAGCCGGGAGTTGGCGATCGCTCCGGGACTCAAACTTCACACGGAGGCCGTTGAGCGAATGGATCCGGTCACATACGAGGTGATTCGCCATGCTTTATGGAACATTAATGTCGAGCATGGTGTGACGATCATGAAAATCTCGGGCTCTCCCATTTGCGCCTATGGGCACGACTTCAACCCGTGTCTTCTCGACGAGAAGGGGGATTTCGTCTTCTTTGGTCCGTTTCTTCAGTACCTCTCGTCGGCGACGAGTTCGGCGGTGAAGTGGACGTTGGAATATCGTTCCGAGAATCCTGGGATCGAGGATGGGGACATCTTCCTGACGAACGATCCGTGGATTGGGGCGACGCATCAGTCGGACGTGACGTTGATTGCTCCTGTGTTTTGGGATGGGGAATTATTCTGCTGGGTGGGGAATACCTTGCATCAGTGGGATCTTGGGGGGACGTCGCCAGGGGGATTCAATCCCATGGCGCCTGATGTATATTGGGAGGCTGGGTGTATTCCTCCGATCAAGATCGTCGAGCGAGGGCGTTTGCGTCGGGATCTTGAGGAGGAGTATATCCGCCGATCGCGGATGCCGGAGCTTGTGGCGCTGGACCTGCGGGCGGAGATCGCCGGCTGTCATGTTGCGCGCGAGCGGATCAGGCAGCTGCTTGCTCGATATGGGGCGGCGACTGTGAAGGGGGTTATGCGCAAACTCCAAGATGATTCGGAAAAGGCTTTCCTACGGCGTCTGGAGACTATTCCCGATGGCACATGGCGGGAGGTCGGATGGGTGGAGTGGGCCCATCCCGAGGATCGGCGGGTATATCGGAACTGTCTGACGCTCACCAAGCGCGGCGATCGGCTGATCTTCTCCAATGAAGGGACCGATCCTCAGGCGGGGACGCTCAATTGCACGCTCGTCGCGTGGCGGGGAGCGATCATGGCGATGGTTTCCGCGCAGATGCTCTTTGATCAGATGTTCGTTGTCGAGGGAGCCTATCGTCATGTAGAGTTCGAGGCGCAGCCGGGGACGTTGACATGCGCGCTCTTTCCGGCGGCGGTGAGTGCGGCGCCGGCGCTCACGCTTCTGCAAACGATCGCGTTGTCGGGGCTGGTGATCTCCAAGATGCTCGCGTGCTCGGAGGATCCCGAGCTGCGGACGGAGGTGCAAAGCTGCATGGGAGCGCCGATGTATCCGATTGCGGCCTTGAGCGGCATCAATCAACGGGGAGCGCCTTATGTTTCGTTTCTCCTCGATCCGGTGGGGGCGGCGCTGGCAGGGCTTTCGTGGCGAGACGGTGTAGATACGGGCGGATGGCCGTGGGACTTACAAAGCACGATGCCCAATGTGGAGGAGAACGAGTGGTTCTATCCGATTCTTTATCTCTGGCGTCGTGAAGTGCCGGATTCAGGTGGAGCAGGGAAGTTTCGAGGGGGGAATGCGGCGGAACTGGCATTCATTCCGCATGGGACGGAACGCATTGTGCTCTTCACGGCGACAGGACATTGTGCGGTTCCCGGGCCTGGGCTTTTTGGGGGATTTCCCACCTCGACGACGCGGTATACCCTGATTCGGGGAGCGCGTGCGCGGTCGCTCATGTCGGCCGGGCAGATGCCCGATCGGATCGAGCAGCTCGTGGATGGAGATGGAAGGGTGGAGTATCTTCCGCCCAAAGCATTTCACGTCGTTCAGAATCCCGATGATGTTTTCGTTCTCTCTTGGGCATCCGCGGGCGGCTACGGGGATCCCTTGCTTCGGGATCCGGAGCGCGTGGCCGAGGACTACCGTGAAGGCCGTCTCACCCGGGAGTGGGCGCAGCGGGCGTACGGTGTCGTTCTCGACGATGAGGGAGCGGTCCTGTGGTCTGAGACGGAGCGGTTGCGTGAAGAGCTACGGCGTCGTCGCATTGGGGCGGATCCGAAGCCGCAGACAGCTACGGATGAGCCGGATGCTCGCCTGTTGGCTGAGGGGATGAAGCTTGTCGGCGGATGGATCCACTGTCGGTATTGTCATCACCGGCTCTCACCGCTGACGGAGAACTACAAGCTTCATTGCCTTCGGAAGGCATTTCCCGTTCAAGAAGCCAATCCGCACATTCTCGATCCGAGGACGTACATTGAGGAGGATATAGAGTGGCGTCACTTCTACTGTCCGGGGTGCGGAGCATTGCTTCAAACGGAACTGGCGCGGTCTTCAGATGAGCCTTTGTGGGATATTCGACTGGATCTTCGCACGGTGTGAGATCAGGGTCACCGCGTGGGGTGCCCGACGTCAGGGGGTGAGGCTATGAGAAAGATCGGGGAAGGGGAGCCTACGTCCGGACAGGGAGCCGTTGGGATTCTGCGAAAGGTTGAGACCCTTGAAGATGTTCTGCGCCTGATGGAAACAGATCTCTCGGAGACCATCGTATTTACTCCCTCGGCGTCGGTGACAGCGGTCACGCCGATTCTCCCCAAGATTCGTGGGATCATCTGTGCCTCTGGGGGCTTCACGTCACATCTTGCGATCGTCGCTCGGGAATTTGACCTCCCTTGTTTGATGGGGAGCCGCCTGGAAGAAGAGGTGAGCGCGTTCGAAGGACGTCGGATACGGTTCACGGCTCAAGGTGAGATCTTCCTCGAGGAAGAGTCGTGAAGGTTTATCTGAATTTGAGTTTCCCGCAACTGGCTGCTCGGTATGCCGCGCTTCCGGCTGATGGCGTCGGACTGTTGCGGTCCGAGTTTCTCCTGCTTTCGCTCGGCGTGCATCCGAGAAAGCTTCTCGCCGAAGGTGGGGCCGATGCGTTCATTCGGGTTTTCGCCAATGGGTTGGAGGAAGTGGCGCGGTGTTTCTGGCCGCGTCCGGTCACTTTTCGCACGCTCGACTTGAAGTCACATGAGTATCGTGGTCTGCGCGGAGGGGAGGAATTCGAAGAACACGAGGAGAACCCGGTGATCGGCGTGCGCGGATGTTATCGCTACTTAAACGATCCTGAGCCTTTCCGTCTTCAACTGCGCGCTGTGCGTCGGGTCTATGATGCGGGATGGACGAATGTTCGCCTCCTGCTTCCTTTTGTCCGTTCCGTGACGGAGGTGCTTGCCTGTCGCGAGCTCATTCAAGAAGAAGGGTTATGTGAGAGAGGGGTGTCGATGTGGATCATGGTTGAGGTGCCTTCGGTTGTCTTCTGCATCGATAGGTTCCTTCCTTTGGTGGATGGTGTTTCCATTGGGACGAATGATCTCACGCAACTCATCCTCGGTATAGATCGAGATAACGCGCGCTTGATGACCCTTTGGAACGAACAGGATGACGCTGTGATGCGTGCCATAGAATGGGTGGTGCGTGCTTGTCAAGAGAGGGGCATCGAGTGTTGCTTGTGCGGAGATGCTCCGTCACGACGTTCGGAGATGATCGCTCCGTTGTGGCGGCTTGGTCTTACGGCGCTTTCGGTTGCTCCCGAAGCCTTTGAGCGAACGCATCAGATGGTGAGAGCCTTAGACTCTCGCCTTGGGTGATTTTTCATGAGGGGAGCTTGGCGACGTGGGTTGTTCAGGATCTCCCCGGGAGGCACCCTACGGGTAACGCTGGCTATGCCCCTGTGTTTGGATCTTGTGGGCGGTTTATCTTTTAGGTTCTTTGAGTCTGATAAAAATTTTGCACTGTAACGAAACATCATCCCGCTACATCCTACAACATGCCCTATTAGTGGAAGTCTGATAATAAGGTCCAACATGAGAGAAGGGGAGAAGACGATCCACTACCGGAAAGTGTCAAGATCTCAACCACTTCTGTTTGACAATGTCCCGAAGAGCAGTATAATAGTGTTCTTCAAGCGAGGTTTTAAGGAGACGTTCTAATGATCAAGGAATGGTTGCTTTTGATATTGATGATCGTCGTGAGTGTTTCCTCAGCAGCAAGATTCACTCAAGCTCATGACCCAACCAAGCCAGCTTCAGTTTGGCTAACTCAGATCGTGACTCCAAGAGATCAATTAGCCCAACAAGCGTGGAGCATAGCAGGTTCCAGCTTCGCGCAAGCTGGACGGGAACTAAGCAACGTGCGAGAGTTCCGCCAAGCAGACAGAGGCCTCCACCAAGCTGCCGCTCATTTACGACAAGCATCCTGGCTCACCTTAGCTTTGGGAACAGATGCCAGAGCGTTAAGCGCAGCTCTGGGGACGATGGCATCTTCTATGGACGTTGCTGGCCAGACAATCGCCGCCGGTCAATTCGGTAAGACAGTCCATCAGTTGGAACTCCTCGATCAGGCGCTGAAGGATTTCCGGTTCTGGTTCGAGAAAGATGACAAACTGAAGGCGGCCTTTGAACTGGCGGTTGCAAACCTAGAAGATGCCATCGGCTTCATGGAAGGCCTGGCTCGTGAAGGAGAGATGCTGAACGTAGTCAATGACTTGATTGAAACGGCGCGCCGAATGAGTCAAGAGGATGTGGCCCGTCACGTTGAGCAAATCCTGGCGATTACAGACCCCTTAATACGGCATCTGATGGAATTGGATGACCCTATTGGTTTTTGCTGTCCGGACGATTGTACCTTAGGCAGCATCACCAATTGCCGTGTCAGCGCGGTGTCCGTAGTGCTGGCCGGGCATACGCCAGGTAGCGAGAAAACCCTTCAGAAAGTCACCCCCCAGCAGGGTAAGGGAATAGTTCAAGGGTGGAAAGCAATCTGGAAAAACACGCAATTGGTGGATATTTATGTCACATGCGCCTGGCAAAAATGTGAGAACACAGGTTGTTTCCCCTGTTTGTGGCAGACGGATACTGATTGGGTCGATAAAGAATCGGATTGGATACAGGTCAAAAATCCTGGGACCCTCGGCCCTTCGTGGCTGCCCCCGAGCGTATGGAATCAGGCCGACGAGAAGAACTTCCAAGATCTGTCAACCGCCACATGCAGCGCTTCGTGCAAGTGAAATACGCTAAGTTCACCACAGGGACACGAGCACACAGAGGCTGGGGACTAAGGTTCTGCTCAAACGAATAGCGCTTCCCTTTCTTCCTCTTTCTCTTTTTTCCGCTAAGGCGAGCCTGGAAGGCGCTCTTCTTCGGGGACGACCTCCTCTCCCTTGATCCACACGCTTTCCCTCGGCAACAGGCCTAGGGCATAGACCAGCACCCACATTGCCAGCATTTTTCCCATGATCGTTTGCTTTTTAGTCATGAGTCTGGTCATGTCTAGCAAGCTTTTCAGATCGGGGAAGGTTTGGTCGAGCTTCATGCGCGCTGGGTAAGGGCGCGGTCCTTCCTGAGCCTCCAATGGGTTATCGCCCACAGGGGAGGAAGCCGCTCTTCCAGGTGCCGATCACGTTCACACAGACCCGGTTCTTACACAATACCCGTCGGGCTTGTGGGCGTTCGATCTCGGTTGAGTCGCCGATCACAAACTCGGCCTGCTCTTGAAAGAGATGCCACACCACCTGACGGGGATCGGCCTGTCTCACAAAGCGCCTGAGGGGCTTCCTCACCGATGGGAGCTTTGTCTCTCACTTCGGTATATCGGTTTCGGGGCCCCCTTTATGTCCGAACTCATATCTGGACCTCAGCATTCCGAACCTGAGTTCAGGGACTTGACAATCGAAATGAAAAGAATATAATGCGAGCCGAAAATTTTGGAAGGGAGGTATCGAGAGGTATGGTGGCTCAAGGTATGAGTGCGTTCCTCATTATTTTGGTCGGTTCGCTACTGAATCTTCTCCCCGGGGTTGCCCAGACGACCGGTACAGCAACGGTGCTTGGCACTGTGAGGGATCCAACAGAAGCCGTGATCCCGGGCGCAACGGTTGAGTTGACTGATCTGGCGACCAATCAGACTCGAAGTCAGACGACGAACATGAACGGACAATATATCTTCGTCAACGTCCTTCCCGGCGTTTATAAGATCACCGCTTCAGCTTCTGGGTTTCGGCAGGCGGTTATTCCATCGCTCAAGATCGAGGTTGCCAAGGCGTATACAGTAGATTTCACCTTGGAGGTTGGGACTGTTGCTGAAATGGTCGAAGTCACGCCTGGGGCTGGTGTGGAGCTGCAAACGGTGAATGCTACTGTCGGCAATGTGATTCGAAGCGATTATCTGTTGCGGCTTCCGTTGATCGATCGGCAGGCGAATTCTCTCTTTCAACTCCAGCCGATGGTCTCACCGCTTGGATATGGATTCAACGCCTCCGGAGCAGTAGCGGGAGCGCGTGGCGATCAGGCGACTTGGATGGTCGATGGAATAGATGTGACCCAGGGGAAGTTCCCGGACACGGGAGACGCGACCAGCTTCCCGCTTCCGGCTGAGAGTATTGAGGAGTTTCGCGCTGGCGTCACGAACGTAGATGCCTTCTTCGGGCGATCGGCCGGTGGTCAGTTTGTGGCTGTGCGCAAGCGAGGGGGGAACACTGTTCATGGATCCGTCTACTGGTACCATCAGATGTTGCGTCCGGGGATGATGCACAGTATTAACTTCACAATCCAGCGGGAGTTGCCTGGGGACATGCTTCTAGAGCTCGGGTACGTAGGGCGCCTAGGGCGGAATCTCCCTCAATCGGTCAACCTCAACTCCATTCCTTTCTTCATGAAGGATCCCGTGTCTGGTCAGACCTTTGCCGAAGCTTATGATGCGCTGGCGGCCGAGCTGCGCGCGGGTGTCGCGGCGGGTGCTGTCACACCGCAGCCTTGGTTCGAGAACCAGATGCCTTCGATGGCGATGCTTCGACAGCTCGGATTATGCCCGGCGGCAGCTTCTACAGCGACGAGCTGCTTGGCCTCTCGATTCACGAGCGAGATCGTGACGGGGCTGCTGAGCAACTTTTGGTTGAACGGCATCGATCGGTTTCGCCGTTGGGGGTATCTCCAATTATCACGCGTTCATGCTCATCTTTCGGAAGCGCCCCTCTCATGGTCTACAGTTTGATTTCAACTACACGCTTTCGAAGTCGCTCGATCAAGTGGGTTCGGTTCAGAATTCGGCGGGCATGTTCCCCTCGAGTTTCTTCCCTGATCTCGATTACGGTCCCTCGTTCTTCGACCACACGCATATCGCCAATCTGACGTGGTACTGCGAACTGCCGTTTGGGCCGGGCCGACGCTTCAGCGCGGGGAACTGGGTAGATGCTTATTGGGGGGTGGTTCACCGGGGGCATCTTAACAGCCTTCAGCGGAGCCCCCCTCACGGTCGTGCAGAGCACACAAGTCTTCGGCGGCGGGACGACTTTCTCCTTCGGAACGGGGGCAATTCCCATCAAGAAGCCGAAGTTCGGGAATGAGATCCACCGAGGGGTAACTGGTTCTGGCAACGTAGGGACAGCTGGAGATCCTGCCCGCGGGGGCACGGGATTGAACCTCTTTGCTGATCCTGAGGCAGTGTTCAAGACTTTCCGGCCCGTTTTACTCAGTCGGGATAGGCGCAGTGGTCGCGGAGTACTGCGGGGACTGCCGCATTGGAATATAGACTTCTCGGTTGGCAAAGCCATTGCTGTAAGGGAAATGGTCAAGGTGCGTTTCAGCTTCGACTTTTTCAACATCTTGAACCGTGTGGAGTTCGCCGATCCCACGTTGGATCTTCGGAATCCGGCGGAATTTGGGGTTTTGAGTAGCCAGTTCAACCAACCGCGCCGCATCCAGTTTGGCCTTCGCGTTGAGTTCTAGCTAGTTGGGGGGAGCTTACATGGGGTGTCTAGCAGAAGGGGAGTCTCTCCGGTGCTATAGGGGAGGGACTCCTCTTGTGGTTCTCTTTGAGTCCGATAAGAGATCTTAAGTAATTTCAGGGAGGATTGCACCTATGTTCCGTGCTCCCACGACGCCAGGTACCGACGCTGCTCCTCCGTCAGCTCATCAATCTCGATCCCCATGGTTGCAAGCTTCAAACGAGCGATCTCCTGATCAATCTCCGGCGGGAGCACATAAATCCCCGGTTGAAGGGATCCTCGCCGCACGACCAGATACTCGACAGCTAGTGCTTGATTCGCGAAGCTCAAATCCATAACGGCCGGAGGATGGCCTTCAGCCATGGCGAGATTAACCAACCGTCCTTCGGCAAGAACGAAGATTCGATGTCCCGTTTCACGAATTCGATACTCCTGAACCCCAGGGCGAACATAGCGCGGAGGATCGGAAATCTCGCGGAGAGCTTGCAGATTGATCTCCACGTCGAAGTGACCCGCATTACAAACCACGCTTCCGTCCTTCATGACGAGCAGATGTTCGCGATCAATGACATGTTGGTTCCCCGTTACAGTCACAAAAATATCCCCAATGCGTGCGGCCTCGCGCATAGGCATGACGTCATACCCTTCCATGACAGCTTCGATAGCCCGAATCGGGTCGACCTCCGTGACGATGACCCGCGCTCCCAGCCCTCGGGCTCTCATCGCGACGCCTCGGCCACACATTCCATAGCCGGCGACGACGACGCGCTTCCCAGCGACGAGAAGATTAGTCGCCCGCAGGATACCATCCCATGTGCTTTGCCCGGTACCGTATCTATTATCGAACAGGTGCTTCGTCCGAGAGTCGTTAACGGCAATGACGGGAAAGCTCAGCAAGCCGCGAGCTGCCATTGCCCGCAACCGGATAACCCCTGTTGTTGTTTCCTCCGTTGTTCCGATGATATGCGCAGCCAGGTCGGTTCGTTTCCGGACAAGGGTTGCCACCAAATCTGCGCCATCATCAATGATAATGTGAGGTTGCGTTTCAAGGGCTATGTGCACGTGGCGGTGATAGGTTTCGACGGATTCTCCTTTGATGGCGAAGACAGGGATCTCAAGTTCCTTGACGAGGGCAGCGGCAATATCATCTTGCGTGGAGAGTGGATTTGACGCAATCATTATCAGACGCGAGCCACCGGAGACCAGGGTTCGTGCCAAGTTCGCACTCTCCGCCGTCACATGCACACACGCCGCAATTCGAATTCCCTCCAAGGGCCGCTCCCGCGCAAATCGCTCCCGCACAGCTCGTAAAACAGGCATCTCCCGATCCGCCCACTCCCACCGAATAACTCCTTCTGCGGCTAATCCGAGATCTCGAACCTCGTATCTCATCCCTTCACTCCTTCACTCCAAGAGCATCGCGCAAAAGCTCCACCTTATCGGTCCGCTCCCACGTGAACTCCGGCTCACTCCGCCCAAAATGGCCATAGACGGCCGTCCGTTGATAGATCGGCCTCTTCAACTGCAGAGTCTCAATGATTCCCCGGGGCGTCAAATCAAAAAGCTCGCGCACGACGCTCATCAAACGTTCTTCGCTTACCTTCCCCGTCCCGAAGGTCTCGATGAAGACAGAGACAGGATCGGCCACCCCAATCGCATACGCCAACTGGATCAAACACCGATCGGCCACCCCAGCAGCCACGATGTTCTTGGCAATATAGCGAGCCATATAGGACGCCGAGCGATCGACTTTCGTCGGATCCTTCCCGGAAAATGCTCCTCCGCCATGCGGCGCCGCCCCGCCATAGGTATCGACGATGATCTTGCGCCCGGTCACTCCCGAATCCCCTTGCGGCCCGCCAATCACAAACCGCCCCGTCGGATTCACATAATACCTCGTTCGGCTTGTGATCAACTCCTCGGGAATAGCCGTCTTCACAACGTGCTCGATAACATCCTCGCGAACCACTCGCGTCTCTACGCGATCGCTATGCTGCGCAGCGATGACAACCGTGTCCACGTAGAGCGGACGCGTCCCTTCGTAGACTACCGTCACCTGAGACTTTCCATCAGGTCGAAGATATGGCAGAATCCCCGCCCTTCGCACCTCCGCCAAGCGTCTCGTGAGACGGTGGGCAAGTTGAATGGGCAGAGGCATCAGCTCCGGGGTCTCGCGTACAGCATAGCCGAACATCATGCCTTGATCCCCAGCCCCTCCTGTATCTACGCCTGCTGCGATATCCGGCGACTGGGTGGTGACCGAGACCATGACCCCACAGGTCTCTCCATCCAGGCCATATTTTGCGCGTGTGTAGCCGATGTCACAGATGACGCGGCGCGCCACACGGGCGTAATCCACCTCAGCCCTCGTCGTGATCTCCCCGGCGATGACGACAAGCCCCGTCGTCAGCAACACCTCACAGGCAACGCGACCATTCTCATCCTGCTGCAAGACCTCATCCAAAACCGCATCAGCAATTTGATCAGCGACCTTATCCGGATGCCCCTCGGTCACTGACTCCGAAGTGACATATCGAATGTTGCTCACGCCCGCTCCTCCCGAGTGGTATGGAGTATGAGTGCACGACTGTACCACACCCCTAATTGAAGCGTCAAGAAGATGTTCTTCCCGCTGCTTGGAGATCCCAGCACCGAATGGCTGGCCATCATCCACCAAAGTGTGTGACGATCTCCCGGCATAAGACACCGTTTGACGACGTCATGCTCGAGGATGGCATTGATCGTAAATCTGGCGAAGTCGCTCATTGGTCACATACGTATACACCTGAGTTGTACTGAGATCAGAGTGCCCGAGCATCATCTGCACAGACCGAAGATCGGCCCCATGCTCCAGCAAATGCGTCGCAAACGTATGCCGCAGCATGTGCGGCATGACGCGCCCAAGTCCGGCTGCCCGACCATATCGCGCCACGAGCTTCCACAAAGCTTGACGCGTCAAGGCACGCCCCCGCGGCGAGATGAAAAGCCACGCCGATACTCGCGACCCCAACCATCGCTGTCGCACCGGAAGATACCTCGTGAGCCACTCCATAGCCGATCGCCCTATGGGAACAAGCCGTTCTCGACTTCCCTTTCCCAAACACACGAGAACTCCACGGTCCCAGTCAACGTCAGAGAGCCTCAGCGCCACGAGCTCTGACGCTCGAAGCCCCGTGGCATACAGCAACTCGAGAATCGCCCGATCGCGAATCCCAAGATCCCGACTTGTATCCGGTTGTTCAAGAAGACGATGAACTTCTTCAAGCGTGAGAAATCGTGGAAGCGTCTGCCAGGATTTTGGCACTTCAAGACTTGCTGTCGGATCGTTTCTTAAGATGCCTTCGAGGATCAAAAACTTAAAGAAGTTTCTCAATGTTGCGATACTTCGCGCCACACTCCGTGCCTCATACCCGTGCTCGTTCATCCACCGCAGGAAATCCCGAATATCCTCCCGCGAGAGACTCACCAGATCCTTCCCCCGCTCTGCCTCCGCCCACGCGGCCACTTTCTCCAAATCCCGACGATATGCTTCAACGGTGTTGGCCGAGAGTCCTCGCTCAACTCTCAAATATAAGAGGAATTCCCTCAGGGAATCGCGCCGCATCACGTGCCCTCCGTCTTGACTCCACTCCCTGATCCTTTATAGATTTATCTGCCATGCACAACGTCACCATGAGGCTCTCCGACATCGCCCGACATATCGGAGCGCGGCTTGATGGTGAGGACCTTGACATCACCGGAATTGCCCCGATCGCCGAAGCCCAACCCGGCCAGCTGACCTTCATCGCCAATCCTAAGTATGCCCCCCTCATCAAAACGACGCGCGCTTCGGCGGTGATCGTCGCTGAAGACTTCGCTCCCGCCCCCATGGCGCTTTTGCGAACTCCCCATCCCTACTTCGCCTTCGCCAAGGCCCTGGAACTGTTCTACAGGGCGCCTCAGCCGGAGCCAGGGATTCACCCTACGGCACTCATCCATCCGAGCGTTCAGCTTGGAGCCCATGTCACCATCGGCGCTTATACGGTCATCGCCGCTAACTGCCAGATCGGCGATCACGTGACGATCTACCCTCAGTGCATGATCTACCCGAACGTGCGTATCGGCGCACATACAGTTATCCACTCACAAGTAACCATCCGAGAGAACACGATCATCGGCGCACATGTGATCATCCACAACGGAGCGCGAATCGGAACCGATGGCTTCGGCTATGCGCGCGATCCCAATGGCCTCTGGTACAAAATCCCTCAGGCGGGCCGCGTGATCATCGGCGATTGGGTCGAGATCGGAGCTAATACGACCATTGATCGCGCGGCCATCGGAGACACGGTCATCGCCCCTCACGTGAAGATCGACAATCTGGTGCAGATCGGACACGGATGCAAAGTGGGCGAGAACTCGCTCCTCTGTGCTCAAGTCGGACTGGCCGGAAGCACTGAAGTGGGACGGAACGTCATGCTGGCCGGTCAGGTGGGCGCTGCGGGCCATCTGCGCATCGGCGATAATGTCATTGCCACGGCACAAACCGGCATCCCTTCCTCGGTCGAAGCCAATCGGGTCATCTCCGGATACCCGGCCATGGATAACACCCTCTGGCGACGGGCCTCGGTCCTCTTTGCCCGTCTGCCCGAGATGTATCGCCTGCTGCGCGATATGAAAAAGCGGCTCGAGCATCTCGAACGCCTCCATGCGAATTCGGAGTAAGCAGCAATGAAGATCGAGAATCGAGCGACCGTGAAACTCAATTATCACAAACTGACCGAGCATATCCGATCCGTCCTGGAGACAGTTCCCCGCGAACACCTGCGCGGAGTGAGCAAGCTCGTCCTGGTGGACTATATCACAGATTCGCGCTTGGATCCCCAGATGCGCCGAGAGCTTCCCGGGCTCTACCATCCAAGAACGCCGGGCTCTCCCCAGGCGTGGTTGGAAATCGCCTTGAAGCCCCTCACCCCAGAAGGATCCTTCTGGAAACGTCTCTCGGCGCGCTTGGCCCTGAGGGCCAACGTAACGGCCACACTCTTGTCGCTCATCGCTCAGCACTATTATCTGACACTCTCACACGGCGTCCGAAAAGAGCACTACGAACACGTCGTCCGCAGCTACGTCGATCGACAACTGTCGCTGTATGCCCGAACTCGTAAGGGATTTCGGGCATGGCTTGTTCGTCCTCTGCTCCCGTGGCTCGAAAAGCTCGCCCGTTGGCTGCAAAAGAAGCAGTCGAAGAGACTCCGCGCGTGATTACGAGGCGAGCTCGATCTCCTCAGCCACCCGACGCAAACATGCCGCCAGCTCATGGGGGCTCACCTCCGCCCTTTTGAACCGCACCTCCAGCCGAAATTCCTCAGAGCGATAGCGGTAGACGAAGGGACGAGGCCGCTTCTGCGTCGTCCGTTTCTCCTTCCGGACATCATCTCGACGCAACCCCTCCCGGCGAATTCGCTCAATGAGCGCCCGCATCTGCTCCACGTCTTTGAGCCGAGCAATCTGCAACAGCACGGACTTCGAGTGAATGTCGGCGCGCCGACATAGCTCCTTGATCTCCTCCGGCATCTCGGCGAGCGCGAGCGTCTCCGTCACCGAGGAACGCGACTTCCCAATCTTTCGCGCAATCTCTTCATGGGTGTACCCAAACCGCTCGACCAGGAGCTTGAACCCCTGCGCTTCCTCAAACGGCGTCAGGTCCTTGCGCTGCAAGTTCTCAATCAGGGTGATCTCAGCCACCGCCCGATCGTCCACCTCCATCTCAATGCAAGGAACCTCGCGCAAGCCCACGATCAAGGCCGCCCGATACCGCCGCTCCCCACTGATGATCATGAATCGCCCATCTCCCTTCGGGCGCACAAGAAGCGGCTCCAAGATGCCCTTCTCCCGAATCGACGCCACAAGATCAGAGAGATCCCCGATCTCCACACGGGGCTGCTCCATGTTCAGATCGAGGCGATCAATGGGGATCATCCTCCCAATAGGAGCCCCCGTGCGCGACGCCAACTGCTCGACAAAGTGCAGATCATGCCGCAACCGGAGATTCGCCGGAAGTCCCCGCTTAGACACGCTCGATCACCTCCTCGCACAGTTGTTCGTACTCCAAGGCCGCCGTCGAATTCGGCGCGAAGGTGAAGATCGATTCCCGATAGGCCGGACTCTCCTCCAGGCGCACCGATCGCGAGATCACCGTTCGAAAGACCTGATCGCCGAAGACCCGCCGAATCTGCTCCAACGAATCGCGCGCAATGGCCGTTCGCCGATCGTATAGCGTCACCACAACCCCGAGAAGCTGCAAGTTCGGATTCGGTCGCGCCTTGATCTTCTCCACCGTTTCCAGAAGATCGTCCGTGCCTTCTAAGGCAAAGTATGAGGACTGAATCGGAATGATGAGATGCGAAGCCGCCACAAGCGCATTGACCGTGATCAAACCAAGCGTCGGCGGCGTATCCAGAATCACAAAATGGTACCGACTCTTGATCGCATCCAACCGATCCTTCACCCGGTAGGGCGCATCGAATTCCCCAATAAGCAGACTCTCGAATTTGGCCAGGTTAATCCGCGAGGGGAGAATCTCCAGGTTTGGGATCGCCGTCGCATAGATCACCTGCTCGGCCGCCACAGAGCGATCCATGAGCCAATCGAAGATGGAAACCGTGACCTCTCGCAGGTCAAGATAAGAGAGCGAGCTATTGGACTGGGGATCCAAGTCAACAAGCAGGACGCCATAGCCCTTGCGAGCCAATCCGGCCGAGAGATTGATCGCCGTCGTCGTCTTTCCGACGCCCCCTTTCTGATTGGCAATGGCAATGACCGCGGATCGAATCGTCTTCTCCGGCACAGCCCCGTTCGCCTCCCCGCACGGATCCGGGGTCCCCACGCACGGGAAGTCCCAAGTGGCGTGGGGGGCCCGTCACCGAGAGAGCTCATCCCCCAAGTCGTCCAACCAGTCCTCGCTCCCCTCCTCCTCCTCCACGTCGCGACGAGAGATCACCCCACGCGAGCTTCGCATCACATGCTCGGCCACGAAGATCGGACTGTCGGTGCGAAGTGCCAATGCAATGGCATCGCTTGGACGCGAATCCACAATCACTTTCTCCCCCCCAACATCCAAAACGATGATCGCATAAAAGGTGCTGTCGCGCAGATCGGTGATGACGACGCGTTCAACGCTCGCCCCAAGCTGAGCGATGACATTCTTCAAAAGGTCATGCGTCATGGGCCGCGGAGGCACCCCTTTCTCAATCTCCATGGCGATGGCATTGGCCTCGAAAACCCCAATCCAAATCGGAAGGATTGCCTCGGAGGCCACATCCTTGAGAATAACGACGGGCGAATTGTTCGTCGGGTCGAGGATGAGCCCTCGAACCTTCACTTCGTATTCCATAGAAGCCCCCTCTCTTCACGGAGAACGGAGAGCACTCTTTGTGGAGCGCCCATGATGCCCCGTCCAAAGAGACTATGTGGATTCACTCTTGTGACCTCAACCTTCACAAGAGATCCTTCGATGTTCTCCCTTGAATCTTCAAAGTTTACGACGATATTGCTGCTCGTGTGACCGGACCAGTGTACTTCTGACTTAGCGCTTCTCCCTTCAACTAAAACTTCAACAATGCGACCGACATACCGACGCCATTTCTTTTGTTGAATCTCCCGCTGCCGCTCCTCCACCTGTCGCAACCGTTCGGTCTTCACCTCGTCCGGAACCTGATCCGAAAGACGCGCCGCCGGCGTCCCGGGCCGCGGCGAATACTTGAAGATGTAGAGTCCATCGAACTCTACCTCCTCGATGAGCCGAAGTGTCTCGTGAAAATCGCGCTCAGTCTCTCCGGGGAATCCGACGATGATGTCGCCGGTCACGGCAATCTCCCGCTTCGCCGATCGGATCCACTCGATACACTTCATATACTCAGCCCGCGTATAGCCCCGATTCATCAGAGCAAGGATTCGATCCGATCCGGATTGCGGAGGGAGATGAATCCAGTTGCAGAGGTTTGGATACTCCTCGATGGCTCGCACGATCTCGGGCACGAAATCCCGAGGATGCGACGTCGTGAATTTGATGCGCGGAATGGCCGATCGTTCGGCCAAGAGTCGCAACAAGCGCGGGAATGAGAGGCGCTGACCATCTTCCAAACGCTCACTCCTCCCGTAGCTATTGACATTCTGCCCCAGCAGATGCACCTCGCGATAACCGGCTTCGGCCAAGGCCTGCATCTCGGCCAGGATCTTCAGCGGAGAGCGGCTGCGCTCGCGGCCCCGCGTGAAGGGAACGATGCAAAATGTACAGAATTTGTCGCACCCCTCCATAATGGTCACATAGGCGACATGACGCATGCGCCGCTCGGCCGGAGAAATCTCCAAGAACTCGGGACGATTCGGAGTCCGCGTCTCGACAAGTGGCCGCGCCCCATCCGACGACGCGGCGATACGCTCGACAATCTTCGGCAGTTCGGTGAGCGCCTGAGTCCCGAGGACGAAATCTACGCCGGGCACCCGTTCCAATAATCTCCGCCCCAACATCTGAGCCACACATCCCATGACCCCTACAAGGGCGTGCCGCGTGCCCGGCTGGCTCCGAATCTGCCGAATGCGACGATACACCTTCTCCTCCGGCTTCTCCCGCACAGAGCACGTATTGAGCAGGATGATCTCCGCCTGGTGCGGATCGTCGGTCCACTCATAGCCCAAACGACGGAGCACAGCCGCCGCCTTCTCCGAATCCGCGACGTTCATCTGACACCCAAACGTCTCGATGAAGAAGCGCCGCATAGGTCGGCCCGCCGACATAAAGATCAAGTCCCTAAAAATCAATATGATCGGTCACGAACGAGCTCGCGAGCATGTCGGCGCACCGTCGCCGTGATCTCCCGCCCGCCGAGCATCCGTGCCAACTCCTCAACCCGGTCCTCTCCACTTAAGCGTTCCACCCGAACCCGAGTCCGCCCCCCCACAACCTCCTTCACCACACGATAATGGGCATCGGCAAAACGCGCAATCTGCGGCTGGTGCGTCACACATAAGACCTGATACTGCTCGCCGAGCCGCCGAAGCCGCTCTCCTACGATCTCAGCAACCCGCCCCCCAATGCCCGCGTCAATCTCATCGAAGATCAGTGTGCGTGCTCCTCGAGCCCCATCCCCCCGCGCCCCCGATCCCGCCACCACCGCCTTCAAAGCAAGCATGATCCGAGAGAGCTCCCCGCCAGAAGCCACCTTCGCCACAGGCCGCGGCTCCTCGCCAACATTCAGCGAGACGAGAAACTGCACGCGCTCCATCCCCAGGGAACTCGGGAACTCCTCAACCGGTTGTAAGACCACGTGAAACCGCCCCTGCTCAAAGGCTAAAACACGAAGCTCGGCCGTCACAGCGCGCTCAAGCTCTCGAGCAGCCTGCTCCCGCCTCCGACTCAACTCCGCCGCGACGTGACGGTACTCCTCGGCAAGATGCTTCTGTCGCTCGTGCAACTCCTCGCGCCGAAGATCGGCACTGGCCAACTCTTCGTACTTCGCCTTCAAATCGGCCAACGTCTCCAGAACCTCACCGAGCGTCGGCCCATATTTCCGCTTCACCCGCTCCAGATCGGCAAGCCTGGTCTCGACCTCCGCCAATCGCTCCGGCGAGAAGCGAATCGCCTCCCGATAATCCCGCAGGAAGTAGGCGACCTCCTCAAGGAAGATGCGCGCCCGTTCCATAAGCTCTACTGCGCTCCCCACCCGTTCGTCTAACTCCCGAAGCTGCTCCAGTCGCCGAAAGGCGCGCGCTCCTTTGCGCACCATCGAGTCCTCGGCCTCGGAGATCTCCATATAGGCGTCCTGCGCCAGCTGAACGAGCTTCTCCGCATTCGCCAAAAGTGCCCGTTCGCGCTCGAGCTCCTCATCCTCCCCAAGAACCGGACGGACGCGCTCAATCTCCCGAATTTGAAACTGATAGATGTCCAGTTGTCGCAATCTCTCCGCTTCGGCACGAGTGAGTTCGTCCAAGGCCCGTTGTGTCTCTCGATAGGCCCGGGCCAACTCCTGCACGCGCTGACGCCACAGATCCGCCCCCGCGAAACCGTCGAGCACTCGAAGCGGCATCTCCCCAACAAGAGCCGCCGGGGCTTCCCCCTGCCCGTAGATGTCCACCAGATACGGACGCACAGCCCGGACAAACGCCTGCGTCACCAGACGATCGTTGGCAAAGATCCGACTCCGCCCCGTCGCCGAAATCTCCCGCCGAAGGATGATCTCTTCGCTCAGCTCGACGCCTGCGTCTTCAAAGAGGGCCACGAGCTCCTCGGCAGGATCCTCCACCCGAAAGATCCCTTCCACATACCCCTTCGCTTCCCCCGAGCGTAAAAGGTCGGCTCCGGCACGCTCCCCGAACAAGAGCATCACCGCATCCACAAGCAGCGACTTCCCCGAGCCCGTCTCTCCAGTCAACAGATTCAACCCCGGCTCGAACTCCACCTCCACGTTCTCAATCACCGCAATGTTGACCACTCTCAGGAACCTCAGCATCGTCCACAAGTGTAGCACAGATCGTATCGGCTGTCACCACCGAATTGACAGCGGGACAATACAGCCGGTACAATTTTCGTTCAACACACGTGCGGTCAATGAGGGAGATCACCGAGTATGCTCGGACAAACAGCCATGTTCGACATCCGCCAGCTTGTCGCGCACGCCTCGCTCCCGGCTCAGTTCGTCCTGGTCCTGCTCATTCTGCTCTCGGTCTACTCCTGGGCACTCATCTTGAGGAAGTATGTGCTCTTTCGCCGCCTCGCCCACCGCTCGGCAGCTTTTCTTGAGGTCTTCCGAACGACGGACAATCCCCACCAGGTATATAAGGTGAGCGAACGGTATCGCCCGAGCCCGCTTGTGGAGATCTTCCGGGCAGGCTATGAGAGTCTGCGCGAGCGCATGAATGCCGAAGGCCACGCGCTCCAGATCCCTGCCCTCGAGCGCACACTCAAGCGGGCTGCCCTCACTCAAATGGGGAGGTTCGAAGAGGGCCTCAGCGGACTCGCTTCGATCGCGACCTCCGCTCCCTTCATCGGCCTCTTTGGCACTGTCGTCGGCATCATCATCGCGTTTCAGGGGCTTTCGACCGAGACGCACACCTCCATCCAAGCCGTCGCCCCGGGGATCGCCGAAGCCTTAGTCGCCACAGCTCTTGGCCTCTTTGTCGCTATCCCCGCCTATATGGCCTATAATTATTTCGTGGGCCGATTGCGAGCGATCTCTACGCTCATGGAGGATTTCGCCCTCGAGTTTCTCGAGGTCGCTGAAAGGAGCGCGCTGCACTATGGCGTTTATCGATCCTGATCGGCGCATCCATTCCTCGCTCTCAGAGATCAACGTGACTCCCCTTGTGGACGTCATGCTCGTGCTGCTCGTTATCTTCATGGTGACGGCTCCTCTTCTGCACACGGGGATTCAGGTGAACCTGCCCCGCACTCGGGCGGCAGAAACGCGTCCGCTTCCGTCTCAAGCTGTCATCGTGACCGTTGATCGAGACGGCAATATTTATCTCAGCTCCGGAGGACGTGCGGCTCATACGCCGATCTCTGTCTATGATCTCCCTCGCCGATTGAGGGAGCAGTTGAGCCTCCTTCCCGAAAAGCGTGTTTACGTCCGAGGCGACGGCGATACTCCGTATCGAGTCATCGCCTACATCTTGAGCTTGTGCAAGGAGGCGGGCGCCTCGGTCAGCTTGGTGACGGACGTCGAACGACGATGAGACGTTCCGCATCTCGCCCTTATGTTGATCGGTGGCTCGGACTGTCGCTGGCCGGGCATCTGGCCCTCGGCCTCGCTCTGCTTTTGGTGAAGTTCAGCGGGAGCACACCCTCGTTCCTCGTCGCTGCCGGTCCGGGAGGCGAAGGAGGGGGCAGCGGATCGGCTATAGAGGTTGGCCTCGTCCAGGATTGGGAGTTGGCCAAGTTCTTCCCTGCCTCTCCAACGGGCGCGCTGACAGAGGAGCCCCATCTTTCCACGGCTCGAATCGAACAGGTTCAGAGACCTGATGACCAGCCGGAGCTCCTCCTTCCCGGTCACGAGCAGCGACGGCCGGACCCCAGGACAGTCGTCACCGAGCGCCCCGTCATTCAGGGGCCCCGCCCCTATACCGGACGGCAGGAGATCGGAGGCTCTCCGCATCCGAGTGCTGTGGTCGGGCCGACGCTCCCCGTCTCCACATCAGGCGGCGTTGGCCTCGGGGAAGGCTTTGGACTCGGAGGTACAGGTATCCCGGGTGGCTCCGACTACGGGCGCCGCTTGCAACAGGCCCTCAGTTCATATTATCGCTTCGCGCCCGTTACGGGACTCGGCCAACGATTCGTCATTGTTCGGGTCCGAATCGCCCGAAACGGAAGGATCCTTTCAATCGTGAACGGACGTTTGGACCCAGGGGCTTTCATCACCCGTAGCGGCAATCCTATCGTAGATACCCGCGTAGAAGCCGCTCTGCTGGAACTCGATCGGAATCCCATCCCTTTTCCGCCGGATTTCCTTCCCGGAGCGCGAGAGGCTATCGCGGAGATCTACTTCCAGTACTAGACGTATGCTCATGATGAGAACGGGATGGCACATACTGTGGCTCGCGGGGGTGCTGTTGTGGGGATCCCGATTGGATAGCGAACCCCTTCAGCAGCCCCCTGATCTGCGGCAAGAGATCGGGAAGATTATCGTCAGGCCGGGAAGCGGTCCTTCGCTGGCCGTTGCGGATTTCGTCCCGAGGAACGAACCCGCCGCCCCGGCCGCGGCGCTCATCAGTGATGTCCTCGCGCGCGATCTCGACTTCGCGGGCGTTATCAATCTCGTCGGCCGAAGTCTCCATCCGCAGAATCGGCCGGCGCGACCCGAAGAGGTCGACTTTGCCTCCTGGGGGGGAGATCCCGCGCGCGCCGATTACCTCGTCTTCGGGAATGTGAGCGTCATCGGCCCAGATCTGATCGTGGAGACGTACGTCTACGATGTCCAAGCCCGGAACCGACTCTACTCCCGACAGCACCGCTTCTCGACAGCCGAAGCGCGACACGCAGCCCATCGCATCGCCGATGACATCGTCAAAACCCTCACGGGCATAGACGGTATCGCCACCAGTCGGATCGCCTTTGTCTCGGGCGAAGGGCGTCGAAGCGAGATCTACGTCATGGACTACGACGGAGCCAATGTCCGCCCGTTCACTCGCGAGGGTTCGACGGCACTCTTTCCGGCGTGGTCCCCCGATGGTCGAAAGATCGCTTATGTCTCCTTCCTGACGGGAGTTCCCAATATTCACATTCGGTCCTATCCGGAGGGCGCCCCCCTGCCCTTCCCACGTTTTCCGCAGGGGACGACCATCTCCCCCACCTTCTCCCCGGATGGGCGATGGCTCGCCTTCTGCTCGAGCAAGGACAGCAACAGCACGCAACTTTATGTCGCTTCATCCGATGGATCCATCATCCGCCAGCTCACCAACGAGCGCGGCATTATCCATTCTTCCCCGCGATGGAACCCGCGAACGGGGCGAGAGATCGCCTTCATCTCCAACCGCAGCGGGACGCCACAAATCTATATCATAGACGCCGATGGAGCGAACCTTCGCCGCGTGCTCGATCGCGGAGGCTTCGCTGATTCTCCCGCTTGGTCTCCCGATGGCCGGTTCCTCGCCTTCGCGTGGAGACCTCCAGGAGCGACCCGCTTTGACATCTTCCTCATGGACATCGCCACGCGTCAGATCGTGCAACTGACCGATGGCCCGGGAGACAATGAGAGCCCCGCTTGGGCTCCCAACGGACGACATCTCGCGTTTCAATCGAACCGAACAGGCCGGTTCGAGATCTACCTCATGCATATTGACGGAACAGGTGTTCGGCAAATCACCCATATCGGAGGACGTTCCCCAGCATGGGTGCGATAGTCACTCCAACAAAGGAGAGAGACGCCATGAGACGATACGTGTGGATCCTCATCCCAATGTCCCTCATCGTCTTCGGATCCGCATGCCGGCCACAAGTCTCGCTGACAGCCTCCCGCGACCGCATCAACCGCGGCGAGGAGGTCGAGCTGAGTTGGACCTCCAAGCGTGCCCAGACCGTCACGCTCAATGCCCGGCCGGTTGCCAAGTCCGGGACGATGAAGGTCACTCCGACGGAGACGACGACCTACGAAGCCGTGGCCCGACGCGGCAAGCGCGAAGCTCGGGCTCTGGCCCGCGTCGAGGTCATTCAGCCGCGTCCGACCATCTCCCTCTCGGTCGATCCTCCGCGGATCGAACGGGGGCGACAGGCGACGCTTCGCTGGTCGAGCACTGATGCGGAGACGGTCGAGATCAGCGGTCTCGGCCCCGTCGAACCCAGCGGGAGTCGCTCCGTCTCACCACCTCAGACGACGACCTATACAGCTATTGCGCGAGGCCCGGGAGGAGAAGCCACAGCAAGCGCTACGCTCACGGTCACAGAACCTCCGCCACCCCCTCCCCCACCGCCTCCCCCTCCCCCACCGCGTAACATCTCGGCCGAATTCGCCGAAGCCGTGACCACAATCTACTTCGCCTTCGATAGCGCGGAGCTGGACGAGGAAGCCCAAGCTCGATTGCGCCGTGCGGCCGAATGGCTGAATCGCCCCGAGAATCGCACGATCGTCTTTCGCATCGAAGGCCACTGTGACGAGCGGGGCACAGAGGAGTATAACATGGCCTTGGGCGATCGTCGCGCCCATGCCGCCCGAGACTTCCTCATCAGTCTCGGTATCGCTCCAGAGCGAATCCAGACGGTCAGCTTCGGAGAGACGCGCCCGGCCGTTCCCGAAAGCAACGAGCGCGCCTGGGCCCTGAATCGGCGCGATGAGTTCGTCTATATCCAAGGCGGAGAAACGACACCACCCCGACGGTGACAATCCCAAGGGGCTCCCACCAGCGGAGCCCCTTGCATCAGCCCGCTTCGTGTCGTAACATCTGCTGTGACATCCGGGCTGTGACGGGGTCCCCCCGCGGGGGATGCCCCACAGGAGGAGGGACAATGAAACGATCGCTCGGTCTTGTCGCGATTGTCCTTCTCTTCTTCTCCCGACCCTCTCAGGCCGGGAAGAAAGAGTTGGAAGCCATCGCGAAGCTCCAAGCGGAAGTCCTCATCCTTCAGCGACAGCTTCGCGATTTGCAGGAATCTGTCGATCGAAGTTACGGTCAGTGGATGACGCTGCTGGGCCAGCTTGGCGAGAATGTCGCGGCTTTGCAGCGAACGCTCGCGACCCTGCAGGAAACCCTCGGCGAGGTGAATACGCGCGTCGCGGGCCATTTCACCCGTATGGATGCCCGCCTCACCGCCTTGGAAACGCACCTGCGGACGACTTCCGAGCAGCTCGTCACTGTGAATGATCAGCTCACGGCGCTGAAAGAGCACCTCGCCCAGACGCGACGCTCCGCGAGCCTCGATCCAACCGATCCCATCCAACTCTTCAGCGCCGCCTATACCGAGTACCTCAAAGGAAACTACGAGCTGGCCATGGATCAATTCCGACAATACACGGAACGCTTCCCGAATCTGGAGACCACCGATAATGCTCAGTACTGGATCGGCGAGTGCCTCTACAGCTTGGGACGCTACGAAGATGCGATCGCCCAGTTTGAAACGCTCCTGCGCACCTACCCGCGCAGCGATAAGGCGCTGGCGGCTCGTTTGAAAAAAGCGCTCGCTCTTCTGGAGCTGAACCGCCGCGAGGAGGCCATCGGCGAACTCCGCCTCGTCGCCAGCGAATCCACCCCCTCCAGCGAAGTGCTCGCTGCCCGAGAACGACTCCAGCAGCTCGGAGTCCCCTTGGAAGAGCCTCGCCCGGCGACGCCGCGCCGTCGTCGTTGATCTCACTACGGAGAGACGCCTATGTCCTTCAACAAGATTATCATCGTCGGCAACCTGGGACGTGATCCGGAGCTCCGCTACACCCCACAAGGCATCCCCGTCTGCACCTTCTCCGTCGCCACTAATGAACGAAGGCGCGATAGCGCCGGTGAGCTCCAAGAACGTACCCTCTGGTTCCGCGTGAATGCCTGGCGCCGACTTGCCGAACTCACCCATCAGTACTTGAGGAAAGGGAGCCTCGTGTATGTCGAAGGACGTCTCTACCTGGATGAATATACCGACCGAGACGGAGTCTCCCGTGCGCAGCTTCGCATCGAAGCTTCCGACGTGCGCTTTCTCGAGCGAAAACCGGCAGAGGCTCTCGAAGAAAGCGGAGCCGAAGAGCCTCTGAGCCCGATATCCGGTCTTGAGCCGGGCGAAGAGGACGTTCCGTTCTAGACCTCATGTAAAACTCAAACAGAGTCGCATGTCAGCCATGCTGTGAGGCTCTACATGGACACTTCACGTGGAGCCCGCACATGATCCTACGAGCGTCACAATGAGCACCCCAGATCTCGATCAACCGACACACACTCTACAACATAAGGAAGACTTCTTCATCCCCAAGGTGAGCTTCCCCATGCTTTATTGTCCACTCGAGGTAGACCTTCCACCCTCATGTGATGTCTCATCGGAAGACGAGTGAAGAAGGGGAAGCCCCCCTATAGTCTCCACCTGGAGAAACGAGGTCAGTTCAGGAAGAGATCGAACAACAGGAAGTCCCTGAACACCAGACATTGGAAGAGGAAGCGTGACTTCGCGCACATCAGCACCCTTCACCGATGCAGCGACTATCCCCATTGCGCCCCTGCCGGTCGGTCGCCTCAACGATCGACCTCTCTCCCTCAACTGTACACTGTGCTCCCGAGCTCCTTCATCACGAAGAACGCCACGGGCCACGGCCCGAAGCGGAACCGTAAGGACGCCCGATGGGGCATCGCTCATGATCCGAAGCCAATCCGAAACCGCTCCAGGCCTTTCGGGAGTCACCGCGACACTCACCCGCACGCTCACCCCAGGGCCAATGCGCGCAGGAAGAAGGGGAGTCCTCACCAACGAAAAGGGACCCTCAGTCCGAATCTCAGAGATCCTCAAAGGCGCTGTTCCCACATTGGTCAGAACGAGCGAACCCTCTCTCGCCTCACCACAGGGGACCTCTCCAAGATCCATCGCCGAAGCCGAAAGGCGAATCGCCGGAATCCCGCGCTCGGGCGGCACAGGGGACTCAGAATCAGAAGACGATCGAACATCCGGAAGTCGAAGCCCTTCCCAAAAGACTCTCGAACCTCCAAAAAACAGAACCGCACTCACCAGCACTCCCCCTCCCACACCGACAAGCATAAGACGTTGCACGCGCATAGTCGCTCCTCCATGACCACGTCAGGATCCACTGTCGCTTCTGCTTTCGCATGTCCGACGGCATCTTGACAGAACTCACCCAAAAAGTCAAGCGAAATCTTTCGCGCACCCACGACCCCGGCGACTCCCCCACATCGCGCAGCGGACGCAGGCCCACGTAGACCCCTCCACCTATCGAAGCCACAAAGACCTTCCCCCGATCATGGGGATCGAAGACCACTCTCCATGCCCGAGACCCCACCCCATGAATACGCTCCCATGTCTCCCCACGATCGGATGAGAAGTAAATGGCTCCCGTCCGATAGTCCGTGACCAACAGCTCGTCCGGATCCTCCCAACGGACAGCAATCGCCGTGACGTCGGCATAAGGGAGTCCATGAGCACACCGCTCCCAATCCCATCCGCCATTTCGCGAGCGATAGAGCCCAAGCGATGTTCCCACAAAGAGAAGGCTAGGCTCTCCAGGATGTTCAAGCACAACATGAACTCTCCCTAAACGCTCGGAGATCGGTCGCTCCTCCCATGACTTCCCTCCATCGCCACTCACGAGGAGACGTCCCTCAGCCCAGATCCATATCCTCCCTGTCGGCCCTACATGCAGTCCCTCCATACCGGTCCCTGCATACACGCGCTCCCATCGGCCCTGCATCTCCTCGTAGCGGAAGAGTCCACCAGCCGTAAGCGCCAGAAGCCCTTGCTCTTCAACCTCAGCAATGTGCCGAATCTCTCCATCGAGCACAGGACCTTTCTGCCATCGCTCCCCTCGATCCATGGAGATGAAGATCCCCGAATCTGTGAGTGCAAAAAGTCGTCGTCCCTCACGCCGCGATTGCAGAATCGCCTTCACTCCCCCAGGGAGACGCCCACCACTCCGCCAACTCAAGCCCCCATCCTCGCTGACGAAAAAGCTCCCCTCGACCCCCCCTCTCATTATCCCACAGTAGATCCGCCCCGGCACCTCTCGATCAGGAAGAAGACTGGTGATCACCCAGCTCGCGAATCCACGGTTCGAGGGCCGAAAGGTCATGCCGGCATCCCGGCTGATCCATATGCCGGCTTCTTCTGTGGCAATGAGGACCTGCTGAGGGCGTTGCGGATGGACGGCGATGTCCTGCACGGTTAACCTTCTATTAGTTATCAGACGCCATGTCATCCCACCGTCCTCGCTCCGCCATAACCCTTCGGTCGTCCCCGCAAAAAGAGTCTTGTCCCCAGCCCGCGCCAACGCCAAAACCCGACGACTTCGAGAGGGTATCCCCCTCATCCGTGTCCACGTCCGCCCCCCATTCGTCGAACGATAAACGCCCGTGCACGCACTCACCCACAGAGTCTCCGGATCCCTCTCCTCAATGAGAATGCTGAAGATCTCCGAATCATCGAGGATCCCTGTCTCTCGGCTCCCCGCCTTCACCCACGTCTTCCCCCCATCACTCGTCTTCCACGGTAAATGCCACGTCCCGACGTACAGGATCTGGTCCGACCGCGGATGAATGGCCACCGACTCAATGTTCCGAATCTCCGGATCACCCTCTGGAGAGATGCGCCGCCACGTCTCCCCCCGATCCTCACTTCGAAAGACCCCATCAAGAGCCGCAAAGATAAGCACACGAGGATTACTCGGCGCCTGAGCCAAAGCCCGCACCGCATGCGCTTCCGTCCCCGGCACAAGCGCCCACGTCCTCCCGGCATCGCGACTGCGGTAAATCCCCCCACCCCTTTCGGCGAACACGGACCATCCGGCGACATAAATCGTTCGCGAATCCTCCGCATCAATCAGAATGCGCGAGATGCAGAATCCCGGATGATGGAATTCCGAGAGCTTCTTCCAACTCTCCCCTCCGTCCTCGGAGAGATATAGCTGCCCATCACAGGTCCCGACAAAAACCCGACGCGGATCGTGAGGATCAATCGCCAAGCGCCGCGCTTCCCCCCCAAAGGGCCCCACCAAAGTCCATTGCCACGAACGACCGTGCTCCCCCCCCCACGTCCCTCCACTCACCAAGAGAACGCCCAACACCCCCCCGACGAACCCTCGCCCCATATCTCCCTCCCCCTTCCCCTCGGAGATCACGCATAGATCCCACGCATGCGCACGTCATAGGCGACGCGATCAATGGCCAACATGTAGGCCGCTGTCCGCATGCTCACACCATATCGCTCAGCATACGCGAGCACGTCCCGAAAGCTGTTGACCATGACCTCCTTCAGCCGATGGTTCACAACGCGCTCGCTCCAGAAATACCCCATCCGGTCTTGCACCCACTCGAAGTAGCTCACTGTCACGCCGCCCGCATTGGCCAAAATATCCGGTACGACGAAGATCCCCCGCTCCTGAAGAATGCGATCCGCCTGCGCCGTCGTCGGCCCATTAGCCCCCTCGCAGAGGATTCGACAGCGGATTCGCTCAGCATTGCGCGAGGTGATCTGGTTCTCGACCGCTGCCGGGATCAACACCTCGCACTCCAGCTCAAGCAGCTCCTGATTGGTGACCGACTCCCCATGCGGATACCCGCGGAAGCTCTTGTTCTGCCGGTGATAGTCCAAAACCTCGGGGATGTTCAAACCCTCCGGATGGAAGACCCCCCCCTGCACGTCCGAGATGGCGATGACACGGTACCCCGCTTCATGCAGAAGCCGGGCCGCAACCCCACCCACATTCCCCGCCCCCTGAATGACAACTCGCGCTCCCCTGGGTGAGAGCTTCAGATGCCGACAAGCCTCCGTCACTACAACGAGCAGGCCACGTCCGGTTGCCTCGCGCCGTCCGTGCGATCCTCCCAAACCGATCGGCTTGCCCGTCACCGAAGCCGTCACGACATGACGCGCGTGCATCGAGTAGGTGTCCATGATCCACGCCATGACTTGTTCGTCCGTATTCAAATCCGGCGCCGGGACATCTCGCTCCGGTCCCAGAATGTCGAGCAGTTGCGCTGTATAGCGACGCGTCAGTCGCTCCAATTCCCCTCGGGAGAGTTCGGCTGGATTGCACACGACTCCCCCTTTGGCCCCGCCAAAAGGAATATTCACAACGGCGCATTTCCACGTCATCCACGCCGCCAGAGCCCGAATCTCATCTAACGTGACGTCCGGCGCAAAGCGAATTCCTCCCTTGGCCGGGCCGCGCGCGAAGTTGTGCTGCACGCGATACCCGACAAACACCTGCAGATGCCCGTCGTCCATGATGACGGGAATATAGACGGTCACCTCCAAACTGGGATACCGCATGAACGTATAGAGGTCTGGCTCCAAACGGAGGAGTCGCGCCGCCTGATCGAAATAATACAGCATGGAATCCAGCGGATTCTCCTCCTTGATCTCTTCGACCTTCTCGAATTCCTTCATCGTCACCCCCTCGCGGTCCGCAAGATCCCTCTTCGGGCAAGATTTTAGCACACGCGCCCTCGGAGGCAACGGGCCGACCCAGTATGCGCATATGCGAACGGGAGACGAGCGCCCCACCTTCTGGGCGTACTCTCAGGGGGACGAGATGGCGAGAAACAGGAGCTCTTCCCCACTGAACCTGTAAGGCCAAGCGGTGTGAGCTCAAGACCCATTCCGTCGTGGTCCCGGACATGACGGAGATCGCCCGCCATAAACCGGCCGTCCCCACGGACCCGCGGACTGCTGGGGATAACGCTCACATGGGAGACAGGGCACAAGAATGCGCCCTCCGACGTCCACCGTTATGCGCCCACGAATCGTGCGGGAAACTTTCTCAGATTCTGCACTGAGTCGTCCAAAGCGATGAGCAGAGGGACCGAGCAACAATTCGGGACGTTCAAGTCAGCAAGTCGGCGTGCCCATCGAGCCGGTAGGCCAAAAGATGAGGAATTCCGGGTCGGCGAGCGACCTGCTTGCCCTTCCCCTTCACATCTCCGTATACTTCTTTCCTGATGGGCGAGAAGACGGCGCTCATCGTGCGCGGCGCGCGCATGCACAATCTCAAGAATATCACGTGCGCGATCCCGCACGGGAGCCTGACGGTCATCACTGGCGTCTCCGGATCGGGAAAATCGAGCCTGGCCTTCGACACCATCTACGCCGAAGGACAGCGCCGATACGTGGAATCGCTCTCGGCCTATGCCCGCCAGTTCTTGGAGCGCATGCGAAAACCCGACGTGGATGAGATCTCCGGCCTCTGTCCGACGATCGCCATCCAGCAAAAGCCCCTCAGCCGGAATCCTCGCTCGACCGTCGCGACGCAAACAGAGATCTACGATTATCTCCGACTTCTCTTCGCGCGGATCGGGCGCGTCTTCTGTCTCAACTGCGGAACCGAAGTCACGCGCCAGACGCCCGAGACAATCGCCGATCGCCTTCTACACCTCCCCGAAGGCCTCCGATTTTACGTCCTCTTCCCTCTCTCCTTGGGAGACGGGCGGCGGAAAAATGCGCTCTCCGTGAAGGCACGCTTGCTCTCGCTGCGACAGCGCGGCTTCACCCGCCTCTACGTGCAGGATCGCGTCTGGGAGATCACCGATCCCGATGCCCTCCCCCCCTTGGAGGCTGCCAGCGTCCTCGTGGACCGTCTCGTCGTGCGACCCGATATCCGATCGCGCTTAATTGATTCCTTGGAGCTCTGCTACCGAGAGGGGAACGGCGTCGCCGAGATCGTGCTCTTCAGCGATCCCCCACAGAAGCTCACCTTCACGGAGCATCTGAGCTGCCCCACCTGCCAGACTCGTTATCCGGAGCCCTCCCCTCAGCTCTTCAGCTTCAACAGCGCCTACGGCGCCTGCCCGAGCTGCCAAGGCTTCGGTAATATCATCGGGCTCGATCTGGATCTGGTTATCCCGGATCGCCAGCGCTCTTTGCAAGAGGGAGCCATCGAACCCTGGACTAAACCGCAATTCGAGTGGGCCCACGCGGAACTGCTCGCCTTCTGCCGACGCGCGAAGATCCCCACCGACATCCCCTTCGCGCAGCTCTCTCGAGAGCACCAGAACTGGATCCTTCAGGGGACAGATGACTTCCCTGGCGTTCGCGGCTTCTTCGAATGGCTGGAGACGAAGAAGTATAAGGTGCACGTGCGCGTCTTCTTGAGCAAGTATCGCGGATATACGACCTGCCCGACGTGCAAGGGCACCCGATTGAAACCCGAGGCCTTGGCCGTGCGCGTCGGCGGCAAGACGCTCCCCGACATCTGCGCCATGAGCATCGGCGAATGCGCTGCCTTCTTCAACGCCCTTCCCCTCACCCCGGAGCAGGAGGCCATCGCCGGCCGGCTTCTCCAAGAGATTCGACAGCGCTTGACATTCCTGGTCGATGTCGGTCTCGATTACATCACGCTCGATCGGCTCTCCTCAACCCTCTCCGGAGGAGAAGCCCAACGCATCCAACTCGCCACGAACCTCGGCGCTTCTTTGGTGGGAACCCTCTACGTCCTGGATGAGCCGAGCATTGGACTGCATCCGCGCGATACCCACCGCCTCATTCGCCTTCTCAAACACCTGCGCGATATCGGCAACACGGTGCTCGTCGTCGAACATGACCGCGAGATGATTCTGGCCGCTGATCACATCATTGATCTCGGCCCGGGAGCCGGCGAACAGGGAGGAGAGGTCGTCTTCCAAGGCTCTCCCGAAGAGCTGGTGCGCTCCTCCTCCTCGCTGACCGGAAGATACCTGCGCGGCGAACTCACAGTCCCTGTCCCCCACGAGCGCCTTCAGCCGACAGCGCGTCGCCTCTCCATTCGCGGAGCTCGCGCGCACAATCTCAAAAATATCGACCTGGATATCCCCCTGGAGATGATGGTCTGCATCACGGGCGTCTCCGGCTCCGGGAAGTCCACGCTCCTCTACGACGTCATCTATGCCAACCTCAAGAAGCAACGCGGGGAGTGGACTCACCCCGTCGGCTCTGTCCGAAAGATCGAAGGGGGGCAGTGGCTCGACGACATCGTCCTCGTGGATCAATCCCCCATCGGACGCACGCCGCGTTCCAATCCGGCGACCTATATGAAGGTTTTCGACACCATCCGCGAACTCTTCGCGTCCACGCGCGAGGCTCAAGCGCGCGGCCTCACCCCCGCTCACTTCTCCTTCAATGTCCCCGGAGGCCGCTGCGAAGCGTGCGAAGGCAACGGCAGTGTGACCGTGGAGATGCAATTTCTGGCCGACGTCGAGCTGATCTGCGAGCAGTGCCAAGGGACCCGCTTCCATCCTTCCCTTCTGGATATCCGATACCGCGGGAAGAATATCCACGAGGTCCTCACCATGACCGTTCGTGAGGCGCTCCATTTCTTCGCCGATGTGCCGAAGATCACACGGCGATTGGAGATCCTCGATCAGATCGGCCTCGGCTACATTCGCCTGGGGCAATCGGCGACGACCCTCTCCGGAGGAGAAGCGCAACGCCTCAAGCTCGCCGCGCACCTGGCGAAAGAGACGAGCTCCCGCACCCTCTATCTCTTCGACGAGCCCACAACGGGCCTCCACCTTGACGATGTGCAGAAGCTGATTGCCGCCTTCCGCCGATTGATCGCGGCCGGTGGCTCCGTCCTCATCATCGAACACAACCTGGACGTCATCAAATGTGCCGACTGGGTCATTGATCTCGGACCCGAGGGAGGGGAACAGGGCGGATACGTCGTCGCCCAAGGACCACCGGAAGAGATCGCGCGCGTCCCTGAGTCGCATACGGGACGATTCTTGGCAGCCTCCCTGCAGGGACTCCCCGCGATTCACAGATCACAGGAAGCCCCCGATGGTCCCTGTGCGCGCCGCCCCCAATGTGCTACAGTATATCCTTCGTAAGACGGAGCAGATGCCTATGAAGAGACTCCTCGTCATCTTGATAGCCGCGACCGCTCTCGGGACCGGCGAGGGTCTGGCGCAGAAGCGATCACTGTTTCGCCTCCCCTCCCTCGACGGGCGCACAGTGGACCTCACCCAATATCGGGGACGTGTCGTCGTCCTCTCCTTTGGGGCGACCTGGTGTCCCCCGTGTCGCGAGGAACTCCCCGTCCTCCAGAAAGTCGCCGACCAGTACGCGGGACGCCCTGTCGCCTTCTTCTGGGTCAGCATTGATGAACCGGAGGTCTCCAACCAACACCTCCGGCAATTCATCGCGCGCCTGGGCGTGCGCCTCCCCGTGCTTCGCGACCCTGAAGCGAGTATCCTTCAGGAGTTCAAGACCGATGGTGTTCCTGCTCTTCTGATCCTCGATCCCAACGGGGAACCCATCGGCCCGCCCCACGTCGGCTTCTCCGATCCGGAGAGCTATGCGAACGAAGTGATCAAAACAGTGAACGCCCTGCTCAAGCCATGAGCGCGCCCCCCGTCGTGCTGCAGACGAATCTCACCACGTACCCCCTTCTGCGTCGGGGAAAGGTCCGCGATCTCTACGCTATCGGCGAGGACCGCGTGCTCATCGTCACAACGGATCGCATCTCGGCCTTCGACGTCGTCCTCTCGGAGGGCATTCCCGGAAAAGGGGTCGTCCTCACCCAGCTCTCGGCCTTCTGGTTCCACCTGCTGGAGCCCGTCGCCCCCCACCACATGATCACGACAGAGATCGAGACGCTCGAGGGGCTGACCGAAAGCGAGCGCGAGACACTCCGCTTGCGCAGCATGCTCGTTCACCGCGCTCGCCCGATCCCCATCGAATGCGTCGTCCGAGGCTATCTGGCCGGATCGGCCTGGAGCGAATACCAACAAACAGGAGCCGTCGGCGGTCTCCGCCTGCCTCGCGGCTTGGTCGAAGCGCAGAAACTCCCGGAGCCTATCTTCACCCCTGCGATCAAGGTCGCCGAGGGACACGACATCACGATCTCCGAAGCCGACATGGCGGATCGTATCGGGACGGAGTTGACCCGCCGGCTCAAGGATCTCAGCTTGACCCTCTATGCGCGCGCCGCAGCATATGCGGAGGCGCGAGGCCTCCTCATCGCCGATACGAAGTTCGAATTCGGTTGGCGAGACGATACGCTCTTGTGGATTGACGAAGCGCTGACGCCGGATTCCTCGCGTTTCTGGGCCGCTACCGAATACGAGCCCGGGCGCCCCCAACGTTCATTCGATAAGCAGTTCCTTCGTGACTATCTGAACGCCATCGGATGGGATAAAACGCCACCCGCCCCTCACCTGCCGCTACCGATCATCGAGCAAACGGCCGAGCGGTACCGTGAGGCCTACCGCCTCCTGACCGGAAAAGAGTTGGGGCCATGACCCTCCTTGACGGTATCGTCCTCTTCGTCGTCGGTCTCTCGACGCTCAGAGGTATGGCGCGCGGGCTTGTGCAAAGTATCGTCACAACGATGGCCGCTATTGCAGGATTCTTCCTGGCGAGCTCTTCCTATCGAGGAGCCGTCCCTCTGGTCCGCCCATTCGTCGAGTCGGAGACCATGGCCCAATTGCTCTCCTTCCTCGGGATATACCTGCTGACTCTCGTTACCGGCTTTTTGCTCGCCCGCATCCTCCACTCGGGCCTGCGAAGAGCCCACCTGAATTGGTTCGATCATGGCATGGGCGGTCTCTTCGGATTCCTGCGCGGGTGGGCGCTCTGCTCCGTGTTTTACCTGGCGCTGAGCGTCTTCCCCTGGCGTCCCAATCTGTTACAGGAGAGTCGAACATCGCCTTACCTCGCACGCGGAGCTGCTCTCATAAGCCGCTTGGCCTCTGAGCACTTTCCCCGCTTCCCCACCCTCCCATTTTCCCAGTGAGAGAGAAATACACATTCACGCCAAACGCCAAAGGGACCTAAAAGGAGCTCCAAAGGAACCAGCCGCAACAATGAAGCTTCCTGCATCCATCCCCTCCTCTGAGCCCAGAGATCCCGTTCGTAGATTATGTTATCAGACGTGAGTTTCGGCTAGAGCTTGTATCCGATCTGCCGCAAGAGGTCCTTCCGCTTCCCCCGCTCTTGCTCCCCCTCTACCCCTTTGGACGCAAGCCCATCCACCACGCCGAGGATCCCTCGCCCCTGATCCGTCTCCACCACGATGACCTGAACAGGATTGGCCGTCGCACAGTGGATCGTACAAACCTCCTGACACGACTTGATCGCATTGAGCACATTGATGGGATACCCTTCTCGCAACAGAAGCACGAACGTGTGCCCGGCACTCAACTGCTGCGCATTCCGAATGGCAACCTCCCTCAACTCCGCATCGTTCCCCTCATGGCGGATCAGGCATGGTCCGGAGGCCTCGCAAAACGCCACTCCAAACTTGAGGTGCGGCGAGCTGGTGACCATCGCCTCGTAGAGATCTTCAACCGTCTTGATGAAATGAGCATGCCCGACGATGATATTGCACCCGGATGGGATCTCCAAGGGAACGATCTTCAACTCCATACTCCCCTCCCCGACTCGAAGATCACGAATATTCTGCCCGAAGGCGACACTCTCGGCAAGCGACTCCGGACACGTTCACACCTGCCCGATCACCGGCGCCCTACTTTCCGCAGGATACACGTCCAAGGGGATGGAGAAGCGGCGCTCGATCTTCTCCCGGAATGTGATCCCCGAGTTGTACGCGCAGAAGGGGTAGATGCGCCCATCCGGCGCCGCGTAATGGATCACGCATCGCATGACGCGATCGAGCTGATAATTGTACGCGTCCATGAAATGCATCCCGGAGACCAAGAGCGTTCGATAGGTGAGGCGTTCTTCGTTCTCCCCGCGCCCGATGCGCTTGTCCACCAGCCCCTCTAACGTTCGCAGGAATTTCGAGTAGGTCAAGCCGGGAGGTGCAGTCTCCGGATGGAAGAACCGTCGGAGGACGGCATACGCTGTGAGGACTCGGAGTCTTCGGGACGGAAGCCGTCGGATCCTCGGCGCCCACTCTCGAAAAGCCCGCAGCATTCCTTCGACATCCACAAAGCGGGTGACGGGAATCGCCGTCTTCGTCCGCGCGTCCACAAAGAGATAGGTCGCCAACGAGCAATGGGGATGACACGTGAGGGCAATAGTCTCCTCTCCTTGCAGGGCGCTCAGGAACTGCGAGAATGAGACGGTACAAGGCGTGGGGTACCAATCGTGATACGTATCCACGATCCCGGTTTGCTCGGCCAGGTCTCTCACGAGGTCGGTGAGCGTGTAGCGCATGTGGCGACGCTTCTTCTGGGAGATGCGTCCGGTGAAGGTCACCGGTTGATAGGTGATCCCCGACGCGACATCAATGTTCTCGAGGGCGAAGCGGAGGATGCGACCGACCTCGTGATCGTTCACGCCGCGCGCCACCGTGGGGACGAAGACGATCTTCAATCCCGCTCGACGCGCTGCCTCGACAGCGCGTTGTTTCAACTCCCAGAGCGCTTGTCCTCGCGTCTTGCGGTAAACCTCGTCGCTCACCCCGTCAAACTGCAGATAGAGGGTATGCAAGCCGGCTTCGGCGCATCGCTCGGCGAAATCAGGATCGGTGGCGAACCGAAGGCCGTTAGTGGCCACCTGAATGTGCGAGAATCCCAGATCGCGCGCCATCCGCACAGCCTCGATGAAATAGGGAGAGATCGTCGGCTCCCCGCCGGAGAACTGGATAACGCGGGCGGCAACGGGACGCATCTCGCGGAGCTGACGCAGCATCCGACGGATGTCTTCGAGCGAGGGTTCGTAGACGTACCCCGCAGCATTCGCATTGGCGAAGCACACAGGACAGGTCAGATTGCACCGATTCGTCAGGTCAATATTGGCCAGCCCCGTGTGACTCAGGTGCATCTGACACAGGCCGCAATCATGCGGGCACGACACAGCGTCCGGTACGGCGGGATTAGAAACTCCACTCCCACTATCGAAGGCCCACTCTTCGGCTTTCATGTAGAGCCGGACATCGGACCACACGATATCGTGGAACTCGCCATGTTCGGGGCAATGCTTCTCCATCCACACTTCCCCCTCGCGCTCGAAGATGCGCGCCGGGATGATCTGACAACATTCGGGACACAGCGATGCCACGGTTTTCGGAAGCCCCTTCGCTAACGAGGCACCGGGCATCCTACAGCCAGGGGGCCCCTGCGGCCCCTTTCGCCTCACGAGCTTTCCCATAGGCCTCCTCCCATATGGCTTCTGGATGAAAAAATCCCTTGACGCTCTTCTTTGAAGCAAACGCCGGTCCGAGGCGATCCCTCTCCCCAAGGAGATCCCGTGAAACTCAAGATCATGAGCGGCTTAGCGCTCCGCTCGAGCTCTGCGAGGGGGACCGAGAATGCGCGATTTCCCGCACCCGTGCGCTAAAAGACACAGCCTCTTGCCCCACCATCCCACCCCCGAGTATACTCTCCACTTTCGAGGTCTCTTGGAGGAGAGATCAGGCATGTCCAGGACGAAAAAGGACACATCCGTCGCCCTTGAGTCGAGCAGTGCTTCCCAGCGAATTCCTCCCTTCCCGGCGTCACGAAAGGTGTATGTTCAGGGGACACGTCCGGATGTCCGCGTCCCTGTACGTGAAGTACGGCTGGCGCCGACGCTGAGCCGAGACGGCACCCTCCAGGACAATCCGCCGATCTATCTCTACGACACGACAGGTCCCTACACGGATCCCACGATCGAGGTGGACGTGCGTACAGGGTTACCTCCGATTCGCGAGGCGTGGATTCAGGAGCGAGGTGACGTCGAGATCGTTGAGGATTCTCCCATACGGAAGGCGTGTTTGGCTCACCTTCCGCTCTCCTCTCGGCGTCCGCGCCTGCGCGCCAAGCCCGGTCATCGCGTCACCCAAATGTACTATGCCCGTCGAGGCATCATCACGCCGGAAATGGAATTCGTCGCGCTGCGCGAGAACATCTTGCGAGAGCTCGCCCGAGAGTATCCCCATGCGCGTCCGCCTCATCGGGGAGAGGCTTTCGGAGCCACCTCTCCTCGAGAGATCACTCCGGAATTCGTCCGAGAAGAGGTCGCCCGCGGTCGGGCCATTATCCCCGCCAACATCAACCACCCGGAGCTGGAGCCGATGATCATTGGCCGGAACTTCTTGGTGAAGATCAACGCCAATATCGGGACCTCGGTCGTCACCTCCTCTCTCGAGGAGGAGGTCGAGAAGATGCTGTGGGCGATCCGCTGGGGAGCAGACACGGTCATGGATCTCTCGACGGGGAAGAGGATTTACGAAACGCGCGAATGGATCATCCGGAATTCCCCGGTCCCCGTGGGAACAGTCCCCATCTATGAAGCCTTGGAAAAGGTGGGCGGAAAGCCGGAGGAGTTGACCTGGGAGATCTTCCGCGACACGCTCATCGAGCAAGCGGAGCAGGGTGTCGACTACTTCACTATTCACGCGGGCGTGCGGCTGCACCATATTCCGCTGACGGCGAATCGAGTGACGGGCATCGTCTCGCGCGGTGGCTCTATCATCGCCAAGTGGTGCCTGGCCCATCATCAGGAGAATTTCCTCTATACGCACTTCCGAGAGATCTGCGAGATCATGGCCGCCTATGACGTGGCCTTCTCTCTCGGAGACGGCCTGCGTCCCGGCTCCATCGCCGATGCCAACGATGAAGCGCAGATGGCGGAGTTAGAGACGCTGGGCGAACTGACGCGAATCGCGTGGGAGATGGACTGCCAGGTCATGATCGAAGGACCGGGGCATATCCCCATGCAGCTCATCCGCGAGAACGTGGAGAAGGAGATCGCCCTCTGCCAAGAAGCCCCCTTCTACACTCTCGGACCATTGGTGACGGACATCGCTCCGGGATACGATCACATCGCCAGCGCCATTGGCGCGGCGCTCATCGGGTGGTATGGCGCCTCGATGCTCTGCTACGTCACGCCGAAGGAGCACTTGGGCCTTCCGAACAAGCAGGACGTCAAAGAGGGAGTGATCGCCTATCGGATCGCTGCTCATGCAGCCGATCTCGCGCGCGGACACCCCGGCGCGCAACTGCGGGATGATGTCCTCTCGAAAGCGCGCTTCGAGTTCCGCTGGGAGGATCAGTTCAACCTCTCGCTCGATCCGGAGACGGCGCGCGCATACCATGACGAGACGCTGCCGGCCGAAGGAGCGAAGCTCGCTCACTTCTGCTCGATGTGCGGACCGCAGTTCTGCTCCATGCGCACCACGCAAGAGTTGCGCGACTACGCTGCGCAAAAAGGGCTCTCCGTAGAAGAAGCCCGAGAGGCCGGATTGCGGGAGAAGGCCGAGGAGTTTCGCCGCCAGGGATCGGAGCTCTATCGGGCACCGTGAGGACACGACGGCCCGCCCACATTCGAGAGAGCGCGTCGCTCACATGTTCTCCCGTTCCTCCACTTCCTGAGGGAGGGTGACAAGCTTGAGGATCTCGAATCGGCGCCGTCGCGCGGGCGTCTGAACGATCACCTCATCACCCTCGCGCTTCCCTAAGAGGCTCGATCCGATGGGAGAAGACACCGAGATGACCCCACGGTCGGGATCCACCTCATCTCCGAGCGCCAAACGATATGTCACTTCTTCCCCGGTGTCCAAGTCCAGGAGCGTAACCGTAGACCCATAGGCCACGCGATCTCTGGGCAGCGCGCTCACATTGAGCAGGGAGAGGTCAGAGAGCTGCTTCCGAATCTGCGCGATACGCGCGCGGACGAACTCTTGGCGCTGAAGCGCCGCCTGATACTCAGCGTTCTCCCGCAAGTCGCCATGCGCCAAGGCCTTCTGCAACTCTTTAGGCAGCTCAAACTTCAACTCGTTCTCCAAGGCGCGCAGCTCCGCCTCCAACCGCTCTCGTAACCGTGCGAGCACGTTTTGTCCTCCTCCCGCCGTGGTTTTTCACCTTAAGTATAGCCGGCTTGCACGGAAATTCAAGGGGGGTCGGACGCCAGAAAGCCGGAGGCATCGCTTGTCACCTCCAAGCCGGTTTCGCTATAGTTAGGAAGCGCGAGGATGAAGGAAAAACCTGTCAACGCCATGGTGAGAAGCATTCATGGGGGACCGTACGCGCATGCCCGTCCCCCGAGAGAGGACGACCTATGGGCGAAACCCTGACTCGCGAGCAACTCCTGGAGATGTACTACTACATGAAGCTCACCCGGATGGTGGAAGAGCGTTTGCAGCGCCTCTACCGGCAGGGGAAGATCGTGGGCGGGCTCTACCGAAGCCTGGGGCAAGAGGGTGAGTCTGTCGCCAGCGCTTACGCCCTTGAAGAGGGTGACTTCCTCGCCGTCATGATCCGGAACCTCGGCGCGCTCTTTGTGCGCGGGGTTCGCCCCTGGGAGATCTTCACGCAGTACATGGGGAAAGCAACGAGCCCGACGCGCGGCAAAGACAATATCGTCCACTTCGGGAGCGTAGAGCGCGGCATCATCCCCCCTATCAGTCACTTGGGCGACCTCATCCCGGTGATGGCCGGCATCGCCCTCGCCTCGAAGATGCAACGGAAGCGATCGGTCGCCTTGACCTACATCGGCGACGGGGGAACGAGCACGGGCGTTTTTCACGAAGGCATGAACTTCGCCGCTGTCCTGAAGCTCCCTCTGATCGTCATCGCCGAGGATAACGGCTACGCCTACTCGACGCCTAAGCACAAGCAGATGGCTATCGAGAACATCGCCGATCGCGCGATCGGATATGGAATCTTCGGGGAGACGGTGGATGGCAACGACGTCATCGCTGTGTATCAGGCCACGCGCCGCGCGGTCCAGCGAGCCCGCGAAGGCTTGGGGCCAACGCTGCTCGAAGTCAAGACCTTCCGCATGCGCGGTCACGCCGAGCACGACGACGCGTGGTACGTCCCGCGAGAGCTCCTTGAATACTGGCAGAAGCGGGATCCGATCCTGCGATTGGAGACCTATCTGAAAGGGAACGGCCTGGCCGATGAGACCGACTTCGAGGCCATCACGCATCGGATTGAGCAAGAGATCGAAGCCGACCTTCGATACGCAGAGGAGTCGCCGATGCCCGATCCGCGGATCGCGTTGGAGGACGTATATGCTCAGCCCGTCTCGACCCGCACCGGTGCTCTCTCCCCGGAAATGAGCATCCGATCCTAGGAGGCACATTCGCATATGCCCGTTCTCACCTATCTGGAGGCCATTCGTCAGGGACTTTGGGAAGAGATGGAGCGCGACGAGCGCGTCTTTCTCTTGGGAGAAGACATCGGCGTCTACGGCGGCGCTTTCAAAGTCACCGAAGGATTCCTCGAACGCTTCGGCGAGGAGCGCGTCATTGATACGCCGATCTCGGAAGCCGCCATCGTAGGCGCGGCAATCGGAGCGGCTCTGGTTGGATTGCGCCCCGTCGCGGAGATGCAGTTCATCGACTTCATCTCCATCGCTTTCGATCAGCTCACGAACTTCGCCGCCAAGTGCCGATACCGATGGGGAGCCGCTGTCCCCATCGTCGTGCGTGGCCCCTGCGGGGGAGGCGTGCACGGAGGTCCCTTCCACTCGCAGAATGTCGAGGCCTATTTCTTCCATACGCCCGGACTGAAAATCGTGGAGCCGGCCACGCCCTATGATGCCAAGGGCTTGATCAAGGCGGCCATTCGAGATGACGACCCCGTGCTCTATTTCGAGCACAAATACCTCTACCGCCGCATCCGGGGAGAGGTCCCCGAGGACGATTACATCGTCCCCATTGGGAAAGCGGATGTGAAGCGACCGGGCCGAGATGTTACCGTCCTGACCTATGGATGGATGCTCCATAAGTCGCTCGAAGCCGCGGACCTTGTCGCCGCCGAGGGCATCGAGGTCGAAGTCGTGGATCTGCGCACGCTCCTCCCCTTGGACGACGAGACGATCCTCAGCTCGGTCGCCAAGACCGGTCGCGCCGTCATCGTGCACGAGGACACGCGCACGGGTGGGATCGCCGGGGAGATCGCCATGCGCATCAACGAGCGCATCTTCGAGTACTTGGAAGCGCCCGTTGTGCGCGTCACGGCTCCGGACACGCCGATCCCATTCAGCCCACCGCTGGAGGAATTCTTCCTCCCTCAGGTCGAAGAGATCGTTCAAGCCATCCGATGGGTCGCCAACTACTGACCATCGGTCAGGATCGCCAAAGGGAGTGCACTCGCGCGCTCCGAAGGAGGTGTCCATGAAGGTCGAAGTCATCATGCCGCAAATGGGCGAGAGCATCGCCGAGGGAACCGTCACGAAATGGCTCAAGAAACCGGGCGACTACGTCCGTCGCGACGAACCGCTCTTTGAGATCTCCACCGATAAAGTGGACGCGGAGATTCCCTCGCCGGCCGAGGGCACTCTCTCCGAGATTCTCGTCCCCGAAGGCGAGACAGTGCCCATTCAAACGGTCGTCGCCTATATCGAGACGGACGCCGACGTCGCCGAGCGAGCGGTCGCCCAACCCGCACCACCCCCGCCTCAAGAACACGTGGCGCCCCAAGAGCCCGCGCGGGAATCGGCGTCCGTCGCTCCGCCGGAGAGCCCATCGCCTCTGCAGGAAGTCGTTATCCCCCCCCATCCGTGGGAGAAAGAGAAGCGAGAGATTCGCCTCACCATCCCGGCCGAACGCGTCGTGACCGCGCGGAAGGCGGTCCGCTCTTCCCCCGTCGTCGAGAAGCTCGCAGAGGAGTACGGTCTCGATCTCACGCAGATCGAGGGAACGGGACGCGGAGGGCGCGTCACCAAACGCGACGTCTTGCGGTATCTGGAAGAGCGCGCGGCGGCCGAACGTTCGCGCCCCCTCGAAACTCCGCCTTCGGAGATGCCCGAACCGGAGACACCGCTCTATCCCCCTTATCTCCCCGGAGAGCGCGTCGAGATCGTCCCCATGACGGTCATGCGGAAGAAGATCGCCGAGCATATGGCCTACAGCAAGCGCGTCGCTCCTCATGTGACGACCTTCTTCGAAATCGACATGACGCGCATCAGCCGACTGCGAGAGCACCTGCAAGCGGACTTTGAGCACCGACATGGCGTCAAGCTCACCTACCTGCCCTTCATCATCCAAGCCTGCGTGAGCGCATTGAAGGCTTTTCCGATCCTCAACGCCTCTCTGGCCGGCGATAAGATCGTCTACAAAAAGGACATCAATATCGGCATCGCTGTCGCCTTGGACTGGGGGCTCATCGTTCCCGTCATCAAGAACGCGGACACATTGAGCCTGGTCGGACTGGCCAAGGCGGTCCACGACCTGGCCACGCGCGCCCGGAACAAACAATTGAAGCCCGAGGAGGTCCAAGGGGGGACATTCACGATCACGAATCCAGGCGTCTTCGGCTCGCTCTTCGGAACTCCGGTGATCCATCAGCCCCAGGTCGCCATTCTCGGCGTCGGGCGTATCACCAAACGTCCCGTCGTCGTCGAGGATGATGCCATTGCTATTCGCGCGATGGCCTATTTCTCCCTCTCCTTCGATCACCGGCTCATTGATGGAGCCGTAGCCGACCAGTTCATGGCTCATGTGAAGCGAACGCTCGAATCGTTTGAGCTGACGGGAGGGTGAGATCCATGCCCGCCTCCTCGCAACCGGATTCGGCCATGACGGCTCCTGAAGGGCGAGGGCACGCCTCCGAGCCAGGGGATCGAACGGAAGCGTCTGTGTGCCATGCCCGACGCCTGGGGCTCGTCGAGTACGAAGACGGGGTGGAGGCCCAACGGCTCCTGGCGTCCGCGCGAAAAGCGGATCGCCTTCCCGATCAGCTCCTTCTGCTCGAGCATCCGCATGTGGTGACGGTGGGGCGACGGACCCGTCATATGAGCGTGCACCTGAGCGATCATCTTCGCGCTGCCCCTGATGTGCTCGCGCGCCTCGACGTGGAACTGCATGAAACGGACCGGGGGGGAGCCGTCACCTATCATGGACCGGGGCAACTCGTCGTCTATCCGATCGTGAAACTCACCGGTCGCCGCCGCGACGTCCACCGATACCTGCGCGATCTGGAGGAAGTCATCATCCGCGTGCTCCGCGACTTCGGAATCGCCGCCGGGCGCCGCTCCGAACACACGGGCGTCTGGGTGGGGGAAGAGAAGATCGCCTCCATCGGTGTGCATCTCTCTCAGTGGGTCACCACACACGGATTCGCCCTCAACGTGAACACCGACATACGCTTTTTCGAGCTCATCGTCCCGTGCGGTCTGCCACACGTGCGCATGACGTCAATGGAGCGGGTGCTCGGATCGCCTGTCCCGATGGAACACGTGCAGGAACGCGTGATCGTCCGCTTCCAGGAAGTCTTCGAGCGTCACATCATCGAGCGTCCCATCGAGGCCGAATCCGTCCAGGTGCTTCTCCGCACGCCGGAGGGAACGTATCTCCTCTTGAAACGCACCGAGCGCGAGGGAGGGTTCTGGCAACCCGTCACGGGGTTCATCGAGCCCGGCGAATCGCCTGTTCATGCCGCTCTTCGCGAGGTTCGAGAAGAAACAGGACTGGATCTCACCCGCGAAGGGCTCAGCCTCGAAGAGTGCGCGCGCACGGGACGCGGATCCCTTCCGGTGCTCCCCCTCCCCTACATTCACGCCTTCGCTCTCTCGGTGGGAGACATCTCTGATACCCCTCCCTTCTTCGTCCGCGAATATTCCTTCCTCGCGCTGATTCCATCATCGTCCTCAATCCGCGTGAATCCGTCTGAGCACGACGCGTTCCGATTCGAGGACATCGCCACGGCCCTCTCGCTCGTTCCATGGAAGGGAAATCGTCGAGCGCTGATCATGAGCGAGCGCCTGTGGATGACCCGGGAGAGAAAGCTCCCCTCCGACGAGGTCCCTCTGCGATCCTCGGATCGCAGGGAGTGCCCTTCGGGCGATGTGCTCACAGTCCGCTCGCGCGTATGAAGTGGCGCATCGAACGATATCTGCTCGCGGAGATCATCCCCTACTTTCTGCTGGCCGTCTTCGCCCTCACCGCCCTCGTGCTCGCGAGTCAAATGGCGGAATTCGCCGAGTTGTTTGTCAAGAAGGATGTCCCGTCGGAGCTCGTGCGAACGCTGGTGCTCGCGCTCATCCCCCGAATCCTCGTCCTGACGCTTCCGCTCTCGCTCTTGGTGGCCGTGATGACCGGACTCGGACGTTTGCACGGCGATCATGAGCTGATCGTCCTCTTGACCAGCGGAGTGGGCCGGCAGCGCCTTCTTGTTCCGCTCTTGCTGCTCGCTCTCCCGACGAGCGCGCTGACGTTCTATCTGGCGGCCTTCGACATGCCCCGCTCGATCCGGCGCCTGAAGGCGACCCGCGCGGAGCTGATCCTGCAAGGGATTCGCGTTCACGTGAAGCCGCGCGTATTTGACGATCGCTTCGCCGGCACGGTCATATACATCGGAGAGATCGATCGGCACACGGACCTGTGGCGAGACATCTTTCTCGCCCTCGAGGAGAGGGCGGGGGCGCCCCACTCAGATGCCTCTCCTGAGCTCGTTCTCATCACGGCCGCGCGCGGCCAGTTGCGCCTCGGCCGAGAGCCCGAGAGCGCACACTTGGAGCTGTATGAGGGCGTCATTCATCGAGGTTCTCGCGCGATCTTCGGATCGCAGAGGGTGACAGATAGGGGATCGCGCTACGATGTGGAAGCCTTCGAGCGCGCGACACTCCGCTTCGATGTCCAATCGCGAGAAGCCGTGCGCCTCCAAGCGGAACGGGAGACCGGCGCGCCTTCGCCTAAAGAACGGATTCAGGAGATGACCCTTCCTGAACTCTGGGCGGCCCGGCGCGATCCGATGCTCGCCCGGCGAGCTCTCACGGAATTCCACAAGCGCCTGGCGGTGAGCTTCTCCCCCCTCGCTCTCGTCAGTGTCGGCGTCGCCCTGGGGACGACCCGAAAGCGGGGAGGACGCGGCTATGGCTTCTGGCTCAGCATCGTGCTGGCGGCCGTCTACTATCTGATGCTGCTGGGTGGCGAGAATCTCGCTCGCGCGGAGCGCGTGCCCCCCCTTCTCGCTCTCTGGGCGGCGAACGTTCTCATGCTCGGCTATAGCGCCATAAGGATCTCGGAACGCTTCTCGGTGATCCTCCTCATCGAACGAATGGCCGAACGACTCCGAGTGACGTCGGCCACCTCGCCTCCGCTTCGCACCCGCCTTTTCGCCCACTGGGATCACTTTCGGCAGCGCGCGCGCCAGATCGAGCAGCAGATGCTCGCCCATCTCTCTCGCCGCCTCAAACCCCGCGCGCGCTTTTCGCCGTCCTCTTCCACAGATTCCGAACACCCCGTGCGAAGCAGCCTCCCGATTGGCGATCGCTATATCGCGTCCCAGTTTCTCAGCATCTACCTGACAGTGCTCGTCGGTCTGTGGACGCTTTTTGTCATCTTCACCCTCTTTGAGCTCTCCTCAGATATTCTCACTCACCGGATCCCCGCTCGTTTCGTGGCCGAATACCTCGTCTTCCTCACTCCCTCCGTGCTCAGCTACCTTGCTCCCCCATCGGCGCTGATGGCCGCCCTGGTGAGCATGAGCATACTGAGCAAATCGGGAGAACTCACGGCCCTTCGCGCGGCCGGAGTCTCGATCTATCGCGCTTCGATACCCATTGTTATGGCGAGCTTGTTCCTGGCCCTGGCCGTCGCCCTCTGGCAAGAGCGCATCCTGCCGGAAGCGAACGCGCGACAGGAGTATTTGCGCTTTTACATCAAAAAGGGGCGCTTCCCCTCGGATGTCGAACTCGCGCCGACACCCTCGGCGGCACAGTGGATGGCGTGGGGACCGACGACCGAACCGATGTCCGCGGACTCACGGACGGTGCGTCCCCCTCGGGATCCCCGCGGGATGCCCCGACGCATTGTCCGCTTCGCGTCGCTAGACCGAGCGACCGGTCGCGCAACAGCCCCGGTGATTCTCGAGTTCTCACCGGAGCGATTCCTCCTGCGCCGCCGCATCGACGCGGAAGAAGCATGGTGGGAGGCGTCGCGCGCGGCCTGGCATCTTGTGCGCGCTTTCGTTTGGGAATTCGAAGGAGCTCACCTTCGATCCCAACACCATCTCGATCATTTCTGGCTCCCGGACGAGAGCGGTCCCGAGCTTTTCGCACAGCGTCCGCGAAAACCCGAGGCGATGACCTCGCGAGAGCTGCGCATGCACATCCGCACGCTGACCGAACGCGGACTCGATGCGATGGATTTCCGGATCGTTCTGGAGAGACGCCCGGCCAACGCGGCTGCCGTCGTCGTGCTGGCGCTTTTCGGCATTCCCTTCGGTCTGACCTTTGGACGAAAGGGCGCGCGCCAGGCCATTGGCCTGGGCCTCGCTCTCGGCCTCCTCTATTGGCTCGCGCTCGGATTCTTCGAACAACTGGGACGGTACGAATACCTCTCCCCACGGGTGGCCGCATGGAGTCCCAATGGGTTGCTGGCTGCGCTCGGCCTCTTTCTCCTGCTCCGGGTGCGGAGCTGAGAGGATCACTTCACGCGCTCGATATACGTCCCCTCTGTCGTATCGACGCGGACGACGTCACCCGGCTCCACAAAAGGGGGGACCTGAATGACCAAGCCGGTCTCCAACGTCGCCGGTTTATTGACGGCGGTCACCGTCGCTCCCTTCAGCCCGGGCTCCGTCTCGACCACGCGCAGGTCCACAGTCGGAGGCAATTCAATGCCGATCGGTCTCCCCTGATAGAAAGCGACCTTGAGGCGAAGGTTAGGGATGAGGAACTTCACGGCATCCCCCAAGACCTCTTCATCCAAGGCGATCTGCTCGAACGTCTCCGTGTTCATGAAATAGTAGCTCGTTCCGTCGGTGTAGAGGTATTCGAACTCCTGCTCCTCAAGGACCGCCTTCTCCACCGTATCGGTCGAACGAAAGCGATGTTCGAACGAAATCCCCGTTCGCAAATTGCGCAGCTTTGTCTGCACCATCGCCCGCCAATTCCCCGGCGTCACATGCCGAAAGTCGAGGACCAAACAGGGATCTCCTTCGTGAACGATGATCATGCCGCGCCGAATCCGCGTCGCCTGTATCATCGCATGTCCTCCGAACTCGGGAACCGTTTCCGAAGAGATCAAAATTAGCGCGCCCCTTTGTTCGAGTCAAGATTTCCGCTATAATCCTGCCTTTAGAGCGATCATCACGATCGGGTCGTGGTGCGAACCGTATGAGCGATCTCACGCCGGAAGAGTATCAACGGATCGTCGAGCAATTGGGTCGAGAACCGAATCCCGTGGAGCTCGGAATGCTCGCGGCCATGTGGTCCGAGCATTGTTCGTACAAATCCTCGAAAGTCCATCTCCGACGACTGCCGACGTCGGGAGCACGCATTCGGCAAGGGCCGGGTGAGAACGCGGGAGTCGTGGACATCGGCGACGGATGGTGCGTCGTCTTCAAGATCGAGTCGCACAACCATCCGAGTTTCATCGAACCGTACCAAGGAGCAGCGACTGGCGTGGGAGGGATCCTGCGGGATGTCTTCGCCATGGGCGCGCGTCCTATCGCCGTCCTGGACTCGCTCCGCTTCGGCCCGCTTACGGAGCCGCGCAATCGCGCGATCATGGATGGGGTCGTGCGCGGCATCGCGGACTACGGGAACTGTTTTGGAGTCCCCACGGTCGGAGGAGAGGTCTTCTTCGCGGACTGTTACACGCAGAATCCCCTGGTGAATGCGATGGCGGTTGGCCTGGCGCGTCACGACCATATCTACCGGGCGCGCGCGGTGGGTCCGGGCAACACCGTCCTCTATGTCGGCGCGAAGACCGGGCGCGACGGTATTCACGGCGCACGCATGGCATCGGCGCAGTTCGATCACTCGGCGTTCGAGCAACGCCCGGCTGTTCAGGTGGGGGATCCCTTTGTGGAGAAGCTGCTCCTGGAAGCCTGCTTGGAGGCACTCCGCACACAGGCAATCGTGGGCCTTCAAGATATGGGCGCTGCTGGCCTCACCTGCGCCAGCAGCGAGATGGGGGCACGCGCCGGAACGGGAATCGAACTTGATCTCGATCGCGTGCCTCAACGCGAAGCGGAGATGTCCGCCTACGAGATCCTTCTCTCGGAATCGCAGGAGCGCATGTTACTCGTCGTCCGTGCCGGACGCGAGCGAGAGGTGAAGGAGATCTTCGCAAAGTGGGGCCTCGATGCCGCCGAGATCGGTCGCGTGACCGAAGACGGCCGATTGCGCGTGTTCCATCGGGGACGGCTCGTCGCCGACCTCCCGGCGCGGCTCTTGACCGAGGAGGCCCCCGTCTATACCCGGCCCATGCGAAAAGCGGAGACCGGAGACGAGGTAGAGTGGGACAGAGTTCATGCCGAGCCGGCTCCTCTGGAAGACGTTCTGCGCCAGATGCTGCGCTCTCCTAATCTGGCATCGAAACACTGGGTGTATCGCCAGTACGACCACATGGTGCGAACAAACACGATCCTGCTGCCCGGAGCCGATGCCGCCGTCTTGAGGGTCAAAGAGACACGTCGCGCCATCGCCCTGACGCTCGACGGCAACGGACGCTATTGCTATCTGAATCCCCGCGCGGGCGCTCGACTGGCGGTCGCTGAAGCCTGTCGGAATCTCGTCGTGACCGGAGCCCTGCCGATCGCGTGCACGAATTGCTTGAACTTCGCCTCGCCCGAGCATCCCGAGGTCATGTGGGCATTCAGCGAAGTCATTGACGGGATGGCCGAAGCGTGCACCATCTTCGAGACGCCGGTGACCGGCGGCAACGTGAGTTTCTACAACGAGACGGAGGGACGCGGCGTCTATCCGACGCCCGTCATCGGCATGCTCGGCGTGATCGAAGGCGTGAACTACTTCCCCACCCACCACGGGAACGCCGAAGGACGGCCCTCTTCACGAAGCCCTCTGCCGATCACGCCCTGGTTCAAATCCGAAGGCGACCTCATCGTCCTTCTTGGCCGTACAGGTGACGATCTCGGCGGCAGCGAATACTTGGCATGGATTCATGGGGTCGTCGGGGGGGATGTCCCGGCCCTCGATCTGCGTCAGGAACGCGCGGTCCAGCGCGCATGCTTAGCCGCCATTGGCGAGGGAATCATCAAATCCGCCCACGATTGTTCTGATGGGGGCCTGGCCATCGCGCTCGTCGAATGTTGCTTCTCCAGCCACCGACGAGAAGCTATCGGCGCGGACATCGTCCTGACCACGGAGGGCGTGCTCTCTCCCATCTCGCTCCTTTTCAGCGAGACTCCGTCGCGCATTCTCGTGACCATCGCGCCTGAGGATCTCGCTGCCTTGGAACGCATCGCCCGATCCTGGCACGTCCCCCACACCGTCCTGGGGCGCGTGGGAGGTACTCATTTCCGTATCACCGTGGATGGGAAGAGGGTGATTAATGCCTCGATTCGCGAGCTGGAGGCCATCTGGTACAATGTCCTCCCCGAATACCTCGGCCCGTAAGCCCTCCGAATCCGGTGAGGCCGGCGCCGCGAGAATGTCGGATGCCCACCGAGAGCAAATGAAGCGAATCTCGCACCGCCGAAACGAATATGGTGGCCAGGGACGGAATCGAACCGCCGACACAGGGATTTTCAGTCCCCTGCTCTACCGACTGAGCTACCTGGCCACTCGCCGCTATAGCTTACTCGGAGGACATCCGGATTGTCAACTCACGAAAGTTTCCTGCGCGAAGTCACCGAGGAAGAAAGGTGCACCAGCTCGACCTCGACACATCTGAGAGGGGCGACCGACAGTGGCGATCAAAGAGAGCGAAGCCTTTGTCCTGATGACGTATCCGCTCGCGGAGGCGGATAAGATCGTCGTCCTCTTCACGCATCTCTATGGAAAGATGCGGGCCGTTGCTCGCGGAGCGCGTCGGCCGAAAAGCCGATTCGGCGCGTGCCTGGAGCCGCTGTCGGAGATCATCGCCTCCGTCTACGAGAAAGAGTCGCGGGAGCTCGTCTCCTTGAGGAGGTGCGAGCTGCTGTGTTCCCCCTTTGAACGCGCGGCGACGCCTGAGGGCGAGGCCTTTCTCCACCGCGTGGCCGAACTCGTAGATGCCTTCCATCCGCCGGCAGAGCCCCACCCGGCTGTGTATCGGCTGCTCCGAGCCACGCGCGATGCCTTCCTTCACGGCGCCCCGCTCTCGCCTCTGGCCGCCTATGTCGAGACATGGATGTTGAAGCTCAGCGGATTCTTCGCCCCTGTGAATACCTGCGCCGCCTGCGGAAGAGTCCTGCGCGAAGACGAGCCCGCGTGGATCGCCCGCGAGGGAACTCCACGATGCCATCGGTGCGGCCCGACCGCGAGCAGTTACGAAGTCCCGGCTTCCCTTCGCCGCCTCTTCGCCGAAATACTCAAGCGTCCCCCGATCGAATGGGTCTCCCTCCCTTCCCCGTCCGACACCATCCACTTGCGCCGCCTCCTCAACCGATTCCTCCGGGATATTCTTGAACGCGAACTGAAAACTGAGCTACTATTGAGTGTTTAAAAGTGTCGAGGACGTGGAGGACAGAAGATGCACGCCTTCGACACCGAAAGAAGAGTCCTCGCGGAGAGGGAGATCATATGGGCAAAAAGTACGTCTACTTCTTCGGAGATGGCCATGCGGAAGGATCGGCGCGGTTGAAAGACCTATTGGGAGGAAAGGGAGCCGGTCTCGCGGAGATGACGAACGCGGGCCTACCGGTCCCCCCGGGATTCACGATAACGACGGAAGCCTGCCGCCTCTTCTACGAGAACGGCGGTCGTCTGCCGGCGGAGATCGAAGAGGAGATTCAACACGCTCTTCGACGATTGGAGGAGCTGCGCGGCGAGCGCTTGGGGGATCCGGACCGGCCGCTTTTGGTCTCGGTCCGCTCCGGCGCAAAGTTCAGTATGCCGGGGATGATGGATACGATCCTGAACCTCGGGCTGAACGACGTGACGGTGGAAGCCTTGGCGCGCCGCACGCGTAATCCTCGCTTCGCTTATGATTGCTATCGCCGATTCGTTCAGATGTTCGGCAACGTCGTCCTCGGCGTCGAGAAGCGAGCGTTTGAGAACGTGCTCGAGGAGAAGAAGAAGGAACGCGGCGTCCACCACGATACCGAGCTGACGGCGGAAGATCTCCAAGAATTGGTGCGCGCGTTCAAACGACTCATCCAAGAGGAGACGGGAGCGGAGTTCCCCGAGGATCCGCAGGAGCAGCTCCGTCAGGCTCGCGACGCCGTCTTCCGGTCATGGAATAATGAGCGTGCGATCACGTACCGGCAGATTCACAATATCCCGCACGATCTCGGAACGGCTGTGAACGTCCAAGCGATGGTCTTCGGCAACATGGGCGAGACGAGTGGCTCCGGCGTGGGATTCACGCGCAATCCGGCGACCGGAGAGAAGGAATTGTTCGGCGAGTTCCTCCCCAATGCTCAAGGCGAGGACGTCGTCGCGGGGATTCGAACGCCCCTGCCCCTGCACAAGCTGCGCGAGATTCTGCCGGAGGTCTACCATCAGCTCGAGGAGATCGCCGATCGGCTCGAACGCCATTACCGCGACGTGCAGGATTTCGAGTTCACCGTTCAAGAGGGGAAGCTGTTCATGCTCCAGACGCGGAGCGCTAAGCGAACGGGCGTGGCGGCGATCAAGATCGCCTGCGATATGGTGGATGAAGGACTGGTGACGCCGGAAGAATCGCTGCGTCTCATTGAGGCGCCGACGTTGAATCAACTCCTCCATCCCATGTTCGATCCGGTGAAACGCGCAGAATTCCGCGTCATTGGCCGAGGGCTCGCTTCGTCCCCAGGCGCGGCGGCGGGACGGATTGCCTTCACATCCCACCGCGCCGTCGAGATGCGGCGACAAGGGGAGCGAGTGATCCTCGTGCGGATGGAGACGTCACCTGATGACATCGCGGGCATGCAGGCTTCTGAGGGATTCCTCACGGCTCGCGGTGGAGCCACGTCGCACGCGGCCGTCGTGGGACGCCAAATGGGTAAACCGGCCGTCGTCGGATGCAGCGCCCTCACTCTGGACGAGAACGCGGGTATCGCCCGAATCGGCGATGTTCTGCTTCGCGAAGGCGACTACATCTCCCTCGATGGGACGACGGGCGAGATCCTCCTCGGTGACGTCCCCAAGGTCGAGTCGGAGATTCTGCGCGTCCTCACGGGAGCCCTTGAGCCCGAGCGTTCGAACCTCTATCGCTATTTCAAGCGCGTGATGGATACGGCCCGCCAGGTCAAACGGCTCGGCGTCCGCGCGAATGCCGATACGCCGGAGGATGCGCGTCTGGCTCGCGCTTTTGGGGCGGAAGGGATTGGTCTGGCGCGCACCGAACACATGTTTTTCGCGCCGGACCGCCTCCCCCATATGCAGGCGATGATCCTCGCTTCGACAGAGCACCAGCGACGCGAGGCGCTCGCGCGTCTGCTCCCCATGCAACGCGAGGACTTCGCCGCGATCTTCCGCGCCATGGATGGCTATCCGGTCACGATCCGACTGCTCGATCCGCCGCTGCACGAGTTTCTCCCCAAGCGCGAGCAGCTCCTTGTGGAGATCGCCGTCATGAAGGCGAAGGGGGAGACCAAAGGGCTGGAAGAGAAGGAGCGGCTTCTGGAGCGCGTTGAGGAGTTGCATGAATTCAACCCGATGCTCGGATTCCGCGGCTGCCGACTCGGGATCCTCTATCCGGAGATCACCGAGATGCAAGCGCGCGCCATCTTCGAGGCGGCGTGCCAGGTCGCTCGCGACGGCGTGCGCGTGATGCCGGAGATCATGGTTCCCCTTGTCGGCACCGCGCGTGAGTTCGAGGTGCAACGAGAGATCATTGATCGCGTCGCTCGCGAGGTCATGCGCGAGACGGGCGTCACTCTCTCCTACCTGGTCGGGACTATGATCGAGCTGCCTCGTGCTGCTCTCACCGCGGGAGAGATCGCCCGCTCGGCAGAGTTCTTCAGCTTCGGCACCAACGACCTGACGCAGACGACCTTCGGCCTCTCCCGCGATGATACGGTGGCGGTCATCGAGGCCTATCTGAGTCAGGGGATCCTGGAGACCGATCCCTTCCGCATCCTCGATCGCGCCGGCGTCGGCGAACTCATGAAGATGGGCGTCGAGCGCGGGCGCGCGGTTCGTCCCCACCTGAAGGTCGGCATCTGCGGCGAGCACGGCGGCGAGCCGAGCTCCGTCGAATTCTGCCACCGCATCGGGCTGGACTACGTCAGTTGCTCTCCCTATCGCGTGCCCATCGCTATCCTCGCCGCCGCGCAAGCGGCCGTCACAGAACTGGCCGCCGTCCTGGAATGAATCGGGAAGCTCCTGCGCGTCCGTAGCGGGAGCTTCCTGCTCACTGCGGCGCTCATGGGGTACGTGCTCTATAACCTCGCGCTCTTGCTCGCGACCGCTGTGCTCCTCCCTTATGTCGCCATTATGACCATCGCCAAGAGGCAGCACCACGGATGGCGGGAACGCTTCGGCTTCCTGCCCAAGCTCCCTGGAGAGCGCCCCGTCGTGTGGATTCACGGAGTTTCGGTCGGCGAGATCCTCGCCGCTGGGCCGGTGATCGACGCCCTCATGGACTTCTCCCGCGATCCGTCCACGCCCGCGTCGCGCGAGAGCCCATTCCGGCTGGTGCTCTCCACGGTGACCGAAACCGGACAACAGATCGCGCGCCAGCGCTATGGGTCCAAAGCCGTGATCGTGCGCTTTCCCGTGGATCTGCGCTTCTCCGTGGCGTGCGCTCTCGAGCGACTGCATCCGAGCCTCGTCCTCATCCTGGAGACGGAGATCTGGCCGAATTTCCTCCGCGAGTGCTCCCGCCGAGGCATTCCCGTCCTGCTCGTGAACGGGCGCCTCTCGGAGCGTTCGTTCCGCCGATACCGCTGGGTGCGCCCCTTCATGAAGCACGTCCTCGACAACTTCCGCCTCCTGCTCATGCAAAGCGAGGACGATGCGCGTCGGATCGAGGAATTGGGCGCTTCCCCCGCGCGCATCCACGTCGTCGGCAATGTGAAATGGGACGCGCGTCCTCCGGCAGATGAAGCGGTCAAGGCGGAAGAGCTGGCGCGATGTCTCGGTCTCTCGAGGGAGAGACCCCTTATTGTCGCCGGCAGCACAGCTCCTGGCGAAGAAACGGTGATCTTGCGCGCCTTCGAACTCCTTCGAACGGATCATGCGGAGCTGCGCGCGACGCGCTTGCTCATCGCTCCTCGACGACCGGAACGATTCGATGACGTGGAGAACCTGCTGCGCGCCTTGGGATGGCGATTCCTCCGCCGCACGCGCGCGACGGATCCTGAGACGGCGGCCCTCGCGGATGTCATCCTACTGGATACCATCGGGGAGCTGGCGGCCGTCTACCGCTGGGCTCACGTGGCTATCATTGGGGGAAGCTTCTTCACATCTCTCGCTCACAACGTCGTCGAGCCCTTGATGCGCGGCGCGTGCGTCATCGTCGGTCCCCGATATAGCGATCCGAATTTCCCGGCATACGCTGCCGGCGTCTGGCGGATTTCAGCTCCCTCGCTTCATTCCTCCACCGCGGATGCGCGAGAAGCCTTGGCCCGTGTGCTCGCACACGCGCTCAGCCGACTTCTCCTGGATGCCGAACTCCGAGCGCGCTTCCACGAGGCGACGCGCGCCTTCCTCGCACGTCATCGAGGAGCTGCCGAACGCATCCGTCAACATCTAGAGCCTCTTCTCATCGAGGCGATGACGCGGGTATGAACATGTGGCTCTTTCGACTGCCACGGCAGATCCGAAGGGTCCTAGCCCTCCTGTTCAAACTCGGCGTAGCCTTTCGCCTGGCCCTGTATAAGACGGGATATGTGAGGCCTCAACGCGCGGCGGCCTTCACCATCAGCGTGGGGAATCTCACCCTCGGAGGAACGGGGAAGACGCCCCTTGTCGAGTACATTGCCCGTCTGCTCGTGGAGGAAGGATACCGTCCATCCGTTATCAGTCGCGGATATGGACGGCGGTCTCGAACCCCTGTCCGGATCGTCTCCGATGGGACTCACCTGCTCGCCACTGTCTCGGACGCGGGCGACGAACCCCTTCTCCTTGCGCGACGCCTCCCCGGCGTCATCGTCGCTGTCGGTCCCCGTCGCTACGCCGTGGCCCGCCAGCTCGAGGAACGCTTCCGGCCGGATGTCCATGTGCTCGACGACGGATTCCAACATCTCGCCCTCGAGCGTGATCTTGACCTGGTGCTCATTGACGCCCGCGACCCTTTCGGGGATCACGCTCTGTTCCCCTTGGGACGCTTGCGCGAACCCCTGAGCGAGATCGCTCGCGCTTCAGCGATCATCATCACGCGAGCCGATCACCCCTTCGATCACCCCGCGCTGGAAGCGCGCCTCCGAGATCTGGCCGGCTCGATCCCGATCTTTTATAGCTACCATGAGCTCGTGGAACTCTTCGCCCCCCGCAGTGGCCACTGGCTCACCCCTCAGAAGCTCTCCGGGAGAAGGATTGGCGCCTTTTGTGGCATAGGAGACCCTGAACTCTTCAAGAGCGACCTCGCCCACTATGGTGCTCGAGTCGCGTTCTTCCGGTCCTTCCGCGATCACCACTGGTATACGGAGCGAGATCTCGCGCACCTCTTTCGAGATGCAGAGACCACGGGAGTCGAATTCCTCGTGACCACGGAGAAGGATTGGATGCGACTGGAACCGCTCGCGCTCCCCGCAGCTCTTCCGCTTTACGTCGCTCGAATCGAGGCGCGCTTGGAAGACGCCGAAGCGTTCAGGACATTCCTCCTCCGACATCTTCGCGCCTCGGTCTCCCGATGACATTCCATTCTCGGGCGTCTCTCGTCCCGGTCACTTCTTCCGAAGGATCTCGAGAGCTTTCTTCAACGGGAGGTCTTCCGAAGGCGGCTGAGCGGGCGGCTGCGCCACAGGCTCCTCCGGCAGCAACTCCTCTCGTTCCTCGAGCTCTTCTGGCGTCGGTCCGCGATCGGGTCGCGGGACCTCTACGGTCGGGACAATTCCACTGGTCGCCGAGGTGCTCCCCATGATGGGCTTGCCCGAAGGCGTCGCATACTTCACGACGGTGATATAGAGCCCCCCACCGTCGCGCAAGGGGAAGAGCTTTTGTTCCCCTCCGGCCCCGAATGTCCGCTCGCCGACCAACTCACCGCGTTTGTTCTCCCCGATGGCAGCAGCGAGGATCTCAGCAGCTCCGGCTGTGCTTCGATCAATGAGTACGACCACATCGCCGTGGTAGATCTGCTGGTGAGGATCGGCCGTGAAGGTCCGCAGCACGCGTCCTTCGCGTCCGACCGTCTTCGCCAATGTGCCCGAGCCAATGAAATAGTTCGCGACAGTAACGGCTTCCGTCAACGTCCCCGTAGCCACCCCGCGCACATCCAGAATCAACCGGTTCACTCCCTGAGCGATCAGATTCTCCAACTCTGCGCGGATGCGGGCAGCTTCTCCTTCGTCGAGAGTCGCGAGTTTCAGATAGCCGAGCCCGCGCTCGATGATCTTCGCTTCGGGCTTCGGACGCGCGAAGCGCTCGAGCTTAAATGTGAAGGTCTCCGAGCGCCCTTCTCGAAAGACCTTCACCTGAACCTCTGTGCCTCTCGGCCCGACCAACAACTCGCGCGCTTCATAGAGGCTCATATCGCGCGTCGCCCGCGTTCCGATATACTCGATGAGGTCGCCCGGACGAATGCCCACCATCTCGGCCGGCGATCCCTTGATGACCGAGACCACATAGGCATAGCCCGCGACTTTTGAGAGGACAATGCCGCTCTCGGCCTCAGCGCTCGATCGCCCTCCGTTCAAGCGCCGGACCTGCTCCGGCGTTAGATAGGCGCTGTAGGGATCCAACCCTTCCGCCAATCCGCGCAGGGCGCCCACGCGCACCTTCTCCAGATCCGGTTCGTCCACGTAGTCGTTGATGATGCGCGCGAGGACTTCCTGGAAGATCGTGAGCTGGGAATAGGGGTCGTTATAGCTGGCGATGACCCCACTCCGCGGGAGTAGCCCGCCGATCACGACATAGAGGGCAATGATAACGGAGGCGATCAGGACGCTCACCTTGAATCTCATAGCCATACACATGACTCCCACTCGCTTCTCACCATTCCCGACGTCATGCACGACAATAGTACACCACGCGACGGATTCCCAGCAACGCTCTCGATACTCAGCCGGGAATTCTCCCCACATGTCCCTCGCCTCCATGGTACTCAGGGAAGTCGCCGAGATCATGCTCTCCGCGGCTTGCATCCCCATGGTCGAAGCCGATATAGTAGAGCGCGCGGCATGAGGATTCATCCGAGGGAGCGAGCTGGGGAGATGACGTCCGCGGAGCCCACGACGCTCAACGAGCTTTTCGCTCTCGCCCTGGAGCGGTATGGATCGAGGCCGGACGTGCTCACCTACCGGTCGGAGGGCCGCTGGGTCTCCATCTCGGCGGAGACGCTCGCAGAATGGGTACGGATTCTCACCTTCGGGTTCTACGCGCATGGCATTCGCCCGGGCGATCATGTCGCCCTGCTCTCGGAGAATCGTCTGGAGTGGACGCTTTCGGATCTCGCCCTTCTGGCTCTCGGAGCTGTGGACGTCCCGATTCATGCGACGCAAGCGCCCGCACAAGTGGCGCATATTCTGCGCGATTCGGGTGCGCGCATGCTTCTGCTTTCGACCGGGGAACAGTGGCGGCGCATCCGCGATGTCCTCTCTCAGGTGGAATCGGTGGAGACGATCGTCACCTTCGAAGCGATTGGGGATGCCGAAGCCCGCGTGCTCCCGTTTGCGCAACTCTTCGACGCCGGGCGACAGTGGGCTGCCCATGAACCGGATCTCTACGACCGCCTCCGCCGCGCAGTCCGCCCGAGCGATCTGGCGACGTTGCTCTATACGTCGGGAACGACAGGGGATCCCAAGGGGGTCATGCTCACCCACGGGAACATCACCTCGAATGTCACGGCGGCGATGCGGGTCCTCGGCTATTCCTCGCGCGATGTCGTCCTCTCGATCCTCCCCCTTTCCCACAGCTTCGAGCGCATGGCCTTCTACTGCTATCTGTATGGGGGATTGAGCATCTCCTATGCCGAATCCTTCGACAAGATCGCCGAGAATCTGCGCGACGTTCGTCCCACGGTTGTGGTCGGTGTCCCCCGCCTCTTCGAGAAGATGCGCGAGCGCATTCTGATGGCGAGTCGCGAGCTTCCAGCGCTCCGGCGACGACTCGTTCACTGGGGACTCCGAACGGGTGAGCGCTACCATCGCATGCGGCGAGCGACGGGGATCGTCTCGGGATCCCCACGAGGTGCCCGCTGGTCTTACGAGATAGCCGAACGCTTCGTCCTCTCGCGGATTCGCCAACAGATCGGGTTGGACCGTGCGCGCTCGCTCATCTCCGGAGGAGCTGCGCTCGCTCCGGACATCGCGTATTTCTTCCTCGGCTTGGGCTTGGAGATCTTGCAAGGATACGGACTCACGGAGACGTCGCCCGTTGTCACGGTGAATCCTCCGGGAGCGAACAAGATTGGAACCGTCGGCCGCCCGATCCCCGGTGTCGAGGTCAGGATCGCCGACGATGGCGAGATTCTCGTGCGCGGGCCCAATGTCATGCTCGGCTATTATCGTCGTCCCGAGGAAACGGCCGCGGCGTTCACTGCAGACGGATGGCTGCGCACGGGCGATGTCGGCATGCTCGACGCCGATGGCTACCTGGTGATCACAGATCGGAAGAAAGATCTGATCAAGACAAGCGGGGGGAAATACGTGGCGCCCCAGGCACTGGAGAACCGGCTCGTGGCCAGCCCGCTCATCGCGCAGGCCGTCGTCGTGGGTGATCAGCGGAAATTCCCCGTCGCGCTCATCGTCCCTCAGTTCGATGCGCTCCGACGATATGCCGAAGAACGAGGGATCTCGGCCCCCGATGCTCACCACCTCTGCGCCCATCCCGCGATCCACCGCCTCTACGAAGAGGAAGTGGAACGCCTGATGGCCGATTTCTCGCCCTACGAGCGGGTGAAGAAGATCGCCTTACTCGAGCGCGAGCTGACGATTGCCGACGGCGAACTGACGCCGACGCTGAAGGTCCGCCGCCGCATCGTCGAGGAAAAGTATCGCGACGTGATCGAACGTCTGTACGCCGAATGAGACGGAGGAGCACGATGCCACCGAAGAGGATCCGGAGAGCCGCTGTCCTCGGCGCAGGAGTCATGGGAGCACAGATCGCCGCGCACCTGGCGAACGCCGGAATGGATGTCTTGCTTTTGGACATCGTTCCGTCTTCACTCACAGAGGAAGAACGAGCGCGAGGCCTGACCCTGGAGAGCCCGGACGTGCGCAATCGTCTCGCCCGTCTCGGACTCGAACGCGCGACACAGCTCAAGCCCCCCGCCTTCTTCGATCCGGATCGCGCCCGCCTCATCGCAGTGGGGAATCTCGAAGATGACCTCCCGAAGCTCGCGACGGTGGATTGGATCATCGAGGCTGTTGTCGAGAATCTCGAGATCAAGCGCGCGCTCTTCCGCCGCCTGGAGCCTTATCGTCGTCCCGATGCGATCGTCAGCTCGAACACCTCCGGCATTCCCATCTCTCGCCTGCACGAGGGCCTCTCGGCTGAATTCCGGCGCCATTTCCTCGGCACCCACTTTTTCAATCCTCCTCGGTACATGAAGCTCGTGGAGCTCATTCCGACTCCGGAAACATCCCCGGATGTCGTGCGCACGATCGCTGACGTCTGCGATCGCGTGCTCGGCAAGGGCGTCGTCTTCGCTAAGGACACGCCCAACTTCATCGCCAACCGGATCGGCGTCTTCTCCTTCCTCATCACACTCCGCGCGATGCAGGAACACGAGCTCACTCTCGAGGAGGTGGATGCGGTGACGGGTCCGATCATCGGCCATCCGAAGAGCGCGACCTTTCGCACGGCGGATCTGGCGGGCGTGGACGTCCTCGCGCACGTGGTTGAGAACATCGCGGCGAATGCCCCGCAGGACGAATGGCGCGCAGTCTTCGTCCTCCCCGACTTCGTGCGGGAGATGATCCGCCGCGGTTGGATCGGGGAGAAAGCCGGGCAAGGCTTCTACCGGCGAGATCCGACCACCGGAGAGATCTTCGCTCTCGATTACCGAACGATGGAATACCGACCGCGCCAGAGAGTGCACGTCCCCGCCCTGGATCTGGTCCGCCCTATCGAAGATGTGGGCGAGCGGTTGCGGACGCTCCTGCGCGGCTCGGATCGCGCCGGGCGCTTCCTCTGGACGGTCGTGAGCGAGACGTTGCGGTACGCCGCCCATTGCCTCCCTGAGATCGCCGATGACATCGTCCAGGTAGACCGCGCCATGAAATGGGGGTTCCATTGGGAACTTGGCCCCTTCGAGACCTGGGACGCGGTGGGCGTGCGGACGCTCGCCGAACGCCTGGAGCACGAGGGGCGTGCGATCCCGCCCCTGGTGCGCACGCTGCTCGCTACGGGAGCGGAGACGTTCTATCGTCAGGAGGCCGGACGTCGGTTCTACTTCGATCCCGCGCGCGCCGCATATCGCGAAGAAGAACAGCCGCCCGGCCTTCTGCTGCTGGCTGCGCTGAAAGCTCAGAACCGCGTCATCCGTTCCAACCCGGGAGCGAGTCTCATTGATCTCGGCGATGGCGTCGCGTGTGTGGAATTCCACTCGAAGATGAACACCCTGGGCCCCGACGCGATTCAGATGCTGCGCTACGCTCTCGAACGTGCGCGCGAGGAGTTCGAGGGATTGGTCATCGGGAACCAGGGCGAGCATTTCTCGGCGGGAGCGAACCTGATGCTGCTTCTGCTCGCCGCCGAAGAGGGAGAGTGGGATGAGTTGGACCAGATGATCCGCGCGTTTCAGCACGTCAATCTGGCCGTGAAATACGCGGAGCGACCGGTTGTTGTCGCGCCCTTTGGGTTGACGCTCGGCGGAGGATGCGAGATCACACTCCATGCGCCGAAGGTGCGCGCGGCCGCCGAGACGTATATCGGGCTGGTGGAGACGAGCGTCGGATTGATCCCGGCCGGAGGAGGGACAAAAGAGCTGCTCCTGCGCATGCTCGAGCGCGCGCCGCAGGGCGACTCGGTAGATCTGTTCCCCTATGTCCGACAGGCGTTCGAAACGATCGCCCGGGCGAAGGTCTCCAGCAGCGCGCACGAGGCGAAACGCATGGGCCTGCTCCGCCCGACCGATGCCATCACGATGAATCGCGATCGGCTCATCGCTGATGCGAAAGAGACCGTGCTCGCGCTCGCGCGCGAAGGATACGAGCGGCCGAGTCCGCCCGCGGAGATCCCCGTGCTCGGCGAGCCGGGATGGGCAGCGCTCAAGCTGGGTATTCACCTGGCCTGGCGCGCCGGACAGATCACCGAGTACGAAGCGCACATCGGGCGCAAACTCGCCTGGGTACTCTGTGGTGGTGACCGACGAGCGCCGGGCTCGGTGACCGAAGCGTATCTGCTTGATCTCGAACGCGAGGCCTTCCTCTCGCTCTTGGGCGAGCCGAAGACGCGCGAGCGCATTCGCCACATGCTCAGCGAAGGAAAACCGCTCAGGAATTGACGGAGACGACTATGCGAGAGGCCGTCATTGTCGCCGCCGTGCGCACAGCCGTCGGGAAAGCGCATAAGGGGACACTGCGCCATATGCGCCCGGACGATATGGCCGCTACTGTGCTCGCCGAAGCTGTGCGTCGCGTCCCCGGATTGCGCCCCGAGGAGATTGATGATGTCATCCTCGGCTGCGCCATGCCCGAGGGAGAACAAGGCCTGAATGTCGCACGGATCGCCGCCTTGCGCGCGGGCTTTCCCTACACCGTGCCGGCGATGACCGTGAACCGCTTTTGCTCTTCAGGCTTGCAGACCATCGCGCTCGCGACAGAGCGCATCGCCGCGGGATTCGCCGACGTGATCCTCGCCGGAGGGACGGAATCCATGTCGCTCGTCCCGATGGGGGGGTATAAGATCGCGCCCAATCCGTATCTCGTGGACCATTACCCGGACATCTACCTGAGCATGGGTCTGACGGCAGAGAATCTCGCGCGGAAATACGGCATCTCTCGCGAAGAGCAAGACCGATTCGCTCTGCAGAGCCACCAGCGCGCCATCGCCGCCATGGATGCGGGGAAGTTCCGGGACGAGATCGTCCCGCTTCGCGTCCCCATCGAAGATCTGGATGAACGCGGTCGCCCGCGCGTGCGGGAGATCTTCTTCGACACGGACGAGGGGCCGCGCCGCGATACCTCGCTCGAAGCGCTGGCGAAGCTCCCACCGGCGTTCCGCGCGGATGGAACGGTCACAGCTGGAAACGCCTCGCAGATGAGCGATGGTGCAGCGGCCGTCGTCGTCATGTCGCGCGAGAAAGCGGAGGCCTTGGGCATTCGGCCCTTGGGGAAACTCATCGCCTATGCCGTCGCGGGCGTTCCCCCCGAGGAGATGGGCATCGGACCCGTCGAAGCGATCCCCAAGGCGTTACGCATGGCCGGATTGCACCTGGAGGATGTGGATCTCATCGAGCTCAACGAAGCCTTCGCCGCCCAAGCTCTGGCCGTCATCAAGCTCCTGGAGCTGGACCTTCAGAAGATCAACGTCAACGGAGGGGCGATCGCCCTCGGGCACCCGCTCGGCTGCACGGGAGCGAAGCTGACGGCGACGCTGCTTCACGAGATGCACCGTCGAGGTGTTCGTTACGGCATGGTCACTATGTGCATCGGCGGTGGCATGGGGGCCGCCGGGATCTTCGAACGCGTGGAGTGAGATCATGCGAAGACCCCACCACGGAGGAGCAGGCGTATGACGAGACCAGAAGATGCGCGTCAGATAGGCGGGAGCTTCTTGATCCGCGAGATCTCGCCCGAGGACGTTTTCACGCCAGAGGATTTCACCGATGAGCATCGCATGATCGCGCGCACAGCCGAAGAGTTCATGGAGCGCGAGGTCATCCCCCACGCTGAGCAGATCGAGCACCAAGATCTGGAGGTGACCGTCGAGCTGCTGCGGCGCGCCGCTCATGTGGGACTGCTCGCCGCCGACATTCCCGAACGCTATGGGGGACTCGGTCTCGATAAGGTGAGCACGATGCTGATCTCCGAGAAGCTCGCGGCGAACAGCTCCTTCGCCGTCTCTCACGGCGGACATACGGGGATCGGGACGCTGCCCATCGTTCTCTTCGGCACTGTGGAGCAGAAGCGGAAGTATCTTCCCAAGCTCGCCAGCGGAGAATGGCTCTCGGCCTATGCCCTCACCGAGCCCGAGGCCGGCTCGGACGCGCTGGCCGGGAAGACGCGCGCCGATCTCGCGCCCGATGGCCGCCATTATCTCTTGAACGGCTCGAAGATATGGATCACCAATGCCGGGTTCGCCCACATCTTCATCACCTTCGCGAAAGTCGGAGGCGAACACTTCTCCTGCTTCATCGTCCATCGGGATACGCCGGGCCTCACCATCGGCCAGGAAGAGAAAAAGATGGGCATCAAGGGCTCTTCCACACGAGCGCTCCTCTTTGAGAATGCGCGCGTGCCGGTCGAGAATGTGCTCGGCGAAATCGGCAAAGGACACAAAATCGCTTTCAACGTCTTGAACCTCGGTCGCCTCCGGCTGGGCGCCAGTTGCGTGGGCGGATGCAAGGTCGGCCTGACGGCATCCCTCCAATACGCGAAGCAGCGCCGTCAGTTCGGTCGCCCCATCTGCGAATTCGGTTTGATCAAGCATAAGCTCGCCGAGATGGCTATTCGAACATGGGTGGCCGAGAGCGCCGTCTACCGTACAGCGGGTCTCATTGATGCGGCCCTCGCCGGACTCGATGAGGACGACCAACCGGCGCGTATGCGCGCCGTCGAGGAATACGCCATCGAGTGCGCTATCAACAAGGTCGTCGGCAGCGAGTTCGCCAACTACGTCGCCGATGAAGCCGTTCAAATCTTCGGCGGGAACGGCTACAGTGCCGAATATCCTGTCGAACGCTACTATCGCGATGCGCGCATCAACCGCATCTTCGAGGGGACGAACGAGATCAATCGGTTGCTCATCACCGGAATGCTCATGCGGCGCGCGCTCTCGGGCCGCCTGCCGCTTCTGCCGGCCATCCAACGCACAGTGCAGGAGGTGCTCGCACCCTCGATGCCGGAGAGTGACGATGAGAGTCCCTTGGGGCGCGAGCGGCATCTGGTCGCGCAGGCGAAGAAGATCGCGCTCTTGGTCGCCGGAATCGCCGCGCAGAAGTATCGCGAACAACTGACCGAGGAGCAGGAGATCGTCGGCGCTCTCAGCGACATGGTCATCGAGATCTTCCTCATGGAGAGCGCTCTGTTGCGCGTGCTGAAGCGGAACGCACGGCGCGGTCCGGAGGCGAGCACCGTTCAACAGGACATCGCCCGCACGTATATCCAGGATGCTATGGGCAGGATTGAGCTGCTCGCCCGTCAGGCCCTGAGCGCCCTCGCCGAAGGCGATGAGCTGCGGCTGCATCTGGCGGCTCTGCGCCGCCTGTCCAAGTTCACCCCGATGAACACGATCGCTGCTCGCCGCCGCATCGCCGAGGCCCTCATTCAAGCCGGACGCTATACGCTGAGCGAGTGAACGGGACGCACCGGAAATCCCCGCGCCCTCTCACCGCGCGAATACGCGTTTGGCAGGAGCGCCGTGAGAGCCGAGCCGTGCGGGAAACCCTCGTTTGCTTTGAGACCGCTCTCGGCCCTGCGTATCCAGAGCGCCTATGTGGGGACTCTCTACCGGTGAGCGAAATGTTCAGAAGGTCAAGCATGAGCATGAGATTCGATTGCTCACAGCCGTCTCTATCCGCATAACAAAGGAGTGCGCTATAGTAATATTTCCGCCCACCGTATCCTATTCTCCGCCGGGATCATCCTCAAGGTAATGGAGGATGAATGTGTCTCTATCCTGACATCTGATGCCACACTCGCCGAGCACGGCTATCAGAGGATTGTCTGTCGTCACCAGCACGTCGGCACTCGCTGCACAGTAGGCGCGCACCAAGTATCTATCATCTTCCTTGACCTTGTGCTCCAACTCCGGAGGTGTATCCGGTAAGCTTCCCTCCTGAAGAAGGTGCAGCTTTTCAGAATTCTCCAAGAATTGAGCTTTGAACACCCGAACGATTGTCCGTCTTAGGTCTCCTTGGTTCACGCGAAGTGTCATCATGTTGAAGTACGTGCGAAGAAACGGAGAGCCCTTTACAGTCACCAATTGGTCGCACTTCTCAAACACACGTTGCAGCAACCGGAACGTCTCACGTTGAGCCTCCTCTCCGTTCTCGCCGTTCAGGTCCGCCCAGACCCATTCATCCAAGACAAGCCGCCTCATCGCTTTTGTCCGCCAATGCCGAGTAGCTTCTGCAGGTCCTCGAGTTCGGCCTCAATAAAGGTCGTGAGTCCACCTTCGATCTGACCGTTCTGATGTACCCTCTGTGGTTTGAACACGGTGTTCCGTCTCTCCTTTTGGCAAAGGTAGCACCGTATGTCTTCCGGAGAGAGCTTGCCCTCAGCAACAGCAGCAAGCAGCGAGCTGACAAACAGCTCGCTATGAGTTGTGAGGATAATCTGCTTCTTTTCTTCCCGCGAAATCATGCACAACTGCCTGGCGAAGTTGCGCAAGGCAGTCGGATGAAGATGAACCTCGGGTTCTTCGATGAGGAGAGTCCACACGTCAGAACGCAGCAGCTTGGCCAAGAGATAAATGACCTGGTTGACGCCGAAGCTGTCGTTGACCAGATACACGGGCGTTCGCGATTTTTTCTCCGTTGTCTGAAAGAACACGGTCGCCGTCCCTGGGGGCACGTATAGGCGGAAGTCACGCTCGAAGATCTCTTCAGCATAGACGGAGATCCGTGGCGCGAGATTCGGATCGTTGATGATGAGCGAGGCGACTTCGTCCTCTGCCGTTGGGGTTGGGGAGACAGGAACATTCGTGTAATTCGGTTTGAAGAAACCCCGCCTGTGGGGTGCGACGTCAATGCCCTTGATCTTTTCCCCAATTGCATTGATGGATTCGGCGATCTCCCGCGCCCTTTGCTGCGTTGCAGCTATCGGATTCTTGGGAGTAACAGAACATGAAATCCCGTTCCAGTTGACCACGTACTCTTCATCGAGCTCCGCACGACTGAACGAGAATGTTTGATTCAGACCGTACGGAATAGGGATTTCACACTCCAAAATGAGGTTACCCCATTGCTGGTAGATCGTCCCCTTGTCCTTGGAGAAGGAGAGCTTGTAGGACGCGGGTTGTCCTGCCTTTTCCTCAAACCAAACCTCCACGCTCACCTTACGTGAGCTTTCGTGATTGAACACGCATTGGTCAAATCCGCCCAGATCCATAAAGCCTAGGTGAAAGTATCCATCCGCCGGTCGGTTGGGATTCACAATAAAATTCTTCAAAACGAGCAGGGCGTACAAGAGGCTCGATTTGCCGGATGCCGTGGGCCCGTACAAAACAACAAGGGGCGCCAACTCGACCTCTGCACGTTCAATTGAGCGGAAGTTCTCGATTGTCACGCTCTTTATCATGGCTTTTCACCTCCTCAACGTCACCCCAATCTCCCGCGAATGAATGTAGGCAGTAGCGCATCCCGCAGCGCAGCAAGGATGCCGTATTCTCGTCCTGCAACTGTCCAGTCGTGCGGAGCGTCTCGACCATCCACTCCGCCAATTCCATGAACCGGCCGAGCATCCGTTGCGAAAGCGACCGGAGTTGCTCTTGTGGCTTCGCCAATCTCCGACAGCTCACCGGCAAACGCTCCGGTGACGGCGATTCCAGAAAGAAGTAACCGATCAGACAGGTGTAGATCTCCGCCCGCGTCTCAAGCGGCGCCAGTTCCGGTTCGGCCCGACCGGCTTCCCGGTCCGCCGCCTTCTGCTCTGTAACAGGAGCAAAGTGGTGCCGGGCAAGCTTTTTCGACTCTCCGGCAACCTGGCGCGGCGTCAGATTGAGCCGCTCGCGCGCCCACCGCAACACGTCCGGAGTCATCCGCTTTTCGGTCACAGGCACGGCTTTATTCTCTCACACGCTCCTCGCCCTCTCCAACCGAACCCGCACAACCTCCACCACCGCCTGAGAGACCGACCCCCGCCTGCCTGAAGTCAACCCGAGCACGTCAAATACCACATCGTCCAGCGCTCAACGGTCGGGCCAGTGGATTCCGTCTCCGACTCTCCTTGAAACGCCTTTCCCAAGATTGCCTGCTCCAAGCGCACCAGTTCCGCTTTCATCGGTTTCGTGCACCAAACACGCGGAGCGGGGTGCAATTTGCCAAAGTCGGCCTTCCCTTGAAAAAAGGGTAGCTCCAAACTGTTTATAGGTAGAGCTTGGGGGAGATTGCCCCATCAGCACTTCGCATACCTCCTCCAACCTCACCCACCGCCAGCCTTCGAGGAGTTTGTCGGGTCCTTCGGTCATCGGTTTTCTCCTTCCAGGTAAGCCCGTACTTCTGCCACGAACCGCCGGGTAGCCCCCAGGAGGTTTTCCGCCTCCTCACGGCTCACGCTGAGGCCCACGGCATAGTCGCCTGTGAGGCGCACGTCGTAGGTCCGGCTCAGGACGCGACCTAACTCGGCGGGAAAATGCCTGTCTGGATGAAGTGCTGTCCAAATCTCATCCATGGGGTTTGCTCCTGCTATTTTCGCTCAATAGCTCGTCCAACTCTTCCACGATACCTCACGCTCCAGGAGGCTCGCCACGATCTCCATCGGTGAGGGCAGGGTCTCAGTCTCTTTGCGGTTGGGGTTGCAGGCTGTGAGATCGTAGCCGCGCGCCCGAACCTCCTCCATGGGCACGATCCAGGAGCGTCCGAATAAGCATGCCTCCCATGGACCTTGCCCCTTTTGGGATGCTTGTCTGCAAAGGAAATAGCTGGTGGCTTTGCGACCTGCTCTGAGAGTGGCGATATCCCCATGTTTTGCCACCGGCGCTCAAGCAGTCCCTGAGGTGAAGCGGTTCGTGGATCACAAACACCTTCCGAGCCCTCTTTACGTCGCTGGATTTGAGGAGTTCCATCTTCTACCCTCGTACAAAAAAAGCGATGAGAGGTACATCGGCACGTGTGCATCGGTTTTTGAGGGAGGTTTGGCTCCTCAGGGAGGACTCGAACCTCCAACCCGCCGGTTAACAGCCGGCCGCTCTGCCAATTGAGCTACTGAGGAGCACTGCGATTGGTAGCTTAGCAGAACCAGCGCGCGCTTGTCAATTCCTCCCCTCTGAGGCTCGGACATGAGTGGAGATATGGACGACCGAGGGGAGCCTCCCAAAGGGTCGCAAAAAGGCTCAATATCGGCTGTCGCCACCAAAAGCGAGGACCCGAATGTCAGAAGCGCCTCACGCAGGGCCTCAAACGGCGATCAGCTTCTCTCCTTCTGAAAGCAGTGTCATATCGGGATGTCGCGCATCCGTTCTGCTCCGCCGGAGCGCCAGACGTAGATCTCGCGGGCAGTCTCCTCGTCCAGAGCGATCTCCGTCTCCTCGCACTGCAGAACGAGGCTCGGCCACTTTTGCAAAAGCCGGATGGAGACGCCGGGCATGATCCCAAGGGTAGAGAGTTTCAGTAAGCGAGCATGCGAGCGTGTGCTCACGTAGGCGACGCGCGCCGTCTCACCGAGCGCCAAGCGATCGCACGGCACAAGGATCGCGCTCACCTGCTCTTCGGCCCGCTGACAACACGCGCCTTCAGGGATTGGGCGGCCATGCGGGCAGGTGCGTGGGTGCCCGAGCAATGTGCAGATCGCTTGTGTGATTCCCTCTGCGATGAGATGCTCGAACTCGCATGCGGCGGCTTCGGTCTCCTCGACATCCACGCCCAAGACATCGCACATCAAGCGCTCGGCCAACCGATGTCGGCGAATGAGGGGCATGGCCACGGCACGTCCCTTGGACGTGAGGCGCAGATGTCCAGAGGGTTGCCACGCGACGAGCCCTTCGCCGACGGCTCGTTCCAGAAGCTGATCCGTCACGTCCGCGTGAGCGATGCGCCGAATGTCCTGCGGCAGAGCCTCCCCTTGCTCTTCCAAAGTCCACAAGGCTTCGAGAAGTTCCCCAAGCTCCCGATCCACCCCCATCCGTACCCTCCTTTCAAGAGAATGCGCCGAGCGTTCTCAAGATCCACCCGAGCGCGCCCCCGACGGCGAAGGCAAAGGGGAGGATGAAGCCGACGAGAGCAAGAGCGCACCGCCAGCCCTGCTCCCTCACAATGACCAAGAAATTCGCCAAGCAGGGAACGAAGAGCGTAATGACGACCAAACTCACGACGATCTGCTGTGCCGTCAGAGCACCCTGGCGCGCCATGTCGAAGAGCCCGGCCGCTCCGTAATCCCGTCGCAAGAATCCCATGAGGAAGATGCGGGCGGCCTCCGGTGGCAGATGGAGCCAGCCGACGACGAGCGGACGCAGCCCGTGCTCAATTCCCTCGATTCCCGTGTGCGCACCGAACCTCACCCGGTCCAAGAGAAAGAGCGCGAAAGTCGCTAGAAGAAAGAGCGGCACGACCTCGCCTAAGAACCACCGCAGGCGGAGCCACGTCTTCAAGAGAACATTTCGCAGAAGCGGGACGCGAAGAGGGGGAAGCTCGAAGATGAAATCGCTGCGCTCGCCCGGGATCACGCGCGCCGCCAGATGTCCGACGAGCACAAGCTGCGAGAGGACGACGCCGAACACGGTGAGTATCACTGCCGGCGTATACGCCGCCGCGATCCCCAGGATCACGCCCAATTGAGCCGAGCACGGGACGCCGAGCGCCAGAAGCAGCGTGGCGATCACTCGCTCGCGCCGAGAGTGGAGGATGCGCGTCGTCATCGTCGCCATGGTATCGCATCCGAGGCCGAGCACCAAGGGCAATATGGCCTTCCCGTTGAGCCCCATCACGCGCAAGAGGCGATCCGAGAGAATGGCCAGACGCGGTAAATACCCACTGTCCTCCAGGATGCCGAAAGCGAGGAAAAACGTTCCCACAACAGGCAGGATGATCGCGAGAGCATAAGTCAGCCCCATGGAGATAAGCCCATAAGGGCCTACGAGCATGTCATAGAGGAAGCCCGGCGAGAGCATGGACTGGAGCCACGGGATGAGATGCGTCCCGAAGAGAACGTCTTCCAAGAGGTCCACGAACGCTTGGGCCCCCGTATATCCGACCAGCTCGTACATGAGGAGGAGGACCGCAATGAGGATCGGAATGCCTGTTCTGGGTTGGCGGGTCCATCGCCCCAAGTCGAAGAGGAAGCGCGCGCTGCGCTGCATGAGGACGACGAGGGGACCACCGATGGGCGCCAGCAGTACCGACAGGCGAACGGCTTCGGTGAGCACACCGGATTCGGCTCCTCCCGGACGCCCGAAAAGGAGCTGATGCCAGAGATCGAGCCTTGCCGCACGAGCGAATGCCCACGTGGGCTCAGCCACCCACCGCCGGACGAGATCGCCGAAGATCGCCGTAAGGGTCGGCCATCGAAAGTACCCCGCCAGTTCCTTCCAAGCGAGGAGGCCCAATCCACAAAGAAGCAGCGTCACCCAGAACCGGAATACTAACGGCGGTAACTCGCGTCGGGGCTTCTCGGGGCTCCTCTTTCGGAGGGTGAGAATGGCCTGCTCCAGGAACTGCGCGCGAATGCGTTCGAGCTCTCGACAGAGCGAACGCGCCGTCGGACATCCTCGGCACGACTCGCGCGCGGACGGAAGAAGAGGGTCCGACAGGTGCGACGCCTGCGCCCGATGTGAGCGTTCCAGGAGCTGCTCTACCTGTCGTCGAAACCGCGCATCCCCGACCTCCATCCACTCGGCGATCACGCCCATGGGGAGATCGGATTCCGCCGATAGTCCGAGGACCTCACGCTGTTGCTCCGCCAGCGGATTTCGCGGAACAGCAGCCCGCGGGATCGCGCGCAGGAGTTGGCGAATGCCGTATCCGTAAGTTGCAACGGTTTCGACAACAGGGATGCCGAAGAGCTGGGCGAGCGCCTCGACGCGGATCTCGATCCCGCGCTCGCGCATCTCGTCCACCATGTTGAGGACGAGCACCATCGGCCGCTGCAGTTCGACCAATTGTAGCGTCAGCAAAAGCGTGCGGCGGAGATTCTTCGCATCGGCGACCTGGACGATGACATCCGGCTGCTCTTTGAGCAATACTTCGCACGCGACTTGCTCGTCTTCAGACTGCGGGACGAGGCTGACGACGCCCGGCGTATCTATGACCTCGTACTCGATCCCGCTCAGGAGTAAGCGCCCGCGAGAGATCTCGACAGTCGTCCCCGGATAGTTCGAGACCACAGCATAGCGCCCCGTGAGGTGACGAAAGAGCGCCGATTTCCCCACGTTGGGGTTCCCAACGAGGATCACCTTCTTCCGCTTCGGCGCTGGTGACATACGCGCACCCCGCACACATCCGCTTAAGCAATTACCGTACCGACGCCAACGCCTGATCCCGCAGCGTCCTGGCGAAGCTCCCGGCTCTGCCCAACATGAGCCGGTCGTCGACGGGCGCTGAGAGAGGGATGGACCGGATTGGGACTGGGGCTTTTGCCCCACTGTCGGGGCATTTCCCCAGACAACGGACCCTCCCCTTCCCTCTCCCAGTGCCCTGCAGAAGCGCTTCTGTGAACCCCCTGCACAGAAGCCGAATGCCGCAGGAGGTGGGGAGTGAGGAAGCCCTATGTATGGCACAACGATTGCTACCTGCTCTCTTCGTGGGGAATCATGCGGGGAGAAGAGCCCGCGCAAGGGATTCGCAGAGAGGAGGAAGCGCTGGTACGACTCATGCGGCGGCTGCAGGAGGAAGGGACAGTCTGATCCAAGAGCTCTCTTACCGTGATGTGGGCAGAGGGGATTGAAGGACTCGTCCGTCAGAGATCCCACGCGGTCCTCCGAATCGCAGGAGGTGATCGCGGTGGCAAGGGGGGACGGCTCGGAGGCGATCGCATGGACACGAAGACAGAATCCGTCGCTCAGATGCAGTCGCGCGCGACGCGCCGGCCACATGGTCGCGTCTTTCTTCTCGCTGAACGCTGTAAAGGCTGCCGCTTCTGCGTCGAATTCTGCCCGCGGCAGGTTCTGGCGATGTCCGAGCGATTCAACAGCAAGGGATATCACATCCCCACTGTCATCGCGGAGCACCAGTGTACCGATTGCAAGATGTGCGAGCTGCTCTGCCCGGAATTCGCCATCTACGTCGTTCGCGTCGAGGGAGGGGACTGATGAAGCCATCGAGCGCTCCCCGCGATCTGGGGATCGGCTGGGGATCCCGTAAAGCCGTGTTGACCGGTGTGCATTTCATCACCGGGGATGTCGCGTGCGCCGAGGGCGCGCTGGCCGCCGGATGCCGATTCTTCGCTGGATATCCGATCACCCCGGCCACGGAGATCGCCGAACGTATGGCCGAACGCTTGCCAGAAGTGGGTGGGGTGTTCATTCAAATGGAGGATGAGATTGCCTCCTTGAGCGCTGTGCTCGGCGCTTCCTGGGCAGGCGTGAAGGCGATGACAGCGACCTCAGGCCCCGGATTCAGCCTCATGATGGAGAATTTGGGCTTCGGCTACATGACCGAGACCCCGTGCGTCATCGTGAATGTTCAACGCGGAGGGCCTTCGACCGGGTTGCCGACGCTCGTCGGACAGGGCGATATGATGCAGGCTCGATGGGGATCGCACGGTGACTATGAAACGATCGTTCTCGCTCCCAGTTCCGCGCAGGAGATGTTCGATCTGACGATCGTGGCCTTCAACCTCTCGGAGACGTATCGCCTGCCTGTCTTGATCCTGAGCGATGCCGTCATCGGGCATATCACCGAGCGCGTCGTCATCCCACCGGAAGATCAGATCCCGATTGTGAATCGGAAGAAGTTCACCGGCCCCCGTGAGACGTATCTCCCGTATCTCCCGGAGGACGACCTCGTGCCCCCGATGGTGGCCGCGGGCGAAGGATATCGGGTATACATCACCGGTCTCACGCACGACGAACGCGGGTATCCTTCGACATCACCGGAGGTGCAGGAGCGGCTCGTGCGGCGGCTCGTGGAGAAGATCCGGCGAAATGCGCGCGATATCCTCCGGCTCGAGGAACACGGGGTGGAGGATGCCGAGGTTGTGCTCGTGGCCTATGGGATTTCGGCGCGCATCGCCTATCGAGCACTGGAGCTGGCCCGTGCCGCAGGGCGTCGAGTCGGATGGCTGCGCTTGATCACCGTGTGGCCGTTCCCGGAGGAGCGCATCGGCGAGCTGGCTGCCCAGGTAAGGGCCTTCGTCGTCCCGGAACTCAATCTCGGGCAGATCGCTCGCGAAGTCGAACGCTGTGCCGCCGGGCGCGCGCGCACGATCCCCATTCTGCGCCCCGGAGGAGCTGTCCACGATCCCTGTGAGATCCTCGCGGCCATTGAGGAGGCCTTCCATGGATGAGGGACGACATCCTTTGGACCATCTTCTGCGAGCGGATCGGCTGCCGCACATCTGGTGCCCGGGCTGTGGCATCGGCATCGCCATGCGGTGCCTCGTTCTCGCAGTGGAAGAGTCCCGGATGCCGCCGGACCGTGTCGTCGTCGTCTCGGGCATCGGATGCTCGGCGCGCGTCCCCGGATACGTCCGGTTCGACGGATTCCACACGACGCACGGCCGCGCCATCCCTTTCGCGACCGGATTGAAGCTCGCCAATCCCGATCTGACGGTGATCGTCTTCAGCGGCGACGGGGACCTGGCCGCTATTGGGGGAAACCACCTCATCCATGCCGCACGCCGCAACGTGGATCTGACCGTCATTTGCGTGAACAACTTCATCTACGGCATGACGGGAGGACAATTCGGCCCGACGACGCCTCTGTCGGCGCGCAGCACGACGACGCCCTATGGGAATGCCGAACCGCCATTCAATCTGCCGGCCCTTGTGGCTGCCAGCGGAGCCGTCTACGTCGCTCGTTGGACGGTCTTTCACGTCCGCCGTCTGATCACTGCTTTTCACGAAGCAATCGCCAAAAAAGGATTCAGTTTCGTGGAAGTCCTCTCCCCCTGCCCGACCGGATACGTGCGCCGGAATAAGCTGGGCGATGCTCTGGATATGATGCGATACTTCAAAGCTCAGAGCGAAATCCGGCACGGCGCCCCTCTGGCGGAGGTGGGAATCGAAATGGGAGGAAAGCTCATTCTCGGAAAATTCGTGGATATCGAACGGCCGACGTATCATGAGCGCATGCGCCAACAATTGGCAGCATTCGCCATCGAACCCTACGCGGAGAAAGTAAGCGAGGAGGTCGAGGCCGAAGAGGTCGAATCATGAACCGATGGGAAGTGAAGATCGCAGGATTCGGTGGGCAAGGAATTATTCTGGCCGGATATCTCCTTGGAAAGGCTGCCGCTGTCTACGACCGTCGTCACGCGACGATGGTGCAAGCGTACGGTCCGGAGGCGCGCGGGAGCGCATGCAACAGTCAGGTCATCATCGCCGATGAGCCGATTTATTACCCCTATGTCACCGAGCCCGATGTGCTGATCGCCATGTCACAAGAAGCCTACACGCGGTTCGCCGTGGAGGTGAAATCCGGCGGCCTTCTGCTCGTCGAGAGGGATCTGGTCGCCGTGGAGAAGGTTCTGCTCGACCCCTTGGGTCCGGGCCGTGACGTCGTGCGAGTTTATACCCTCTCAGCGACGAAGATCGCTGAAGAGCTCGGCCATCGCATCGTCGCGAACATCGTCATGCTCGGTTTCCTCTGCGCGCTCGCGCCGATCGTCTCCCTATCCGGGATGAGGGAGGCCCTGCGCTCCTCGCTCCCGAAGAGCGCGATCGAGCTGAACCTGATGGCCTTTGAGGCCGGATATGAACGCGGACGCTCGAGTCAACCAATCCGCGCTCCGATATAATGGATGCGAAGACCTCACGGAGGGAGGAACTATGACCCCATTGGCCAAAATGGAACAATTCGGACACGAAGAAGTCATCTTCTGCCAGAACAAGGACGTCGGGCTGCGAGCGATCATCGCCATCCACGATACGACGCTCGGGCCGGCTCTGGGCGGCACCCGCATGTGGCCGTACCCCACCGAAGAAGAAGCTCTCCTGGATGCGCTCCGGCTTTCGCGAGCGATGACGTACAAAGCAGCGGCTGCCGGCCTCAATCTCGGCGGAGGGAAAGCCGTCATCATCGGCAATCCGAAGAAGGATAAGTCCGAAGCGCTCTTTCGTGCGTTCGGACGTTTCGTCGAGAGCTTGAAGGGACGTTTCATCACGGGAGAGGACGTCGGCACCGATGTCAACGACATCGAGTACATGTACATGGAGACGCGGTACGTCTCCGGGCTCTCGCCGGCGCACGGAGGTGGCGGAGACCCGGCTCCGGTTACGGCTTTCGGCGTGCTGCAGGGCATGTACGCCTGCGTGCAAGAGAAACTCGGCCGGGATTCGCTCAAGGGACTGAGCGTAGCTGTTCAGGGGCTTGGGCAGGTCGGGTTCAACCTGGCCGCGCGACTCGTCGAAGAAGGCGTTCACGTCATCGGGGCAGACATTGACCCGGAGAAGGTCGAGCGAGCGCGAAGCGAGCTGAAGATCGAGATCGTCTCTCCCGAGGAGATCTACGACGTGGAGGCTGACATCTTCGCCCCGTGCGCCCTCGGTGCGATCCTCAACGACCAGACGATCCCCCGGATGAAGGTCAAAATCATCGCGGGAGCGGCGAACAACCAACTGGAAGAGGATCGGCATGGTGTAGAGTTACACCGCCGGGGTATCCTCTACGCCCCCGATTATGTGATCAATGCCGGTGGCTTGATCAACGTCTACGTCGAGCTGGAGGGGTATGATCGCGAGCGCGCGCTGCGTATGACCCGGGGCATCTACTACAACCTGCGCCGCGTCTTCGATATCTCCCGGCAGGAGAATATCCCCACCTTCCAAGCAGCAGATCGCCTCGTCGAAGAGCGCATCGCAATGGTCCGGCGACTGAAGAGCATGTACACGGGCCAGGCCGTTCACCGCTTTCGGTGGGAGATGCGCTGATCCGCGGCGAAAGGCAAAGGGGGGAGAAAACTCCCCCCCGTGCTTCTCCCGAACCTCGCCCGAGCGAATATCTCCACACTCGGTGAGGGATACCCATCACCGCAGCGCGTTCAGCGTCGCCGTGAGCACATCGCGCGCGAAGCTCGGATTATGCACGCCCAGGCTCCCATCGTGCTCGATCAGCAAGTAGTTCCAACAGGCGCGAATGATCGGATCCGATGTCGCAAAGATACGCCGACCTCCAGGCGTATCCCAGATCTCCCCAGCCCGGGCGTAGATCTCTCGCCCATCCGTCAGTGAGAATCGGAAGCCAATCTGCCCTTGAATACTGAGGATCTCGGCGACTTTCGTGATTTGCTTGCCATCGAGCGGGAAGTTGTCCGTATACTGGCCGGTCGCCGGATCCCACTTGCGAACGACTCCGATCTGATCCCGGACAGCCAGCACGCGCCGTTCAATCGCCGCCTTGACCTGAGTGAGCAAGGTCTCGATCGGCTTCTGTACGAACTGAATCGTCATGGAGGGGCCGTGGCAATTCGCGCACACCGTCTCCGAGGGCTTGAACGTATGCCCGTCCTTTCCGAGCGTCAGATGGCACGTCACACAGCTATCGCTCGTGAAGAGAGCGTGAGCGGACGCGCGATCTACCGTATCGTTCAGGAAGAAGGAGTTCTTCCCCATGAGGACATCGGCTTGAGCGGACTCGTGCGGTGCCGTATACCGACCAGGATCTGCCGTATCCCATTGAATCCGACCATTGCGCGTATTGTGGCAGGTCATGCAGAGCGCGCCTTCTCCAACAGCCCAGGCCTCGAAGCCGGCGGGCAACATCGGCGTATTGTCCCGGATGCGCGGCTCGAAATCATCTCCATGGCAGGTCTGACACGTGATCGGTCGCACGCGATCCACGGTCAGGCCCAAGCTTCGAAGATACTCCACATCGGCCGCCGTTCCATCCGGCTTCTTAATGAGACCAGAATCTCCGGCTAAAAGCTGCGGTAGCCAGGCGAGGAAGCCCTGCTCGCTGTGGCAACGCCCGCAGTGAGCGGCCGTCGTCCCCCGATTCTCGACCGTTGCCTCTGCAACAGCCCTCTCGCGATTCGCATGCTTGCTCCGTGTCCATTCAGCGGCTGGATTCCCTTGCGGCACAGCCGCTGACGAGCGCTCAAGTGTCAGGACGATGGCGAAAAAGAAGAGGATCCCACAAATGGCGAAGAGTTTCAGATAGGATCGCTGACGCATAACCGTCACCTCCCTGTCCTGAGGCATCTCCCTTTTCGAGGGGGAGCGGGAAAATCCTCGGCCGCCAGCATACGGCTGCGGCATTTCTTACCCGATTCTCCCCCACATCATGCTCTCTCACCTCGCACGAGAAATATGCAAATCGCATGCCATCGTCGAGCGCATGGCAAAGGCTATGAAGTGTCAACGAATAGCTTCACGCAGGGGTTCGGCCGGGACCGAGCGACTGGGCTTTATCCCCCATTGCCGCGCGCATTTTCACCGCCCCTCCCCTCCACAAACCTATAAGTGAGGCCGAGCAGACCAATGACCGGGAGCACGTCGAGCATTGGGAAGGAAGCAGCAAGGGCCCTCTCCCGCTCCAACTTGGCTCCGCTGTGGGGGAAATACTGCCGGCACTTCTCCAACATGTCCTCGGTCTCGGCACAGGAATTGCTCCACTGCACGACGGGATGGCCCATCAGGTCGAGACTAAAGCAGGAGGTGGATCATGAGCCGACACGTCGTGCTGACCACGGCAATGAGTGCGATGGTACTGGCTGCGATCGCCACGATCGCGCCTTCTCAAGAGAGGGGATTCATCGAGAAAGGGCGCCGCCTCTACGTCCGACACTGCGCGGCCTGTCATGGGATTGATGGAAAAGGGAACGGACCGGCCGCTGCTTCCCTGAAGACAGCGCCGACGGATCTCACGCAGCTTCAGAAAGAGGGGGAAAAGTTCCCCATCTATCATGTGATGACCGTGATCGAGGGCGAAAAGGTCGTTCCGGCTCATGGGACCCGCGAGATGCCGATCTGGGGGACGATCTTCCGTCAGGCTCGCGGTGACGCCTTAATGCGCTCGGATATCTACGCCCTGGCCCGCTACATCGAAGCAATTCAAACGAAACGGTAGTCGCAGATGCGGACCGGGAGGACCCACGTATCGAAGGCGGTAGCGGACGTGGAGGCGCTTCGGCTCGAAGAAAGCGGTATGCGGGAGGCCATGCTCTATAGCAAACTCGCACCGCAGGACGTCCGATGCGCGCTCTGCTGGCACCGCTGCCGCATCCCGCCCGGACACCGCGGACGGTGCGGCGTGCGCGCTAACGTCACTGGGACGCTCTATACGCTCGTCTTCGATCGTGTGGCCGTGCTGAGCGTTGATCCGGTGGAGAAGCATGCCTTCTTCCACTTTCGCCCAGGGACCACGGCGCTGGCGCTCGCGACTGTCGGATGTAACTGGCGCTGCCTGTATTGCTCAAACCACGTGCTCTCGCAAATGCCCAAAGGGCCAAACGGGCGCATCCTCGGCCGTCGCCTCTCTCCCGAGGACATTGTCAAGACAGCGCTCACGCATCGGTGCCAGAATCTCATCTACACATACACGGAGCCCACAGTCTTTTTCGAACTGATGTACGAGACAGCACGCCTGGGATCTGCTCTCGGACTCCGGAACCTCGTTGTCACTAACGGCTACCTGACGCCTTCAGCTCTCCGAATGCTGCGTCCGTTTGTGGACGCAGTTGCCGTAGATGTGAAAGGCTTTGACGATCGCCGGCACCGCCGGATGTGCGGAGCTCGCCGACGCCCGGTCTTCGAGTGCCTGCGCCAGCTCAAAGACATGGGCGTATGGATCGAGGTGACGACGCCGATCATCCCCGGTCACAACGATTCGGACGAGGAACTTCGCGCTATTGCCGAGTGGCTGGCCTCCCTCTCCTATAGCATCCCATGGCATGTGAGCGCTTTCCTTCCGGCCTACAAGATGAAAGAACACCTCCCTACCGCCCTCGAATCCATCCAGCGAGCCTACATGATTGGGCGCAGCGTCGGCTTGCACTACGTCTACTGCCGAGATCTCCCGGGCTCCGCGTGCACGAGTACCTTCTGTCCGCGATGTCGGACCATGCTCATCGAGAGATCAGGCTTCATCTTGCTCGCTAACTGGATTCTTCACAACCGGTGTCCGCACTGTGGTCAGCTCGTGGATGGCATCGAGCTAAACCCCATACCTCAATATGTCCACCAGTGAATCTCGTGCTGTCACGGCAGGCATGGTGTTCACTGAAAGATACAGGGCGAACCCTCGCCTTATTTGAACCAGGACGACGGCTACCGGCTGCCCGACATGGCGCCGGCCGCCGCACGCGTGACAGCACTCACGATCCGCTATGGGCAACGGCCTCCCGCTCCTCCAGGGGGATATAGGTGCGGGGGGGTGGGCCGATGTAGATTTGGCGGGGGCGGGCGATCTTCTGCTCGGGGTCGTGCAGCATCTCGAGCCAGTGGGCGATCCAGCCGGCGG